>Ga0209167_10000002_pt1 | contig 618541 bp, 509 predicted proteins | sample Coa_R1_9_FD_187154 | JGI IMG/M metagenome (GOLD analysis project Ga0209167, IMG submission 187154) | Surface soil microbial communities from Centralia Pennsylvania, which are recovering from an underground coalmine fire - Coalmine... | ecosystem: Environmental > Terrestrial > Soil >...
GGCTACACGGTGTACGACCTCGGCAAACAGGTTCCGGTCAACACCATCATCGCCAAGGCCGACGAGGTCCAGGCCGACGCCATCGGCCTCTCCGCACTCCTCGTCTCGACGTCGAAGCAGATGCCCCTCTGTGTCCAGGAGCTCGACCGGCGCGGGCTCACGTACCCGGTGCTGATCGGCGGCGCGGCGATCAACCGACGGTTCGGGCGGCGCACGCTCTTCGTCGACGGCGAGCGGCCCTACTCCGCGGGCGTCTACTATTGCAAGGACGCCTTTGAGGGCCTCTCGATGATGGACGAGCTGATGGACACGGACCGCCGCCGCGAGGCCGTCGCCCGCACGCTCGATGAGGCGCGCAAGGATGTGTTCCTCCATACCACCGTCGGCAAGGACATCGCCGCCGGATCGGCCAGTACGGAACGGAGTGCCGTCCGTGCCGACGGGCCCATCCCCACCGCGCCGTTCTTCGGCACGCGCGTGCTGCGCCAGATCCCGCTGGCGGAGGTCTTTCCGCTCCTGGACCTCGAGGAGTTGTTCCGGCTGCAATGGGGCGGCCGCGGCTCTGGGCCCGCGTTCGAGCGCGCGGTGCGCGAGGAGTTCCAGCCCGCGCTCGAGCGGCTCACCGCGCAGGCCAGCCACGAGAAGTGGCTCGTGCCCCAGGCGGTCTACGGCTATTTCCCCGTGCAGTCGCGCGGCAATGATCTCGTCGTCTACGATCCTGCCGCGTACGAGAGCGACGGTGGCGCGCTGCGCGAGACGGCACGCTTCACGTTCCCGCGCCAGGTGGGCCGCGACCGACTCTGCATCGCGGACTATTTCCGGCCTGTGGATTCGGGCGAGGTCGATGTCGTGGCGCTCCAGATCGTGACGGTCGGCGATGCCGCCACGCATCGGTTCGATACGCTGCAACAGGCGGGCGAATACACCGAGGCGTTCTACACGCACGGCCTGGGTGTCGAGACGGCAGAGGCGCTCGCCGAATGGATGCACCGGCGCATCCGCAGCGAGTTGGGACTCCCCGCGGGCCAGGGCAAGCGCTACTCATGGGGCTACGGCGCGTGTCCCGATCTCGACGATCACACGACGGTCTTCCGGCTCCTCCCGGCCGATGCGATCGGCATGCAGCTCACGTCCGCGTTCCAGCTCCTGCCCGAGCAATCCACGGCCGCGATCATCGTGCACCACCCGGAAGCCAAGTACTACGCCGTCCGCGGCGAGGGTGCCGCCGACAACAGCCCGCCCGCGGCCACGGCCGTGGGCCGCGCCGGCGATACCACGGGCGCTGCCGCGTGACGAAGAGCGTGAGCAGCCCCGCTGGCGGCCGCGCGGCCGGCAACCCGGTAGCCGGTGACCGCGCTCGCGCGGCCACGAGCACCGCGGCCGCGGCCACCGGCCGCGAACGTCCGCGCGCGGAGTTGCTGGCGCGGCTCGTCGACCCGGCCGCCATCATCGTGTTCGACGGGGCGATGGGCACGATGCTCTACGCCAAGGGCGTCTTCATCAATCAGTGCTATGATGAGCTGAACATCCGCTCGCCCGCGCTCGTCCGGGGTGTCCATGACGAATACGTGCAGGCGGGCGCGGAGGTGCTGGAGACGAACAGCTTCGGCGCCAATCGCGCGAAGCTGGCGCAGTATGGCCTGGAGTCACAGGTCGCCGAGCTCAATCGGCGGGCCGCCCAGTTGGCGCGCGAGGCCGCCGGTGAGGACCGCCTCGTCGCGGGAGCCGTCGGTCCACTCGGCGTCCGCATCGAACCCTACGGCCCCACGAGCCGCGACGAAGCGCGCGCGCTGTTTCGGGAGCAGATGCAGGGGCTCGCCGAGGGTGGCGCGGACTGTTTCGTCATCGAGACGTTCGCGGATCTCGATGAGATGGAGCAGGCCATCCTCGCGGCACGCGACGTGGACCCCGGCATGCCGGTCGTCGCGCAGATGACGATCGGGGTCGATGGGCTGACCCCCTATGGCGTCCCGCCCGATGAGATCGCGCGCAGTCTCGACCGGTTCGGCGCCGATGTCATTGGGCTCAACTGCTCGGTCGGCCCGCAGACGATCCTCGAAGCGATCGAGCGCATGACACCCGTCACCCGCCGCAAGCTCGCCGCCCAGCCCAACGCCGGGATGCCGCGCGAGGTCGGCGGCCGCAGCATGTACATGGCCAGCCCCGAGTACATGGCGACCTACGGGCACCATCTGATCCTGGCCGGCGCCAAGGCCGTCGGCGGGTGCTGCGGCACGACGCCCGCCCACATCCGCGCCCTCGCGGACTCGGTGCGCTCGCTCGCGCCGCGGCAGCCTCGCGAAGGAACGAGCCCCGGCGGCACACGCGGCGCAACACCAGCCCACGCCACGGTGCGGTCGTCGGCCGGCGGCGGCCGCCTGTCCCGGGTCCAGCCGGTTCCCGGCGCCGCGGCTCCACCCACCGATGCCCACCCGCAACCCGGCGGCGCGCTCGGCGGTGCCGGCGTGCCCGCGGCGCCCTTTGCCGAACGCTCGCGGTGGGCGGCCAAACTCGCGGCCCGCCAATTCGTGACGTCCGTCGAGATCGTCCCGCCACGCGGTGTGGATGCGACTCGCACGCTGTCCGAGGTGGGAGCGCTCCGCCGCGCAGGCGTGGACGCCGTGAACGTGCCGGACGGCCCGCGCGCACAGAGCCGGATGAGCGCGGTGCTGATCAGCATCCTGATCCAGCAACAGGTTGGCATCGAGGCGGTCACCCACTACTGCTGCCGCGATCGCAATCTCCTCGGCATGCTCAGCGACCTGCTGGGCGCGTCGGCCATGGGTCTCCGCAACCTCCTGCTGATCACGGGCGACCCTCCCAAGATGGGCCCCTACCCCGACGCTACGGCGGTCTTCGACATCGATGCGATCGGTCTCACGAACCTCGCCTCGCGCCTGAACCACGGCCTCGATCCGGGCGGCAACGACATCGGCGAACCCACACGATTCGTGCTGGGCGTCGGCGTCAATCCCGCCGCCGTCGATCCCGAGCACGAGTTGCGGCGCTTCGAATGGAAGGTCGAAGCGGGCGCCGAATACGCCATCACACAGCCCGTATTCGATGTCGCGCAACTCACGCGATTCCTCGGCACGGTGCGCCACCTGGACATCCCCGTGATCGCGGGGATCTGGCCGCTCGTCTCGGTCCGCAACGCGGAGTTCCTCGCCAACGAGGTCCCGGGCGTCACGGTCCCCGAGGCCGTCATCCAGCGCATGCGCCGCGCGAGCGAGAAGTCCAAGGAGCACGCCGTCGCGGAGGGTATCGCGATCGCCTGCGAGATGCTCGGGCAGGTGCGCGCTCAGGTCCAGGGCGCCCAGGTCTCCGCCCCGTTCGGCAAGGTGGATCTCGCGCTCAAGGTCTTCGAGGGGGCGGGTGGCGTGTAAAGGGCACAAGCAGAAAGGAGAAGACCAGAGAGGAGAAAGGAGACCGAACAGCGAGGCGTCCTGGCGCTGAGCCAATTCATCCACTATCAAATTCGTCGCCTACTTCTCCTTTCTCCTTTTCTGTACTGCTCCTTTCTGTCATCTCAGGCCTGCCAATGAAATCCATCCTGCTCATCGACCACGGATCGCGCCGGGACGAAGCCAATTACATGATGGCGTGCATGGCCAATCTCGTGCAGCATCTGGTGGGCGAGACGGCCGCCGTGCGGTTCGCGCACATGGAGATTTGCGAGCCGACAATCGACCAGGGATTCGCGGCCTGCGTGGAAGCGGGCGCCGACGAAGTGATCGCCTTCCCATACATGCTGTCCCCGGGACGCCATTCCACGAGTGACATCCCGAAGATGGTCGGGCGAGCTGCCGCGCGGTTCCCGGGCGTCACCCACCGGGTCGTCCCGGCCTTCGGCGTCCACGAGCACCTCGCCGACCTGATACTCGAGCGTGCCGGCATCGCTCGCGCTCGTGGACTGCCCGACGACTCCGCCGGTTGCTGTTGGGACCCTGCGCACTCGAACGGCGCCTGCGGCGACGCCTGCCCCGCAAAGGCCCTGGTCTCGGCACAGTAGCCACCAGCTCCCTTCGCTCGTTATTTCCGCCCCGGCCCCTCGTCTACCTGGCAGGTGAAGGCTGCGTTTGAATCCCCAAAATCGGGGACTAGCGAGAGCTCTGCATGGCCTCACGCGCATTCCGTAGGGTAGCCACAGGCGGCAGGTTGGCCGCGGCCTGCGTCCTGATCGCCGCTTCGGCGCCGCAGAGCGCCTCGGGCCAGGCCGCTCACCGCAGCCGGCCGCAGCCTGCTCCCACCCCGGCCCCCGCTGCCCCGCCCGTCATCACTCTCGAACGAACCGGGTGCCACGGACAGTGCGCCGAGTACAAGCTGTCGTTCTACGAGGACGGCCAGGTCGTGTACGAGGGCAAAGCCAACGTCAGCAAAGCCGGCCGGTGGCATGCCACCGTGACCAAGGACATTCTCTCGGACCTGCTCACCGAGTTCCAACGAACCAGCTATTCGGCGCTGAGCGACACGTACCCCGCCGGCCTGACCGAAACGTCCACCGCCATCACGTCCCTGCGGACCGGCGACAAGGTCAAGACCGTGACTCATGAGGTTGGCTCCCCGTTCCCGCCCGCGGCGCTCATCGCCCTCGAAGATCGCATCGACGCGAGTGTCCAATCCGTGGACTGGACCAGATAAGGCCATATGCGGCACAGGTAGCTGGACGCTGGAGCTGAGCGAGTCGATGAGGGCCGGGTGCGGCAGACCGCAGCCGGCCCTCGACACGTCAGGCCGCTCCCCTCTCGCCGGCAACCCTCCCACTGGGCTCGCTCGTGGTCCCCTCTTTCCCCTCTCGATTAACTTCCAGTCCATGGCCACGGAAACCGCCCCGGATCGCCCCGCCGCGTTGACATCGCTCACGGACGAGGAGGTCATGTTCCGCTCCGCGGTTACGGAGTTTGCGGAGCTCGAGGTGCGGCCGCGCGTCCAGGCGATGGAGCGCGCCGGGCGGCTGGATCCGGCGCTCATCCCGCAGTTGTTCGCGCTGGGCCTCATGGGAATCGAGGTGCCGGAGGACTTCGGCGGTGCGGGCGGGTCGCTCATGATGGTGACGCTGGCGGTCGAGGCGATCAGCCGCGTGGATGCGGCGGCGGCGATCATGGTCGACGTCCAGAACACGCTCGTGAACTACCCGATCACGCGCTACGGCAGCGACGAGATCAAGTCGCGGTACCTCCCCCGCCTCACCGGCGGCACGGTCGGCGCATACGCGCTCTCGGAGCCGGGCTCCGGATCCGATGCCTTCGGGCTTCAGACCTCGGCGACGCGGTCGGGCAGCCACTTCGTCCTCAACGGACGGAAGATGTGGATCACCAACGGCGCGGAAGCCGGGGTCTTCGTCGTCTTCGCCAATGCCGATCGCGCCGCGGGTTACAAAGGCATCACGGCGTTCATCGTCGAGCGCGATTTTCCCGGCTTCCGCGTCGGAAAGAAGGAGGACAAGCTCGGCATCCGCGCCTCGAGCACCGTCGAGTTGATGCTCGATGGGTGCGAGGTCCCCGCCGGGAACGTGCTGGGTCCGGTCGGCCAGGGCTACAAGATCGCGATCGAAACCCTCAATGAGGGTCGGATCGGGATCGGCGCGCAGATGATCGGCATCGCCGGCGGCGCGCTGTCGGCCGCGACCGAGTACATCAAGGAGCGGAAGCAGTTCGGCAAGCCGCTGTCCGATTTCCAGGGGATCCAGTTCCAGATCGCGCAAGCGGCGACGGAGCTGGAGGCGGCGCGCCTGATGGTGTACAACGCGGCCCGGCTCAAGGATGCCGGTTATGACATCGCACGCGAAGGCGCGATGGCCAAGCTCTTCGCGTCCCAGGTCTGCGAGCGCGTCACGTCACGATGCGTGGAGTTGTTCGGCGGCTACGGTTACACGACCGACTATCCGGTCGAGAAGTTCTATCGCGACGCCAAGATCGGCACGATCTACGAAGGCACGTCCAACATGCAACTGCAGACGATCGCCAAGGCGGTGCTCCGGTGACGACGACCGGCGGCACGGCTGCGGAGTTCGTCGCGCAGCAGGCGCGCACGCGGTGGCTCCGGACGCGCGACGCCGGACGCTCGGCGTTCGTGTGGCGCTATGGCATCATCGGGTGGGGCCTGCCGGTGGGCGCCGCGTCGGCGTTCTACCACGTGGTCCGTGTGCATGGGTCCGGTCCGCCAGCGCCGTGGACGGTGGCCGCCGTGCGGCCGCTCTGGGGCAGCGTCGCGGGCCTGGTCTGCGTCTGCGCCGTCGTTGGCTACCTGCTCGGCGCCTGGCTCTGGGATTTCTGCGAGGCCCGCTTCGGCCACGAGTCGCACTAGCCCCTCCGGGCAGTGCGAGACGGAGCAGGGATCAGAAGAGACGCCGTTCCATGTAACGCGACACCTGGCGGGATTCGGCGGTGGTCTCTCCTCTCCCCCTTCTCCTTTCCCTTTTCTCGTTTCCGTTTCGTCAGTTCGCGACCGGTCCGTACGCCCGGACGCTGGTGCCGTCCATCTGCCAGGCCGCGCGCAGCGGGATCTTCCGATCCAGACCAAGGCTGGTCACGACGTGGTCCGACAGGCTCGGCGCCAGATTCTCCGGCGAGCCGTCCTGCACACCGATCTCCAGGAGTGATTCGAGATGCGTGCCGTTGTGCGTCGCGACGACCATGGTACCGACCGCCGTCCCCTTGCACGCGAACCGTGCACGCCCTGGGCCGACCCCATGACGCGCGGCGACGGTCCAGATCGGGTGCGCTTCGTCGAGCACGGTCGCAACATCGGCGCCGCCCAGGACGAGATACGCGTACCCGAACGCGCCGAGCGCGCCGGGCCATGCTTTTGCGACCGCTCGTCTCGCCAAGCCGGCCCGCTTGTAGAAAGTCCGTACGGCGCTGCGGCGCCACAGCAGATCGTACGATGGCGTGTCGCCGAGACGGAGCACGAAGTCGTAGTCGTTGTAGCTGGAGACCAGGTCCAGCACCGCGGCCCGCGCGAAGCCCGACCGCCGCACGAGATCCATGTATCCGGGCGCGTTGTACAGATACGTACGAAAATCCTGCTGCGACCGCGCCTGCACGATCATCCGCGCCACCTGGCGCGGCAGCGCGGGCACGAGGCGGAGACCAGTGTGCGTGTCGGGCATGCCGGCCAGTGTCTCCATCGCGAAGCGGTTCTCGATCGCCATGGCGAAGACGCCGTCCGGCGCCAGCACGCGGCGCACCTGCTCCAGCATCGAGCGCTGCAGATCGTCGGGCCGCCCCGCGCCGTGCAGCCCGGCCCACTCGAGTACTCCGTTCATGGTGACGAGCCCGAAGTCGCCCGCTGCGAAGGGCAGCGTCAGCCCGGTCCCTTCGACGAACGATGCATTGGCCTGCCCGTCCTGACGGGCGCGCAGGTTCCCGTAGCGGACGCGCGTCGAGAGCGCATCGAGGCCTACGGCGCGACGATAATACTGGCTGAGGCCCAGGACGAGCGATCCGAAGCCGCACCCGACGTCGAGTACGTCGGACGTCCTGGGGCGCAATAGGAGCACGTGCCAGTTCCCGAGTCCGAGGTCGCGCATCCGCTTCGCGAAGAACGGATACCGCGCGGCAAGGGCGTCTAGTGCGGCGCGCCATCCGATGGACTGGCTGTCCGCGATCAGGGTGTCGATGACCGAGACGTCGGGGTCTGCCCACTGCGCGCTGCGCGCTTCGGCGACGCTGGTGGCGGGCGCCGTCATGCTCGACGGCCCGCGTGCAGCGCCCGGGTCACTGGCTTGGTCGTCGTGTTCATTGGTCGTGGAGGATCACATTAGAGACTTGCCGCGGCAAGTCAACGGTCCGCGACCCGTGCGTGACGCGCCATATGCACTATCCGCACCATCCTAGGGACTCCGATGCATGCGCTCCGCAACGCGCTCGACTTTTCCATGGGGGCGCGCGATCTTTCCGCCCCGCCGGGCGGAGGAGGAAGGAGTGCTCCCGATCGCTGGCGGCCGACGGATGCCCGAGGGCACAATGACCACCACCGCCTGTTGATCGTTCTGGGGGATCCGCTCGTGCAGAGCGTCAGCGCCGACTCGATCCGCAAAGCCATCACCACCGTCTTCGCGCGACGCGAATACGACCGGACCATCGCCTCCACTCTCTGGGGCCGGATCGTGAACGCGGCGCTCAGCTTGCTGCGCGATCTGCTGCAATCGATCCGGCATGCGGGCCCCGTGCAGAAGGGCGCGCTCGTGGTGCTCATGGTCGTCCTCGTCGCCGTCATCGCCCGGCTGGCGATACTCAGCAACGCCGCCGGCGTCGCGTTCCGGCGTGCGGGTACGTTCGGCTTCGGAGGGCCGCAGGACGCCTGGGCCGAAGCGCAGCGGCTCGCGCACGCGGGCCAATACACGGACGCGGCCCACGCGCTCTACCGCGGGTTGCTCGATGACATGGCGCGACGGGACCTCATCCAGCTTCATTACTCCAAGACCGTGGGCGACTACGGGCGGGATCTGCGGCGGCGCTCGTCCGGTCTCACTCCGCACTATCGCGACTTCGCGCGCACCTATGAGACCGTTGTCTACGGATTGGGGACCTGCGACCGCGAGCGCTACGAGCGTCTCTACGCGCTCGCCACCGGCATCGTGAAGGCGGCGGCGTGACAGACAGCCCGACGAGCAGCATGACGAGCAGTGTGACGAGAAGTGTGAGGGGCAGCGTGAATCGCTGGATGCGCCCCGGGTCCGCTCGTGGCTGACGCGCCGGGTCGTGATGGGTCCGCGGCGAGCGCATCGCCGTCCCGGCTCGCGATGGCGATGCGGCCGCGCGTCGCGCTTCCGGTGCTGACGGCGCTGCTGGTGATCGCGGTGTTCTTGACCCCGGAGACGGCGCCCGTCGTGCCCGACCGGCGTGTCACGACCTACTCCTCTGGCCCCGGCGGGGCATCAGGCATCTACGATGTGGCAAAAGCGCTTGGATGGAGCCCGACGCGGCGCCTGACGCCCATCACCGGCGGCCTCGACACCGGCGCAGTCTATGCCGTCCTGGCGCCCATCATACCGATTACCGCGGCCGGCACGCACGCACTCCTGCAGGCCGTCCGCGGGGGCGCTGGACTGATGTACATCGTGTCGGATTCGGGGGCGCTCGAAGACTCGCTGCAGGTGAATCGCGCCGACACGGGCTTTTCGCCAACGCCGTTGCCGCGGGACATGCGGCCGCATTGCGCACGCGACAATGTCGACAACATGCTGGCCTGGTTTCGCGACGGCGTGCACCTCTATCGGCTGCAGGCACACCGCGCCGTGACATCCGGCATGCCGGTGTTCATCACGGTGGACCGGCCCGTGTCCGGCGCCAAGTATCTCCCGACCGAACCGGCGGCGTTCGGTTTCACCCTGGGCCGCGGCCGCGTCGTGGTCTATTCGGACGCGGACCTGCTGCGCAACGACGTGGTGCGGATCTGCAAGTGGGACATCGGGGACCGGGTGGTGCAATCCCTCGCTTGGGTGTCCGGAGACCGGCGGCGCACGCTCGTGTTCGATGAATACGATCAAGGTTTCGGCAGGCAGCCGAGCACCGCACAGGTCATCCGGCAGTTCCTCTTCGACTCGACCGTGGGACGAGGGATCACGCAGATCGTGGCCGCCGCCCTGGTGCTGATGCTCGCGCTCGGCGTTCGCGCGATACCGCCGAAGGACGTGCGGCGGATCGAGCGGCGGTCGCCACTCGAGCACGTCGATGCGCTGGCGCGCGCGTACGAGCGGATCGGCGCCACGCGCCTCGTTGCGCGCCGGCTCGCGGCTGGTCTCCGCCGGCGCCACGGACGCGGCGCGTGGTCTGGCCGGACCCCGGGAACAGGACCCGGCGACGCCGACGAGCGGTTCCTGTCCGCGGTCGTGGCCGGACACCCGGGTGTCGCGGCCGATGCCGAACGGATCCTGTCGGCCGAGCGAATACCGGTTTCACCCGGCGGGCTGCAGGCAGTCGCCGACGCTGTGGACCACATCGATCAAGCCTTCCCTTCCCTCAAGACGTGAGGCCGTACCGTGTCTGATACACCGCCACTGACCGCCGAGCAGATCGCCGACGCGCTGCGCCGTATTCGCGACGCCGTCGCGACCCGGGTCGTGGGGCAGGATGAGGTGATCGAGGAGGCCGTGGTCGCGTTTCTTGCCCGCGGGCACATTCTGCTCGAGGGCGTCCCCGGCACCGCGAAGACGCTCCTCGTGCGCACGCTGGCCGATGCACTCGGCGCGAAGTTCGGGCGCATTCAGTTCACCCCCGACCTCATGCCGTCCGATATCACGGGCGTCAGTATCCTGCGCGACGCCGCACATGAGTTCGAGTTCCGTCCTGGCCCGATCTTCACGGATCTGCTGCTGGCCGACGAGATCAACCGCGCTCCGGCCAAGACGCAGGCCGCGCTGCTCGAGGCGATGCAGGAGCGCCAGGTGACGACCGACGGTGTCGCCCGCCGGCTCGATCCGATCTTCACGGTGTTCGCGACGCAGAACCCGGTCGAGTACGAGGGGACGTATCCGCTGCCGGAAGCGCAGCTCGACCGGTTTCTGGTCAAGATCAAAGTCGCGTATCCGTCCAAGGACGCGGAGCTCGAGATGCTGTCGCGGTACTCCGAGGGCTTCGACGCCGACCGGCTGAGCACGCGGCCCGTGGCACCCGTACTCGATGAGGCGGGATGCCGGGCGCTGCGCGCGGCAGTGGATGGCGTCAAGGTCGCACCGGAGGTCCGTGAATATGTCGCCGACATCGTCCGCGCGACGCGGGAAGACACGGGCCTCACGCTCGGCGGATCGCCGCGCGCGATGGTGGCGCTCTTCCGTGCGGCCCAGGGTGCAGCGCTACTCGCGGGCCGCGACTTCGTGACGCCGGACGACGTCAAGGACTACGCGCCGCCCGTCCTGCGCCACCGCGTGATCGTGGCGCCGGAGCTGGAGGTCGAGGGGCGCTCGGCCGACGATGTGCTGCAGGGCGTGCTCACTCGCGTCACCGCGCCCAAGTGACCGGCCGCTTGGCGTCCGTCTGATTCGCATGCCGAACTGATGTACGTCCCGACGAAGCGGCTCGCCGCGGTCGTGCTGGTCACCGCGCCCGCGTGGTGGCTCGCGGCGATCGGATCGCCGGCCGCGTTCGGCGCCGCACCGGTAGTGATCGCGGTGTTGGCGATCGCGGTGCTGGCCGATGCCCTCGCGATTCCGGGACGCAGATCGGTGAGCGTCGCGCGGGCATTCCCCGCGTCCGTCGGAGTTCGCGACGTCGTCGCGGGCCGCTATAGCGTCACGGCGCGCTGGCCGTTTCGGGTCGCGGGTGAGGTCTGGGATGCGCTTCCTGCCGCGCTCCGGCGCGAGACGCCGGCACCGCAGCGATTCGCCGTGCGGCGCGGAGAAGAGGCGACGTTACCAGTCTCGGTCAGCGGCCGCGACCGGGGAGAGTGGCCGCTCGGTCCGGTGGCGCTGCGTGTCGCCGGGCCGCTTGGTCTCGTAGCGCGAACGATCCGGTACCCGCAGACCGACCAGGTCCTCGTGACGCCGTCGATCGCCTCGGTGCGGCGCTACCGGTTGCTCGCCGTGCAGCGTCGCCTGCGAGACGCGGGGGTCCGGGTGCTGCGGCGGCGCGGGGAGGGGACGAGCTTCGCGGGGTTGCGGGAGTACGTGCAGGGTGATGATCCGCGATTCATCGACTGGAAGGCATCGGCCCGCCGGCGTACGCTGATCACGCGGGAGTTCTCGATCGAACAAGGGCAGACCGTGTTGATCGTGATCGACTGCGGGCGGCTCATGACGCAGTTGGCGGACGATCTGCCGCGATTCGAGTATGCCTTGTCATCGGCGCTGGTGCTGGCGGACGTGGCGGCCGGGTCGGGCGATCAGGTGGGGATGCTGGCGTTCGACGATCAGGTGCGGGCCTGGGTGGCCCCGGCGCGCGGCACGGAGGCGCTGCGGTCGGTCCGCGCGGGGCTCATTCCGTTGCGCGCGACGATGGCGGAGCCGGACTATGCGACCGCGTTCCGGACACTCGACGCGCGACAGCGCAAGCGGGCGCTGATCGTGTTCTACACGGATGTCATCGATCCCCGTGCCTCACAGTCGCTGATCGCGCATACGACGCGCGGGGCGCAGCACCATCTGCCGGTGGTGGTGGCGTTGCGCAACGAATCGCTGGTGGCGGCGGCTGCGACCGGTGGTGTCCGCTCGACGACGGCGGTGTACGAGCGAGCGGCGGCCGAGGAGTTGCTGTCGGCGCGGGACGAAGCACTGCAGCGGATGCGGCAGGCGGGCGTGTCGGTGATCGACGTGCGGCCGCAGGCGATGACGGCGGCAGTGGTGAACCGCTATCTGGAGCTAAAGGGGCGAGGGGCGGTGTAGCGGGGTCAAGAGATAAGCCCCCGGTCACGCGTCACACCGCGCAGCAAGCTTGCAGTACTGTCGATGTTATCGGTAAGGTGCGGCAACTGTCTCCGTCAGGCATGCTTCTGACGGCGGCTGGCCTTCGACGGCCCGCGCGGTCAGCCTCGCCAGTGAATCCCGCGCGCTGGCCCAAAGGCGCGGAACCGGCAGCAGGCCTACGGTCCAACCCATGTAACGGCGATAGCCACCGCGAGCGGGTTCCGCGAGAATGTTGCGGGGATAGGTGCTAACGACCCGAAGTCGTCACCCTCATAACTGCTCCGGCGCCGTGCGGGCCCAGTTCTGCGGCGACTGCCCCAACATGCGCAGCCCGGCGGCGCTGGCGAAACTGCGCCTCGTCGAGGAGAAGGATGCCGCGATGGGCCGCGCCGTCGGTTTCGCTCTCACTCGGCGCGCATCGCGATGATTGGATCCACCCGTGCCGCGCGACGAGCTGGCAGCCAGGACGCGATCGCACCCACGGTGGCGAACACGACACACACGAGCGCCACCGTAGGCCCATCTATCGGGCTGATGCCGAACAGGAGACCGCGAATCACACGCGTGACGAACAGTGCAGCCAGGATGCCCGTTGCGAGGCCGGGCAGGATGAGTATCGCGCCACGCCCGAGCACGAGACTCACGACATCGTACGAGTCCGCACCGAGCGCAATGCGAATCCCGAAGTCCCGCGTCTGCTGGCTCACGGCGTAGGAGACCACTCCGTACACGCCGAGCGCGGCGAGCAGCAGCGCGATAGCGGCAAACGCCGTGAGCAACACCGTGTAGAAGCGTGACTGCGACATCGACTCGGCCACGGCTGCGGTCATCGTCCCGAGCTCATAAATCGGCACATCAGGATCGTTCGATGCGACCACTTGCCGGATCTCGTGCTCGAGCCCTGTGAGGGGGAGCGCGGTGCGAAGGACGAAGGTCGTATTGAACGGGAACCTCCGATACGGGAAGAACGTCGCCGGCTCGGGAGTGGTCTTGAGCGACTCGAAATTCGCATTGCGCACGACGCCGATGATCTCTCCACTGGGATGCACAGCGCTGTCAGGGTTGGAACCCCCGTGCAAAAACTCGGACGTTAGGTGCTGCCCGATCGGGTTCTGCCCGGGGAAGTAGCGGTCTGCCAGGGCTTGGTTGATCACTAGCACCCGGACCGCGTTGAGTCGGTTCTCGTCGTCGGTAAACGCGCGGCCGCGCACGAGCGTCATCCCCATGGTGCGGAAAAAGTCGGGGGAGACAGGGCAGAGCCGGGCATAGGGCTCCGTGCCGGGCGCGGGTGGCGGCGTGCCGTCGATCGTGAACGACGGCGACGAGCTGCCGTTTTCCGGATCGAATGGGCGGTTGGCTGCTACTGCCACGCTCTGCACACCTGGCAATGCCGCGAGTCCTGCTTGCACACGGTCTGCGAGCTGGATAACTGGCGGATCGTTATCGTACTTGTTGCCGCTCAGGGCAACATCGAACACCACGAGGTGATCCGGCCTGAAGCCGGGGTCGACGTCAGTCAAGCGCTGGAAACTGCGGATCAGGAGCCCGGCGCCCACCAGCAGCACGGTCCCCAGCGCCAGCTCGGCAAACACGAGCACGGATCGGGCGCGCTCGCTTCCAGCGGATCCACCGGTGCCCCGGCCAGAACGGAGAATTGTTGCAACGTCCCAGCCGGACGCATGGAGCGCGGGGATGAGCCCGAAGACGGCACCTGTGCCGACAGCAAGTGTGGCGCTAAACGCGAGCACGCGGATGTCGATGCCCACATCCTGCATGCGTGGGAGTGCGAGCGCGGCGCTCGCCGTCAGGACATGCACGACGACGACCGCGATCACCGTGCCGAGCACTGCCCCGCCCACGGCGATGAGCATGCTCTCGGCGAGCGACTGGCCCAGGAGCTGTCGGCGTCCCGCCCCGAGCGCGGTGCGCACGGCCACTTCGCTCGTGCGGGATGCGGCGCGCACGAGCAGCAGATTGGCCACATTCGCGCAGGCAATGAGCAGCACGAACATCACGGCTCCCAGCATGGCCCAGAGCGGCCGCTCGACGTCGCCCACGATCCCTTGCCGGATCGGGACGGCGGCTACGCCGATGCCGGCAGCGTCTTTGGGGAATTGTTGAGCGATCCGGCTCGCGACGGTGCTGAGATCGCGCTGGGCGCTCGCGAGCGTGACGCCGTCGCGCATCCGCGCGATCGCATGTGCAATATGATTGCCCCGGCCAATGTCGCCGATCTCCCAGTCCTGATCCCACACCGCGGGGTACCAGAGCTCGGCGTTGTCGGGGAACGTGAACCGAGGCAGCGCCACACCAACGACGACGTAGAGGTCCCCGTCCAGCCTGACCTGGGTGCCGATGACCCCGGGGTCGGCGGCGAAGTACCGATGCCAGGCGCCATCGGACAGGACGAGCACTCGGGTCGCCGTTCTCGCATCCTCGCCGTGCGCAAACGTGCGTCCGAGCTGTGCGTGCGTGCCTAAAACAGAAAAGAAGTCGGCGCCCACCCGAGCCCCGTTGACGAGCAGCGCAGCGGCTTTGGGGCGGAGGAGGGTGACGGTCTGTCCACTCCGGAAGGGAACGATCGCGGTGAAGCTGTGTGTCTGGTTCTGGTAGTCGATCACATCCTGCGGCGCCATCTCCGTAAAGATTTGCCGCGCCTCGGTGGCGTGGAGATACACGAGGCGGTCCGGTCGCTCGAAGCCGAGTGGCGTGAGGAGCACCCCGTTCACGAGGCTGAACGCGGCGGTGCTGGCGCCGATCGCAATCGCCAGGGTGGCGACTGCGATCAGGGTGAACCCGGGTGTTCGAGCGAGTCGGCGCGTCGCGTGCCGCAGTGCCTGAATAGGTGCTTCCATATCGGTCAAACCGTAGGGGAGGGTCGCGGGACGCGGGCAAGCGAACCGGTGACTCGGATTCGACAACGCCGCGTGGGGCGGGGTTTGAAGCGCCCTACCGCCTGAATAACCTCCCCATCATCCGCACAATGACACCCAACATCATCCGGGAAGCCGGATTTTCGCGGGGGTCGATCTACAACCCGGCGCGGTATAGGGGGTGAAGTTGGGGGGTCTTGTCTCTTAACCCGGGGCGGTGTAGCGGGTTAGTAGCTAGCCGGGTTCCGGCGCACTCGCTTTTCGATTGAGATCACTTAACGCGCATTCTCGCCGGTCTCGAGGCATGGCGGCAACTGACAACCGCTCCTCGGTCCCCAAATGCGTAGAGAGGATCAGAGTCGAGGAGTTCGGAGGGGACAGCCATCCAAGCCGCCCCCTCATTTCGGGCCGCTACTCCGCTTTAGACGCGGTGCGAGACTCGCCCTCCGCGAGAAATCGCACGATCGCCGCGCGCCCCTCCGGGAACCAGCCCGACGGCTGAAACACCGCGGAGACCACGACGAGCTTGTTGACCATCTCGGGGTGTTGAATCGCTGTGCGGAGCGCGACCGATCCTCCCAGGGAGTATCCCACGATGTCCGCCTTGGGAACTTTGAGATAGCGGAGTAGCGCCGCGATATCGTCCGCCATCGCTTCGCAGCTGAACGGCCGATCGATGTCCGCCGTGCGGCCGTGCCCCTGCAGATCCACCGCGATCACGCGCTGCGTGCGCGCGAGGTGAGCGACAACGCCCTCGATCAGTTCCGTGTTGCCAAGGCCGCCGTGCAGCACGACCACTGGCGCCCCCGTCCCGCGAATCTCGTAATAAAGCTTGAGGCCATTCACTGGTGCGTACCCCGATTCGGAACTCGACGCTGCGGGTGTGTGAAAGGTGGCCGGGCCCGCTGACGCCAGCGCCAGACCGGCGGCGGACGTGGCAATCAATCTCGCCGTGGACATCATCGTCGGAATCCTCGCGCAAAAGGGAATGGTGGGACCCGTCGATCGAATGTTCGCGACTCCGCCCGATTGCCCCGGCCAGCGTGCACCGGGACTATCGGACGACCGACCGTGAGATCCACGTCTCTGTTACTGTCCCGAGCTCTCACCCAGGGCGATGAGAAGCTCGTCCAGCTGATCGAACGTCTCGATCATTGCCTCGACTGCTCCGGTGCCGGCAGCCTCGAGCGCTTCCTTCGAAGGATGGCTCTCGCGCAGGACCACCAGCGTCTTGCCGCCCTTTTCCTCGAAGGTCACCGTGGTCACAGGCCCGCCCTCGCCACCCTCGTCATTGGTCCACGCGAGGCGCGAATACGGCTTCACTTCGACATACGTGCCGAAAAACGCGGCAGGCTCGGGGCGGTGGTCGAATACCAATCGGTACTTGCCTCCGACACGAGCATCCACCTCGCAGGACAGCAGGGTCATTCCGATCGACTTGGGCACCCACCAACGCTTGAGCAGCTCGGCCTTGGTAAATGCCTCGAACACGATGCGCGCCGGGCCGTTGATGGTCCGCGTGACAACCACCTCGCGGTCCGACTTTCGTTCCACCGTGGTGCGGTTCTTCACGGGGCCGGGCTTACTTTCGATTCTTGCGTTCATCGCTCTTCTCCTTTCGTGTCAGTTCCTCGACAACCTTGTCCAACTCGTCGAAGCGTTCGTCCCAGCGCTGGCGGTACCTCTCGAGCCACGCCGTCTCTTCCTCCAATCGGTCCGCGCCCAGCTTGCAGTTCCGCACGCGCCCGACCTTCTCCGTGGTGACCAGCTCGGCCTCCTCCAAGATGCCGACGTGCTTCATCATGCCCGCCAGGGTCATCTGGAACTTGTCGGCAAGATCCGAGATCGAGGCGTCGGAACGGCCGAGCTGCTCCAGAACGCCGCGTCGGGTGGCATCCGAGAGCGCGGCGAACGAGGCATCCAGGCGGGCAGGCCAATGCTTTACCATTCGGTCAAGTATTTAACGCAAGCGTTCGCGGCATGCAAGGGGTGGCCGCGAAGAGAACGGGTGAGCGTCGGCGCCGCTTGACCCCGGCGAACAATCGAGATTGCACCCCACGGGATATCTCTATTGCACTGCAACAGGGTCTTTTCCATTGACCATTGACACCCATTAGGCCGGCCGTTGCGGGGCGCCAGCGGCCGGCGTATGTTCGGCGGCGCGCCGCCGTCAAACATTTCCTGAAGAGAGGGAGGTCTTATGCTCCGCTCCACAGGTCTTGCCCTGAGCCTGCTCATCCCGTTGCTCCTCGCCGCCTGCGGCGATTCGGCCCGGCTGACGGACCCGCTCGCCAGCAGAACCGACGGCGCGAGCGCGCCGACCAAGAGCGCTTCCGCCGGCGGTGGGTCAGTGCGGTCGGTGATAATGCATGACGTGTGTGATTCCGCGACCTTTAATGCCGCGGTAGGGCCAGGCACGTGCGTGCGTCCGGGCGGTATGAAATTCGACCAGTTCATCGCCGAGCTGACGCGGCATGGGCACGTCCAGGGATATGACTTCTCGCCACCGGCTTTCAAGGTTAACCCGGGCCAGACGATCGCGGCGACGAATAACGGTGGCGAGGTGCATACCTTCACGCGCGTCGCAGTATTCGGCGGCGGGATCGTGCCGCTACTGAATCAGTTGTCCGGGAATGCCGTGGTTGCGCCGGAGTGCACGGCGCTCACGGCAGCCGACTTCGTGGCGCCGGGCACCGAGTTCGACACGTCCGTCGATGGGCCCGGGACGGTGCTGTTCCAATGTTGCATTCATCCCTGGATGCGCGCGATCGCTCATCCGTGAGCAGTCGGTCGGAGTGAGTCGCGGTTACCATAACGCAGACTCAGCCGCGCGGTGGTTGTCGTTGTAATGCCATGATCGGCGGCGGGGCGTGCGAATCGATCCATCGATACCGACGGCTACGCGCGCGGGAGTAAACGCGGTTCAAGTACAACCCCGATCACGTGTTTGAATAACGGCCAGACGAAATGACCGCGTGCAGCCTCAGCATGCACAAACACAACGAGGCCCGCTGCCGAAGCGGGCCTCGTTACGTCTCGGGCTGTTGCTCGCTAGAAGCCAATCGCCATTGTTTGCTCTCCTCCTCGCAAGGACAATCTGTCAATCCTTGCGTCTTCGAGTCAAGACGGGTTCCAATCGGCGGTGGCAACCTCGCGCCATCTGATTGGAACCGCTTGAGCTGTTCGAAAATCGGTCCCTGCGCTTTCCTCGCATACCACCCCTTGAACAGTGTCACGCTGTTCTGGAACGGGCCGCTAGCGGGATTAGTTCGGCGGTGAGTGAGAAAGGCAGGATACAGCCCCATGACCATTTGAGTCTGGTCTACGCAGGGCACACTGGAAACTGGATCTCGATGATGGGCGGACCGTCGCCACCGTCCCAATACACCTCTCTGAGTGGCCCGCAATGCCGATACTGCGCGGCGCTCGACCAGCGCGCCATCTCCTTGTAGATGGCCGGCAACTCGGCCTCGGAGCCAATGTGGGCAAAGCTCACCACTAACTGGCGTGTCAGGTGGCGTATCGGAATGCTCGACCTGGCCGGCGGCCGCGCAAACAGAACCTGCACCTCGCAGTCGATGGACCGCTCCGCCGGCCGACAGCGATGCCAGATCGTGGCCGATGGTGTTGCATCGCGGACGGACAAATCGGCACGGGCCTGCTTGAGCAACGCGTCGGCGTCCGAGTACGACTCGACGACCCGGCGCATCGATGCGACCCACACAGGGCCGGTCTGCTTGAGGCGGAAGGGCCATTGGTTCGGCGCAGGTGCCGAACGACTGGCGAGCTCCGCGTCGAGCACCATGAGTTGCCGATCGAGCCTCTCGCGTTCCTCGAGCAGAGCGGCACGCTGGCGGGTCAGCGCGGTGTGAATGGCATCCCGCGATCCACCACTGTTGACGACTCCCGAGACCACCGCCAAGGAGATCCCGGCTGCGCGATAGGCCAAGATCTGCTGGAGCTCAGCGACCTGCTCACGAGTATAGTAGCGGTACCCGTTACGCCGATCGGTCTCCGCGGGTGTGAATACGTTCATCACTTCGTAGTGGCGGAGCAGGCGCGTCGTCACGCCCGTCATCTCCGCAAACGCGCCGATTCGGAGCATCGGTCAAAACCTCCACTGAACAATCGCTTCGGGAACTACCTCATTGATCCCGCGGACACCCGAATCGTTTCGCCAGGCGCGTATCGCCAGTCCCAGGCGGGCGTGTGGAAATGCGGCCCACAGTAGCCGGGTGTCACTCACAATGAACGGGGCCACCGCCCCCTCCGGACCCACGAACTTCGCATAGCCGCCATAGCTCACGGGTGCAGGGCCGACGCGGAACGTCCACTCGCCATACGCTACCCCCTGCCACGTTATTGTGCCCAAGCTCGGATCGTATCGCACGAAGAAGTCCGTGTTCAACAGCGGCCTCCCGTGCAGACCCCATGTCATGCCCGCGCCGGTCAGGAGCACGACGTCCCCTTGGCTGACGTCGATCTGATACGCGGTGAGGACATCTTGCAGCGGACCGAGAGAGACGGCCGCTCCCGACAGTTTGCCGATGCTGACTCTCGCGTGGACTTCGCCATACGGGGTCGTGGGGCCGGAGCCAGCGGTTGCGGCGTCACCCTCCCGCGTCGCGAGATTCTGCGTCTCGAGGTAGACGTAATTGTCGCCGTAGCGCCAGGTGCTGAAGTACTCGAAGATCAGCATGTCTCGCTGCGCTCGCGCTGCATCCCAATTCGCGCCGTACGCGTACGTCAGCATCCCGGCGCCTGACCCCTGCGCCTCCCCCGAGCACGGCGCCAGGATGGCCAAGACGGCGATCGGCACCCCGAATCTCGCTGCCATGGGCCAAGGCTAGCCCTTGACGTTGGGTCAATGTCAACGGGCCAAACGACATTACCTCGGACACGTTTCTGCGGGCATTGCGGGTACACGACCACAGTCGTCAGCCGGCGGTGAAGCGCTACCTCTTCGCCATAGCGCAGAACATGGTGACGCCACCCGTGCGTCTGGCGCACCCGAACGCGCCAGCGGACACCGGCGCAGCGTTGCGGTGTGTAACCCGAGCATACGCTGTGTAACCACCATCTCGCTCGAGGCCTGCCGCTGCTCGGCATCCGGTCATCCGCACAATTGCGCCGATGCGGCCAAGGGTGCACACTTGAGACCGCTCGCTACTTGAGGTATTGCATGTCCAGGCACGCTGGGTGGGTCGCCGCACTGATCGCTGTGATCGTGCTCGCTGGCTGTGGTAGCGGGACTGGCCCCCGCAGCGGTTCGAGCCGTTCGTTTGGGATTCGCGTCGTGGCTGGGGGTGGACAGGAGGACACGATCAGCACCCTGCTCACTCAGGCACTCGTGGTGCAAATTGCGCCGTCGCCCATCGCCTCGATCGCTCACCAGGTCGTGCAGTTTCAATCCGTGATGGCCGACAGCGCCGGCACCGGCAATGCGTTCGTCGCGTCGCTGGCCAGCCAGGGCTTTTCGAGTTTTGCCGTCGATACCACGAACGCGAGCGGACAGGCCAGCATACAGATCCTGTTTGGACTGCAGTCAGGACGGGCAAAGATCCAGGTCGCGGTTCCCGAGTTCGGATATGTGGACACCGTGACGTTCGTGATCCTGCCCGGACGCGCCACCGGTGTCGTCGCCGCGCCCAAAGATACCGCGCTATATGCCGGCAAGAGCGGCACGCTGCACTCGTCAGCCGTCGATCGCGCGGGCAATCCGCGGCCCGGGGATCCGGTGACGTACACAGTCACCTCGGGGCCCGTAACGGCAGCCGGCCCAAAGGTGACGGCAACCGCGCTCGGACTCGCGTCCGTGCTGGCGAGGTCCGATGGATTCTCGGACAGCACAGTCATCAGCGTCGTCCCGACGGGCACACTGGCGGCGACCAGCGATTCGGGCGGTGTCGTCATGTTCAATATCGACGGCTCGGGGTTTGTCGCCCTGACGCGCGTCGCAGCCACGGACGTGAAGTGGGCGCCCAGTGGCACCTCCGTGGTCTTCGTGTGCCCGGAAGGCAACGCGGGCGTCATGCCACTGTGCACCTCAGACCTCAAGGGCAACGTGTTGGTGCTGGATGTGTCGGACACCACCGCCGACGCATGGCCATTCTTCTCGCGCGATGGAACGTGGATCTACTACTCGCGGATTACGGATGCACGGGGGATTCTGGATCGGATTCATCCCGACGGGACCGGTGCCGATACCGTGCATACCACCAACCCGGGCGATGACTACTGGGAATCGCCCTCGCCCGACGGCGACAGTGTCGCCTACGTCGACCTCAACTCCGGCAACCTGCGCATCCTGACGCTCGCCACGGGAACCGTCACCGACCTCGGCATCCCCGCCCACTCTCCACAGTGGTCGCCCCACTCCGACCTGATCGCTTACCTCGCGAGTGACGGGGGGGCGGGCCCGATCGCCGTCGTCCATGCAACCGGCGCGGGCCAACACACGATCGGGATCAACACCAACCAATATGACTTCGACATCGACTGGTCGCCGGATGGCCAGTGGGTCGTCGGCCGCAACGCCACCACCACACTGCTGGAGCTCGTGAATGTGACGTCAGGCCTGGTCCTGCCACTCGGGTACACCGGGGCGCTCGGCTCACCCACATGGCAGCCGACCTCGGGCGATGGTGGTTCAGCAGTTGCACTGCGGCGGAGTCTGCGCGCGGCCCCCGCCAAGACGCGATGATCGAGGTGGGTCCCTGAGCGCGTGCTGACAAAGGAGCAATCTCGCGCACGTTGGCGCGAGATCCGGGACCTCGTTGATCAGTGGGACCCGATCGGGCTCATCGAGCTAGGATCGCCGCCAGATGAGTACGAATGCGTTGTGGGGCCGATCGTGCGGCTGCTCGAAGCGGCCGGTCCATCGAGGATGTTCAGGCGTATCTAAGATCTTGCGGTCGCAGGTGCATCGCGCTCAGGCCAAACCGCGATGATCAGCAGGCCCACGGCAATCCCGATCGACACTTCGACAAAGCGGTGCAACGCGGCAACCCATCCGGCTTTCTCGTGCGATGCCAATACCACGATCGCGAGGGTGGTGCCCGCAAAGTGATACGCGGTTTGATCCAGCCGCAGCGCCGCGCAGACCAGCCCAAGCGCAAGGATGCCGGCTGCGAACACAATCGGACTCGCACCGAAATGCGTGGCCGCTAGCGCTCCCGCCGCCGCTCCCAGCGCAGTCCCGGCAAAACGCTGCCAGGACGGCATCAGTGCGGCGCCGAGGGTCGATTGCATGACAACAAGCGTCGTGATCGCGGCCCAATATGCCTCTGGAAGGCCCACCAGGCGGGCACCGTACAGCGATACGGTGGCAGCGATCGTCGTCCGAATCGAGTCCGTCAGCCACAGGCGATTGAATCGGGCCGCAAAATGAGTCCCGGTTCGAGCCATGTCACTCCTCCTGTCGTCGATTCAGTTCAGTCGGTGTAGTTGTGCGCGGGCCGGGGTGAGTGCACACACCAACAACGTTCAGGGTCCGCGCCTGGCAGGACCCCTTACACGGACGCTTGCAGCACGCCTGGACACGACGCAGGTGAGCCGGGCCAGTCGGCACCACGGTACTTCCCCATCGCGTACCCGAGGCCGAGAATGACGGGAAAGAGGATTCGCTGAATCGCTCGTGGCGGTGTCGTGAACGCCTGTGAACGCCGATGGCGCCATGCCACGTGCGCGAGGTAGAAGACCGAGGGCGGACCCGACGGGTTGGCGTTGACGACGGCGAAAATCGCCTGGAGATAGCGATCCAGGTCACCCGCCGGCGACGATCGGCCGCTCAACTCCAGGACTTCGTCCCCGGCGTTCCACCACGCATGCACCACGCCGGCAGGAAACGCCACAGTTCCCCCCACCGGCACGAGGATCGTCTTGTTGCCGACCCGGGCCCCGAGCAGACCCGCGGTGACCGTCCCCTCCTCGCTGGCCCGGAAGTGGATGTGAGGTGGCGGACCCTTGGCGCGTGGCGGCAGCGAGCCGTCGATGACCAATACGGTGTCGCCGCCGGCGCCCCGCAGCCGGCGGAGACACAGGATTTCTCCGGTGCGCCGATTCTCCAATCTCAGGACCGCATCGGCCGTTCTCGTCTCGGCAGGTTCGGCGCTGTCAGCCACGCCGGTACTCCTCTCTATGATTGGACCAGCCCAAGCTCGCACCAGCGACGTGCGAAACCCACTTGCAGAATCCCGAACCTAGGGAGCCTGTGCGGCGTTCTCTTGTCCAGGGAAGACGCGCACCTGGCGCCGCTTGGTCAAGAATGAAATTCCCCATTGCAGAATAACGAAGAAACGGTTCGCGAATCCGATCAGGAAATAAATGTGCACAACCGCCCAGACGATCCACGCCGCAAATCCCGCGAAGCGCACAAATCGAAGGTCTGCGACCGCATAGGTGCGGCCCACAATCGCCAGATCGCCCTTGTCCCAATACCAGAAGGGCCGGGGCGGCTCCTGGCCTCGCACGCGACGCCGAATCAAGGCAGCCACGTACTTGCCCTCCTGGATGGCCGGCTGCGCTACGCCAGGCATGACCATTGGCTCCTTCACCTTCATGCCCACCAGATTTCGCGCCGGCGCCACGACGTGCGCCGTGTCCCCAATCGCAAAAATCTCAGGGTGACCCGGCACCGAAAGGTCCGGGCTGACGATAACCTTCCCTGACTTGTCCATTGGAGCGCCCAGCCATTGACCCGCAGGAGACGCAAGCACGCCCGCGCTCCACAACACTGTCGCGGCCGGAATGCGTTCGCCATTGGCGACAATCCCGCCGGCGTCCACGTCCGTGACGCGTGTGTTCGTGTACACCTTCACGCCCAGGCTCTCCAGATGGCGCCGCGCCTTGGTCGCTAGGACCTCCGGAAAGGCCGGAAGCACGCGCGGAGCCGCCTCGTACACGAGAATCCTCGCCGCGCGAGGATCGATGTGGCGAAAATCGTGCGCCAGGGCCATGCGCGACATTTCCGCCAGAGTGCTCGCCATTTCCACGCCCACCGTCCCCCCGCCGACGAGGACAAACGTGAGCAGTTGGCGGACTCTCTCCGCGTCCGACCGATCGAGCGCGGCAATCTCCTCGGCGCGCTCGAACGCCAGCAGGACCTTGCCGCGAATCAGGTCGGCATCGTCGAGCGACTCGAGGCCCGGCGCGGTGCGCCGCCAGTCGTCGTGGCCAAAGTAGTTGTATTGAATGCCGGTCGCGAGCACGAGGAAGTCATACGGCACCACGTGCTCCTTCAAATGCACGAGCCGCTGCACCGTGTCGATGCTGCCGGTCTCGTCCAGCAACACCTCGACATTTTGCTGCCGGCTGAGGATCGACCGGAGCGGTCCGGCGATTTCGTCGGCGGATAACAGGCCCGTGGCCACCTGGTACAGCATGGGACGGAAGAGATTGTAGTTCCGCTTGTCGATGAGCGTCACGCTGACGGGGACCCCAGCCAACCCGCGCGCCGCGGAGAGCCCGCCGAAGCCGCCGCCAACGATCACCACGCGCGGCTGAGTTGCGCTCACGATTGCCTCCATTGGTCGATTCTAACAGCGCAATCGAACCACGCGCAATTCGTGCCGGCGCCCCAGGTGCTCTACTCAGTCGTGCGTTCCGCCAGTGATCTGTCCTGCACCCGCGTCAGTATGCGGCGGCGGCGCGAACTTCGGCGAGCGGCTTCGCAAGGTCCCCGAGCAGTTCGGGTCCAACAATGGTGAAAGGTGTTGACCCGTAACCCAGGAGGACTCAACCGCCTGTAGAAAGTAGAAAGTAGACCCAGTGACGCGGCCTTCTGCGGCGCACCATCCAGGCCGCCAACACTGTTTGTCTACTTTCTACTTACTGTGTTTCTACTCTCTATCAGCTACTCCCCCCGTAACGCCATGGCGGGACTGATGCGCGTCGCGCGGCGGGCCGGGATGTACGTTGCCAACGCCGCCACGATCGCGAGGACGATCACGACCAGCGACAGGGTGAGCGGATCCGTGGGCGACACGCCGTAGAGATACCGGGTCAGCACCCGCCCGAGCACGGCCGCACCGAGCAAGCCGGTTGCGAGCCCTGTGGCGGCGAACGATGCGCCGGAGGCGAGCACCGCCCGGAGAGCGCCCCGCGGCGACGCGCCCAGCGCGATGCGGATGCCGATGTCACGCGTGTGCTGGCTGACCGCGTAGGATACCACGCCGTAAATGCCGCACGCCCCGAGGGCGAGTGCAAGGAACGCGAATCCCGCGACGAGCAACATCGCGAATCGATGGGTCGCCAGCGCTCGCGACACTACCGCCCCAAACGTTCGCACATCGCCCAACGGCACGTCGGGGTCGGCGGCCCATACCGCGGACTGCAACGGGCGGGCAACGGCATCCGGATCGGGCGCCCGGGCGACGATCGTCATGGTGGTGGCCGGCCGCTGGAGGAAGGGCCGATAGAGGGCCATTTCTCCCGTCCCGCTCAAGCTGTCCTGCTTGACGTCGGCCACCACGCCAACGACCGTGATCCAGTCGCTCGGCCACGGATACCCGACCCGCTTGCCCAGCGGATCCTGGCCTGGCCAGAAGTGCGCTGCCATCGACGCGCTCACGACCGCAACGCCAGGTGCGCCCGCCCGATCCACGCCCGTGAATCCTCGTCCGTTCAGCAGGCGGATACCCATCGTCCGCAGGTACCCGGGAGTGATCACCTCATAGTGATCGACCGATGGCAATGCGTGAGTCACGTCCTCTGCTTGCCCCTCGATGCGGAGCGCCATCCCGTAACTCGCCTCACCGAGCGGGAGATGACTGGTGGCTGCGGCGTCCTGCACGCCCGGAAGCGCCGCCACGCGATCGAGCACCGAACTGTAAAACGCGATGACCCGGCCGGAGTCCGCGTATGTCCGCTCCGGAAGATAGACAACCGCCGACACTAGGCCATCTCCGCGAAAGCCGGGGTCGACGCGTCGCAGCCCATCGAAACTCCTCGTGAGCACGCCAGCAGCGGAGACGAGCATCACCGCCAGAGCGATCTCACCGGCGACGAGCATGCCGGTCACCCGCTGGTGGCTTACACGCTGCGACGACGCGCGGCCGCCCGACTGCAATCGGGTCTGCAGGTGCGGGCCTGTGGCGCGAAGCGCGGGCAGGAGGCCAAACGCCAGCCCAGTCACCAGAATCAGGCAGGCAGCGTAGCCCAGCACACGCACGTTGATTGCCACCTCGGACGCGCGCGGTGTCCCCGCGGGGAAAAGTGCAACGAGCGCCGGCTCGGTCCACCACGCAACGAACAGACCGATCACCCCGCCAAGTGCCGCCAGCAACAGGCTCTCGACGAGTAGCAGGCGCACGAGACGGCGGCGGTCCGCACCCAGCGCCGCGCGGACCGCGAGCTCCGTTTCCCGGGATGTCGCCCGGACAAGCAGCAGGTTGGTGACGTTGGCACACGCAATGAGCAACACGAACGAGACGACGCCAAACAGGATGAGCAGCATCGGACGGGCCGCGTCCACCATCCCCTGCTGCAGAGACACCACCTGGGCCGCGGTTCCGTACTGGGGCCCCGGAACCCATATGGGATTGAGGTGCCGGAGCTGCTGCGCGACTCGGCGGAGCTCAGACTGCGCCTGTGCTGCCGTCGCGCCGCGTGCGAGGCGCCCGATCAAGCGATACCCGGCATTTCCCCACAAGGCGCCCTGATTACCGGCGTCCACCGCCTGCGGTATCCATATCCGGCCGCTCGCCGCGGGATACCGGAATCCCGGCGGCATGATCCCGACCACGGTCCGGGCGACGCCATCGACCGTGAGCGCCTGGCCGATGATCCGTGGATCGCGCCCGAAGCGATCCGCCCAGAGGCCATCGCTCAGAATCACGAGGCGATCGTTGCCTGGCGTATCCTCGCCCCTGGCGAACGCGCGGCCGGATGCGGGCGAGACGCCGAGCAACGAGAAGAGATTCACCGAAACCGATGCCGCGTTGAGCTCCGCCGGCTGTCCTCGGCCCGTGAGGGTCACGCTCAAGTCCTTGCTGAAACCCAACTCGGCGAACGAGCGGGTGAGGCGTTGGATCTGGATGTACTCGCCCAGTGAGTTGCCCAACTCGCCGGTTACCGACACGCTGACCAGGCCGTCGGGGTGGCCAAAGGGCAGCGGCCGGAGGAGCACGGCATCGACTGCGCTGAACAGCGCCGCGTTGGCTCCGATCCCCATGGCGAGCGTCACGACCGCAGCGATGATGAAGCCTGGCCGCCGCCACAGCGATCGCCATGCGACGGACACGTCACGCCGGATGGCATCAAGTGTTTCGGCGGCCGCCTTCATTGCTGACGGTCTTTCGGCATGTCGGCGCGTCTCATTCATGGCGGAGCCTCTCAGACGGCGTGGATTCTCAACTAGGCCGGGCACAAGTCAGAGAAGCAATGCAGACGCCGCGCCTCGTCGCATTTACATGGCAAGTCCTTGTCAATGTTACGGATGACAGCGACGCTAGCACGTTGTCAAGGCGTCAGATGTTCGATTCCGAGAAACGGCGTCCGATTTCCGAACACTAATTCGGGCGCCATTGCTCTGACGCAACCACTGGTGGCTCAGAGCTGTCTACTATTCTGTTGGTGACTGACCACCCGGCGCGTCTCCTCGCGCCGTGATGGCCAGTAACGTCGTGCGCAATCGACGGAGGTCGCGATGAAGTGCTGGATACTCGTGGGTCTGGCCGTAGTGTGTGTCGTCGTGACCGAGGCTCGCGCGGAGGCCTGCGCGCCGGTGCCCAGAGGAGACACGCGATGGCATCAACTGCGTAGCCAGTACATCCGGATCGAACGCGCCACCATTGCCAACGACGCGAAGCAGTTATTTGCGCTCTACGCGCCCGGATTCGAAGCCCACATGTTCAACGGACAGGTTTGGTCATTCAAGCAGTCGGCGGCGTATTCCACGGCCGGCTTCGACCAGGTGAAGGAGAATCTTTCCATCAGCAACACCATCGTGAACCTGATCAGTTGCGGCGCGACCTTGAAAGCCACGGTGTTGCAGCAATGGTCGAGACGCCAGTTGAGCGCAGGACGACTGCGACTCTTTCAAACGACCACGGTTCAGGATGAGACGTGGGCTTTTATCGATGGCGAGTGGAAACGCACGCTCGTCGACGACGAGCGGCCGGGCGCGTGGCTCGTGGACCTCAAGCGCGTCGATCCGATGAAGGCGTACGATCCCGCGGCGCCCCCGTTTGATCCGGATAGTCTTCTTCGGAGCGATGATCACGCCAGGTAACCTTCGCCGTGCCGGTTTCGGCGGCGCCCATCCCTCGGTTGGCGTCCAGCTACACTCAGCGACTCATTCCGAACCAGCGTGCCCGGCGGCTCGACGCGAAGTGTTCCTTATCCGCGCGTAACGCGGCGGATGCGGCCTGGTACGACCCGGTAGGCTTGGGTCCCGAGAAGAAGTCGACATCGACCCGTCCGATCTGCCCGCCGCCGAACTCGACATAGCAGGACCCGGCTCCTGCATACGGCTCCTGTTGCCCCACACCGGTCAGTGCCGCAATCAATGCGCTGGCGACCGACCGAGCCGCACCCTCCGCGAAAACACCGGCCTTTGGCGTCCCTGGATTCGAGACATCGCCTATCGCGTACACACCGGGGTAGCGTGTCTCGAGGGTCCTCGGATGCACCGAAATCCACCCATTCTCGGTAAGCCCGCTCGCTTGCACGACCTGCGGCGCCACGTGCTTAGGAATGCCGAGGAAGAGATCGTAGGGAAGCTCGCTCCCGTCGTCCAGCACCGCGACGCGCCGCGCGGCCGACAGTTGGCGGACTTGCCGGCTCGGCACGAACGCGATGTTCCGCTCGGCGAAGGCTGCAACCAGGGCGCGCGAAGTATCGGGTGACGGCGGCACCGGACTTCCGAACGGCATGACGAGCGTGATGGTGCACTGCTCGCGAATGCCCCTCCGCATGAGATGGTCATGTAGCAGCAATGCGGCCTCGCTCGGCGCGGGCGGACACTTGAACGGAGCGCCGCAAACCCCCACGATCGCGTTGCCACGCGTGAACGCGGGGAGCACCGAGCGTATGCGGTCCGCGCCGGACATCGAGTAATACTCGTTCCCGGCCTCGGCCAAACCAGGCGTTGCGCCGGCATCGTAGTCGGCCCCGAGCGCGATCACCAGATAGTCGGCCTCGAAGACAGCTCGGTCGGTGGTCACGCGCTTCGCTTCGGGGTCGATGGCTGCAACCGTCTGCTGCACGAACCGAACCCCCGGTTTCGCGATGGTCCGGTATGGAATCCGGACCTCCGCCGGGGTCGCCCGGCCGAACATCACCTCGAGCTTCGAAAACCCGAAGACAAAGGAGTCATTCTGGTCGACCAGCGTTATGTCGACGCCGTCCCCCAGTTTCTCCGAGAGGGTGGCGCTGAGCTCGAGCCCTCCGAACCCAGCGCCCACGATCACCACTCGCTTCTTCATCGCACGGATGCCGCTGACCAGGTGCGGAGTGTGGCCGCGTCTTCAGCGTAGGCCGTCGTGAAAAAACCGTCGAGCATCTTGATCTCATCTGCCTCCGTTACCCCTGGAAGCGCCGGAAACTCTCCGTCCACATCGACGACGGTTCCGCCTTTCGTCGGCGTGTAGGAATGAACGAAACGCGCCCCGTCGAACGCACCGCCACTCATGGTCGACTCGATCCGTTTCGGCGCCTCGAGGTGATGGCGGATCTCGGTGCGGAACGTCGTGCCGTCCGGATTGTATACCTCCGCATCGATCGTCACGACGCCCCCCCGGACGCCGACGAGCCGATAACTCTTGAACGCTGCGTGCGGGTGTTCACCGGCGCTCATGTAGCTGAAGACCGTGTCGAGATTCGTGTCGAAGGTGGCGATTGCGTCCTTGCGGAAGCGCACCCGGCCGGCCGTCGGCTGCGGCACGATCCGGATGTACGGCTTCGGCTCCTTCCATCCCTCGGGGTACAGCTTCCTGGCCTCCTCGTTGCTGACCGACCCCGCGAGTATCACATCCTCGCCCGGCTTCCAGTTCACCGGCGTGGACACCCGGTGCTTCGCCGTGAGCTGCAGCGAGTCAACGACCCGCAGCACCTCGTCGAAGTTTCGGCCGGTGGTCATCGGATACGCGATCATCAATTTGATCTTCTTGTCCGGGCCGATCACGTAGACGGTGCGTACGGTTTGATTGTCTGCGGCGGTGCGGCCTTCCGCGGTGTCCCCGGAGGATGCCGGGAGCATGTCGTACAGCTTGGCGATCGCAAGCGTCGGATCGCCGATCATCGGGTAATTGGGGGCGTACCCCTGTGTCTCCTCGATGTCCTTGGCCCAACCGGCATGCTTCTCGACCGGGTCCACCGACAGTCCAATGATCTTGGTTCCCCGGCGGTCGAACTCCGGCTTGAGTCTCGCCATATAGCCGAGTTCCGTCGTGCAAACGGGGGTGAAGTCCTTCGGGTGGGAAAACAGGATCCCCCAGGAGTCGCCCAGCCACTGGTGGAGGGCGAGCGGGCCGTGCGTCGTATCGGCGGTGAAATCGGGGGCGGTGTCGCCAATCCTGAGTGACATTGGTTGCTCCGTGCGAAGGGGTGAGTATGATACGTTCTGCGGCCGCAGTATAGGAGGCCCCCGTTCCCGCAGCGTTCCCCGCGAACGACCAGCCGGGGTCGCGGGCGCGGATCGGGCTCGATCGAGGTCAACACCTGATCGCGAGAGGTCCCATGCAGCTTCGGGTCGATGCCCTGGGACAGTTCCAAGTGACGCTCGACGGTCACTCGGTGGCGGCGCCCGCATGGCGTCGGGCGCGGAGCGCGGCACTGGTCAAGCTGCTCGCCCTGGCACGAGGTCATCGCTTGCACCGCGAGCAGGCGATCGACGCACTGTGGCCGGAAATGTCCCCGGAGGCGGGGTCGGCAAATCTTCGCAAAGCGGTTCACTTCGCTCGGCGCACCCTGAGCGCGCGCGACGTGATCATGCTCGATGCCAGTAGCGTCGCGCTCGCGCCCGGGCACGACCTGGTTGTCGATGCCGAGCTATTCGAGGCCGAGGCAAAAGCGGCCCTTCAGGGCGGCGACCAAGCCGCTTTGGCGCGCGCCGCGGACCTTTATCGCGGTGACCTGCTCCCGGACGATCGGTACGCGGAATGGGCGGACGGGCCACGGGAACGTTTGCGCCAACTGTACGCGCGGGTGCTCAGGGCGGGCAGGTTGTTCGACCGGCTCGTCGAGTTCGACCCCGCCGATGAGGAGGCGCAACGCGCCGTGATGCAAGCGGCACTCGACGCGGGGAACCGCGGGGAGGTCATCCGGCGGTTCCAGAGCGTGCGCGAGCGTCTCCGCGTGGACCTCGGCGTCGGCCCCGCGGCCGCGACGATCGCGATCTACGAGGGCGCGCTCGAGCAAGACTCCGCGGTGACGCCCAGCATCGCCGACCGCGTGCGGGCGTCGCTTGCATGGGGCATCATCCATCTCCACAGCGGCGACCTCCCGAAGGCAGCAGAGATCGCGCGCCAGGCCAGGCTTCTGGCGCTCACGGGGGGTCTGGGGCGCGAGATAGGCGAGGCTAGCGCCCTCTTTGGGATGGTGGCGCACATGCAGGGGAAATGGCCGGAGGTATTTCAATCGGAGTTCACGGCGTGGATCCGCGAGGCGCCCGCCGCTGTTTCGAACGTCTTCGACGGCCATCTCTGCCTGGCGGAGTTCTGCCTGTGCGGGGCAGCCGGTCACGAGGGAATCGCCAAGGCCGCCCGAGACTTGTTGACGGTTGCGGAGCAGGCGAGTTCCGTCCCCGGACGTGCGCTCGCGACGCTCATTCTCGGGGAGGCCGCGCTCTTCAGCGGGCAATTGGACACCGCCGAACAACTGCTCAGCGATGCCGGCCGGCTCCATGAGGAGGCAGGGGCGGTGGCGGGACGGGTGTTGGCTCTGCAGCGGCTCGCTGAGGTCGCGCTGGCGCGCGGGCAGAAGTACCGGGCCGGCCGGCTCATGCAGAAGGGCATGCGCCTCGCGGAATCGAGCTGGCTCGCACCGCATCTGGTGATCCGGTTGCAGACGTTGATGGTGGCAGGAGCGGCGAGCAAGGCGCGGGCTGCCGAGGCCATCACACAAGGGGATCGCTGGCTTGCGGGCCAGAACGTTTGTCAGCCCTGCTCCATGGGATTCCGCATTGTGTCAGCGATCGCGCTCGCCGAAGACGGCGATCATGATCGGGCCGGCAGGCGGCTCGACGAGGCGGAGCGGCTCGCGGGAATGTGGAACGGCGGCCCCTGGCTCGCCGCGGTCTGGGAAGCGCGCGGTGTGCTGCGGCGGGCACAAGGCCATGAGGCGCAGGGCGCGGCATTGATGAGAGAGGCGGCCGAGCGGTACCGGGAGTTGGGCCGGATCGGCGATGAAAGGCGGTGCCTGGGACGATTGGCTGAGCACAGCGCCGCCGTCCCTGCCTAACGCATTCACGGCGTGCCCCCCGCCACCACGCTCGCCACTGACGATGTCATCGAGCGTGGCGGAAGCCGTTGTGTCCCCGTATCAAGTGCGGCGTGCCCATCTTGCTCTGACGCCTGCCGAAGTTGCTTGGATGCCACCGAGATGGTCACGTCATGAACGTCATGAATCCCCACGCTGAACGGATCATTGATCTCTACGAGCGGCACGCTCACGACTACGTGGCGGATCGGGGGCGCCGACTCGGGAGCGAACGCGCCTGGCTCGACGGATTCACGAAGCTCCTGCCTCAGGACGCGACGATCCTGGACCTGGGCTGCGGCTCCGCTGAACCGATCGCCTCCCATCTCATCGAACAAGGCTTTGCCGTCGACGGCGTGGACACGTCTCCGACGCTGATTGCCCTCTGTCGCGATCGTTTTCCTGATCGGTCTTGGCATGTCGCCGACATGCGCACGGTGGCGCTCGGCAGGACGTTCCACGGATTGCTCGCCTGGGACAGTTTCTTTCATCTCTCGGGCGACGATCAGCGCGGTATGTTCTCCGTCTTTAGACGCCACGCCGCGCCGGGCTCCGTCTTGATGTTCACGAGTGGTCCGTCACATGGTGAGATCGTCGGCTCATATCGAGGGGAACCGCTCTACCACGCCAGTCTGGCCACCGAGGAATACGAGGCGTTACTCGACTCGATTGGATTTCGTGTCGTGGCCCATGTCGCCGACGATCCGGACTGCGGTGGTCACACGGTCTGGCTCGCACAGGCACAACACCGAAGGCGCAGCACAGAGGGCTAGGGTGGGCGACCCGATTCGTCCTGGTAGGGGCCGGTCGCGACCCGCCCGGTAGGACTGTGGTTGCCGTCCCGACGGAGCAGTCGCCTGAGCAGCGGGGGCCGTTCGCGAACCGTAGGTCGCCCTGTCGGGCAACGGGCCGCACCGGATGCAGGGCCTGCCTCCTTCGCGTCGCGGTCCAATCAAGGGCGATCGCCTGCGCTCCTCGATGAAACGCGTGCCACCAAACATTGCGCAAGTGCCGGATAGTTGACCCCGACCATGTACTCGCTGAGGTGCGCGAGTACGTTCGGTGCACTGAACTCCGGAAACCCCAGCAGCTCCGAACGCCGGCCTTCGTGTAAGGTCAGGCCGGCGTTCGCCAGGAGCGCGCACACATCAACGTTCGTTCCGTACATGTTGTGATCGGCCGGGGCAAATGGCCGCACATCGAGGAAGAGATCGATCGTCAGCACCGCGATCCCGCCCGGCCGGAGAAGACGCGCCGCATGACTCGAGAACTCGGCCAGGTCGGCCGGCGCCAGGTGCTCGAGCGTGGACACCGAGAGTAATACGTCGGCCGATGCCGCCGCGAGGTCGGCGCCCGCGAGAGTAGTCGGGATCAGTTGCACAGGCGCTCGCAACGCGCGCGATACCGCCTGATGCGTCCCAGCATTGACCGCCCACCCGACACCGCGTGCCTCGAGTCCTGGGTCGACTGTGACGACCTGATGGCCTTCGCGCGCCAGCACCCACTGCAGGCCGCCGAGGCTTCCGCCGACGTCGACGACGCGAAGCCGCCGACCCTCGTTCGCCATGCTGTGCTCAGCCACCTTGGCATACGCCCACGGATACTCGAACTGCCGGGTTGAGTTGTTGGGCTGATACGCGAACGGTCCCAGGTACCGGATGCCGAGGGCGTGCGTCATAAGCGCCGGATGGCGGCGGACCCGGTTCGCAATACGGGACGAGCGTCCATTGGGCGCATGCCAGCGTGCGTTCCAGGCCCCAAACGCCGCAGGAAGATCGCGCGGTGCGAGCACGGGTCAGGCCACGCAGCAATGCATCGGAGGAATATGCCTGAGGGCTAGTCTGCGCGACCCGATTCGTCCCTGGTAGGGGCCGGTCGCGACCGGCCCGGTAGAGCCGTGGGTGCCGTCCCACCACCGCCAGTGGAATACGCAGCGGGGGCCGTTCGCGAACCGTAGGTCGCCCTGTCGGGCAACGGCCCCCAACGGCGGTCTACGACCGAGCGGCACCCAAGCGCAGTGCCGGCCGCGTAACTTGGCATCGAACGTACCCGGCTTAGCACTGTCGATGACGACGACCACACATCGCATATGATCGAACCAACAGTGGCCTTCGACGGCCAGACGCGACGGCGATTCGTAGGCGCCATCAAGATCTTCTTGACGTCGGACGTGCGCTGGAAGGCGCGCGGCTTGTTCGCACTCCTCATCGCGTTCGCACTCGCCATCAACGGCCTGAACGTCGTCAACAGTTATGTGGGCCGCGATTTCATCACGGCGATTGCCGACCGCAACCAGCCGGGATTCATCCGCCAAGCCACTCTGTACATCGCGGTGTTTGCGGCATCCACGATCGTGCTCGTCGTGTACCAGTTCACCCAGGACCGGTTCGGGTTGTTCTGGCGAGTGTGGCTCACGCGACGAATCGTCGGGCAATATCTCGCGAATCGCGCCTATCTTCGCATCAAGCAATCGGCCACTGTCGAGAACCCCGACGAGCGCATCGCCGAGGACGTTCGCGCGTTCACGGCGACGACCCTGTCATTCACGGTCATGCTGGTGAATGGAGGCCTCGCGGTCCTGTCGTTCTCCGGAGTCCTCTGGACGATCAGCCGGTCGCTGTTCGGTGTCGCCATCGGGTACGCCTGCCTTGGCTCACTCGTGACGATCTACCTGGGCCGGCCGCTGATCTCGCTGAACTATCGGCAGTTGGACCGCGAGGCCCGCTTTCGGTCGAACCTGATCCACGTACGGACAAACGCCGAATCGATTGCGGTCTCGCGGCGGGAAGGCAGCCTGATGGCCCGCCTCATGAGGAGCCTCGACGACCTCGCGCAGAACGTTCGGCGGACGATCTCGGTCAATCGCCGATTGGGCTTCTTCACGACAGGGTACAATTATCTGATTCAGATTATCCCGGCGCTGGTCGTGGCGCCGCTGTTCATTCGCGGGAAGGTGGAATTCGGGGTCGTCACCCAATCGGCGATGGCGTTCTCCCAAGTGGTCGGCGCGTTCTCGATTATTGTCGACCAGTTTCAGTCCATCTCGTCGTTCGGCGCCGTGATTGTCCGGGTGAGCGCGTTGACTGCCGCCATCGAGAACGCGCCAACGTCCGATGGGGCGGGGATCACGCTCGTCGAGGCCGAGGGACGGATCGCGTACGAACACCTGACACTGGCATCACCCGACGGCGGCAACGACGTGCTCGAGGACCTGACTGCCGAGATACCGCACGGGACGAGAGTGCTGGTCGTCGGGCACAATGAAAGGGCGCGAACTGCCCTGTTCGAAGCAACAGCCGGTATTTGGTCAACGGGCCACGGCACGGTCACTCGGCCGCCGCTGGACAGGATCGCCTTTCTCCCCCAGCGCCCCTACCTGCCCCTCGGAACACTTCGGGACGCTCTCCTCGGAGACGGAAAGGAGCACGCGATCACTGATGACCAGATCACGACCACGCTCCACGAAATGGGGTTGGAATCCATCGTGGCCCAAGCCGGTGGGTTGGACAGTGAGCGCGATTGGCCCGCGACGCTCTCGCTGAGAGAGCAGCAACTGCTTGCGCTGACAGGCCTGATCCTCGCACGACCCGCCTTCGCCATGCTGGACCGGCTCGACGCCGTCCTCGAACCAGCCCAACTCCGGCAGGCCCTCCGGCGTCTTGACAAGAACTCAATCACGTACGTCGTTCTGGCCGAAACCGCCGAATTGGTCGAGCAATACGACGCGGAGCTGGAGGTCAAAGCCGACGGCACGTGGAGGTGGACGCCGGCCCGCCATAAGAAGCCTTGAACGGGGCTATTGCTGCGTACAACTCCCGTTGTTGTAGCTGTTGACGTTGACGCTGGCCCGGTATCCCTTCTTCACGAGAAGCGCCATGAAATCCACGGCCTTGTCAGGCGGGAGAATGATGAAGCTGGCATTGCCGTTGTACTGGAACTGCGGATCCCCCGCCGTACCACGGTTGTACGCGTTGATGTTGTAATTGAAGGACTGGACGTCGAACTTTTCGAAGTGCTGGTCCGTCGCGAGCGCCTTGACCTCCGCGATCTTCTCATCGAGCGTGGCCTTCGCAGCTGTCACGTCCTTCTCGATCCCGCTGAAGCTGACCGAGATCTGCGCAGTCTGGTTCTGGCAGTTCCCGTTGGGCACGAGACGCGTCTGGGCCATCGCCGGCACGGCGCTGGCGAGACAGGCAGCGACGGCTACCACCACTCCCCTGTAATACCTCATCATTGCTCCTTCGGCTTTCGCCGTTCGATCACGCTGACCGCCCCGATCCGACCCCCGGCCGGATGCAACGACGCACGTCGCCGTTGGTAACGCCCGCCCTGTCAGCTACCCTGTCAGCTACTATGATGATGACGCGCCCGATGCCGGCCGGTGCACATCACCTGTCACACTGGTGTCACGCCACCCGAATGCGGCACCGCCTGATCACCCCTCCTGATCGTGACACAGCCCGCCAGGCTTGACGCCCGCGTTGCCAACGCTATGCTGGACCTGGGTACCGGTTTCAGCGGATGACCAGGAGGTCACATGGCGATGGTTACCCTGTTCGTCAAGGACATGGACGAGAGCGTGCGCTTCTACTCCAGTGTGTTGGGCATGAAGGTCGAACAGCGCTACGGCCCCCATTTCGCCGAGCTCCGCGCGGAGGACGGGATGAAACTCGGGCTCCACCCCGCGTCAGCGGCATCCCCGGCAGGCAAGATGGTGCTCGGATTCCAGGCAGCCGTGCCACTCGAGGAGACGTTGGAGACGCTGCGCAGCCAAGCTGTCCGCATCGACGGGCCGATCGCCGATGATCCGCCGATCCGGACGTTCAACTTCCGGGATCCGAATGGAGCCGAGATGTACTTCGCGGAGCTGCAGCGCTGAGCACCAGGTACTGTCGGTCATTGCGACGCCACCTCCCTGAGTAGCGCGTTACGGCAGCCCGGCGCCCGGGATCGCGACCCGCACGACTTCGATCTTGCCCCCGCGCTGCGCTCTAGTCTCCGCGGGCACGTAGGATCGCGCCGTGCAGATAAAGAGGTCGCGCCGGTCGGTACCCCCGAGCATACAGGCGAAGGCATCGCGCCCCGGCAGCGATATCGTGTCCGTGATCGTCCCCCCGTCGATCATTCGGATCATCCGGTTCGCGCCCAGGCACGCGATCCAGACGCCACCGTCCGCGTCGAGGCAGATTCCGTCAGGCACTAGCCCCTGCAACGCCCCAAATACGCGCCGGTTGCCAAGCGACCCATCCTCGGCGATGTCGAACGCCGACAGGCACTCGCCGAACGTCTCGGCGACGATGAAGGTCCGGCCGTCCGGCGTGATGACGGAACCATTGGGGAACTGTATGCCGTCGGCGGCGATGGCGACGCGGCCGTCCGGGTGGACACAAAACACCTGCGTCGGACAGGGAGGATCGCCATTGTTGAAGTCGCAGCCGAAGGTCCCGATGTAGGCACGCCCGGTGCGGTCGATCACCATATCGTTGATGACGTAGCGGGCCACGCCGCTCAGATCCGCCAGTATCTGCGGTCCATCCTCCGTCAGCCGCAGCAGCCGCCGGTCCTCCATCGACACCACGCACATCGTCCCGTCCGGCAGCCATCCCAGACCCGACGGCAACGCCGGCAACTCGAGGACCTTCGTGGCGCGGCCAGCGGTGGTGAGCCGCCAGACAATCCCATCGTGCATGTCGGAGAAGTACAGCGCGCCATCGTGCCACCGCGCGCCCTCGGGAAACGCCAGCCCATCGAGAAGGACTGCCGGAGTCGCCGTCATGGCCGGATTCGGGCGCTCGGGACTCCCGCTTCCGGCAAGCCGGCCGAACGGAGGCCCCCTCGTGACCGCGAGCGCTGCGCGATCACGCGAAGAGAACGTATTGGAGGTACAGGTACACACACGGCGAGACCAGCAGGATGCTGTCGAACCGGTCGAGCACGCCCCCGTGCCCGGGGATCAGCGTCGAAGAGTCTTTCACCCCGGCGTCGCGCTTGAGCAGTGACTCGACCAGGTCGCCGAGCTGACCGATCGTCCCGACGATCGCCCCGATCACGATCGCGCTGCCCAGCGGCAGAAACGCCAGCACGAGGTACTTGGCAGCGACCGCCGCGGCGATGGCGAATACAAAGCCGGCAATCGCCCCTTCCCAGCTCTTCTGAGGGCTGACCCGCGGGAACAACTTGTGCTTGCCCAGCGGCGCCCCCACGTGAAACGCCGCGGAATCGCAGATCCAGATCATGGCGAGGACGGAGATCACGAGGTAGCCGCCCCACCGGTGGATTTGCGCAGTGTTCGTGAAAGCGCCTCGAATGCCGCCCCACTCGAGGATTCGCGCCGGTGGAATCGCCGCCGGAACGAACAGTTGCCGGATCCCGATCAGCGTTCCGAAGAAGAGCGAGACGTACAGCAAACCCAGGAACGTGGCCGAGAGGTTGAGCAGCGGAGAACCGTCGTTCTGGAATAGCTCCCACAGGCTGAACAGCACCACCGCCGCGATGATCGTGACGATGAGCAACGGGGGCTGCATCGGCCATTGCACGTAGAACGACAAATTGACGATGAATCCCGCGACGATGCCCGCCGCCACGAGCGGCCTGGCACCCTTCGCCGCCGCCAGCCCGTAGAACTCCCGCAACGCGACCGCAGACACGATCGCGACGAATCCCAGGAAATACGGACCGCCGGCCAGGCACAGCACGAGAATGATCGGGATGGCAACGACGCCGACCAGCACGCGTTGCGCGAGGTTGCTCACGGCTCGGCAGGCACCGGCTCGGTCCCAGGGGTCAACGCCTCCCCACGCGTGCTCGCCGACGGCGGCTGCCCGTCTTGTAATGCCGCAGCCCGGGACGCAACGGTGTCGAGATCACCTCCTAACGCATCCATCTCGAGCTGGAACTGGCAATCGATGATCAGCAGATCGAGCACGTATCCCGCCAGATTGGCGAGAAAGATGACGTCGAAGATCAGCGGATACGGGAGCCAGATGCCGAAATAGAGCGCGAACCGCTTGAGCCCCGGATCAAACCGCGCACGATGCGTCACGGTGGTCATGAGAGCAATCGCGATCAGCGCGAGCAGCACGATCTTGAACGTCACGATCCCGGCCACGGCAAATCCGAGGAAGATCACCACCTCCGACGCGCGGTCGAGCACGTCGTCGAGCCGCCTGCCCGCTTCGGACTGCAGCCCGAACTCCCGCGCCATCCCCCCGTCCATTCCATCGAGCACCTGTCCCACGAACATCAGCCACAGGCCCGCATGCACCCGGCCCGTCGCGACCGCGACCCCCGCGGCCACGCTGAAGACGAATGACGCCCACGTCACATGGGCGGGCGTCGCTCGCAGCTTGAGATGGAGGAACCGCAGGATCGGCCTGACAGTCCAGTCCGAGATCCGGATCAGGACCGGGATGCGCTCATGCACGGAGCCAGCCCGCGTACACGATGACATTGAGCACGAGCAACACGGTGAAGAGCACTCGCTCCTTGACCTTGTCGGAGATCCCGGTCAGCCACCCACGGGTCACGTAGTTCGAATAGGGATAGAACGGCATCTTTTCGAACCGGACGCTGTAGTCCATCGCCACGTGGATCGCGAAGAAGATCACCGGCACGATGGTGCCGAGGAAGTACGACAACGGCAGGATCCAGAGGAGGGCCACAGGCTCCTGCAGGGACGATCGCCAGTAGTACCCGCGTTTGTCGTGCAGCCCCACGGCGCGCAGATAGTACGGCAGTTTCACCAGATGGTCGACGTCAACGGCCATCCCGAAGGTGTACGCAAGAATGCGATCCTGCCCCGCGAGTCCCATGGCCTGCACTCCCAGGGTCGTGGCGAGAAAATGGGTGCCGATTTTCATGTCCGAAGGATGCCTAATTCTGGAGATCGGTGTCGGGCGCGGGGTGACCGAGCAACCTGCACATGGCGACCACCTGCCCCTTGTGATGATACGCGTGCGTGATCACGTGATGCAGGATGAACGCCGGGCTCCGCAAATCGCCGTGCCAGTCGGCCGGCCGCCGCGCCAGCGTCGCATTGAGGTCCGAATCTGGTAGCCGGTCGAGGTACGCGATCGTCCCGGACTTCACGCGCTGCTTGGCCGGACGGATCGACTCCGCCGTCGCAAAGTCGGCGGTCGCCCACCGCGGCAGCGGCAAATCCTGCAACCGGTGCACCCACCGCTCCTCGGCACCCAGCAGATGCGTCAATTGGTCGCGGACGCTGGCAAACCCGAAGCCCGGCAGCTCACGCACGAAGTCCGCCGGCGATAGCTTCGCCACATGATCGAGCAGCAGGTCCAGCCGATCGTGCGTCACCCCGTGAAGCGTCCGGATCCCTTCGCGGTTGAACATGCCCAAAGTTAACAATCCTGCGATCCGGCCGCCAAATCGATAGTATGTAGCGAGTGCCCGACGGCGGCTCAGTGCCGCCGCTGCTGCTCCCTCAGCCGGCCCGCCCACATGAAGACGCTCGTCCTCGGTCTTTTTCTGGTGTGCACACCGTCTGCCGCCCAGACGCCGCAGCCACTGCAACAGCCATCGAAGGCCGACATCGCGGCCTGGCAGCGGCAGGCCCAGAACGTCACGATCATCCGGGACGACTGGGGCATCGCGCACATCCATGGGAAAACCGATGCGGACGCTGTCTTCGGGATGATGTACGCGCAGGGCGAAGACGATTTCAATCGCGTGGAGACCAACTACATCAACGCGATGGGCCGCCTCGCCGAGACGGAGGGTGAGAGCGCGGTGTACCGCGATCTCCGTATGAAGATCTTCATCGACCCGGACAGCATGAAGGCGCTCTACCGCGTGAGCCCGCCGTGGCTCAAGGCGCTGATGAACGCCTATGCGAATGGACTCAACTACTACCTCTACACGCACCCGCAGGTCGTACCGCGAGTCATCACCCGGTTCGAGCCGTGGATGGCGCTGACGTTCAGCGAGGGAAGCATTGGCGGCGACATCGAGCACGTACGGCTCGATCAACTCGAGTCGTTTTATGGAAAGGCGCCCGTCCCACCGGCGTCACTCGGCATGCGCGACGAGGAGAAAGAACCGTCCGGCTCGAACGGGATCGCGATCGGACCCTCGAATACCCTCTCGCACCACGCCATGCTGCTCATCAATCCGCACACGTCGTTCTTCTTTCGCGCCGAGCAGCAGGTGTCGAGTGATGAGGGACTGGACGCCTATGGGGCGGCGACGTGGGGGCAGTTCTTCATCTATCAGGGCTTCAATCCGCGCATCGGGTGGATGCATACGACGAGCGGTGTCAACGCGGTCGATGAATACCTGGAGACCGTGACGAAGAAGGGCGACGGATACGTATACCGGTTCGGCGCGAGCGAGCAGCCCGTGCGCTCGGTCGTCATCACGGTGCCGTACAAGACGGCGTCGGGCATGGACAACAAGAGTTTCACCGTCTACTGGACGCGACACGGCCCGATCGTGCGTGCCATCGGCGGCAAGTGGGTGAGCATCCGGATGATGTACGACCCGATGCACGCGCTCATCCAGTCGTATACGCGCACCAAGGCGAGAGACTACCAGTCGTTCCGCCAGGCGATGGAGCTGCATGCGAATTCTTCAAACAACACGATCTTCGCCGACGCTGATGGCGATATCGCCTACTTTCATGCCAATTTCATTCCGAGGCGCGATGCGCGATTCGACTGGACCAAGCCGGTCGATGGCAGCGACACCGCGACGGAATGGCATGGGGTGCTGCCGGTGGACTCGTCGCCCAACCTGCTCAACCCGCCGAACGGGTGGCTCTACAACAGCAACAACTGGCCGTGGTCGGCCGCCGGACCGAACAGCCCGAAACGCGCCAATTACCCGTCGTACGTCGAGAACGGCCGTCAGGAATCGTGGCGAGGCTACCACGCCCTCCGGGTCCTGACCAATCGCACGCATTTCACGCTCGATACGCTGATCGCCGCCGCGTACGACAGCTATCTGCCCGCGTTCCCGGCGATGCTGCCGCCGCTGTTCCGGGCATATGACCAGTTACTGGCCGGTGATCCGCGCCACGACCAGTTGTCCGAGCAGATCGCCGTACTCCGTGGATGGGACGACCGCTGGGGCGTTGCCTCGGTCCCCACATCACTCGGCGTGTTCTGGGTGGAAGACCTCGGCCGCCGGGTGAGAGACGAAGCCGCACGATCGGGGAAGTCCCTCGATGACTACCTCACGGGCAGCGCCACGCCAGACGAGCTTCTGGCATCACTGGCGGCCGCGTCGGACAAGCTGGCGTCCGATTTCGGAAATTGGCGGACGCCGTGGGGCGACATCAATCGTTTTCAGCGGCTCACCGGTGACATCGTCCAACCATTCAACGATTCGGGGCCGAGCATTCCGGTGGGGTTCACATCGTCCCGGTTTGGATCGCTCGCATCGTTCGCCGCGCGCACCTACCCGGGTACCAAGAAGCGCTACGGCACGGAAGGAAACAGCTTCGTCGCGGTCGTGGAGTTCGGCGACAGCGTGCGTGCCCGCGCGATCACGGCCGGCGGCGAGAGCGGCGACCCGAAGTCCCGCCATTTCGACGATGAGGCACAGCGATACAGCACCGGGGATCTGCGGGTCGTGTATTTCTATCCGTCGCAGCTCGTGGGTCACACGGAACGGGAGTACCACCCGGGTAGCTGACCGGCAGGGGCTCAGGGTCCCCGACACGCACGAAATCTGTCCCTCGTGGGGGCTCCCGGGTCCCCGACGCGCACGAAAGCCATTCCTGGTAGGGGCCGGTCGCGACCGGCCCTCCCTGCGATTCAACGATGCCAGCGCGAACGCCGATGTGGGCACACCTCAGGCGGACTGGCTCGCGGCGCGTCAGGCCGTTCCCGTCGTGTCGGAATCCGTCGTGTCGGAATCCGTCGTGTCGGAATCCGTCGCCTCCGAAGATTTGTCCGGCTGCCGGCGCGACGCCGACATTGCGACCCATACCGCCGCGTCCCAGGCGTTGTGGATGGCGGTGAGCAGGATGAACACCGTGTCGGCCGCGAGGAATCTCAGTCCGCCGGAGACATGGCCGGTGCATACGACCACGGCAACGATCAGAAATCCGATGTATGCAATGATCGGGAACGCACCGTGCCAGATCCAGTCCTCGCGGACGGGCTGATATTCGCGGAGCCCTCCAGCGATGACCATCGCACCGCCCACGTACAGCAGGCCCGCCAGGCCGAGGATCGCGCAGCCGGCGCCGATGCTCGCCGGGGTCTGCCCGGGACTGCTCAGGTACACGGAGACGATGAGCGCAATGCAGAAATGCACGACCGTCGGCGTGACGAACGCCCGCAGGCCCTTCTCGTTGGTGATCGTCTGTGCTTCGGCGCCGAGGGTGATGACGACGAACATGAGCCCCGTGAGGCCGGCGGCCGCGGAGCCGATGATGACGTAGAAATTGCCCCATTCCACGAGTTGCGACACAGCAGGGTCGGACACGCCGCCTCCGGGAATCACGGTGGCCGCTGAGGAGTGGTGGCTCCGACCCAAAATACGCGCGCAAGGACTGGACTGCCACGTGAGTGGCGGCCGCATCGACGGGCCGCCACTCGCGGAGAATCTCTGATATTCCAGCGGCGAGCCGTTACGACGCGGCTTCAGCCGCCGCTGCAAAGCCCGAGAGGCACGCGCCCCAGCCTTCCGGGGAATCGAGCATCGGCCGGATCGACTCGGCCTTCTCGCCGTACCGCTCCAGGTCCCGGTGCTCGAGATCGACACGCGTGGCGTCCGCCCCGTCGGGCGTGAACCGGACCTCGACCTCGGTCTCGAATGCCGGGTCGTAGACGAAGTCGGCGGTGAGCTGCCAGGTCAGCACCACGCGCTTCGGGGGATCCCATGATACCACCCGGCCCCAGGTGCATTCGCTCCCGTCGGTGGCGCGCTCGTACCACCGCCCGCCCACCCGGGGCTCCACCGTGATCGAGGCGCGCGGCGCCTGGAGGATCGAATGCGCGGCGGGCCACCACCGGTGCATGTTGGTGGTGAACACTTCCCAAGCGCGCTTCGCGGGAACGGCGACACGAACGGTCTTGTGAATCGGCGGAATCTTGGTGGTGGCGGCCATACGGAGAGTCTCCTAGTGGGATTCGGCTTCTGCCTTGAATGCATCCAGCGTGCGGTCCCAGAACTGGTCGAGCCACGCGCGGATCGCATCGATCGCCGCGAGATCGACCCGGTACAGCCGGCGCGCGCCGTCGGCGCGATCGGTGACCAGCCCCGCGGCCTTGAGGACTGCCAGGTGCTGTGACACGGCGGGCCGCGATATCGGAAGCCCGCGCGCCAATTCGCCCACGGCTCGCGGGCGTTTGGCGAGCCGCTCGAAAATGATCCGGCGGGTGGGGTCGCCGAGCGCCCCCAGTGCGCGGGTTGCGTAAGCCATGCCTTACGGTAAGCGTTCGCTTACCACGTGTCAACCACCGCCTGGACCCGGGTTCCGGTTCGGGAAGCCGCTCCACCACGGCTCGGTTGCGGATGACCGTAGCGAAGGTGCACGTTCTCAGCCGGCAATCTCCCGTGCCGGCATCTGGCGTCACTTCACGGTCAGCTCAAGGAGGGCCCGCTGTGAGCTCGCGCAGACAGTTTCTCGCTCGTGCACCGCTCGGCGTGATGGCGGCAGTCGCCGCCTGCCGCGGTGAGCCGCAGCAAGGAGCACCTGCTCCTCCGTCCGCTGCGCCACCCGGATCTCCGACGACGTTCGACGGCTCACCCGCCGCCGGGCCCGAGGTGGCGCCCTCGACGTTCGCGGCAGCGGAGAAACTCGTACAGGTCGAGCTCACGGATGCGGAGCGCCAGATGGCCGCCGACAGTTGGCGGCAGTCGATGGCGCCCCTTCTGGAACGCCGTACCGGGCCACGGAAAATGTCGCTGCAGGCGACGGATGCACCCGCGACACGCTGGAACCCGGCGCTCGCGCCCTCCGACACGGGGCCCGCACACGACCGGTTCGTGCGAAGCACCGGCGGCCCTGGTCCCCTCCCAGCCAACGACGAGGACATCGCCTTTGCACCCGTTACGCAGCTCTCGCGGTGGATCGAGCAGCGGCAGCTCACGTCCGAGCGCCTCACCGGGATCTATCTCGACCGGCTCCAGCGATTCGACCCCAAGCTCCGGTGTGTGATCACGCTGACTCGCGACCTGGCGATGACGCAGGCGCGGCAAGCGGACCAGGAGATCGCCTCGGGTAAGCATCGCGGCCCCTTGCACGGAATTCCGTGGGGCGGCAAGGATCTCCTGGATACGGCGGGCATCCCGACGACGTATGGCGCCGAGCCCTTTCGGAACCGCGTGCCTGCGGCGGACGCGGCGGTCGTGCGGCGGCTGCACGATGCGGGAGCCGTCCTCGTCGCGAAGCTCAGCCTCGGCGCCCTCGCACTGAACGACATCTGGTTCGGGGGCCAGACCATGAATCCGTGGCTGCTGGAGGAAGGCGCGTCGGGGTCGAGCGCCGGACCCGGCGCCGCGACGGCAGCGGGACTGGTGGGGTTCGCGATCGGCAGCGAGACGGGTGGCAGCATCGTGAGCCCGAGCATGCGGTGCGGCGTGAACGGCCTGCGGCCGACGTATGGGCGGGTGCCGCGGACCGGAGCCATGACGCTCTGCTGGTCGCTCGACAAGCTCGGCCCGATGACGCGAAGCGTCGAGGACACGATGCTGGTGTTGCAGGCGATCACGGGTCCCGACGCGGGCGACCTGGCGAGTGTGCCGAGCCATCTCGAGTACGACCCGACCGGTGCGGTGTCGGGACTGCGGGTCGGTTACTTCCCGGCCTGGATGAAGGAGAACCCGGCGACCGATGTGGATCGCGCGGCGCTGGAAACCGTACGCAAAGTTGGGATGACGCCGGTCGAGGTGACGCTACCAGACTGGCCGTTCGACTCGCTCGACGTGATCCTGTTCAGCGAGGCCGCCGCCGCCTTTGAGGAGTTGACCCTGAGCCATCAGATAGATCAGCTCAAGGCGCAGGTGCCGGACGCGTGGCCGAATCAGTTCCGCGAGGCACGATTCCTCTCGGCAGTCGACTTCGTGCAGGCCGACCGGATGCGGCGCCGGGTAGCCGCCGAGATGGCGCGCATCTTCTCCCAGGTGGATCTGCTCCTGGTGCCATCGCTGCGCGACGAGATGCTGACGATCACGAACTTCACTGGCCACCCGTCGCTGACGATGCGAGCCGGGTTCGTCGAGGTATCGCAGGCGCGGAGCGATTGGGCGCCGGATCCCAAGCATCCGCTTCCGACCTTCTCTCCCCCGCGCCGCGTGCCGCATGGCGTGACCCTGATCGGCAAGCTTTTCGATGAGGGAACGCTCGGGCGTGCCGGACTCGTGATGGAGCGGGCGTTCGGAGTGATGGAGCAGCGGCCACCGGGGTTTTAGACCGGAGCACGACGTGCCCTCGCTTGCAGTGTTGCTGTCCGCCTGTTCGAGACACGCATCAGCATCGGTAGATGCAGCTGAACGGTAGCATCTACCCGACAGACTACTCTTGGTATGAGTTTCTCTTCCGGCATCCACGTCCGGAAGTGAACTTCTGGACGCCATCAGATCGCCGAAGATTCAACGCTCCTATGCTCTCTCCGTTTCTCTTCAAGCTCAAGGCCCCTCACAACGCCATCTGCGGCTTCGGATACTTCGCTCGGTGGGCAAGCCTTCCTGACTGGCTCGCGTGGGAAGCCTTCGGCGAGGGCAACGGCACCGGTACCATCGAAGCACTGCGCGAGCGGATTGACGCCCTTCGGCGCAGCATAGGCTACACCGCCGACTCTCCCCTCAAGCCGATTGGAAGCATCCTGATCGTGGACCCGATATGGTTCGCGGCTGACGATTGGGTGCCGCAACCCGCCGATTGGCCACGCACATCGGTCACCGGCAAGACCTACGACCTGACTACCGGTGAGGGCGCAAGAGTTTGGCAGGAATGCCAAGTTCGCGCGGCAGTCGTGCAGCCGTCGATCTCGCGCATGCCCATGCGAGTGGCGGCACCGACGGGGCCGCGCTACGGGTCTCCGAGACTAGTCGCGCCTCGCTTGGGCCAAGGCACATTTCGAATCGCAGTCACGGAGGCGTACGGGCGGGCTTGTGCCCTCACAGGTGAGCACTCGCTGCCCGTTCTGGAAGCCGCGCACATCCGCGGGTACGGAACCGACGGGCCAAACGAGATTGCTAATGGGCTCTTGCTACGCGCCGATCTGCACCGCCTGTTCGATCAAGGCTACCTGACGGTGACGGCCGAGAATCGGGTTGAAATTAGCCCACGTCTTCGAGCAGACTATAGCAACGGCCACACCTACTATCCACTGCACGGCGGGCACATTCGATTGCCCGTCAATCCAGCCGATCGGCCGGCTCGTGAGTATCTCAGCTGGCACAACGAAAAAGTGTACCGGGTGTGATTCCCCTGATCTTGGCCGAGCAATCGAGACCGAGGCCCGGAGAACTCGAGTATGCCTCCCAAACGCTCGCTGTTTGATTCGCTTGTAGTTGGATCGATGTATTCTAGGCCTGAGCTAGCACGCATCTGGGGATACAGGAGCTTTGAAGCACTATCTCGAGGTGTCGTAACACCGCGAGGATCTCCGTATATCATCCTCTTCATCACAAGGGACAAGCAGCCGTTTCTGCATCAATATCAGGATGTTCTCGTCGGCTCAACGCTGATGATTGAGGGCGAACGGAATCACGCTTCGGACCGGAGACTGGTGGCGGCGCAGGCCCGCGGAGACGAGGTGCATCTATTCTACAGAGAACGCCATCACACCGATTTTATCTATAAAGGACCGGTACATCTTGTTAGCCATGAGATCCGCAAAGTGGGGCCAAGCCACTTCGAGTTCATTTTGGGGCCGGTCAGTCTGGCGGCGGCTGCGCGAGATCTCGAAACCGACGATCGCACTCATGGTAGCGACCTCGATTCATTCACCCCAGACGAAGAGGGACGCCAACAGATTCGGCAACACGTCACCTACGAGCGCAGTCGTCGGAATCGCGCATATGCTCGCGAACTGCATGGCAGCCGCTGCCTCGCGTGTGGGTTCGATTTCAACCGCGTCTACGGCGATGACCATGCCGATTCATTTATACAAATGCACCATGTCGACTCGGTAGCTCGGGGCGTCACGACGCCGGACGTGGCGACGGACCTAGTACCGCTTTGCTCCAATTGCCATAGCATGGCCCATCGCCGCCGCGGGATGTCATTGAATGTTGAAGAACTACAGGCATTGATTAGAGTTGCCAAAACCGGCGCCTCTTCAGGATCCGAGACTTAGGGTCAGTCGCAGCGATGGACAGAGCATGGCTGCTTGGATGCATTCGGAGCGATGCGGAGCTCAGGCGAGGCCCACATAACGGGGCAGCGCTCGGGTCGCCGCTGCCGCCGTTCTCCACCATCTTCCATTCCCGTGTCCACATACGCTCCCACCGGCCTCACTGCCCTCGAGATCTGCGCTGGCGCCGGCGGCCAGGCGCTCGGCATCGAGATGGCCGGATTCCACCACGCCGCGGCGTGCGAGATCGATACGGCGGCCTGTGACACGCTCCGCCTGAACCGCCCCCGATGGAATGTCGTCGAGGGCGACGTCCGGGCGCTGCATGGCGCGGATTATCGCGGCATCGACCTCCTGGCGGGCGGCGTCCCCTGCCCTCCGTTTTCGATCGCGGGCAAGCGATTGGGGCCGGATGACGAGCGGGATCTCTTCCCCACTGCGCTCCGCCTCGTGCATGAAGCGAAACCCGCGGCGGTGCTTCTCGAGAACGTGCCGGGGTTCGCAACCGCGAGGTTCTCGGACTACCGCGCAGCCCTCATCGCCGATCTCGCCCGCTCCGGATACACGGTCGCGTGGCAAGTCCTCAACGCCTGCAACTTCAGCGTCCCCCAGCTCCGGCCACGATTCGTTCTCGTCGCCATCAAAGGAAAGGCAGCGAATCGATTCCTCTGGCCGCAACCCGCAAGTAGCCCGCCGACTGTCGGCGATACCCTGTACGACCTGATGGCGTCGCGAGGGTGGCGTGGCGCGTCAGCGTGGGCAGCCCACGCGAGCGCCATCGCACCCACGCTCGTCGGCGGATCGAAGCGCCACGGGGGTCCCGATCTCGGCCCAAGCCGCGCCCGCCTCGCATGGCGTGAGCTCGGGGTGGAGGCACGCAGCCTCGCCGATGCGCCACCCGATTCCGCCTTCACTATAGAAGGGCACCCGCGCCTGACGACGCGAATGGCGGCCCGTATTCAGGGATTCCCGGACAGTTGGACATTCTCCGGAAAGAAGACCGCGGCATATCGACAGATCGGCAACGCGTTTCCTCCCCCCGTCGCGTACGCGGTCGCGAGCGCCATCGCGAGCGCCATCCGATCCGCGCTCAGCGGCGCGGCGACGATCGGGCGCGACGAGCAGGGACCGCTGGCCCGCCTCGCGTGACGCCCGGGACGATGCGCCGGCCAAAGGATCGTGATGAGATCGCGCGCAACATGTCGGCCATCCGCTCGCGCGACAATCGGACCGAGAGCGAGTTGCGGCGCTCGCTGCACCGCTTGGGTCTCCGATACCGGAAATATTCCGCCGGTCTGATCGGGCGGCCCGATATCGTGTTCCCGGCCGAGAAGGTGGCCGTGTTCGTCGATGGCGACTACTGGCACGGGCGGATGGTGCGCGAGGGAGGAATCGAAGCGCTGCAGAGCTACTACACGCGCAAACAGCAGACGTACTGGGTCGGCAAGCTCTCGCGCAATGTGGCCCGCGACGATCGCGTGACGGCCGAGTTGCAGGCTCTTGGCTGGAAGGTGCTCCGGTTCTGGGAGAGCGACATCAAGAAGGATGTCGCGAGCGCCGCCCGGCGCGTCGCCGCCACGGTGCGCCGCCGCCGCGTACGGCCTGCACCTGCCGTCGCGAATGCCGGCAAGCGGCCAACGGTCCACCGCGCGCGGGCCGTTCGAGAACCGTAGGTCGCCCCCTTCGGGCAACCGCCCCCGACCCGGAAGCGATCGCAGCCGGCGCCGTAGCCACCGGCGGCAGACTCCAGGTAACGATATGTCTGACTTAGTGTTAGAAACATTACATTGCGATGCAGGAATATTCTACCTATATTTCTGCCTAGGTGGAATACGAGGGGCACCCCATGCCGCTGAGCATCAAACACCCAGAAGCTGACCGCCTCGCTCGCGAGTTGGCCGCACGGACTGGCGAGAGCATCACGGACGCGGTGATCATCGCATTGCGAGAGCGCGTTGCGCGCTATGACGGTCGTCGGGCCAAGCGGCGCGTGCTTGAAGACATCGCCCGCATTCAGACGCGGTATCGAAGCCTTCCTCTGCTGGACGACCGGACGCCTGACGAGATCCTCGGCTACGACGACCGCGGCCTACCCAGCTAACACAGCCCAACAAATGACGACTCTCGCGATCGCAGGCGAGCTTCGATGGTAGTCGACACATCCGCGTTGGTCGCCGTGCTGGAGAATGAACCCATCGCGGCCCGGCTCTCTGGTGCTCTCGACGCAGCGGAAGCGGTGCGCATCTCGGTCGTAACCATGGTCGAGGCTGGAATCGTCGTCGAGGCACGACGGGGTGAACTCGCCGGTCATGAGCTCGACCTTCTGCTCAACCGGCTCCAAGCTGACATCGTGAGCGTCACCACGGATCACGCCGCGCTGGCGCGCGATGCCTACCGCCGGTTCGGAAAGGGCCGTCATCGCGCTGGTCTCAATTTCGGCGATTGTTTCGCATACGCACTCGCAGTTGCCGTTGGTGAAGGCCTCCTGTTTGTCGGGAACGATTTCGCGAACACGGACGTCTTGGCGGCTCAGTACTAGCTCCGTCACCTCCACAAGACCTCGGCCATCTAGAGGGCGGCTTATGGCGCCGGCGGCAAGACGGGAGAGACCCCTATCGCGAGGAGTAGGGACTCTCGCTCGGCACGACCGCGCGTTCGTGGGACCGGCCGTCGCGGAGCAGACGCACTGGCGTGGTCACGCCGATGCGCTCGTCCGTCAGCAGTCGCTGCAGGTCATCGATGCTGCCGACCGGCTGCTGCGCGAACTCGGTGATGATGTCCCGGGTCCGCAGTCCTCCCCGCGCGGCGGGACTGCCCGCGGTGATGTCGGTGACGAGCACGCCGCCAGTGCTGCCCAGGTGGCTGAGCTGGACCCGGCGCCGCGAGAGCTGCACCGACTGGCCAGCCACACCGATGTAGCTCCGCCGGACGCGCCCGTCGCGCAGGAGACGCGGGATCACGAAGTGCGCGGTGTTGATCGGGATGGCGAAGCAGATCCCCTGCGCGCCCGCGATGATGGCGGTATTGACCCCGATGACCTGGCCGCGCGAGTTCACCAGCGGGCCCCCGGAGTTCCCCGGGTTGAGCGCGGCGTCGGTCTGAATCACGCCCTCGATGAGCCGTCCGGACTGCGCCCGCATCGACCGGCCGAGCGCGCTCACGACGCCGGTCGTGACGGTGGCCTGGAACCCGAGTGGATTCCCGATCGCGATCACGAGTTGTCCCGGACGCAGTCCGGCCGAGTCGCCCAAGACAGCCGCCGCGACGGACAATCGCTGCGCGACGCGGACGACGGCGAGGTCGGTCTCCGGGTCATCGCCCACGAGCTCCGCGGGCATCTCCGCCCCGTCCGCAAATGTCGCGACCAGTGAGACTGCGCCTCGCGCGACGTGGCTGTTCGTGAGGATGAACCCGTCTGGCGTGAAGAGGAATCCCGAACCGCTCCCCGACTGCTCGCCCCGGCGACGGGCTGCCGGCAGTTTGGCGTGCAGATGGACGACGCTCGGGCTGATCGCCTCGACGGCGTCGATGACCGCCGCCGAGTAGGCGTCGAGGAGCTGTGCGTCAGAGAGCGGCGCCGGCGCCGCGGGGGCAAGCGACTCGGGCGCGGGTCCGTCATCCGCGATGCGTCGCTGGAACGGGAGCACTGTCATGGCAGCCGACGTATCCGGACGATGCCCGATTCGTTCCGCCGGAGCCGGCCCGAACCGCGATCCCGATCCCAGTGAGGGCCTGCGGTCCCCTTCCGCCGAGCCCCCGCACCATGCATCGTGTGTCGTCCGCGGCGGATCGCTCGGGCAGATTTCGACCACCCGTGTGATGATCACTCGATCTCAACGAGGAGCATGACCATGCTGCGCTCGAGCTTGCCCATCCCCAGGCGCTCCTCAGGATTGCTCATCTGCCTCGCGGGAGCACTCGCGATCGGGTGCAGCTCGAGCGGCACTACCTCCCCACGTAGCGCCTCTCCGATATCGGCTGCGGGAAGCCTCTGGATCGCGAACGCCATCGCGCCTCCGACGGTCGTGGAGTTCACCTCCGCCCAGCTCGCCAGCGGCACGGTATCCCCTGCAGTCACGATCAGGAGCGGCTCGGCCGGCAGCAACATCGGAGTCGCCTTCGATCCGGCCGGCAATCTCTGGGTCGCGAGCAACGGCTCGATCGTCGAGTACTCGGCAAGCCAGTTGGGGACGAGCGGCTCCCCGGCGCCCGCCGTCACCCTCTCCGGCAGCTCGATCTCGTCACCCGAAGGACTGGCGTTCGACGGCAGCGGCAATCTGTGGGTCGCCAATGCCGGGAACAGCACCGTGGCCGAATTCGGTGCGGCGCAACTCGCGACCAGCGGAAGCCCGACACCGCCGGTGGTCATCAGCGCCCCGGGCAGCGCGCTCACCCGCCCGATAGGCCTCGCCTTCGATGCCAGTGGCGATCTCTGGGTCTCGAACTCCACGCCGAATACGGTGGTAGAGTACACCCCGGCCCAACTCGTCGGGACGGGCGACCCCGCACCCACGGTGAAGCTTTCCAGTGTCGCGATGTCCCTCAGCGCGCCGCAGTTTCTCGCGTTCGATGGGGGCGGCAACCTCTGGGTCGCGAATGGTGAAGGCCTGACGACATTCACCATCGAGGCCTACACGCCGGCGCAGCTCATGGCTGGCTCCGGGCATCCCGTACCCGCGATCGCGCTCTCCAGCTTCACCAACAGCGACGCCCCCGCGGGCCTGGCGTTCGACGCGGGCGGCAATCTCTGGGTTTCGACGATCAACTCGGTCGTCGAATTCACACCGAGCCAGCTCGGTGCGACCGGCGCGCCCGCGCCCACTATCACGATCACGGGCAGCGCGCTAGCCGGCGCATCAGGCCTGGCGTTCGATCCGCAAACCAAGGGGCTGCCCCTGCAGCATTAGCCAAACCGCGCCGCCACGCCCCGCCACCAGTTGTTCCCCTTGCGTGCCGATGGGAGCGATGATACCCTAGGAGTACCTCCTCCCGACGGTTCCCGTGGACGATCTCGATGTCAATCTCACGCGTGGCACGCTCGACCTCCTCATTCTCAAAGCGCTGAGTTGGGGACCGCGCCACGGATACGCGGTCTCGGACTGGATCGGCCAGGCGACCGGCTCGGCCCTGCAGCTCGGTGAAGGCACACTCTACCCCGCGCTGCACCGCCTGGAGCGGCAACAGCTCGTGGTCGCCGAGTGGGGTCTCTCGGAAAACAACCGCCACGCGAAGTACTACCGCCTGAGTGCCGCCGGACGACGGCGACTCCAGACCGGCGTGTCCTCGTGGCATCGCTTCGTGGAGGCGGCGGCCAACGCGTTGCGAGCGACGGCCCCCGTACCGGCCGCGTGACTGATGATCGCACACGCCGCCCGTTCCGCCTCGCCCTCGGTGCCAAGCACCTCAAGCGCGATGTGGACCAGGAGATCGAGTTTCACATCGCCATGCGCACCCAGGCCCTCGTGGACCAGGGGCTCGACGCCGAAACGGCGCGGGCTCGCGCGATCGCGCAGTTCGGGGATTCGGCCGCCGTACGGGAGGAATGCGTGACCATCGACACCCAGAGGTCCAGAGCCGTGACCGCGGCCGAACGACTCAGCGATATCCGGCAGGACATCGCGTACGCCCTCCGGACCCTGCACCAGAATCCGGCGTTCGCGTGCATCGTGATCCTGATTCTCGCCCTTGGCATCGGCGCCAACACCGCCACGTTCAGCGTCATCGATGCCCTGATGCTCCGCCCCCTTCCGGTCAGCCACCCCGAAGGACTCGTCACAATCGGCGATCCGCAGGCCACTCACCGGCTTAGCAAGGGCACGCCGGAATCGGATATCGCCTCGTACCCGGGGTACGCGGATCTCCGGGACGGAAACCATGTTCTCGCGGGACTGTACGCGACCGGTATGACCAGCCGCCTTGATGTGGTGATCGATCAGACGCCAGCCTCCACACAGCCCGGACCCACGGAAGCGGAACATCCCCATGGCCGGTTCGTCACCGGGAATTTCTTTGCGGTACTCGGCGTCGGCGCCATCGCGGGCCGCACGTTCGCCGCAACCGAAGATCGCGTCACGGGCGCCGATCCCGTCGTCGTGATCAGCTATGCGTACTGGCGGAATCGTTTCGCCCGTGATCCTGCAGCAGTCGGCAGGCCGGTCATCATCAACGGCGCGCGGTTCGTGATCGTCGGCGTTGCGGCACCGGATTTCACAGGCGATATCGTGGGCCAGCCTACCGATGTCTGGATCCCCATCACGATGCAGCCGGTCGTGATGCCGAACTCTCCGTGGCTGGCCAAGCGTGACGTGAGCTGGCTGCTGCTCATGGGACGCCTCGCTCCCGGCGTCTCGCTGGAGACCGCGCGCGCCAGTCTCAGGGTGCTCGAAACCCGGTCCCTGCTCGAGAACGCGGGCGCCGAACGCCGGTACCTCGAGACGGCTTTACGCGATAAACCGCTGCAGGTCGGGCCCGGAGCCCGTGGATTCTCGTATTACCGAGCCGCGTTCGCGTCCGCGATGTTCACCCTCACAGCAGCGGTGGCGATGGTGCTGTTGGTGGTCTGCGCCAACGTCGCCAATCTGATGCTCGCCCGCGCGACGGCCCGCGGCCGTGAGATCAGCGTCCGCATCGCCCTCGGCGCCGGCCGGATGCGCCTCGTGCAGCAGTTGCTCACGGAGAGCGCGGTCCTCGCGATCATGGGATCCGCGTGCGGTCTCCTGGTCGCGTGGTGGGGCAGCACCGCGATCTTGCGACTCGCCGCCGCCGGCCCGAAACCCATCCCGGTCGACGTACGCCTGGACTGGCCAGTGGTCGCGTTCACGATCGGTCTGTCCATCGCGACCACGCTGCTCATCGGGCTCGTTCCCGCCCTTCGTGCCACACGTTCGGATGTCGCGTCGGCGCTGCGGACACAGGGCCGTGACAGCGGGGTCGAGACGACGCACGGCGGACGGCTCCCCCTTGGCAAGGGATTGGTGATCGCCCAGGTCGCGCTGTCGATGCTGTTGCTCGTCGGGACCGGCATGCTGGTGCGCAGCACGGAGCGCCTCGAACACGCCGATGTCGGGATCGCGCGCGATCAGCTCATCATCGCCGAGGTCGCGGCACAGCGAAGCGGGTACACTGACGCCCGCATGAATTCCCTGGTCCGCGATCTCATGGCCCGAGCGGCCGCGATCCCGGGTATCGCCGCCGTGAGCGTCTCCGAGAACGGCATCTTCAGCGGCACCGAATCGGCAACCAGCGTCCAGGTCGAAGGGTTCACCGCACGAGTCGACAGCGACACCGCCGTCATGTACGACGATGTGGGACCCGGATATTTCAATGCGGTCGGCGCTCACATCCTGCGCGGGCGCGATTTCGAGGCGCGCGACAACGAGTCGGCAGCCAAGGTCATGGTGATCAACGAATCCATGGCGCGATTTTTCTTTCCGCACGGGGACGCCCTCGGGCGCCACATCACGGCAGACAGCGCGGTCTGGGCGGTCGTGGGTATCGTGGGCGACGCGCGCACCAATGACGTGCGTGAGACACCCAGCCGCCGCATGTTCGTGCCCATCGTGCAGATGCGACATCCCCCAGGCACGTTCCGGGTAGAGCTGCGGACGGGCGGTGATCCGGCCCGGCTGGTCGACGCCGTCCGGCGCGCATTGATGGCGTCCGACCCATCGCTCGTCGTGACGGACGTGTCACCCCTGTCGAGCCTGATTCGGGAGTCGCTGGCCGAGGACCACCTGGTCGCCAAGGTGGTGAGCTTCTTCGGGGCGATCGCGCTCGTCTTGTCCGCGCTGGGTCTCTATGGCCTCATGGCATACGCGACGGCCCGGCGCACGACCGAGTTCGGACTCCGGATGGCGCTCGGCGCGGAGCCTGGCGCCGTGATCCGGATGGTACTCGCTGAAGCGATGGCTCTGGCAGGCTCGGGGATCGTGATTGGCCTGCCGGTAGCCGTCGCTGCGTCGCAGCTCATCCGGGGCCGGCTCTTTCACATCGGCGTGTTCGACCCGCCGTCGATCGGGATCGCGGTGATCATCCTCGCGATCACCGCGGCGGTCGCCGCGTACCTGCCCGCGCTCCGCGCCTCCTCGGTAGCGCCGCTGGCGGCCATTCGCGCGAGTTGACGGGTCGCCCTGGCGTCCCAACACGGTACGCCACAGCGGCTTAGCACCATCTGATTCGTCGCTCGCGCCACGCCGGCCAGCCGGTGTGGCGCTTTCGCAATACTCGCGGCGCTTCCCGGCTGCCCTCATAATGGTCGGCAAGCAGCCGCTGCCGCAGCGCAACTGGCGCCGGCCCGCCTCCGTAGGAAGTTGGAGCAGTCGTGCACAGCCGGCCCCAGGATGCCGGCACGATCCGGAGCGTCACATCGTGGAGGTTCAATGAGCATCGCAGATGAAATCGGCGGAATCCTGAGGCAATACCAGACCGGGGCGACACCGTCGCCTGCCGCCGTGAACGCCCACTTCGATCAGGTTGCGAGCGCGGTGCCGGCCAATGTGCTGGCCGACGGACTGGCGCGCGCCATGACGTCGAGCCAGACGCCGCCACTTGGCCAGATCGTCAGCTCGCTGTTCAATCAGGCCAACCCCGCGCAGAAGGCGGCGGTGCTCAATCAGTTGATGTCGGCGCTCGGCCCAGCCGCGGTCGCAGCGGCGACCGCTGGCACTCTAGGCGGTGTGCCGGGGCTGGCTGGGACGACCGGCACCGCGATCTCACCACAACAGGCGCAGCAGGTTTCTCCCGCCACCGTCACGCAGCTTGCGGATCGCGCCCAGGCCGCCGACGGCTCGATCGTGAATCAGTTGAGCGCCTTTTACGCGCAGCACCCCACACTGGTGAAGGGACTCGGCGTCGGTGCACTGGCGCTCGTCATGTCACACATCGCCAACCGGAGGTAGACCTCGTATGGGCAGCATCCTGTACTGGATCATCGTCGGCCTGATCGCGGGCCTCATCACGGGCAAGGTGATGGGTGCGCCGTCGAGTGACCTGCTGATGACGATCATCACGGGAATCGCCGGCGCGTTCGTCGGCGGATTCCTGATGACCCTCCTGGGCTTCAGCTACACCGGAGGCCTGGCCTACAACATCATCGTCGCCGTCCTTGGCGCGGTGCTTCTCACCTGGGGCTATCGCAAGATGAAGGCGAGAGGCTGACGGCGATCAGCGTGTGCTCCGGCGGTTGGATGCAGATCCATGACACACCTCATTATTGGCCCTCGCCGGTCGAGATTGAACGTTCGGCAGTCCCGCATCGCGCAATCGTAGCCCGCCGCTTTCGGTCCGTGGGAGGGGCCGGTCGTGATTGGCCCCTCCGGATGCGGCGGCAACACGGTAGTTCTGTCAGGCCGTCATCACACTGCGATCAGTCCACCAGGCACTGGGCCGCGCGCAGCGCGAGCGGAATCGGCGACACGCGTTCGTTCTCGAGGAGCCCGTAATCCTCAATCGGTGACGGTCCCTCGATGACCGGCACCCACCGATCCGATCTGACCCGGTCACCAGCGATCAGGCCGGCGACCCCGCCGAACGCTGCGCCAACAATCGAATATCTGGATATCGTCGAGCCGAGTGGCTGTTTGCTTCGCCCCGACGAGATTGCCCCGCCCACCACCGCCCCGGCCACGAGACCGATCAGCGCGCCCACGACGGGGTGTCCGTGTGTTCCGCGACGCACCGCCAGCCACCTGACCTCGCCGAATGGCACGACGGTATCGCCCGTGGCGTTGATCCTGATGACGAATTCCGATGGACGCAGTTCGACAATGCGTGCACGGATCAGCAAAGGCACGCCCGGCGGGGCCTCCACCTGCACGGTGTCACCAACCGCGATGGGAACGGCGAGCACCGGCTGCGACGTCGTCTGAGCATGGAGTGACACAGTGCCCGCCAGGGCCAGCGTGCCATACGCGGCCAGCCGCAACCATACCGCGCTCGATCGAAGCACTAGCGCTCCGGCAGCGTCGCGAGGAATGTCTCGAGGTACGACTTCCACACCACCGCCATCGTGTGCGTGCCGTGCCCGCGCGTCGCGTCGCTCAACGGGAGCAGTACATAGCGCGCGTGCGGGACACGCGGCATGAGCCGCTCCATCAGGCCGAGTTCCGGCGGATTGATCACGTCATCGGCCGAGTTGATCGCGAGGACCGGAGCGACGACCTGCTCGAGGTGGGCCGACGGATCGTAATCCCGGGATGACGCGATCTGGTACAGCAGGTCGTTCGCGTCGGCGGACGCCACCATCGCGTTGACGCGCGATTCCAGAAAATGGTCCGCCGAGTCTCGCGTCGGCGCGAGTCGCTGATACTGGATCGGATTGCTGGAGACGAGTAGCTCGATCCGGAGTGCCGCTGCCAGCCCGGCGGGCTGCGCCTGATAATTCCCCGAGTTCCACGCGGGATCATCACGGATGTCGTCCATGGCCATGTCACGCCACATGCGGTTGCGCCCGGCGATCTGCGTCGGTGCGCAGGCGAGCGGCATCAACCCATCCATGATCGTCGGATACTGCTCGCCCCACATCCATGAGTGCATGCAGCCCATCGATGTCCCCATGACGAGCCGCAGATGATTGACGTGCAGACCCTCGGTCACGAGCGCGTGTTCCGCCGCCACCATGTCGGCGTACGCGTAGTGCGGGAACGCCGCCTTCATCCCGTCGCTCGGCTTGCTCGACCCGCCATGTCCGATGTCATCCGGCAGGATGATGAAATAGTGCGCGGTATCGAGCAGTTGCCCGGGGCCGAACAGTTGGCCCGAGAACTCCGGACGGATGAACTGCGTCCCGGCGCCTCCGGTGCCATGCATGATGAGAACTGCATTCACGACCTGGCCCGCACGGTTCCGGCGGATGGTGCCGAACGTCCGGTAGTGAAGCCGGAGCTCGGGGAGTGTTTCGCCGCTCGCGAAGTGGAAGTCGTGGATCACGAAATCCTGTCCCGGGTGCACCTGCGCCCGAGCGCCACCGGCGCCGATGATCACCGCCGCGATTCCGCCGATCGCCCAACGCTGCATCACAATCACGATTCTCGATCCTCCAGGCCGTGCCTGTGCCGGATGCCGCTCGTATTCCGGTATCCTTTGTACTCCGGCGGCGGACCGTTCGCCAGCGTGCGGCCGCCCGCACCCCAGTTGAGTCTTTCCTGGCGCGCTCGGCGAACCGATGGCGCCGTGGGCCGCCATGAGCCGCCGCGACGGCAGCCTACTCGTAGCGCAGTGCGGCGACCGGGTCGAGGCGGGACGCCCGCATGGCGGGAAGCAGTCCGAAGAAGACGCCGGTCACCGCACTCACGATGAGTGCGGCGGCGATGGCGAGAGGCGGAATCGTGGCTTCGACCGGCGTGGCCGCTCGGATGATGGCGCTCGCCGCCGCACCCACCGCGAGGCCAACGATGGCGCCGATCGTCGTCAGGGTCACCGCTTCCACCAGAAACTGCCAGAGGATCGCGCCGCGGGTGGCGCCGAGCGCCTTTCGCACACCGATCTCCCGGGTGCGCTCGGTGACGCTGATCATCATGATCGCCACGACCCCCACACCGCCCACGAGCAGCCCGATTCCCGACAGCACGATCATCACGAGAAAGAAGATGAAGACGGTCTTGTTGTACAGCTCGAGGACTTTCTCCTGGCCATACAGGAAGAACGTGTTCTCGGCCGCGGGACGGAGGCCACGGTGAATCCGCAAAGCGGCGGTGGCATCATCCATGGCGTCCGCGCGCGCGACGCCATCGCGCGGTTTGATCGTCAGGTCCATCCAGTGGATGTCCACGGCCAGCAGCCGCCGCGCCGTCTCGAACGGGACGATCACTTTGGGTTTGTTCGCGGGGTCGAAGAAGTTCCCATGCGACTGGTAGATCCCGATGATCTGAAACGGGTGGTTGTCGAGCAGGATCGTCTTCCCGACGGGGCTTCCTTCCGGAAACAGGTCCTTGGCCACGATATCGTTGACGATCGCGACGGCAGCCGCGTCATCGTTTTCACGCGGCGTGAACGTGCGCCCCGAGACGACCGAGCCCGGATCCACTTCCAGCCAGGCCGCGGTATAGGCATCGATGTTGGCCGCACTGAGCACGCGGTCGTTGACCTTGGCGACGGCCGTCGTGTTGGTGTGGGCGATCACCGCGTGTACCGTCGGGAGCCCGCCGAGGATCGCGACTTCGCGAACCGAAAGCGGCTTGTTGTGACGCCACGGGCAACTGCCGGCATCGCCCGAGCAACTGGTCACGGCGATCGGCCACCGGGTGACGAAAAAGGTCGTGGGTCCGGCCGCCGCCAGGCTCGCCTCGACTCCGGAATCGATGCCGTGGACCGCGGCGGACATCGCGGTGACGACGAAGACGCCGACCGCGATCCCCAGGATCGTGAGACCGGCCCGCAGGCGGTTCGCACGGATCGCGTCGAGTGCGATCGCTGCACCCTCTCCGAGTCCGAGGACCGCCCGTCCGAGCCGGGCGGACCAGGACGCGTTCGGCGCGTCACGCGTGGTCATTCGGAGCGAAGCGCGACGATGGGGTCCAGTCGCGCGGCACGCGATGCGGGATACACGCCGGACGCGATCCCGACACCCGCGCCGACGATGACGCCCGCGAAAAGCGACCATGGCGCGATGGTCGCCGGCAGCGGCGACAGCGTCGCGACGAGCCGTGAGAGTGCCACACCCAACCCGATGCCGGCGACCGCACCGAGCATGCTCAACGTCGTGGCCTCGACGAGGAATTGATTGAGTATGTCGCGCCGGCGGGCGCCGAGCGATTTCCGGAGCCCGATCTCGCGCGTACGCTCGGTCACGGATACCAGCATGATGTTCATGATGAGAATCGCTCCCACGATGAGTCCCACGGATGGCAGGAGCAGTCCGCCCCAGAACAGAAACGTCTTGATCTGCAGCCAGTCGGACAGCGCGGACTCCGAGGTCTCGAATACGAAATCATCGGGTTCGGCGGGCCGCAGCCGGTGCCGGCGGCGCATGACCTCGCGGACCCGCTCTTCCACGTCCCTGAGCGCATCCTGCGATGGGGCCTGGACCACTACGCCGTAGAGGCCCGCATGCGCGTGGTCGGCGCGCGACATCGGTGAATTGAAGGGGCCAAATATCTGCCGGTCGAGCGAGATCCCGAACACACTGCCCTGTGTCTCGAGGACGCCGATCACGGTGAACGGAAGACCGTCGATCCGGACGTCACGGCCGACCGGGTCGAGATGCGGAAAGAGCTCGCTCGCCGTTTCGGTACCGATGACCACCACCGGCGTGCCGCGCGCATCCTCCTCGGCGGTGAACACCCGGCCCTTCGTGACCTTCAGGTTCTTGATCGCGAAGAAATCGGCCGACACGGCCTGGACCAGGTTCTGCGGGCCACCCCGCGAGAACGGGGACCGCGGCGTGTACCACCGGGCGTCGTGCAGCGACCACCGCACACCAGGCGGCAGGACCGCCCGGACGGCGTCGGCATCCTCGACGGTGATCTTGGGACGCTGCTGCCATCGCCGCCACGTGGCGTCCGACACGTCACCAGTATTGATGTCCGGGTAGCGGCGCAGGTTGAAGGTGTTGATGCCGAGGAACTTGCCGCCAAAATCCTCCTCGACGTACCGCGCCATTCCGTTGACGACCGATACCACGCCGATGAGAAACATTACGCCCACGGTGACGCCGAGGAGCGTGAAGAAGCTTCGGAGTTTCTGGGCTCGAATCTGCGCGAGCGCCAGGCGAACCGCGTCGAGAATCAGCAAATGATCGGGGCAGAGGGCAGTACCGGAACTACGCTGGCGGAAACGTCCGGGTTTCGGGCCGCCAACCCCGGGACGCGCCTGCAAACGGTCTGGCCGCCCTCTGGGCGCGCCTGTAGGTTTGCCGCGCTGTTTCGAACCTGGCTGATGCGCGGCTGGTATCCGCCACGCATGCCCGGTCCTCCCCGATGACCCAATACGACGTCCCGGTCGCGCCCCCTATCGGCCGTTATCCGGGCACCGAGGTCGCACGCATGCTTGATCGCCGGCTGTTTCTCGCCGCCTGCTCGCGGATGGGGCTGGGCGCCACCCTGTTCCCCGGCACGCTCTGGGGACTCGCGCACCGCACCGGCACCGTGACGAAGGACATGATCGAGCAGGCGGCGATCATTGCCGACGTCCCGATCCCTCCCGAATACCGGGACGCCATGCTCGGTAGCCTCAACGATTTCGTCGACGGCTACGACGCCATCCACGACCTCCACCTGCCCAACTCGGTCGCGCCTGCGCTCGATTTCAATCCGGCGCCGCCGGCCGCGAAGGTGCCGGTCGCCAGAGAGCCGATGCGGATGTCGGCGGTGCCCGTGATCGGCGCGCGCGATGTGCCGCGCAACATCGAAGACCTCTGCTACGCCACGGTGCGGCACCTGGCCGCCCTGATGAAAGGCCGCAAGATCTCGTCCGCCGCGCTCACGGACATGTATCTCGCCCGCCTCGGCCGGCTCGACCCCACCTTGCACTGTGTCATCACGCTCACCGCGGATCGCGCGCGCGCGCAGGCAACGGAAGCCGATCGCGATATCGCGGCTGGCAAGTATCGCGGACCGCTTCACGGTCTCCCGTGGGGCGCGAAGGATCTGCTCGCCGTCAAAGGCTACCCGACGACATGGGGCGCCGGCGGATTCGAGCATCAGATGATCGATGAGGACGCGACGGTCGTGCAGCGGCTCGATGCCGCGGGTGCGGTCCTCATTGCCAAGCTCACGCTCGGCGCACTGGCCCTGGGCGATGTGTGGTACGGTGGCCTGACCCGCAATCCCTGGAGGACCGAGCAGGGCTCGAGCGGATCGTCGGCAGGCCCCGCGTCGGCGACGGCGGCCGGGTGTGTCGCGTTCAGCATCGGATCGGAAACGCTCGGATCGATCGCGTCGCCGTCGACGCGGTGCGGGTGCACCGGGCTCCGCCCCACCTTCGGACTCGTCCCGCGTACCGGCGCCATGGCGTTGTCCTGGTCGATGGACAAACTCGGCCCGATCTGCCGATCCGTCGAGGACTGCGCAATCGTTCTCGACGCGATTCACGGCCCCGACGGTCACGACCGCACAGTGCACCCGAGCGCCTTCAATTGGGATGCCTCGATCGACTGGCGTGCGCTGCGCGTCGGAGTCCTCGAGGCCGACTTCGCGGCGCCGCCGATGCAGCCGCCGGCCGCGTCGTCCGATACCGCGGGCACCGAAGAGGACAAGAAGCGCCGCGATACGGCGCGGCGGCTGCAGGCGGTGAACCAGACCCACACCGACTACGACAGGAAGTTCGGAGCGGCGGCGCTGGCGAAGCTCAGGGCAATGGGTATTACAATGACGGCGATCGAGATGCCGAAGCTGCCGTGGGCCGCCATGCGCGCGGTGCTGCTGGCCGAGGCGGCCGCCTCCTTCGATGAGCTCACCCGCTCTGGGCGCGACAAGTTGCTGACCAGCCAGGGGCCCAACGATTGGCCCAACTCGTTCCGAACCGCACGATTCATCCCGGCGGTGGAGTACATCCAGGCCAATCGCGCCCGCATGATGGGCATCGAGCAGATGGCCGCGATCTTCGACCGATTCGATGTGGTCGTCGCCCCGACGTTCTCCGTTCAACTGGTCGTCACGAACCTCACCGGCCATCCCGCCCTCATCCTGCCGAACGGATTCCGCGGCGACGACGCGCCGGCGTTCAGCGCCGAACCCGGTGCCGAATACGGGGGTCCGGGTACACCGGTCAGTCTGACGTTCCTCGGGCCGCTTCACGGCGAGGCCAAGCTTCTGGCCTTCGCCCGTGCGTACCAGGATGCCACCGGTTTCCACGACAAGCACCCATCCGTCTAGGGGAGAAGACCCGGAATCAGGGTATCGGCGACCCTCCAAGACGCATTGGTCCGGCACCCGGCCCTGCAAAGTGCTGTTCACACCAAACCGGCTGGCGCGACTGCTGTGGCCTCCTCATTCTGTAGAGACCGTCACAGCAGGGAGCCGTATAGGTGGAGGCTCGAGCCCTGAACGGAAGCGGCGTCGCATTCGCTATGGCGGTTGGCCCAGGCGAGGGCCGGATTGCGCTCGACACCCTCGAGAGCGTCGCCGCATTTTTCCCCGGTGCCAGCCGGTGGATTCTCGACGACCATACCAGCGACGGCACCTATCCCATGCTGGAGCAATGGGTTGCGACGAACGGGGGGCATCTCCTGCGCAACCCGGCGCATCGCGGCTATAGAGGCATCGCGGCGTCGTCGTTCGGACTGCTCCAGACGATCGCCCGGCAAGAGCCGGCCGTCGAGATCGCGATCAAGATCGACCCCGACACCTGCCTGCTCGGCGGCGACCTCCTCGAACGCATCCGCGCGCGCTTCGCGCAATCCGGCCCCGGGATCGTCGGCGCGTTCAGAGTGGGCGCTGGCGGCCGGCCGCGCGTCTTCGGCCACATTCGCCGCAATATGTTGATCGATTTCCTGCCGGTCGGACCACACAAGACCTGGCGAGCGGTACGGGTGGGCTGGCCGTACTGGGCGCGATACATTCCGGCCGCGCGCCGGCACGGATACGTGTTCGGCGAACACGTGCTCGGCGCGCTCGCCGCCATCCACGGCGACACCCTGCGGGCGCTGGCGGCTTCGGAGTTCCTCGCCGTCCCCGACGATTTTCGCGCGCTCACGGTTCAGATGGACGTCCTCCTCGGCCTCGGCGTGCGCGCCGCCGGCCATCGCCTCATCGATCTCGACGAGGGTGCAGCAGCTCCGAGCGTGTGGTTACAATTCCTGCCACCAGTTCCGCTCGGCGCTGACGCGCTGATCACTCGCGGCATCCTCGCTGTGCATCCCGTGAAGGCCACCCCGGAAGGGGATGCCATGCGCGAGGTGTTCGCGCGGCACCGGGAGTTGACGGCCGCGGCGGCGCCGCTCGCCATCTCATAGTCAAGCCGGAGCCCGGCCCAGGCCGGGAATGAAGACCGTGATCGATCTGACCGGACGGGTGATCCTCGTCACCGGCGGCTCCCGCGGGATCGGCGCCGTGATCGTGCGCACCCTCGCGCGCGCCGGCGCACACGTCGTGCTGCACTACGGCAGGCACCGCGACGCCGCAGAGGCGGTCGCCGCGGACCTGCCCGCTGGCCGGTGCCACCTCGTACACGCGGATCTCGCCGTTCCGGGCTCCGCGGCCCAGTTGTGGAAGGAGTCGGTGGCGTGGCAGGGCCACGTCGGCGTGGTCGTCAATAACGCCGCCGTCGCGACGTCCACCCGAATCGAGGATCCACTGGAACGGTGGGAATCGATGTGGCGCGAGACGCTGCAGGTCAACGTGATGGCCGTCGCGGACATCTGCCGTGAGGCACTCCTGCATTATCGGTCGCGTGGCGGCGGCACGATCATCAACATCGCGAGCCGCGCGGCATTCCGGGGCGATGAGCCCGACTACATGCACTACGCGGCGTCCAAAGGCGCCGTCGTCGCGCTCACCAAGAGCATCGCGCGGGGATTCGGACGCGAGCACGTGATCGCCTACGGCATCGCACCCGGGTGGGTGCTGACCGACATGGCGCGCCCTGCGATTCAGGCCAGAGGCCTTGACGCGCTCACTCGCGATATCCCCCTGGGCGCCATGGCGTCACCGGAAGATGTCGCCAACGTCGCGGCCTTTCTCGCTTCCGGTCTCGCGCCACACGCCACGGGAACCACGATCGACGTCAACGGCGCGTCCTACGTGCGCTAGGTCGTCTCGGGCTGGCGGCCGGGATTGGTGATCGCGCGCCCGCGATCCAGATTCACGTACAGCGCGAGCGCGATCGCCGTGAGCCCCGAGATCAGCAGTTTCTGATTGAGCGACCACCACGGGATCGGCGAGACGAATCCCTCGAGAGTGCCGGCGATCACGAGGAGCAGCGTCGACGCCGCGATGAGACGGATCGCGCGGCGCCCCCGGATGACGAGCGCCTCCCGGCGTGTCATCGCCCCCGGGAGGAGCAACGCGGAAGCGATCAGCAAGCCGCCGCCCCCCGCGATCGAGATGGCACTCAGCTCCAGCACGCCGTGCGGGGCGACGAACGCGACGATGAGCGTCAGAATGCCGTAGTGCTGATAGAGTCCCAGCACGCCGCCGATCTGGACGCCGTTGAAGACGAGCGCCGCGACCGTGCCCAGGCCCGCGAGGATCCCGCCCGCGAACGCCAGGTAGGTGATGTTGATGTTGTTGGTCATGATCCCCGTCGCGACTACGGGACGCAGTTCGCCGAAGTCGGGGATGTAGCCTTCATGCCTTCTCGCGCGCTCGACCCCATCGCTGGCACGATCGAGCATTGCTTGAGGAAGGAACTGCTTCGCGATGTCCGGGTCGCGCACGACCGCCACCCAACTGATCGCCGTCGGTCCGAACAGCAGTAGCCCCGCGATGCCGATTGGCAGCACCGAACGGCGCAGCTCGCGGGGGACGAGGATGGTGAGATATTCCCAGGCCGCCGTCGCGGTGAGACGCCGGTCGCGATAGAGCAGGTTGTGGCCGCCGGCGACCAGACGGCTCAGATAGAACACCGAGTCGATCTCGCGGCCTTTGCTGGCGGTCTGGAGCCTCGCCAGGTCGCCCGCCAGTTCGCGGTATCGCGCCACGAACGCGCTCACCTCGGCTTCCGACATGCTGCCGAGACCGCGCTGCTGTGCGATGGTGAGCATCTTCGCGAAATCCCGCCAGCGGGCCGCCCCCGCCGCGACGATCGCGTTCCGCTCGCGCGCGGCCCCGGTGCCGGACCGTCCGGCAGCGCCCCGGGCCCGGGCCAATCGCTCGTGTTCGTGCAATGTCGCGAGCACCGCGCTGTCGCTGCCCGAAACGCCAGGCAAGCGGTCGCGGAAACGGATAGCCAGCTGTTCGGCGAACTGCGCGCGGCGATTCACGTCGAGCGAGTTCCGCCGCGCCATGTAGCGGTCGAGCAGGGCGTACTCGTCGTCGGTGAGTGCCGCCGTCAGCGCGCCAGCCGGCTCCGCACCGGCAACGGCCGCCACCGGCGGTGATTCGCCGGAAGAGATCGTAACCGCCCGCTCGCGCACCACGATCGTCCCGGCGGCGTAATCGCCGAGTCGTTTGCCGGATCGCGATAGTACGGCGCTCAGGATCCCGATGCTGTAGGCGCCGAACACCACTCCGGGCTGCATATCGATGAACCGGACCAGATTGCGCACGGCGGACGCGCCGAACGTGATCGAGTACCCGCCGTCTCGCACCACGCGGAGACCGAGCTGCCGTTTCCCTGGAGTCTGCCCATCCCACAGTCCTTCGAACAGGACGTAATACCCCCAGTAGATGCCGAACGCCAGGATTGTCAGGATCGCGAGCGGCCACGCGATCGACCGGAGCTGAGCCGCAAAAGGCGCAAAGGCCAACCCCACCAGCAACACCATCACCGACAGGACCGTGTAATCGATCAGCGCGGCTGCGCCCCGCGATGCGATCCCCGCGATCGTGTACGAGAGCACCACCTGCTCGGGTGTCTCGACATCGACATGTTGGTCGAGCGTTCCCGCCGGGGCCGGACTCACCCCGTCACACCGTGCAGAATCCCATTGCGGATGCGCAGCGCCTTGGGCGTCGCTTGCGGAGCCGGCTCCAGACGATGCACGATGCGCGTCCGGAACTGCAGCGGCGCACGTGCGGTGATTGGGCGGCCTCCACGCCGGATCACGACCGCCACCGTCGAGTCCGTGCTCGCACCGGGGGACGCATAGCGCGCTCGAAACTGCACGCCGAAATCATCCGCTGTCACGGGAATGCCGGCGAGAGACACGAGAATGTCGCCGGGCTGCAGGCCGGCGTCGGCGGCCGCCGATCCCGGCTCGACTTGCATGATCCTGACGTTGCCGGCCGAGTCCATCATGCTCGCGATGCCGAGCCGCGGCTCGCGCACGCTGTCGGAGACCGCCCGGAGTCCGGCGAGCGGTAGGATCGAATCCCACGGGAATGGCTCCCGGCCATCGACGAAACGGCGGTTGAAATCCGCAAACGACTTGCCGCCGGCGGCATGGCTCACCGTCCCCCACCAGTCACTCCCCGTGAAGCCGCGCCCCTTCTTGTACGTGGCAGTGTAGACGTTCCGCATGACCGTGTCCAGCGACTGGTGGTTGTCGCTCGCATCCCGGATCAGCACGTCAAGCATGAATCCAGCGAGCGATCCCTTGGGGTAATAGATGTATCCCGTGCCGTCGGTCGGCCGCACCCACGTGGACAGCGACGCATCGGTGAGCGCGACCGCCGGGGCTTCCGCGACTTCGTCGATCTTGCCCGACGTCAGGTGGAAGAAACCCGTGTCGGGAATCACTCCGCCGCGCACCTGCGCGAGGTCGGCGTAGTAGTCGGTGATTCCCTCGCTCACCCACAGCCACGGCGTCGGCTCCGCGACGTCGTACCGGTACGGCACCATCTCCGCAGGACGCATCCGCTTGACGTTCCAGGAATGGAAGATCTCGTGCGCATAGAGGCCTGGAATGAACGGATTGTCCAGCAGGCTGACTCCCACGACGTCCACGTGCGAGTTCTGATGTTCGAGCCCGCTCGCCCCGCTCAACGATGAGTCGTTGATCTGCATGACCGTGTAGTTCGTCCAGGGCACTTCGCCGAATACGGCGGCTTCGGGAGGAATGACCTGGCCGATCTCCCGGAGGACCGCCGCGCGCCGCAGCCCGGCCACGCTGCCCGCGGGGTAGCTCGCGTACCGGACCCACCGGTCACTCGTACGCACGCTGTCGAAATCGAAGCGGCCGATGAAGAACGGCATGTCCACAAGATCGTGGTACGTCGGCGCCGTGTAGCTGCCGGGGCTGGACCCGGGCGCCATGCCGGTCGCCACCAGCCAGGACGGCGACGTGTGCACGGTCACTGTCGCCGGAAAATTCAGCCCGCGGCCGGCTGGGTAGAGAAACAGATTCGTCCCGTTGAACATCACGAAGTCGGGCTTGGTCCACGACATCGCGTTGTCGAGCGAATCCGCTTCGTAGGTGAACGTGACCTGAATGGTCTTGGCGCCGCCCGTCTCGATCCGCCAGGTCTCGTAGTCCACCTTGTCCCAGACCAGCGGCTTGCCCTCGGGCGTGGCGGGCGAGAACGCGGACACCCAGCGAGAGAACCACGCCAATTCGTAGTCCCCTGGCGTCCATGCTGGCAGGGCGAGGACCAGAGCTCCCGGGCCGGCCATGGTCACAGTCGTCACCACCGAGATGCGGCGACTCGCCGCCGCTGCGGAATCGGCGGTGACGTCGTACCGAATGTCGCTGACCGGAGCTGAGATGGCGGCCACCATCTGCGCGGTCGCGACATTCGAGAGGGGCGTCGCGAGCGCCAGCAGCAGTCCGGCGGCTGCGACCCCGTATGATACGGCAGGCATCGGATTCGGATTCGGAGGGAAGGAAAGCGGACCTGGGCCAACGACGAACGTTATCGCATCGACGGCTATTGGTGGCCCACCGTATCGATTTCCACCCCGTATTTCTTGTCGATCCCCTGGATCAGGAGGTTGGCCAGGACCTTGTGCGCCAGCGCGGAGGGGTGGATGCCGTCCAGCGTGACGTAGGCGCCGAATGGCCGTGTGGCGCTCAGGAAGTTCGGCAACGTGGGGATCGCCCCGGATGATTTCAGCGCACCGAGCGCGAGATTGGGATCGACATAGGCCCAGCCGAGCGAGTCCGCCTTGGCGCTGATATATGCGTTGTAACCCGCCACGGCCTGCCGGATGACACGCTGTTTCGTGCTGTCGAGCACGAAGAAATCACCGTACGGCTCCACCGGCACACCCGCCTGGCAACTGATGACCGGCGGCAAGCCCGCCTCTTGAAAGAACTGGATGATGCCGATCGCGATGAGGGCATGCGAACCCGCGCAGTTGGGCACGTAGGTGACCGATCCGCCGGCCGCGTCGGTGAACTCCGCCTGGAAGGTGAGATTCGAATACAGGCTCTCGGCGGGGAAAAGCGACGGAAGCACCGTCACGTCGAACACACCGACCAACAAGCCCTTGAGCGCCGGCCGCGCCTTCACCAGTTCCGCCGTCATCGCCGCGTACGACGCCACGACGCTGTCCACCGGCGTCACCCCCGGCGAACCGATCGAGGCTTCCGGCACCACGGTCCCGAGTTCGGCCGCCACGAGCACGTCGTTGTTACCGATCTCGATCGAGACGAAGGTCGGCGACGCATCGAGCGCGCGCTCGACCTGCGTCTTCCCGCCGAGGATGAACGTGGTGAGCGGGTTCGACGCGGGTGTGCTGACGGACGTCGGGTCGAGCGTGATGGCACCGGGGACCGCGACGTTGTTGAGCGCCGCCGTGACGCTCCCTGCTGTCCGCAGGTTGCACGTCGTCGGGGTCCCGTCATCGAGCCTGGCCTGGGTCTGGAAATTGACGATCGGCGGGGGACAGCCGGGAAATTGAAGCGATGGGATCGCGAATCGCGTGCCGGCCTGCTCCGCGATCACCGCCGCGTAGCTCTCGCGCTGGGTCGAATCCACGATGCCGCCGGACTGGTATCCAGCCGTGACGCTGTTGCCCATCGCGACGTAGCTCGCGAAGAGCGTGCCGTTGACAGGCGTTCGTGGCCGGACCGCCAGCTCGTCGTGTTCGCAGCCGGCCAGCACGCCCGCGAGCAGCGCTGGCACGGCAGCGCGCCGGAGTGCGTCGTGGATCGTTGGCATCGGTCGATCCCTCAAGCCCCGGGTGACGGACGTCATATCAAAGATGGAGTCGCAGGCTGGCTGTGAACACGTCGGCTGCGAGGGTATAGAAACCGGAGTTCAGCTCCGCGGCCGTCTCCGACGAATCGGTCCGCTCCGAGAGGCGTCCTCGGCGGCCAGCCGTGAAGACGTGGAGATAGGCGACGTCGAGCGTCAGCTTCCGCGCCACCGGGAAACCGAGGCCGCCCGACAGGTTGTAGCGGTTCATGTCGGGCAGGAGCGGCGTTACCGTCTCCTGTGGCGCGGGCGTCGAGATGTAGCTGAACCCAGCCCGCGCGGCGATACCATGCTCGGTCTCGCCGAAGATGTGCTCGGCGCTCCCGCGCAGCGACCACGAGCTGGTGTAGTCCTCGAGGAGCGTCCGGCTGAGCCCCGCCGTGGCCGCAGGCCCGCTGAAGATGACGGGCAGGTTCTGGAACGACTGGTAGCCGATGTACGCATAGTCCACGTCGAGCGTCGTCTGGGGCATGCCAGTGTACGCGATCCCCGCTTCAGCCTGCAGGGGGTGCACGATCCGCGTGCTCACGCCCTGCCGCCTCAATGTGCCGGTGTCACTGAACTCGGACGCCAACACGGCATCGACGGGGGTGCCGGCCGGCAATTGGAATGCGTTGTTGGCTGCGAGCACCAACCCGGTCGGGAGTTGTTGGAACCGGGCGGTTGCATTGTCGTAGTGGAATGCCAGCGCGGAGAGGAAACGGCCGCCGATCTGGAAATCGTGACCCGGCCGCAACAATGCGCCGGCGCTGAAGCCGTACGCGGTCGCCGACCCACTGAGTTTCGCGAGCCCGAACGCCGTTCCCTGCGCGACGCCGAACTGGCCGAACGTGGCGCCGAACGCACCGGGCACCGGTACGGCCGAGAGATCGAGCGCCTGGTCCAGCACGACGTCCGAGTGGCCGATCACCGGCCCACCGCCGATGGAGAACACACCGGGGATGATTTCGATCGCGAGGTTGGGTTGGACGTAGATCGTGCGCAGCGACGCGGTCTGAGCTTCGAACCGCCCGGGGAACGACGCCGGCCATTGAGACGTGAGGCCGTAGGGAACGTACGCGCCCACCCCAACCGACGCCCGGCGGGCGCCGAGCTGCATCCCGTAGTTCACGAAAGCGGAAGGGACGAACAGCGTCGGTACGTTCGCCGCCGTGTGGTGCAACGTCGTGTCGGCGGTGAAGCCCCCCATCACGCTAATGATGTCGCCGCCGGCATACACCGAGAGACCGGGCAGCGTCGCGGCCGCGCCTGGGTTCCAGTAAATCGTCGACGCGTCGCGACAGGGGGCGCCCGTGGTCGCGTACGCGCGCGCCACGGCGCAACTTCCTATATCGTTCAATCCGAAACCCTGTCCGCGCGCCACACGTGGCGCTGCGGCCAGCACGGCCGGAGCCGTAAACGCGACGATTCTCAGCGAACATCGAATGCGCATCTCGACTCCCCGTGTGCGGCGTACGGCAACAAGCGTAGCCCGAAGCCACACCACTGTAAATACCGTCGCCCGCCGGCCCGGCGTCCGTCCCGACGGTCCCGTATCCACTGGAGATCGCTGATGCGGGTCATTTCACTGCTCCCCGCTGCAACCGACATGGTGGCCGCCGCCGGAGGCGCGAGCTTCCTGGTCGGCGTCACCCACGAGTGCGACATCCCCCCTGGTGCTTCACCGCTGCCACGAGTCACGGCCACTGTCGTGGCTGACGACACGCCCGGAGCCGTGGACGAGCGGGTTCGCGCGCTGTCTCAGGAGGGATCTCCCCTGTTCACCCTCGACGCGGAGCGCATTCGCGCGCTGGCGTGCGATCTCGTCGTGACGCAGGCTCTGTGCGAGGTCTGTGCGGTCCGGGAGACGGATGTCCGCGCCCTTGCCGCAACGCTGTCCCCGCCGCCCGCCATCGTCACGCTCGCCGGAACGACGCTGGACGAGATCCTGGCCGATCTCGAGCGGGTCGCCTCCGCCATCGGGTCGCAGGCCGAGGGGGTCTCCACGACTGCGGCCTTGCGCCGGCGAATCCACGCCGTCCACGAACGGCTCAAGGATGCCGCCGCGCCGCGTCCGTCAGTGGCGGTCATCGAGTGGTGCGACCCGGTCTATGTCGCCGGACATTGGGTGCCCGACATGGTGCGCCGCGCCGGCGGACGTGACGTCGCCGCTGCCGCCGGGCAGCATTCGGTGGTCACGACCGCGAGCGCCATTGCCGCGGCGGATCCCGAGGTGATTCTGGTTGCGCCCTGCGGTTATGACGTGCGCCGCGCGGCGGCGGCGGCCAGGGCGCTCCTGGCGCAGGACGGGTGGCACTGGGCCAGGGACCGGGTTGTGTGGGCACTGGATGCCAATCACCTCACCAGCCGCCCGGGCCCGCGTCTCGTTGAGGGCGTCGAAACGATCGCGGCGATTCTGCATCCCGCCCTGTTCGCGCCGCCGCCGGAGGAATCGGCCGTGCGGTGCACCGGATCGCCATCCCCCTCTCAGGCGCGAGGGAGTCGCTGACCTGGAAGGTCTGGCCGCGGCGAGGCACACGCCGAACGCCGGCTAGCCCGCGGTCGTTCGTGCGCTCATCGTGATCACCTACCCGGCGGTCATCCACATTCGCACCGCGAGCGCGACGAGCAGCACTGCGAAGGCGCGACGCAGCGAGCCCGGCGCCACGCCTTGCGCAAACGCTGCCCCGAAAAACACGCCGCCCGCGAGCCCGAGAGCGAGCAGCGCGGCCGCCCGGATGTCCAGGTGCGAGTTCCTGTAGTAGGTCCAGGCGCCGAGGGCCCCGACCGGTAACAGGAGCGCGCCCAGCGACGTGCCGGTCGCGGTCAGCGTCGGCATGCGTGCCAGCAGAATGAGCGCGGGGACGATGACGACACCGCCGCCGATGCCGAATAGGCCGGAGAGTACCCCGGCCACCAGCCCGATAGCCAAATAGAGAAGGGTCATGCGACCAACATACGGCCGCGATTGCTCCTTGGCGATTGGAACGCGGCGCGGCCTCGCCTGCGCCTTTGGCGGTCGACCCTCTGGACCCTGTGTCCTGCTCACGCTACGATTCCTCGCCCATGCTGAGCCCTGACGCGGTCGCGTTCCTCAAATCCCTGCTCGATACGCCCGGTCCCTCCGGCTTCGAAGGGCCCCCCGCACGGATCTGGCGCGACCGCGCCAGGCAATTCGCCGAGGTCCGCGGCGACGTGGCCGGCAATAGCATCGCCACGGTCAATGCCGAGGGCGCCCCCACCGTCATGCTCGCCGGCCACATCGACGAGATCGGTCTCATCGTCACCTACATCGACGACGATGGCTATCTGTACGTGAGCAGCATCGGCGGATGGGACGTCCAGGTCCTCGTTGGACAGCGCGTCCGCCTCCGCGGCCGCGGCGGTGACGTGGCCGGGGTCGTCGGCAAGAAGGCGATCCATCTGATCAAGCAGGAGGACCGCGATCGCGCCTCCAAGATCACCGACCTGTGGATCGACATCGGCGCCCGCACGCGCGACGAGGCCGAAGCCCGCGTCAGCGTGGGAGACTCGGCCGTCATCGATGGCCGGTCCATCGATCTCCCGAATGACCGCCTCGCCTCCCGGGCGATCGACAACCGGATCGGCGCCTTCGTGGTGCTCGAGGCGCTGCAGCGCTACGCCCGGCAGCCGGGTGCCGCGCGCGTTGCGGCCGTCGCCACAACGCAGGAGGAGATCGCGTACCACGGAGGCGGAGCCTTGGTCAGCGCGTTCGGCGTCCAGCCGCGGGCCGCGATCGTCGTGGATGTGACGTTCGCCACGGACCACCCCGGCGTCGAGAAGAAGGAGCTCGGGGAGCACAAGCTCGGCGGCGGCCCCGTGCTCGCACGCGGGTCGATCATCTCCCCCGTCCTTCTGGAGATCCTCCGCGAGTCGGCAAAGCGCGCCGGCATCGCGTACACCATGCATGCCGTCGGCCGCGATACCAGTACGGACGCCGATGCGATCCACATCGCGCGCGAGGGTATCCCCACCGCACTCGTGTCGATCCCCAACCGCTACATGCACTCGCCCAACGAGATGGTCAGCCTCGACGACGTCGATCGCAGCGCCGAGCTGCTCGCGGAGACGTGCCGCGCCATCACGGCGGCAACTGACTTCACGGCCCGCGACTAGCGCGGGGACCGCTGCCGGACCTCGCTCTCGCGTTTGGTCTGCACGCGATACAGGAGCACGGCGCCTCCCCCTTGCGAACCGCCCGCGGCGGGTGTACTTGACTGCGGAGCAATTGACGTCGGCGGGTGCAATGCCCCATGCGGCATCGACGCTGCGCGGGGGCGCCGGCGTCCTGAATCCAGACGACCCTTCCCGCATGGACCTCCACCGTCGCCTCAGCACTCCCACGACCGCTGGCACCGCGATGGCCGGCCGCCCGTGAGTCCGGACACTCCACCGGCATTGGGCGAGCCGACCGCAATCGGCCAGCCGGCAGCGGCAGATGCACGAAAAGAATTGACCGTCCGTGGCGTGATTCTGGGAGTGTTGATCACGCTGGTTTTCACAGCGGCGAACGTCTTCTTCGGGCTCAAAGCGGGACTGACATTTGCGACCTCGATCCCCGCGGCCGTCATCTCCATGGCGGTGCTGCGGGGGTTCAAGGACGTCACGATCCAGGAAAACAACATCGTTCAGACAGTCGCGTCGGCTGCCGGAACGCTGTCGGCGATCATCTTCGTCTTGCCCGGCTTGGTGATCATCGGCTGGTGGACCGGGTTCCCGTACTGGGCGTCGGCGTCGATTTGCGCTCTAGGCGGCGTCCTGGGCGTGATGTATTCGATCCCGCTGAGACGCGCGCTCGTGACCGAATCGGACTTGCCGTATCCGGAAGGCGTGGCGTGCGCCGAAGTGCTGAAGGTTGGGGCTGGCGGCACCGTTGAGGCAGGCGGCGTAGACGAAACCCGCGCTGGCCTGCTGGCGGTGGTTGGCGGTTCGATCGTGTCCGGCGTGTTCGCGATCGTCGTGGCCACCAGAGTATTCGCCAGCGACCTCGTGCGATATTTCCGTGTTGGCGAGCGGGGCGGCGTGAGCGGATTTGATCTCTTCTTCTCTGTCGCGCTCTTCGGCGTTGGACACCTCGTGGGGCTGTGGGTGGGGGTCGCGATCGGCCTCGGGGCCGCCATCGCCTGGGTGTGGGGCGTTCCCCACTACTCGGTGCTGAACGGTGGCCACGCCGCCGCTCAGCTGGCACAAACGACCTGGAGCCACCAGGTGCGCTTCGTCGGTGCGGGGACGATCCTCGTCGCGGCGATCTGGACACTCGTGACGCTGGTGAAGCCCGTGTACGGCGGGTTGCGGTCCGCACTGGCCGCATCGCGCGCGCGACGCGCCGGCCAACAGACGCTGCTGCCTCGAACAGAGCGCGACATTCCAATCGGAATCGTGGCCATCGTGACGCTCGTCTGCCTGGCGCCCATCGCGATCCTGCTCGCGAATTTCGATTCCGCCGGCGCGCTCAATTCCAAGATGACCGTGCTCGTGATTGGCGGAGTCGTGTACATCGCGCTCATGAGCTTCTTTGTCGCGTCAGTCTGCGGCTACATGGCTGGGCTCATCGGCGCGTCCAACAGCCCGCTGTCCGGCATCGGAATCCTGGCGGTGATCGGAGCGGCACTGCTCATGGTGGCAGGTGTGCGTCCGTATTTGCCAGCCTCCGCGCAACCTGCCCTCGTCGCCTACGCCCTGTTCGTGACCGCGGTTGTCTTTGCCGTCGCTACGATCGCGAACAACAATCTGCAGGATCTCAAGACCGGGCAGCTCGTGGACGCGACACCGTGGAAGCAGCAGGTCGCACTGGTGATCGGTGTCGCCGCGGGGGCGGTGATCATCCCCCCGATCCTCGACCTGTTGAATCACGCGTACGGGTTTGCGGGGGCGCCCGGACCGCCCCGAGCCAATCCCTTGCCGGCGCCGCAAGCTGGCCTCATCTCCGCTCTCGCGCAGGGTGTTTTGCAGAACAACATCGATTGGAGCTTGATCGGTGTCGGTGTCGCGATCGGCATAGGCATGATCGTCATCAACGAGTCGCTGCGCCGAACGACGAGCGGCCGCGTCCATCTCGCTCCGCTCGCGGTTGGCTTGGGGATTTACCTGCCGACGCAAAGCACGCTGATGGTGGTCCTGGGTGCTCTGGCCGGGTGGTACTTCGATCGGCGTGCCGAACACCACGCCAACCCGGCAGCCGTCAAACAGCTCGGTATCCTGCTTGCCTCCGGCCTGATCGTCGGCGAAGGGCTGGTGGGAGTGCTAATCGCCGCGTTGGTCGCGTTCTCCGGGAAGAACTTCCCACTGTCACTCGTCGGCGACCACTTTGCCGACACTGGAGCGGTCGCGTTGTCCTGTATCGCATTTACCGCGACGATGCTCCTCATGTACCGCTGGGTCGCACGTCTGCACCGCTAGCACGCCAGGCCTTTCGGCCCAACTTCAACCGCGCCTTCTCCGGGATCCGCCGCGTCTCTCAGGCGAGCGTGGTCGGTTCGGGCCGGTCCGTGTGCGCGAGCGCGCGCGCCGCTGCCTCGCGGACGTCTTTGTCCTTGTCCGCGGAGAGATCCTTGAGGACGGCGAGCGCCGCTGGGGTGCGCGCTTCGCCCAATGCTTGCACCGCGGCCACCCGGAGCGCCGCCGGCTTTCGCTTGAACAGATTCCCGGCCGGCTCGGCGGCTTTGATCAGCCGCTGAACCGCCTCGGGCGTACCGACGCGGCCCAGCGCGCCAAGTATCGCGATCTGGACTTCCTGTTCGGTTTCGCCGTCCAGCGCTTTGACGAGTGTCGTCGACGATGGCGCGCCTTTCCTGTTCGCCAGGCCCGCGGCCGCCAGCGCGCGCACGTGCACGGATGAGTCCTTGAGCGCGCGCCGCAACGCCACGACGGAGTGCCGCGTGCCGAGTTTGCCAAGCGCATGCGCCGCCGCGCGGCGCACGCGGTCGTCGTCGTGCTTCAGCAGCTCGCTCAACTTCTCGTCGGCATCGGCCGCGCCCAGCTCCCCTAGCAGGTCGGCGGCGTTGCGCGCGACGTACCAGCGCGGATCGCCCAGCATGTGGACGAGCATCGGCTTGCCGGTCTTGAGCTGGACCAGGGCGTCGAAGAACACGCGCCGCTCCGAAAGCGACTGGGCCGCGGTGAGTTGCTCGATCAACGCCTCCGCTCCGGCATCGCCCGTTCGCATGAGCACGAGGACATAGTCGTCCGTCCGCTCCTTGCGCCGGGGTAACACCGACGCGACGGCCCGAAGAATCGTGGGCTTGGACAGCCGGCGGATGGCCGCGCCATACGCGAGTTTCATGTCGGGATCCGCCTGCGACGCCTCACCGGTGACGAGACTCGACATGAGACCGGCAACCATGACCACCTTGTTGCTCCGCGCCTGCGTCTCCACGACGCCGGCGATCTGATCGAGTGCACGGGTCGCCATGGCGACCGAGGTCGCCGCCTTGAGGGCATCGATCAGATCGTCGGAGCTGTCCTGCGCCCGGTCGACCGTCGTGAACGCGCGCACGATGATCGGATCGGCCTCGGCGGCCTCGCGCTTGAACGTGACCCGCACCGACCGGGGGGCGAGTTCGCGGAGCTTCGAACGGATCTGCCGCCCTTCATCGCCGCTGACGGGAACGGATGCGATCACCCGCGCGGTGCCGAGGATGTCCGCCGGGATGGCGCCGACGTCCGCCGCCATCTGCGCGACATCGTGCCCAACGAATTGGCTTCGTAACTCCTGCACCCCGGTCAGCGCCGGCGGCAGCGGCGCACCATTGACGGTCAGTTGGCCATCCTGAACCGCCAGCGTCACGCCTCCCTGCTTGGACACGGTGACGAGCGCGCGGAGCGCAGCCTTCTGCTCATCCACCGATTCCGGCTGGTGGATCAGCAACCACACCAGCCGGGAAAAGTGGCGTGCGAAGGTGATCGCGTGGTCTACAGACAGGTCGTCAGCCTTCGGCACAGTCCTCGCCGCCGATCGGTAGAGTGTTGCACGGTGCCAAGTTAGGGTTCATGGCCCCGGTCCGCCAGCACCGCGGCCTCGCGCTCCGCGACCCGGTCGCACAAGCGCCAGCAGGGGCGTCCGCCGGCTTGGCGGCCATGCCCCACCCTCCGACGACCCAAGGCTCGGGTGGGCCACGGCGCGCTACTCCGTCCCCGTCATTGCCCCGGCAGGTCCCTTGTACACCTTGCCGCCCTTCATCACGAACACCACGTGCTCGGTCACGGTGATGTCCTGCAACGGATCGCCGGGTACCGCGACGATGTCGGCGAGCTTGCCGGCGGCGAGCGTGCCGACGCGGTCCTGCCAGCCGAGCAGCTTTGCGGCACTGGAGGTGCCCGCGACAAGTGACTGCGCCGGTGTCATGCCCCCCCAATCCACCATGAGCCGGAACTCGCGCGCGTTCACGCCATGCGCACCGACGCCGGCATCCGTACCGAGTGCGATTGGAACGTTGTACTTGACCGCGAGCTTCACGGCGGTGCGCATCGCCTGTGCCGCGGCCAGCGCCTTCTGCGCGCGGAGACCCTTGAGCCGTCCGGTCTTGGCGAAGTTTTCGACGACCTCGCCGGCGGACAACGTCGGGACGAGATACGTCCCCCGCTGCGCCATCATCCGCGCCGCCTCATCGTCGAGGAACGATCCGTGCTCGATCGACGCGACGCCGGCCAGGATCGCAAACTTGATGCCTTCGAGCCCGTGGGCATGCGCCGCGACCTTGCGGCCCAGCTTCCTCGCCTCGTCCACCGCCGCCTTCATCTCCTCGAGCGTGTACTGCGTCGCACCGACTGCATCGCCCTCGGAGATCACGCCACCGGTCGCGCAGATCTTGATGACGTCGGCGCCGTACTTCACCTGATACCGGACGGCCTTGCGGATCTCGTCGGGACCATCGGCAATGCCCGATCGATAGTCGCCATCCTCGAGACCCGGCCGCCACCCGTTGGCATCGCAGTGCCCGCCCGTGATGCCGATCAGATGACCGGCGTTCTCCATGCGCGGCCCGGGAACGACGCCGGCGTTCACCGCCTGGCGGAGGGCCATGTCGTCGAAGTTCGGCGCCCCGACGTTCCGGATCGTCGTGAATCCCCCCATCAGCGTGCGACGGGCGTTCTCGACGCCGACGATCGCGCCGTAACTCGGATAGTCCCGCACCACCGCCACGTCGGATCCCGGGTCGGCCAGATCGCGCCCGATGATGTGCGTGTGCGCGTCGATGAAGCCGGGCAGCAGAGTGGCTTGTCCGAGGTCCACGACCCGCGCGCCGGCTGGCACGGTGACCGACGAAGCGGGGCCCGCCGCCGTGATCTTGTCGTCCGTCACGACGACGACGGCGTTGGTGATCGGTGCGGCGCCGGTGCCATCGAACATCCGCGCGGCACGCAGCACGACCACGACCGGCGTCTGAGCCGCCGCCTGAGCCGCGGCGTCCGCCGCCGATTGTGCGCCGGCCGGCGCGCTGGCGATGACGGTGAGGCAGGCGGCCGCCCGGACGGCGAGACGGACCGTGTGCCCGCGCACGGAGGAGCGACGCACGGGAGCGAGAAGCACGGGAGAGAGAAGCACGCTTGAGCGATGCATGCGAGGCGGGGCTGAGGAGGGCGAGGACGGACGCGGAGGGCCGGGTCACACGTGCGACGGCGGAGGTTCTCGCCGGCCGCTGCAATTCTACGCCGCGGATGCAGGCCAGCGAAAGACGCGTTCCGGTGCGCTTCCATCCCGCGGCCAAACCATTCCGCCGCCGGCGACATCCAACCAGGTACAAGCCCGCGCCCGGCGCGCCGACGACCCCTCTGCCCTTCTGGAGCCAGTTTGCCCGACCGTTCGCGCTGCCAGTCTCCGTGCGCGGCCCTGGTGCCGGTCGCCGTGCGCGGGTTGGCCCGGTGCCGGTTGGCCATGTGCAAGCTGGCCTCGTGGGCTGTCGTTCTGTGCGGGGCCGCGGTGGTGTGTGCTTCGCCGGCCGCGGGCGCGCAGGAGGCCCCGGCGCAAGCGGTAGCCGCGCACCAGGCGCCATCGATTCATCCGCACCCGCCGCCGGTCGCCCAGGCCGCGCGCCGGGTCGGTCCGATCGTCATCGACGGGCGTCTTGACGATCCCGCGTGGGCGGCCGCCACTCCGATCACCACGTTCACCCAGGTGCAGCCAGCCGATGGCGCGAGCGCGACGCAGCGCACGGAGGTGCGATTCCTCTATGATGCGAACGCGATCTACATCGGCGCGCGGATGTACGACTCGGTCGGACGGCGCGGGGTGCGAGGCCGGCTGATCCGCCGCGATCAGCAGCTCGATCTCGACAACGGACCGCCGGCGCAGCTCACGTCCGACAAGCTGACGATCATACTCGACCCGTATCACGATCACCTGACCCGCGCGGTCTTCGAGGTCAATCCGTCGGGCGTCAAAGGCGATGCGCTTGGCGCCGGCGGCAGCAACCTCGACGCGTCGTGGGATCCGGTATGGGATGAGGCGAGCAATGTCGACTCGCTCGGCTGGACAGCCGAGATTCGCATTCCGCTGAGCCAGCTCCGCTTCGCGGCCCGCGATACCGTCCAGACGTGGGGATTGCAGGTCATCCGCACCGTCGACCGCCTGAACGAACGCGACTGGTGGGCCTATTCACACCGCAATGAGAACAATGGCCCGGCCACGTACGGCCACCTCACCGGCCTCGCCCTCGGACATCCGCCGCGCCAGTTCGAGGTCCTCCCGTACGTGTCGAACAGCACCGAGGGCTACGCCGCAAACGCCGGCAACCCACTGGTGCCCATCTATAAGGACCGTCCCGAAGCGGGCGGCGACGTCAAATACCTGCTGACGTCCAACGTCACGCTCGACGCTACGATCAACCCCGACTTCGGGCAGGTGGACCTCGATCCCGCCGTCATCAACCTCACGGCGTTCGAGACGTACTTTCCGGAGAAGCGGCCGTTCTTCATCTCGGGCTCGGGGGCGTTCGACTTCGGCGGATTCAATTGCTTCTTCTGCAGCAACGTCTCGCCGATGCAGTTGTTCTACTCCCGCCGCATCGGCCGCTCCCCGCAACTGGCGGACTACTACTCGAGCTTCGCCGCGTACACCGACATTCCCAACAACACGACGATCCTCGGCGCCGCAAAACTCACCGGACGGACCGGGACCGGCTACACGATCGGCGTGCTCGACGCCGTCACCAATCAGGAGAACGGGTCGTACGTCGTGGCCCCCGACAGCGCGCGGCACACGGTGCCCATGGAGCCCCTCAGCAATTACATGGTCGCCCGCGTCAAGAAGGATCTGGGGGACGGCGCCACGGAGATCGGTGGCATCGTGACGTCGACGGTGCGCGATCTCGATTCGCCGATCCTCGCCGACAGCCTGCACCGGAACGCCGAAGCGGCGGGCGGAGACTTCATCACCACCTGGGACCACCGGCGTTATTCGCTCATGGGCAGCGCCGCCCTGTCGGATGTGGCGGGTACCCCGCAATCGATCCTGCTGACCGAGGAGTCGAGCGCGCATTACTTCCAGCGCCCGGATCGCGGGCGCGCAGGCGGAGGCCTGTTCGCCAACGGCCTCGATTCGGCGGCGACATCGCTCCGGGGGTACGGCGGCTACCTGCGCCTGGCCAAGGACAACGGCGACTGGCTGTGGGAGACATCGGCCAATATCCGAAGCCCAGGATTCGAGGTCAACGATCTGTCGTTCATGGGCCGCTCGGACTACATCTGGAACAATGCGAACATCGTCCGCCAATGGACGGTCCCGGGCGCGTGGTACCGGAGCCTGTTCGCCGATATCGGCGGCCAGACCCAGCACAACTTCAGCGGCGATCGCACCGATCTTCAGGGCCAGGTGTCCCTCTTCGGCCAGCTCCTCAATTTCTGGCAGTTCAACCTCTTTTACATCTATCACCCGACCATCATGGACGACGACCTGACACGAGGCGGCCCGGTCGTCAAGCGCAACGGGTACCAGGATGCCTTTGCCGGAGTATCGACGGACCCGCGGCGGGCGCTCGTCCTGCAGGCGAATACCGAAGCCGCGGTGGGCCTCAACGAGCCAAGCCAGCAGATCACGACGCAGGTCGTCGTGCTCGTGAAGCCGGTATCGAACGTCTCGTTCAGCCTCGGCCCGACACTCGTGCTCCTCCGGCACGGCGTGCAGTACGACAGCGCGATCACCGGCCAGGACGTGCCCCTTTTCTTCGGGACCCGGTACGTGTTCTCGAGCATCGACCAGAACACGCTGTCGATGGATACGCGGTTGAACATCGCGTTCACACCAACGCTCACACTCGACCTCTACGCGCAACCGCTCCTCGCGAGCGGACACTACTACGAGTTCGAGCAGTTCGACCATCCGCGGCAGTTGCACAAGAGCATCTTCGGGCGCGATGTGGGCAGCATCAAGGCGCTCGCCAATGGCAGCGGGTACTGCATCGATCCCGCCGGCGCGACCGCGAGCGCGACCGCCTGCCCCACGAGCCCCAGCCAGGATTTCGTCATCCCCAACCCGGATTTCAACACCCGCTCCCTTCGCGGCAACGCGGTGCTGCGGTGGGAGTACCGCCCGGGGGCGACCGTGTATTTCGTGTGGCAGCAGATGCGATTCGACGACACTGCGTTCGGCAATTTTCAGTTCTCGCGCGATCAATCGCTTCTGCTTCGCGCCCCGGCCGACAACGTTTTCCTCGTCAAGGTGAACTACTGGCTGCCGCTGTGAGCGAGTTGTAAGCCCGTCGTCATGCGTGTGCGAGCGCGATCAACACGCCGTGTGGTGCCACCGCCTGATTAGATTGCGGCGCGGCCCTTTTTCTCCTTTCTCCTTTCTCCCTTCTCCTTTCTCCTTTCTGATTTTTGCCTCTCCCCATCCCGGCTCCGCGTGACTCGGGGTACACCACGACGACGGTGGTGCCGCTCTACTGGGCGGCGTACGGAACACCGGGCGCCCCGCGGGCGCTGGTGCTCCACGGGGGACCCGGCGCCGATCACCGCTACCTGCTGCCCCAGATGCTGCGGCTCGCGGAGCACCGCGATCTGCTCTTCTACGATCAGCGCGGCGGAGGCCAGTCGCGAGGCGATGCACGCGAGCCGGTCACCTGGCACGAGCATGTCGATGACCTCGGGCAGGTGATCCGCGAGTTCGCGCTGCCGGCGCCAGCCGTCGTCGGATATTCGTGGGGCGGATTGCTCGCGATGCTGTACGCGGCCGCCACGACGAACGGCACCGGGCCCATCCCGCTGGGCAAGCTGGCGCTGATCGATCCGGCTTCGGTCACGTACGGGTACCGGACGCAGTTCGAAGCGGAGTTCGCGCGCCGCAGCGACAGCTGGTACGTCCGCCGCGAGCGCGCCGCCCTCCTCGCATCGGGGCTCCGAGAGCACGATCCCGACGCCTACCGCCAGCGTGCGTTCGAGCTGAGTGTCGCCGGATATTTTGCCGACCCCGCGAACGCGCGGGACCTCACACCCTTCCGGGTCGTGTCGCGGGTCCAGCACTCGGTCTGGGCAAGTCTCGGCGACTATGACTTGCTGCCGTCGCTCGCGACGGTTCGTGCGCGCCTCCGGCTCCCCGCTCTCATCGTCCACGGCCGCGAGGATCCGATCCCGCTGGCGTCGTCTGCTGACGCCGCGGCCGCCCTCGGCGCACAGTTGGTCACCATCGACCACTGCGGACACGTTCCCTACGTGGAGCGGCCGGACCCGCTGTTCGCGGCGCTCGAGCCATTCCTGGCAGCCGGCTAGTGGCCGCCTCCCGCTCCGCCGCGAAGAAGAAGCCGGCACGCCGCGCCCGGAAACGGGCCAAGGTGTTTCGCGGCGCCGCGCTCGTGGAGCAGGCGCGCGAGGTCGTAAAGCGGCTCCGCCTCGAATACCCGGACGCGCACACCGAGCTCGATTTCCGCGGCCCGTACCAGTTGCTGGTGGCCACGATCCTGAGTGCCCAGACCACCGACGTGCGCGTCAATCTCGTGACGCCGGCACTGTTCGAGCGCTTTCCCACGATCGAGACGCTGGCCGCCGCCGATCCCGCTGTACTGGAGACCATCATACGCAGTACGGGATTCTTTCGAGCCAAGGCGAAAAGCCTGATCGGAATGGCGACCGCCGTCATGACGCGGTTCGGCGGAGTCATCCCCGCGACCATGGACGAGCTGGTCACCCTGCCCGGCGTCGGGCGGAAGACCGCGAACGTCGTCCTGGGCAATGCGTTCCACCGCGACGAGGGCATCGTGGTCGATACCCACGTCACCCGGCTCAGCGAACGCCTCGGGCTCACCGGCGAAACGGATCCGGTGAAGATCGAGCAGGCGTTGATGCGCATCGTGCCGCGCGACGATTGGACGATGGTGTCGCATCTCCTGATCTTTCACGGACGCCGCGTCTGCACCGCGCGCGCCCCGGCACACGATCGCTGCGTGCTCGCGACAATCTGCCCGTCCGCGACGCTTGTCTGATCTCGCGTCCGCGGAGCAGGCCCTGGCCCCGGGGAACACGAGCGCCCGGGCCGGGAGTGAAGCAGCCACCGGGAACGGCCGGGTGAGCAACAGCGCGACCGCCGGGAGGGTGCCGCGCGCCGCATCGGAACCGCTCGCCTACGCGGAGTATCGCGACGAGCGGCACTTCACCGCGTTGGATGGACTGCGCGCGGTCAGCGTCCTGCTGGTGGTGCTGGCCCACGCGCGCGGCCGGGAGGATTGGCTCTGGATCCGCGGTGCGAACGGGGTCACGGTCTTCTTCGTGTTGAGCGGCTATCTGATCACGACGCTCGCCCTGCGCGAGGAAGCGGTGCGCGGGCGGATCGATCTCGGCGCGTTCTACCTGCGCCGCACGTTCCGCATCCTGCCCATGTACTACCTGACGCTCGCGATCTATTGCGTGCTCGTACTGGTCGTCCACGCCGATCCGGTCCGTCACGACAAGTTCGTGCACGCGCTACCGTACTATCTCACGTATCTGCAGGAGTGGCCGCACCTCGTGCTCAAGAACGTGCCGTTCGAGTTGTCGTGGTCACTCGGCATCGAGGAGAAGTTCTACCTCGTGTGGCCGGTGCTCGGTTTCATCCTGCTGCGGAAACATTTCGGGCTCCGCCTGGTCACAGCGGTCACCCTCGCGGCGGCCTGCACCGCCGCGGCGTGTTTCACGTCGTGGGGCAAGTTCGTGCTGTTCTACGCGCACATCCTGATCGGGTGCGGGCTGGCCGTGCTGCTCGACAACCCGGCAGCGTTCGCGCGGCTGCGCGGCCTTGCGCGCCCAGTACCCGCCATGATGATCACAGGGCTGGCCATCGCGGCACACTTCAGCACAGATGCGGCCCGGCCCTGGACCCACGTCCTGTTCGCCGCGGTGGTCGCGCTCGTGCTCATCGGCCTCGTCGCCGGCTCCTCGCCGGTCACCCGCGCTCTCGCGTGGCCGCCCCTCGTCTGGCTCGGCGGGATCTCCTACGGCGTGTACCTGTTCAACCAGTTGGGCCTGCATGCGGCCATGCGCGTCGTTCCGGTCCGTTGGGGACTCGCCGGTGATGCGCTCGCCATGGCGCTCGGACTGGCCATCACGCTTGCCGTGTGCCAGGTGCTGCACCGGTACCTCGAAATCCCGCTCATGCGGTACGGGCGAGCGCTTGCCAAGCAGCGGAAATCCGTGCAGGGTTGCGCCCCGGCCACCGCTGGCTAACGTTCGTCCTGCCATGTCCAAAACCGCAACGTTCGAGACCAATCGCGGCACCATTGTCGCGGAGTTGTACGAGAAAGACGCCCCCAAGACCGTCGAAAACTTCGAGAAGCTGGCCAATGCCGGCTTCTACGACGGGGTGAAGTTCCACCGCGTGATTCCCGACTTTGTCGTGCAGGGGGGAGACCCGCTTTCGCGGGATCTGCCGGCCGGGGACCGCCGCATCGGCAGTGGCGGTCCGGGATACCACATCAAGTGCGAGACCAAAGGCAACCCGCGAACCCACGAGGTGGGCGCGCTGTCGATGGCGCACGCCGGGACCGACACCGGTGGCAGCCAGTTCTTCATGGTGCTGAGCGAAGCCAACACGCGCCACCTCAACGGCAAACACACCGTCTTCGGCAAGATCACCCGCGGGCTCGACGTCATGAAGTCGATCACCCAGAACGATTCAATGACATCGGTGAGGGTCGCGTGACAGAAGAATATCCGCCGCAAGGCCCCGACACGTCGCCGGCATTCGTCGGCCTCGTCCTCGCAGTGATCGCGCTCTTCGTAATTCTCTTCTCGATCGTGATGCTCACGAACCACCACTACGAGCAGAAGGAAGCCGCCGCGACGACGCAGCACGCCCCCTAGCTCGAGCGTGTTCCTGCGAGGCCTCGCGCAGCGCGAACGGCCATAGTCTCTGGTAAGGGCCGGTCATGACCGGCCCAGGAAGACGTGCCCGGCTGAGCGGTTAGCCGCGCCTTTACGCACGCAAGCCGTCAGCTTGTATAATGACTGACTGGTCAGTAAGTTAATTTTCATGACCGGGACGGACGAGCACGAGCCCAAATGGCGCCGCCTGCCGGAGGAGCGGCCGCAGCAGATCCTGGACGCGGCGATCGAGGTGTTCGGCGATCATGGGCTCGCGGACGCTCGCCTGGAGGACATCGCCAAGCGCGCGGGGGTCTCGAAGGGCACGATCTACCTCTACTTCCCCAACAAGGAAGCGCTGTTCAAGGAGATGATCCGGCAGACCGTCATCGATCAGTTGGAGCAGACCGAGCGCGACCTCGTCAACGATCGCGGCTCCGCGACCGACCAGGTCAGGCTTTTCATGCGATGGTGGTGGGCCCTCATGCGGCGTCCCGACTACCAGCGAATCCATCGCCTCGTAGTCGGAGAGCTGCAGCGCTTCCCCGAGCTTGTCGAGTTCTTCTGGGATGAGGTGATCGTCCGCCGTCAGTTGCTGCTGGACCGCCTCATCCAGCGCGGCGTCGATTCGGGCGAGTTTCGCCCCGTCGATCCGACGACGGCAGGACGCATCGTCACGTCGATGTTCTCCGCGCACTCGTTGTGGGCGTGCACGCGCTTTTACGAAAAGCAGGAACTGACTGACGAGATCGTGTTCGACCAGGTGATGGACTATTTCTTTCATAGTCTCTCGCCCGCGGCGGTTCTGGCCGTCGCCGCCCCTGGCAGATCGTGAACGAGTCAACGCCACCGAACGTGCAAACACGACCAATAACCGTGCACCGTTGCCGCGGGGCGCTGCGCCGGCCTATCGCGCGCCCGTTGAGGCCCGCGGGCCGCGAGCCCAACCAGCAGAGGGCATACGCGAGCGCCGCGTGGCTCGTACTGACGGCGCTCATGGCAGCCGCGCCGCTGAGCGCCCAGCAGGCGAGCCAGCAGGATACAACGACTCACATCCTCAGCCTGGGCGGCGCCGCCCGTCTGGCGGCTCGGCAGAGTGCCACCGTACTGGCGGCCCGGGCTGAAGCCGACGAGGCCAGCGCACGCGTCCACGAGAGTTTCAGCTCGTTCCTCCCGAACGTCTACGGCGGCGCCTCCGAACGAGAGTTCACCGAGAATAGCGCGTCGCTGTTGCGGTTCCCGCCCAGCCCGGGGGCGACGGCGTTCAGCAGCCTTCTCCCTCCTGGCGGCATCGTCTTTCCACCAATCAAGTCGGTCGACTTTCGCGGCTACGCGTCCGACACGCTGTTCAGCTTCGGAGCGATCCAGCGGTACCGCCAGTCGCGCGTCACGGAACGTGCGGCCAATGCCACTGCCGACAATGCCGCCGAACAGGCGGCGGGCACCGCCGCATCCGCGTATCTCACGGCCCAGCACGCGGAAGCCCTCGTGGCAGCCCGCTTGGCCGATTCGGCGCTGGCCGCGGATCTCCTCGAGATCGCCCGCCAGCAGTTGGCCGCCGGCGTGAGCATCGCGCTCGATGTCACTCGCGCCGCCGCCCGCAGTACCGCGAGCCGCGCACAACTGATCGCCGCCCGTTCGGATCGTGACCGGTCGCGCCTCGACCTCTATCGCGCGCTTGGCCTGCCACTCGACACCCGGATGATCCTGACCGATTCGCTGTCCCGGCTGCCGGTCACCGACTCGTTGCCTCCGGAGTCGCAGGAGATCGATCACGCGCTGAGACATCGGCCCGATCTGCACGCGATCGACGAGCAGCTCACCGCCGCCGAGCAGGCGATCAGCGCCGTGCGGGCCGAACGGCTGCCCGCACTCGCCGTGTTCGGGGACAAGGGCGTCAATGGCGGGAATTGGAACCGGCTGCTTCCTACTTACACGTGGGGGATCGGACTCACCGTCCCGGTCTTCGATGGCGCGCACCGCGAAGCCCGGATCGAGGAGGAGCAGGCGGCCACGCAGGAGATCCTCGTGCGGCGGCGCGACCTCCGCCAGGTGGCCGCCATCGAGGTCCGGGGCGCGTTCCTGCAATTGGCATCTGCCCGCGAACAACTCAGTGCGGCCACCGAACAGCTCCAGTTGACGCAACAGGAACTCTCGGAGGCGCGCGAGCGCTTCCGGGCCGGCGTTGCCGGCGACGCTGACGTCATCACGGCATCACTCGACCTCAACGGCGCCCGGACGCTGCAGGTGGACGCGCTGGCCAACTTCCAGGCCGCCCGCGTCGCCCTCGCGCTCGCGACGGGCTCCGTCACGGACCTGCCATGAACCGCGCCCCGGGCACCGATTCGCACGCCAGATGCTTCATCTCACTACACTCAACGCTGTAGACGACTATGGCCACCACCGTACGCCCCGAGCAGCAAGCCACACCCAGTCCCTCCGCGCCGCCGCAACAGCAGGCGGCACCCGCGGGGGCGCAGGGCGCAGCCTCTCCGCCGCCGGCGGGCAAGCCGCGTAACAAGCTGGTGATCGCGGGGGTCGCCGTGGCCGTGGTCATCGCGCTCATCTGGGGAATCAGGACCTGGACCTACAGCCGCGCCCATGAATCCACCGACGACGCACAGGTCGATGGCCATCTTGTTCCGGTCCTCGCCAAGGTGGGTGGGTACGTAACGCGCGTGAATGGTGATGAGAACACGCACGTCAATGAGGGCGATACGGTCGTCGTCATCGACGATTCGGACTACAAGGCGCTTCTCGCCCAGGCCGTCGCGAACCTCGCGGCGGCCCAGGCGGGCGTCGGGGCCCGCGGCTACACGGGCCAGGCTGCCGCCCAGGTACAGACGGCTCAGGGCGAGGGGGCAGCGGCCGACGCGCAGATCGTGGCCGCACAGGCGAACTACGACAAGGCTGTGGCTGATCTCCAGCGCACGCGGCAGCTCGCCGACCAGCAGATCGTGTCGCGCCAGCAGCTCGACGCCGCGCAGGCCACTGCCGACGCCGATCGGGCCACGCTGCTCGCATCGCAGAAGCAGGCGGCGGCCGCTGGCGCCACGGTCACGAATGCCCAGGCCGGCGTCCGTTTCGCGCAAGCCCGCCTCGCGAGCGCGCAGGCCCAGGAGCAGGAGGCGGCGCTCAACGAGTCCTACACGCGTGTCACCGCGCCCGTCAGCGGGATCCTCTCACGCAAGCAGGTCGAGCTCGGCCAGTTGATGCAGGCCGGCCAGACGATGTTCACGATCGTCGCCGACACGGGGGTCTGGATCACGGCCAATTACAAAGAGACGCAGATGGATGACATTCGCGTCGGCCAGCAGGTCGAGTTCGAGGTGGACGCGTACGGGAGCTGCACCTTCCACGGACGCGTCGAGAGCATCGCGGCCGCCACCGGTGCGAAGTTCGCGCTGCTTCCACCCGACAACGCGACCGGCAATTTCACCAAGGTCGTCCAGCGGATCCCCGTCCGGATTCGTCCGACCGATCCGCCGAACGCGAACTGCGTCCTTCGTCCCGGCATGTCGGTCGACACGCACATCGAGACGAAGAAGTAGCCGGCGAATCGCTGAGTGGCGAGTGGATCGAGCCGTCCACTCGCCGCCGGTCCGTACCTGCGATCGCCGTCCGGGAGATCCGGCGCGGCGGTCAGTGTGCGCCGGCGCCCTTGAGCAGACCTTTGAGCGTGATGTCCGCCAGTTGCGTCGTCGTCCCAGCGGCGATCACCAGGGTGCTGTCGAAATCGGCGTAGCCGCTGGCCGTGATGTGCAGGTGCCGGGCGCCCGCCGCGACGGGAGCGTTCAGCACGCCGCCCCGTCCGGCCGGCCGCCCGTCGAGGACGATTTGTGCGGCACTCGGCTGGACGCGAAGCTGCAGCGTCCCGGTGCGCGCGGCCAATGCTGCCGGTGGTTCGGCGCCCGTCCCCGCCAGATCCTCGTGCCGCGGCCGGAACGATCCCCACAGCGCGATCACGCACGCGACGACGAGCACGCCCGCGGTGCCGAGATGCCGGCGAATCCGGCGGACCCGGTCCGCCGAGCGCATGAACGCATCGTGCGCCGCGACCACGGACATCGTGTCCTCGAGCGGTGGCAGCGCTTCCGTGCGAACGACGGGAACGGCCGACGATCCCTGCGCCAGCTCGCGGAGCATCGCCTCGCCGGCGAGCCGGTCCGCCTCGCTGAGGGGCACGGCCTCGATCGCGATGCGCATCTCTCGCGTGGTGGCGTACCGGCGGTCCGGATCCTTTGCGAGGACGCGGTCCAGCACCGCGACCAGCTCCAGCGGCACATCGCGCCGCGCTACCGACACATCCGGTACCGGCGTGAAGAAATGGTGGTGCATGATCGCCGCGAGCGTGTCCGCATGGAACGGCACGGCGCCGGTGAGCATCTGGAACGCGACGACGCCCAGCGAGTACTGGTCCGACTGCGGGCGCGCCAGTTTGCCGGCGCACTGCTCCGGACTCATGAAGTACGGCGTCCCGATCACGGACCCGGTGCTCGTCATCGACGTGTTCTCGATCGCCCGGGCGACGCCGAAGTCGGTGACGATCACGCGGCCGTCGCGATCGATCAGGATGTTGCCGCCCTTCACGTCCCGGTGCACGATCCCGTGTTCGTGGGCGTAGCTGAGTGCACTCGCGGCGGCCCGCATGACCAGCAACACCACCGGGACAGGCAGCGCGCCCTGGGTCGCGATGATACTGTCGAGGGCACGGCCTTCGACGTGCTTCATCGCAAGATAGAGCAGCGAGGCGGTCTGGCCGACGCGATAGATCGGGATGATGTTCGGATGGTCGAGCGCGGCGGCCATCTGCGCTTCGCGTTCGAACCGCTCGACGACCGAAGGACCCAGCGCCAGCTCGGGCGGCAGCACTTTGAGCGCCACGGGCCGCCGGAGTTGCAACTCGATCGCGCGAAAGACCACACCCATCCCGCCGCGTCCGACCTCGCGCTCCACGTCGAAGTCGTCGGCGAGTTCGGCCCGGGCGAGCTGCAGCAACCCGTCCGACTCGGGATCCGGTCCATCGGGCGTCCGCCTCGGACCGCCCCCGCCCGACAGGCCGGGGGTAAACCCTTCGCGGGACATTCCGGCGCCTGTGGGCCGCGAGCTTCGCGGCTCGTACACGAGCGTCGTCGCGGCCGGATTCGCCAGCTCGGTCCCGCACTGCTCGCAATAGTGCGCGTCGGCCGAGTTGGCAGCCTGGCACGCCGGACAGGGCAACCACTCGGGTGGAGTGGGTGCCCCGATGCCGGCGGGCGGACGCGCATCAGGACTGGCGGGCATTAGTGGATTGACGACGCCGACGCTATAGTTGTCAAATCCGCGGGAAGCGCCGCGGGAACCCAGCGCCGGACGTCTGGAAGGGAGTATCGCCGGACCCTCGGATGGCACCGGGCACGCAATCCGGAGGCGACCGCAGCGGCGCTCCGGATGGAGCCGCCCCGGCATTGTGTCTCCCCAGTCTGGGCTACGCGCAACTCGCTGTCAGCACGCATATTGCACCCTGGGAATGGACGACTGCCGCTCGGCCAACGTTTCCCCGTGACGGCACGTATTATTGGCAGAGATCGGCCCGGAGAATGACCTCGCACATGTCGCCCGCCCTCGCCCTTATTCGCAGCCAGACGGAACCTACGCAGCGGCCGGGCCGTGCCCGCGCGGAGTCTCCCGCCGCGCCAGCGCCTGCGGCGTCGTTCGGACCGCTGGACGCGGCGGAAGAGCAGCGCCTGGTGGCGAGCGCGCAGAGCGGTGATGCCGACGCGTTCGGCGCGCTGGTCCGGGCGCACCAGCGGCGCGCCTACGCAGTGGCCCGCGCGATCACGGCGACGCACGAGGATGCCGAGGATGCCGTGCAGGACGGATTCCTGCACGCGTTCCGGGCACTTGACCGGTTCCTGCCCGGACAGCCATTCGGTGCGTGGCTGCACCGCATCGTCGCCAACGCCGCGCTCGACGCGACCCGGCGGCGGCGCGTCCGCGATGCGGACACGCTGAGCGAGAACCTCGCCGCCGGCTGGCACGACCCTGCCGAATCATCGGATCTGCGGACCCGGCTCCACGCCGGACTCGCCGCCCTCACCGAGCGCCAGCGCGCGGTGATCGTGCTGCACGACGTGCAGGGATTCCGCCACGGCGAAATCGGCCGCATGTTGGACATCCCGGAAGGCACCGCCAGGTCCGACCTGTTCCACGCTCGCCTCGCGCTGCGGCGCTCACTGCGGGCGCTTCACGAGGTCCGGTAACGCCATGACCGGCGACGATCGGAATCAACCGGAGCGGCGCCCGTTCGCCCGTTCGCTCTTTCGCCGCGGCGGGGGAAGCGCGAGGCTGCCGTCGGGACCTTCGCTGACGCGGCTGTTGCGCGAAGCGTATGCCGCGCCCGAGGACGCCAGCTACTGGGTCCGCCTGGAAGCGCGCATCATGGCGGGCGTGCGGAGCCAGGCGACCCGCGGCGGGACCGACGGGTGGGCGGCCGCGTTCCACGCCTGGGCACGCGCCGGTCTGGCCGCGGCATGTCTGGCCGCCGTTGCCGGTGGCATCGCGGCGTGGAGCGGCCGCGACATGGCGGCGCGGGTCGCGTACGAGGCGGTCGTAGATGTGCCGACTCCCGCCGTCCTGCAGTCCGACAGCCGGTTCATCAACGTCTCAGAGCACGAGGCGGCGGGCCAGTATGTCTTTTCGCATTGATCCCACCAAGAACTCGGCGCTCGCCTTCCTCCTCGGCGCCACGCTCGTAGGCGGCGTTCTCGGATTCACCGCCGACCGGCTCGTCACGCGCGACCGGGTGTGCCCACGCTACGGCGACGACGCCGCGATGCGCCGCCGGTTCGGTGACGACCTGGGACTGTCGGATGCGCAGCGGGCCGCGGTCGACACGATTCTCAACGCGAAGCACCGTGCGATCGCGGCGCTGGACAAGCCGGTCCGGCCGCAGATGGATTCGATCAGTGAGGACGCGACCCGGCGGATCCGCGCGCGGCTCGATGCGGGCCAGCAAGCGACATTCGATCGCATCCACGCCGAAGTCCAGGCGCGGAAGCGCGCCGAAGAGAAGGCCGAACAGCAGTAGACACGGGCAACGCACCGGGGGCCGGCGTCGCACACCGACGCCGGCCCCCGGTCTTTTGTTTCTACTTTCTACTTTCTACTCTCTGCCTCGCATGCTGTACCGCTAGCGCGAGAGCGCCCCGCCGATCCATTCCCCCACGTAGTAGCCCGCCACGGCGACGCCCATCCCCACGACGAACATGTCGAGCCCCGACCGGAAGACACCCCGGCCGGTGAAGATCGACCGCGCGGCACCCACGATGAAGTGCGACGCCATCGCGATGGTGAACGACACGACGATCGCCACCGTGCCGTGCCAGAAGAAGAACGGGAAAACCGGCAGGATTGCGCCGAGCCCGGTCGCGAATCCGGTGACCCAGGCCTCGCGAAACGGCGACATCGCGGGATCGCCGATCTTCAGTTCCTCCTGGACCTGCTCCGCCAGCATCCGCTGCGGGTCTGCCATGACCTGCGTCGCCAGACGCCCGGCCGCGTCCGGGTCCATTCCCTTGGCCTCGTAGATCAGCGCCAGCTCATCGCGCTCCACTTCGGGCATGAGCGCGATCTCATCGCGCTCCATGGCGATCTCGTGAGCGTAGACCTCCTGCTCGCTCTTGGCGGCCAGATAGCCGCTCGAACCCATCGAGAGCGCGTCGGCGATAAGGCCCGCCACGCCCGCGACTACGACGGCCCGATGTTCCTGCGTCGCGGCCGCGCCGATCACGCCCGCCACGAGCCCGAAATTGGCGGTCAGCCCGTCGTTGAACCCGTAGACGATGTTGCGGAGAAAGCCGCCCGACGCGGTCCGGTGCCAGGGCTCTCCGCTCTGGCCCGCGATCCCGGCGAGCGTCGTCGCATGCTCGGCACTCTCCCGCGCCAGCAACAGCGCTTCACCGCCACCGGGCGCCCCCGCGGCCGTCGTGCGGTGCATCGTCATGTATCCTTTGACCTCGCGCCCCTCTTCCGCCAACAGCATGGGCAGGAGAAACGCAGGGCCGAACCTCGCGCCGAGCCACGCCAGCGCGCGCGCACGAGAGCTCGGGCGGAAGCGGCCAGGCGGATGTCCAGCATCGGCCAGCAGCTTCTCCCAGATCGCGACGTGCCGGTCTTCGACGACCGCCAGCCGCCCGTACACATCGCGCTTATGCGCGTTGCTCTCGGCAGCCGCGAGCGCCCGGTACAGGAACGCCGCGTCGGCTTCGTCCTGCCAGTGATGCGTGAATGTGTGCGCGGTATCGGCCCCGATCGCGCCCGGCGCCACCGGGCCGCCCGTACCGGCGGCGAGTCCGCCCTGAGTGGAAGCCATATCTGTAATATGCCGCCGACAGGCAGCCGCGCGGCAGCCGAGGCTGGTCGTGGACCGGGTGGCCCGGCGGTCCGGGGCAACCCCGCCGCCGGCCGGTGGTGTCACATCCGCGGTGGCAGAGGCAGGGAACTCTTACAGCGAGGCTGTCGAAATGCGATTCGTGATGCTCCTCGCCAGCGCGGCCACGGTCGTGGCACTCCCGGCGTCGGCTCAGGACAAGACGCCCGGCTCGGGAGACCGAACTCCTCATCCGGATTGCGCCGCACCACTGCACCGGTCGGTCAACGCGTTCTTCAGCATGCGCGACGAGAATCGGGCCGTTCTTGGCATCGGCACGACGTCAGGCGGCATGCGGGACACCCTGGGGCTGCTGGTGACCGAAGTGACGGCCGGCGGCCCGGCCGAGAAGGCGGGCATCGAGGAAGGGGATCGTCTCGTATCAGTCAACGGCACCGAGCTCCGCCTGAGTGCGGCAGACGCGGGCGATCCCGAGATGCGCGGACTGATGGCGCGCCGTCTGGTTCGCATGCTGTCCAAGCTCAAAGCCGGTGATGTCGCCACCTTCCGCGTGTCGTTCGACGGCAAGATCCGCGATGTGAAAGTGACGACGGTCAAGGCGTCGGAGCTCTTCAAGGACGACGGCTTCATGCACTTCGGCGCGCTGGGGAGTGGACCGGACGCCATCCGGATCGAGCACACCGACGAAAAAATCACCAAAGCGCTGCACGACGCCTGCGTGCGGGGCTGGGACCTCGGCAACCAAATGCGTGAGTTCCACGTCGAGGTACCCGGCCAGGGCTCGGACTTCGAGATCTATACGCCCGAGCCGCCAGAGCCGCCGGAGCCGCCCGAGACGCCGATGGCTCCTCCCGCTCCGCTGGAGCCGCGGCATTTCATGCGTATCCTCGCACCCGCGGCGCCTGCCGCACCCACGCCGCCCGACGCACCAGCTCCGCCCTTGACGCCGCGGACGATCTAGCCGGGATCCCTCAGCGAGCGGACATCTGAGAGTTGTCGTAGTGCACGACAGCCAGCCCTGGGGCGCCGGGACTGGCTGTCGTGTTTCCGGCGGACGCGGTGCGGCGCTTACCCGCTGCCATCCCCCGGATCGAGCACGATGTAGCGGACGTCGTCCCGCGCGACCTGCTTGAGCCACGCGATGAGCGCGTCGATCTGCTCGGGTGGCTGCACGCCCGTGGATCCCGCGATCGTGCGATCGATCACGAGGACCCGGCCGTGTTGCGCGTAATGCGCGTGATATCGCCCGAAGACACTCTCGGCATCGACGTTGACCGGCAACCGGGCGTGCCAGCCGTCGGGCAGGGTCAGTTGGAACTCGGACGCTTCCTCATACGGGCCGACGACCGACTCGACATCGATCGGAGACCGCCGGTACCCGCGGGACTCCAGGTCGGCGAGGATGTCGGGGCGCGAGTAGTCGCGGATCGGCAGCGTGAGGATCTCGGTCCCGCCGGCGCTGGACACGGGGCGAGCTTCCTTGATCGCCAGCGCCACGCGCGGCTCGGCTCCGAGGTCGCGTCCGTTGAAGGACACCAGGCTGTCGCCCGTCGCTCCCTGAAACAGGGCGTTGGCGAGCGACCGGGTCAGCCGCTCGCGGTCGGCATCGCCGAATGGCGTCGCGAACGCGCTCCGCAGATTGTATTGACGGCTTCCCGTTTCGACTTCGACATACCGCCCGCTGAACGTACCGTCCGCTCTGAGCTGCCCGCTGATCTTGAACGTCGCGCGATTGACCGCCACCGGATCGGCCGGCAGCGTCACCTCTTCGCCACGGCCATCCGGGTACACGACCAGCGCGAACTCTCCTTGTTCCTGCGGCGGGATCGATCCGAATGGCGTCAGGTCGGACGTGAGATCGACGAACAGGAAGTGGTTCGGATGGCCATCCGGCACGCCGGGGCGGGCGATCGCCGCGATCATATGATCGAGCTGGTACGCCGATGGCAGCGACCGATTGATTCCGCCGGTCAGGCTCAGGAGCACGGGATAGGCCGCCACGCCCATGCGCCGGGCCAGCGCGATGAACAGCGTCGCCTTGTCCTTGCAGTCGCCGTATTTCGTCTCCCAGACCGACATTGGCATCCGTGGCTGGTATCCGCCGATGCCGAGCGACAGCGAGACATACCGGAAATCCTGCGCGACCCAGCGATGGACCGCACGCAGCGAGTCGTCGAGCGTCTGCGCGCCCATGACCACGGTCGACAGCTGCTGGTTGAGCGCCGGCGTCAACCGGTAGCGCCTCCTCGAGAGGGCGGCGTACCAGCTCGCGATCCCACCCCAGGTAATCGGAGCGGCAACCGAGATCTGCGGATACAGCGGGTTGGAATCGGGCGCGAACGGCTCGGGCGCGGGCCGCGGGACATCGGTGGTGGACCAGGTGTACACACGGCGCCCGTGCGATTCCTCCACGCGGCGCGCGAAGTGGATGTTCCGCTCCTGGATGCGCGGCGTGAGCGACCCCGGCACGTCGAGGACGAACCGCGACCGACGCGTCACATGCCCCGTGCCGATGTACCACGGCTGGTAGAAGTCGCCCGGTACGACCGGCTTGGTGTCCTCGATCGTGTAGCTGAAGTCCACGATCGTGTTCGGCGCAACGCCGCTCAGGGTGTACTGCCGGACACGCGTGTCAGAGTAGATCGGGGCTTCCTGCGCGACCGGCGCGATGGACTCCTGCTCGTGCGCCGGCTTGTCGCTGATCTCCTGCCCGTTCAGGCGGAGGACCCGGATCCAGTTGACCGTCAGCCGCTGGCGGCCGGTCGTGTACGAGAAGGTCTTTTCGCCCCACTGCTCCGCCGCCTGCTGGGTCAGAATCTGGATCACCAGGCGGTAAGTGCGCTTGGCCCGCCCGTCCTCCTCGAACCGGACGACGCCGTCCTCGAACAGATAGATGAAGGGCTGGTCGGGGAAATCCCGCGGGCGCACGACCAGCGCATAGATGCTGTCGTTCCGGATCGATGGGTCGCCTTTCGGCGTGATCCGGGGCGCCTGCGCTGCGCCCGGACGCGCACCGCATGCCAGCCCTGCGATCAGGACGAGACCGGAGACGACGACCGGCGCGATAGCGCGCATGCGAGACCGCTTGGCGGGGTTTGTCGGGATGGTCTCAAAAAATTTCATCGCTATCGGGCCTACGTCAATGCACGATACGCTGGCGACGCCTGTGACCCGGTCAAGTGAGCTATACCCGCGTCCCGCCATGAGATCCGCCACGAGATCCGTCCAGAGATCCGCCGCCACGCGCGCGCCATCAAGGGCACGTGCCTTGCTAATCGGACGTTGTGAACGCGGCTGGGTAAACGCCACGGTCCACATGAGATCGCTATCCGCACAGTTCGCCATTCCTGCGGGGCGTTGTCAGGCGGAGCCTCGCCGTAACCCCAGGAGGACATATGGCAGACGAAACCAGAAAGGGAATCAAGAACCAGACGGCCGGTGCGGCCAAGGAAGTCGCGGGGACGGTACGCGACGCCACGGCGGATCTCACTGGCGATATGTCGGAGCAGGTGAAGGGCAAGGCGCAGAAGGTGGAAGGCAAGGTCCAGCAAACCGTCGGCCGCGCCCAGGAGAAAGTGGGACGCAAAGAAGACGAGGAACGACTGAAACGGCGCTAACCACCAATCACCAGATTCATGAGCCGCCCCGGGACATAGATGCGTTTCCGGGGCGGTGTCGTGATGTACTTCGCGATCGCGGGTTCAGCGGCCGCGGCTGCAAACACGTCCTCCTCGGCGGCATCCGGCGCGACGACCACCGTGCCCCGCAGCTTGCCGTTGACCTGAACCGCGACGGTCACGGTCCGGTCGGCCGCCAGGGCCGCGTCGAACGACGGCCACCCGCTGTCGAACACGCTCGTCGTGTGCCCCAGCCGCTCCCACAACTCCTCCGCGATGTGCGGTGCGAAAGGCGCCACGAGCTGCACCACCGGCTCCGTCTCCGCGCGGTGCGGCCGCCGCTCGCCCGCCCGCAGCACGTTCATGTATGCCATGAGCGCGGCGATCGCCGTGTTGTACGACAGGCGCGGGATGTCCTCGGTGACTTTGCGGATCGTCCGATGCAACTCGCGAAGCACGCCGTCGTCCGGCTGGCCCGTGGTCGTGCTTGCGATGACGGCTGACCAGAGCCGGTCGAGGAACCGCCGTGGTCCGGAGATGCTCGCGTCGCGGAAGTCGCCGCCCTGCTCGAACGGCCCCAGGAACATCAGGTAGGTCCGGAACGCGTCCGCGCCCCACTCCGCGATGTAGGCGTCGGGGTTGACGATGTTGCCCTTGCTCTTCGACATCTTGGCGCCATCTCGCACGATATGGCCGTGCGCCCGAAACCGCGTGAACGGCTCCTCGAAGTCCAGCAGCCCCGCATCGTGCAGGACCATCGTCACGAATCGCGCGTAGAGCAGATGCAGCACCGCGTGTTCGTTGCCGCCGATGTAGGAATCGACCGGCAGCCACCGGCGCGTGAGCACCGCGTCGAAGGCGGTATCGTCGCGGTGCGCGCTCGGATAGCGGAGGAAATACCAGGCGCTGTCGAGGAACGTGTCCGACACATCCGTCTCCCGCCGCGCCGGCCCGCTGCATTTCGGACACGGGACGCTGTACCACTCCTCGTGCCGCGCCAGCGGCGACACGCCTGAGTCGTCGGGCTTGAAGTCCGCGATGAAGGGCAGGAGCACGGGGAGATCGGCGGTGGGCACCGGGACGGGGCCGCAGCGGTCACAGTAGATGATGGGAATCGGCGGCCCCCAGTAGCGCTGCCGCGAAATGCACCAGTCGTGGATGCGGTAGTTCTCCACGGGGGTCGCCGATCCATGCCCAGCGAGCCACTCGACGATCCGCTGTTTCCCCTCATCGATCGTGAGTCCATCGAACGCACCCGAGCGGACGAGTCGCCCCGGCCCGGTATACGCCGCGAGCGGCGGGTCCGGAGACAGCGCGTCGCCATCAGGCGCCACCACCTGCACGACGGGCAGCCCGAACGTCTGCGCGAATGCGAAATCACGCTCGTCGTGACCAGGGACGGCCATGATGGCGCCGGTGCCGTAGTCCATGAGCACGTAGTCCGCGATCCACACGGGGATCTGGCCCCCGGTCGCGGGATTGGTGACGTAGGAGCCGGTGAATACGCCGGTCTTCTCCCGGCTGCCGATCCGGCGGCTCACCAAATCCTGATCGGCGGTTTGCTCCCGATAGCGCTCGGCCGCGGGCCGCTGCGCTTCGGTCGTCAGCGCATCGGCGAGAGGGTGCTCCGGCGCCAGCACCAGATACGTCGCCCCGAAGATGGTGTCCGGCCTGGTCGTGAACACGGTGATCGCGGTCCCGGGCTCGGCGACGCCGCCGCCGGCCACGAACCGAATTTCCGCCCCCTCGGACTTGCCGATCCAGTTCCGCTGCGCCGTCTTGGTGGTCTCCGACCAGTCCAGCCATTCGAGGTTGGCCAGCAGTCGCGGCGCGAACTTCGAGATCGCGAAGAACCACTGTTCGAGGAAGCGCTGCTCGACTTTGGACCCGCACCGCTCACACTCGCCATTGATCACCTGCTCGTTGGCCAGAACGGTCTTGTCGAACGGACACCAGTTGACCGCCGCTTTCTTGCGGTACGCCAATCCCCGGTTGTACAGCTCGAGAAACACCCACTGGGTCCACCGGTAATAGCCGGGGTCCGTGGTGTTGACCGCATAGCGCCAATCCACCATCAATCCCGCGCGTTCGAGCTGCCGGCGGAAATTGGCGATGTTGCGGGGAATCAGCTCCGACGGATGCACGCCGACTTTGAGCGCGAAGTTCTCGGAGTGGATCCCGAACGCGTCGAAGCCGAGCGGCTCGAACACCGTACGGCCCCGCATCCGGTGAAAGCGCGCGAAGATGTCGTTGCCAGTGAAGGCGAACAGGTTCCCGACGTGGAGCCCTTCGGCCGACGGATACGGGAACATCATCAGGGCGTAGAACTTCGCGGGCCCCTCCGCGACATCGGTGGCGTTGGTCCCGCGGCTCCGCCACCGGGCCTGCCACTTCTCTTCGACGCCCTGCGGATCGTAGGCGTCGGGTAGCGGCATCCCAGCGCCGGTCACTGATGGAGTCGTAGCGGCGGACATGTACGGAAAGCTAGCGATTCCGGCGGTGGCACCGGTGGCACAGGTGGCACCGCGGTGCTCGCGGCGCATTGCGCGGTACCGGGGCCCGGCCGGCGTGTCTTAGCACCTCTTTCCCCTCTCCGGTTTCCACTAAGTTGCCGTCATGGCGCCCCGGCGACGCAAACGGCTCGAGCCCGCAACGTTCAACCTGCCGGTCGAACAGCTCCGCCACGGCGGGCCGGCCGACGGGTCTGCCGTTCGCGTCCGTGATATCCTGCTTCGCACCCAGCCCGCCACTCGCGCCACCGTACAGATCACCTCGGAGCAGGCGTGCATCCTCGGCGGCACAGACGAGTCGATCGCGTTGCTCAAGCTGTGCGCCGACGACTGGAACTCGCTGGTGGTCCATTCGCTGTACGACGGGGATCAGGCCGAGCCCGGCGACACGGTGATGACACTCGAAGGCCCCTACGCCGCGTTCGCCGCCCTCGAAACGCCAATCCTCGGCACCCTCGCCCGCCGGACGCGGGTCAGCACCAACGCGCGGGCGTTCGTCGAGGCGGCCCGCCCCAAGCTGGTAATAGCGTTTCCGGCGCGTCACGACCACTGGCTGCTGCAACCCGGGGATGCCGTGGCGGCGCAGATTGGTGGCGCCCTCACGATCTCCGGGGGCCCCGCCATCGCCGGCCCGGGCAAGCAGCCGACGTTGGTGCCGCCGCTCGTGGTCCTCCCCCACGCCCTGATCGGCGCCTATGGCGGCGACACCAAAGCGGCAGCGCAAGCCTTTGCCGCGCAGGTCACGGGACGCGACGGACCCACTCACCCGGCAGACGCGGACGCTGCCTCCGCCTCGGGGACACCAACCTCCAGCCCGCCGATGACGAACCGCGATGCGCAGGTGGTCGTCCCCGTCGATTACGACAACGACGCCGTCAGCACGGCCCTGGTGGTCGCACGCGCACTCGAAGGCCAGGTGTGGGGCGTGCAGCTCGCGACATCGGAGAATCTCGTCGACGTCTCGATTATTCCCGCGATGGGCACGTTTCCGCCGACGGGCGTGAACCCCAATCTCGTGTGGAACGTTCGAAACGCGCTCGACGCCGAAGGATTTGGAGACATCAAGATCCTGGCATCGAGTGGGATGACGCTCGACCGGATCCAGCATTTCGAGGAAGAAGGGGTACCGGTGGACGCATATGGCATTGGCGCCGCGCTGCTCGCGGGACGCACGGGATTTACGGCGGCGCTCGTCCAACTCGATCGGCCGCTTCGGCTTCGCGTCGGCAGCGAGCTGCGTCCGAACCCCAGGCTCGAGCGGGTGAAGTAGGGACCCCCGCGAAACGCCCGGCGGTTTCCCGGCGTCCTGATGTGTGAGGCTGCCTCCCGTGCAGGCTGGGGAGAGACGAGCCGCTACACGCGCAGCAGCGACCCCAACCGCCCCCGTTTCATATGGCCGGACTCAAGCTCGACGGCGCAGGCACCGCCAAGATGGCAACGCTCGAAACCGCAATGAACCATCTGCAGCGACTGCACAGCACGGTCGAGCAGTGCGCCGTGGCGGTCAAAGGGAAACAGCCGGCCGCCCCGTTCATCCCGCAGGTCCGGCGCTACGCGCAGCCGATGGTCGGCCTCCTCAAGGGCCAGTTCGGGCTGATCGCCGAGCTCGTGAGCGCCTTCCTGCTCGCGTCGACCCGCAGCGCAGGCAATGATCAGAACAAAATCCGCGGGCTCCGGGAAGGCGTCGCACAGATTCGGGTTCAGCTCGAGCTCGCCGTCGCCAAGACGATCGAGCTGCATACCGCCGAGCACCGCTGACCCATTGTTGAGCGGGTCCGGGCGGCGCCTCGCTGAGCGGCCGTCCCGGCGAATGGTCCGGGCGCGCATCTATCGGTCATTTCAGATGATGCCACTTCACGTCGTGGCCGGTGTTGCGTAGATTCGGCGAGCTTTTCCTATCCGGACACTCCGACGAGTCTCATGCCTTTTCCCTCTCGCCCGCGGCGGCAGGTTGCGGCCGCGCTGGCAGGTGCCGCAGTCCTGGCTGTTCCACTGCTGCTGGCGGCTTGCGACGTCAAGTCGTACCCGAATTCGACGTTTTTGCCGCATTCCGAGTTCGGCAAGGCGATCGACGATCTGTGGAATCTGCTGCTCCAGCTCGGGACCCTGGTCTTCGTGTTCGTCGAGGGGCTGCTGGTCTACACGATCATCAAGTACCGCCGCCGGCCGGGTGCGGCGCCCCCGCGCCACGTCCACGGCAACACCACGCTCGAGATCCTGTGGACGGTGATCCCGGCCGTGATCCTCGTCTTCATCGCGGTGCCAACGGTCAAGACGATCTTCAAGACCGAAGCCCGCGCCTCGGCGGACGCGCTGCAAGTCGAGGTCTACGGCCACCAGTGGTGGTGGGAGTTCCGCTACCCGCAGTACGGCGTGACCACGGCCAATGAGCTGTACCTGCCGATTGGGCGGAAGGTGAACTTCGCGCTGCGCACGCAGGACGTGCTGCACAGCTTCTGGATCCCGCAACTGGGCGGCAAGCGCGACCTGATCTCGAACCACACGAACTATCTGTGGTTCACGCCCGACTCGACGATGTCGACGAGCGCATGGAACGGCACGTGTAACGAGTATTGCGGCGCGAGCCACGCCAACATGCGGTTCCGCGTCTTCGTGGTCCCGCCCGCCGACTTCGCGCGCTGGGCGACCCACCAGGCCAGCCCCGCGGTGTTCCCCGTCAGCACGGTGGCGCCGCCCCCGCCGCCAGCTCCGGCACCCGCGGCCACACCGGCTCGTCGCCCGGCGGGGCGAACGGCGTCCGGTGCGGCCGATGCCCAGCCCTTGGTGCGCCCGGTGGCCAACGGTGCGCTGGGTGCACAGGCCGCCGCCGACGCCGATGCGCCGACGATCGTACAGGGCGGGAGCCAGGCGCCAGACGGCGATGTCTTTCCGAGAGATAGTCTGCGGCCCAACAACATTCCCACCACGCCGACACCGGACGGCCTGACATTCACGCCGGGATTGGTCGGCGATGCGGGCCGCGGACAGAAGATCTATTCGATCTCCGCGTGCATCGGGTGCCACACGATCAAAGGCAATCCGAGCTCGGTCGGCATCACGGGACCGAACCTCACGCACGTGGGTTCGCGCTTCACGATCGCCGCCGGACTCTATCCGAACGACACTGAGCACCTGCGGCTCTGGATCAAGAACGCGCGGGAGATGAAGGACGGCGTGCTGATGCTGACGCTGGGACTCAATCAAATCGACCCGCAGACCGGCATCAAAGTGACGGCCGGCGGACTGACCGACCAGCAGATCGCCGATATCGCGGCGTATCTGCAGGCGTTGAAATAGGAGCTGGTCAATGGCCACCACTGCCGCGCCCACGTTCGCCACGCACACCGAGTATGCAGTCGGTGAGGGCTGGCGTGCCTGGCTCGGGACCACCGACCACAAGAAGATCGGGTATCTCTACTTCTTCACCGCGCTCTTCTTCCTCATGTTCGGCGGCGCCGAAGCCGAGATGATCCGCTGGCAGCTCCGGGCGCCGAACGAGCATTTCCTGAGCGCCGAGACCTACAACCAGATCTTCACCATGCACGGCACGACGATGATCTTCCTCGTCGTCATGCCGATGTCGGCGGCGTTTTTCAACCTGCTGATCCCGCTCCAGATCGGCGCCCGCGACGTCGCCTTCCCGCGGCTCAATGCATTCAGCTACTGGGTGTACCTGCTCGGCGCGATCTTCATTTCGGTCCCGATCTTCTTCGGCGCGGCGCCCAACGGGGGGTGGTTCGGCTACGCGCCGCTGACGACGATGCCGTACTCGCCCGGACTGAACATCGACTTCTGGGCGCTCGGACTGCAGATCCTCGGCATCTCGTCGCTCGCCGCCGGGTTCAACTTCATTACGACCATCATCAACATGCGCGCCCCGGGGATGAACCTGATGCGCATGCCGATGTTCACCTGGATGGCGTTCGTGGTGCAGTTCCTGATCGTGCTGGCGTTCCCCGTGATCACGATCGCCGTGGTGTTCCTGGTCTTCGACCGGTTCTTCGGCACGAACTTCTACGAGATCGCCGCGGGCGCGGACCCGCTGCTCTGGCAACACCTGTTCTGGGTGTTCGGCCATCCCGAGGTGTACATCCTCGTGCTGCCTGCCTTCGGCCTCGTCTCCGAAGTGCTCCCCACGTTCAGCCGCAAGCCGCTCTTCGGCTACCCTGTGATGGTCTATTCGGGCATCCTGATCGGTGTGCTCGGCTTTGGCGTATGGGCGCACCACATGTTCGCCGTGGGCATGGGACCGATCGCTGATACGGTGTTCGGCGTCACGACGATGCTGATCGCGATCCCGACCGGCGTGAAGATCTTCAACTGGATCTTCACGATGTGGGGCGGTTCGATCCACTTCACGACCGCATCGATGTTCGCGATCGGTCTCGTCGGCATGTTCACGATCGGCGGCATCTCGGGGATCATGCACTCGTCCCCGCCGGCCGACCTGCAGCAGACCGACACCTACTTCATCGTCGCCCACTTCCACTACGTGCTCTTCGGCGGATCCCTCATGGGACTTTTCGCCGGCATCTACTACTACTTCCCGAAGCTCACCGGGCACATGCTCGATGAACGCCTCGGGCAATGGCACTTCTGGCTCAACCTGGTCGGCTCCAACCTCGCGTTCTTCCCGATGCACTTCTCGGGGTTGCTCGGCATGCCGCGCCGTATCTACACGTACGACGCCAACCAGGGATGGGACGGGTTCAACATGATGTCGACGGCCGGCGCGATCATCGTCGGCGTGGCGTCGGCGATCCTCGCGATCAACATTCTGATCAGCCGGAAGCGCGGCGCGCCGGCCGGCAACGATCCGTGGGGCGGCGGCACGCTCGAGTGGTCGATACCGTCTCCGCCGCCGGTCTACAACTTCGTGCATATCCCGCGCGTCACGTCGCGCTATCCGATGTGGGACCTCACGTCGCCGCAGTTGACCGCGGACGTGCCTCACACGCGCGCCGGCGACAAGTCGGTCGAGGTGGATGTGGCCGGAGTCGATGCGGGTCATGCCGGTCCCCGGCCCGGTGGCGCGCCGGCTGGCCGCAGTCCCGCCCCGGTCGTGGCGGCTGCGCGGATTCCGACCGCTGAGGAGTTGGGGATTCCGATTCCGTACACGACGCTCAAGCCGTTCTTCACCGCCCTCGGGCTCACGGTGATGCTGAGCGGGCTGCCGTTCGCCCACGCGGACATGCCCGGCATCGAGTACACGTTGATTTTCGCCGGCGCCTGTACGCTCGTGGGCTCGCTCTTCTGGTGGGTCACGTCCCCGCTGGAACCCGAAGTCGCACATTCCGAGCATACGCACTAATGGCTACCACTGCCCTCCCGAGTATCCCCACGGCCGACGTGGGGCACGGCTACACGACCACCGGACTCCCGCATCGCAAAGTGGCGATCTGGGCGTTCATCGGCTCGGAATGCATGCTGTTCGCCTCGCTCATCTCGACCTATCTGATCTATAAGGGGCGGAGCGTGAAGGGACCGTTCCCGCACGAGCCGTGGACTGATCCGTCCACCGGGCACGTCTTCAAGCCGATCCTCAACATCCCGGTGACATCCTGCTCGACCTTCGTTCTGCTCATGTCGTCACTCGCCATGGTGCTGGCATTGGCCGCCGTGGAGAATCGCGACAAGCCGAAGGTCACGCTGGGCGACAGGATCCTGGGGTCGTCTCGTCTGTGGCTCTTCATGACGGCGCTGCTGGGGACCACGTTCCTGGGATTCCAGGCGTTTGAGTTCACCTCGTTCGTCCATGAGGGGCTGAGCATCCGCACGAACCTGTTTGGATCGTCCTTCTTTACGCTGACCGGCTTCCACGGCGCGCACGTGACGGCCGGCGTCATCTGGCTGCTCACGATGCTGGCGATCGATTTCAAGCGCGGGCTCGGCCCCAAGGACGCCCTGAACGTCGACATCATGGCCCTGTATTGGCACTTCGTCGATGTCGTCTGGATCGCGATCTTCACGCTCGTCTACCTGATCAGATAGGCGACTCATTATGTCCGCAGATTCTTCGCACGGAACTGACGCGTCGGTCGACGCGGTGGAGCACGCCCTCGGCGCGGAACACGAACACCCGACGTGGTCGGTGTACTGGAAGATCGCCACCATCCTGACGGTCATTACCGTCATCGAGGTGTGGTGTTACTACCTGCCCGGCTTCGTGTCGACGGCCTTTTTCGTCCCCACATTGCTCGCGTTGTCGGCGGCCAAGTTCGTGATTGTGGTGATGTTCTACATGCATCTCAAGTACGACCACAAGCTGTTCCGCGTGCTCTTCACCGGACCCCTGATCATCGCGATGATCGCCATCACGGCGTTGCTGTTTCTCTTTGGGAAGCTCGCAATCCGGACCGGATTGTTGACATAGGGGTGAGCGCATAGCGGCTGGTCAGATGCCACTGGGGCCAGTTGCGGAGCGCCGCAGTTGGCCCCGTGTTTGTTGCATCTCGCTCGTCTCATTTCTCCTCTCTCATGTTGGTTCACCCGCTCTCCGACACGTCGATCACCGGGTTCTCGGTGCACCCCAGTACCGTTGTGGGGATCGCCGGGCTGGCCGCGCTCTACGCGTGGCGTGCGCGGCGCGAGGGCCGGTCGCCATCCGGCGTCCAGGCGGGCGCGTTCGCGGGCGGGCTCGTGACGATGTTCCTGTCGCTGAACGGACCGCTGCACGATTTGAGCGACTACTATCTGTTCAGCGCGCACATGGTGCAGCATCTCATGCTCACCTTCGTCGTGCCCCTGCTCCTCGTCGTCGGCACGCCCGGCTGGATGCTGCGCCCGGCGCTGCGCATCCCCGCCGTGCGCGCCAGCGCGCGATGGCTCACCCGCCCGGCCACCTGCTTCGTACTCTTCAACCTCGCCATCGCGGGGTGGCACCTGCCACCGCTGTACAACCTGGCGATGGCCAATCACAACGTGCACATCGTTGAGCACCTGATGTTCATGGCGACCGCGGTGCTGATGTGGTGGCCGCTCCTCAGCCCACTCCCGGAACTGCCCCGTCTCTCCTACCCCGGGCAGATGCTGTATTGCTTTCTCATGAGCATTCCGATGTCCGTCGTGGCGATCTACGTGGCCATGGCCGATCACGTGCTCTATCCGGCCTACGCCGCGGCGCCGCGGATCTGGGGTATTTCGCCGCTCGATGACCAGATGATCGGCGGATTGATCATGTGGATTCCAGGCGGCTTGTTCTTCTACGGCGTGATGACCGTGATCTTCTTCAAGTGGGCCGCGCGAGACGAAGACACCGTCGCCGCATCGCAAGTGCCCGCGTGACGGGCGTGCCCGTGACCGGCATCGCAAGCGCCCTGGTCGCCGTGCTGGTCCTCGCCGGGTGCGAGGCCCGCCAGGCCGCCGACCGTCGCGAAGCCGGTCGCGAATTCGCCAACAAGGTGTGTGAACTGTCCAGCGACGACACCGTCATCACGGTCGCCGTCTACGCCTTCATCGCGCAGGCCCGCCCGGAAGTCGGACGGTTCGTCTACATCGTGGGAACGGACTCCTCGCTTCCGCCCGCCGGGACGCAGGCGGTTCAGGACAAAGGACCGACGTACATGTACTCGCCGGATCCGGCCCAGCAGGCCGTCGTCGTACGCCAGCTCGATGCCGTCGGCGACTACCCGACGCTGCTGGTCTCGTATCATGGCCTCGTGCGAACAGACCGGCTGCATCCGGTCGTGAAGCTGAGCGGCGAGTACGTCTCCGGTCCGGCCCGCGGGAAAGCGATCGGCATTCGCGCCATTGCGCCGCAGTGTGACAGCACGGGTGTGTGGCGCACGCCCCCGCCACCCGGCGGCGCCGGTGCCGGATAGCCCAGCCGGCGCATCGAGCGCGACGCGGCCGCCCCGCCTCGTCGCACTCGACGCGTTTCGCGGAATCACGGTCGCCGCGATGCTGCTGGTGAACGACCCCGGAAGCTGGGGTCACATGTTCCACCCGCTCGAGCACGCCGCGTGGAACGGATGGACGCCTACCGATCTGATCTTCCCGTTCTTTCTGTTCATCGTCGGCATCACCACGCAACTGTCCATGGATGCGCGGCGCGCGCACGGCGTGAGCGACGCCGTTCTCGTCCGGCAGATTCTCCGCCGGAGCGCGCTGATCGCCGGGATCGGGTTGCTCATCAGCTGGTTTCCCTTCTTCACCTGGGATTCGATTGCCGGCGTCGCGGACCCATCGCTGCTGCAACGGATCGCCGACCGCCCGCTGCACGTGCGGATTCCGGGCATCCTGCAACGCATCGGCGTCGTGTACTGCGCTGTGGCGCTGATCGCGCTCCGCACGCCGATTCGCACGCAGATCGCGATAGCGGGCGGCATCCTGCTGTCGTACTGGGCGGTGCTCACGCTCATCCCGGTCCCCGGCGCGGGTGTGCCCGGGCGGGTCGTGTTCGATTACCCCGCCTCCACGCTCGCGGCGTGGGTAGACCGCGAGCTGCTGGACTGGAGTGCGTTTGGCTGGGGCAACCACATTTGGGCCGAGACCCGGACCTGGGACCCCGAAGGCCCGCTCTCGACTATCCCGGCGGTGGCGACCGCGATCCTCGGTCTGATCACCGGCCAGTGGCTCGCCGGCCGCCGTCCGCTGGCCGACCGCGTCGCGGGAATGCTCGCTGTGGGCGCTATCGTGGCGATGGTGGGATGTATCTGGGGGTGGGTGTTCCCCATCAACAAGAACCTCTGGACCAGCTCCTTCGTATTGCTGACGGGCGGCCTGGCCGCGATGGCGCTCGGCGTTTGCGTCTGGCTCATCGACGGCCTCGGGATCCGGCGGTGGGCCACACCATTCGTGGTCTTCGGGGTCAATCCCCTCATCGCCTTCGCCGGCTCGGAAGCCGCGGCGCGGCTCATCTATTCCGTGGTGACAGTGCCGACGGCGGCGGGGCGTGCGCCTCTCGCGTCGGCTGTGTATCGTTCGCTCTATCTGCCGTGGCTCGAGCCGCGCGTGGCATCCCTGGCCTTCGCGATCAGTTTCGTCCTCGTGTGGCTGGGCGTCCTGACACTGCTGTACCGGCGACGAATCTTTCTGAAGGTCTAGCCCTGAATGATGGTCCGCGTTCCGACTCTCCCTCGGTGGTTCTCAGCGGGGGCAGCGCTCATTCTGCTCTCCCTGTTTCCCCTTCCGGCCGCCAAGGGCCAAGCCGTTCGCCATCGGCGCCGGACGCGGCGTCCCCCGGTCCTGGTCCCCGCATTGCGGTATGCCACGCCGCGCAGCGTAACGGACCTCGATGCCGACCTTGCCTCCATGCTGACCCGCCGCGTGCGCAGCGGCCGCTGGGGCGTGATTGTCGTCTCGCTGACTCGCGGCGACACGCTCTACGAGATCAATGCCGACCAGCCGCTCCGGCCGGCCTCGACGATGAAGCTGTTTACCTCCGCGCTGGCGTTCGACCGGCTCGGCCCGGACTACGAGTTCGCCACGGATGTCCTACGCGATGGCCCCATCGACTCGGCCGGCCGCGTCAACGGCAACCTGATCCTGCGCGGCGACGGCGACCCGTCGCTGTCCAACCGGTTCCTGCGCGGAGAGCCGGACGCTCCGATGCAGAGCCTGGCACGAGCCGTGGCCGCCGCCGGGGTCAAGCATGTCCACGGTGATCTCATCGGTGACGCGACCGCGTTCGAGGCACAGCGGATCCCGGACGGCTGGTTGCGGCGATACCTGGAATCGGGCTACGCGGCCCGGGTATCCGCTCTCTCGCTGAACGACAATCTGATGTGGGTCGCCGTGGCGCCCGGCGCCGCCGGCAAGCAGGCGTCCGTCGGCCTCGAACCTTCGTCGAGCGCGGTTCCGATCACCAACGCGGTCCGTACCGTGGCCGGCAGTTCGGGCGCGAGTGTATCGGTGCATACCAATCCGGATGGCTCGGTCGTGGCCCGCGGGTGGATCGGGACACGCTGCGGGACGCGCCTCTACGAGTTGGTCATCGAAGACCCCGCGATGTTCACGGCCGGAGCGTTTCGCGACGCCCTCTCCGCAGCAGGCGTGACCGTCGATGGGAAGATTCGCGTCGCCCAGACTCCGGACGGCGCAATCAAGGTCGCGTCCCTCGCGTCGCCACCACTCGCCCGCATCGTCGCCGCGATGAACCGCGAGAGCATCAACCACTACGCCGAGCTGCTGTTCCGGGATGCGGTTCGCGGGCCGGAGCGCGAGACCGTCGGCTCCGCCGGATTGGGCGCGGCGATGCTCCAGAAGTTCATGACCGACCAGGTCGGCGCCGCGGGCGACGCGGTCAATGTCTCGGACGGCAGCGGGCTGTCGACGCTCGACCGCATCACGCCGCGGGCGATGGTCGACTTGCTGTCGTACGCCCACCGGTCTCTCTGGAGCGCGGCATTCCACGCATCACTCCCGGTGGCCGGCGAATCGGAGTTGCTCCGGAATCGCATGCGGCAGACTCCCGCGCAGGGCAACCTGCACGCCAAGACCGGCACCACCAACGACGTCATCTCCCTCGGCGGGTACGTCACGGCGATCGATGGCGAGATCCTGGCGTTCAGCTTTATCTACAACGGCCGCGACCGGTGGAACGCCAAGAGCACGATCGACGGGATGGGCGCGACGCTCGCATCATTCGTCCGCGATTGACGCTCTGCTTGCGCCCGCGGCGGAGTTCGCGATTGATCGGCGTGCCAATACGCCAACGCTCGCGGCCACACACGAATTCGTCCCTGGTAGGGGCCGGTCGCGACCGGCCCAGTAAGACGGTAGTTGCCGTCTCACCGCCCTGCGTCCGAGGGCGGGCTAGCTCCCCTCGTGGAAAAATGAAGCGAGTATCGGTGCCGCTTCTCGTGGCACGTCCGATCGCCAGACGCTGGCGTCGGCCCAGTCGCCGACCGGCCGCCCGCGGTCGCTGAGCGCGACGAAAGCGGGCAGCGGTCCCGTGTGGTAGTCGAGCCCGCTCCCCTCGAGTCGGCCGGCCCACGCGTCGACGTCGACCTGCACGACGTACGTACCGCTGAACACCCTCGAGAGCGCGGTATCCGACATCGCGTGCTCGAGCCAGTGGCACGCCCGGCACCACCGCGACGTCAGCTCGACATACGCCGCTTCGTGTGCCGACGCCGCTCGATCGACGGCCGCGGAAAGCTGAATCGGCAGCGCACCATCCTGGACGCGTAACGCGACGACCGAAAAAGGTGCCGGTGCTTGCGGCTTGGGCGTCCACGCCGGCGGCGGGACCCATGCCCCCGCACACCCAGCCGCGATTCCGCAGGCCGCCGCGATCGCCGCCAACCGGCTGAGCTGCGCTATTGGCCGCCCCTTTGCGGGCGCCGTTGCGGCTGCGCCTGCCAGCCCGCTGCGGTCCAGCCAGAAATCGGCCAAGGCGCCCCTGATTGTAACGAGATGGTCACGGATTGTCACGGCTGCGTAACACGATAAATGCGTGCGGCGCGCTATGCAATAGTTGCCGACCAGATGTGACGAACAGAATCCGTGCACGTGACAGCGTTCTATTACGATTCCCCCCATGCACATCGCCATCGCCTCAGATCACGCGGGCGTCGACCGCAAAGCCGAGGTCATGGCCGCGCTGCGCGCCGAAGGCCATGTGGTGGACGACCTCGGCACCGACTCCACCGCGCCGGTGGACTACCCTGACTACGCCGAACGACTCGGGCTCGCCGTGATCGAAGGACGAGCGGAACGCGGTGTGCTGATATGCGGAAGCGGTGTCGGCGCGTCAGTCGCGGCCAACAAGATCCCCGGCATCCGCGCATCCGTGTGCCATGACTCCTACTCCGCGCACCAAGGCGTCGAGCACGACAACATGAACATTCTGGTCTTTGGAGCCCGCGTCATTGGCCCCGAGCTGGCCAAGGAGCTGGCGAGAATCTTCCTCGCCGCTCGCTTTTCAGGTGAAGCACGCCACGTCCGGCGCCTGGCCAAGGTCCACGCGATGGAGGAGCGCTACGGGATGCATCTGCCTGTAGGCAGCGCCGCCCGCCCCTCGTGATGAGCGTGCGCGCCGATCTGGGCGCGTATTCCGGATTCGTGAGCGACACCATCGCACGGCTCGGTCGCGAGAACGTCACCGCACGCGTCTCGCAAGGCGACTACACCCTCTGGAAGCCGCAGCCGGCCGAGATCACGAACCGGCTGGGTTGGCTGGACATCGCCAGCCGCATGAGCGCCGCCCTCCCCGAGATCACCGATCTGGTCAACGCCGTCCGCGCCGACGGGTACACCGATGCCCTCGTACTCGGGATGGGCGGATCGAGTCTGGCACCCGAGGTGTTTCGCCAGACGTTCGGCGTCGCCCCAGGCTACCTCGACCTCGCGGTGCTCGACAGCACGGACCCGGATGCGGTCGCCGCAAACGCTCGCCGGCTCGACCCTGCCCGGACGCTCTTCCTCGTCTCGACCAAGAGTGGCGGCACCGTCGAGACGTTCTCGTTCTTTCGATACTTCTACCGCTGGGTCGTCCGTGCGCTCGGCACCGCTGCCGCTGGACGTCATTTCATCGCGATCACGGACCCGGGCAGTGCACTCGTCGGCACCGCGAACCAGTACGGCTTCCGGCACACGTTTCTCAATGACCCGAACATCGGCGGCCGGTATTCGGCGCTGTCGCATTTCGGACTCGTGCCCGCCGCACTCGTTGGCGCAGACGTCCCGCGCCTCCTGCAGCGCGCGACCGCGATGGAGCACGCCCTCGAGCCCGCGGCGCAGCTCGGCGCCACGATCGGCGAGCTCGCCACCCGGGGCCGCGACAAGCTGACGTTCGCGCTCTCCGCGCCAGTCGCGGGGTTTTCGTCCTGGGTCGAACAGCTGATCGCCGAGAGCACCGGCAAAGAGGGCAAAGGGATCCTGCCGGTGGCGGGCGAGCCGCTCGGGCCGCCCGCTGTCTACGGCGACGATCGCGTTTTCGTTTACCTCCGGCTCGCGAACGACACCACTCACGATGCCTCCATCGATGCACTCCGCACCGCGGGTCACCCCGTGCTCCGCATCGATCTCGCGGATCCGTACGACATTGGCGGCGAATTCGTGCGGTGGGAGATGGCGACGGCAGTCGTCGGATGGCGCCTCGGCATCAATCCCTTCGACCAACCCAATGTCGAGTCGGCGAAGGTGCTCGCGCGCAAGATGGTGAAGTCCTACGAGACCTCGGGCGCCCTCCCGGCGATCGCTGCCTCGGGCCACGGCGATGGCCTGACCGTCTACACGGCGGGGAACACGTCTCCCGCCTCGGGCGCCGGCACCGCAAACCCCGCGGATCTCGTGCGCGAGTTTCTGCGCGGTGTCCGCCCCGGCAACTACATCGCTCTGCAGGCCTACGTGACGCCGAGCGCCGAGACGACGGCCGCCCTGCAACGCTGGAGGGTCGCGTTGCGCGACCGGCTGCACGTCGCGACGACCGTGGGCTACGGCCCCCGTTTCCTGCATTCGACCGGCCAGCTGCACAAGGGGGATGCCGGCAACGGCGTGTTCATTCAGATCGTTACGGCGCCGCCGGCCGCCGACGTGCCGATCCCCGATACCGCGGATGCCGACACCTCGCACATGACGTTCGGCGTCCTGAAGGTCGCGGAGTCGCTGGGTGACCGGCAGGCATTGCTGGACGCGGGCCGTCGCGTGCTGCGCGTGGATCCCGATCACGCATCGGATGGCATCGCCCGGCTGACAGGCCTGCTACCCTGAGGCCGTCGTGATCACCGCCGTGATCTTCGATCTCGACGGCACACTCGTCCAAACAGAAACGCTTAAGGCGCAGTCATACGCGCAGGCGGCCGCCGATCTCCGCCCCGGTGTGGCCGTAGAGGATGTCGTGCAGGCGTACGACCAGTGCATCGGCCGCCCGCGCAATGAAGTCGCACAGACGCTACTGGATCATTTCGGGCTTCGCGACGCCGCGGCCGCCCGGGCGCCGGCGCTCGGCGTCGAGACGCCGCTGGACGCGTTTCTGGCGATCCGCATGCGCGACTACGAGGCGATGCTGAGCGACACGGCGCTCCTCAAGCGCCAGGAGTACCCCTACGCGACAGCGCTCCTCCGGCGAGTGCGGGCGGACGGATATGCGACGGCGCTCACGACCGTGTCGCACGCGGCGCAGGCCTTCATCGTACTCGACGCCCTCGGCCTGCGGGGCGAGTTTGATGTGATCGTGACCGTCGACGATGTCGCGCACGCCAAGCCGGATCCCGAGTTGTACCTGGCGGCCGCGAGCCGGCTGCACCGGCCGCCCGCCGACTGTCTGGCCATCGAGGACTCGCTGCCCGGCGTCCAGGCGGCCGTCGCGGCCGGCATGCGGTGCGTGGTCGCGGCCAACGAGTTGACGCGCGATGCGCTGCACGCGGCAGCACCGCTGCCTGGCGAACAGATTGTGGATGACCCGAGTCGTCTCGACGCGGTCGTCACCGCGGTGCTCACTACACGAGAGGAAGCGAACGCATGCAACTAGGGATGGTGGGTCTCGGCCGGATGGGCGCCAACATGACCACGCGCCTGATCCGCGGCGGCCACGAGGTCGTGGTCTTTGACCGTGATGCCAAGGCGGTCGCGACAGCGGCTGCCGCGCACGCGACGGGTTCATCGTCGCTCGAGCAGCTCGTCGCCCAACTCCGTGCGCCCCGTGCGGTCTGGGTCATGGTCCCCTCCGGGGATGCCACCGAGTCGACGATCCAGGCGCTCGGCACCTTGCTGAAACGCGGCGATACCGTCATCGACGGCGGCAACAGCAACTATAAAGACGGAATCCGCCGCGCCGCCGCACTCGCGGAACGCGGCGTCCAGTTCGTCGATGCCGGCACCAGCGGCGGCGTCTGGGGCCTCGCCGAGGGCTATAGCCTGATGGTCGGCGGCGACGCCGCCACCATCGAGCGGCTGCGCCCCATCTTCGAGACGCTGGCACCGGCCCCGCAAACGGGGTGGGCCCGGATGGGGCCCGTCGGGTCGGGGCATTTCGTCAAGATGATCCACAACGGCATCGAGTATGGCCTGATGCAGTCCTATGCCGAAGGGTTCTCGATCCTGCGGCACAAGAGCGAGTTTGCGCTGGACCTTCCACAGATCGCGGAAGTCTGGCGGCACGGGAGTGTCGTCCGGTCGTGGTTGCTCGACCTCACCGCCAATGCGCTTCGCGACAACCCGGCACTCGATGGCATCGCGCCATTCGTGGTCGATTCCGGCGAGGGGCGCTGGACGGTCGCCGAGGCGATCGATCTCGACGTGCCCGCACCCATTATCACGCAGTCGCTCATCGAGCGGCTGCGGTCCCGCGACTCCGACTCGTATACGGACAAGTTGCTCGCCGCCCTGCGCAACCAGTTCGGCGGGCACGCGATCAAGACCGAGCCGGTCCCGGGCTCGGGGAGCCGCACACCGTGACGCCCATCGATGTGACACCCATCGCTGCGCCCGGCAGAACGCCTGACGGCGCGGTGCCCCAGACGACCGAGCCCAGCATCTTCGTCATTTTCGGTGCGACCGGTGACCTCGCGAAGCGAAAAATCCTGCCCGCGATGTACGAGTTGCACGTCCACGGGCTGACCGATCGCGGATGCATCATCCTCGGCGTGTCTCGGGATGCGGCGATGGATGACGCGGCGTTTCGGGCCGTTGTCCGCGATGCCATACCGAAGGACAGCGGCGCACAGTCCGACATCGCGTCCTGGGTGGATGCGAACATCTACTACCAGCCGGTTGGCAACGGCGAGCCTGGTGACTTCGCGGCACTGAAGACCCGCATCGAAGGCCTGGAGCACGACCACAACATCGCGGGCAAGCGGTCGTTCTATCTATCGTTGCCGCCGGAGGCGTTCCCCTCGACCATCGCGGGATTGGGCGCCGCGGGTCTGAATCACAGCGCGGGGTGGACGCGGCTCGTCATCGAGAAGCCATTCGGCCGCGATCTCCCGTCGGCCGAGGAATTGAACCGGCTCGTCCACCAGTACTTCGACGAATCCCAGGTCTACCGGATCGACCACTACCTCGGGAAGGAGACGGTGCAGAACCTGCTCGTCTTCCGGTTCGCGAACGCGATGTTCGAATCGCTCTGGAACCGCGACCATATCGAAAGCGTGGAGATCACGGTGGCCGAGGAGCTCGGCGTCGAGCAGCGCGCCGGATACTACGAGCACGCAGGTGCACTCCGCGACATGGTGCAGAGTCATCTGACCCAGCTGCTGGCACTGGTCGCGATGGAGGTCCCAACCGCATTCGAGGCGGGGGCGATCCGGGAGGAGAAGATCAAAGCCCTCCGGTCGATTGCGCCGATCCGCGCCGACTCGGCCGTGTTCGGACAATACGCCGCGGGCCGCATCGATGGGAAGCCGGTACCCGGCTATCGGCAGGAACCGGGCGTGTCGCCGGCGTCCACGACCGAGACGTTCGTTGCTCTGCGCATCTGCCTCGACAACTGGCGGTGGCAGGGAGTCCCGTTCTACCTGCGGACGGGCAAGCGGATGGCGCGCCGCCTCACCGAGATCCGCGTGCGCTTCCGGCAAGCGCCCATCTGGATGTTCCGGACGGTCTCCGACGCGTCGCCGCAGGCAAATACGCTGGTCATCACGCTGCAGCCCAACGAAGGATTTCTGCTGTTCTTCGAGGTGAAGGCGCCCGGCGAACCGTTCCGCCTGCAGCGTCTCACGCTCCACTTCGACTACGACGAGGCGTTCAAGACCCTGCCCGAGGCGTACCAGACCCTGCTGCTCGACTTGCTGCGCGGCGATCAGACGCTGTTCGTGCACGCCGATGAAGTCGAGGCATCGTGGCGGGTGTACGCGCCGTTGCTCGCGCGAACGACGCCGCCGAATGCCTACCCCGCCGGGTCGTGGGGACCGGCCGAGACCAAGACCATCGTTCCGGATCGCGAGCCAAGGGAGCCGACCGACGCGCAGCGCACGGGATCGGAAAAAGCCGCCTGACGACCGTGCGCGAGGAATCCGTCTTCCCGGATGCGGAGGCGCTGAGTCGCGCCGCCGCCGCAATGATCGAGGAGGCCGCGGCCATCGCGACGACGGCGCGCGGGCGATTCGCAATCGCGCTGTCGGGCGGCAGCACGCCGCGCGCGCTGTACGAGATCCTCGCCGCAGACTACGCGACGCGCCTCCCATGGGCCGTGACACATGTGTTCTTCGGCGACGAGCGGTGCGTTCCTCCCGGCCACCCCGGCAGCAACTACGCGATGGCGCACGAGTCGCTCCTGGCACGGATACCCGGACTCGAATCGCGCACGCGCCGCATTGAAGGCGAACGGCCGCCCGCCGACGCCGCGTCACGCTACGCCGAGATGCTGCATCGCGAGTTTCCGCACACTGCCGGAACGTCGGCCACGACGTTCGACGTGCTCTTGCTCGGGGTCGGATCGGACGGTCACACGGCGTCACTCTTCCCGGGAAGCGCTGCGCTGAGCGAGCGCTCGCGCTGGGCGCTTGCGACGGAGGCGCCGCCCGAGGCCGAGGTCAGGGACCGGGTCACGCTGACGTTTCCCGCGCTGGATGCGGCGCGAACGACGCTCATCCTGTGCGCCGGAGCCGGCAAACAACCCATCGTCGCGCAGATCCGCGCTGCCGGAGCTCGGGCCGGCGACCGCTATCCCGTCGCGCGTGTCACGGCACGCGGGACGGTGCACTGGCTGCTGGATAACGCGGCGGCTGGACTCTGACGCGGACGATCCGAGGCCGGCGCGCTCAGCGGCCGCGCCGCTTGCGAGGGCCCGGTCCGCCGCGCCCGCGCGCATTCCCCGGTCCGCGAGACCCCCGCGGCGGCTGATGGTCCCGCCGCTTGCTGCCCCGGCCCCGTGACGTGCGTGCGCTCTCCTTGCGGCCCGCGTATTCGCGCTTGAGACGAGCCGCTTCTTCGGGAGGTGGCGCGACGTCCGCGGATTCCCGCTCCGTCTCGAGCTCGAAGCCATAGTACTCCATCCGCCGCTCGGTCGCGAACGGAATACCGCGGCGTTTCGGATCGAAGACCAGAGCGGGAGCGCCACGGGTGGCGTATCTCCGGATCAGATCCATGGGGATCTGTGTTCCCTCGATCGCCGCCCGCGGAACACCCCACCGGTCTGCGAAGTAGCGCAGCGTCCCGGCGATCGCGCCCCAGCTTCCGCACACACTCGAGCGCGACACCCGTGCGGGTTCGCCGTCGGCCGTTTCCTCGTCGATCACCAGATCGAGCGGCATGTACTGCGCGACGAGTTCCGCGAACGCACGCCGGATCTCGTCGGTGGCCTGTGGCATCGTCGTAGGGAGCGGGAACCCGACGCTTCGGCAGACGCTCGCCAGCGCGAGGGCGGCATCTTCGAGCGCCTTGACCAGCACACCGCGGCGATCGGCCCATTCCTCGATCCGCTCGTCGAACAGGTGCCGGGGCAGTCCGTAGACCTCACCCACCGCCCCGCATGCCGTGTAGGCGGCTGCGTAGACGTTGTACGCCGTGAGATGGTCGCTTCCCGCAACGACCAACCCCGACAGGTCGCGATCCTCACGGGTCATGCGGTGCAGCGATTCGATCGCGCTCATGACGGCGATGTATGGCAGGATCGTCTCGCTCGCGTTGACCACCAGCTCCGCCCACGGCCGGTCCACGGGCAGGGCTTCGACCGCCCGTCCGTATGCCGACAGTCGTCCGGTTTCCGGATCGATGATGCCGCGGTGCTCGAGCATCGCGACCGCCCGCTGGTACGCGACTCGATCGAGCGGCACTGGCAGGTCGAGATCATGCGCCCGGACGCCGAGATCCGCGCACGTCATGGCGACACGCTCGGAATCGCCGGCCAGTTGGAATTCCGGTTCTACGGGGCGCAGCGAGGCGAAATCGATGTCACGGTCCGACAGGATGAACACACGGCCGCCGGCGACCCGGCCATGGACGCGTCCCGCCATCTGCAGGATCTCGTTGGCACCGAGGTGGACCCTGGTGAGAATGTTCCGGCCGTGCTCGATCACGTTGGTGAAACGGGTGTCGTCGATCACCACCGTGTCGAGCCCGCGCACGTTGAGCGCGCTCTGGCCCGCGGCCGTCATCGCGAGGACGAAGGGCTTGGGCGCTCCGCCTTCGAGGAAGGGCCGGATGATGCGGATCGGCTCCCCGCCGTGATAGAACGCCGCCGTGATCCTGGGAAATCGTGCTCCGACAACGCTCGCCGCGTCCTCGACCGCGGCGCGCGTGGGGAGAAACACGCCGACGCCACGACGGTCGCGGACGACTTCGCGGAGAAAGTGGTCGTCGAGGAACGCCATCGGCTCCTTGCGCACGACCTTGACCCGCGCGGCCAGTGAGGCGTCGAAGGCGGTGCTCTCGATGACCGAGGCCGACCCGAGGTACCGCGCGTAGAACCGCGGGTCCACGGTCGCTGACAGCCAGATGAACCGGCACCCGGTGCGCTTGCCCAGAGCGAGGCAGAGTTCCAGCTCGGCCGACGTCTGGTGGATTTCATCGACGACCAGTGTGTCGGTCGCCAGAATGTCCCCATCCTGGAACCACCGGCGCGCAATCCCGGTGGTCACGATGATCACGTTCCAGGTAGGCGTCTCCGGCGTGGCCTCGCGCTCGCGGTTGACGACTCCGACGCGCAGGGGTCTTCCGCCGAGAATGACCTCGGCGATCGGCCGGATGGCGAGCGTCTTGCCCGTCCCCGTGCCAGCCACGATTCCGAATCCCGCCTTGCCAGCCGCGAGATCACGGACCTCGGCGCCGTGCGTTCGTTCGAGAAACGTGTCGAGGTGCAGTCCCATCGCGATCTCGATCGTCTCGCACGCGGCCCGGGTCGGCGCAATGACGATGACGCGGCCCGTCGGAGGACGGGCCGCCACGAACGCGTTGTGATCCGGCGGGAGATACCGGTCGGTGACCGCGCGGTAGGTCACGCGCGCGGCTCAGCGCCGCGGACGTGCCGGGACTTTCGGCGGAGACGACGCCTGCTGGTGGGGAGGCGAGAAATGCGAGGCCGGAGCGCGGGCGGGAGCAGGCTTTGGGGCGTTCGCCGCACCCGGCGTGGCAGGACCGGATTCGCCCGCCGCCGGATGCGCTGGGGCAACCGATCCAGTCGTGTGCGCATCCGTCTGCGTTTGCCCATGGTCCGATACGGCGGCGTTGTCATGCCCGCCAGCCGAAACAGCCGGCATACCCGGGTTGCCGGCGCCCTGCCCATCCAGAACTGCCTGGCGCGGCTTCCCGAACACGACGTGAGAGTTCGGCGACCGGACCCGAATGGCCTTGGCGCACTCAGTCGGCGCCGGTTGGCGGTCGGGCGGGACGCCGCCCACCCACACACGGCACATTCCCGCTGGTGGCGCGTACCGGGTCGGGACCGCCGCCTCGAGCTGGGCATCCCGCTCCCGGACCGACTCGGGCGGACCGTACCGGCGTTCGCCGCCGGCCGCGGGTGCCGGCGCGGCGCCTGAATCGTGCGACACGCGGACCGCCTGCGCGGTCTGGGCATTCCCGGTCGCCGGCAGGGACAACCACGCGACTTGCAGCAATACGAGCAAGGCCCGTCGCCAGAGGCGGCCGGGTACGCCAATCAAGGTCCCTGCGCTGCACAATCGCACCGAAGTCCGTACCCCGTTCCTTTCGTACCGGTCCACTCCGGACAGCGCCGGGCCTGTCCCCGCCCTTCATCGCGGCCGGAAACGGTACCTTCGGGACCCCCCGGCCGCTACCCTCTCCACGACGCGGCCACGGACGCGGCCCTGCGGCCGCGATGGTGTGGCCGGTCTCGGCGGCCGGACCGAGCCAGGCGTCCCCGTCCGTCAGTCGCCGAATGAGATTCCAGTCGCCCGCGCGGTCATGACGACGTCGCTGGCGGGATCGACCCGCTTCGGGTGGCGGAGCACCTCTCGGATGGGAACGGTCACGATGTGCGGCGATTGCAGTGCCACCATGTGGCCCCACCGTTCGTCCGCGACAGCCCGCACCGCAGCCCCGCCGAAGCGAGCGGCGAGTAGGCGGTCGTAGCCCGTCGGCATCCCGCCGCGCTGCAGGTGTCCCAGGACGAGGGACCGGGTCTCCTTGCCGGTTCGCTCCTGAATCTCGCGGGCGATGGAGCTCGCGACGCCGCCCAGCCGCGGCATCTCACCGGGCAGCGATGCCCCGATCCGTGAGGCTGCGCCGCCCGCCGGGAACGCACCCTCGGCCGTGACGATGATCGAGAAATACCGCCCCGCGCGATCGCGGGCGCGGACTTTTTCGCATACGCGCTCGATGTCGAACGGAATCTCGGGGATCAGGATCACATCGGCGCTGCCGGCCAGCCCGCAGTGGAGCGCAATGAAGCCGGCGCTTCGGCCCATCACTTCCATCACGATCACCCGGTCGTGGCTCTCGGCCGTCGTATGCAGCTTGTCGATCGCTTCGATCGCGGTGCTGACGGCGGTGTCGAATCCGAAGGTCGAGATGGTGCCGGCGACGTCGTTGTCGATGGTCTTCGGCACGCCGACGATCCGCATGCCCTGGTCGCACAGTTGCTGCGCGATAGCCAGCGATCCATCGCCTCCGATCGAGATGATCGCATCGATGCCGCGAGCGCGCGCGTTGGCGATCAGTTCGCCGGACCGATCCACCTCCTCCACCGTTCCATCCGGGCGGGTGCGGTGGTAGTGGAACGGGTTGCCCCGGTTCGTTGCGCGAAGGATGGTGCCGCCGAGGTGCCCGATGCCGCGCACGGAATCGCGGGTGAGTGGCACCACCTCGTCATCGCCCAGGAGCCCCGCGTACCCTTTTCGGATCCCGTACACCTCCCACCCGCGGTCGAGCGACGCGAGCACCGCCGCCCGAATCACCGCATTGAGACCCGGGGCGTCACCCCCTCCCGTGGATAGTGCGATCCGCATGGGAAGAAGATAGTGTCACGCGATGCCGCTCACCGGGCGTGGAAGCTTGGCGGCCGGCGGTTGCGATTGGCGCGTTATCGCGCGGGCGCGCGCTGCAGCAATCTCATCACCTCACCCGGCTCCGCGTGCCGTTTGAGTTTCGATTTCTCGAACACCGGCGCGCCGTCGCGCATGACTTCGAACCGGCCGCCTTTCGACGGGATGAGCGTCACCGTCGCGCCCGGATACGCGGCGCGGATCTCGGCCATCAAACTGACAGCCCGTGGTTTGTAGTTTCAGACGACGCAGTATTCGATCGTGACGGTCATCGAAATCCCCGTTTGTAAATCCATGCTGATCGTGCCCGCCCGGCCTCGGCCCTAGGCTGCCGCCACCGTCCCGAAGTCGTACCCCGGCACGGAGATCCGCGGGATCGGCTGGCCAAGCATCCGCTCGATCGTTCGGACCATCGCGATCTCGTCGGCGGACATGAAGGTGAACGCGTCACCGGTCTGCGCCGCGCGCCCCGTCCGGCCGATCCGGTGCACGTAATCCTCGGGCTGCTGCGGCACATCATAGTTGATCACGTGCGAGATGCCGGACACGTCGAGTCCCCGCTGCGCGATATCCGTCGCCACGAGAATGCGGGCTGCCCCGGACTTGAATGATTCGAGTGCGCGGGTCCGCTGGGACTGCGACTTGTCGGCGTGCAGGGCGATGGCGGCGATGCCGGCCCGATCGAGGTGCCGCACCACGCGGTCCGCGCCGTGCTTGGTCCGCGTGAAGATGAGGACCGAGTCCATCTGGTCGTTGCGAAGCAGCTCGATCAGCAATGCGCTTTTCCGTTCGCGAGGGACCGGATAGACCGCATGCGTCACCGTGCTCGCCGCCTCGGATCGCCGCCCAACCTGCACGACGACGGGCTTGCGAAGGTACTTGCGGGAGAGCGCCTCGACTTCGGCCGGCATCGTGGCGCTGAAGAGCAGCGTCTGGCGGTAGCGCGGCAATTGCTCCACGATCCGGTTGAGCTGCGGCGCGAACCCCATGTCGAGCATGCGGTCGGCTTCGTCGAGCACCAGGAACTCGAGTGCGTCAAAGCAGACGTTCTGCCGCTCGAGGTGGTCGAGCAGTCGCCCGGGCGTCGCCACGACGACATCCACACCAGCTCGCAGCGCCCGTTCCTGCGGCTCGATCGGAACGCCGCCGTAGACGGGGATCACGGACACGGCCGCGTGCCTGGCGTATTTCACGAAGCTGGCCTCGACCTGAGCCGCCAACTCCCGCGTCGGCGTCAGGACCAGCACTCGCGTTCGCCTCGGGCCCCCGAGGAGGCGCTGTACGATCGGGAGGGTAAAGGCGGCGGTTTTGCCGGTGCCGGTCTGTGCCAGCCCGATGATGTCGCGCCCTTGAAGCACCCGGGGAATGGCGTCCCGCTGAATGGGCGTGGGCTCGGTGTATCCTGCGTCCTGCACTGCGGCCAGGAGCTCGGGCACGAGGCCCAGCTCGCCGAACGTGGTCACACGGTCTTCTATTTCGGGATCCATGACGCTGTGAAATTGGCAGCCTGCAAAGGTGAGCCAATGTCCACGTGCGACAGGAATCGGCCCTACGGGCAACGGGTCGCCGATTGCGGCGCCCGGGCGTTCACCCGTTCACGAATTGTAACCCCTTGTCCCGCTTTGCGCTACGCGGAGGCGCTTTGCGCTGCGAACGTCAGACCAGATCGATCTGCCGTCCGGCCGCACGGGCGATGATGCCGATGCGCAGGGTTACGTCCGCCCAGCGCTCGTCCCCCGCACTACTGTGCTCGAGCGGGAACATCGGCCACACGAACGGGCTCGTTGAGCGCGGCATCGCCATGCCTTTGTGCGGGTGCCAGACACCGGTGCGATCGCAATCGTCCGCGAAGCGGTCCAGCATCTTGGTCCAGTTCTCGTTGCGGCGCAAAAAGCCGAGTCGTGCCATGAGCTCGAGCCACATCAGTGCCGCCGGGACATCGGCTTCGACCGCGTTCCGGTGCGGGAGCATGTCGCCGAGCACGAAATGGGGCTGGAGCGTGATCGTTCCGCCCACGAGCTGTGCGGACTCCTGTCGCGGCAGCGGCTGCGTCAGAAACGTATAGAGCCGCTCGATGTGCTCGTGGTATTCGCTCCGGAAGAAGGGCATGTGCGCCAGCATCGTGAGCGCGTTCACCGTCGGCGGCGCAGCTTCAGGCGCCAGCACCTGCCGATTCCCCACTCGTATCCACGGCTTTTGCGCCAGCGGAGACTTGAGGTACGCGTTGATGCGGTCGAGAATCCGGCGCGCGGCGCCGCGCAGACGAGGGTCGCCCTCGTATCCGGCCTGTGCCAGCGTGGCAGCGGCAGCTTCCCGAAGAATCGCCCGGCCGCGTCGCGTTGCGTCCTCGTCCGGCTTCCCCTTCCCGGGTGTGAACTCGAAGAGGTACGCCGGATCGTCGTCTTCGGCCAACAGCCGGAATAGCAGCCGGCGCACCCGCGCCAGAGGCGGTGATTCGCGGTCCCACCCGTATTCGAGAAGCCGCCGCACCGCTGGGACGGTACCGACACCCTCGAAATGCTCCGCGCGGGCCGACGGGATCCCCAACATCGTTCGGCCCCACCGCCCGTCCGCCTGCTGGGTCATGGCCAGCTGGACGGCCGGCGCATACGCATAGGCCAACTCGCCGGCATGCGGCGAGTTGATCTTGGCGACCTCGGCAATTGCCCTGTACTGTAGCGGGGGCGCCGCGTGTGTCAGCAGCCACTCCAGCGCAAACCGAACCGGCATCGCCGGCGGGGGCGGTGGAGGGGGTGCGCTCGGCGGCGGGAGCACGGGAGCCGTTATCGGCGCGCTGGCGGATCCCGGCGCGGGCGCACTGGCGGTCGGGATTCCGATCGGGATTCCCGGTGGAATTGGAGGAGGAGCGGTCACGCGTAACGTTAGCATATTTTTCAGCCGCCCGGCAGGGCTTTGAGGCCCGCTGCACGCTGCCGGCACCACGCCGCCGCCCGCGCGCGCATCGCTCGGATGTGATGGTTGCGGCTCGCAGTCCGGCCACTTGCCGTGCATGCCGTCAGCCAGGAGTCGCCCGTGCGCGGTGAGTTCGTCGATCTCGGGGAGAACCGCCTCTATTACTACGCCGCGGGCACCAGGGGCGCCGGAGGGCCCGTCCTGCTGCTGCACGGATTCCCCGCATCCTCGTTTCTGTGGTCCGCTGTCGTCCCGCGTCTGCCGGCGGGCCATCGGGTCATCGTCCCGGACTTACTGGGATTCGGGCGTAGCGAGCTGCCGCGACGCGGCCATACGAGCGCCGACCTCACCGTCGCCGGCCACGCGCATCGCGTGACGCAGTTGCTCGATGTGCTCAACGTCGGAGAGGCCTGCATCGTCGGTCACGGCTTCAGTGCGGCGGTGGCACTCGCCATCGCCATCGGGCAACCCAACCGGGTGACGCGGCTCTGCCTCGTGAACGCCGTGACCGCGGCGAGCTGGCCCGCTCGCGAGGTGCGGTTGGCACGCGCGGTCATCGCCTGCGCGCCGGTCCTTCCACCGGGACAGATGATGCGGCTGGCGCGCCGCGCTCTCCGCCGGGGGTTCGCGAATCCCGCCCAACTCGCACATTCCGCTGACCACTACCTGAGGGCTTTTCGATCGCCGGGGGGCCGGTCGCTCCTGCTCGCTCACCTCCGCGCGCTCACCCGGCCACCGGCGCCGATTTCGCCCAGCCTTCTACCCGCGGTGCCGACAAGCATCATCTGGGGCGACCGCGACCGGCTGCTCACCGTCGCCTCGGGGCACGCTCTCCGGATGCTCATCCCACAGGCGACGTTCGACGTCGTGACTGGCGGTCACTACACCCCCGAGGAGTCACCGGCGCAGGTGGCGACGATCGTCAGCCACCTGCTGTCCGCGGCGCCGGTCAGGACGTGAGCGACTCCAGCCGGGACTCCAGCTCTGACGCCATGCTGGGGTGGCCAAAGCGATGCGCCGCGGCAATGCCCGATTGCAACGCCTGCCGCGCGTCGGTGAGACGCCCGAGCTCCACGAGCGCCTCGGCGTAGCGGCCCCACCCGTTGCCCTCGTCGTCGTACGCGCCCAGATACACCACGTAGTGGTCCGCCGCCTCCTGGTACGACCCCTCCTTCATCGCTTCGTTGGCGAGACCGTATTGCGCCAGCGCATTGGCCGGATTCTTAGCCACCATCTGGCGAAAAGCATCAAGTCGTGATGGACTCATGGCGTATGCGGGCTCGGGGAACGCGGGGCTAACTCATCGGCCCCGTAGCGGCTTCCTGGGTTCCACAGCAGCCAGCTCATGATTCCATTGTCGTAGCCGGCCTGAATCTGCGCCCGCACCTGCGCGGCACCGTAGTGCGGCGGCCCGAGCGTGAAGTCCTGGTACCACGGACGGATCGTGGCGGCGCCCGTGAGCTTGGCACTGCGGCGCTTCGCATCCTTGAGCGTGTGGTCGATGACGGCGTATGGATGCGCGTTCGGATCGGCGAGATCGTACGTCCCCTTCGCGTAGTGCGAGGGATAGCTCATGGGCAACACGACGTCGACCTGATCGGCGAACATCTCCCACCGCTGCCCGATTCCCATATCGGTGGTGTCCGAAGCCGTGAGGCCGAACACATCCGCCGTCACCGGGACGTGGAGCGGAGCGAGCGCCGCACGCGTGAACGCAAGCTGGTCGTGAATGACCTCAGCGCGCTTCCGTCCGTTGGCGAGCGGGAACGTCGCCTCGGTGACCAGCCGCTTATCGTCCGGGAAGCGCACGTAATCGAGCTGCACTTCGCTGAAGCCGAGCGAGACCGCCTCCCGGGCAAGATCGGCCGCGTACTGCCATACGGCGCGTTGATTGGCGTCGAGCCAGGGCCTCCCTTGCCGGTCATGCCACGGTCTGCTCGGGTCCGCGCGCAGCCGGATCGCCCAATCAGGCCGGCGGGTGGCGAGCAACGGATCTTTGGCCACGACGATTCGCGCGATCGGATAGATCCCGTGCACTCGCATCGTGTCGAGCAATGCGCGGATACGTGCGCCGGTGAGCGGTCCCACGGTGTCCGCGCCGATCTCGTGGGCGAGCGGGACGCGAGAACGGTACAGCACGAGGCCGCGGTCATCCTTCACGTCGATCACGAGCGCGTTGACTTCCGTAGTCCTCGCCACGCGGATGAGTTGCCACACTTTCGTGCCGGTCGCGGCCCACCGGTTCACGTACAAGCCTCGAACCACAGCAGGGGTCTTCATCAGCGGGGCGGGGGGATGATCGACGGAATCGGGCGCGAGGGCGTTGTCCGCGACACCGCGCGGCACGGGCTTCGCTCCGGAGCTGGCGCCCTGCGCACGAGCCGCGTTCGCGCCACCCCCCAACACCAGGCCGCTCCATACGATCCCGATCGCCGGCAGCATCCGGACGCCACGCCGCGAGATCATTCGCCGCGAGATCATTCGCCGCGAGATGAGTCGGGGCGCAGACGGAGTGCGCCCCACAGGAGCGGCAACGTCGACAGACTCACGCCGCGATAGGCGGGATCGAATCCGAACAGCACCACCCGTCCCTTCCCCTGCGGGATGTCGGTGATGGCGGGCCGTCCGTCATACGCGCGCGCCACCTCCGGCGAACCCATCGCGATGTCGCTGGCGTCATAGCGCGCCACAACTCGCGCGTGGACCGTATCGGGGGCGAAGACCGTGGCCGGGCCGCCCGCCACCCACGCCACGGCATGCGCGACCATGTCCGCGGCGACTGTGCTCCCGCGATCGATGCCGACGCGGACGAGCGCACTGTCGCCGTCCGTGGCCGCGATGTCGTCGAAACGTCCCGGCAGCCGCAACGTCCGAATCGCCCACTGCGCACCACTCCCCACCGCCACGATCGTCCCGCCCGCATCGAGAAAGGCGCGAAGCCCCGACCCATCAAGCGTCGCGAATGCCGCGGCCCCGCCGTCCGGCAGCAGCACGACATCGTATCGTTGTCGCAACGCGCCGCCGGCCAGGAGCGCGCCGGCGGCAAGCGGCGCATAGCGCACACCGTACCGATCGAGCGTGGACCGCGTCCACGCCATCGGACGCCCGACGCCGGCCGGAACGTAGACGCCGACGACCCGGCGCGCGGAATCTCCGAGACCGGCCGGCGTACCATATCGAGGCGCCCGCGGCACCACCGGCGGCGTCACCGGAATCGGAAAGGAATCCCGGACTGCGGCGACACCCACGCCCAGCAGCGCGGGGAGCGCGGGCGTCACAGTATCGGCACCTGTCCGCACGGGGGTGCTGCGAGGCCCGCTCGCCGTATCAGGACGCGATGCGAGCACCGCCGCCGCGTCCGCGTGTGGCTGCGACGCCAGTACGATGTATGCGCCGGCGGAGTAGCGCACGCGACCCGACGCGAACGGGACCAGCGCCCGCCGGACCTCAATGCCGCGATCGTGGAGCACGCCAAGCAGTGTCAGAAGCGCGGTCTGATCGGGCTGCTGTTGGGGGATGATGTACGCGATCACTTCCCCTGCCTCGTGCCGCGCGGCACATGGTATCTGGGGACCACCCGCCCCGGCGGCGACGACAAGCGGCACGAGCGCAAGCGGCACGAGCGCAAGCCGCACGCGCACGGTGCCAGCCACGCCCCGCTTCGCCAGAGAGTTCACGCGCGACATGTCGGAAAGCCGCGACCGCGCCGCCTAGACGGCCTTCAGCTCCTCGGCCGCGCTCAGCACGTGCGCAATTTCCCGCGACAGCGCACGCGCCTCCTGTGTCGCGGTGGCCACGTCGTCGATCGCCGACTGCACGCCCGCGGAGCGCAGCCGGAGCAGGTCGAAACGAATGTTCTGCAGAATGATGCCCGCGCTCTCGAGCTGCGAGAACAGCCCCGCCCGCCGATCAGACAAGTCCTGGAGCGTCGCCCGCTGGCGCCGGAGCAAGGCGAGCCGCCGGTCCCGGTCGGGTGCGGAAATATCCAGCTCCGCCACGCCGATACGTTTGTCGAGTTCCGGCAGCGCATCGGGCGCGAGATCGCCATCGAGACGGTGTAGCGCGGTCGCCAGCCCGGCGATCCGCATCGCCAGCGCGTCGACCGTCTGCACGACATCGGGCAGCATGGCGCGGTCCGCGGCACCCAGACGCCCGACGAGGTCCCGGACCGCCGCCCGGTCGGCGGCGGCACGCCGTACCTGTGGGCCGTATGCGCCGTTCAGGATCTCCGGGGGGGCGAGCGTGGCCGCCTGGTCGGGGGTGGGTACCGGCGAAGCCGCGATCGGCGCCGGAGACGGCACGCGCGGCGGCGCCGCCGGACCAGCGACCGCCCACGACGGCGCTTCGCCGGCATTGACCTGCCGCATCCGCTCGCGGAACGCCGTGCGCTTGTCTTTGTTGAAGAGAGCGCGTGCGCCGTCGATCGACTCTGCGGCCACATCGAAGAACAACCGGTCCCGCGAGTGCTTGAACACGTCGCGCCAGTCGTATCCGTTGCTCCAGAGCTTCGCGTATTTCCACGCCAGCCACACCGAGAGGAACAGCGCGATGCCAAGCGGATCGGAATCGGCCCCGATGATGGACCACAGGACACAGCCGACGATCCCGACACCGAACCGCGCGAACGACCGCCGGAACTTCACGACCAGGGGCGCCGACCAGCGTGCCTGATCGGGTGTCGATGCCACCGCGGCAGCGCTCATCGCCGGCGCGGCCACGACACCCGGACCCGCGCCAGTGGCCGCAGCGGGTGGTGCGCTCGAGCGCGTGCGCGCCGGAGCCGGCGGTGCCGTCCCGTGCTCGCCCTGTTCGAGTGCGCGAACGAGCGAGCCGGCATCGGGGAAGCGGTCGGCCGGCTGCTTCTCCAGCAGGCACATGACAATTCGCGCGAGCCACGGCGGCAGATCCGGCACGTGTTCGGTGATCGGAACCGGCTTCTCGGAGATGTGCTTCACGAGCAGGGCGCCCGTTCCGGTCCCCCGGAACGGCACATCGCCGGACAGCATCTGGTACGCCACGATGCCGAGCGAATACAGATCGCTCCGGCCATCGACTTCGCGATCGCCCGCGCACTGTTCAGGACTCATGTACGTTGGCGTTCCGATCGCCACGCCGGTCGCGGTCAGACGCGAGTCCGCTCCGCCGCTGGTGCTGATGGCGCGCGCGATACCGAAGTCGGTCACCATCGCGCGTCCGCCGTCGGACGACAGCAGGACGTTGTCCGGCTTGATGTCCCGGTGGATCACGCCCCGCGAATGGGCGTAGGCGAGCGCGCTCGCGACCTCCGTCAGCAGCCGTATCGACTCGGGGACCGGCACGCGGGTGTTCCCCGAGAGCCGTTTGGCCAGCGTGTCACCGTCGACGTACGCCATGACGAAGAACACCAGCCCCTCACGCTCATCGACCGTGAAGATCGGAACGATGTTGGGATGCGACAACTGCGCGGCGGTCTCGGCCTCACGGAGGAATCGGGACCGGATGTCGGAGCGGAACGACAGCTCCGGGGGCAACACTTTGATGGCGACGGGCCGCTTGAGCCTGCGGTCCCGCGCGAGATACACGATTCCCATCCCGCCCCGCCCGATCTCCCGGTCGAGCTCGAATGTCTGTGCGAGCACTTGCTCGACACGTGCAAGGAGCTCGGTGTCGGCCGCCGACGCCACGGGATCGGACATTCCCAAAGATTAACACCACTAACGACTTGCTGCAGCAGGCGGATCGGCCGGAGTGGCGCCACCCCTTCCGGTGCACGGCAGGCGCAGTCCCGCCGTCCTGGCGGTGCCAGGTGTCACGACGGCGGAGGCGCGTTGCCATTCACGCCGCGATGGCGTAACTCCCCTGGAACCGCTCGTGCAATGGATGCCGGTCGTACGTAACGGATCGGCGGGGCGGCCCTGAGAGGCTTGCCCCAGTTTTCCATTTCGCTCAAAGGTATGTCCCATGGCTCAACGTCAGACGCTCGCTGTCCTGCCACTCCGCGGGACGGTCATCTTCCCGGGCCTCACCGCGCCCATCGCCGCCGGCCGGCCAGGCACTCTGCGGGCCATCGAAGCCGCGCTCAAGGGCGATCGGCTGGTCTTCGCCGTCGCGCAGCGCGACAACACCGACGAGCCCGCGCCGGAGATCCTCTATTCGATGGGCGTGATCGCCCGCATCGGGCAGATCCAGCGCGGCCTGGGCGGCGTTCAGCTCCTGCTGCAAGGCGAGCAGCGCGCCACCGCGCTCCAGTACAACACCTCCGAAGGCTATCTGTCCGCCACGATCGTACAGTCGGAGGAGATGACCCCGCTCAACGAGCAGGATCCGGCGTTCGAAGCGCTGCATAAGGAGATCCGCGAGCGCGCCGCCGAGTTGGGCGAGCGGCGAGGTCTGCCCGAGGAGGTCGTGCACCAGGTACTCGACTCCGTCACCGATCCGGGCAAGTTCGCGGACCTCGTTGCGGGCTACATCGAGCTCACGGTGGCCGAGAAGCAGGGCCTGCTCGAGACGCTGAGTGTCGAGGAGCGCCTCCGGCGCGTCCTCGTGCACGTGCAGCGCCAGATCGGCCTGCTCGAGGCACAGGAAGAGATCAAGTCGCAGGTCCAGGAAGAGCTGGGCGAGCGGCAGCGTGAGATGTATCTCCGCGAGCAGCTCAAGGCCATCCAGAAAGAACTCGGCGATGACGACCAGGCGCGCGAGGTCGTGGAACTGCGCGAGAAGCTCGCGAAGCTCGAGCTGCCCAAAGAGGCTCGGGCCGAAGTCGAGCGCGAGTTGGGGCGCCTCGAGCGCGCCGGCCGCGAATCGATGGAGGCGCAAGTGATCCGGACGTATCTGGAATGGATCGCCGAGCTGCCGTGGAACACGCGATCGGACGACCAGCTCGACCTCGCTCACGCCGAGCGTGTGCTCGACGACGATCACTACGGGCTGCAGGATGTGAAAGATCGGGTGCTCGAGTTCCTGGCCGTGCGCCAGTTGCGGGCCAAGGAACTGGCGGCGGAGCTGGAGAAGACCGGCGAGCTGCCGGCCGCCAAGCTGCGCGCGAACAAGGACGACGCGACGCCCTCGCTCGGAACCCGCGACGACGAGAACCGCCAGATTACCGACACCCGCGAGGCGAAATCGCGTGCGATGGCCAAGGGACCCATTCTCCTCTTCGTGGGTCCGCCAGGCGTCGGCAAGACGTCGATCGCCAAATCGATCGCACGGTCACTCGGCCGCGAATACGTCCGCGTCGCCCTCGGCGGCGCCCGCGACGAAGCGGACATCCGCGGACACCGGCGCACGTACGTTGGCGCGATGCCCGGACGCATCGTGCAGGGCATCAAGCAGGCGGGAACGAAGAATCCCGTCTTCCTGCTCGATGAAGTCGACAAGCTCGGGACATCGTTTCAGGGCGACCCGGCAGCCGCGCTGCTCGAGGTGCTCGACCCCGCACAGAACGACACGTTCACCGACCACTACCTCGGTGTGCCGTTCGACCTGAGCGAAGTGCTCTTCATCGCGACAGCCAACTTCATCCAGAATATTCCGGCGCCGCTCCTGGACCGGATGGAAGTGGTGGATTTTGCCGGCTATACCGAACGCGAGAAGGCGGAGATCGCCAAGAAGTATCTGGTACCCCGCCAGCTCGAGGACGCCGGCCTCGCCTCCAAGCAGGTCAGCTTCACCGATGACGCGGTCATGGCCATCGTGTCGAAGTACACTCGCGAGAGCGGCGTCCGCCAGCTCGAACGGCAGGTCGGCGCCGTGGCGCGCAAGGTGGCGCGCAAACTGGCCACCGGTGAAGCCACGCATCTCGAGATCACCGCCGAGGACGTGCGAGAGCTCCTCGGACGCCCCAAGGTGCACCCCGAGCGCGCCAACGAGGAGAACGAAGTCGGCGTCGCAACCGGGATGTACTACACGCCGATGGGCGGCGACATCATGTTCGTCGAGGCCGCCATTCGCCGGTTGTACGGCCCACGGTCGACCGATGACCGCGTGCAGGTCAGCGGCTGGGGAAATGTCTCGCTGATCCTGACAGGCCAGCTCGGTGACGTCATGAAGGAATCGGCGCGCGCGGCACTGACCTATGCCGCGACCCACGCCTCCAGGCTCCAGATTCCGGAGGATCGTCTCGGCTCACTCGAGGTGCACGTCCACGTCCCCGCGGGAGCGATCCCCAAGGACGGCCCGTCCGCCGGTGTGACCATGGCGACCGCGGTGGTCAGTGCGATGTCCGGGCGCGCGGTGCGCAAGGACGTGGCGATGACCGGTGAGATCACGTTGCGGGGACGCGTGCTGCCGATCGGTGGCCTCAAGGAGAAAGTGCTCGGCGCACACCGGGCCGGCATCACGACCATCGTGCTGCCGAAGGCCAACGAGGCGGATATCGAGGATATCCCGGAAGAGGTTCGCCACGCCCTGGAGTTCCACCCGGTCGACACGCTCGACGAAGTGCTCTCCGCCGCGCTGCTGCCGGCACCAGTACCGGTCGTCTCACGGAAAACCGAGATGGAAGAGGCGGAAGAAGTAGCGGACGCGCTGGCCTAGAACGGCCGCTAGAACACCACCGGTCCCCGTTCGAACACGGATCGTGGGTCGAAGCGGAGGGCCGGGGGCAGCGCACCCGGCAGGAAGTATTCGGTGTACCGGCGGTCCGGCGGTGTCGCGGAATCCGCCGGTGCACCGGTCAGCCGGTCGAGGTCCGCGAATTCGAGCGTAGCGGGCGGCACCCAGTCCGCGAACTCGTGCCCGCGGTCGGCAGCGGCGGCCACCTTGGCCCAGATCGGCGCGGCGAGCGAGCCGCCGGCCGCACCCGGTGTGATCGTTTGCGGCTGGTCGAAGCCGAGCCAGACCCCGGCTACGAGATCGGGGGTGCACCCGATGAACCAGACGTCGGTGTTGTCGTTGGTGGTGCCCGTCTTGCCGGCCGCCGGGATTTGCGCCGGCAGCGAGCGCCGCACGATCGTCGCGGTCCCGCGATCGATCACGTCGCGCATCATGTCGCGCACGATGAAGGCGACGTTCGAGTCCAGCACGGCCACCGGAGCGACCGGGTGCGCGGTCCAGACCGTGTGGCCGCCGCGATCCTCGATGCGCGACATGAATTGCGGCTGCGAGACCGTCCCCAGTGTCGCGAACGCACTGTAGGCGGTCACCAACTCGATCGGGCGCACGCCCGAGGCACCGATCGCACTCGACGGAAATGGCGCAATCGGCGTCGTGATCCCCAACTGGTGCGCCAGATCGATCACGGTATCGATGCCCACCTCCATGGCGAGTTGCACCGCCACGGAATTCCGCGACCGGGCCAACGCGTCCCGCACGGTCATCGGCCCGAGGAACTGCCCATCCGCGTCCGCCGGCCGGTAGATCGAGCCGTCGCCGAGCGGGATGGCGAGCGCCGTGTCGGAAACCATCGCGTTGGCGGGGATGCTGTCCGCGATCGCGGCGGCGTACACGATCGGCTTGAATGCGGAACCCGGCTGGCGCACGGCGAACAGCGCGCGGTCGAACGGCGAGTCGCCATAGTTGCGGCCTCCCACGAGTGCCCGGACGTCGCCGGTGCTCGGGTCGAGCGCGACGACCAGCCCTTGCAGGTAATCGGCCGCGCCCCTGGCGTGCGAGGCCAGCGTCGGGTGGCCGTAACCCGGATGCGATTCCACTGACGCGGCGACGTCGGCCAGCGCCGAATCGGCCGCGGCCTGGAGCATCGGATCGAGTGTCGAGTAGATCCGGTAGCCGCCGGCCTCCACCGGTATCCCCTCCCGCGTTGCCGCGATCCGCACCGCGTCGACGAAGTACGCCGCCGGGTTGGTGACCGCCGCCGGCAGCGTAACCAGCGGCGTGCGACGGGCCGCCGCGGCCGCCTCCGGAGTGATGAGCCCCTGATCAGCCATCACACGCAGCACGAGGTCGCGCCGCCTGCGCGCGCGATCTGCGTGCCGGATCGGATCGTAGTAGGGAGCGGACCGGGGCAGCGCCGCGAGCGTGGCCGCTTCGGCGAGGGTCAGCTCGCCGGCGCTCTTGCCGAAATAGTGGCGGGCCGCGGCATCGATGCCGAACCACCCGTGCCCGAACGGAATCTGGTTGAGGTACGCCTCGAGGATCTGCGCCTTGGTGTAGTGCCGCTCCATCTCGCGCGCCGCGTCCTGCTCCCTGAGCTTGCGATCGAGGCTCATGTCGCGGCGGTCGATGGCATCGGGGTGCATGTTGCCGACCAGTTGCTGCGTGATCGTACTCGCGCCACGCGCACGCCGGCCGATCACGCGATCCTTGATCGCGCCCAGCACACCGACCACATCGACGCCGTTGTGCTGGTAGAAGCGATGATCCTCGATCGCGATGAACGCCTGCGGCACATAGGCCGGGAGCGATGCGATCGGCACGCTCGTGCGCAGTTGCCGGCCGATCTCGCCGATCAGCGAGCCGTCGCTCCCGTAGACGAGGGTCGACTGCGGAGGATCGACGATGGTCCACGGCGGTCCTGAGGTGCCGGACGTCGCGCCGGACGCGTCACCGGGCGTCCCGGACCGGGGCCCGGGTGCCGGCGGCGGCGGCGTGTCGGTGGACGAGGCCGGCGACGAGGCCGGCGGTGCGGGCGGAGGGGCGTTCTGGCCCGCGACGCGTGTGCCGCTCACGGCGGCACTGAGGGCGGCGAGCGCCGCGACCGCCACCGCCTGCCGGACCGCCAGACGCCGCCGCCGGGCCGTGAGCCGGCACTCGGGCCGGCATTTGGGCCGGCATTTGGGCCGGCATTTGGGCCGGCACTCGGGCCGGCGCGATACACCCATGTCGAAGACCGTGCCTGAATCGTCCTTAACCGCACCGCTCCAGCCGTCCGGCGCGCCGGCCGGCCAGGGCGGTCCCATCGTGCTAACTTGAGTGCGTAATATGACGTCGCCGCTGACCATCGCGCTCGCTCAGTTCCGTCCCCGTAAAGGACGATTTGCGGAGAATCTGGCACGTCTGGGTCCGCTGTTCGCAGCGGCGGATACGACGCAGGCACAGGGACCCCGGGTCCTGCACCTGCCCGAGACGGCGCTCACCGGATATTTCCTCGAGGGCGGAGTGCGGGAGGCCGCCCGGACCGCGGGGACCATGGCCCGCGAGCTCGACGCAACGTACCGCGCTGCGGTTCCTGCCGCCGTCGCGGCCGGCCGCACGCTCGATGTGGTGATCGGCTTCTACGAGCGCTGGCAAAGTACACTCTACAACAGCGCGATGTACGTGACCCTCGGCGGCGCGGGCAGCCCCGTGATCCAACACGTGCACCGCAAGGTCTTTCTTCCCACGTACGGCCTGTTCGACGAAGAGCGATTCGTGGAACGAGGCCGCGATGTCCGCGCATTCGGCACGCCGTGGGGCCGCGCCGCCATGCTGGTCTGCGAAGATGCATGGCACAGTCTCACCGGCACCGTGGCCGCCCTCGATGGCGCACAAGTCATCTTCCTGTCCGCGGCCGCGCCCGCGCGTGGCATCGAGCCGCGCGAGGATGGCATTCCCGGGCCCGCCACCGTCGCGCGGTGGGAGCGGCTCATCCGGGACATCGCCGAAGAGCATGGCGTGTTCGTCTCCTACGTCAACCTGGTCGGCAGCGAGGGCGGCAAGACGTTCTGGGGCAGCTCGTCCGTCGCCGCTCCGAGCGGCGAGATACAGACGCGCGGGCCGCTGTTCGAAGAGGCCCTGCTGCCCGTCACCATCGACCTCGATGACGTTGCGCGCGTGCGGGCCGACGTGCCGCTGCTGGCGGACCTTCGTACGGTACTGCCGGAGCTGCGCGGCGCGCTGGACCGCCTCGGGCAATCGGCGAGCGCCGCCACGTACGACGCGGATGTCCCGGCAACGCCGCGTCCGTCGGGCGGACCGGCCACGCAGCGTCCGGGCGGGGGGCCTCCGCCGCTGGAGATCGATGCGGCGCTGGCCGAGCAGTGGCTGGTCCACTTCATTCGCGACGAGTTCGCACGACGCGGTTTCACCCGCGCCGTGGTCGGGCTCTCGGGTGGCGTCGACTCGGCGGTCACGGCCACGCTCGCCGCGCGCGCACTTGGCCCGGAGAACGTCATCGGAGTCCGCTTGCCATACTGCACGTCGAGCGCCGACAGTCTCGCGCACGCGCAACTCGTGATTGACGCGCTGGGCATCACGGGACGCACGGTCGACATCACCGCGGCCGTCGACGGATATCTCGCGCAGGGATCCGAGACCGACGCCGCGCGGCGCGGCAACGTCATGGCCCGGATGCGCATGATCGCGCTGTTCGACCTGTCGGCGGAATATCACGCGCTGCCGCTCGGCACCGGCAACAAGACGGAGCGGCTGTTCGGATATTTCACGTGGCACGCGGACGATTCACCTCCCGTGAATCCACTCGGCGACCTGTTCAAGACCCAGGTCTGGGCCCTCGCGCGCTACCTCGGCGTGCCCGATGTCATCGTCGGCAAGCCTGCGTCGGCCGATCTCATCGCCGGACAGACCGACGAGGCCGACTTCGGGATCAGCTACGCCAAAGCCGACACGATCCTGAACTGGCTCCTCTACGGCTACACGGCCGCCGATCTCACCGCGCGCGGATTCGACGCCGCGGACGTGAAAGTCGTGCAGCGCCGGCTGGAAAGCACCCACTGGAAGCGACGCCTGCCCACGGTCGCGATGCTCAGCCCGACGGCGATCGGGGAATCCTACCTGCGTCCAGTGGACTACTGAGCCGGACGGCTACGGCTGGCTACGACCGCCGCTCGACGGCGTCGCGAACGTCCAGCAGGATTTCGAAATAGAGTTGCTCGCGCCGGTACGCGAAGTCGAGTGTCGCCATCTGCGCGTCATCACCCGATGTCTTCGCGCGCTCGAACGCTTCGGAGTACATCTCATCGAGATTGGCCAGGATACGATCACGCGACCGGGACATACGCAGCGCCTCGAGAGCTCGAAGGGTCAGGCGGGGGGGATCGGTCGGCGTCTCCTCCGCGGGGGACGCGGCGGCGACCAGCAGGCGCTTGGCCGCCTGCCGCAGAAATAGGCGCGAACCGATCGGATCAGGCACGACGAACTATAGTGCGGCTCCGTGCCGGTAGTTAGTGCGGTCTAGCGCCCGGGCGCGGGCGGCGCCCCAGGCGCCCCGCCATCACTCCCGGGCGCCAGGGCGGACAGGCCGATCGCTGCTGCCATCACGACGGCCACGACCGCCAGCGACGCCGCGGTCGGCACGGTGACGACGCCGGAGAGCATCATCTTGAGACCGACGAACGTGAGAATGATTGCCAGCCCGTAGTGGAGATAACGAAACCGGCGCACGGCGTCGGCGAGCAGGAAGTAGAGCGACCGGAGGCCGGCGATCGCAAAGATGTTGGACGTGTAGACGAGAAACGTGTCGCGCGTGATCGCGAAGATCGCCGGGATCGAGTCGGCCGCGAACAGCAGGTCCATGCACTCGACGACGACGAGCGCCATCAGCAGCGGCGTCGCGACCCGGCGGCCGGTCGCGCGGTCGCGCGTCAGGAATCGCTGTCCGTCGAACGCATCGCTCACCGGCAGCACGCGCTGGACGCCACGCATCAACGGGCCGCGCAGCCGCCCGAACCCTTCGTCGCGCCGCACCACGAGCCGCACTGCCGTCACCAGCACCACGGCCCCGAAGATGTAGGTCGCCCAACCGAACCGGCCGAGCAGGAAGCCCCCCGTGGCGATCGCCGCGCCCCGCATCGCGAGCGCGCCCAAGATCCCCCAGAACAACACCCGGTGCTGGTACTCGGCCGGGATCCGGAACGAGGCGAACACCAGCACGATGACGAAGATGTTGTCGATGCTGAGCGATTCCTCGACGACGTACCCCGTGAGGAACGCCAGCATCTGCGGCGTGCCCTCTATTGCGGCGATCGCTCCCGCGAAGGCCAGCGCCAGCGCGACCCAGACCGCCGTCCAGATCGCCGCCTCGCGGGCACTGACCGCCCGCGCGCGGCGATGGAAGACGCCGAGATCGAGCGCCAGCACCCCGAGGAGGAGTGCGTGGAACCCGATCCAGAACCACGGTGAGGTCCGCATCGGGTCGCGCCACCGGCCATCGGCCGGCCGGCCTTAGAACGCCGCGATCTCGCGATACGCGCGGGTGAAGTCGTCCACCTGTGGCAGAATCGCGTCTTCGAGCTGGGGCGCGTACCCGACGAAGGTGTCGCTGGAGGCGACCCGCTTGACCGGCGCGTCGAGCCACGCGAAGCATTCGTCGGCGATCGCGGCCGCGATCTCCGATCCGTATCCCCACGACAACGAATCCTCGTACGCGACGATCACGCGCGAGGTCCGCCGGACCGAGGCAAACACCATCTCACGGTCCCAGGGGCTCAGCGTCCGCAGATCGATCACTTCGACGTCGATCGGCGGTCCGTCACCGCCCTCCGCGACGCGGTTCGCGGCCACCATGGCGCGCTGGACGGTCGCACCATACGTCACGACCGTGACATCGCGCCCCGCCCGCACCGTACGCGCCTTGCCGAACGGGATCATGAAGTTGGGTCCGGGATTCCGGCTCTTGTTGTACGTCTGGCGGTACAGGTGCTTATGCTCGAGGAACAGCACCGGATCGTCGCACCGGATCGCGGTCCGCAGCAGCCCGTTGGCGTCGAGCGCCGTCGAGGGACACACGACGCGCAAGCCAGGGCAGTGCGTGAACAGCGACGCGCCCGTCTGCGAGTGATAGATGGCCCCGCGGATGTAGCCGCCGTAGGTCACGCGAATCACCACCGGGGACGAAAAGTTGTTGTTGGACCGCCACCGCATCGTCGCCAGCTCGTCGCGGATCTGCATGTAGGCGGGCCAGATGTAGTCGAAGAACTGCACCTCGACCACGGGCTTGAAGCCGCGGGTCGCCAGTCCGATGGCCCGGCCCACGATGTTGGCCTCCGCCAGCGGGGAGTTGTACACCCGCGCACCGCCGAACTCCTTCTGCAGGCCCCACGTCACCTTGAAGACGCCACCCTTGCCCTTCACGTCGCCGAGATACGCTTCCCGCGAAACGTCCGCAACGTCTTCCCCAAACACCAGGATCTTCTGGTCGCGCCGCATCTCATCGCGGAGACACACGTTGAGCAGATCCACCATGGTGGTGGGGTCGCCGCTGTACTGCGGATCCTCCTCGGTGTCGAACTGCTCGCCCGTCGGATCCACATCCGGGGAATAGACCCCGAACAGCTTCGTGTCGCCGGCCGGCTGGGGCTGCGCCAACGCGTCGTCGGTCGCCGCCAATACCTCGGCATCCACCTCCGCCTTGATCGTGACGAGTTCGGCCTCGGTCAAGTGGCCCTCTCCGACCAGCCACTTCGGGAACGTCGTGAGCGGGTCACGCGCCGCGTCGGCCGCGCGCTCCTCGGCCGGACGGTACATACGCTCGTCGTCCGACAGGGAGTGCGAATACGGGCGGATCACGGAGGCGTGGACCAGCGCCGGCCCGCGCCGCGCACGGGCGTACGCCACCGCCCGCGACATCGCGCCGTAACTCGCGATCACGTCGCATCCGTCGACCTTCTCGATGTATAACCCGGGGAACGACCGGACGAGGTCCGAGATCGACGAGCCCGGCGTGTTGACCTCGACCGGAACGGAGATCGCGTAGCCGTTGTCCTCGACGAGGTAGACGACCGGAAGCTGCAGGTTGCAGGCGGTGCTGAGCGACTCCCAGAACTCGCCTTCGCTGGTCGCACCGTCACCGGTCGAGACGTAAACGACCTCGTCCTGCACGAACCCTTCAGTGATCGACAGCAACTTGGCCCGCAGCGATGCCTCCGCGCACCCGGCCGACTGCAGGAACTGCGTACCCGTGGGCGATGAGGACGAGACGATGTTGAGCGGCCGGTTGCCCCAGTGGCTGGGCATCTGGCGGCCTCCGGACGCGGGATCCGCCGCCGCACCGACCGCCTCGTACAGCATCTCCGCCGGCGTGACCCCGAGTTGCAGGCAGAGGGCACGGTCGCGGTAGTAGGGGTAGAACCAGTCCGATCCCGGCCGCAGCACCAGACCGGCCGCGGTCAGCACTGCCTCGTGGCCCGCTCCGGATATCTGGAAAAAGATCTTGTTCTGCCCTTTGAGCTGTATCTCCTTGTCGTCGAGCCGCCGGGAGAGCAGCATCGTCCGGTAAGCCGACACGAGCTGGTCGCGGGTTAGCTCCGCGCCGGCTCCCGCGTCGTGCTCGGTGTGCGTCATAGTCGCCATGAAGCGTCGTCGGGATGAGGTCATCGAGCCATACGCGCGGCCACACGGACACCCGCGGCGCCGCCGCCCCAGGCCTGGCCGCGGCTCGAATCGTAAGATAGCCACGCCAGCCGGAGACAGGCCACTCGCGCGGCCGGAGCGCCAGTTGACACCGCCGCCGGGCCACTCGACATTGCGCCGGACGGCCACTCTTCCCCCGGGGGCGCGACATGGGCACTTCGGCGCAGTGCATATTCTGCGACCTGATTCGCGGAGCGGCTGAAGTCTCGGTGTGCTACGAGGACGCCCGGGCAATCGCCTTCATGGATATCCAGCCCGTGAATCCGGGCCACGTGCTCGTCGTCCCCAAGGCTCACTACGCGACCCTCCACGACCTCCCGCACGACGTCGCCATGCACCTCTTCGACGTCGCCATGCGGCTCGCGCCCGTGATCCGAAAAGTGGCCGCCGCGGACGACATGAATATCGTCGTCAACAGCGGTGCGCACGCGGGACAGAACATCTTTCATTACCACGTGCATCTCATCCCAAGGACCGCAGGCGACGGCTTCGACATCCCGCTGCCGTTCGATGGGTCGGCGATGCCCGACCGGACGCTCCTGGATGCGACCGCGGCCCGCATCATCGCCGCGATCAGCGATCCGATGCGAGCCAGAGCGGGCGCTCCCCACTAGCACCCTCTCAGCATCCCGCTGCCACACTCGTGGCAGTGTGCTGCGAGGGGTCCGCTACGTCTCTGCCGGCCTCTCCAGACGGTAGAACACCGCCTCCTCCACCACGCGTCCGCCCTTGAGATGCTCGAGGACGATGCGCTCCAGCAGCTCCGGCGTCACGCGACCGTACCACACGCCCTCTGGATACACGACGACGATCGGGCCGCCGGCGCACGCGCCCAGACATGGGGTCTCCCCGCGTTTGATGCGGTCCGGACCGAATAGCAGGTCTTCACGCTGCAGCAGCGCGGCGAGCTGGCTGTAGAGCGCCCGCCCGCGGCGGTCGGGTGAGCAGAACCCGCCGGTGCACACCAGCACGTGGCGCCGGTAGGGCTCCATGACCGGCTCGCGGGCCGGCGCACCTCGGGGTGGCGCGGTCATGGGGGGAAAGGTATACGGCCCTGCCGCCGGCGGATTCCGCCCTGGCGAGTCCCGCTAGTTTTCGTCCATGACTTCATCTCACTACCCTGCTCCGCCAGGCGCCGGACCGAAGGTTCCCGCAAAAGGGCCGTCCCGAATCCGAGCCACGTGGGCGGGCGAACACCGCTTCGACTCGGGCCGGCCCGGCGGTCCAACGGCCCGGATCGACTCCTCAGGCGTCCAGGGACAGAGTCCCGTCGACGCCCTCCTCACCGCGATCGCGACCTGCACCGCGGTCGATGTGGTCGACATCCTCGCCAAACGCCGCACACCGGCTGAGTTCCTGAGCGTCGATGTTACCGGGGAGCGGGCGCCCGCCGTGCCCGCTCGTCTCGTGCGGCTGGTCCTGGCCTATACGATAGACGGCCCCGGAATCGACCGCGGCGCCGCCGAGCGCGCCATCGATCTGGCGGTGACGAAGTACTGCTCGGTGCGCGCATCGCTCGATCCGGCGATCCCGGTTGAGTTCACCCTGACGCTGAACGGCGCGGCGACCGGCGAACGGGCCGACTGACAGCCGCTGAGCTACTGGTTGCCGACTCCGGCCTGCTCGCCGGGGCAAAACCCGACGCGGCGCAGCGCCTCGATCACGTGGCATCGCACGTCGTTGGGTGCGCAGGTGGTGCACCGGCAATCGGCGATCGCTTCCAGGAATGCCTTCTCGAAATCGTAGTGCGGATAGCACTTCGTGCACAGGGTGAGATGCGTGCGGACAGCCTGCATCTTGTCCGGCCCCAGCTCGGAATCCAGATACTCCCACAACTGGTGAAGCACCATCGTACAGTCGGCTTCGCCAGGCCCGGCTGGGGCGGCGCACGGATCCGGGGGCAGGTCGCTCATGGGTAGCGTTGCGGTTGCGGGGCCGCCGCGGGAGCGGCCACCGGGGTGATCGGCGTCTGAATGCCGGCGTCGCGTGCATACTCGGTGAGCATTTGCTGGAGCAGCCGGCGGCCGCGGAACAAGCGGGATCGCACGGTCCCGATCGGTACGCCCAGGATCTCGGCAGCCGCCTCGTACGATTGATCCTCGACGTCAACGAGCGTGACCGCCGAGCGAAACGGCTCCGCCAGCCGGGCCAGGGCGTCCGAGAGCGCGGGACCCAGATCGAGCCGGGTCAGGAGCCGCTCGTCTCCGGAGGATGTGCCGGCGTGCTCGGCGACCTCCGACGCGATTGCCTCGACATCGCCGTCCTCGAGCTCCACCTGGTGCCGGGCACGCTCGCGGGTCCGAAGAAACGCATTGCGGCAGATCGTGAACAGCCACCGGCGTGCGTCACTTCCCCGCTCGAACGTGTGCCACGACCGGTAGGCGCGCAAATACGTCTCCTGGACGATGTCGTCCGCGTCCGCCTCGTTGCGAGTCAACGAAAGGGCGAACCGGTACACGTCGTCGAGCCAGGGAAGCGCCTCGCGCTCGAAGCTGCTGTCATACTCGAGCTGCTCGGCTGGGGTCAACGCCATGCCCTGAATCTAGCAGCCAAGGCCTGGGTTAGTTCCGCGGTACTGGCGGCCAACCACCCTCGGAATCCGCGGGCAGCCCCATTTCCCCGGGCCAGGGCACGATCGTTCGGTGGCGGACGGGAGCGTCCACGTACGCCCACCCACGCCTCCCGCGAGTCTCGGCTCGAGATCCGCCATTGCGGGGCCCCTGCCCTTGCGCCCGGTTACTCCAGGTCCGATACTTTGAAACACCTGCAGCGGGGACGCCGGTCGCTCCGGCGCACGACTACTCACCGGTGAGGTTCGACCATGTGGCAGAAGCCCGAGTTCGAAGTGGTGGAAGTGACGATGGAAGTCACGGCATACGTCGCCCGCCGCTAAGATCTGAATGAAGGGCCCGCAGTTGCGGGCCCTTTTCACATCGTGGGGGGCCGATGGCGGCGGAGAAATGTTGATGTCACCCCCCGGACCATGCAGATAATTCTCCTCGGCACCGCCGCTGGGGGCGCGGTCCCCCAGTGGAATTGCTGGTGCCCCACGTGCCGCACCGCGCGCGCGGATCCCGCGCGCGTCCACCCGCGGTCGCAGTCGTCCGTCGCGGTCAGCCCCGACGGCGTCCGGTGGTTCCTGATCAACGCATCGCCTGACGTGCGCCACCAGTTGGCCCGGCTCGCCGGACAGGGTCCAGCCGGCGACGGCGTCCGGCACGTCCCCATCGAAGCCGTGGTGCTGACGGATGCCGAGCTCGATCACTCATTGGGGATCGTCTTGCTCCGCGAATCGCGGACGCTCGCGGTCTATGCGACCGGCGCCACCGCACGCATTCTCGAGCACGATTCCCGTGTGCTCCCGACAACACGGGCGTTCGCCACGGTAACCGTCTCGCCACTCCTGATCGGCGAGCCCGTGCCGCTACGGGACCGCACCGGCTCACCCTCGGGGCTCACCGCCGAAGCGTTTGTCGTCGCAGGCGACGCGCCGCGCTTCGCCACTGACGAATCCCCGGGACACACGATCGGCCTCGTGATCCGCGATACCGCTACCGGCGGCTCGCTCGCCTACGTCCCCGGGTGCGGCGAGATCGATGAGGCGCTGGTCAACCGGCTCCGTGGAGCGGACGCTGTCCTGTTCGACGGCACGTTCTGGCAGGACGACGAGCTCGGCGCGCTCGGCATCTCGGCCATCTCCGCACGCGGGATGGGCCACGTGCCGATCAGTGGCTCCGGCGGCAGCCTCGCCATGCTGGCGACGCTACCTGCCCGCGTGCGCGTCTACACACACATCAACAACTCGAATCCCATTCTGGCCGAGGACTCCGCTGCCCGGGCCGCCGTCAACGCCGCGGGCGTCGTGGTCGGTGACGACGGCATGACGTTCACGGCCTGACGTTCACGGCCTGACGTCCACCGTGTTGCCCCCGCAGGTGACGTGCGGGCAACGTGTGGGGCAAGGTGTGGGTGCCGCCACTTGCCGCCGGAGTGTGGGCCCGTTTGGAGGACGTTAGATTGCGGAGCGTCCTTCGAGGGTTTCATGGCATCTAGCGTCGCCGCTGCGTCCGCACTGTCGGCTCCCCCGCCGCCCCCGCTTCCGGCCCTGGACCGGCCGCTGTCCGCGCCCGAGCTCGCCGATGCGCTCCGCGCATTCCACAGCTCGTATTACGCGGTGCATCCGTTCCACCAGTTGATGCGCGAAGGAGCCCTCACCAGGCGGCAGTTGCAGGGCTGGGTCGCCAACCGGCTCGCCTATCAGCGCGCCGTCCCGCGAAAGGATGGCGCTATCCTCTCCAACTGTCCGGACCCTGACGTGCGACGCCAGTGGATCCAGCGAATCGTCGACCACGACGGCCTGGAGCCCGGGACCGGCGGCATCGAGCGGTGGATCCAGTTAGGCGAAGCACTCGGCGTCCCTCGCGAAGAGATGGAGGACGAACGGCACGTGCTCCCCGGCGTACGGATGGCGGCCGAATCGTATGTCACGTTCTGCAAGACGCATTGGTGGGTCGAGGCGGTCGCGAGCTCGCTCACCGAGCTGTTCGCTCCGTCGCTCATGCACGAGCGCCTCGCGGCGTTCCCGAAATACTACCCGTGGGTCGATGCGGCAGGACTGGAGTATTTCCGGTCGAGGCTCGTCCAGGCCCCGCGCGATAGCTCCCAGGCGCTCGCGATCGTCGGAGCGCACTGCACGACGGTGGGGACCCAGCGGCTCGCGTTCGACGCGCTCCGGTTCAAGATCGAAATGTTGTGGGTGATGATCGACACCATTTATCACGCCTACACCGGCTGATGCGCCGCCGGTGGTCCTTGCGATCATGATGCCATTGACTGCTCGCCCGCGCCTGTGGCGTCTGGCCCGGCTGGAATTCGATCCGGTCCGCAACCGGCGCGTGCTGTTGTATCCCGAAGGCGCCATGCTGCTCAACGACACCGGCGGTGAGGTACTCGCGCTCTGTGACGGCACTCGGACCGTCGCGGATATCGGCGCCGAGCTCGGCACCAAGTACAACGCCGACGTGACCACGGACGTCGCCACGTATCTGGCGAAACTCGCCGAGCGGGAATTGGTGCACGATGCCCAGTGAAACGTTGCAGGCCCCGACGACGCTGCTGGCGGAGATCACGCATCGCTGCCCGCTGCACTGCCCCTACTGCTCGAACCCGCTCGATCTGCAGCGCGCGGAGGCCGAGTTGTCGGCCGATGAGTGGAAGCGGGTCTTCTCCGAGGCTCGGGCGCTGGGCGTCCTGCAACTCGGCCTGTCGGGCGGCGAGCCGCTCCTACGCAAGGATCTCGAGACGCTCGTAGACCACGCGCGGCGGACGGGGCTCTATACCACGCTCGTCACGTCCGGGCTGGGACTCACCAGGGAACGGGCGCTCCGGCTCCGCGACGCCGGCATCGATCACGTACAGATTTCGTTTCAGGATTCTGATCGCGCGAACGCCGAGCGGATCGCCGGCATCACGTCGGTGGACAAGAAAGTGGCCGCTGCGGCGCTCGTGCGGGAAATGGGCGTCGCCTTCAGCGTGAACGTCGTCCTGCATCGCGGCAACCTGGATCATATCGGCGAGATCATCGAGCTCGCGGCGTCGCTCGGCGCGGACCGGCTGGAATTGGCCAACACCCAGTACTACGGATGGGCCACGCTCAATCGCGATGCGCTCATGCCAACGCGCGCCCAGCTCGACGCCGCTGAGCCGGTCGTGGACGCCGCGGTCGCGCGCTATCGCGGGAAGATGCAGATCATCTACGTGCTGCCGGACTACTACAGCCAGTATCCCAAGGCCTGCTACGGCGGTTGGGGCAGCGTGTACATCGTGCTCGGCCCCGATGGGCGGGTCCTGCCATGTCACGCCGCGACGCAGATCACGTCGCTCTCGTTCGACACGGTGCGCGATCATTCTCTCGAGTGGATCTGGCGTGATTCGCCTGGGTTCCGCGCGTTCCGCGGCGACGACTGGATGCGTGAGCCGTGCCGCAGCTGTCCCCGCAAGACCGTGGATTTCGGCGGATGCCGGTGCCAGGCGTTTCTCCTCACCGGCGATGCCCGCAACACGGACCCAGTCTGCAGCCTGAGTCCCAACCGTCACATGATCGACGAAGCGCTCGCCGTCGCGGCCGGCATCGACGCGGTTCCCGCATACACGTATCGCACCATGCCGCCCGCGACTGCGGCCGCTGCTCGCGTCAAGGCCGCGATCGGTGACTGATCGCCGCACGCTTCCCCGCGCCCGAGGCACACGTCGCGTCGCGGGTCCCGGCTGACGGTGGAGTCCGGCGCCCAGAGTGTCGCCCCGGCGCATCCCGCCGCGGAAGCGACGCTCGATGACGTTCTGGCGAGCGAGCTCGATAAGCTGGGTCGCGCCGGCCTGCGCCGGTTCCTGCGGGCCGTCCACGGTCGCGCGGGCGCCCAGGTCATCGTCGCCGGCCAACCCGCCGCCGATTTCTCCTCCAACGACTACCTGGGGCTGGCCAGCGAGCCACGCGTCGCCGCCGCCGCCATCGCCGCGCTCGGCAACGACGCCACCGGAGCGGCCGCGGCGCGATTGATCAGCGGCGACCATCCCGCGCACGAAATGCTGGAACGCGACATCGCGCGGTTCAAGCAGACGGATGCCGCACTGCTCTTCGGGAGCGGATACCTCGCCAACACCAGCGTGATCCCCGCACTCGTCGGCCCGCGCGACGCGATCTACACCGATGCGCTCAATCACGCATCGATGATCGATGGGTGCCGGTTGTCTCGGGCCGAAGTCCGGGTAATGCCTCACGTGGATGCCGGCGCGTTCGGGGCGGCGCTCGAGGCCGACCGCGGCCGGTTCCGCCGGAGACTCATCGTCGTCGATGGCGTGTTCTCGATGGACGGCGACCTGGCGCCGCTCGGCGCCCTCACCGAGCTTGCGCGGGAACACGGCGCGTGGACATATGTCGACGATGCGCACGGGACCGGCGTGCTCGGACAACACGGTCGCGGCACGGCGGAGCATTTCGGCGTCGAAGGGTCGGTCGAGATCATGATGGGCACGCTCGGCAAGGCGCTAGGAGTCGCTGGTGCGTACGTGGCTGGCTCCCGGCCGCTCGTCGACTACCTGACCAATCGGGCGCGCGGCTTCGTCTTCACCACCGGCACACCGCCCGCGCTCGCGGCGGCGGCCGCGGCCGCGCTTCGGATCGCGCGGGCAGAGCCCGATCGCCGCACCCGCCTGCGCGTGGTCGCGCGCCGCCTGCGCGAGGGACTGGCCGCGCTCGGCCGCGAGTGCCCGGGCCTTCCGGACGGACACATCATCCCGGTGGCCATCGGCGAGGCGGGTGAGACCATCCGCGTCGGCGCGGCACTCGCCGCCCGCGGTTTTCTGGTGGGCGCGGTCCGCCCGCCGACCGTGCCGCTGGGAACGTCGCGTCTCAGGATCACGGCGAGCGCCGCGCACACGGACACGCAGATCGACGGACTGCTCGACGCGCTCGCGGCCACGCTGCCGCTGGTGCCCACGTGACCCACACCACCCCCAGCATCGCCACGAGCATCACCAGCAGCATCACCAGCAGCATCACCAGCAGCATCACCAGCAGCATCACCGGCGGCATCACCGGCGGCATCACTGGGCTCGATCTGGCGCACGTCTGGCATCCGTACACACAGCACGGACTCGCCCCGTACGCCGTGCCGATCGTGCGGGGTAGCGGCGCGCTCCTCTACGATGACGGCGGCCGGCCCATCATCGATGCCATCGCCTCCTGGTGGGTCACGCTCCACGGACACGCCAACCCGGTGATCGCCGCTGCCATTGCCGCGCAGGCACGGCAACTCGAACAGGTGATCTTCGCAGGGTTCACACACGAGCCCGCGGCCGCCCTGGCCTCGGAACTCGTCGCCCGGCTGCCGGCCGGGCTCACCCGCGTCTTTTATTCCGACAACGGATCGACCGCCGTGGAGGTCGCGCTCAAGATCGCGCTGCAGTACTGGTCGAACCACGGACAGCCGCGAACCCGCATCGTGGCGCTCGACCACGCGTACCACGGCGACACCTTCGGGGCGATGAGCTCCAGTGCGCGCGGCGTGTTCACCGCACCGTTCGCGTCACACCTGTTCGATGTCGTACGGCTTCCGGGACCCGGACCCGATGCCGGTGAGAGCGAGACACTGGCGGCGCTCGACCGGCTGCTCGGTGACGACGCACCCTCCATCGCCGCGATGATCGTGGAACCCAGACTGCAGGCAGCCGGCGGAATGCGCATGTGGGCCGATGAGGTCCTCCGCGGGATCCGCGAGCGGACCGCGCGGCACGGCGTCCTGCTGATTGCCGATGAGGTGCTGACCGGCTTCGGCCGCACCGGTCCGATGTTCGCCTGCGCAGGGGCCGGCGTCGTGCCGGATGTCATGTGCCTCTCGAAGGGACTTACCGGCGGGTTTCTTCCCCTCGGTGCGACGGTGGTGCGCGAGGACCTGTTCGAGGCGTTTCGCGGAACGGACCGCCGCCAGACGTTCTTTCACGGGCACTCGTTCACCGGCAACCCACTGGCGTGTGCCGCCGCACGGGCGAGTCTCTCGCTCTGCGACGATCGGTGTGATGCGCGGCGTGCCGCGATCGAAGCCACGCATCGAACCCGCCTCGCACAGTTGGCGGCCCATCCGTGGGTTCGTCACCCGAGAGTCCTGGGGACCGTTGCAGCGTTCGACCTCCAGCATCCCGACGGCACCGGATCGAGCGGGTACCTCGACCCGATCGGCCGCGAGCTCGCGGCTTTCGCACTGGATGCCGGGGTGCTGCTGCGACCCCTCGGCGATGTGGTCTATACGCTGCCGCCATACGAGATCACGGACGAGCAGCTCGGCCGCGTCTACGACGTGATCGCGGAGTTCCTCGCGCGGCTGGGCAGCCGGACGGCTCGCGGTCCGGCCACCGCGGGGGCCTCCGCATGACGCCGGGCGTGCGTGCCGTGGCGAACCCGCCGGATCCGGGCGCGATGCGCGTGAGCAAATCCGCGTTCGGCGTGACGGGGACCGACACGGGCGTCGGCAAGACGATCATAGCGGCTGCCCTCGCGGCCGCGCTCGTACGCCGCGGCGCCCGCGCCGGCGTGTTCAAGCCCGTCGAGACCGGCGTGGCCGCGGGCACTGACCCACCGGACGCCGCCCTCCTCCGCGCGGCCGCGGGCGCCACTCACTCGGTCGCGAGTGTGTGCCCGTTCACGTTCGTGGAGCCGCTCGCGCCCATGATCGCGGCGGAACGGGCGGGGATCCGGATCGGCCTCGACGCCCTCGACGCCGCATTCGCCTCTGCGACGGAAGACACGGACGCGACGATCGTCGAGGGAGCGGGAGGGCTGCTGGTGCCCATTACCGAGCACGCGACGTACGCCACGCTCTTCGCGCGGTGGCGACTCGGTGTCATCATCGTTGCCGCCAACCGCCTGGGCGTCCTGAATCACACGGCGCTGACCGTGCATGCCGCGGAATCGGCGGGACTTCGTGTTCATGCTGTCGTTCTCAATACGCTGACGGCTGCACCCGCCGGCCTCGCCGCATTGACCAACGCCGATGCGCTTCGGCGGCTTCTGCCGGGCCGGCCGGTCGTGGCGTTCCCCTACCTGAGCGACGTTCACCATATTCCTTCCCTGGCCGGCGCCGCCGCTTCCTGCGGACTGCTGGCCGCGCTTCCCCTGCCCCCGCCAGATGCACACCGCGCCTGATTGGTCCCGGTTCGCCACCCGCTCCCTTGCCGGCGAGATGCTGACTCGCGACGAGGCGCGCGGCGTGCTCGCCGCACCCGATGACTCGCTGCTCGAGATGCTCGCGGCGGCGTACCGGGTCCGCCGGCGGTACTGGGGCAACCGGGTGCGCTTGCACTTCCTGTGCAATGCACAGAGCGGGTTGTGCCCGGAGGACTGCCACTACTGTTCGCAGTCGAGCGTCTCGACGTCCGAGATCGACAGGTATCCGTTGCTCGCGCGGGACAAGATCCTCGAGGCTGCAGACCGCGCGGCCGCGCTCAAGGCGGGGACGTTCTGCCTAGTCATCTCCGGACGCGCACCTGGCGAGCGCGTGTTCGGCAAGGTGCTCGATGTCGTCCGGGAGATCCGCTCACGCCACGAACTCAAGATCTGCGCGTGTCTGGGTCTGCTCAACGCGGACCAGGCGACACGTCTGGCGGATGCTGGTGTCGAGACGGTGAACCACAACCTCAACACCTCCGAGCGGTTTCACCCGGATGTGTGCACGACACACACATTCGCCGACCGCGTCGCCACGGTGGAGCACGTCAAGGCCGCGGGGATCAAGACGTGCTCCGGCGGGATCATCGGCATGGGAGAGTCGGACGACGATGTGATCGACCTTGCATGCAGCCTGCGCGAGATCGGCGTGCGCAGCGTCCCGGTGAATTTCCTGATCCCGATCGCCGGCACTCCGTTCGCGGATCTTCGCGAGCTTGATCCCCGCCGGTGCCTCCGGGTGCTGTGCCTGTACCGCTTCCTCCTGCCGTCGCAGGAGATCCGGATCGCGGGCGGCCGCGAGGTCCACCTGCGGTCGCTCCAGCCCCTGGGACTCTACCCCGCCAACTCCATCTTCATCGGCGACTACCTCACCACGCAGGGACAGACGGCGCGCGCCGACTACGCGATGATCCGCGACGCCGGATTCGTGCTCGAGACGCCGGACGGCGAGGCCTTCACGGGCGACCCGATGGTGGATGCGCCCGACGTCTACCCGCGCGCACGGCTGCCGCTGCCCGCGATCTAGACGCGTGCCGCTCTCCGACATCCGCCGCGAGTACGCGCACACGACGCTCTCCGAGCGAGACGCCGATCCCGATCCGATCCGGCAGTTCGAACGCTGGTTCGAGGACGCGCGCGCGGCAGGCCTCCAGGACCTGAATGCGATGACCCTGGCCACCGCGACAGCGGATGGCGAACCATCCGCCCGCATCGTTTTGCTCAAGGCCGCCGATGCACGGGGATTCGTGTTCTTTTCGGACTATCGGAGCCGCAAGGGCATGGAGCTCGACGCCAATCCGCGCGCGGCGCTCGTGTTCTACTGGGCCGCACTGGAGCGGCAGGTGCGCGTCACCGGCCCCACCGCTCGGATCGGCCGCGAGGAGTCGGCGGCTTATTTCAACTCGCGCCCGCTCGGGAGCCGGCTGAGCGCGATGGCCTCGCACCAGTCGGCGGTGGTCGCCAACCGTGCGGTGCTGGAAGAACGCGCCAGTGAGTTGGCACGGGAATATGCCGATCGGGCTCCGGAGATCCCGTCGTACTGGGGCGGGACCCGGGTCGCGCCTGAGACCATCGAGTTCTGGCAGGGTCGCCCGAACCGGCTCCACGACCGGCTGCGCTACACGCGTGACGGCAGCGGCCGGTGGCGGATCGACCGGCTGTCACCCTGACACACCGCCGCCCGCCCCCCGACAGATAACCGCTACTGTTTTCCGGTGTGAGACGAATCGGCGGCCGTGCCCTTCGCCGGCTTGGCGGATCCACCGGATTTCGTCGTCGTGGTCTTGCCGCCTATGCCGGCTTGGGACAGCCCCGCCTTCGCGTTGCCGAAGGCAGTGCTCAGTTTGCTCTTCGGCTTGGATGAGGTGTCGGTGCCACCCTTGGTCACCGTCTTCGTATCGATGCCTGCCTGCGCCAAACCGGATTTCGCGTTCGCGACGGCGGTGTGCGTCGTGCTCTTGGCGTCCTTGCCCACCTTCCCGGCCTCGGTCTTCGTGGATGTTCCGGCCTTGGCGCCCGCCGCCTTGGTGTCGGTTGCCGCCTTCTGGACCGTGTGCTTCGTGTTCGCGATGACGGAATGCTGTTTCTTGCCCGCCGTCGTATCACGGTGTGTAGTGTCCTGAGCGGCCGGCGGCCGTCCGCTCATGGTGATGACAGCGGCGAGTGAGATCAGGACACTGAGCAGCATCGGATGCCTCCGGCAAACGACAACGCACACCTCATACTGACGCCCGCCACGGTCGTTCCCGGCCTCTCGACCCACCCATCCAACGCTGCCCGAGGACGGTCACCTGCCCAGCGCCCGCAGCACCTCACCGCACGCGTCCAGGCACCCGTCGAGTCCTTCGAGCGTATGGTCGCCCATGTGGCCGATCCGGACCGTGGAGTCTTTGAGCTTACCGTACCCGCCGCCAATCGTATAGCCTCGCTCCGCCACGCCCCGCACGACCGCCCGTGGGGTCACGCCCGGCGGCGTCAGGATCGCCGTCACGGTCGGGGAACGATGTCCAGGAGCCACGAGGGGCGCCACCGCCAGGCCCGTATCCCGCTGCAGCCGCGCCGCCCAGTCCCCGGTTCGTGCGCACATCGCCGCGTGCCGTGCCCACGCGGCAGCCATTCCTTCCGTCAGGACCGATTCGAGCTGGACGTCGAGCGCATAGTAGAGTGACAGCGCGGGCGTATTCGGGGTCTCATCTCGCTCCGCGTTCGTCTCGAACTCGGCGAGGTCGAAATAGATCCCCCGGCGGTCGTGCTCGCCCGCCGCCAGGAACCGGCCGGACGCCACCGCGAACGCGAGCCCCGGCGGAATCGCCAGCGCTTTCTGAGACCCGGTGAACACGTAGTCGAGCCCCCAGTCGTCGAAGCGCAACTCCGCGCCGCGGATGCCCGACACACTGTCGATCACGCACACCGCGCCCGCCGCGTGTGCCGCATCGGAGATCGCGCGGACATCGTTGAGCGCGCCCGTGGATGTTTCGGAGTGAACGACCGAGACCACCGTATGACCGCCGGCCCGAACGCGCGCCGTCACTTCACCGGCATCGTGTACGGCACCCCATGAGACCTCGTAGCGGTCCACCGCGCGCCCGCACGCGACGGATATATTCGCGAAACGCTCGGAGAAGCCCCCGTTGACGAGGGCGAGGACGCGGCCTGGCGGCGCGTTCCGGATGGCGGCTTCCATGAGTCCCGTCGCGGACGATGTGGCGACGAACACCGGGCGGCTCGTGCCGAATACCACGCGGAGTCCCTGTTGCAGGCGCGCGTAGAGGGCTCTGAACTCCGCACCGCGATGCGAGATCATGCGGCCGCTCATCGCCTGGCGTACCACCGGCCGCACCTCGGTCGGACCCGGCAGGAAGAACGTGCCGAACGCCGTCTCCGCCGCTGGAGGCGTCACGAGCGGGCCGGTACCGCGGTTCCCAGCACCAGGGCCGGCAGCTCCGCCATGTTGTGGACTACGTAGTCAGCGACGGCCACGACGGCGGGACGCGACGCGACGCCCACGAACGCCGCGAACGCGTCGACGGCGGGGATGTCTCCGCCAGCCATCGTCTTCAGCTCGGCGTCCGTGCTGCCGTCTCCCACACCGATGATCGGGCGCGCGAGCCCGAGGCCGCGCACGACGATCGGCTTTCCGCCGCGCCGCGCGAGCGGCGACGTCTCATCGAATCCCGCATACTCGCCGTCGGCTGTGAATCGCAGGGACACGGCGTAAATATCACGGCCGGCGATGCCGAGCGATATCGCGAAACGCGCGACGGCCTGCCGCAGGCCGCCACTGACGGCCACGACCCGGATGCCCGCCGCCTGCACCTCGCCGATCGCCAGCCGCGCCCCTGGGACGACCCCGGCGCTATAGGCATCGGCGAGCGCGTCCACATCCGAGCGTGCCGGCTTCACGAGCGCGAGCCGGGCGCCGTACACAGCGTCCAGCGGAGTCCCTCCCTCCATCGCGCGCTGCGTCATTTCCGCCACCGCCTGGGCGACCCTCGGCCCGCGTCGTTCGGCCAGCCATTCGATGCCCTCCACACGCGTCAGCGTCGAATCGACATCGAGCACGACCGACGCATACCGGACTCCAGCGGCCGGTGCGTTCACAGGATGTTGCCGGGCGCGAGGAGCGCGGAGGGGTCCAGCGCGTGCTTGAGTGCCCGCATGACATCGAGTTGGACGGGACTGAGTTGGAGCGGCAGCCACCGGCGCTTCAGCTTGCCGATCCCGTGCTCGGCGGCAATCGTGCCGCCGATCGACACGACATGGCGCAGCGTGCGGCCGACGATCTGTTCCGTACGATCGAGCTCCATCGCATCGCACGCGATGTAATTCTGATGCGGGTGGCCATTGCCCGCATGTCCATAGGTGACGGCCGGACCGAGTCCCGCCTCCTCGGCGATCGCGCGGACCGCCGCGAGCGCGGCCGGCAGTGACCGATATGGCACGGCCCAATCCGTCGACACCTTCCGGCCGCCCGCCGCGCGCGCCTGTGCGCCGCGCTCGTTCATCGTCGCGGGGACCATATGCCGCATCGCGCGCGCGCGCGCCAGCGACGCGTCGCCCTCGAACACCTGAATGTCGTCGGTGAGCGCTGCCCGCGTTTCGGACAGCGCGAGCCACCCATCCAGAACCCCATCCCGTGTCTCGCCGTCCCGCACGACCTGTTCGGTGTAGACCAGACACCTGTTGCCGCCGGCAGCCGCGAGCCCGCGGTCCGAGCCTTCCGCGATTGCCGCGGCCGCGGCGTCGAAATATTCGATGCAGCGCGGCGCCAGCGAGGCCGTCTCGCGGGCCGCCGCGACGAACTCGAGCGCCGCGCACTCGGTAGCGAACGGCACCGCGAGCCCGATCACCGCCGTGGGGCGGGGTACGAGGGCCAGTTCCGCCTCGAGAACGATACCCAGCGTGCCCTCGCTGCCAATGAACCAATCCACCTGGTCCTGCGCCAGCGGATAGCCGGCTGTGTTCTTCTCGACGGCGTCCCGGCGTACCGCGAGCACGCGCCCATCGGCGAGCGCGACGCGAAGGCCCCGCACGTGACGGCGGGTCGGTCCGTACCACAATGTCCGGGGCCCGGATGCATTGCAGGCGATCGCGCCGCCGACCGTAGACTCCGCTTCGCTCGTCGGATCAGGCGCCCACGCCAGCCCAAACTCCGCGGCGGCGCGCTTGACATCGGATACGAGTGCGCCACACTGCACGCGCGCGGTCCGCGTCGCGCGGTCGATGTCCAGGATGCGATCGTACCCGCGCATCGACAGCAACACGCCGCGATCCGTGATCGACGCGCCGGTCGTACTACTCTGCGCGCCAGCGACCGTCACGGCAAGCCGCTCAGCCGTCGCATGTCGCAGGACCTCGACCACGTCCGGCTCCTCCAGGGGACGCGCGACCGCATCCGGGACCATGCGCAGTCCGGACGCATCCGCCTCGAACGCCCGCCGAACCTCGAGGTCGGCCGTGATCGTGCCGCGCACGGCCCGTTTATTCCGTCGGGAGTGGTACGACCGTCGCGGAGTGCACGTCGGGCAGCGCGAGCAAGGCGTGGCGTACGTCGTCGCCGACAGTGCCGTCGACGGCCACCGCCGCCAGCGCTTCACCCCCCTGCGCTAACCGAGCCTGGTGATACTCGGCGATGTTGACGCCCGCCGCTCCCAGCACGGTCCCGACCCGTCCGATCACGCCCGGGACGTCGCGGTTGGCGAGAATCAGCAATGTGCCGCGTGGATGGATGTCCACGTCGAATGCGCCGATGCCCGTGATTCGCGGCGAGACGGTGGCGGGGTGGGCGAGGCCCGACACCGTGACCTCCTGGCCGCCGCCCGTCAGCCGCACACCGAGCGAGTAGGCGGCGGCCCCCTGCTCCAGCGCCGGGGGCTCGGCGGCGCCCTCGGTGGTCGAGAGCGCGATGCCGCGCGCGGCGGCGAGCGCACGGGCATTGATCAGATTGAGGCGCTCGTGCGCCAGGACAGGCGCCAGAACGCCCAGCGCAGCCGCCGCCAACAGCGCATCGCTGACCCCCGACAGCGCCTCGCCGGAACTCACGTCGATCCGGTCGATGGCGCGTGCCCCGCGGGTGGCCAGGAGCGCACGGCCGACCGCCGCCAGTTGGCGCGCCAGCATGAGCGCGGGCCGCACATCGCCTCCGCGCCCGTCGTCCGCGGGCGCCGCGTTGATGGATCGCGACAGCTCGCCTCGCAACAATGCGTCCCTGACCGCGCGGCATACGTCCACCGCGACCGACCGCTGTGCTTCGACGGTGGACGCGCCGATATGCGGCATGAGCACGAGATGCGGCGCCGACCGCAGGACGTGTCCCACGCTCAATGGCTCCGTGGTGTAGACGTCCAGCGCCGCCCCGGCCAGATGTCCCCGGCGCAGTGCCTCCGCGAGCGCTCGCTCATCCACGATGCCGCCACGCGCCAGATTTGCGACGATCGCGCCGGGCGCGAGCCTGCCAAGCTCGCGCGCGCCGATCATCCCGCGCGTCTCGTCCGTGAGCGGGGTGTGCACCGTGAGGACCATCGACTGGCTGAGCAGCTCATCGAGTGTCGCGGCACGGCGCACCCGCAGCGCGTGGAAGCGGGCATCGCCGGCATATGGATCGTACGCAATCACCGGCATCGCGAAGGCGTGCGCTCGCGCCGCGATCTCACCGCCGATCCGTCCCAGTCCCACGATCCCGAGCGTGCGCCCGCGAAGTTCGCTCCCCATGAGCGCCGGCCGGTCCCATGCACCCTCGTGCATCGATTGGTCGGCCTGCGGGATGTGCCGCACCAGGCCGAGCATCGCACCGAAGAACAACTCGGCGACGGCCACCGAGTTGCCGGCCGGCGCGTTGATGACCGCGATCCCCAGCTCCGTGGCGAGATCGACCGCGATGTTGTCGACGCCCACGCCGGCCCGGCCCACGACCGCAAGCCGCGGCGCCGCTCGGAGCAGCTCCGCAGAGATCCGCGTGGCGCTCCGGCCGACCAGTGCATCATAGACGCCGATCCGCGCGAGCAGCTCGTCTCGTGGGAGCGTGGGCACCTCGTCGACCGCGAGATCCGGCTCCGCGGCCAGGAGGGCGACCCCTTCGGCGTCGATGTCGTCGGTTACGAGAACGCGGTAAGGCACGAGAATGATCCTGTCAGGGTCGGGGAAGCTGCGGCTGAGGCGCGCGCGGCACTGGCACGTCGCCCCGCATGCGTACTGCTCGATGCACGTTCACCCGCCGGGGCCCCGGACGCAAGCGGCGGCGTGATGCGCCGGTCCCGCCTGTTCCCGAGCTGGATCGTCTACCGGTCCATCGCCTGAAACACGGCGGTGCCGCCGATATAGGTCGCCAGCACCCGCGTTCGCAAAATGTCGGACGCGGGGATGGTCATGATGTCGCGATCGAGGACCACGAAGTCGGCATACTTGCCGGCGGTCAATGTTCCCAGATCGTGCTCCTGGAAACCGGCATACGCGGGCCAGAGTGTCATCGACCGCAAGGCTTCGTCGCGGGTCATGCACTGCTCGGGATGCCAGCCCCCCACCGGCCAGTCCCGTTCGTCCTGCCGCGTCACGGCCGCATGAAACGAGTAGAGCGGGTTGACCCGCTCCACGGGCATGTCGCTCCCGTTCGGTATGATCACTCCGGTGGTGAGCAGCGACCGCCATGCATACGCTCCGAGAATCCTGCTGGGGCCGAGTCTGTCCGCCGCCCAGTACATGTCGCTCGTTGCATGCACCGCCTGCATGCTCGGAATCACACCCAGTTGGGCGAATCGCGGGATGTCGAGCCAATTCAGGATCTGGGCATGCTCGATGCGGAACCGATGGTCGGCAGTCGGCACCGCCCGGAGAGCCGCCTCGTAGGCATCGAGCGCGATTCTGTTGCCGCGGTCTCCGATCGCGTGGGTCGCCACCTGGAAGCCCGCTTTGAGCGCGCGGATCGAGACGTCGCGCAGGTGCTCCGGCGTCGACACCAGCAGCCCGGTGTTTCCCGGGTCGTCGCTGTAAGGGGAGAGCAACGCCGCGCCACGCGAGCCGAGCGCACCGTCGGCGTAGAGTTTCACGGCACGAATCCAGAGATGGCCGTCATATAACGCGTTCTGTGGACCCTTGGCGAAGTATTCGGCCTCCGTGGCGCTGTCGTCGCTGATCATCAGATAGTCGCGAAGCGTCAACCGCCCCTCGCGCGCGAGGCGCTCGTACACCCCGATCGCCTGGCGCCTGACTCCGGGATCGTCGATGCCGGTCAGCCCCCACCGGTTGAGATCCGCCACGGCGGCGAGAATCGCCGCTTCCAGGTCCGCGTCGGTTGGCGCAGGCACCGCGCGGGCGACGAGCATCTCCGCGTTGTCGACGAACACGCCGGTCGGGTTACCGGCTGCATCGCGGAGCACCCGGCCGCCGGCCGGATCGCGAGTGTCGCGCGTCACACCGGCCAGTTGCATCGCGCGTGCGTTGGCCAGCATCGCGTGACCATCCACACGGTCCAGCAGCACCGGATGGCCGGGGACCGCGGCCGATAACGCCTGGTGCGTCGGAAACCGCTGGCCTGGCCAGCGGTTCTGATCCCATCCCCAGCCGCGGATCCACGTTCCGGGCGGTGTGACGCGTGCCCTCTCGGCGACGCGCGCGATGACTTCGTCGTACGTTGCCGTCCCCGACAGATCCACTTGCCGGAGCGTTTGTCCCACGTCCAGCAGATGCGCGTGCGCGTCCACCATGCCAGGGATGACCGTCGACCCGTGTACATCCACCACACGGGTCGACGGTCCGCGCAGGACCTGCGCTTCGCTCGCCGACCCGACGAAGACGAGGCGGCTGCCGCGGACCGCCAGCGCCTCGGCCATCGGATGCGCGGGATCGACCGTGTAGATCCGGGCCCCCGTGACGATGAGATCGGCGGGAAGCGGCGACTGCCCGCTCGCAGCGGACGCGCACATCGCGCCCGCGACGATGAGCCACGCACGCCTGTACGGCGGCGGGTTCATGCGCATGGATGACTCCTAGCTGTCATGAGTGAGTTCCGAGTACAGCCTGGCATAACTCTCGTATCGTGCCGCACTGACCTCGCCACGCTCCACGGCATCGCGGACGGCGCAACCGGGTTCGACACGGTGGGAACAATCGGCGAACCGGCAGCGCTCGCGCCACGGGCGAAACTCCGGGAAGCACATGGCGAGGACTCCGGGCGTGAGCCCCCAGAATCCGACTTCGCGAAGGCCTGGCGTGTCAGCGACGAATCCGCCGCCGGGAAGCGGGTGCAACCACGCACCGACCGTCGTGTGCCGCCCCTTGTTCACGGCCTCACTGACCGCGCGCACGCGCAGATTGAGACCCGGATACAGCGCGTTGAGCAACGACGATTTTCCGACTCCGGATGGCCCGCTCACCGCCGACGTCCGGCCGGCCAGCGACTCGCGCAGCTCCGGCAATCCCTCGCCCGTCCGCACACTCGCAAAGTGCACCACATAGCCGGCTCGCGGATAATCGGCGAACCGCGCCCGCGCCGCTTCCAGCTCCACCAGGTCGATCTTGTTCACCAGGATCTGGGCATCCAGCTCGTTGGCCTCGGCCACCACCAGAAACCGGTCGAGCATGCGCACGTGCGGCTCGGGCTGCGCGGCGGCGAATACAACGATGACCTGATCGACGTTGGCCGCCACCACGCGTTCTCCGTGGCCGCCGCCCGGCGCGCGCCTGGCCAGCACCGATCGGCGCGGCATGATCTCGGAGATTGCCCAGGTGCCGTCCTGGCCCGGGGGCTCGAGGACGACCTCGTCGCCCACCGCCAGCTTGATGTGCGCCGCCTGTTTGAGGCGGCCCCGCAACGCGGCCTCCCGCGTCTCGCCTCCCGTCGTGCGCACGACCCACACACCGCCCGTGCCGCGCAGCACCACGCCGCGCTCGGCCGGCATCTCGCCGGCGTCAACCGTCATGCGCGGCTGGCACGCTCACCCGCTCTGCCCGGCCCGCACCAGCGCGTCCAGCACCCGCTTCGCCTCTCGCAGCGACAGGCGGCCTGCCGCGGCGCGCGCCTCTGCTTCGGTCGATCCCCGCACGAGGTAGCCCGACTCGACGTGCCCCTCGAGCGCCGGCGCGCCGGCACTCCAGCGGACGAAGAAGAGATAGGCGGCCCACGGCGACTCGGGGTCCTCGGTCGCATCGACCAGGATGTCGGCGCTGTACGACGCGCCATCCGGCCCCTCGAACGCCGGCGGGCGCGAATGTACCGCGGCGTAGCCGCCGACGGTCGACTCATCGCCGCGCGCGTAGTCCGGTGGAAGATGCTGCCCGATCACCGCTTGCGGCCCCGCACCGCTTCCCGGAGGACGCTGCCGGCAATGAATGCCACGTTGGCGGGACGCTCGGCGAGGCGGCGCATTAGATACGGATACCACTGCGTGCCGAACGGCACGTATACGCGCACCCGGAACCCCTCGCGTACCAACGACTCCTGCAGGTCCCGCCGGATGCCGTACAGCATCTGGAACTCGAAACGGGACGGATCGATGGACGCCGAGCGTGCGAAACGTTTGGCATCCGCGATCAGGGCCTCGTCGTGTGTGGCGAGTCCCGGATACCGCCCCTCCTGCATGAGCCGGTGCATGCACCGGGCATAATTCGCATCGACGTCGCGCTTGTCGGGAAACGCCACCGACGGCGACTCCTGGTACGCGCCCTTGCACAGCCGCACGCGGCATCGCGCCTGCACGGCGCGCTCGACGTCGGCGGCCGTCCGGCGCAGATAACTCTGGAGCACGATACCGACGTACTCCGGATAGGTGGGATAGAACCGTTCGTAGAACAGGCGCAGCGTGCGGTCCGCGTACGCACTCGACTCCATGTCCAGCCGGACGAACGTGCGGTAGTCACGTGCCTGGGCGAGAATGTCGTGCATGATCGTGACGCACAGCTCCTCGGAAATATCGAGACCCATGGCCGTGAGCTTCACCGAGACGTTGGCGTCGATCCCGCGCTCATGGATCCGGTCGAGCATCCGCTGATACTCCTGCCCCGCGGCCCGGGCCTCGGCCTCGGAGTGCACGCTCTCACCGAGCAGATCGAGCGACGCCGTGATGCCTTTCGCGTTGAGACCCGCGACCGAGTCGAGCACCTGCTCGAGTGACTCGCCGGCCACGAAGCGTTCGGCGAATTTCTTCGCGATGCGGTTGTGCCGGACGAAGTGAAAGACCTGCGGCTGGGATGACAGGTAGAGGAGGGCTTGTCTGAGCATGGATGGGAAACGTGACGACTACGGCGAGTCCGGATAGAAGCGCTCTCGCTTGCGCGACATATCGAGGAGCAGGTTGGCGGGTTCGAAGCGCGGGGGAAAGCGGTCGTTGAGCTCCTCCAACTGCTGGACGACCGCCTCGGCACCCAGCGTATCGATATAACGGAACGGACCTCCGCGAAACGGCGGGAAGGCGATGCCGAAGACGGCCCCAACATCGCCGTCCTGCGGAGAGCGCAACACGCCTTCCTCGAGGCATCGGGCCGCTTCGTTGATCATGGCGAGGACTGCCCGCCGCTGGATCTCCGCGTCGCTCATGAGGCTCCGCTGCGCGCCGGCCGAGAGTAGTCCATAAATGGTCGGGTCCACTCCCTGTTTCTTGCCCGCCTGATCGTAGAGGTAGAAACCCTTCCGCCCTTTCCGCCCGTATCGCCCCGCCGCTACGACGCGCTGCAGGGACGCCGCCGGCGCCATGCGGGCGCCATAGGCATCGGCGATGATCTCGCCGGACTTCCCCGCCACATCGATGCCGACTTCATCGACGAGCGTGATCGGACCGACCGGGAACCCGAACGCCACCAGCGCCCGATCGATCGCGTCGACCGCCGCCCCTTCGTCCAGCATCTTCGCCGCTTCGTTGATGTAGGGCGCGAGCACGCGGTTGGCGTAAAATCCGGGGCTGTCGCGCACGATGATGACCGTCTTGCCGAGCCGCTTCCCGAACGCCACCACGGTCGTGACGACCTGGGGATCGGTCTCGGGCGTGACGATCACCTCCAGCAGCGGCATCTTGTGCACGGGGGAGAAGAAGTGCATCCCCAGCACGCGTTCCGGACGCGACGATGCCGTCGCGATCCGCGCGATCGGAATCGTGCTCGTGTTCGACGCGACGATCGCGTCCGGCGGCAACAGCGGCTCGACTGCGGCCAGCACCGACCGCTTGACCTCGAGATCTTCGAAGACCGCCTCGATGACGAGCTGCACGCTGGCGAATCCCGTGTAGTCCACGGTGCCGGATACGAGGAGCATTTGATCGTCGAACTCCGCGCGCGTGATCTGTCGCGATGCGAGACGGTCCTGCAGGACGTCCCGCACCGCGGCGAGTCCCTTCAGCACCCGCGTGTGATCGGTGTCCTTGAATCGCACTGACACGCCGCGCTGCGCGGCGATCGCGGCGATCCCCGCTCCCATGAAACCCGTTCCGAGGATGCCGATCTTGCTCACCGGCAGCGGCGGCGGCCCTGGAGGTTCGACGCCGGGATCCTTCTTCAGGGCGTTGGTCGCGAAGAACAGGAAGATCAGCTGCTTCGCGACATCACTCGCCGCCGCGATGCCGAAGAGACGGGCCTCCGCCTCCAATCCCCGCGTGCGGCCCTGGAGGTAACCGGTGCGGATCGCATCGATCGCGGCCAGAGGCGCAGGATAGTGCCCGTGCGTGCGGGCCAGCGTTTGCTCGCGAGCCTGCCGGAATACCACCGCGCGCCCGAGAGCGTTGTGGTCCAGCAGCAGCCGCTGGGTGCTCCCGCCCCGCGCACGCGCGCCCGGTCGCGGCTGGCGCAGCCGGTCGCGCCCGCCGGCTTCCACCAGCTCGCGCGCGCGCCGCACCGCGATATCCCGCAGGATGGCCGGATGGACCATTTCGTCCACCAGTCCGGTCTGCAGTGCCTTCCTCGCCCGCACGTTCTTGCCGGTGAGGATCATGTCGAGCGCCGCCCGGAGTCCCACGAGCCGAGGCAGCCGATGCGTTCCGCCCGCGCCCGGAATCAGGCCGAGCTGCACTTCGGGCAATGCGAGAACGGTCTTGGGACTCTCGGTGGCGATGCGATACGCACAGGCCAGCGCGAGCTCGAGGCCTCCACCCAGGCACGCGCCGTGGATCGCCGCCACGATCGGCGTCCGCATCTTCTCCACCCGATCCATCAGTTCCTGGCCCATCCGGCTCAACCGCTCGGCCTCGGCGGCGCCCGGGAGTTCCACCAGCTCCTCCACATCTGCGCCCGCGATCCACCCGTCCGCTTTCCCGCTGAGCAGCACCGCGGCGCGGATGCCCTGATCGCGATCCAGCCGGTCGAGCAGCGCGACGACCTCGTCCCGCACCGGGCGCGTGAACGTGTTGACCGTCGCGCCAGGAACGTCGAGCGTGACCAACGCGATTTCATCGCGGACATCGACGGTGAGTGCGGCACTCATACGGCAGGGCCCAGGGCGCGGTGCATGGCGGCCCTCATGCGCGCTCGACGACCATCGCGTGCCCCATGCCGCCGGCTGCGCAGACCGTGAGAAGTCCGAACTCCCCGTCGCGCCGTGCCAATTCGTGGCACAGGGTCGTGAGGATGCGTGCCCCCGTCGCCCCGAAGGGATGTCCGAGGGCGATCGAGCCGCCCATCACGTTCAGGATCGCGCGATCCACCTCGCCGAGCGGTGTAGTGAAACCTGCGCGCGCCGCCCACTCTGGCGATTCGAAGCCGAGCAGATTGGACAGCACCTGCGCCGCGAAAGCCTCGTGCATCTCGATCAGGTTGATGTCGCGCAGCGTCAGGCCGGCCCGCTGCAGGGCGACCGGCGCCGCCAGCACCGGCGCCTGCAGTAGCTGTTCGCCCGGGTCGAGCGCGGCGTACGCATAGGACCGGATGAACGCGAGCGGCGTATAGCCCAGCACGCGCGCCCGCTCTTCATCCATGAGGAGCACCGCAGCGGCTCCGTCGGTCAGGGGCGACGAGTTCCCTGCGGTCACCGTGCCATAGGCCCGGTCGAATACCGGCTTGAGCGCCGCGAGTTGATCGTAGCTGGTCTGCTCCCGGATCCCGTTGTCGGACGTGACGACCGTATCGTACGCGGGAGGCACGTACAGGGGCGCGATCTCCGCGGCGAGGCGGCCATCCGCCGTGCCGGCCGCCGCCAGCCGGTGCGACCGGAGCGCGAACTGGTCCTGATCCTCGCGGGAGATGTGGTTGATCTTCGCCATCTTGTCGGCCGACTGCCCCATCGTCTCGCCCGTCGATGGCTCCGCGATCGCGGGGGCGAGCGGCCGCAGATCGCGCGGCCGGATCCGGCTGAAGGCGCTCACCTTCGCGCCCAGCGTCTTGGCCCGGCTGGCTGCGATGAGCGCATCGGAGAAACCGCGGGAGTACAGGATCGGAACGTTGGACAGCGATTCCGCACCTCCCGCGATCACGGCCCCGGCATGGCCGAGGGCGATCTGGTCCGCCGCGTCGGTGATCGCCTGATTGGCCGACGCGCACGCGCGCCCCACGGTGAACGCCTGAACGGCCTTTGGCAGCAGCGGCTGCAGGGCGACCTCGCGGGCGATGTTGGGCGCGAGGACCGAGGGAATCACCGTCCCGAAGACGAGCGCGTCGACTTCCGCGCCATCCAGATTCGTACGCTGAATGAGCTCGGAGACGCAACGGCGTCCGAGCTCGATCGCGGATACCGACTTGAAAACGGTGCCGGCCTTGGCGAACGGCGTCCGGACCCCCGCCACGATCGCGACCCGGCGGCCGTTGTCATACGTGGGCATCGGCAGGAAAGCTACTGCGGAAGCCGGGGCGAGGTCAGATTTCCACCCCATGCCGCGTGCCGACGCCTTTCGGACCCTGGCCGAGACGCCATTTGACGTGCTCGTCGTCGGCGGCGGCATCACCGGAGCGGGTATCGCCCGCGACGCCGCGATGCGCGGGCTGCGGACCGCACTCGTCGAGCGAGATGATTTCGGCAGCGGCACCTCGAGCCGCTCCTCGCGCCTTATCCACGGCGGGGTGCGCTACCTGGAGCACGGGTATTTTCACCTGGTCTTCGAGGCAAGCCGGGAGCGCCGGACCCTGCTCCGCATTGCGCCGCATCTCGTCCGCCCGCTGCGCTTCACGTGGCCCGTCTACCAGGGCGCACGCGTCCCGGGGTGGCGGCTCGGCGCCGGACTGCTGTTGTACGACGCGCTCGCGCTCTGGCGCAACGTCGCGCGGCACCGCCGCCTGACGGCCCCCCAGGTCCTCGCACGCGAGCCCGGACTCGAGCCGCGTGGGTTGACCAGTGGCGCCGCCTATTTCGATGCGGCGACCGATGACAGCCGCCTGACGCTCGCCAATGCGCTCGCCGCGGAATCCGCAGGCGCCACGGTTCTCAACCACACCGAGCTCCGGTCGTTCGCGCGCGACGCCGCCGGCCGCGCGTCCGGCGCCCGGGTCCGGGACACCCTCACCGGCAACGAGTACTCGGTGCGGGCCGCGGTCATCGTCAACGCGACCGGGCCATGGGGCGACGCGGTCCGGCAACTCGCCGATGGCGCCGGCACGCAGGCCACGGTGCAGGGAAGCAAAGGCGTCCACCTCGCCGTGCCGGCCACGCGCATCGGCAACCGCGGCGCCGTGACGCTCCTGTCGGCGATCGACGGCCGCGTCATGTTCGTCCTGCCCGCCGGCGCGCACACGATCGTCGGCACGACCGACACCGAGACCACCACCGGCCCCGACGAGATTCGCGCGTCGTCGGCCGATGTTGCCTACTTGCTGGAGTCGGTCAATGCCGCGTTTCCGGCCGCTGCGCTCGCCTCGCCGGACGTCGTCAGCGCTTGGGCCGGAATCCGCCCGCTCATCGCCTCCGGTCGCACGGGGGACGCGGGCAGCGCGTCCCGCGAGCACGAGATCGTGCGCGGACCGTCCGGGGTGCTCACTGTGAGCGGGGGCAAACTGACGACGTACCGGGCGATGGCCGCCGAAGTCGTCGATGCCATCGAAACGGCGCTCGATCGGCCACCTTCGGCCTCTCGCACCGGCGTTGAGGCGCTTCCCGGAGCGGAACGGCTGACCGCCATTGCGGCGCTCGCCGCCGCGGAGCCCGCGCTGGCGCAGCCGCTCGCGCCGCCACTCCCGTACCGTGCCGCGGACCTGGTCTACGCGGTGCGCTGCGAGCACGCGTACACGCTCTCGGACTTGCTCATGCGGCGCACGCACGTCGCCTTCGAGATGCGCGATGGTGGGATCGCCGCGGCACCGCGCGCCGCCGCGATCGTGGCGCGAACGCTCGGCTGGGACGAGGGCGCATCCCGCGCCGCGGTCGACGCGTACGCCGCCGACGCACAGCGGGTGTTCGCGATCGGCGGCCGGGATGGTCGCTGACCGGTCGCCGGCCGCTCAGCCGCTCAGGACTTCTTCGTCGTGAATCGTTCGGAGCGCCACGATCGTGAGGCGGCGCGTCACGGCGGGGAGCTTGATCACCGCCGTCTCGCCCAGGCCTTTGCCCACCAGGGCCTTACCGATCGGCGACGACATGCTGCACTGGCCGTCCTCCAGCTCGACGGAATCACCGAAGACCAGGCTGTAGGTCTCGCGTCCACGCGTCTGCTCGTCCTGCACGACCACTCGCGATCCGAGCCCCACCCGGTCGGCGGGAATCTGCGCGATGTCGATCTGCGCGAGTTTGCTGAGCCGCTGGCGAAGCTGTCCCAGGCGCGCCTGCACGAACTGCTGGCGCTCGAGCGCAGCCTTGTATTCGCTGTTCTCACGTAAATCGCCCAGCTCCACCGCCTTCCGGATCTCGGCGGGCAGGGTGACGTTGAGTTCGCGCTGGAGGATCTCGACCTCTGCGCCAAGCTTCGCTTTCAGCTCTTCAATCATGCAGCACACGCCGGGTACAAAAGGGGAACGCCCGGCTGCAATGCGCGGCCGGGCTCTCTCTGCCAACGTAAGCCGCGGCCAAGACCGCCGCAACGCGACAGGCGGTCCGCACCGGGCGTTTTGACCGTTCTGGCGTGACGTTTCGCCCGCCTGTCGCGTCCCAACCGATAGGACGCAAGCAGTTGACGCTCGCACACCGGCTCGGCGCAGGCGGCGACAGGTCGCGGCCATGACGGGCCTCCCTTGAGGATGAAGGACTATGACTGGAGTCTCGGGCCGCGGGATGTCGCGGATCCGCCACGGCCTGCGTGCCGCCGCATGCCTGCTTGCGGTCGCCGCCGCCGCGTGCTGGACGGCTGACAACAACGGCGTGACGCCCCCAAACGGCGTCATTGGCGTCACGCCGGGTGGCTCCAGTGGATCCAGCGGCGGCGATGTCTCTGGACTCTACCGGCTCGAAACCCTGCGAGACACGGCCGTCCCTGCTCTGATTTTCTACGACAGCGCGTCGAGCGTCGACGACACGGTCCTCGCGGTGACCTACGACAGTTCGTCGATTTCCCTCAATACCGATACGACGGCCGTCGAGATCGACTTTCTTACGATCCGCGACATCAGGGAGAGCGCCGACTCGGACGTCAACCGCCTGGAGTCGTTCGGCGACACGACGTTCGGCAGCTACAGCGTCTCAGGCGCGACTGTTACGCTGTCCCTGACCGACACGGTCGGCGGCGCGCATACGGTCACCACGAACTATGCGTTCGCGTCCAATGCGCTGACCGGCATCATTACGTACTCCCTCTACAACACCGCCGGCCAGTTCGTCGCGACCGATACCTCGACGGCCGTCTATGACTTCGTCGGGCCGGCGACCAACACGACGAGCCATACCCTGGCGCCACATTCGAGAGCGGCCGGGGTGCCGGGTGTCCTCAGGCTGCGGCCGCCCGCGGACGCGCGGCGCATCACGGCCGGGGCTATGACCCCGCTGGGTGCCCGGACGTGGCGCGTGCCGGCGCCGGTGGTTGCTCGCTTCGCCGCTCCGACCGCGCGTACTCGTCCCTGAGGCGTTGCATCATCGACCCGCGCCGCTCGTACAGCCTCTTGAGCGGGCGCGGGGGATGCCGCCCGAGCGCATACGACGTGAGGAGCGGTAGCCCGACAGTCGAGTCGAGGTAGCACACCACCGCGTCGGGCAACCGATCCGGGTCGATCTTGCCCCAGCTCACCGCCTCGGCGGGCGTGGCCCCCGACAACCCGCCGGTATCGGGCCGGGCGTCAGTCATCTGCAGGAAGAAATCGTGCCCCCGCTCATCGATCCCCAGTACTTCCTGGATCTGCGGCTCGGTCTGCAACACAAAGTTCTTGGGACTGCCGCCCCCGAGGATCACGACCGCGCTCCGGCCCCCCGCGGCATCGGGTGCTCGCTCACCCGTCACCCAGTCGCCGCGCTTGGCGCCGAGCACGATCGCCGCCGTCTCGTTGACATCCTGGTTGGGATCGATCGTGCACGCGTTGCCGTCGAGCGCCAGCGCCGCGACGTTCATGCCGATCGACGAGTCGCCGGGCGACGACGTATACACCGGCACGCCCGCGGTATAGGCCGCCGAGAGCAGCGACTTGTAGCTCAGGCCGAGCGCGCGCTCGCGCTCGCGTACGTACTTGCCGCACAGATGATGGAACTCGGCACTGGACATCGGCCGCTGGAACTCCGGCGCCCGGATGATCTGGCGGAAAAACGCGTCCGTCGACAGCAGCACCTCGTAATCGAAGAAGATGTCGTAGATGCGCACGACGCCTTCGGCCCGGAGCACCACATCGGACGCCTGGGGATGCCCGCGATGCATGGACAGTCCGAGTCCGAAATGGGTGTCGTGATACAGATTCGCACCGGTCGACACGATCCAGTCGATGAATCCCGCCTCGACCAGCGGGATGAGCGCCGCCATCCCGAGGCCGGCCGGCGTGAGCGCGCCGGTGAGCGAGACGCCGACCGTGACGTCGTCCGCGAGCATCTTCGTGGTGAAGAGATGGCACGCTTCGCGGAGCCGCGCCGCATTGTACGCGAGGAAGGTGCCGTCGATGAGGTCAGGGACGGTCTCCCGTCCGTCGATGCGGCGCGGATCGATCCGGCCGCCGGACAGAAACCGTGACGGCGCACCGCCGGGCCGGCCATCGCCGGTGTTCGCATCAGCCACCATGCCGCCTCCCGCTGCCGCGCCGTCCCCGGGCACTGGGGTTTCCGCTGCCGGTGCCATGGGCTAGCCTGCCCCCACCGGCATCGCGTCGGCCTCCGCCGCGCCGCCCGCGATCGTCCGGTCGTGCTGGGTGCTGACGTGCGCGGCGATCACCGCCGCCGCCGCCTCCGCCGGATCATCCGTGAGCAGCATCAGATCAAGGTCGCCCGGGGAGATCTTGCCCTCCGTGAGCACCCGCGTCTGCAGCCACCGCACGAGGCCCGCCCAGTAGCGCCGGCCGAACAGGATGACCGGAAACCGAAAGATCTTCCCGGTCTGAATCAGCGTCAGCGCCTCGAACAGCTCATCGAGTGTCCCGAATCCCCCCGGGAAAATGATGAAGGCATCCGAATACTTGATGAACATCGTCTTGCGAACGAAGAAGTACCGGAAATTGATCAGCGTGTCCACGAACGGATTGGCGCCCTGCTCGAAGGGCAGCTCGATGTTGCATCCGACGGAGTGCCCGCGACCGTCCCGTGCGCCGCGATTGGCCGCCTCCATGATGCCGGGTCCGGCGCCCGTGATGATGGAGTACCCGGCGCCGGACAGCAGGCGCGCGGTCTCGCGTGCGGCGGCATACTGCGGATCATCAGGACCGGTGCGCGCGGATCCGAAGATCGAGACGCCCTTCGCCACACCCGCGAGCGTGTCGAACCCTTCGATCAACTCGCTCATGATCTTCAACACACGCCACGGATCGGTGCGCGTGAAATCGGCGCTCGGACCGCGCTCCTGCAGCAGTTTCTCGTCTTCGGTAACCGGAAGATCGCGAATGCCCTCGTCGATGAGCTGGACCGCGCCCGAGCGGCGGGCCTCGGTTCCGTCCCGCGATGGCGGCGTGCGCCCCGCGAGGAGATGCCCGGCCTCCGTCCGCTCCCGATAGCCCTCGCGCGACGCGCGCTCGGCTGACTCCAGCAGATCAGGATCGCCCTTCTTGCCGGTGGCGGTCCGTGGAACACGCGTCACTCCCCGCTTTGCCATGCCGATCTCCTGAGGAAAGAACTGAATCGCCCGGCCCAGTGGGCGTACCGTTCGATGTCGCGCACCGGCGGCGTGACGCCCTCATCGCCATAGGCCGTATACATTCGCCACCGGATGTACGCCAGCGCCGGAAGCGGAATGAACGGTGGACGCCGGTACCAGCCGCGCCGGCGAAAGCGCCAGCCGATCCGGAGCAGATCCATCGCCAACCGGGGGCGAATCACCGCGCGCGTCGCGAGTGCGAGTGTTAACCGGCGCCACGACATCGGGGGGAAAGTATCGCGTTACCGCCCCCGGCGCTGACTCGTCTCGGCTCAGATGCGCCGCGTCGATCTCGTCCTGCTCGGCCCGTTACTCGCGATCGGCGCCTGGGTCGCGGTACAGGCTCACGAACTCCATGCTGGCTCCGCCGTGCGACAGAGCGCGGCCGCCCTCGCCGAGCCCCTTCCGGTGAGCGCGCGCGCGATGCCGGCCGCTTTCGTCCGCACGATCGACCGCACCGTCATGCGCGGACGCATCGCGGCCGGTGACGCCCCGGCGACCGCACCCGAGGTCAAGGTCTCGCGCGAGCCGCCCCCTGTCCGCGACCTGGACGAGATCCACCGCCGCCTGTCGCAGAACGAAGCGGGCACCTACATCGGCGACATTCTCCTCGCGCGCGATTCGAATGTGGCACGGTGGCCGGATCGCACCGCGCGCCCCCTGCGCGTCTGGGTTCAGGCCTCGCCCATCCTCGCTGACTGGAATCCCGCATACCCGGATCAGGTCCGGGATGCCTTCTCGACATGGGAAGCCGCTGGCGCTCCGGTTCCCTTCACCTTCGTGGTGGATTCGGGCGCGGCCGACGTTCACGTGACGTGGGTCGATCACTTCGACGAGCAGATCAGCGGGAAGACGATGTGGGCGCGCGACGACAACTGGTGGATCGTCGATGCCAATATCGCGATCGCTCTGCACCACAACCACGGCGAGCCACTCGATGCCTCAGCCGTGCGCGCGATCGCGCTCCACGAGATCGGGCACCTGCTCGGCCTCGACCACTGCGCCGACACCACCAACATCATGGCGGCGCGGGTCCGCGTGCGTGACCTCTCGGCGGCCGACAAGGCGACCATGCGGCTGATCTATGCGCTGCCGCCAGGGTCGGTGAAGCAAGGGCGGTAAGCCGCCCCTATCCGGCGGCCTTCGCCTTCTTCTTGGTGGCGGCGTGCGCCCGGTGGGCGCGATGCGCGGCGCGGCTGCGGCGCGACCGGTGGACACGCGGCGGCGGACGGTTCCACCCCAGCTCCCGGTCGGCACGGAAGCGAGCGGGCATCGCGAGCGCGTTGTCCGGATCGTCGGTCACGGCCACGGCCGCGGCATCGGCGAGATCCGCACGCACGTCGGCGATCACCTTCGCGGGCCGCCGCGCGCGGGCGGCGTGTACGCGGTTGGTGAGCAGCACGACGAACATCTGGCGATCCGGATCGATCCACAGCGACGTTCCGGTGAATCCCGTGTGGCCGTACGCGCGCTCGCTCAGGAAGCGGCCGCAACTCCCATCATTACCGTCGTCACACATGTCCCACCCCAGCGCGCGATGTCCCGCGGTGCGCCGGGTGAACAGCTCGACGGTCGTGTCGCTAACGATGTGCACGCCGTCGTACACGCCGCCGTTGAGCATCATCTGCGCGAAGACCGAGAGGTCCGCCGCGGTGCTGAACAACCCCGCGTGCCCCGCGATGCCGCCGAGGGCGTACGCATTCTCGTCGTGGACTTCACCCTGCAGCGGATAGCCGCGCGGCGGTGTCAGCTCGGTCGGCGCCACACGCACTTTGAGCGAGTCGGAGGGCCGGAAGAAGGTGTCCGTCATCCCCAGAGGCTGGAACACGTGCTCGTCGAGGAACACATCGAGCCGCTCGCCTGAGACGGCTTCGACGATCATTCCCAGCACGTCGGCGCCCAGGTCGGAATAGATGTAGCAGTCACCGGGACGGCACTCGAGTTGTGTATCGAGCACGAACCGGCGCGCTTCGTCGGGCGTGCTCGCGAGGCGCCACAGCTCGCGCCCCGCCGGCAATCCCGACCGGTGCGTCAGCAGCTGGCGAACGGTCACGGAATCTTTGTAGCCGCCGCTGAAGGCGGGCACGTAGGCCGCCACAGGCGCATCAAGCGAGATGCGTCCCTGATCATACAGCACCATGATCGCCGTCGTGGTGCCGACGACTTTGGTCAACGACGCGAGGTCGTAAATCGTACGATCAGGAGCAACGCGGACACTGCTGGCTTCCCAGCTGAGACGCCCGAAACCACGCTCCCACACCACGGCGCCGTTTCGGCCGACCACGACCGCAGCACCCGGATACCCGCCGGCCCGAATACCACGCTGGACGACGCGGTCGATGGCTTCGAGCCGGCGCGCGGACATGCCGACCGCTCCCGGAGCCTTGACCGGAAGTCCGCTGTGCAGCCCGCTGGAGGCGGCGCCGAGGGTGGCCAACATCGCAGCAAACACAAGCACCGTGGGAACCCTGCCTGATGACAAAAGACAATACGCGGAGACGCCGCCCGGGCGCCTCCGAAACTCTCACCGGCCCCACTGTGGGGCGGCGGCCATGCCGATTACGGAAGTCTTGGTCTCGTACAGTCTTACGCAGCAGGCCCACGTATATAGGGATCGCCCCGCTATAGTCAAGACGAAAGATGGTCCCCCCTGCAACGGGTCCCGCAATAGTCGTCGGGCCGCCCTCCGGAGGCCCGCCCGGTGACATCGCGCCGCTGTTCCCCCGCCTCTGCCCCGCGGGTATACATCGGTCACCGGCTCCACGGCGAAAACGGCAACCTTCGCCTGGCAAATCGTGTCTCATTTTCGAACAGCATGGGAACGGACGCACTGCTGGTTCGGCGCGCGATTGACGGGGACGAACGGGCACTGCGATCGCTCTGGTCGCAGTACGCGCCGCGCGTGGACGCTGTCGTGCGCCGGCTGGTAGGCGATCCCGACTACGCGGCCGATGTCGCGCAGGAGGTCTGGATCCAGATCTTCCGCGCCCTTCCGGGCTTTCGCGGGGATTCCCAGTTCGGTACGTGGGCTCATCGGATTGCGGTCAATCGAACGCTCAACGCGCTCCGCCGCACCAAACGCATGCAGGCGCTCGAAACGGGAATCGAAGAATCGACAGCCTCCACGCCACCCGAGGATGAACGACCGTTTCTCCAGGCATCCATCGAGGCGGCGACGGCCCGGCTGGCGCCCGGCGCACGCGCGGTGTTTGTGCTGCACGATGTCGAAGGGTATACGCATGAAGAGATCGCAAGAGCGCTCGGTATCACCGCGGGCGGATCCAAATCGCAACTGTTCAAGGCGCGCGCGAAATTGCGCCGGCTGCTCGCGCACCTCGTTGAACCCGATGCGTTGCGTCCCGCTCCGGCGCCCGCTGCTGCACCCGCTGCAGCACCCGCTCCGCGCGGCCCAGCCACCGGACGCGGCACGACGACCGGCACCCCGGCAGGCCCCACGGGAATCGGAGGAGGAATCCATGCTGGGATCGTGTTTTGAGCATCGCGAACAACTCCGTGGCCGTCTGTCACTCGCTCACAGTCGCCAGTCCCATCCGTTCTTTTCGACGGCCGCTCGAGGCGGCATACTGACCTATGGACGCTGATCGCATTGCCGGGCCCGGTGGGCCTGCCCCCGCCGAATCGCACCTGGTACCGGAACGTCTGGCCGCATTGGCCGACGAAAATCCGACGTCCGCCGAAGCGCTACACCTTGCCGCATGCCCGGAGTGCTCCGCCGAAGTGGACTCCTACCGCTCGCTGCTCGCGCTGACACGGGCCGAGCGGGACCGCCTCAACGAACCGCTGACGGACTGGGAATCCATCCGCGAGGCCTTGGCCGCCGAGACCCCGGAGACCGCCGCGCCAGCCCGCCAACGGCCCGCCCCGGCCGCCAGAATGCGCTCCTGGGCCACCCGGTCAGCCGCAGCAGTCATCCTCGTCTCGAGTGGCGTCGCCCTGGGCCGTTATTCGGCTCGGCCAGGGGCTCCCGCTGGAGGAAGCCCTGCGCCGACAGTCGTCGCTAATAGCAACAGTATAGCACCAGAATCGGCTGGTAATAGCGCCAGTTTAGTACAATTCGCGCCTACTGGGCAACAGTTCGAATCTGCGGACGATGCCCTGGCGGCGGTGCTGAATGCCGAGACCCAGTACCGGCACGCGGTGGCGTATTTGATGGTCAGCGACTCGGGCGATAAGGGCGCGGGGATTCCGAACGACTACGCGACGCGCCTCGCCGCCCTGGACGAGGTCGCCCGGACCGCTCAAGCCGCGCTCATCGCGGCCCCGCATGATGTCGTGCTGCGCCGGGTCTATACCAACTCCGTCGACGCCCGCGAAGCGACGCTTCGTGAGTTGGGACGGACGATCCCCGCCAGCCTCCACGGCGGACAGTATTGATGGTGACGCCGATGCCGAAGGCGCTCCCCGGCGGCGTGACCGCGTCGGTAGTCGCGTGTGCGCTCGCGGCGGCATTCGCGGCGGCCGCGCATGCCCAGACACCGCGGCCGGATTCGGCCGGGGCGGGCGACAGCCTCACGCTGCCGGCCGCAATCGCCGCAGGCCGCGCCGCGCACCAGCTCCCCGAAGGCTACCTCGGCATCTCCTTCGTCTGCGATGTCAGGCGCCAGTACGGCCCTGAAGGGCTCGCGATCTACCATTATGGGTACCCGGCCGTGGAGTCCGTGGAGCGGGGATCGCCTGCGGACAGGGCAGGCATCGTTCCCGGCGACACGATCGTCGCGTATGACTCACGCGACGTGCTCTACCGGAGAATCGTCCTCGCCCGGCTCCTCCGCCCCGGCTCGGTGCTGGCAGTGCGGGTCCGGCGCAACGGCACCGTCAAGAATCTCCGCGTCAGCATTGCGCCTCGCCCCGCGACCTTCGTCGACATGAACGTCGCGGGCTATGGCGGTACGCCCCAGGCTCAGTCCGGCGGCAGCGCTTCCCTCGATCCGCACCAGTGGCTCGTGATCCCCAGCCCGGCCCTCCCTCCCCTCCCTCCGGGCAGCCCCGCCGGCGCTCCGCGGCCCAGCATCGCTCTCGATGAACCGCCGGCGTCATTCGATGACGCCGCCGACCCGGGCGATGAGACCACGGCAATCGCCGGCGCGCAGTTCGTCCGCACCAGCCCCGACCTGCGCGAAGCGCTCGCCCTCGACAGCGGCATCCTGGTGGTCGCCGTCGGCCAGGGCACAGCGGCCGCGCAGGCGGGACTTCGTGCCGGCGATGTCGTCGTGGCCGCACACGGCGATGCGATCGCAACGCCCCAAGCACTCGCCGGTGTCCTGCGCCAGGCGAAGCGGGATGGCCAGCCGCTGAGTCTCCGGGTCGTCCGCCGCCACCAGACGCGCACGGTGGTACTCAGATAGCACCACCGGTGCGGTAGTGCGCGGGAGCACCGCATCGCGGCAAAGCGGCGCGGCCGTTGCCGCGAGCGCCGTTGCCGCGAGCGTCGTTGCCGCGAGCGCCGTTGCCGCGAGCGTCGTTGCCGGCGATCTTGCGAATGCCGGCGTGATGCCGGCATCGCGGAGGCGCCATGGACTCTCTCGTTTCGGATCCCAATCAGTACGGCGCGGCCCCGTCCCGCACCGATCCGGCTGCGCCGCCAGCGGCGCCGGCTGCTTCACCAACTCCTTCGAGCGCCACGGCGAGCGCCACAGCGAGCGCCACAGCGAGCGCCGGCGCGAGCGCCGCAGCCAGCGGCTCGCCAGATACTTCTCAGGATGCCTCCCAGGATGCCGGTCCTCCCGTGACCGCGGATCAGGTGCGGATGATCCTGCGCCGAGTCAAGGATCCAGACCTCAATCTCAACATCATCGATCTCGGTCTGGTCTACGACGTGCGCGTCGATGGCTCGGTGGTCGCGGTCGACATGAGCCTCACCTCGCCCGGATGCCCGTCAGGACCGGAGATCATGGAGGAGGCCGAGCGGCAGATTCGGGCGATGCCCGATGTCACGGACGTCGCGATCAATCTCGTGTGGACCCCGTTCTGGTCCCCGGACCGCATCGAGCCCCGCGTCCGCGCGTATCTGGGGATGTAGCGCGCAGGAAGTAGCCGCGCAGGAAGTAGCGCGCGGGATGTAGCAGGCACAATGAGCGGGCGGCGTGCAGCGCGGGTGGCTACCCGCCGAGCAGTCCCTTGACCGCGACGACGCCGATCGCTGCGGCGCAGTTCACGAGCGTGCTCGTCTCCGAGCGGCAAGCGGCGCGCCAGTCATGACGCCGGCCGACAGCGCGAGGGCCGAGCGACGGCCATCGCGGGATCCACCTGGGCGTCCGCTCCTTGTACGCGAGATAGGCGGTCCCGAACGTCGACTCCAGCACGCCCTCTTCGTAGCGCACGATGAATCCGTATTCGACCGCGAACGCCGCGAAGGCGAGCGGCACGTACCACAGGACGCCGGTCGCGATCGCGACGCCGGTCCACACGATGGCGTTGCCGATGTAAATGGGATTCCGCGCCCACGCGAACGCGCCGTCAGTCACCAGATGGGGCACGCATCGCGTGCGGCGCCGCGTCGCGGGCCCGGCCGCCGCGACTCCCGATAACCGCATCAGCTCACCGATCGCCACCGCCACGAGACCCGCGGCCCACGTGAGCGATGTCATCGATCCGTGCACGCACAACGGTACGAGCAGCACGGGAATCGGCAGCACGCCGCGGTACCGGAAAAGCCACGCGCCGACCCGCGCGGCTCGCGTCTGCTCGGCGGCGCTCATCACCGTCATCGCGATCGGCGCGGGACGGACCGCCGGACGCGGCCAGGCACGCGCACTGTGGCCGGCGACGACCACGAGGCGGCGCTCCGCCGCGTCGGCTACGCCCGCCGCGGCGGATGCATGATCGATGACGACGTCGGCAGGCCGGCGCACGACGCGTGCGCTCATGCCATCAACCGCCAGGATCCTGCTGCCGGTTTGGCTCAGTCCCACATTTCGCGACGACGACATGACCACGGTGAAATTTAGCCCGCCACGGCGCGCACGTAAGGCGCAGCGAGAATTCGGTCACGCATTGTCTTCGCATACGTGCTCGCTCGCGTTTGCGCTGCGGTGTGGATCTCGCCGCGGAAGCGCCGGACCTCAGCGCCCGGATGCGTGCCGCTCGCTGGTCCAACCGCCGTTGCCGGCGAATGGCCGCCCGTCGAATGTCGCCCACAACAACACGCGACGATCGGAGCCGTCCGCGCGAGACGCCGCGAGCGCGAGTGCGACCGCTCCCGCTTTCGCAGCGTACGTCGCGTCGAGCAGAAGCGGCGACGCGCCGGATGCGCCGGCGGCCTGAGAGAGGCGGTCCGCGGCTATCGCGCCCGCTGCGGAGGGCCTGCCGTATGCACCGGCGTAGGCCGAGTGGTCCACCACCACGGGGACGGCGGGCAATGCATCACCGCCGCGGCCTCGCCGGCGCAGAAGCCGGCGCGTCTGGCGGATGAGGGACTGGACCCGATAGGAGTTGGCGACGAGCCGCGGCGCGACGCGCGCCGCTACGACCGTCGTGCGTACCCCGGCCACACCCAGACCGAGCGCGAGACCCGCCGCCGTGCCGCCGGTGCCAAGCGGAAGCACCACGTGTGTCGGCGCGGGTAGCTCGCCGGCGGTGATCTGCGCCGCCAACTCGAGCCCCGCGCCGACGTGGCCGAGGATGCCGGCCGGACTGCTGCCGCCGGGCGGGACGTAGTGGCGCTCCGGTTCCCGTGACGCGCGAGCCCGCCAGGCCATCGCGCGCGCAATCGCGACCACCGCCCACCGGCTGCTCGTAGTCTTGGCCGAGCCGCGCTCGATCGCCTGCGCCACCGCCAGCGACACGGGGTGCATGGCGTGCGCCCATCGTATCACTTCGGTGCGCGCGCCGAGCCGGCTGGCATGGACCGCCGTCGCGTAGACATGGGTGGACCCCTCTCCGCCGACAGCGAGCACGACGTCACCCGGACGCACCGCTCCGAGCAGGAACTCGAGTGCTCGCACTTTGTTGCCGGCCGCGACCGGCGCGTTCCGGTCGTCTCGCTTGAGCCAGAGCGCCCCGCCGTTCGGCAGTGCGACCCGCTCGACAGGCGACGGATAGACGCCCAGCACGGCGCGCGGCAGAGCCGCGAGGCCCGGGAACCGATCGTAGAGTGGGAAACCCTTAGATTCCACGCACTGTGTCCCAAGCCCACCGGCGCCCGATGGCGTCTTCCCCTCCACCGGTCACTGCCGCCGTCACGTCGCGCCCCGATGGGGCCCCCAAAGCTGTGTACATCGACACCCCGTGGGTCGCGGACCAGTGGCTCGCAGCGGTGGGAGGAGCAGGGGCGGTCGCCCTCGATACCGAAGGGGCGAGTTTTCACCGCTTCGTCGATCGAATCTACCTCCTGCAGCTCTCGACGAGATCTCACAGCGCGATCATCGACCCGCTCGCCGCTGGCCCGCTGGCCGGCCTGGGAACGATTCTCGAAAATCCGGAGATCGAGATCGTCTTTCACGATGCCGACTACGACCTCCGGCTGCTGCACCAGGACTACGGATGGTCCGTCACCAACATCTTCGATACGCGAGTGGCGGCGCAGCTCCTCGGCATCCGTGCGTTCGGTCTGGCCGCGCTGCTCGAACGGTATTTCGGGGTCAAACTCGACAAGCAGCACCAGCGTGCGGACTGGTCGATGCGGCCGCTCACGCCGGGAATGCTCGACTACGCAGCTCAGGACACCCGGTATCTCCTCGACCTGCGGGAGCAGCTGGCCACCGAGCTCCGGGCGAAAGGCCGCTGGAGCTGGGCGGCGGAAGAGTTTGCGCGACTCGAGGGAACGCACTGGGTGGCCGAGGATCCCACCGAGGCGTTTCTGCGAGTCAAGGGCGCTCGCGACCTCTCACGGCGCGAGTTGTCGGTCCTGCGCGAGCTGGTACCGTGGCGGGACGGCGTCGCCGCGGAACTCGACCGCGCGACGTTCCGGGTCATTGGCAACGAGACGCTCCTCGAAATCGCGCGGCAGGCGCCGGACAATCGCGAGACACTGGCCGCGATCAAGGGAATGCCGCGCGGAATGACCGAGACGCGCAGCGGCGAGATCCTTCGGGCCGTACGCCGCGGTCTCGACACGGCGGACGATGCGCTCCCGAGGTTTCCCAAGGCGCCACGCTGGGATCGCGATCCGGATCTCGACGACCGCGTCGCACGCCTCAAGGTGCTGCGAGACGCCACCGCGGCACGTCTCGACCTCGATCCCGGAGTCCTGTGCTCGCGCGAACGCCTCGAGGCCGTGGCCCGCCGGATGCCGCGCACCGCCGCCGAGCTGGCCGCGATGCCGGAACTGCGCCAGTGGCAGGCCGCGGAGCTGGGCCCGGAATTCCTGAGAGCCCTCTGGCCATCGGCGACGCCGGCGGCAGACCCGGCGGCGGACCCGGCGGCGGAGCCGGCCAGCGACTCACCCTATCGCGACGAATAGCGCTCCGGCCCTGCGCTACTTTCGCGTCGGCTTCCCGGGCGGCGTCTCGCTCTTGAAGACGTCGCGATTGATCTGGATGTACTGCTGCTGCGCCGCCGGGACGTCTTCCTCCGGAAAGATCGCCGTCACCGGACACTCCGGTTCGCACGCCCCGCAATCGATGCACTCATCCGGGTGGATGTAGAGCATCTTCTCCCCTTCGTAGATGCAATCGACTGGGCAGACATCGACGCACGACTTGTCCTTGATGTCGATGCACGGCTCGGTGATGATGTACGGCATGTCGGGCTCGGCGCAGCGGCCGGGGGAAGAGGTGGACTGAAAAGTAACAAGAATCCACAGCGAGCATCAGTAGCCGGCGGGGGTAGCCGCCGGGCGCGCTCTACCCTTTGCCCGACGGGCGGCCGGGCAGCGTCAGGAACGGCTTGGGGTCGATGGGCTCGCCATCCCACCAGCGCGCGGCGTTCGGCCGCTTCATGAGCTGGAAATGCAAATGCGGCTCGTTGGCCGGCGCATTGCCAGTGGTGCCGACGTAGCCGATGATCTCACCCTTGGCAACGTCCTTCCCCTCGGACAGCGTCGACGCGTAGTGATCGAGGTGCGCGTAGTAATACACGAACCGGTTCCCGGCGTCGATCTCGTAGATGGTGATGCCGCCCGCCGGATTTGTCCGCATCCGTAGCACGCGGCCGTAGTCCGCCGCGAGTACCGGCGTCCCGCGGGGCGCCAGGATGTCGAGCGCGCGGTGTTCGCGACCGCCGGTGCGGGGCGACGTGTACGTGTCAGGCACCTGCGAGGGGCGGACACCCGACACCGGTACCATCAGCTCCCGGCTCATGAGATAGACGCTCTGGCTCGACGACGCAACGCCGGGCGTGACCGGCGCCGGCGCGGGCTGATGCCCCGCGCACGCCGCCCCCGAGAGCGCCATCAGGCTGCCCGCGGCGATGCTCCCACGGGAGAACCTTGCACGGGAGATCCTGCCACGGGTGCACGTGCCGGTGTCGCTGCTCGATGGGCTACGCACCGCTGATCTTCGCCGGCCTCCAGGTCAGCATCCACTCCTGGATTTGCCCGGGCTCGACCCAGTGCGCGCCACCCCAGGCGCCAAGCGCGTCGGCCAGCGAGTCGGCCGCACCGAGGCCCGGCTCGATCGCCAGGTTGAGATACGGCCGGCCGCCCTTGAACGGAGTCCACTCCCCCTTGTTCAACCAGACGCCGACGTTCGGGACGGTCCGCTCGTCGAAGGCGACTTCCATCCGGAGGTCGCCCTCGGTGACGGCGGCCACGCCAGCCCCGGACGGCATGTCGAGAAACAGCTTGCACGCGTATTGCCGTCCCGCCAGGTCGGGGTGCGACAGATCCACGATGCGAGCCTCGACCCTGGCATGCGGCCAGCGAAACTCGGGCACGAGGCCGCGGAGCGCATCACCGCGGTGCGACCACACGCGGGCCCGGGCGCCGACGGGCAGCTCGAGCCGCGTGGACGGCGTCAGAGGAAAAAGCGGTTGCGCGGCCCAGAGAAACGGCAGCCGGTCATGCCCCGTGTTCCGCACCTCATATCGCATCACCACCGCGCCGGCACTCGTGACCTGCACCACGCGGGTGAACTGATACGGCATCCGCCGCCCTTCCCACGCGCATGTCGCGCGGTGGCCCGTCGGATCCGTCTCGACCACCACCGAGGCGTGCTGGGCCCACAACTCGCCGTGCTCCGGGAGCGCCAGGCCGCCGAACCGGGGCACGCCGTTCGGAATGTTGCACGCGGCGACGGTCGGGAAGCATTCATCGTAGCCTCCGCTGTCGGCGGTCTCGCTGTACGACGCCCCGTCGACGGGCTCGCGCGCCGGCAGCGCCTCGTTGCTCCACAGCCACTCGCGCCCCAGCGCCACGAGTGACACGATGCGTCCGCCGAGCGCGGGCACAATACGCACGCGCGTCGCGCCGCCTTCCAGCTCAATGAAGCCGAATGTCACACGATGTCGCCGGGATCGATTCCCCGCGTGGCGAACACACGTGCCACCGCCTCGCCGATCTTGTTGTTCGGCGTGCTGGCGCCCGCCGTGATTCCCACGGTCATGTGGTCCGCGCCGCCGAGCCATTCGCTCGTCTCGATATCCGCGGATGCGCCGATCGGCCGGTGGCGGATCGCCCCGCGGCCCACATCGAGGCACTGGGCGTCCTCGACGTGAAACGTGCGCACCGACGCGCCACAGATCGCCGCCAGCGAGATCGTGTTGCTCGAGTTGTAGCCGCCGATCACCAGCATGACGTCGAGCGGCTCGCGCAGCAGCGCCTCCACCGCATCCTGGCGGTCCTGTGTCGCGCTGCAGATGGTATCGAAGGTCCGGAAGTGCTCCGCCCGGTAGTCTTCACCGTGTGCTCGTGCCAGCGCCCGGCCGATTTCCTCGCCGATCGCCAGCGACTCGCGCGCCAGCATGGTCGTCTGGTTCGCGACGCCGACGCGCCGGAGATCGAGGTCCGGATCGAATTCCGGTGACGCGGAACGCGCGAACCGCGACACGAACTCCTCGCGGGACCCGCGCCCCTCGATGTAGTCGCATACGACGCGCGCTTCGTCCATGTTCCGGATCACGAGATAGCGGCCGCCAGCGTAGCGCGAAACCTGGGACGCCGTCGCGCGCGTCTCCTCGTGATAGTACTTCCCGTGAATCACCGCGGTCATCCCGGCCCGCGCGTAGCTGTCGACTCGCTTCCACACGTTGAGGACGGACCCACAGGTCGTATCCACGACGACCACGTTTTTCGCGCGCAGCGTCTCGAAGTCGCGCATCGTCACGCCAAACGCCGGCAGGATCACGACATCTCCGGGCCCGACCACCGAGTAATCGAAGTCGCCGCCATCGGAGCGCAGGAAGGTGATGCCCATCTCCCGCAGCTTCTCGTTCACGTGGGGGTTGTGAATGATCTCGCCCGCGAGGAAGATGCGGCGGTCGGGGAACTTCGTTCGCGTCTGGTACGCATACTCGACGGCCCGCTCGACGCCGTAGCAGAACCCGAACTCCCGCGCCAGTCGCACGGTCACGGTGCCAGCCGTGAGCACGTAATCGCGTTGGCGCAGCAGATCGACCAGCCGCCCGGTATAATCGGCCGCGAGCGTATCGTGCACTTCGGCTTTCAGCCCGAAGCCCTTCCGATAGTACGTCGGCGTCGTCTCCGGCAACGGCATGGCCCCAATCTAGCCGAACCCGCCTCCCACGCGCCGGCGCGGACTCCACCCCGCCTACGACGAGCTCAACCAGATGTCCGCGGACGGTCTGACCGGTCAGCAAGCCTCGCAAAACCACCGTATCAGTCCTGGTCGCTCGTATGACCTTCCCTCGGTCGTCATCCTATCCTACGTTGCCCTGAGACAGTTGTTTTCCTCAACCGGCCCCCTGTCAGTGCCTGCCGATAACGGCCACCCGTCCGCATTGCTGCCGGCGGCCGATGCCGTGACCCCCGATCCGGACTTCCCGGGCACCCGTGGTGATCAGCCTGCACTGGACGCCACCGCGGTGACCAGACTGACGGCACCCGCTCTGCCGGCCGGCTTGAGCAATCACGAGGACCTCGCGGTCGCGCCAGTGCGCCGCGATGGGATCGCGAGCCGCATCGCCGACGACGCGCCGCAATCCACCCGGCCGTCCGTGATCGTCTCGCCGGTCTTGGCGGCACCTGGAGTCACCGCCGGTCCCGCCACGGGCTCCGGCACGATGTCACAAGGAATCGCGCCCCGGACGCCACTGCTGCGCCCGCCCGCGCTGGTCAAAGGCGACGCCATCGGCGTCGTGGCACCATCATATGCTCCCCGCCCCGGCTGGCTCGCGCGCGGCGTCAAGGCGCTCGAGCGCCTCGGCTACGGTGTCATTCTCGACCCCGAGCTGGGAACGCTCCGCCGCTTCCAGCGCGCGGAGGATGAGCGCCGCGCAGAGAATTTCATGGGACTGTGGCTGGATCCGCAGGTCAAAGCCGTGATTGGCGGCACGGGCGGCTACGGCGCGATGCGGATGCTCCCCCACCTCGAACCCGAGGTCTTCCGGCTCAACCCCAAACCGTTCGTCGGCTACTCGGATGTGACGGCGCTGCATCTCTGGCTCATGCGGCGAGCCGGACTACGCGTGTTCCATGGTCCGACGGTCGATGACCTGATCCCGAGTGCCCGCGACCCCACGATGGCGTCGCTGCTGGCCGCGCTCACCACCGCGAGGCCGGCGGCACGCATGGGCCGAGAAATCGCGCGTGTCGTGCGGCCCGGCCGTGCAGTCGGGCGGCTGACCGGCGGCAACCTCTCCCTCGTCCAGCAATCCATCGGCACACCGTACGAGATCGACACCCGCGACGCGATTCTCTTCCTCGAGGAGACACGCGACCCGATGTCGGTCGCGGATGAGCGCCTCGTCCACCTGCGTGCGGCCGGCCTGCTGCGCCATGTTCGCGGAGTCGTCTTCGGCCAGCTATCGCTCGACCGCTCGGAAGAGGATGAGTTCGAAGACTTCTTGACAGACCTGCTCGCCGATCTCGATATACCCATTCTCGCGGACTTCCCGGCCGGACACGAAGTCCCCAACTTGACGCTGCCACTCGGCACGGAGGTAGAATTGGTGGCCGAGGAACAGACCGGGTGGTTGGTCTATCGCGAGGACGCACTGTCGTAGCGTGACCGGTACGGCGCTCGGCGTGATGTCGCGGTGAGTCCGGCGGGGAGTTCAACGAGGCGTTCAACAGGAGGCGCTGAGGTGCAGCGGCAAGGTCTCCTCTGGGTCGTGCTCGTCGTGGTGCTCGTCGTGTGTGCGATCCAGGCGTGGCGGGAACGGCCGAGATAACGAAACCGATCCGGTTCGGCGGCCGCCGTTCTGGCTGCCGCTCTAGCGGCCCAATCGCTGCAGCTCCTCGAGGAGACAGCGATCCTGGACGACATCGATGCCGGCCGCGAGCAGCCGCGCCGCGGCGGCGTCATTGCGAATACCGCTCTGCATCCAGACCACGCGCGGCGATGCCGCGAGGATGTCATCCACATGAGGCGGAATGTCCTCGGACCGCCGGAACACGTCGACCAGATCAATCGGTCCGGGAATGTCGGCAAGCCGCCGGTAGACGGGCTGCCCCAGCACTGACGTCATCTCCGGGTAGTAGACGGGCACCGGGATGACCTCGAGACCCGCGCGCTGCGCGTACGCGGGCACGTAGTACGCCGGCTCGCCAGTCCACAACGGCTTGATGCCGAGGACCGCCACGCGATGGACGCCCTCGAGAAGCGCCGCGATGCCGGCGTCGGACTCCACGATCCGGCCGGGCGCGCGCCCGGAGCCGGCCTGCTGCGGTGCCGATCGATCCATACGGAAAGCTATTGCGTTAGATTGAGGTGCCCCCGGCCACGCGCCGGGATGCGCGGACGCAGAGCGTCTGGCGTGGCCGACCGGTCGGCCGCCGTTCCCGATCTTCGTAACCTGGAGTACGTCACCATATGCGCATGCTCGTTCTGGGGCGTGGGCTGCAAGGCTCGGCCTGCGCCTACGATCTCCTGCAGAATCCCGAGGTGACCGAGGTCCGGGTCGCCGACCTTCACGTGGATCACCTGCCGGAATTTCTCGCGCCCTATTCCGGGCGGAGGCTCATTCCCACCCGGCTCGATGTCCGCGACGCGGCGGCGGCCGGCGCCGTCATGCGCGAATGCGACGCCGTGATGAGCGCGATCCCGTACTACTTCAACTTCGAGATGGCGCGTCTCGCCGTCGAAGCAGGCGTGCACTTCTGCGACCTTGGCGGCAACACCGAAATCGTGTTTCAGCAGAAGGAACTCGGCGACCGCGCACGGCTCGCGGGAGTGACCGTGATCCCCGACTGCGGCCTCGCACCGGGGATGGTCAACATTCTCGCCCAGTACGGTATCTCGCAACTCGATCAAGTCGAGAGTGTGAAGATCTTCGTGGGCGGCCTCCCACAGCATCCCGAGCCGCCGCTCAACTATCAGATCGTGTATTCGCTGGAAGGTGTCCTCGACTACTACACGACGCTGTCGTGGGTGCTCCGCGATGGCAAGCGGCATCAGGTCAAGGCGCTGTCGGAACGCGAGGCGGTCTCGTTCCCGGCGCCGGTCGGGATGCTGGAGGCATTTCACACCGCGGGCGGTCTCTCCACGCTGGCTTTCCGGTACGAAGGGAAGATCCCGACGATGGAGTACAAGACGCTCCGCTACCCGGGCCACGCGCACATCATGGAGGCGATCCGCGACCTCGGGCTCCTTGACCTCACACCCGTCGATGTCAAGGGAATGAAGGTCATCCCGCGTGAGGTCGTCGTCGGCGTCGTCGGGCCGCGCCTCACCAAGCCGCACGGCAAGGATCTGGTGGCGCTCCGCGTCATCGTCGAAGGCACCAGAGCCGGGGCGCCGGCCCGGATCGGATGGGAGCTGCTCGACTACTTCGATGGCGCCCGCGGCATCAGCGCCATGGAGCGCACCACCGGATACTCCCTCTCGATCACAGGGCAGATGCAGGCGCGCGGGGAAATCACACCCGCCGGCGTGTACACGCCTGATGAATGCATCCCGGCGGCCCGCTACATCGCCGAGCTCGCAAAGCGCGGCGTCAACATCCGGGAGATGAAGAGCTGACACGCCGGCAATCGGTCGCCGGAGACGAACCGGCTACCGGCTCGCGGACAGCGCGCTGGCAATACGTCCGCCAGCCATACATCCGCTAGCGATACACCCGATAGACCGCTCCCAGTTGGTCGTCGGTGATCAGCAGCGACCCGTCCGCGCCGACCATCACGTCGGCGACGCGGCCCCACCGGCTGCCGTCGGGACGCTGCCATCCCGTGATGAAGTCGTCGTACGACTGTGGCTGGCCATTCGCGATGTGCACCCGAATGATCTTGTCGCCCGTCGGCACGTCGCGATTCCACGATCCGTGGCTCGCGACCAGCGCATCGCCGCGCATCGCCGGGGGCAGCACCGTCGCCCGGTCGAGGAACGTGATGCCGAGCAGCGCGGAATGCGCCTGCACATTGAGGGCGGGAACGGTCATTGACGCGCACTTCGACGCATCGTGAAACTCGGGGCTCGCGTGTCGGTCGCCCCAGCAGTAGGGCCATCCATAGAATCCGCCGGCCTGGATGATGTTGATCTTGTCGGGCGGCAGGTTCTGGTGATCGGGCTCGAGGTTGTCGCGTTCGTTCACCGTGACCCAGATCCGCTTGGTCGCGGGATCGACCGCCACGCCGACGGCGTTGCGAAGGCCCGATGCGAAAATCCGCCCGTTGGCGCCGTTCTCGTCGAACCGCATCACCGTCGCGCGCGTCGAATCGCGCTCGACGCAGACGTTGCACGACGAGCCGTCGGAGACGTACATCGCGCTGTCCGGCCCGAACACGATGGTGCGCGTCGAATGCCCGCTTCCGCCGCCATAGTGATTCACGTAGACGGGTGATCCGGTGGGAACGCCCCGTGCATCGAGTCCGAACCGCACCACGCCGTCGTTGTTCGCCACGTAGAAATACCGCTTGTGAAACGCCATCCCGTGCGGTTCGTTCAATCCCTGGGCGATCACGGTCTGGCTGTCGGGCACGCCGGCGCTATTGAACGCGTGGAGCCGGACGATGTTTCCGCGCTGGGTGGCGGAGACATACACGGACCCATCTGCGCCGAGCACCGTCCAGCGCGCCGCAGGCACGTGCGCGAAGTATTGCGCCTTGAGTCCCGCCGGCAGCGTCAGTTGCCGCTGCAGGTCCGCGTCGGTGGCTGGCTGCGCCGCTGTACGTGATGGCGCACAGGCCGTGATCAGGCTGGCAAGCGCGCCCGCCACCGCGAGCAGACACGGGCTCCGGCGCGGACTCGTCCGGACAGCGTTCACGTCATGTGGATCTTGCACTCATCCTCCGACTCGGGTCTTCGTCCAGATCACTACCACGGCGCAGTCCGATTGCCCGCTGGCCTGGAATTGCGGGGGAGCCTCGGACGGCTGGTACACCTCGACCGCCGCGACTTCGTCGGGATGCATGTAATCGTTGAAATCGCCCTGCATCGGAGTCGGCACGCCGTCGATGACGTAGGTCAGGCACGTGCCGCCGGCGCCTCGCGAGCCCCTGAGCTGCGGCTGTCCGGACGAGTAGTCGATCGTCAGCCCTGGAACGGTCGTGAAGATGTCCGTCATCTGCGTGGGCAGCTTTTCCGCGATCTGATCTTCCGTCAGGTAGCGGCCAAGTCCGGACTTCTGCCGCTGCGTGAATCCGACGTTGCGCAGCCCCTTCTCCCGCTTGCCTTCGACCTGGACCGGGGTCAGCGTCGGTGGTGCAGGAAGCATTTTGACGTCCGTGCGGTGTGGCGCTCGTGCCGACAGGTCGACGGTCACCTGCATCGGCGCGAAGCTCAGCTTCCGGATCTGCAGCGCCTGCGTTCCGGACGGCAGTCCGCGCAGCGTATAGGTGCCGCTGTCGCTCGTCGTCGTCGTGGGCGCGGCACCCGCTACGGACAGCTCCGCGCCAGCCAGTGGCTTGCCCGTCGGGTCGGTCACTCGCCCTTCGACCACCGCACGCCCCGTCCTCAACGCCACGGTGCGAGGCTTCGCCGCTGCCGGGGTTGTGCCTGCCGGTGCCGACGCGCTCGCCGTGACGGCCGTGTCGGGCGACGGGACGTGCAGCATCGCGATGGTGACGAGCTCGCCCTGGTTGGAAATCGGAACATCGGCCGTCGCGAGACCTCCCCGTGATGCCCGCACGGAGCCCTGCACGCTCGCCGGCGTCCCGCACAGGCGATACGTGCCGCTGGAATCCACCGTGGCCTCACGCACGCGTGGCGCACGGTGCACGCCGGTCGCGGCGCTCACTTCGAGTTCGGTCCAGTAGAGCACCACACGTGCTCCCGTCGCCGGTGCATCCGTATCGGCGTCGAGGACCCGGCCGATCACCGCGGCGGGGCCGGTGAGCCGCTTGTCGGGCGGACAAAAGAGATTCAGCACTGTGGACTGTGACGGCGTCGACATCCGCACGACGGCATACCGCGCCAACGGCATGGCGATCGGCTGCGTCTCGATGGCCAGGCCGATCGAATCCAGCAGCGGATGCGAGAGTTGCAGTTTGTATTCGCCGGGCAGGATGCTGTCGATGCGGAATTGCCCGAGCGAATCCGTGACGCCTTCGCGCTTCCCGCCGACGACGATGACAGTGGCGTCTCGGAGCGGACCGCCGTGGATGCTGTCGATGGCGACACCGATGACGCCCGAGAAGTGGTGTGTCGTGTCCGGGAGTGGCTGTTTCGCGGCGGCCGGCGCCGCCTTGCCCTTGGTTTTGCTCGCCGGCGGCGCGGGCGGCGCCGCCTGCTGCGCCACGACGCGCGCGGCCGCAAACGGCGCGACGGCCACGCCGGCGCCCATCCCGAGCCCGATTGCGAACGTGCTGCCGGCCACGAGACCGGCAAATGATCTCCGCGCGCGCCTGGGCGCACGGCTTCCGGGTGCAGTCATCCGAACCATCGCTTCAACGCCGCGGTCGTGGTGCCCAGGCCGCCCGGCCGGGTCGCCGCCTCGAGGGCGACGGCGAAATCGGGCGCCGTAGGGTACCGGTCATTGGGGTCGCGCTCGAGCGCTTTCAGTAGTACCCGCTCGACGGCACTTGGGAAATCTAGGTCGGGGCGCAGCTTCCGGAGCGGCGTCGGCTGGTGCCTCAGCCGCGCGATCATCAGCTCCTGTTGCGACTTGCCCGTGAAGGGCAACGACCCGGTAAGCATCTCGACGGTCATCAAGGCCAGCGAGTACACATCGGTCCGCCCGTCGAGCGCCTTGCCGCGTAGTTGCTCGGGGCTCATGAACTCCGGCGTCCCGAGCACGATGCCGGTCGCGGTCAGCCGCTCCAGTTCGGGACCCGCCTTCCGCTCCTTCGCGAGACCGAAATCCATCACCACGGCATGGTCGCGGTCATCGGCCCGCCGGACGATCATGACGTTTTCGGGCTTGAGATCCCGGTGCACGATCTGGTGATCGTGTGCGGCCTGGAGTCCGGCGGCAATCTCCGCCACGAAGCCGACGACATCATCGAGCGGGAGCTGCCCGAACCGATATGTCCGGTCAGCCAGAATCTCGCCCGCGAGGTACGGCATCACGAGATACACGAGTCCATTCGCCGTCTGGCCGAGGCACTCGATATGGCAGACGTTCGGATGCACCAACTTCCCCGCCATCTCCGCTTCCCGCCGCAACCGGGTCATGGCGGTCGTATCCTTGGACAGCGACGGGGACAGCACTTTGATCGCATGCTGCGTCTCGGCCCCCGTGTCGGTCGCCAGATACACGATCGACATGCCGCCCTCGCCCAGCTTCCGCTCGACCTTGTAGCGTCCGTCGAGGAGTTGGCCGATGAGGGTCGCATGCGCCGGAACGGATGCCGGTGTCAGCTTTCCTTTTTTGAACGCCGGACCCTGGCCGGTGGGCAGCGCCCGCGGGGGCCCCTTCGAACGCGATGCGGTCCCGGGCGAATACCGCGGCGATGGCGGCCGCAGAGGCGTCGGCAGTGCGACGGGCGATCCGCCCGGCGATCCACCTGCCGGCGCGCCCGGTGCCGGCGCGGCTGCTTCCGCCTCCGCCACAAGCTTCGCGCCGTCCCGCGGGCAGAAACGGGTCGTGCCGCCGTAGGTGACGCCACAAGTGGGGCAGCGCAGGCTCATCGCCCCGTTAATCTAGTGCCCGGCGAACGCCGGGCAGTCCCCGCTAGGACCTCACCCGGTTCCGTCCTTCCGCCTTGGCGCGATACAGCGCGGCATCGGCCTGCCCGAACAGATCCTCGGCCGAATCGACCCGGGGTCCCGGGAATGTCGCGACACCGATACTCGCGGTGAGGCGGAGACCGGTGCCTTCATTCCCCGGTGCCCCGATGACGGCGAACATCTGCGCCTCGATCCGCTCGCGGATGCGTTCCGCGAACGCGACCGCACCGCCCTCCGCCGTCTCCGGCAGCACGACCACGAATTCCTCGCCGCCGTAACGGGCGACGACGTCCACGCTGCGGACCGCGTGCTGCAGCAGCGCGGCCACTTCGCGCAGCGCGTCGTCGCCGGTGAGGTGTCCGTAGGTGTCGTTCACCCGCTTGAAGTGATCGAGATCGATCATCAGCAGTGTCACCACCGAGCTATAGCGCCGCGCCCGGTCCAGTTCGGACGCGAGCCGCAGGGTGAGGGCGCGGCGGTTGAGCACCTGGGTCAACGGGTCGGTGTGCGCCAACGCTTCCAGCCGCGCGTTGTCCGCGCGGGTCATCTCGATCACCTGCGCCCGCTGGATGGTCGCCACGGCCGCGCGAATCACGGTGTCCGCGAATTCCACGTCCTCCGGTGTGAGCAACGGCTCATCGGCCGAGCGCCGCAGGAAGAACACGCCGGCCTGAGCCCGGTCGAGCGAGAACGGCAACGCGATCACCGAGCGGATCGACACCACCACGCCATCCCGCAGCCACGACTCGCGCACGCGGTCGTACAGCGGGCTCGTACGGAGGTCCTCGATCAGCACCGGCGTACCGCCATCGAGCGCGGCGCGCACTTCGGGATAACGGTCCAGCGTGATCTCGAGGTTGCGGATCGCGGGATTCTCGAAGGCCGCGGCGACGAGTCCGCGCTCGTCACCCGGTCGCGCGAGGATCACCGAGCAATGCGAGATGTCGAGCGCCCTCGCGACGCGGCGCGCCACGATATGGTAGATCTCATCGGAGGACAGGTCGCCGGTGACTTCGTGCAGGATGTCCACGAGTTTCCGGCGGCTTTCGGCGTCGTCGCGGGCGCGCTGGAGCTCGACGTCCTTGGTGCGCAGCTCTTCCCGCGCGGCCACGAGCGCGGCCCGGACTCGCAATTGCGCCTGGATGCGCGCCAGCAGCTCGCGCACTCGCACCGGCTTGCGCACGAAGTCGGCGGCACCGAGACCAAGGGTCCGGACGGCTGCTTCATCCGGCGGGAGCGACGACACCATGAGGACCGGCAGGTCGCGCCAGCGGTCGTCGGACTTGATCCGCTCGAGAGTCTGATAGTTGTCAGAACCCGGCATCGCGACATCGAGCAGCAGGAGATCCGGCGCATCGCGCTCCAGCCGTTCGAACAGCGCATGGCCATCCGCGGCGGCGCTCACGTCGTAGCCCTGCTCCTTGAGCACCCAGGCCACCGTCTGCAGCACGGCCGGGTCGTCGTCGGCGACCAGGATGCGGGTATTCGCGATCACCGTCCGCGTCTCCGATGCGATGGGGATCGCGGCCGCGCGTTCGGAGTGCGCGAGTGCCGCGCCTCCGCCGGCGAATGCCCCGCGCGGCGGATCGCCGTTCTCCGCCAGTGACGATGATCCGGCCCCCAGGGGGAGCGGTTCCACGATGCCTGCCTCACGCGCTGATACGGTTCCGCCCAGCCGACTTGGCGCGGTACAGATTGCGATCCGCCGCCGCGAGCAGCGCCGCGGGCGACAGCTCGCCGATCTCCGGCGCGACCATCACGCCTACCGAAATCGTCACCGGCAGCGACTGCCCATGGCCCCCGAACACATGGTCGTCCACGTTGCACCGCAAGCGCTCGGCAAACGACGTCGCGCCCTGCGTGCCGGTGTCCGGTAGCACGAGGATGAACTCGTCGCCGCCGAGTCGCGCCACGGCATCGGTGTCACGGGCGGTTTCGTTCAAGATGTCGGCCACGGTCTGGAGGACGTAGTCGCCGAATGGATGCCCAAAGGTGTCGTTGATCGATTTGAAATGATCGACGTCGATCGCCAGGACCGACAGGGGCGTCCCGCGCCGCCGCGCCTGGCGGCACTCGCGCGCCAGCCGCGTCTCGAGCGCGCGCCGGTTGAGACACTCGGTCAGCGGATCCGTTCCGATCAACTCGATGAGCCGGTGCCGCATGTCGTCGACGCTCCGCGCCAGCAGCGTGAGATCATCGGGACGGCGGTCCGCGCCCGCGCCCAGCGGGGTGCCCAGCTCGCCGGCTTCGACGTCGCGGCACAACCGGCGCAGTGCGTTCATCCGCGACCGGAAACTGCCGAACGCGAACACCAGCGTGCTCCCCGCGAAGAGAAACATCGCCGAGTACGTCACGATCGCCCAACCGTCGGCTGGTGGCCCGGGCCGGACGGGAGCGACGAAGAGCGAACCCACGATGTATGTGGCAAGTGTCGACAGCAGCCCCCACACCGCGAACGAAAGCCCGTAGTACACGACCGCGAGTTGCGCGGCCACCAGCCCCAAGATGAGCAATCGATCGTAGTCGCGCACCGCCGCCGTGAGGTACACGACACTCGCGGCCGCAATCAGGTCGGCCGAGAACACGAGCGCGAGCAGGGGCCGCGGCACGCCGTCCGACGGCGTCCTCCGCAGGTGCCACGAGATCGCCGCGATTGAGCCCGCATAGGCCAGGGCCACGCCGGCGAGCGCCAACCACTGGTGGGCATCAGTACCTGAAAAGCGTTGCACCGCCGCAGCGCCCAATGTGAGCGCCGCCGCCACATATCGCGCCCAGCTTTGCCACAGTAGCACCTGCCGCTCCGCTCCGATGGCGGCCACTTTGTCCGAAATCCGTCGGGGTGGATCGTTCACGGGCCACTCCGTGGCGCCGCCGGCCGGATGAGGCGCGCCCGCGGCGACGTCACAGAGGGCTGGCACGGCGGGGGCCGTGGCCGGGCCCACCCCGATCTCCTCGCCAGGCGCGTGCCTGGAGGGCAGATCCGCGCATCCCGCCCGAAGGTCCGGGTGCGTCTCCCGATGGATATCGGGGGGCACCCGCACGATCTTCGACCGGCGGACGCCTGGAATCTCGCCGGGGACGCCTGCCGGGCGCCCAGCGGGCGTCGTGGGATAGAGCGGCGTGATACCAGTGAGGTCCATGAGCTCCGATCTGTCGGTACGAACAGGCGAACCGGTGGTGAGTCGTCGTCTGGTTGGTCGTCGTCCGGACTCGCCCAGATGCGACCCGGAGCCTGCCAGCGCATGAACCTCGAGGTTAGGCATTCCTAACCCGGGGTCTTCACGGCACAGGGTAAAGCAAGAAGCGAGCTCATCACGCTAAACATACGGTGCGCCGCCGAGAAACATTGGTCGCAAGCACGTTGCGACGGTCCTTGACGATCGGGCCCGTAAACGGCAACAGAGGCGGTAATTACCTCACCGCCTCCGTTGCCCATATCGCCATGACCGAAAGGTAGCGCAGCGCAGAAGAGCTCGCTAGACGTCGTCTCCCGACGCATCATCCGGGCCACTCGGGCCTACTTCAGTGGCCTCGGCTGGCTCCGGCCCCTCCGCCTCTTCTGGAACGACCCGAGCCACTGCCGTGACCCGGTCTCCCTGGTCCAGTTGGACCAGTTTCACGCCCTGGGCGATCCGTCCGGTCACACGGACCTGGGCGACGGAGGATCGGATGATGATCCCCTGCTTCGTGATCAGCATGATCTCATCCTCGGGCAGCACCTCCATCACCGTCACCACGTCACCGGTTCGCTCGGTGCGGTTCACCGTGATGATGCCCTTCCCGCCGCGCTTCTGCACGCGATACTCGCCGAGGTTCGAACATTTGCCCATGCCGAGTTCCGTGACGACGAGGATCGTCGCGTCGCGCTTGAGCACGACCATGCCGACCACGGTGTCGCCCGTCCGCAGCTCGATCCCCTTCACGCCGGTGGTGTCGCGGCCCATGTAACGGACATCCGCTTCGTGGAACCGCACGGACAGACCGTGGCGCGTCGCCAGGATCACATCGTTCGTCCCGCTCGTGATCTGGACATCGATGAGCTCATCGCCGCTCTCGACCTTGATGGCCTTGATGCCATTGGTCCGCGGATTCGCGTACTCGCTCAGCGCCGTCTTCTTGACGGTGCCCAGCTTGGTGCAGAAGAACAGGTACTGCTCCTCCGAGAACTCGCTCACGGGAAGCATCGCCTTGATCTCCGTGTCCGGCGACACGTTGATCAGGTTGACGATGGGACGCCCCTTCGTCGCCCTCCCCGCCTGCGGGATCTCGTACACTTTGAGCTTGAAGCAGCGGCCATCATCCGTGAAGAAGAGGATGTGATCGTGCGTCGAGCCGATGAACAGGTGCTCGATGAAATCCGAGTCCTTGAGATCCTGTCCCGAGAGGCCGCGTCCCCCCCGGCGCTGCCGCCGGTAGGTCGAGACCGCGGTGCGCTTGATGTAGCCGGAGTGCGAGACGGTGATCACCATGTCTTCTTCGGCGATCAGATCCTCGACCGTGAACTCGCCCTCGTCGCTCGTGATCTCGGAGCGCCGCTCGTCCGAGTACTGCTCCAGAATCTGGCCCAGCTCGTCCTTGATCAGCTTCATGCGTTTGGGCCGCGATTCGAGAAGGGCACGCAGGTCCTTGATGATCGCCCGTACATCCTTGAGTTCCGCCTCGAGCTTGTCGATCTCCAGGCCGGTGAGCTTCGCCAGCCGCATGTTGAGAATTGCTTCGGCCTGCACTTCCGACAGCTTGAACCGGCTCTGCAGCCGCGCGCTCGCGCGAGGCGTATCCTCGGCTTGCCGGATCAGCTTGATCACTTCCTCGATGTTGTCGACGGCGATCTTCAGACCTTCGAGGATGTGCTCCCGTTCCTGCGCCTTGTCCAGCTCGAATTGCGCGCGCCGCACGACGACATCGTGCCGGTGGCTGATGTAGTGCCCGAGGATCTCCTTGAGCCCCATGACTTTCGGCACGAGCTGCTTGGTCGTCGCGTCGGGGACCAGCGCCAGCATGATGACACCGAACGTCGCCTGCATCGGCGTGTGCTTGTAGAGCTGGTTGAGCACCACGCGCGGAATCGCATCGCGGCGCAGCTCGAGGACCAGACGGCGTCCCTCGCGGCTCGTCTCGTTGCGCATCGCCGTGATCCCGTCCAGGCGCTTGTCCGCCACGAGATCCCGGATCACCTGTTCGAGCTTGGCGCCGTTGACCTGGTACGGCAGCTCGGTGACCACGATCTGCGCCCGTCCGGATTCCTTCTCCTCGATGACCGCGCGCGCCCGCATCACGATCCGCCCGCGGCCCGTCTCCTGGTAGTCCCGGATGCCCTGGCGGCCGTAGATGAAGCCGCCCGTCGGGAAATCGGGACCTTTGACGATCTTGCGCAGGTCGGTCGCGCTCATCTCCGGGTCATCGATCAGCGCGATCACCGCGTTCACGACTTCCTTGAGATTGTGCGGCGGGATGTTGGTCGCCATGCCGACGGCAATGCCCGATGATCCGTTGACCACCAGATTCGGGAATCCCGAGGGGAGGACTGTCGGCTCGGTGAGCCGGTCGTCGAAATTGGGCGCGAAATCGACGGTGTTCTTGTCGATGTCGGCCAGCATCTCCGTCGCGAGCCGCGTGAGGCGCGCCTCGGTGTACCGGTACGCCGCCGCGTTGTCGCCATCCGCGCTGCCGTAGTTCCCCTGCCCATCCACCAGCGGATAGCGCAGCGAGAAGTCCTGCACCATGCGCACGAGCGCATCGTAGACCGACGCATCCCCGTGCGGGTGATACTTGCCCAGCACGTCGCCCACGACCGTCGCCGACTTCTTGTACGGACGCCCCGGCACCAACCCCAACTCGTTCATCGCGTACAGCACCCGCCGGTGCACCGGCTTGAGCCCGTCGCGCACATCCGGCAGTGCGCGCGAGACGATCACGCTCATCGAATAGTTGATGAACGACTCTTTGATCTCGTCGTCGATGAGCCGGGGGAGAATGCGCTCTCGGTTGTTCGGTGCGGTCATGATTCAGCCAAAAAGGATCAACGAGCGGGCGCGGAAAACGCCGCAGCGGAACACGCGCCGGAGAGGCGGCCATCCAGCAGCCGGACCAACCCCGAAAGCTACCCGGTCCAAGGGCTCGCCGCAACCCGTTGGACGACTTCTAAGCCATTGCCGCCGTGTGGGTTAGGCAGACAGCCCCGGACCCCTGTTTTTTCAGTTCCGGGTCGCTCGCGCCGCGTCGAAGATCGCGCTCCGGCGGCACCGGGGGCAGAGCAGCCACACGCGCCGCCGCGCATAGCCCAGCCCGAATGATCCGCCGCCGATCCCGCGGCTGTTCATCGTCACCGAGCAGTAAGGACACTGCGGCGCCGTACCCGCGATCCACTGCTCGCGAATCCGCTGCTGCTCCTCCGCGCTGTACTGCGCCCGCTCACTCATTCCCGCGCCTCGATCGCCCGGGTCAACTGCTCGCGGATGTGCGCCGGAATGGGAACACTCCGCTGGGCGTCGTAGTCGAACATGACCTGCACCGTCCGCCCCTCCGCCACCAGCCGCTCGTCGCGTGAGTCGACGATCCGGTATGCCCACACCCACGCCTTGGTGCGAACCTCGGCGACCGTGATGTCCATCGCCAGCGGCACGCCCCACTTCGCCTGGCTCACGTATCGCACCGATGACTCCAGCATGATGAACGGATAATCCTCGGCCAGCCCTGTCAGCGCTCGCCACGCGTGATGCCGGCCGATTTCGAAGTACGTCAGGTACACGGCGTTGTTCACATGACCACGGGTGTCGTAATCGCTGTACCGCGGGTCGATCAGAATGCGCACGTCACGCCTCCCCCTCCCCCTCCCCCTCCCCCTCCCCCTGCATCGTGAGCACGATCTTCCCGAAATGGTCCTCGGACGCGAGACGCTCGAACGCCGCTCGCCCGTCCGCCAACGGATACACGGAATCGACCGGCGTGCGCAGCCGGCCCGCCCGGAACTCCGCCACGACGGCATCGAACTCCGCATCGTTGCCCATCGTCGAGCCCATGAGCGTCCACTGGTTCCAGAACATCCGCCGCAGATCGGTCTCGACGATCGGACCGGTCGTCGCGCCGCACGTGACCAGCCGGCCCGCGCGGCCGAGCGCGGCGAGCGATTGCCGCCAGGTGGCCTGGCCCACACTGTCGATCACGACGTCGGCCCCTCGCTTGCGGGTCTGTTCGCGAATCGCGCGCGCGACATCGGTCGTACGATGGTTCAGCACCTCGTCCGCACCCAGATCCGCCGCGCGCCGCAGTTTCTCATCACTCCCAGAAGTCACCCACACGCGAGCGCCTCGCGCTTTCGCGATCTGAAGCGCCGCCTGCGCGACGCCGCCCCCAATGCCCCAGATCAACACCGTCTCACCAGGTGCGACCATCGCCCGCGTCACCACCATGCGCCAGGCCGTCAGCGTCACGAGCGTGAACGCCGCGGCGCCGGCCGCCCCGGCGGCCCCCGCCCCCGGCGCGGGCACGGTCCTCACATTCGCGGCAGGCACCACGATGTAGTCGGCGAAGGTCCCCGGCCTGTGTTCGCCCAGGAGCTGGAAGTGCACGCACAACGACTGTTCGCCCCGCCGGCAATACTCGCACGTCCGGTCGCTCACTCCCGGATTGACCAGCACGAAATCGCCCACCGATACGCCCCGCACCTCCGCGCCAACCCGGTCGACAACCCCCGCTGCATCGGCGCCCAGAATCCAGGACGGCGTGATCGTGACACCGGGCAGCCCCGCGACCACGAAGAGGTCGAGATGATTGAGCGCGGCCGCATGGATGCGGACGCGCACGTCGCTCGTTGTGGTGAGCACGGGATCCGGCAGATCGGTTCGAAATTCGAGCCGCTCCATGCCGCCGTGCGCGCTGATCGTGAGTCCTCGCACTGGAGTCGGGGAAAGTTATATTGCCATGACAGCGTGGAGTACGCGCCTGCTCCGAGCGTGCCGGCCGCCGGCACTCGCGGAATTGCATAACGATATGCCCCGGTACGCATGATCGCGATCAAAGTCCCATCACTCGGCGAATCCATCGTCGAAGCCACGGTGTCGCGCTGGGCCAAACAACCCGGCGACCCGGTCGCCGCCGGCGAGACCGTCGTCGAGCTGGACACGGACAAGGTGACGGTCGAAGTGCCCGCACTCAAGAGCGGTGTCCTCGCGTCGCAAGCCAAGCACGAGGGCGATGCCGTCAAGGTCGACGACCTGCTCGGCGAGGTCGATGAGACGGCCGCCGTGCCGGCAGCCGTGTCTGCATCTGTGCCGGCAGCCGCCGCGGCGAAAGTCGCTGCGGCTGCCCCAGCGGCTGCCGCGCCTTCAACAGCGTCGCCATCAGGAGCGGCGCCTGCCACGGTGGCCACGTCGGGGACAGGGGCGCCGAGCGCCGTCCGCGCGGCTCCCTCCGCGCAGCGGCTCGCAAGCAAAGAAGGCGTGGACCTCGCGCGGGTCGCGGGGACAGGTCGCGGCGGCGTCGTGAGCACGCCCGATGTGCTCGATCACCTGGCGCGCGGCAGCGCCACCGCTCCCCCCACACCAGTGGCCGGCCCCGAATCGCGGGCCATTCCGACACCGGCTGGACCGAACGGCGCCCGCACGCCGGCGGCGCCAGAGGCGCGCGAGACCCGCGAGAAGATGACGACGCGCCGCAAGCGCATCGCGGACAACCTCGTGCAGGCGCAGCACATCACGGCGCATCTGACGACGTTCAACGAGATCGACATGTCGGCCGTGACCGCGCTCCGAAACCGCATGCGCGAGCGTGTCGAACAGGAGCAGGGCGTCAAGCTCACGTTCATGCCGTTCTTCGTGAAAGCCGCGTGCATCGCTCTGCGCCAGTTCCCGGTCGTCAACGCGCAGATCGACGCCGATACGATCATCTACAAGCACTACGTGAACATGGGTATCGCCGTGGCATCCGAGGCCGGCCTCGTCGTGCCGGTGATTCGTGATGCGGACCAGAAGGGCATCATCGTGATCGGCCGCGAGATCGCCGACGTCGCGACCCGCGCTCGTGCCGGCAAGCTCGCCATCGATGATCTCACTGGCGGCACGTTCACGATCACCAATGGCGGCGTGTTCGGATCGCTCGTGTCCACACCCATCCTCAACTACCCCCAATCCGGTATACTGGGACTTCACAAGATTCAGGACCGGCCGGTCGCCGAGCACGGGGCCGTCGTCGTGCGGCCCATGATGTACGTCGCGTTGTCCTACGACCACCGGCTCGTCGACGGCCAGCACGCGGTGTTGTTCCTGGTCCGCATCAAGGAATTGATCGAGGATCCGGCCGCCATGCTGGTGGCGTGAGCCGCCCATGAACGCCCCGTCCCCCGTTCCGGCCGAGGCCGACGTCGTCATCATCGGCGGCGGGCCCGGTGGCTACGTCGCCGCGATACGGGCGGCACAGTTGGGATTGCGCACGGTCTGCGTCGAGCAGGACAAGACGCTGGGCGGCACCTGCGTCAACATCGGCTGCATCCCGTCCAAGGCACTCCTCACCAGCTCCGAATACTTCGAGTTCACCAAGCTTCACGCGGCGGAGCACGGGTTCCAGGCCACTGGGCTGACGCTCGATCTGCCCAGGATGATGCAGCGGAAGCTGGACGTCGTCGCCCAGAACACGAGAGGCATCGAGTTCCTGTTCCGCAAGAACAAGGTGACGTGGGCCAAGGGCCGCGGCGTGCTCGGCGCGGGTAACACGGTGACGGTGACGGATGCCGCCGGCGTGGCCACGACGATCCGCGCCACCGATGTCATCATCGCCACGGGCTCCGTCCCCATCTCCCTTCCGTTCCTGCCGTTCGACGAGTCGCGTGTGCTGTCCAACGACGGCGCGCTCAGGATTCCGCGCGTCCCCGATCACCTCGTTGTCGTCGGCGCCGGTGTCGTCGGACTCGAGCTCGGATCCGTGTGGCGCCGGCTCGGCACCCGCGTGACCGTGCTGGAGCTCGCGCCCAGCATCTTGCCCGGTTTCGACGCGGACGTGATCAAGGAGGCGGAAAAGGTCTTCCGCCAGCAGGGGCTCGATCTGCGCACCGCGGTACGCGTGACCGGCGCACGCGCCAGCGGCGAGCGAGTCACGGTCGAGTACGAGAAAGATGGGGGCGTCGATGAGCGGATCGACGCCGATCATGTGCTCGTCGCCGTCGGCCGCCGCCCGAGTCTCCAGGGCATCGACGCGGCTGCGTTGGGCCTGGGACTCGGCCCACGCGGCGAGATCCTGGCCGATGACCAGATGCGCACGAACCTCCCGCACGTCTACGCGATCGGCGACGCAGTCGGGGGCAAGCTGCTCGCGCACAAGGCGGAAGAAGAGGGCGTGGTGGCAGCCGAGGTGATCGCCGGACACCCCTCCCGCATGCACTACCGCTCCATACCGTCAGTCGTCTACACGTGGCCCGAGATCGCGGTGGCCGGATTGGCAGAACACGAGGTCAAGGCCGAAGGCCGGCCGTATACCACCGGGAAGTTTCCGTACTCGGCGAACGCGCGTGCCCGGACGCTCGGCCAGACGTCGGGCTTCGTGAAGTTCCTCGCCGATGCCGGATCGGGCGAGCTGCTCGGCGTGCACATCATCGGCCCCAACGCTTCGGAGCTGATCAGCGAAGTGGTGCTCGGGCTCGAGTACCGGGCCACTGCGGAAGACATTGGGGGCACCGTGCACGCGCATCCGACATTGTCCGAATCGACGAAGGAAGCCGCGCTGGCCGTCCTCGGGCGCGCGATCCACTTCTGATGAGCCGTTCGCCTGCGCCCGCCACCATCCGGCCGCTGGCTGCGTCCGATGGGCCGGCCTGCCGGAGCCTGTTCACGGCGGCATTCGGCAACACCCTGTACGCGGAAGCGCCCCGCGCCGCATTGCGCGCCGCACTCGGCGCCGCCGCGGCGGGCCGCAACGATCCGGAAGCGGCAGGTCTCGTGGCGCTGGCCGGCGATCGCCTCGCGGGCGTGGCGGTCTATGGCGAGGTGGCGGGCGCCGTCGGGGCAGGCAAGATGCACGGCATGGCGGTCGCGCCCGACTCCCAGCGCCTCGGCGTCGCCCGCTCGCTCATCGACGCATTCGTGGCCGAGCTCGCGAGGCGTGGCGCCCGCTTCGTCCTGGTCGAGTTCCCCGACGCTCCCGAGCTGGCCGCCGGCCGCGCCCTGCTGCTGCAATGCAAGTTCACCGAGGAGTCCCGCGTCAGCGACTTCTTCCTCGACGGGGTCGCGCTGTCGTTCCTGCGAAGGAATCTGTCCTAGTCATAGCAAAGCGGGGCCGGTCCAGTGGACCGGCCCCGCTCTGTCGTGCGCCCCTGCCTGCGCCAGCTACCGCTTGATCGTCGCGCCGATCGCGGCACCGATCGTCAGCAGTCCCGCGGCTGCAGCCGCAACGGCCACAGGGCTCAACTCGACGGAACGCGCCCACCACGGCGCAGCAGCCTGCGGCACGGTCGCCGGAATGGCGGCCATGATCCGTTCGGTGAGCTCCACCGGCGCATGGGCGTGGCGGCGCACTTCGAGGTCGCGGTCGAGGCGCTTCCAGAACTCGACGTGCCGCACCGCTTCTGCGCCGCGCACGGCTGATTCCGGCAGCTCGCCGTCCAACCACGCGTGAATTTGATCCGGGGTCCGGGTCAGCTCGATCGGAACCTCTCGGTCCGCCAGCTTTCCGGACTCGCGAACCCGCGCCGGCCGCTCCTGCCCAGCTTCGGGTGTCTCTGGCGCACGGGACCGCGCATCGTCGCGCCCGTCGCGCGCTGAAAGATCGTCATGCATCACGCGTATTTCTCCTCTAAAAGGACCTGGAGCGCTTCGCGTGCGCGGTGAACGCGCATTTTCAGTGCCCCAACGGTGGTGCCCAACAGATCGGCCATCTCCTCGTACGACCGCCCTTCGACGTGCTTCATTACGAACGCTTCCCGCAAACTCGGGGCGAGTGCCGCCAATGCACGGTCGAGGTCGCTCCGCAACTCAGTCCGGTCCAGATCTTCTTCCGGGGTCGCATACCCCGACGGTTGGTCATCCTCGTCATAGCTCAGGTGCGTCCGGCGGATGTTCTTCAGCCAGTCCTTGCATCCGTTTGCCACGATCCGGAACACCCAGGCGTCAAACCGTCCCCGAACCTCCGCAAGATGTTGGTACGCTTTGATGAAGGACATTTGGAGAATGTCCTCCGCAACATCAGGACTGCCCGTCATTCCCAACGCGTGCCGGTACAAGGCATCGCTATACCGCATGATCAACAACGAGAAATCTTCGCGGTGGCCAGTCAGTACTCGTCCAATGATCTGCTGGTCCGCCTCGAGCTGGTCGGCCTGTGCCGGCGTCACGGTCGTTTTCACGGGGCTAGCATAACCCGTTTCTGACGCGGTGTATAGACCTGCGCCAGCGAGCTTTCGCCCGTCACGGACCGGCTACGCTGAGATGACGAGGCAACCTCGCCGGAGTAACACGAATTCATACGAAGTAACATTGCTGACCAATTGCGTGACAGTGAAAACCAGGGTTACGGCGCCGGAGTCCACGAAGACGCTGGCGCCAGCCTCTATCGGTACGAACCGGCCGGAAATGACTTACCGGGAGAAACGGTGAGGCCGGCTGATACACTTCGCAGCCGGCCCGGTACCGCCGCTGGCCACAGAATCGCCAGCCTCAACCCGTCACCGCCTCCCCGTTGGCTTCTTTTTCGAGGCGCTCTTCGCAGCCGGCTTCGATTTCGGCGCCGGACGTGCGGCCACTTTCTTCTTGGCCTTCACGGCCGCCTTCTTCGGAGCCGCGGCGGCGACAGGCGCCGAGGGACGCGCCGGCTCGCTCCGCACCGGCGCCTTCGCCATCGTCGTCGCGACAAAAGACGACGGCACCGTATCCACCTTGAGTATGGGCGCCGGCGGCGGCTTCGGCACCTTCGACGGCGGGGGTACCGGGTGCGGCTTCCGCTTCCCATCCGCCTCTTCAGCGTCGCGGATCAGCTTGTCGGCCTCGTCTTGCGTCATCTGCCCGCGACGCACCATGTACTGGACCAGGTCCCTCGCGCTCTCGATCGCGAATCCCGATAACCCGGCGGCCGCACTGATGACATCCTTCATCGCCGCCGCCATCTTGCTCCCCGCCTCCAGACTGATCTCCTGCGCCTTCGCCGCCATCTCCGCCACCGTGTCGCGTACATCCGCGCCGCGATGACCTGGACTTCTCTTCGGCGGAACCGACGCCGGCGGCGTACCGTCCGTCGCCGGCTTGGCGTCCAATGTCTCGGCCTTGTCAGCCATAGCGTGCGTGCTCCGTCCGTGCTCGGCACCGGGGTCCGGACCCCGGGAGCGGTGTGTTGAAGGCGTCAAAGGCGCGGCGTAACCTTACCGGCAAAGGTCCCACCGATCGCCTCCGGCAAAGGACCAGGCCGCGCGGCGGGTAAGTATATGATTTTTCGTCATCTACGCAAGCCACCCCAGTCACCGCCCGAGCCCATGGTCCTCCAGGAAAGTACCATGCACATCGCGCTGTTATCGCGCCAGTAATGCGACAACATAGCTTGACCGGCATAAAAGTGCTGGATCTGACACGCGTCCTCGCCGGGCCGCTCTGCACCATGGTCCTCGGCGATTTGGGTGCAGATGTCGTCAAAATCGAACGGCCTGGGTCAGGCGACGACAGCCGCGGATGGGGTCCTCCCTTCGACGATCGGGGCGAAAGCGCGTACTTCCTGAGTATCAACCGCAACAAGTGGAGTGTGGCTGCGGACCTCGGCCGCCCTGATGACGTTGCCCTCATCGCCCGCCTGGCTGCCGGTGCAGACGTCGTCGTCGAGAACTTTCGCCCCGGGACGCTCGAGAAACACGGCATCGGCGCCGCCACGCTGCTCGGACGCCATCCTGATCTGATCTGGGCCACGATCACAGGCTTCGGCGACCACAGCGCACGCATCGGCTATGACTTCGTGGTACAGGCCGAGCAGGGATGGATGGCGATCACGGGGGAACCCAACGGGCCGCCCACCAAGGTCGGCGTGGCCCTGGCGGATGTCGTCGCCGGCAAGGACGCCGCCATCGCTGTCCTCGCTGCACTCGCCGCCCGCGAGCGAGGTTCCCTTCCGCCGGAGAACCGGCGCATCACGATCTCGCTCGCCCACAGCGCGACCGCGGCGCTCGTCAATGTCGCGCAGAATGTCCTCGTCGGCGGAGAAGACGCCGGCCGGTGGGGCAACGCGCACCCGAACCTCGTCCCCTATCAGTTGTTCGAAACGGCGGACCGCCCGCTCGCGCTGGCCGTGGGGACCGACAGCCAATGGCGCGCCTGCGCGGCTGCCCTCGATCTCCGCGACCTGGCAGACGATCCGTCGCTCGCTACCAACGCCGGCCGGGTCGCCGCTCGGGAGCGCGTGGTGAGCCGTCTCGCTTCCCGGTTTCGCGAACGCCAGGCCGCCGAGTGGATGACGCTGCTCGCCACGGCTGAAGTCCCCGCCGGTGTGGTGCGCTCGGTCCGCGAAGCGGTCGGCAGTGTGCCGGCTTCCGCACTCACCGGGATCGCTCCATCGCCACCGGGCACCGTCCGGTATCCACCCCCCCGGCTCGACGAGCATGGCGCCACCATCCGGAGTCTCGGATGGTCCGCCTTTAATCGGGCCGCAGGCGGTTGAGCGCGATCAACTGGTCCACTCCCGCGTTGTCTTCTCACCTCTTGGGTTCAGGACATCCATGACGTGCGCGCAGTTGATCAGCGCGATATGCGTGAATGCCTGCGGGAAATTACCCAGGAACCCGCCGGTGGCCGGGTCGAGCTCTTCGCTGTAAAGGCCCAGGTGGTTCGCGTGGCCGATCATGCGCTCGAAGATCTTTTCCGCGTACGCATGGTCGCCCAACAGCGCGAGCGCCTCCGCCAGCCAGAACGTACAAATCGAAAAGACGCCTTCGCCACCCTGGATGCCGTCCTCGTTGCGGTAGCGGTACACCATCTCTTCGCCTTTGCTGGTAAGCTCGCGGAGTGTGGCCCGGACGGTCCCGGCCACACGGTGGTCGCTGTGCGGCAGGAACCCGACCATCGGGATCACGAGGTTGGACGCATCGAGGGCGTCGGTCCCGTAGTACTGAACGAAGCTCTGCTTCTCCTCGCTCCATCCGTTGGCGAGAACGTCGGCGTGGACGGCGGCGCGCTCCGCCTCCCACCGTTCGAGCGGCGCCGGGAGCGCGAACTCCCGGGCCATGCGAATCCCCCGATCGAGCGCCACCCAGCACATCACTTTGCTGTGCACGTAGTGACGCAGTCCGGCTCGCACCTCCCAGATGCCGTTGTCCGGCCGGCGCCAGTTCTCGGCGATGAATCCCACCAGACGCCCGAGCGTGGACCACGTGCCCTCGGTCAACGGCCGGGTGCGGCTCCACAGATACGCCGTCTCGAGCAACTCGCCGTACACATCGAGCTGTAACTGATCGTATGCGGCGTTCCCGACGCGCACCGGTGCCGAGCCACGGTAGCCTTCGAGTTGGGGGAGGGTCTGCTCGGTCAGATGACGGCGGCCATCAATGCCGTACATCACCTGCAAGTGGGTGTCGCTCGTGCGGCGCGCGACCCGCTTGAGGAACTCCATGAACCGGTCCGCCTCGTCCGAATGACCGAGGATGCTCAGTGAGTAGAGCACGAAAGCCGAGTCCCGGATCCAGGTGTATCGATAATCCCAGTTGCGCACACCGCCGATTTCTTCCGGCAGCGACGTTGTGGGTGCGGCGACGATCGCGCCCGTCGGCTCGTAGCACAGCAGTTTGAGCGTCACCGCCGACCGGATCACGGCATCGTGATACGGCCCATCGTACCGGATGACGCTGACCCACGTCTTCCAGAAAGCGAGAGTCGCGGCCAATCGCTTCTCTGACTCGTACGCCGCGAGCGGACGGACTTCGTCGTCGTCGTACCGAAGGACGAACCACGCGCAGTCGTCGCGGCCCCTGCCACCCCCTCCCGGCTGCGTCCGGTGGTCGGCAGTCCCGTCCCCCCGATCGGCGATGCCGCCCATCCGGCCCACCACATCGGCGACGCGGGACACCGCGCCCGTGACGATCGCCACCGCGGCATTCATTCTCCGCCGCGGCCCGCTCGCGCGTTTGCCGCCGCTCCGCCGCCCCGGTCCCGCGCCTTGGGTCCGCCCCGCGGCCGCTCCCGCCGGAGGCGCCGAGTCGTCCGGTGCCGCGGCGTGGTCGTCCTCGTGCGCGGGTCTCGCCGCATGCCCCTCGACGGCACGAAGCTTCAGCGTCGCGCTCGCCGCGCTTCCCTCGACGGACCACCAGATCTCCGGCGGCGCCGCGAGCGTCAGCACTTCGTCCTCTTCGTCCGTGGCGAGCACGCCATGACGCCGCGGGTACACTACCGTCTGCCCGGTCGCATAGTCGAAGCGCGGTCCGAACTCCACTCGGAACTCCACTTCGCCGCTGAGACACACCACCCGGCGATGCACCTCCGCGAAGCGGCGGCCGCCCCCGCCGACCGGCATGAAGTCCGTGAGTTCGAGGACGCCTGCCGGAGTCTGGAATGTCGTGACGAGCACCGCCGTCCGGCCGATATACCGCTGCTCGGCGGTGAACGGCCCCGTCGGCTCGATCCGGCACGACCCGCCCCGGCCCGCGTCCAGCACCGCGGCGAACACCGACGGGCCGTCGAAGGCGCGCGGGCAGTACCAGTCGACCGCCCCGAACCGGCTCACCAGCGCCGCGGTATGCAGGTCGCCGATGATGCCGTAATCGGAAATGGGAGTGTAGGGTGATGTGCCGGCCGGAGCGTCCCGGCCGGACGCGCCTTTCGCGGCCGACGGCCGCGATGGTTGTGCCGTTGGTGCGCTCACGCGGTGGCAGAACTGCCCGAGCCGGACGCTCCCGCCATGGATGCGACCCGGGACATCACGCTATCGAGCCAGTCGAATACCGTCGCCTGGCGAAGCCGCCGCCGCATGGCACCCATGCGCCGCGCACGCTCCGCCATGGGCATGGCGAGCGCCGCGCGAATCGCCGCGGCCACCCCGTCCACGTTGAAAGGATTGATCAGCACCACGCCCTCGATCTCCTCCGCAGCACCGGTGAACCGGCTCAGGACGAGCACCCCGCGCTCGTCGAGCTGGCAAGCGACGAATTCCTTGGCGACGAGATTCATACCGTCCTGCAGCGAGGAAATGAGACAGAGATCCGCCGCCCGATAGATAGCGGCGAGTTCGGTCGCCGGCATCGCTTCCGGCAACACGACAATGGGAGTCCACGTTGGGGTGCCGAACTGTGCGTTGATGGACGACACCCGAGCATCAATCTGCTGTTCCAATACCCGGTAGGGGCGCAACTCGGTCCGTGACGGCGCGGTCACGATCAGCATCGTGAACCGGTCCCGCAGCTCCGGTGCGCTCGCCCAGAGGACTTCCAGCGCGCTGAGACGCTCCAGGATCCCCTTCGTGTAGTCGATCCGGTCGACGCTCACTCCCAACTGGCGGTCACCCCACGCGTACCGCTGGCGCAGCTCGGCCGCTCGCGCGGCCGCTTCCGGCGCAGCAGCCATCGCCTCGAAGCGATCGACGTCGATGCTGATCGGAAAGACGCCGAGCGCGGTCGTCCGGTCCGCGTACCGGACGGTCAGCGCCGCCCGGTCGCCCACGGCGCCCGGAAGGAGCTGCGCCGCGCAGTCTACGAAGTTCACCGCGTACCGCTCCGTGTGAAACTCCAGGAGGTCGTTGCCCAGCAATCCCCGCAGGAGCGCCTGGCACACGCCGAACGGCAACAGGCGAAAGATCTCCGGCGGGGGAAACGGGATGTGCAGGAATTGATGGATGAACAGCTCGGGCCGCGCCGCGCGCAGTAATTCCGCGACGAGCGCGAGGTGGTAATCCTGTATCCAGGCAACCGGCTCTCGCCCCGTTTCCCCGCGAAGGCGCCTGGCCTCTTCGAGTGCCGCGTCGGCGAACCGCTGGTTCACGCTTTGATACCGCGCCCAGTCCTCGTCCCGGAATCGCAGATGGTGGATCAGGAGGTGGCAAAGGGGCCACAGGACGGAGTTGGCAAACCCGAGGTAGTAGCCCTCGACATCGGCCTCGTCGAGCCAGACCCGCCGCAGGGTGTACATCGGTTCGGCCGGTGGCGGAGGCACTTCGACTCGCCCGCACGCATCCGTGGCGGCGCGGTCTCCGCTCCCCGAGCCCCATGCTACCCAGACGCCGTGCGTCGCCTTGAGCGCGGGGTCGAGCGCCGTGACCAGCCCACCATAGGGATGCCTGACCGCCATCGTATCGTCGTCGGGAACAACGACGTGCTCGTACGGTTCCCGATTGGACAGCAGGATGATCGGCCGCTCGTACTGGTTCCCTGCCCCCGTCCGAGCCGGTACGTGCGACGCGCCAGTTGCCGTCAGATGGTCCTCGCGATCGTGACCGCGCACACGATGGTGGCCGGAGATGCCGGACTGGCTCGGTGCGATGGCGTGAATACTGGGACGCGCAGTGTCATCCATAATAAGGTATTCGGGCAACTGCCGTGCCCAGCCATAAATCAGACGCCCGAAATCCCGGCAAGGCGATCCTGCCCCCTGGCGCGCTGCCTGATAGACTTATCGGCCACGATCCCCCCGGTTGCACGCCTGACTCACGCACAACGGATCCCCGCCTGACCCACGCACAATACGAAGCCCTCGAGCGGGCCATTACCGAGGGACGCAGGATCGTGGTCACTCGCCGGGGCACCGAATTTGTCGTGGTGCCGCTCAGGCTTCGCACGGTCACCGGGCGCGAGGTGCTCGATGCCCGCCATCCCACGACGGGTGACAGTCTCACGCTCGTCCTCGATGAGCTCGACCAGCTCGAGCCCATCCCGGGTCGCTGATTCGCCGTGAAACGAGACCCTGCACTTCATCGCGATTCGCCACACCCCCTCATTGCCGTCTATGCGGACGAATCCTGCCTCGGCAACGGGCAGGATCGCGACACGCCGGGCGGCGCCGGCGGGGTCGTAGAGTATCAGCACCCGCAATCCGGCGGGGTCACCCGCCGCGACTTCTGGATCTCCGAGCCCGCCACCACCAACAATCGGATGGCGTTGCGCTCGGTGATCGAGGCATTTCGCGGACTCTCCGCCAAAGGCGCGCCACTCGACGTGATCTTCACGAGCGACTCGAAATATCTGATCGACGGCTTGCGGGATTGGGTACACCGGTGGGCGGCGCGGGGATGGACTCGCAAGGGCGGTCCAATCGAAAATCTGGCACTCTGGCGCGAGGCAGTGACAGTCGTGCGCGGCGGCGGACACCGGTGCGACTGGCGCTGGGTGCGGGGCCACGATGGCCACGCGCAGAACGAATACGCCAACCACCTCGCGACCACCGCGGCGGCGTCACAGACGGCATCCGGCGGCTTCGTGCCGTCGCAGTTCGAGTCGTGGATCGGCAGCCGGCCCTCGCGCGCGGGACGCCCCGGGCTTCGCGACGCGGATCCGTTTCCGGCCGCCGAGTCGTTCAATCCCGCCCGCACGCTTCCGGACGCCACGCACGCGTTACCGCTCTCCGCGGCAGGGCGTCGGGAGAATTGAGCGTGCCGGGCCGTCGCTGGCTCCCAGTGACTGATGTCCAGGCCGTCCACCGACAATCGAGCTGACTGATCATGCGCTATATCCTAGCCCTCGCGATCGGAGTCTGCGCCGGTTATTCCTACGGATTCACGGATGCGCAGCACTACGACAAGCCGATCGTCGAACGGATCGTCGCACGCGTCGGCGGCAAGGACCGCGAGCGGTTCATGAATGACGCGGACAGGAAGATGAACGACTATCAGCAGTCTCGATAGCACGACCGGCGAGGAAAGCCCGTGCCACCAGTGATGGCGCAGGGAGGATGCCGTTATTGTGGCGGCGACCTGCCCGCCGGCCGTGCGATCACGTTCTGCCCCCACTGTGGCCAGAACATGACGGTCATGCAATGTCCCGCCTGCAGCGCGGAGCTCGAGGTCGACTGGCATTTCTGTCCCACCTGCGGGCGCAAGATCGAGACGGGCGAAGGAGCCGCCGGATAGCACGATCACGCGCACTCCGCCGGACTCGAACGACGAGGGTCGGGAGCCATGGACAAGACTGAGGTGGTGTTTCTCTCCGGTGTGCGCACGCCATTCGGGACCTTCGGCGGGGCGCTGAAAGACGTGACTGCGGTCGAGCTCTCCGCGATCGCCGCGCGCGCAGCCCTCGGACGCGCTTCCATAGATGCATCGCAGGTCTCGCAGGCCATCTTCGGCAACGTGCTGCTGACGACCGCCGACAGCATCTATTTCACCCGCCACGTTGCCCTCGCCGCGGGCTGTCCGATCGAAACACCGGCGCTGACGGTCAATCGCCTGTGCGGATCGGGTTTCCAGGCGGTAGTGAGCGGCGCGGAAGAGATCCTCCTCGGCTTTGCCGAGGTCTGTCTGGTCGGCGGCGGGGAATCGATGTCGCAGGCACCACACGTCGCGCGTGGACTGCGATGGGGTACACGTCTGGGACAGTCGCCGGTCCTGACCGACTCTCTCTGGGAAGGGTTGACCGACACACGGGCAGGCTGCTCCATGGGCGACACCGCCGAGAATCTCGCCCAGCAGTGCGGCGTGGACCGGATGGCCGCGGATGCGTTTGCCCTTCGCTCGCAAACGCTGACGCGGGATGCCTGGGCCGCCGGCGCCTTCAGCGATGAGATCGTCCCGGTCCCGGTCACCGACCCCGCGACACGCCGGCCGGCGGAGTTCACGCGCGACGAGCACCCCCGGCCTGAAACGACCGGCGACGCATTGGCCAAGCTCAAGCCGGTCTTCCGCCCCGGCGGCGTCGTCACCGCCGGCAACGCATCCGGTATCGGCGACGGTGCGGCGGCACTCGTTCTGGCCAGCGCATCGTATGCAACAGCCCACGGTTGCAAGCCTCTCGCGCGCCTGGTGTCGTGGGGTATCGCGGGGGTGGATCCCCGCGTGATGGGCATCGGTCCGGTACCAGCCGCGCGGCAGGCCCTCGATCGCGCAGGACTGTCGATCGCCGATATGGATCTGATCGAAGTGAACGAGGCCTTTGCTCCCCAAACGGTGGCGGTCGAGCGCACCCTCGGCATCGATCGGGACCGGCTCAATGTTCACGGCGGTGCGATCGCGCTCAGCCACCCTCTCGCGGCATCGGGTGCCCGCATCACCGCCCATCTGATCCATGCGCTCCGCCGCGGGGGAAAACGCTACGGGCTCGGGAGTGCCTGTATCGGTGGCGGGCAGGGCATCGGGGTGATTGTCGAGGCGATCACCGAGTAGCGCAGGAAGCGGCCGCCGCGAAACGACGCCATCATTGGCACGCCGCCAACGCCCAGTCGCCGGCGGCTAGATTTGAAGACGGCCCATGCCCGACGACCCCGCTTCCCCGAGACTTCCGGTCCGCCTTCCCCCGAGCGCCGAGGCGCGCGTCGGGGCGCTCATGGCCATCGATCGGGCGGCGCTGGAGCGCGTGCTCGCGCGCGCGGCCGAGTTGCAGGCCACGATGGCCGATGACGGGACGCCGAGCGACGGGCTGACCGAGCAGCAGTTGCTGGAGGTCGGCAACGAAGTCGGGCTCTCGCCCGTGCACCTCCGGCTGGCGCTCGCTGAGGAGCGAACGCGCAACATCGTGCCGTCCGAGCGAGGACTCGTCGCCCAGATGGCCGGCGCGGCGGTCGCCACCGCCCAGCGGATGGTGCGCGGCACTCCGGCTGATGTGCTGGGTGCGCTCAATCAGACGATGCAGCGCGATGAGTCCCTCATCCTCAAGCGGCGCTATGCCGACCGGGTGACCTGGGAGCCACGGCGGGATTTCTGGGCCGCGCTGCGACGGTTGTCCCTCTCGTCCGGCCGTGCGTACGATCTCCTGCGGGTCAGCGAAGTCGCTGCGACGGCGATCGCGGTCGATGACTCACGCACGCTCGTTCGGCTGGACGCAGATGTCTCGGGAGTCCGCGGGCGGCGCCTGCAAGGCGGAGTCGCGGTCGCATCCGCCGGTACGGTGGCTGGAGGGATCATCTTCGGCCTCGCGCTGCTGATACAGCCGGCGCTGATCCCCGCAATCGCGGTCGGCGCCGTGCCGGCACTCGCCGGTCTTGCCGGCGGCGTCGCGGTGGCGCGAACGCACCGCCAGATCCTGCAACGGGCACAGTTGGCGCTCGAACAGGTGCTGGATCGCGTCGAGAACAACGAAGCGCGCCGCCCGCCGTCGCTCCTCGACGTTCTCGCCCGCTGACGACGCTCAGCCCGGAGTCTCCGATGGCCATCGAAACAGTGGGTGTCGTTGGCGGTGGCCTCATGGGGAGCGGCATTGCCCAGGTCGCGGCGTCTGCCGGTTTTCCGACCCGGTTGCGCGAGGTGACGGCCGCGCTGGCAACGCAGGCTCGCGGCCGCGTCGAACGCTCGCTGGCGATCGGCGTCGGCAAGGGCAAGGTCACACCGGAACAGCGCGATGCCACGCTGGCACACCTGACCGTCGGAACAGACATCGGCGACGCCGCGTCGTGCGACATCGTGATCGAGGCGGTGGTCGAAGACCTCGCCATCAAGGTCGCCCTCTGGCAGGAGATCGATCGCCAGGCACCGCCTCGCACCATCTTCGCATCCAACACGTCGAGCCTGACGATCGCGGACATGGCGGTCGCGAGCGGCCGGCCCGACCGGGTGGTCGGATTGCACTTCTTCAATCCGGTTCCGCTGATGGCCCTCGTCGAGGTGGTTCGGGCGATCACGACGAGCGACGCATCGGTGGATGCCGCCACGGCGTTCGTCCGCCGCCTGGGCAAGCAGCCGATCGCCGCACGCGACACCTCGGGGTTCGTCGTCAACCGGCTGCTCATCCCGTACATGCTCGACGCGATCCGCGCCGTCGAGACCGGCGTCGCGTCGGTATCCGACATCGATACGGGGATGCGGTTGGGTGCCGGTCACCCCATGGGACCGCTGACGCTTCTGGATTTCGTCGGCCTCGACACCACGCTGCGGATTGCCGAGATCATGTACACCGAATTCCGCGAGACGCGATTCGCACCGCCACCCCTGCTCAGGCAGATGGTCACGGCTGGATTATTCGGACGGAAATCCGGACGCGGATTCTACGACTACTCGGCCGAGCCCCCGCGCGTGTCCGCCTTCTTGTCCCGCTGATCGGCCACATGGACGGGGCGCCGCACCCGGCGGCAGCCGGCAGGCCTCCCGATTTCCGCGGAGTATTCCGGGACGATGCCGGCGCCCGCGCGGTCTATGCCGAGGCCGCGGGGATCCAGCGCATCTGGCCGGTCGCCGTCGCAGTCCCCGAGGACGCGGCTGACCTGCGCATCCTCGTCCAGTGGGCCCACCGTACTCGCACGCCGCTCATTCCGCGCGGCTCGGGGTCCGGCATGGCCGGCGGTGCGATCGGCGCTGGCGTGATCGCCGATGTCAGCCGGCTGCGCGATGTGTCGGCCGTGGATGAACACCGCCATCTTCTTGTCGGCCCGGGGGTCCTGCGGGAAGAGGCCGATGCGGCGGCCGTCGCCTGCGGGCTGCGCTTTCCCGTCGATCCCTCGAGTGGTGCGTTCTGCACGATCGGGGGAATGGCATCGACCAATGCGGCGGGTGCGCACACGCTGAAATACGGATCGATGCGGCCGTGGGTCGTCGCACTCGACTGCATCTTCGACGACGGCACGCGCGCGGTAATTCGCCGGGGGCAGCCCGCTCCCGCGATGGTGCCGGCAGTCAGACGGTTTCTTCAGGATGTGGCGCCCGAAATTCGCGCAATCGGAGGGGCCAGGCTCCAGCATCCCGGGGTGCGGAAGGATTCCTCGGGGTACGCGGTCGCTGACTACGCGCGCAGCGGCGACCTCGTCGACCTGCTCGTCGGCAGCGAAGGGACACTGGCGGTCTTCGCCGGTATCGAGCTGGCCCTGGCAGAGCGGCCCGGCGCGACGGCGAGTCTCCTCGCGGCTTCCCCACCGCTGGAATCAGCCGTCGGCGGCGCCCGGGTGGCGCGCGACGCCGGGGCCGCTGCCTGCGAGTTGCTCGATCGCACGTTCCTCGACTTCGTGCGGGAGGCTGCCCGCGCCGGCGAGACCGCCACGCGATTGCCGGCGGAAACCGAGGCGGTGCTCCTGATCGAGATCGAAGCGGCATCGCCGGCCGGGGCACGGGAAGGAGCGATCACCTTGTCGCGCGAGATGCGGGCGCACGGTGCGACGCAGGTGGATCTCGCACTCGGCAGGGACGCGGAGACCGCGCTGTGGGACCTGCGCCACGCGGCCAGCCCGGTCCTCGCCCGCCTCGATCCCGCGCTCAAGTCGATGCAATTCATCGAAGACGGTGCCGTGCCTCCCGCGCATCTGGCGGCCTACGTTCGAGGTGTGCGCACCGCGATGCAGAAGCATGGCATCCGGGGTGCGATCTTCGGCCACGCCGGCGATGCGCACATCCACGTCAACCCGCTCATCGACGTCCGGGATCCGGCCTGGCACACCAAGGTGCGCGCGCTGCTCGGTGAGGTCATCGCCCTCACCGCGCGGTTGGGCGGAACACTGTCGGGAGAGCACGGCGATGGCAGGCTCCGCGCACCCCTCGAACCGATGCTGTGGCCCGATCCGGATGCGCCCGCGCCTCGGCTCTTTCGTGCGGTCAAGGCGGCGTTCGATCCCCTCGGGATTCTGAATCCCGGAGCGAAGATCGCGGCGCCCGGCACACCCATCCTGGGCGACGTGAAGTACGACCCCAGTCTCCCGCCCCTGCCGGCGGATGCCCGGCGCGCGCTCGACCGGGTCGACGGCGAGCGCCTCTACGCGACACCGCGCCTCGCGTTGCTCGGCGCATAGTCCACTTTCGCCTCGCCGGCGGCGCGCGCATCTTTGTATACAACGGGATTCGGCTCTCACCGGCGGAGGCTTCCATGGCGGCGACGTTCGTACACTCGACACTGATCCCGGTCGACGGCGCCCGGACGCTCCCCCAGGCGTACTTCACGTCACCCGAGATCTACGCCGGCGAGGTAGCGAAGATTTTTCACTCGCGATGGCTCTGCGCGGGCCGCGCCGCCGAAATTCCGGAGCCGGGCGACTACGTCGTTCGCCAGCTCGGCAACGCCGCCGTGATCCTCCTGCGCGACAAGACGGGCCGCATCCGTGGGTTCCACAACACGTGCCGCCATCGCGGCACGCGACTCTGCGAAGCATCCATCGGCAACGTCGGCGACCGGATCGTCTGCCCCTATCACTCCTGGGTGTACGCGCTCGATGGCCGCCTGATCGGCGCGCCGTCGACCGCCGACATCGAGGGATTCGACAAGAGCGACTACCCGCTCCACGCCGTCCCGACGGCCGAGTGGGAGGGGTTCGTCTTCTACCACATCGGGGCGAATCCGCAGCCGTTCGCGGAGGCCTTCGCTCCGCTCATGGGGCGGTTCAGCCGGTTCAACATGCCGGCCCTCGTGTCGGCCAGCCGCATCGAATACGACGTCCAGTGCAACTGGAAGCTGCTCTTCCAGAATTATTCGGAATGCTATCACTGCTCGCCCGTTCATCCCGCGCTCGTGAAGCTGACGCCGGCCACCAGCGGCGAGAACGATCTGTACGACGGGCCGTTCCTCGGCGGCTACATGGTGATCAACGACGACGCGGGCAGCATGACGATGACCGGCCGAGCCTGCGGCCTTCCCGTCGGGGAGCATCTCACCGATGCAGACGAGCGGCGTGTGTACTACTACTCGATCTTTCCGAACATGCTCCTGAGCCTGCACCCCGATTACGTCATGTTTCACACGATGTGGCCGGACGGCCCGGCGCGCACGCGTATCACCTGCGAGTGGTTGTTCAACGCCGCCACCCTGCAGGACAAGACCTTCGACCCACTGGATGGCGTCAGGTTCTGGGACATGACCAACCGCCAGGACTGGCACATCTGCGAGGAGAGCTACCGCGGCATCGTCTCACCCGCCTATACGCCAGGGCCCTACTCGCCGCGTGAGAGCCTGTCCGCCGCGTTCGACCGCGAGGTCCTGCGGGCGCTGGGCCGCTAGAGACCGCCCTTCGCCTGCATCTCCATCAGCAGTTTCTGGTAGAACCGCACGCCCCAGCCCAGCGTGTTGAGCGGGATCCGTTCGTCGTCGCCATGCTCGCCGCGACGATCGATCTCCATCTCGACCAGGTAGGGAGAAAGTCCGTAGCAGATGATCCCGGCGCCGGCATACGTGGGACGATCCGTCGCCCCCGCGTCAGTCTGCGTCGCGACCGGGAGTCCGGGCGCCATCTCGTGGATGGTCCGCTCGATACCGCGAAAGAGCGCGGTATTCGCCGGCGCGCTGAACGTCGGCTCGATGCCGGGAAGGGTGTGGATCTCGACCTTTGGATCGTCCACGATCCGCGTGAGCTCCTTCTTGAAGGCCGCGGTATCCTCATCCGGCAACAACCGGATGTCGAGATTCGCCGTCGCCTCACCCGGGATGATGTTGGTGACTTCTGCGCCATGCAGCACGGTGGGAGAGATTGTGTTGCGGAGTAGCGCATTCCGATCCGGGTCGCTCAAGAGCCAGGTTTTGGCTCGCGGATCCTGAAGTGCGCGGGCCGCGTCCGCCAGCCAGCGCTTGTGCTCCCCCTGCTCGTAGAGCGCCTCGACCTTGAACAGGCGATCCACGGCCGCCGACACCCGGAGCGGCGTGTTCCACGCGGCCACCCGCACGATCGCGCGCGCGAGCCTCGGCACCGGATTGTCAGCGGTCGGCTCCGAGCCATGGGATGCCGTGCCATGCACGACCAGTTGTTGCCAGTACGCCCGCTTCTCTCCGACGCTGACGCCCCACCACTTGACTTTCCCGTTCTCGACCCGCGTATCGCCGCCCTCGGTCATCAGATACTCGACCGTCGAGAGGAGATCGGCGTGGCGCCGCACGAAGGTCATCGCGCCAGTGCCCTGCGCTTCCTCGTCGGCGTTTGCGATGTACACGATATCCCGCGTGAGGTGCACGCCAGCGCGCTTGAGCGCGATGAGGCTCATCAGTTGGATGATGCCCTGCCCCTTCATGTCGAGCGTCCCGCGGCCCCACAGGTATCCATCCTTGACCACGCCACCGAATGGATCGGCTGCCCAGCGCTCGCGGGTCACCGGCACGACGTCCATGTGGTGCACGAGTGCGATGCCTTTCTGGGAGCCATCTCCCTTGAGCACCGCGTAGAAATTGGCCCGGCCCGGGCCCAGTTCGGCCGTATCGACGATGTGCCCTTCGATACCCTCGCGAGCCAGAGCGTCCTTCAGCCAGTGGGCGGTCTGAAGCTCATTTCCCGGCGGGTTGCTCGTATTGATCCGGATGTATTCGGCGAGCCGTGCCGCCGTCTCGGCGCCCATCGAATCGCCGGGCGGTGTCGTCGCCGCCAGGACGCTGTCGACCGGCCTCCCTCCGGACGCCACGGGCCACGGAACGGATGCCTCCTCTGCAGGGGCACCATCCTGCGCTGCCGCCGGCAGCCCCGTGATCATCAGGGCCGGGACAACCGGCATGGCGAGCACGACCCACCGGATCACACGACGACCGACATCTGACAATCGAGAGTGCACGCGCAAGCCTCCAGTATGTTGGGCCTTTCTCCTTTCTCCTTTCTGCCTTTCTCCTTTCTCTTTCCTCACTGCATGTAGTTCTTTGGCGGGTTCTTCATCTTCAGGATCGGCCGCGTGATCGCGAACGGCGAGATATCCGATGGCGTGGAGCCATCGATCGCCAGCTCCGAGAGAATTCGTCCAATCACCGACGCGAACTTGAAGGCGTGCCCCGCTCCGATCGCCACCAAGATGTTGGAATGACCCGGCAGCCGGTCGATCACGAAATCCCGGTCGGGCGTGAGTGTGTAGAGGCACGTCTTGGTGTACAGAATCGGACCGGCCGCATCAGGAAGGTAGCGTGCGAGAAACCGTTTGACTGCCCGTTCCTGCGCGGGGTCCGGATCGAACGATCGGGTGTTGGCGGTCACCGGCGGACCGCCGGCGTCGCGGGCAGCCTTTACGGCCTGCTCCCCGAAGATCGGAAAGCCGTAGAACGACGGGTCATCCATCCAGATCCAGATGGGAAACCGCTCGGGCGCGAAAGCGGCGGAGTGTGCCGTGCGAAAGTATGTCACCTGCTCCTGGGTCACTTCGAGCGGGATCCGGGTGCCCAAGCGCTTCAGTACCACCGGTGACCAGGGACCGGCCGCGACGACCAGCGACTCGCAGCGGTACCGCTTCCCTCCCGCCTCGACTTCGACTTCGCCATCCACGGGACGGATCGACCGGACCGGTGTGCGATCCATGAGGGTCGCGCCATGCGCGCGGGCCATTCGCTGGTGTGCGGCATTCGCCCGCGCCGCCATCGCGATCCCGCTCTCCGACTGATAGATGCCGTGATGCTCGTCCGTGAGGTGCCATTGCGGCCACCGGCGCATGATCTCAGCCGCGTCGAGCGCCTCGAACGGGACGCCGCAGGCGGTCAGGCTGCCGGTGTACGTGCTGAGATCGATCGCCGCGTCACGAGGCGCGACATCGAGGCCGCCGGTCTTGAGCACGACCTGCTCGCCGGCATCCGCACCCAGTCTCGCCCACGAATCGTAGGCCCGTTTCGCCAGTTGTACGTAGGACGGCGTGTGATAGGAGAGCCGGATGATCCGCGAATGATCCTGCGACTCGCCACGCACGTGCCCCAGCTCGAACTGCTCGATGCCCAGCACATCGGCGCCCGCGCGGCACGCGAGCCAGTACGCCGCGCCGCTTCCCAGTCCGCCGAGTCCGAGCACGATGTGCTGGTAGTTGCGGCGCCGCGGCGCGGCAGGCGAGGACACCGCGGATCGCCGCTTGTGGGTGGGCCGGCGTCCCGTCATGTGTCGAGGTCGCCGATGCGGTCGCGCACATATCGGCGGATGTCGAGGCTCCACCTCTCCATCGGTGCGTAATAGCCGCGCTCGAACACGCGCGACCGCATGCCGCGCTGCACGCCCTCGCAGATCGTCCAGTCCTGGCGGTTGACGATATCCCAGAAGTTGACCGCATCCGACGCATCGAAACCCGGCTTGGCCATCTCCGCGGGATCGAACAGGAAATCGCAAGCGATCGTCGTGTGCGTTGGATGCCGTGGCCAGAGGGTGAACGCAGCCACATGATCGGCGGAGAGGCTCAGCAGAAGATTGGGGTAGAGCAACTCACCCTTGTGCCGCACCCGCTCGTCATCGTCGAGGCCCGCGAACGGAGCGCGGGTGCTCGTTCCGGACTCGGTGAACGTCCACGCCCCCGGGCGGTGCGGGATACCTGACTCCCAATCGAGCTCCGAGCCGCCCCGATACTTGAACGCCGGGACGATCGCGCACAGCTCGGGATGCACGCCCGCGCAATGATAACACTCGTTGTAATTCTCGAGCATCACTTTCCAGTTCGCGGCGACCTCGTACACGATCCGCCGGGCAGTGCGCAATTGTGCGAGCGGGTAGCGCGCGACGCGCGCGGGCGCCTCACCCAGTTGTGCGCGCAGTGTCCGCCCTTCCGCGGCTGCTTGCGCGGGCGTGAGATTCACGAAGACGAAGCCGCCCCACACGTCGACCCCCACCGGATGGAGCGGCAGGTCCGACCGTGAGAACTCCGCGTCCTCCTCGAGAAATGGCGCCGTCCGCAGCGCCCCGTCGAGCGCGTAGGTCCAGGAGTGGTATGGACAGCGGATCGCCCCGGCGAAGTGACCCGACGGTCCGGCGGTATGCTCCACGGCGGGCCGCGCGCCGGTCAGGACCAGTTCGCACCCGCGGTGGCGGCACACGTTGAAGAACCCGCGAAGCACGCCGTCCGCACCACGTACGAGCAGCACGCTCTCACCCGCCACCGTCACGACCGAATAGTCGCCCGATGCGGGAATCGACTCTGCGCGTCCCGCGCAATACCACTCGCGCGCGAAGATCCGCTCGCGCTCGCGCTGGAAGACGTCGTCGTCGAAATACGCGCGGCGCGGCAGCGTCCGCTCGAGGGCCGGCATGAACCTATTTCCCCTTTCCGTCCCGCAAGATCTCTCGCGCCGCGTTGTGGCCCGATGCACCCATGACGCCGCCACCTGGGTGGGTCGCGGCGCCGCACATGTACAGGCCCCGGATCGGGGAGCGGTAGTTGGCGTACCCGGCGATCGGCCGCATGAAGAACAGGCTGGAGAGCGACATCGCGCCCTGCATGATGTTGCCCCCTGTGAGGCCGTACCGCCGCTCGATGTCCACGGGTGCCAGAACCTGGCGGCCGATCACGGCGCGCCGGAAATTCGGCGCATACTGCGTCAGGATGTCGAAGCACCGGTCCGCGAACGCCTCCTTTGCCTCTTCCATGGGCTGCCCAGTGCTCAAGGCGTAGGGGAAATACTGGATGAACATCGACATGAGATGCTGCCCCTTGGGCGCCACCGTGTCGTCCAGCACCGACGGAATCGTGCATTCGAGCATCGGGTTGCGCGCCGGCCTCCCGTATTTCGCGTCGTCGTATGCTTCCTCGATGTAATCGAGGGTCGGGCAGATGTGGATCGTCCCACGGTGCTGCGGCCCAGGCGCCGTCCCCGGACACGCGGTGAAATCCGGAAGCTCGCGCAACGCCACGTTGATCTTGAGGCTTGCACTGCGGTAGTCCAGCGCATCGATCGCGGCTGCGAAGTCATCCGGCAGCTCCCTGCGCTCGACGAGCCGGCCGAATGTCACGTGCGCGTCGGCACCCGACGCGACGCGCGGGGCCCGGACTTCCGTGCCATCCGCCAGTGCGACACCCTCGACGGCCCCGTTCCGGACCAGGATTCGCGCCACTTCGGCCTGGGTCCGGATCTCCGCGCCCGCGGCCCGGGCCGATCCGGCGATCGCGTTGCTGATCCCGCCCATGCCACCCCGAACATAGCCCCACACTCCACGCACGCCGTTGGTCTCACCCATGACGTGGTGGAAGAGCACGTATGCCGTTCCCGGCATCGAGGGTGCCGCCATGGCACCGATCACCGCGTCCGTCGCCAACAGGACCTTGAGCTGCTCCGATTCGAACCACCGCTCGAGGATCGGCCGCGCCGCGCCGGTGAGTATCTCGACCGCGGCGGCACCGTCCTTCCGGCCCAGTTTGAGGAATCCCCAGCCGAGCTTCGCCATCGTGGTGAGATTCCGCGGCGTCAGCGACCACGGATCCGGCGGCGTCATCATCAGGGTGGGCTCGATGAAATCCGCCACGCGCTCGAGCATGGCCTCGTACTTGGGCAACGCCTCCGCGTCCCGAGGCGAGAATTTGGAGATCTCGCGCCGGGTCATGTCCTTGTCCGGACCCAGCATCAGATACCGGCCATCCGGAAACGGCGAAAACGCGGACGGGTTGCGCGGCAGCATCTCGAAGCCGTGCTTGGCCAGCTCCAGCTCGCGGATGATCTCCGGCCGCAGCAGGCTGTTCACGTAGGACGCCGTCGAGACTTTGTAGCCGGGCCAGATCTCTTCCGACACGCATGCGCCGCCGATCACCTCGCGCCGCTCCAGCACCACGACACGAAGTCCGGCGCGCGCCAGGTAGGCCGCGGTCACGAGCGCATTGTGGCCGGCGCCGACGATGATGATGTCGTACCGGCCAGACTGCGTGCCGTTCCCGCCGGATCGGGTTCCTGCGCCTGCAGCGGTCATTGCATAGCCTGGGCGTGGGTGCCACGCTGCGTGAAGCCCTGCGTGTGTTGCGCATCCGGCGAAAGAAAACGGTCGTACCAGCCGAGATAGCGCTGGAGCCGGTCCCGGAGGTGCGTGATCTTGGTGAACTCGTGATACTCGCCGGGATACACGACCAGCGCCGTCGGACGACCGAGACTGCGTAGCGCCTGATACAGTTGCTCGGAGTTGATCAGCGGAACGTTGGCGTCGAGATCGCCACAGAAAAATAGCGTCGGGGTCACGATCCGATTGGCGTGGAGAAATGGAAAGGACACGCGGAGCCACGCCTCCGGATGCGTCCACGGCGTCCCCAACTCATCCTCGTATTCGCGCACGTACTGGTCGGTGCCGTAGCCGGCGAACGCGTTGGCCATCCCGGCTCCGCTGGTGGCTGCCTTGAAACGCGTCGTGCGCGCGATCACTTCGTCGGTCAGGATCCCGCCGTACGACCATCCTCCGACTCCCAGCCGCGCAGAATCCGCAATCCCGTCCGCGACGGCCTTGTCGACGACGGCCAGCACGTCCTGTGAATCCTTGTTGCCCCAATCCGCGAAGATCGCGCTCGTGTAGGTCTGGCCTCGCCCCGAGCTCCCTCGCGGGTTGCCGGCCATCACGACGTATCCGTGCGCAGCCATGAGCTGCCAGTCGAATTGAAAGCTGTCATCCCACTGCTCGACCGGTCCCCCGTGAATCCGCAGAATCGCGGGGTACCGTTTCCCAGGGGTGTATCCCGGCGGTGTCAGGATGAAACCGCTCACGACCGTCCCATCCGCGCTGTGCACCGTCACTTCTCGTGTCGTGGCCAGGGCAATCGAATCCAGCCACGCGTTTTCGTGCGTGAGCTGCCGCGGCGCCGATCCGCCGCCGCCGACCGGCCGCACGCCATCGTCCAGCACGGCGATCTCGGGCGGCATGTCCGAAGTGCTGGCGACGAACGCGACTCGGCCGCCGGGTGTCACTTCGAACCCGCTCAGCACCTGGCGGCCGGTCACGATCCGCTCGATCGCCCCGCCAATGGCGCTGTCGCCGCGGGTCGTTACGGCGACTCGCGCCAGCTCGACGGCGCGGTCATCCTCCAGCAGGAAATACACGCTGCTGCCATCGGCCGACCATTGCGGCTGGATGACGCTCCGGTCGAGGGCCGGTGTGACGACGCGCTCCGGGCCGCCCGCCGCCGGTACGACCGCGAGGTGGCCCACGGAGTAGTAGAGCATCTTCTCGGGGCCGCCTCGTATGTAGGCGATCCACTTGCCATCGGGACTCCACGCCGGCGCCCCCGCTTCCCACTCCGGGTCGTTGTCGTTCCCGTCGTACTTCGTGATCTGGTGCGGCATGGCGCCGGACCGCGGTTCTATAGTATAGACCTGGTGGTTCGAGGTCCTGTCCTCATCCTCACCAGCTTTGCGGACGTAGGCGATCAGGCCCCCATCGGGCGACCACGACGGGAGCGCCGCGTCGGTCTGGCCCGGTGTGAGCAGGGTCTCGGCATGCGATCCGAGGTCCACCACATAGAGTCGCGCCCGGCGGTCGCCGAGCCATCCGATGTTGTCCGCCCGGAACTGAAAGCGCGTGATGACGATGGGCTTTGGAGTCCTTGCCTTGCCCGCGGCGCTTTCGCTCTCCGCCGAGTCGGGGTCGGGATCGACGGCGATCGCCGCGAGCCGGTGGCCATCGGGCGCCCACGCGTAGTCGAGGACCCCGCCCGGGAAGTTCGTCACGCGCTGCGCCTCCCCGCCATCGCGGGGCAGCATCCACACCTGCTCGGCTTCGTGCTGGTCGTCGCGTGCCGACAGGAACGCTAGTGTGTGCCCATCAGGGCTCCAGCGCGCCAGATGCTCGCCTTCCTTGCTCCACGTCATCCGCCGTGTCGTGCGCCCGTCGAAGCTCGTGACGTAGATGGCGGACACGAACGCATCATGCGCCGTGTCCGTACCGGTTACCGTATACGCCACCAGTTGCCCGTCCGGCGAGAGCCGTGGATCGGCGGCGTCGCGTTCACGCGTCATGTCGTCGAGGGTCAGCAACCGCTTGTCCGGCGGCGCCGATACCACCGACACGGCGGGACCCACCGGCGGCGGCGCCGGCGAAACCACTGGCGCAGCCTGCGCCCGTAGCATGGATTGCAGGACAGGGCCCGACAGCGGCAGGGCCACCACCACGGCCGCCACGGAGCGGGCGGCCGCACGGACACTGGACAGGAGCATGCGAGGTACCGTGAGACGCGAGGCCGCGCACCCCGCCCGGAGTGCGCGGCATCCGCGCCGCTTACGCGTTGTTATTGAGGCACCCGTGAGAATTCGGGTTGTTCGACTCGTCCGACGATACCGGGAACTCGATCGAGGTGCCGTACGGCGACCCCGTCACCACGTCGAGGCCTGTCGGAAATACATCCTTGGCAGCGCGATGGTATTGCCGGATCAGGCGCCGCATATCGCTGAGCCGGTGTCCCGTCAGGTACAACCAGAACGCACGCTCCCGGAACATTACGCTGACCCGCAGCGTGCTGGATGCGGTGCTCGTAGAGTCCCCCGTGAGAGGTGCGATCGAGTCACCGGAGGCGAGAAGGGTTTGGGCCGACTTGCGCAGCGAGTTCAACTGCTTAGCCCATACGCTGTCCTGGCCCGCATGCAACTCAGCCTCAGCAACGATCAGCGCCGCCTCCAGCCCGGTCGCGAGCGGCGTGTTCGAAGTTGGACCGGTGTACAACTCCTCGCTAATGAAGTCCTGGCCGACGCCGCTGAAGCCCGGCGTCCCGACATCCACCGATGGCACGCGGGGATCATTGCCCGACACGAAGTCCAGTCCGTTGCCGCCCTCGTTGTCCGCGACGCTGAATGCCAGTTGCGTCGTGAAGTACCACACGCCGTTGTATTCGCGCGGAGAGTTGCTCGACCCCTCCATCGCGTAGACGAACGAAAGGGGGACGAGCGCCGCGATGTTGGCAGCCTGAGCGAATTGTCCCTCGTCCAGGAGCACGCGAGCCTGCGCGATCCGCGAGACACTGAGTTGCTCGATCCCCTTCGCATCACCATTTGCAGCGGAGTCGGCGGCCGCAATGACCAGCGCTGCCTGGAAATCCTTCATCGCGCGGGCGTACATCGAGTCCGTCGTCAACGGCTGGCCATAGATGATCTTGCCGTTGGGCGCGATCGAGTCGAAGGGAATACCCGAGCAATAGTCCTCGGCAAACACGAGATAGCTGTACCCGGCGAGGTTGAGCACTTCGGCGTGCAGCGGGTTGGCAGGATCGAATTGCTGATACAGCCCCGCCGCGCGCTCGGCCGAGACCCGCGCCTGGCTCAGGTCGAGATAGTTGCCCCGGAGCGTGCCGTTGCCAGGCGCGGTGATTCGCTGGTCCACCGCGATGCGCGTCGGGAACGTCTCCAGATCGATGTACTCGTCGGTGAGGAGCGCCGTCATGTTGATCTGGCCCTCGTTGCCGCTCCCAAGGTCAGCCGCCGAGCCCGCCCACCCGACCTGGAATTGGGAGATCGCGCCCGCGTACGCGTTCGGCAAACCAGTCGCGCTGTTGATCGATCCGACCGGACTGGTGTCCTTGTCCTTTGTGGTGAGCAAGCGGTCGACATTGCACGCCGCTGCGCCGCTCACCAGCAGAAGCGCGAGCAGCACCCGCACACCGCGCTGCGCCCAGTGTGCGATGGGCCTGGCGGACGCTGCCCTGCACCGCGGCACGGGGGGAATTTGTGTTACCATGTGATCTCCACCCGCCCCGTCCAATACCGGACTGGAGGCTGCGTGAGAAAATCCGATGCGGTGAAGGGGTTGTAACCGTTGTTCGAGTTCGGAGCAAAGTTGATCTCCGGATCGAACCCGGTGTACTTGGTCCACGTCGCCAGGTTCCGCCCAGATACCGAGATCGCCACGTTGCGGGCGTTCAGGCGCCGAGCCCAGGACTGAGGCGCTGTATACCGCACCGTCAGCTCTCGGAACTTCCAGAACGACCCGTCCTCGTACGCCCCGGCATCGCTCAGACTCAACGCCTCGGTGATCGCCGCCGCTTGCTGCTTCAGGCTCGAGTGCGGATCGTACGCTTCCTTGCAGAGCGTGTTGGAAAACCCGCAGCGGAACTCTTCCGTCCCATTGTAGGCGAGATTGCCCGCCCGGCGATCGAACAGCGCCTGAATCCGCAGCGACTTGAAGAATGTCAGCGCTGGCGTAAACGAAAACTCGTCGGTGGGTTGGGAGTTGCCGAAGAACACGGGCGTCGGTCCGACGGTGATCTCGTTGGGCTGGATGATGCCGTCGTGATTGGCATCCTTGAATGTGTACGGGAACGACCAGAAGCCCCCGAGTGAGTAGCCCGGTGTGAACTCCTGGGTGTCGCCCGCGTCGCCGGCGTCGAAGGTGATCGGGCTGATGCCGGGACCCAGTTTGATCAGCTTGTTGTGGTTGACCGACCCGTTGACCGTCAGCTCCGCATCGAAGTTGCGGCTCTGATAGATCGTGCCCGTCGCGCCGATCTCGAATCCGCGGTTCGTCACTTGGCCGAGATTCAGGAACTGCACGTCTCCGCCCGTCCCTGGCGGCAGCGTAGCCTGCACCAGCGTGCCGTCGGTCGTCTTCGTGTAGACCGTGCCCGTGATCTGGATGCGATCCGACAGAAGGCCGGCATCGAATCCCCCCTCGAACTCGCGCGAGATCTCGGGCGTGAGATTGGGATTCCCGGTGGCGGTGTCGATCGCTCCGACCAGCTCGACGCCGTCCTTCTTCGCCGGCGCCGGAGAAAAGAAGGAGTTCGGCTGCCGGAACGATGGGCGCACACCCGACTCGCCATATGCCGTGCGTAGCCGGAGCGAGCTGACGAGCGAGGATTTTGGGAAGAACGGCTCCTCGCCGATCACCCACGACAGGCTGCCTTCCGGATAGGTCGTCCATGACCCGTTGTTCAGCGCGCTGTTCTTGTCCGTGCGGACGGCTCCGGTGAGAAACACTTTGTCACGCCACGCGAGTTGCTGTTGGACCAGGCCCCCGAAGAGGACCTCCTCCGGATTGTCTTCCGTGACCGTGAAACTGTTGGTGGCGCCGCCCAGGGTGCCGACTCCGGGTAGCAATCCCTGGCCCGTGGCCAGGAGCTGGCTGTGGCGCTGGTCATTGAACTGCGTGCCGGCGGACGTCGTCCAGGCGAATGCCGCACTCGAGTTGTAGTGCGCGGTCGCCGTGACGTTGGTCGTGTACTGCTGGTTGGTGATTGGATCGGTCTGCACGAACCCCGAGGGGAAAATCGGGATGATCCCGGGCGGCATGATCTGCCGCTCGGTGAGCTGTTCGTAGTCGATGCCGGTCACGCCGACCACCGACAACCAGTCGAGCGGCCGCCACGTGATCGTGGCACTCCCGGTCAGCCGATTGTTGCTCTGCGTCGAGAGGATGTGCGCGAGGCTGTCGGGCGTCAGCGCGGCCAGATATCCGTGCGTGACGGGATCGTTGAACGCCGATCCGAGCAACCCGCCACTCAGAACGCCATACGACGCGTTGTCGTTCTGCGGGAGGCCGAGCCCGCTCTGGAGGTACCCGATGCTCGTCGACATCTCGACTTTCGGGCTCAGAGTGGCGCGCAGATTCAGCCGCGCGTTGTCCCGGGTGACGTAATTGTTCTGGTAGACGCCCTGCTCATTGCGGTGGTCGCCGCTCGCGAAATAGTTGATGACATCCGTTCCGCCACCCACGGACAATCCGAAGTCGTCGCGAGACCCATCGATGTTGGGACTGATGTTCTCGAGCGGATTGAACGCGATGAGACCGCCCTTCGGAGTGCATCCGCTGCTGTACTGCAGGAGCAGCGTACACTGCGTGATCTCCGACCCCAGCGTGTCGGATGTCTCGATGCCGAGGCGCGCGTAATTCGCGGGGTAGGTGACGTAGTTGCGGATGGTCCCGCCCTCGGCGTACGCCCGCCATTCCGGCTTGCCCGCTGTGCCATGCTTGGTCGTGACCTGAATCACGCCGTTGGCGCCGGCCGTTCCATAGAGTGCCGATGCGGCCGGTCCGGGCAACACCGTGATGTCCTCGATTTCGTTGGGGTCGATGTCATCGAGACGCGACGGCGCCTGGCCCCCGACATTCAGTTGCGTCGCCGACTGGTCGTTGTCGGCACGCACGCCGTCGATCACCAGCAGCGGCCCGTTGTCGAGCGAGATGCTGCTGCTCCCGCGAATCCGGATCCGCGACGTGCCCCCCGTGGTCCCGGAGGCCTGGGTCACGGTGACCCCCGGCGCCCGCGACGACAGGACGTCGGAGAAATCCGCGGTCGCACCCTTGGGCACGGAATCGGTGGTGAGCACCTGTACCGCGTTTCCCGTCTCGCGGGTCCGCTCCTGGACGCCGGTCGCCTGCACCAGGACCTGGTCGAGCGTGGTCACCGCCGCGGTCAGCGTGAAATCCGCCGACACCGTCCCGGAATCGGGAACGGTTACGTCCCTCACCTGTGCCTGATACCCCAACCGGAGCACCTGCAGCGTCACTGTGCCGGATCGGCTCACGACCAGACGAAACGACCCGTCCTCGTGCGTCAGTGTGCCGACCGAAGACCCTGCGATCCGGATCTGCACGTCCGGCACGCCAGCCTTGGTGGCCACGTCGGTGACGCGTCCGGTGATCAGTCCTCGTTGCGCATGCGCTGCGGCGGGCAGGCACAGCGCGACCACGCCGGCCACGCATCTCGACCACCGAGCGAGCGCGGACATCACAGCGCCATGCGCACGTCCCTCGCCGTTGAAGAGCCGTTGGAGAGCCAGGTCCGGGCATGCGCCGTCCGCTACCCGCGGCAGGCGCGATCATACATGCCGGCCGCTGGGATGTAAAGACCCGCGAGCTCGCAACAATGCACACAATGCGCGACGTTGCTCGGCCAGCCGTAACGCTCTAAGATTGGCACGGCAGCCTTGATGGACCGGCCCGGAGCGTGCAGCCGGCCGCATTGTATACATCATGATGCCGGACCGGCTGGCATCGCATCGGTAGTTTTCGTCTCCTTTCTCTTTTCTGTTTCCGCTCCTCTCTCTTTCGGTGCCGCTCAGCTACCCGGACTCCCCCGTTTTCTACCGTAAGCTCCGGCGCACCTACCCGCTGATCGTGCGCGGTGAGGGGTGCTGGCTCTTCGACTCGGCCGGACGGAGCTATCTCGATGGCTGCGGCGGCGCGTTCGTCGCGACCATCGGGCACGGTGTGGGCGCGATCGGCGAGGCGATGGCGCGGCAGGCCGCTCGCATTGCCTACGTGAGCGGGATGATGTTCACGCATGAGGCAGCCGAATCCCTGGCCGCGGCGATGGTCGCGCGCGCGCCAGGGGATCTCGACCACGCGTATTTCCTCTCCAGCGGCTCGGAGGCGGTCGAGGCGGCGCTCAAGCTCGCCCGCCAGTACTGGGTGGAGTCCGGACGCCCGGACAAGCACAAGGTGCTCGCGTTCTCTCCGAGCTATCACGGCAACACGTTGCTCGCTCTGTCGGCGTCCGCCCGTGAGCAGTATCGCGCGACCTACCGGGACTGGCTGGTCGCCGTCCCGCGCGTTCCCGCTCCCTATATGTATCGCTGCGAATGCCGGGGCCACGGTCCGCCGTGCGCCGCCTGCACCGGCGATGCGCTCGAAGCCGCGATCCTCCGCGAGGGCGCCGATTCCGTCGCCGCCTTCATCGCCGAGCCGATCGGAGGGTCGTCGACGGGCGCCAGCGTGCCACGCCCCGCCTATTGGCGCCGCATCCGCGAGATATGCGACCGGTATGGCGTGCTCTTCGTGGCCGACGAGATCCTGAGCGGTGCCGGACGGACCGGGACGTGGTCCGCGCTCGAACCCTATCAGGTGGCACCGGATATCCTCGTGATGGGCAAGGGGATCACCGGCGGCTACGCGCCGCTGTCCGTGGTGCTCGCGCCCAGACGCATCGTGGATGTGCTGGCCCAGGGAAGCGGCGCACTCCTTCACGCGCAAACGTATTCCCACCATCCGGTGACCTGCGCGGCCGGACTCGCGACCCTCGAATGGATCGCGGACCACGACCTGATCGCTCGCTGTGCGGGAATCGCGCCGGCATTCCACTCGGCTCTCGAGTCGCTGCGCGACCTCCCGCACGTCGGTGATGTCCGGGGCCGTGGGCTCCTGGCCGGCATCGAGTTCGTGGAAGACAAAGAGTCGCGTGCGCCGTTCGCGCGCTCGGTGCGGTTCGCGGAGCGCTTTGCCGCGGCGGCGCAGGATGCCGGACTGATCGTCTGGCCGAATTCCGGGCAGGCGGATGGCACCAATGGCGATCTCGTGATGCTGGCGCCACCATTCGTCATCACCGAATCCGAGATTGCCATGATGACCGGCCGGCTGCGGACGGCACTCGCGGCGACGGTCGCCGCCCTCCTCACCCCCCGCTGAGGCCCGCGAGACATGCCCGGTCCGGAAATGCGTTCCGAGTCAGCCCCCGCTGCATCCGCTCCGCCGAAGATCACCTACACGTCGGCCAACGTCGACATGGAGGTGTTCCACCGCCAGTTCGACGAGGCGCTGGCGCGTGTCCGGACGGCGGCTGGGCGGAGCCATCCCTTCTATATCGATGGCGAGGCGGTGACCACGCACGCTCCGCCCCTCGTTGACCGGTCGCCGATCGATACGCGATACGTATTGGCCGAGTTCGCCGCCGCGTCCGCGTCGGACGTCGATGCCGCCGTCTCGTCCGCGCGGCGTGCCCAGCACGGCTGGGGACGCCGCCCATGGGAGGAGCGAGTCGCCACGCTTCGCCGCGCGGCCGCGTTGATCCGCGAGCGCAAGTTCGACCTCGCCGCCCGCATGAGCGTCGAGGTGGGGAAAAGCCGTCTCGAAGCGATGGGGGATGCGGAGGAGGCAGCCGACCTGATCGACTACTACTGCCAGCAGATCGCCGACGCGCACGGATTCGTGCGGCAAATGGCGCGGCTCACGCCGATCGAACGCAACACCGACGTCCTCCGGCCCTACGGCGTCTTCGCGTGCATCGCGCCGTTCAACTTCCCGCTGGCGCTGTCGACCGGGATGTCTGCCGCCGCGCTCGCCGCCGGCAACACGGTCGTCTACAAGCCTGCGGAGGACGCACCGTGGACTGGGCTCGGGCTGTATGAGGCCTATCGCGACGCCGGGCTGCCGTCCGGCGCGTTCAACATGGTCACCGGTCACCGTGAAGCGATCGGAGATGCGCTCTGGCAGCATCCGGGTATCGGCGGCGTTGTCTTCACAGGATCGAAGACCGTCGGCCTGCGCATCCACGCCGGCCTGGCGGCCGGCCGATGGATCAAGCCCTGTCTCCTGGAGCTGGGAGGGAAGAACGCCACGGTGGTGACCGGGACCGCGGACCTCGACGCCGCGGCGGAGGGCGTCGCCCGGTCCGCGTTCGGTCTGCAAAACCAGAAATGCAGTGCCACCTCACGCGTCTACGTCGACCGCCGCGTCGCGGGGCCGTTTCTCGATGCGCTGCTCGCCCGCACGGCCACGATCCGGATCGGAGATCCATCCGAACGCGAGATCGCTTTCGGACCCGTGATCAACGAGCGCGCGGTCACTCGCTACCAGCACGCCAGCGACCAGGCACGCAAAGAGGGCGCGATGCTCACCGGAGGGTCGCGCCTTGCCGACGGGAAGCTCGCTCACGGCTATTTCGTAGCGCCGGCCGTCACGCGGCTTCCCCTGGCCAGCTCGATCTTTCGCGACGAGCTCTTCGTGCCCATCCTCGCGGTGGGCGAGGTGAGCGGCTTCGACGAAGCGCTCTCACAGGTCAACGACACCGAGTACGGACTGACGGCTGGGATCTTCACCGGCCGTCCGGATGACATCACGCGATTTTTCGACGAAGCCGAGGCCGGGGTCTGCTACGCCAACAAACGGACCGGCGCGACAACCGGCGCGTGGCCCGGCGCACAGCCATTTTGCGGCTGGAAGGGCTCTGGCTCGACTGGGAAGGGCGGCTGCGGACCGTATTACGTCGCCCAATTCCTGCGCGAGCAGAGCCGTACTATCATCGAGCCGTGAGTTCCGCCATGTCCCGTGACACTGCGACGGCCGCGACGGACCCGGCATCGCACGATCCGTCAACGCGCAGCTACCCGCGTATCGTGGTGCCGCCGCCGGGTCCGCGAGCGCGCGCGGTCGTGGACCGCGATGCGACCTGGACGTCGACGTCGTACATCAAGGAATACCCGCTCGTCGTCGCGCGCGGCGCCGGGGCGATGATCGAAGACGTGGACGGCAACCGGTACCTGGATTTCATGGCCGGGATCGCGGTCGCATCGACCGGCTACGGGCATCCCGCAGTCGTCGCCGCGATCAAGGAGGCGGCTGACCGGTTTCTCCACATATGCGGCTCCGACTTCTACTACGAGGGCATGGCCGCGCTCTGCGAACGGCTTGCCAAACTGGCGCCGGGGTCCGACAAGAAACGCGTCTTTCTCACGAACTCCGGGACCGAAGCGGTCGAAGGTGCGATCAAGCTCGCTCGCAACTCCACCGGCCGCGCCGGGCTCGTCGCCTTCAAGGGCGCCTTCCACGGGCGGACCTACGGCGCCATGTCGCTGACATCCAGCAAGGCGCGGCAGCATGCCGGGTTCGGGCCGCTGCTGCCGGAGATCTACCATGTGCCGTTCGGATACTGCTACCGGTGCGAATTCGGCAAGGAGTATCCGTCGTGCGAGTTGTTCTGCGTCTCCGCCATCGAGCGCGATCTGTTCGCACGCCAGATCGATCCAGGGGACGTCGCGGCGATTTTCGTCGAGCCCGTCCAGGGTGAGGGCGGATACGTGGTGCCGCCCGACGGCTACCTTGCCGCGCTCCGGGCGCTCTGCCACAAGTACGGCATCCTGCTCGTTTGCGACGAGATCCAGTGCGGCATCGGACGGACCGGCCGGATGTTCGCTTCCGAGCACGCGGGGATCGAGCCCGATATTCTGCTCACCGCCAAAGGGCTGGGCTCCGGCATGCCGATCGGCGCGATCATCGCGCGTGAGTCGGTGATGCGCTGGAAGACTGGTGCACATGGCTCGACATTCGGCGGCAACCCCGTGTGCTGCGCCGCGGCGCTGGCGACACTCGATGTCGTGGAGCGCGAGCTCGTCGCCAACGCGCGCGCGATGGGCGAGCGGTTGATGGCCGGTGTCCGGCGGCTCGCCACCCGGTATCGCGCCATCGGCGATGTGCGCGGACTCGGCCTGATGATCGGCGTCGAGTTCGTGCAGGACCAGAAGACTCGAGAGCCCGCGACCGATCTCGTGAACGCACTCGTGCAACGCGCGTTCAGCCGGGGACTCCTGCTCCTCGGATGCGGGCGCAGTACGCTGCGGCTCGCGCCGCCGCTCATCGTGGATGCGAACGACATCGATACCGGGCTCGCGATCATAGACGAGTGCCTGACCGCGCTGGCGTGAGCCGTCACGACGATCCCGTGCACCAGCGGCCGGCGCACCGCCGGCCGGACGTGCCGGCATCCGGCAGCAAGGTCATGTCCATGCGTGACGCCATCACGAGCTTCGTGCACGATGGCGACACGGTCGTGATCGAAGGCTTCACGCACCTGATCTGTTTTGCCGCCGGCCACGAGATCATCCGCCAGGGCCGCCGCGGCCTCGTCCTGTGCCGCCTGACACCGGATCTCGTCTACGATCAGATGATCGGAGCGGGCTGCGCCCGGAAGCTCGTCTTCTCGTGGGCCGGCAACCCTGGCGCCGGATCGCTGCACGCCTTCCGGCGAGCCGTCGAAGGGCCCGCCGGTGACAGTGCTCGGGGTCTGGAGATCGAGGAATATTCACATTTCGGAATGGTCGCGCGTCTTGCCGCGGGCGCCGCGGGCCTCCCCTTCTGGCCGATGCGCGACTACGCGGGGACCGATCTCCCGGCCGCCAACCCGCACATTGCGTCGGTCACCTGTCCTTACACCGGCGAGACGCTGGCCACCGTCCCGGCGCTCAACCCCGACGTCACGATCATCCACGCCCAGCGCGCCGACGCGGAAGGCAATACGCAGATCTGGGGCTTGCTGGGCGTGCAGAAGGAAGCCGCGTTCGCGTCCCGGCACGTGATCGTGGTCGCCGAAGAGCTGGTCGATGAGCGTGTGATCCGCGCGGACCCGAACCGAACACTCGTTCCGGGATTCATCGTCGGCGCCGTGGTGCACGAGCCGTGGGGAGCGCACCCGTCGTATGCTCAGGGGTATTATGACCGCGACAATGCATTCTACGTGACCTGGGAGCGCATCTCCCGCGACCCGGCGCAGTTGGCCACCTATCTGGACAGGTACGTCATGGGTGTCCCGGACCGCGCGGCCTATCTCGCGGCGATGCCGGATCTGGCGGACCGTCTCCGGGCCGGGAATCGCACGTGCGCAGGTGTGAATTATGGTTACTGACGCGTCGTCCGGCACGCGGGCGGCGGCCGCTTCGGCCGGCACCGGACGACCCGCACGCTACTCGCCCAACGAAATGATGGCGGTGGTCGCCGCCCGCGAGTTACGCAACGGTGAGATCGTCTTCGTCGGTATTGGCCTGCCGAACCTCGCGTGCAACCTCGCCCGCGCGACGCACGCACCCGATCTCGTGCTCATCTACGAATCCGGCGCGATTGGCGCGGTCCCCGAGCGCCTCCCCGTCTCGATCGGCGACCCGTCGCTCGTCACCGGATCGCTCATGGTCTGCGGAATGGCGGATGTGTTCCAGTACCTGCTGCAGAACGGCCGGATCGAGGTCGGGTTTCTGGGAGCTGCACAGGTGGATCGTTGGGGGAACATCAACACGACGGTCGTGGGAGACTACGCCCACCCGACCGTCCGGCTGCCGGGCAGCGGAGGCGCTGCCGAGATCGCGACGCACGCGCGCCGGACGATCGTCGTCGCCAGGTTGAGCCGGCGTGCATTTCCGGCGTCCGTCGATTTTGTGACGTCGCCCGGGCAGCGCTACCATGGCACCGCGCGGAGCAAGCCCGCGCTTCCCGGAGCAGGTCCGGTCAAGGTCATCACCGATCGCGGCGTCCTCGAGCCCGACGCGACGGGTGAGCTCGTGCTCACGGCTGTCTATCCGGATGTCACGGCCGCGGAGATCGCGAGCGATGTGGGCTGGCCGCTGCGGTTCCGCGATCCGATCGAGACGCTCGATCCACCGACCGATGCCGATCTCGCGTTGCTGCGCGAACGGCTCGATCCCGACAAGCTCTTTCTCAAGGGATGACGCCGCATGACTGATCGATCCACGGTTGCCGCACGCGCCGGCACGGCCGCTCTGCCGTCCGGCGACGCGACGACCGAGCCCCCGACGATGTCGCTCAAGCGCACCCTCGGGATCAGGGATGTCGTGCTCTTCAATCTCGTGGCCATCCTGGGCCTGCGATGGATCGCCACCGCCGCCAAGGCCGGTCCGAGCGCCATCTGCCTGTGGATCCTGGCGGCACTCATGTTCTTCATTCCGCAGGGTCTTGCTGTCGCGGAGCTGTCGGCACGGTACCCGGCCGAAGGCGGCATTTATGCGTGGACGAAGCAGCGGTTCGGCGAGCGCCATGCCTACCTGTGCGGGTGGTGCTACTGGGTGGTCAATGTCCTGTACTACCCCCAGCTCCTCCTCTCGACCGCCATCGTCGCGCTGTATGTGGTCGGCAAGGGCGCCAGCGGTCTGGGCGACCAGTGGCTCTACGTGCTCCCGACGACGCTGTGCGCCCTGTGGATCGCTGTGGGGTTCAACATCGTAGGCCTCAATACCGGGAAATGGCTGCAGAACGCCGGCGGAATAGGGAGCTACGTGACCGGCAGCATCCTGGTGGCGGTGGGGATCGCGTGTGTATTCGCCGGTCATCCGGCGAATGATCTCTCGCCCCACGCGTTCCTCCCGAGTGTCAAGTCGCTGGCGACGATCAACCTCTGGGCCACGATCGCGTTCGCGTTTTCCGGATTGGAGCTCGGTGCGTCACTCGGCGGAGAGATCAAGAACCCGCGGCAGACGCTGCCGCGCGCGGTGTACCTCTCGACGCCGTTGATCGCCGGCCTCTACATCCTCGGCACCGCAGCGGTCCTCTGGATCGTGCCCACCGGCTCGATCAACGTGGTGACCGGATTCCTGCAAGGCATCGCTGTCGGCGCGGCCCGATTCGGACACTGGCTCTGGTGGCTCGCGCCCCTGGCCGCGGCATCGTACACGCTCGGCAACATCGGCGGCATCGGTGCGTGGCTCACAGGACCCGCGCGCATCGCGTTCGTGATCGGCCTGGATCGGTATTTCCCGCCGGCGTTCGGCCGGGTCCACCCGCGCTGGGGGACGCCGTACGTCGCCATTCTCGTGCAGGCGGTGGTGGCGTCGATCCTGATGCTGGTTTCTCAGTTGGGCAAGGGGACGACGGTCGAGCAGTTCTACCTGGTGTTGCTCTTTGCGCAGGTCCTGATCTACTTCATTCCGTTCATCTACCTGTTCCTCTGTCTGCTGGTCGAACCCACGTACGTCGCGGGTGCGCCGACCGTGGTGCCGGCCGGGGCGGCCGGCAAGACCATCTGTGCATTGGCCGGCCTGACCGTGACGGTTCTCGCCATGGTGCTGGCCGCGGTGCCCTCGGCTGATTCCGGCCCGGTCATGATCTACGAGACCAAGGTTGTCGGGGTCGCTGCCGCCTTTATTCTCTTCGGCGGATTGCTCTATCTCTGGGCAAACCGCAGCGGGAGACCGGCCGAAAGGATCGTCATCGAGACGGCCGGTCCGTCACGTGACTGACCCCGCATGACCGGACGCCGGGCCAAGTTCGGCGCTGCTGTTGGTGTTGCGGGTGGTGTTGCGCTCGGCGCCGCGGTCGCGATTGCCTCGGCGGCACGCATGGCCTCCGCCCAGCGACGGCCCGTGCTCGACCAGATCGATGTGCCGCACAACTACTACTACCGCGAGATGTACCTGCCGGAGGCGACGAGCGGGCCAAGCTCCGTGAGCTGGTCGCCCGACGGACGCACGCTCGTGTATTCAATGCAGGGCTCTCTCTGGATGCAGGACGTGAATAGCACCGATGCGCGGCAACTGACCGATGGCCCCGGGTACGACTACCAACCGGACTGGTCACCCGACGGCAGCCGGGTGGTCTACGCGTCGTATCGCGGCAGTGCCGAGGAGCTCTGGATACTCGACGTCGCGACCGGCGCGACTCACCAACTGACGACGACCGGTGCCGTCAATGTCGAGCCGCGATGGTCGCCGGATGGGAAGCGCCTGGCTTGGGTGTCCACCGCGCTCCACAAACGCTGGCACATCTACGTGTCGGCGTTCGATCACGATACGATCGGCGCCGCAGCGCCGATCACCACCGACCGGGACAGCCACCTGCCGCGCTACTACTACAGCGTGTACGACCACTATCTCTCGCCCTCGTGGTCTCCCAACGGAGACGAGATCCTCTTCGTCTCCAACCGTGGCCACACCTGGGGCACCGGCGGCATCTGGCGGGCGCAAGTCGGCGCGACGGACTCGGCACGGCAGATCCGGGACGAAGAAACCACATGGAAGGCCCGCCCGGATTGGTCGCCGGATGGCGCTCGCATCGTCTACAGCTCCTATGTGGGCCGCCAGTGGAATCAGCTCTGGCTCATGCGCGCGGATGGTGGCGATGCACTGCAACTCACGTATGGGGATTTTGACGCGACGGCTCCGCGATGGTCGCGGGACGGCCGGCGAATCGCGTACGTCGTCAACGCGACAGGCAACACCGCACTCCGCATCATCGATGTGCCGGGAGGACAGGTTACGGAGGTTCGGACCGCGTCCCGGCACTACCGGTCCCCCGCCGGCAGTCTCCGCGTCATCATCACCGACTCGGCCACCGGCCGGACGGTGCCCGCCCGCATTTCTGTCACGGGGGCTGACGGACGGAGCTTCGCCCCCGACGATACGTGGCGGTACGCCGACGACGCGTTCGACCGAAGCCAGCGACGGTTGGAGATCGGGTATTTCCAGACCACCGGTGAGTCAGTCGTGGCCGTGCCGGCCGGGGACGTCTCGGTCGATGTGGTCCGGGGTCTGGAGTACGAGCATGAGACGCGTCGTGCGAAGATCGTCGCCGGGCACCAGGCCGTCGTCCGTATTTCGCTGCACCGGCTAGCCGACCTGGCAGCCGAAGGCTGGTACAGCGGCGATGTGCACGTCCACATGAATTACGGCGGCGCCTATCGCAATGACCCCCTGCATCTCAGGATGCAAGCGCGGGCCGAAGACCTCCGGGTCATCGAGAATCTCATCGTCAACAAGGAGCAGCGGGTTCCTGACCTCGGCTACTTCACCGGCCGGATCGATCCAGTGTCGGACTCCGGCTTCCTCCTCTTTCACGGCCAGGAATTCCACACGAGCTATTGGGGACACTTCGGTGTGCTCGCCCCGCGGTCGCATGTACTGCTCCCCGGGTATGCCGCATACGTCAACACCGCGGCCGCCAGCCTCGTTCCGACGAATGCAGATGTCGCCGATCTCGCTCACGCCCAGGGCGCCCTTGCCGGCTACGTGCATCCGTTCGACACGTATCCGCAGCCAGCGGATACCACGCAGCCGCTGACGGACGAGCTGCCCGCCGACATCGCCCTCGGCAAAGCCGATTACATGGAGATCGTTGCCTTCAGCGATCACCGGTCCACGGCCCGCGTCTGGTACCAGCTTCTCAACTGTGGCTTTCGGATTCCGGCCGCCGCCGGGACGGACGCGATGGCAAACTACGCGTCACTGCGCGGTCCCGTCGGACTCAATCGCGTCTACGTGCACGTGGATGGTCCGCTGACGCACGACCGGTGGCTGGCCGGCCTCAAGGCCGGCCGGACGTTCGCCACGAACGGCCCGCTCCTCGGCTTCACGATGGATGGGCATGCCATCGGCGATGTGATCCGTTTCAATACCGCTGGCCACTATACGGTGCATGTGCGTGCACGACTTCGGTCGCTCGTTCCGGTCGATCATCTGGAACTCGTCGCACGCGGCCGCGTCATCTGGGCCGCGAGCAACGACGGGCACCGCCTGACGTCGGCAGATGTGGATACGACCATCGCCGTGGATTCGAGCGGGTGGTACACGATGCGCGCGTGGAACGACCAGGCGACTGCCCCGATCATGGACATCTACCCGTTCGCGACGACCAGCCCGATCTACGTAGAGGTCGGCGACGAAAAGGTCCGCAGTCCAGCCGACAAGCAATACTTCCTGGCCTGGCTCGCCCGGCTGGATGCCAATGTTCGCGCGTACCCGTGGTTCAACACGGAATCCGAGCGGACACACGTGCTCGGCCAGATCGCGGCCGCCCGCGCCGAATTTGAAAAAAGGTAACGCGGCACCGGGAACGGCTGGTTCCGGCCAGCCGCTCCCGATGCCGCGCTTCTCTTCTTCTCCTTTCTCCTCTCCCCTTTCTCCTCTCTGAATTACCGTCCCAACCCGACGTTCAGGCCAGCCGTGATCGCGTAGTTGTTCGTGAACCGGTCTCCCGATTCGAACGGAAAATGCGGCGTGACATCCCAGTGTCCGACGTAATCCTTCGCCATGATCTGAAGACCGATCATCCGCGTGATCCCGTAGTTAAGGCCCACGCCGCCGTTGAAGGCGAAATTCGTCGAGCTCGCATCACCCGTCGAATACTCCGTCGAATAATGCATCGCCCCCGCACCCAACTGGACGAACGGTTCGATCCAGTGCCCGTAGCTGCCACGGAACGGTGAGCCGAATTGCAGGTCACCGTCGAACATCCAAACGCCGGTATTCCCGATCGACGGCCCGCCGGTGACGGGGTCGATGAAGACCATGTTCGAGTTGGCGTGCCCCACGTTGCCGACGAGGGCGACGAACGGCGATAGCGGCAGCTTCACCTGCGCGCCAACGAGCCCCGCGTCGCCGCCACTGGCGCTCGTGCCGAGCGGGCCATCGACGTAACGCCCGGTATTCATGTATCCGAAATACGGGGTGATGGTCGGCTCGCTTGGCGGCGAGGAACCCCGCCAACCATAGCCCACCCGGTATTGCGCAGCAGCCGGTTTCGGCGCGACGACGGTCAGTATCAGCGCAGCAACAACGGCAAGACGGGTCAACATTGTCCCTCCACGGAACGACTTCAGGTCCGGCGAACGACGTGAGGCCAGCACGCGAGCCTCGCACCGGCCTCTCATCGCACGTGGAGTGCCGCAGATCGGCCTTCACTAACTCGTTGTACCGCAATCACCTCGCGACAACGACTCATTTGCCGGCGGCCGTTCTGTCTGTCACGTCGGCCGTTCGGTTGTCCCCGGATAAGGACAGATGAGACGGCTGAGGACCTAGCCCGAACGTCGAAGGACTGGCTGCGCTCCAGCGCCGCCAGTCCTCTCATTCCTCTTGCACATCCGACGCATCGTCGGAAGCACGCGTCCTCGTCTTCCCGGCGACGTCTAGTGGGCGACCGCGCCCGCGACGCCGGGCTGCTTGTACACGAAGCGCTTTCCTTCGTAGTTGCGAAAGACCACTTCCTCGTCCGTGATCGACTCCACGTATTCCGGCAGGAGTGGCACTTTACCCCCGCCTCCTGGCGCATCGATGACGAGATGTGGCACCGCCAGCCCCGACGTCCACCCGCGAAGTGCCTGGATGATCTCGAGTCCCTTCTGTATGGTCGTCCTGAAATGCTCGCCGCCCGCGACCGGATCGCACATGTAGATGTAGTAGGGACGGACGCGAGCCTTGAGCAGCCGGTGCATCAGCTCCATCATGATCGCCGGATCGTCGTTGACACCCTTGAGCAGGACCGTCTGGCATCCCAACGGCACGCCGGCCATGGACAGCCGGTCCAGTGCCGCGACCGCCGCGGGTGTCAACTCATCCGGATGATTGAAGTGGGTGTTCATGAACACCGGGTGGTACCGCTGCACCATCGCGCAGAACTCCGGTGTGATGCGCTCCGGGAGATGGCTGGTGATGCGGCTCCCGATCCGGATGATCTCGATGTGCGGAATGGCCCGCAGCGTCTGGAAGATGTATTCGAGGCGCCGGTCGGAAAGCATCATTGGATCGCCACCACTCAGGATGACGTCCCGGATCTCGCCGTGCGCGCGAAGGTACGCGAACGCGGAATCGTACTGATTGAGCGGGATCTTCTCCGGGTCTCCGACCTTGCGCCGGCGGGTGCAGAACCGGCAGTACGACGCGCACACCGGACTGACGAGAAAGAGGGCCCGGTCCGGATACCGGTGCGTGAGGTTCGGGACCGGCGAATCAGCGTCTTCACCGAGCGAGTCGACGACACCGTCCACGACTTCCATTTCTGCCACGGTCGGCACGTATTGCGTCCACATCGGATCGCCGACGGCCTTGATCTGGTCCAGCACGGCGGGCGTCAGCCGCATCTGGAATCCGTCGAAGGCGCCACGCAGCGCTTCGGTGTCGATCACGTCCGGGCCGAACCGCTCCGCGAGCGCGTCGAGTGTCGCCACACTCCGCTCCCGCAGGAGAGATTGCCACTCGCTCATCGCGTCTCGCCTCCTCGGCTCCCGCGCACTCGCGGGGCGGGCTGTAACCGCTTGGTGAACAGCACACGATCATCCTCCGGTCCGTAGAACGCACGGACCCGTGCGGACTCGGTGTATCCGCGCGCGACGTAGAACGCGCGCGTCGGCTCGTAAGTGCCTCGCGACGACGTCTCGGCCAGCACCAGACGTGCGTTTCGCTCGCGCAGCCGCCGCTCGACCTCGCCGATGAGAAAGCTGCCGGCGCCCGCACCCTGTGCCTGGGGAGCGATCGCTATCCAATAGAGATCGTATCCGCGATCCGTACCAGGCGTCGGCCCGAAGCAGGCATAGCCGAGCAGCCCACCGGCGGTATCAAACAGTCCGAGAAACTCGTAGCCGGATCCTTCACCCGCCGCATCGGCGGGGCCCGATGGCGGCCCGTAGGTCGTGTCGAACAACTCGAGCGCAACCGCAATCTCGAGGACACTGAACACGCCGGTGGCCCGGACGATGTCTGCGATCGCCTCGCGATGCCCGATGCGGATCTCGCCAGCCTGATACGCCGTGACTCCAGCCGGCCGCGTTTGCGGCCGGCGGCTGGGCCCATGTTCCTGGCCGCTCGGCGGGCCATCCCCCGGATTCGTCGGTGGTCGCCCGTCCGGCGCCACGCCGTCCCCTATCCGACCGACACGCCGGACAGACGCTGCGTCAGCGCCCAGAGATCGGCGTCCGGCAGCGGCATCCCGCGGCGCACCGCCAGAGCAACATCCGCCACCTGCCGGACCAGCGCCGGGAAATCCATGTTGGCCGCGCGAGCCATGCGAGCCAGCCCAGCGGTCGGCGAGAAATCGGGGTTGGCGTTGACTTCGAGAATCCACGGACGGCCCGCGCGATCGATCCGGAAATCGATCCGGCCATATCCCTCCCCGCCCACCGCCCGCCACGCGGCCATCGCGACATTCGCGACTTCCGCCGAGAGCGCAGGTGGGAGATCCGCCGGACAGTTGGGTGACGCGCCGCGGTCCTCCTCGCTCCCGGTATCCCACTTGGACCGGTAGGACACGATACGCCACAATCCGCGCGGCATCTCCCGGAAGTCGATCTCGGCGATCGGGAGCACCTGATCCCCGACGATGCCGACGTTCACCTCGCGTCCATCGATGTAGCGCTGGACCAGGATGTCGTCCCAGCACTCGTGCATCGCGGCGAGCCGGTCGGCCAGCGCCCGCGCCGTCCGCACCACCGACCGCTGCTCGACGCCGACCGACGCATCCTCTGCCGCCGGCTTGCAGATGGCCGGGAATCCGATCACCGGGACCGGGCCGCCTCGCTGGGCGATCGTCCACCGCGGCACGGGAAGCCCCGCACGGTCAAGCAGCGCGTTGACGCGATGTTTCCGGAGGCAGAGCGATGTCGTCGCGCTCGAGCTTCCCGTGAACGGCACGCCGAGCAGCTCGAGTGCGCCGATCACGGCCGGTTCCAGAGCGGCCACCCCATCGACGCTCTCGCACAGGTTGTAGACCAGGTCGAGCTTGGCCTTCCGGACCCGCTCCATCCAGCGGCCGTCGGGATTCGCCGGAATGCGGATCACCTCGTGGCCGACGCTGGCCATCGCTGTCTCGACCGACTCCACCGCCTCGAGGATCAGCAGATCGGGCGACTTGCCGAGCGCCGACGCCCCATCGAACAATACGGCGACTTTCATGCGCGTACCCGCCGGAGTCTGACGCCCTGCCGCTCGGCCGCGAGGGTCAGGCACGTCTGGATGAGTGCTCCGTAACTGATCCCCGCCGCCCGCGCCGCTTTGGGAAAGCAGGAGTTGTCCTCGGGGTTGGGGAGGATACCAGGCAAGGGATTCACCTCGATGACGTTCGGGATGCCCGCCGCGTCCAGTCGGAGGTCGACCCGGGACCAGTCCCGGCATCCCAGCGCTTCGTACGCCCGGAGCGTGGTCGATTCGATCGTCCGGCGCAGCGCATCGGGGATCGCGGCGGGACAATCGAAGATCCGGAGCGGTGCATCCGGCCGGTCCCACAGCCACTTCGCCTCGAACCCATAGACCGGCAGTGCACCCTCCGGCAACGCGTCGAAGTTCATGCCGACGATCGGCAGCACCCGGGCGCCCCGCCCGTTTCCGAGTACCGCGCAGGTGAACTCCGCGCCCGGCAGGAACTCCTCGATCAGGACCGGCTGCGCATACGTCTCCAGCAGGAACTCCACCTGCGCCGCGAGATCATCCGGCGTCTGGCAGAGGTTCCGCTCCGTGATGCCCTTGGACGAACCCTCATGGATCGGTTTCACGAAAAGTGGATAGCGGAGAGCCGGCCAGCGGCCGCTGACCGCGTCCCCGGATTCGACCACGACGAAGGACGGTGTGGCGACCCCGTAGTGCGACAGAATCTCCTTGGTCCGCGACTTGTCGAGGCAAAGCGACAGCGTCAGCGGGTCGCTACCCGTGTAGGGGACGCCGAAAAACTCGCAGATCGCCGGCACATGGGCCTCGCGATTCTTGCCGCCGGATCCCTCGGCCATGTTGAACACGATGTCCGGTCGTTCCGCCCGAAGCTGCTCGGGAAACTCCGGCGTCGCCTCGAGCCGGGTCACCGTCCCGTACGCTCCCAACGCATCCGCCACCGCATCGATCGTCTCGGCCGTATCCCACTCGGCAAACTCGTCATCCGCCGAGACCTCTTGCACCAGCAGGGCCCCATCGGGCTGGTCCATCACCGCCGACCGTTCGCGGGCAGCCCGCACGCGGCCGGCCTCGTTACTGGGAGGCTCTTCGTCGCGCTGGATCGGATCGGCAGTCTCGTCGCCCGCGGTGGCGAGCGTCGCACCCACGGGGGTGGTCAGTGGCTCGGGTTTCAGATTGAAGGCGATTCCGATCTGCGTCATCCGATCCTTTCGTCAGGAGAGACTCGGCTGCCCGGTCGCACCACGGTGCAGCAGGTCACATGCCAGGTGATGAATCGCGCGCATAATACCGAGTGCGAATTGGTCGCGCAATGACCTTTAAACGACTTTACACCACTGCAGGCAAAATAATTTTTTCGCGGCCGGTGACGCCTCGGCGCATTTCGCCGGATTCTTCCGCAGAATGCAACGCTTCTCGCGGCTTGCCTCGCGCGGTTCTCCCCTCGCGCCTGTCTCGCCTGTCAGACTTTGTGGTGCGCCGGCCGGGCGGCTTCGAGATGGTCGTCGGCGACGTAGATCTCGAAGTCGGAGAAGAATCCCGGTGCTTCCGCCTGCAGCGTGCGGAGGATCACGAGGGCTAGCCGGCGGATCTCGAGGTCCGCGCCTTCACCCGCCCGCAGCTCCAGCATTGTCCGCCACGCCCGCGCGTTGGCGGTCACGACGATTTTGGTTTCGGTCGAGTTGGGCAGCACGCCGCGGGCCGCCTCGCGCGCCATCTTCCGCCGGTGGACGCGGTCGGTCACCCAGCCGTACCTCGTCATGAGCTCCGCGACCAGCGCGACGTAGGCGGCCTGCGCCCGTTCCATCTCCGCTCGCCACGCCGTCTCGAGCGCCTCGTCTCCCAGGATCGCCGGCGGCACCACGAAGTTGGCCTCGGACTCGTCCACGTACCGCTGGGACAGTTGGGAATAGGAGGCTGTCCGATGCCGGACAAGTTCGTGGCTCAGCGCCCGGCTCACGCCTTCGATCAGCAGCGAATAAGACGCGTGCTCCAGAACGCTGCCGTGCCGCTGCCGCTTGATGTTCTCGAGATACTCACGAGTGTCCCGCCCCGCCGGGTTCTTCTGGCTCATGTAACAGAGACGCCCCGCGTATTCGGCGAGCCGCTCGCCATCGGTGCTCGGTCCGATCCAATGCACGGGAAGATGAGACGGCTCGGCGAACGCCGGGCGCGCGAGGACGGTGACCTTCGGCTCAGTATAGAACACGACGGGACGCTAACCCTCGGCCGCTCGTACTTCAATGAGCGAGCGGTATCCGCGAGAGCGTTAGGTCAATTTCCCCACGGCTGGAGCTTCCGCGAACAGGCGAAGTAGCTCGTCATCGCTGGCGTCACGCAGGCGAAACGCGCTGCCGACGGCGACTGCCCGGGCCGGCATCCGGGATTCCGTAATGCAACTGAAGACGATCGCGCCCGCGCCGGCGCCTTGCCGGTGCGACGCGTTCCACAGCAGGCCGTCGGGTGCCACCACCACCCGCTCGTCGCCTGAATGGCGCTTCGGCTTCTGCGACCGGCGTGGGCCTGACGGAGGAGGCAAGGGTGCCATGGCGTAGTTCCTCCTTATCATGTGCGCCCGCCCGGGGAATCCGCCAGTCTCGTCCCTTCCGCTCCCGTACAATCGCCACCGCCACCCGCGAACCCCTTCCTGCCAAAGCGAAGGGCCGGTCTCGAAGAGATCCGGCCCCCGTTCGCATCCCTGCTTCGGACGAAGTTGATTCGGCCTTAGTCTCCCTCGGTATCGAACGCGAGCGCATCGGCGTCGCGGATCGTGTCCAGGAACGAATCGACGCGTGCCCGCGTCGCCGCCGTCACCTCGACGACGGGAGTGAGTGAAAAACCGATCGCGCGGCGGGCCCCCTCGGGCCAGTCCGGCATCGACAGCCCGGCGACGAGCCGCTGGATCATATTCCCGCACTCCGCCAGCAACTGGCGCGCCCGCTCCGTCAGCACGTCCAACGGAATCAGGAGGTCCCGAGTGACCAGCTTCCCGGTCTCCTCATCGCGCCAGGCGGCGTCGCCGACCGCGCCGCGCTCGGCAAAGAGCCCCAAGTGCCGGATCACCCCGCCGTGCTCCTCCTGCAACCGGCGGCTCTCCACCGCCGCGGCAAGCGCGAGCGCCAGCGACTCGGGCGTGGCGGACCCGTACAGGGTCACCACATCGCGAGCCGGACGGTCACCATGCAGCGGCGCCGGTCCCGAGTTGACGTGCGCGAGCACCGATGAGCGATCGGGGTGATCCTCGAGCATGACGAGGACGTCCATACTACCCCTCCAGTGAGTTACAGCTTGGCCACCAAAACACCTTCAACCGCGAAGCGCACCCCCGAGTGCACCTCTGTCGCACCCTACCGGCCGGCGAACAAAAAAGTTCCAGCGTTCGCACGATCGTGATAATCCGATATCGCTCTGTTGTCCCTCTGTGACGCACATCACGTATCGGCCGCCGCCTGGACCATCCACCGAGTGTGTCCGTCTCGTGCACACATCCGACGATCCAACCTACCGTCGGGCAAGTCGCATACCGCTCGCCATTGCGAGGGCGAAGAGCACGTAGACCGTGGCGGCGCGTGGCACCGACGCATACAGACCGTTGCCCAGACGCAACGCCGGCGGGAGCAGGGTCGCGCTCAGCGCCCACGCCGCCCCGCTGGTGAGAAACGCAACACTGAGCACCCGGATCCCCCGAAGGGGCGCCGCGATGATGCCGAACACGAATCCCCAGGTCAGCGAGATCACGAGGTGCATCATGGCACCGATCGGTGGCCCGACGTTGGGGTCGAACAGGGGTGCCTGGTCCCGGCGCGAGAATACGACCAGGGCTCCGAGCGACGCCGCGGCGCCCAGCAATCCGCTGATCCATCCCAGGCGCGCCGCACTGGGTGCGGTCTCGTCCACCACGATATGCACGCCCGGAAAACAAAGCCGGGCCGCCATGAGCAGCAAGGGACGAATTCCAGAGCGTGCTGGCCGCCGGCACCACGCGGCCGGCTCGCCGCCGCTTCGCTACCGCGTGCACCGGCTTGCCGCGATACACGCGCCTCGTATGTTTCCGCCATGACCAATGGCGGGGCTCCCCCCACCACCATCTTGCTGGTGGAAGATCGGCCTGAGGTGCTCGAAGTCGTTCGGCGCACGCTCGCCTCCAACGGTTACGCCGTCGAGACCGCCGTGGACGGCGAAGAGGGACTGCACAAGGCGCTCGACCTCCAACCCGACCTCGTCGTGCTCGATGTCGGGCTGCCGCGACTCGACGGGATCGCGCTGGCGAAGGAACTGCGCAATCGCTCCTTCCGGGCGCCCGTCCTGATGCTCACCGCGCACGACACGGTGTCGGATAAGGTCCAGGGTCTCGACGCGGGCGCCGATGACTACCTGCCCAAGCCGTTCGACTACCACGAGTTGCTCGCCCGGGTCAAAGCGCTCCTGCGGCGCGCCACGCTGCGGGCCGACGACGTCACCATGCGAATCGGTGACCTCACGCTCGACCCGCTCGGCCGCCAGGTCACCCGCGGTGGCACTCCGGTCGCGCTCACGACCAAGGAGTTCGCGCTCCTCGAGTACTTGATGCGCCACACGGGCCGGGCCGTCACTCGCGAGCAGATCGCCGAGCAGGTCTGGAAACAGCCCTTCGACCCGGCCAGCAATATCGTCGACGTCTACGTGAGCTACCTCAGGCAGAAGATCGATGACCCCGGGGGAGGACCGCCGCTCCTCCACACGGTCCGCGGCACTGGATACCAACTCTCGGTCGAGCCGCCAAAGTAGCCTTAACGGCGCGCCTCCTGGCTCGTCTACCCCGTAGTTCCCACGCGGGATTCGAGCATGCCGATCACCACGCCGCGTCCACGGCCTGTCTGTGCCACCCGCGGCGCGCTCCACCTCCACATCACGTTCGCTATCGCGCTCGGCGCCACGGCATCCCTCGCGATCGCCGGCTGCGCCTCGCGCTCCCCGTCGTTGCATGCCACAGCGAGCCCACTGCCCGCGGCGTCCGACGCCGGTCGCGACCTCACGGCCGACCAGCAGGTATTGCAGGTGGTCAACCGACTGGCTTTCGGACCCCGGCCCGGTGAGGCCGCCGCGATTCGCAAGATGGGCGTCGATCGATGGATCGCGCGCCAGTTGGATCCCTCATCGATCGATGACCGGCAGACCGACGCCTTCGTGGCCCGGTTCCCGGACTACGGGGAGCCAATCGCGGATCTCCAGCGCGGAGCCCCGGAGCCCAACAAGGTCGCAGCCGGGCGCCGCAAGGCCGCGAACGGCGCGCCCATGACGGCCGCGGACAGCGTGGCCGTCCGCGACGCCCGGCGCGCGGCAAACCGCGTTGTCCAGGACGTGCAGATCGTTCGGGTCGCCCGCGCCGAGATGAGCCACCGAGAGCTCCAGGAGGTCATGACCGATTTCTGGCTGAACCATTTCTCGGTTTACGATCGGAAGGGCGGCCCGATGCGGTACTACCTCCCGAGCTTCGACCGGGACGTCATCCGCCCCCACGCACTCGGGAAGTTCCGCGACCTGCTCGGCGCCGTGGCGAAGAGTCCCGCGATGCTCTTCTACCTCGACAACTGGGAGAGCGCCGCCGACAGCACCGAACCCACGCTCGCGCCCCGGCCAGGCGGCGGCGGGCGCCAGCAGCTCGCGGGCGCGACCGCGACCGCGGCAGGCGTGCGTCCACGGCGCCGCGAATCGGGACTCAACGAGAATTATGGCCGCGAGCTGCTGGAGCTGCATACCCTCGGGGTCGACGGCGGCTACACACAGCAGGACGTGATCAACGTCGCGCGCGCACTGACCGGGTGGTCGATCGCGCGGCCGGAAGAGGGGAGCGGTTTCCGGTTCCGGCCCCGGTTCCACGACGCCGGCGAGAAGATCGTGCTGGGCCACGTGCTGCCACCCGGACGCGGCGTCGAAGACGGTGAGGACGTCCTGGACATTCTCGCCCGCCACCCGAGCACGGCACGCTACATCGCGCGCAAGCTTTGCCAGCGGTTCGCCGGAGACGCGCCGTCTCCGGAACTCGTCGCCCGTGCGGCGGAGACCTTCACCCGCACCGACGGCGACATCCGGCAGGTCGTCTGGACCATCGTGACGTCCCCGGAGTTCTACGCCCGGGCGGCCTATCGCAGCAAGGTGAAGTCGCCCTTCGAGGTCGTGGTAAGCTCGCTGCGCGCGGTGGATGCCGCGCCCGACACATCGCCCCGGACCGCGCAGATCATCGCCCGGATGGGCGAGCCGATTTTCGGGCACCAGGCGCCCGACGGGTATCCCGAGACCGGCGAAAGCTGGATGAACACCGGTGCGATCCTCAATCGCATCAATTTCGGATTGGCGGTCGCGGCCCAACGCGTCCCCGGTGCGACGCTCGACCGGTGGCCTGGATCGGCTGCCCTCATGACAGCATCACGCGCCGTCCAGGTCGACGCAGTGGTGACGTCGATCCTCGGCGGCGACGCATCCCCAGACACCAGAACGATCCTGCTCTCCGGCGAGCACCCGTTGCTCGCCAGTGGTGACGCCCCCAGCGGAATGAAGAGCAGTGCCGCGGACCCCGGCGCCCTTGGCTCCGCCGCCGGGCTCCAGGGTCTCGCTCAGGTGGTTGGCCTCGCACTTGGCGCACCCGAATTTCAGCGCCGCTAGGAGATCCCATGCAACGCCGAGTGTTCGTGAAATCCGGCGCGTTGGCCCTCGTGACCATGGGGTTGAGCCCGAGCTTCCTTCGCCGAACTGCGTTCGGCATGGAACTGCCCGCGACTCGCAAGGGCAAGGTGCTCATCTGCCTCTTCCAACGTGGTGCCGCGGATGCGCTCAACGTCGTGGTGCCGCATGGGGAGCGAGCGTACTACGCCATGCGCCCCACCATCGCGGTGCCGCAGCCGGCTACCGGGGCCAGGAACGCAACGATCGACCTGGACGGATTCTTCGGACTTCATCCTTCGCTGGCGCCGTTCAAGCCGCTCTATGACCAGAGGCTCCTCGCCATCATCCACGCCGTCGGGAGCCCGAGCACGACACGCTCTCATTTCGATGCCCAGGATTACATGGAGAGCGGTACCCCCGACGACAAGACGACGACCGATGGCTGGCTCAATCGGTATCTGGCGGTTCGGGGCACGTGCGACGAGTGCAGGCTCCAGGACACCACCGCTGGCACCCGAGCCGCCGAGAATCGCCCTGCGGCCTTTCGAGCCGTCGCTTTTGCACCGCAGACTCCGCGGATCCTGGAAGGACCGGCCCCGACCATCGCCATGAACAGTCTCGACGAGTTCTCGGTGCGGGCGACCGGAACGCAGGCCGAGCGCCTCGAAGCGCTGTATCGCACCGGCTCGGCGGACATCGTGCACGCGACGGGCTCGGAGACGTTCGATGCCGTGCGAATGCTGCGAGCCGCAAATCCCCAGCAATACCAACCGTCCAACAACGCGGTCTACCCGCGGTCACCGTTCGGCCAGCGCCTCAAGCAGATCGCCCAGCTCATCAAAGCCGGGGTGGGACTCGAGATCGCCTTCGCGGACGTCGGGGGCTGGGACACGCACGTCAACCAGGGCGGCGCGACCGGCCAGCTCGCACAGCGGCTCGATGACTTCGCCCAATCAGTGGGCGCCCTGGTCGCCGATCTCGGGGACCGAATGGCCGACGTCACCATCCTCTCCATGTCGGAGTTCGGCCGCATGGTCCGGGAGAACGGCAACGGCGGCACGGACCACGGTCACGCGGGCGCGATGTTCGTGATCGGCGGCGACGTCCTCGGCGGGAAAGTCCACGGCCGGTGGCCGGGGCTGGAACCGGAGCAACTCTACGAGGGACGCGATCTCGCCCTGACCACCGACTTCCGTGCCGTCTTCTCGGAAGTGGCCGCCCGGCATCTCGGCGCGCAGCGTCTCGATGTCATCTTCCCGGGGTACACGCAGGGAGCGCCGCCTGGCCTGCTTGGCTAAGAAGACCGGCGCGCCCCGTATCGCCGGACACCCTTCGCCCGTCTCGTGTGGTGATGCTCAAGACACTGCTGTGCTGCACGCTCGCGCTGGCAACCGCCGCGCCCAGCACCAATCACCGGGCGCCCGCCGGGCCGCACGATCTCCCCGCCCGCGATCAATCGGCAGCGACGAGCCGGCCGCCCAATACACATGGCCGGATACCGATTCTCGAATACCACATCATCGGTGACCACGAGTCGCGCTGGACCGTCGACCGCGACCATTTCCGCCAATCGCTCCAGATGCTGTACGACCGTGGCTACCGCCCGGTGAGCGTGTCACAGATCCTCGATCACAAGATGGATCTTCCCGCGGGATTGTCCCCCGTCGTCTTCACGTTCGACGATGCGTCGCCCTCGCAGTTCCGGTACATCGAGCACGACGGCACGCTGGAGATCGATTCCACGTCCGCCATCGGGATCTGGCTCGCCTTTCACGCCGCGCACCCAGACTGGGGGAATCATGCGGTGTTCTGCATGCTCCCGGCCGCGGCCGCGGGCCACGCGTTCTTCGGCGAGCGCGGTATCGAGGGCCAGCGCTCGGCGTGGCGGTTCAAGAAGGTGCAGTTTCTCGATCAGCAGGGCTTCGAGTTGTGCGGCCACACACTCTGGCACGCGAACCTCGGCAAGTACTCCGATGCGGTCGTGCAGGAGCAGATCGCACGAGGCGAGTTGGCGATCGACTCCGCCGTTCCCGGCTATCACGTCCGCACGTTCGCGCTCCCGCTCGGCATCTGGCCGAAGAATCGCGCGCTGGCGCACGAGGGAAGCTGGACCGACCCGAAGACGGGCCGTGTCGTCAACTACCGATTCGATGCCGTGCTGGAAGTCTCGGGAGGGCCGGCGCCAAGTCCGAATGATCCGGGCTTCGATCCGCAACGCCTGCCACGCGTCGAGGTGTATTCGGAGACGCTGGAGCATACGCTGGATGCTCTCGACAAGACCAACACCCGGTACGTCTCCAACGGCCAGTAGCCCCGTCCGGGTCGTCACGCAGACCAGGACCTGCCGCCGGCCACGGCCGCTTCGTGATCCCCGGCACCGTCTGATGAGTTGTCTCGCCCTATCTTGAGTGGCCCGGAAACTGGAACTGTCGCGAAACTATACATCTCCGCAGACGTGTCGGTTCTCCTGACCGCTCAGGCGCTCCGTCGTCCTTATTATGGAGATTCCGGAGCCGGTGCCTGGGCCTGATCATCTTGCAGGACAACGTGGCGGAACGCTGAACGAGGTGCTGTGGCAAGTAGCGTAGCGGGCTCGATCGAACACCTGGCGTACTTCGGCACCCTTGGCGGGATGCGCGAAGGAGACGCTGACTGGCCGGCGATCAACGCTGGCCTGCAGGTGCTTCTGCTCGTTGACGCCTGGATGAGCGGCACCGATGTGTCGCGCACATCGGACTATGGTATCCGCGCCGTCCGGTCCGCGATCGAAGCCGTTCCCGCACCGCTGGCCGCGCGCCAGATCCTGTCGCGCATTGTCGATGCGGGTGAGACGTCCGGGCTGGCGGATGTACGGCAGGTCGGCCGCCATCTGATGGGTTACGGGAGGTCGCTCGACTACGATGGCCGGTATGCGCTGGCGGCGGACGTCTATCGCGCGCTGATCCGGCACGTGCCGCCGTCGATGGACGCCGATATCGCGATCGATGCGCAGATGCGCCTCGGTTACTGCCTCCGCATTCAGGATGACTGGACAGCCGCCGAAACCGCGTACGGGTGCGCGCACGAGATCGCGATCGCGCGTGGCGACGCGCCCAAGGCGATGCACGCGCGGATCGGCCAGGCTTCCGTGGCGTTCGGCCGCGGAAATCTTCCCGTGGCGGAGTCCATGCTCGACGCGGTGATCGTCGAAGCGGCGCCCGCGGGGTGTTCCGATGTGCGGTCGATGGCACTTCACGACCGTGCGCTCGTGGCGCATTGGCGTGGGCAGTACGATCAGGCTGCGCGGCTCGCCTATGGTGCGCTGGCGCTCACCCGCAGCCTGACCGCGCGCGACCGTATCCTCGCCGACCTCGCAAATGCGTTCGCGCAGCTCGGCGTGCTGGATGTGGCGCGCGACTCCTACATGGTGCTCGCGAGCACGGCGCAGGAGCAGTATGTCCGTTGGCTGGCGATGATCAACCTGCTCGAAATCTCGGCCCTGCAGACCAACGAAGCTGTCTTCGAGAGCTATCGCGCGGATTTGATGGGCGAGCGGCTGCCGTCGTTCCTGATGGCCCAGTACCACTACTACACCGCGTTCGGCTACCACGCGTTCGGCAAGAATGGCGTCGCGTTGTTGTCCCTCGAGCAGGCGGGCGAGCTCGCGGAGCGGCACCGCTACAACCAGTTGCTCTTCCAGGTCGAAGAGCTGGCGGCTGCCGTCAAGCGCGGAGCCGCGGCCGAGAGGCGCGCGGCACGGCCGGTACCAGCGGAGCTTCAGGATGTCACCGACGCGGTGTCCGAGATGCGCCAACTCGCCGGGGTCTAGCCGGCCGCCGGTTCCGCGGATACGGATGCCAAACGGGCCACGAGGTATTCCCTCGTGGCCCGTCTGTCATACGGCTACCGAACTGGACCGTTTAGTGGCAGGTCCCTGAGCCTGCGCTCACTCCCCCTCCGCAATCCTGCACCGGCGCAGTCGCAGACGAGCAAGCGGCAACGGCAGCGGTGAGTACGGTGAGTATGGCGAGGGCGATTTTGCGTTTGGTCATTCGGACCTCTGGGGCTGGTTTGGTTGGGGATGCGGACGTCACGGTGTGACTCGCGTGCCGAAGGTACCGGTCCCAAACAAGTCAAAAAGGTGCGTTTTCTGACAGAAAGGTGCATTTTCCTGACACGTGCGCCCCGTGAGCCTCGATGTACTGTCCTATTTGCCCGCGCCGCTCCAGTCACACCTTCGGGTTGTGCTGGGCGGGACACGCGGACACATCCTGACCGCGGCCGATCGCTGGGAAGGATTCATCGAGGAGCTGCGTCGCGCGACGAGCGACGTGGTCGTGGTGGATCCCTGCGCGGACGGCGTATCGCGCGCCGCCGCGCTGGCCGCTGCACTCGATGCGCATCCGGCTACGCCTGTCGTGATCTACACGCCGGTGTCACCACTTTCATTTCGCGCGATCGCCGAGCTGGGCCGGTACAGCGCCCATCACGCGGTGCATCAGATTGTGCTCCACCGCTACGACGACGAGCCACGACGGTTTCTCGAGATGCTCGAGCGCCAACCCGGTAACGCACTAAGTGTCGCGCTGCTCGACCGGCTGGCGCCCGCCCTCGCCGATCTCCCGCCGGCGCTCACCCGCGCCGTTGAACGGCTGGTGCGGCACCCGACCGATTTTCACGATGTTGGCGACCTGGCCGCCACCGCACGCGTGACAATCCGTACCGCATACCGGCATCTGGCTGGCGCGGGCTTCACATCACCACGCGCGCTCCTCGTCGGCGCGCGCCTGCTGCGCGCGTACGCCTATGCGCGCGACCCGAGACAGTCGCTCGAAGCGATCGCCGCCAAGGTCGGATACAGTGCGCCACGCATGATGGCCAAGCACATGCGCGAGGTCATCGGCGTCACGCCGCGAGCCGTCCGGCGTCAGGTGCGTCCCTGGGAGTTCGTCGACACGCTCGCGACCTGGCTCTGCCCGTCACCCGAACCGGCGACCGGGCCCGCACCGCGAACGCCGGCACCGCGGGCGCGAGCGCGCATCGCGCCACCGGGCATCGCGCCGGCACGCATCGCGCCATCGCGCATCTCCGATGCGGGGCCGGTGTGGGATCGCACCGTCCGCGTACTTGCCGATGCGGTGCCCGCCCCCGACGCGGCACCGAGTATACCGGGGTTCGACGCGTCGTGGTCCGATCATCCCTCACGCCCGAGATTGGGGTGAGACCGATGACGCCCGTCCGTGCGAGACCCCCTGCGCCGGTGCCGGCTCTGCGCGTTCTCGTCGTGGATGACGAGCCGTCGATCTGCCGCGCGCTGACGATCGCGCTGTCGCGCGCGGGCTACGATGTCGAGTCAGCGCTCTCCGGCGAGGCGGCACACGAGATGCTGCGATCCCGCCACTTCGACGTGCTGTTTCTCGATCTGCGGATCCCTGATGTCCGAGGCGACGTACTGTTCCATCTCGCCGCGTCCCTGCAGCCCCATCTGCGCCACCGGACACTTTTCACCACTGGCGACGTAAGCGAGCGCGCGCAGGCGCTCATCGATGAGTGCCAGTGTCCCGTCATCAGAAAGCCGTTCAAGCTGAATGACGTGCTCGCCGCGATCGCCATGCTCTGCCCGGCTGAGCCGGCATCGGAATCGGAATCCGCCTGATCACGGGGTGACGCCGGCGGGCGGAATGATCGGTCCGCGCGCCCGTGCCCCCGCCCGCGTCAGGACTTGCTGTCGAACACGAGACTCAGACAGGTGACGCCTGCTTCAGCCTTTTGCAGCTCCGAGACATCGACGGTCGCCGTGACGAAGCCAAGGCCATCCGCGATCTGTTGTGTACCCGGTGCGCTGGATGGGAAGATCACCGTGCCGCCGACCCGGACCACGTTGGCACCCCACGGCTCATCGCTCGCCACCGGCACGATGCGCCGGGCGCCAAAGACGCTCGCCTCGATCCAGCCAGGATTCACGAGCACCGTCGCGTCATCGAGGCGGGCGCAGGCACTCTTGAGATGCAGGCACCGCGAGACCGGCACCGCGGTCACGGTGTAGCCGAGTGGCCCGGCGAGCGCGCGGAGCTGCGCGACGGCCGCCGCATTGGTACGCGGCGTCTGTCCGACATAGATCGACCGTCCGAGCCGCAGCACGTCGCCGCCATCGAGCGTCGCCGGGGCGGTGAGCCACTCGACCCGCCGGTGCGGTGCCAGCGCCGCGGCCATCGCCTCCGACTCCGCCTTGCGCGACATCGCTCCCATCGGTGACAGCACAGCGCACTCGTCGAGCACGATCGCCGCATCTTCCACGAACGTGGCATCCGGAAGGTCGTCGAGGGCGGGGAGTTCCACCACCCGAGCGCCCGCGACGCGCAACGCTGACTGATAGGCGCGGTGCTGCGCCCGTGCCGCGGCCACATCGATCGGTTCGCGCTCGAGGAACGACAGTTCGCACTCGGGAAGCCGCCGGCTCGGCACGCGGACGATGGCAGTCAGCATCGGATGAATGGCACCTCGGGCAGCCCGCGACCGGCTCGATCCAACGCCACGCTCCTCGGTCTACTTCCTACTTTCTATACATCCGTCGTGCGCGGCTACGGCTTGTACAGGGCTGCGTCGAGAACCGACCACAGGTGCACCGCCCAGCCGAGCAGGAATATCCAGAGAATGGCGGCCAGGCAGAACTGAAACGCCGCCATGAGGAGCCGTCCCTGGAGCAGCTGCCCCAGCCCGGGTATGAAGAAGCTGGCGAGGGCAGCGATTACGTTGCCTGTGGAGCCTTGTCCGGCCATGGTGCGAATCTCCGTTAGCGGCGTCGGCGGAAACTGCGTACCAATCCTCTCTCCCACCACTCCCTACGAGCCCGAATGCGGGCAGGTTGCAGCGCCAGCCGCGTCCGGCAGGGGGGGCCGTGACGTGCCGGCGAATCGGCCCCGGGGGCTCGATCGTCTACTGTTATCAGCGGGCCGCAATACCATCGCCGCCACTGCCCCTATACCTTCCAGGTCCGCAGTGTGGCGATGGCTTGATCGAGGGCGGATTGCTGCTGCGGGTGTGTGGCGCGGTCGCGCAGCTCCCCGTAGGTCTCCAACGCCAACTGCAGGGCCGCGGGATCATGCTCGGCGCCGGCGAGACTGGCGGCGTTGTCCGCCAGATTCGCGCGCGCGAGATCGTCATCGAGGAATGTCTGGCATACCGTGCGCCACCGCTCGACGCGGCGGCGCGGGCTGGGCTCCGACAAGGCCCAGAGATGCCACGCCCCGCGGTTGGATGGATCGGCTGCCCGCGCCCGGGCCGCGAGCTCGCCGACGACGTCGGGCCCGCGCCCTGCAAGCCAGTAGGCGTTGGCAAGTATCACTAAGGCACGAGCGTTCGCGGGCTGCGCCGCGACGATGCGCTCATAGATGGGACCCGCAACTTCCGGGATGTCGCGAAACGGCTCGACGGCCGCGATGAGCGAATCTGGCGTCGCACTCGTGGCCAGAGCCGCCAGCCGGAGATGCAGGTGCGTGACGTTGGCAGAGGTGCGGTATTGCTCCACAGCCTCGGCCAACGCAGCACGGAGGTCGCCGGATGGTGGAACGGCCCGTGGGTCCGGCGGGCGCTCCGCGGACGCGACGTGGGGTGCGGGGCCGGCACCGGAGCCGGTGGCGCGATCGGTGCGAGTCGTTCGATCTGGAGGCGGAACCATCATGGAAGAGACGTCGGGCAAAGACACGCGATCAAGGTACACCGAACGACAACTCGCCGCCGCTGGCGAGGTGGCGCTGGATCTGCGTCACGCCCTCAACAATCCGCTCGCCGCTCTCATGGCCGAGGCGCAGTTGCTGGCGATGGAACCCCTGCAGCCCGAGCATCGGGCCGCGGTCGACCGGATCATCGATCTGTGCCGCCGGACCGTGAACCTCGTCCGCGGGCTGGACGCCGCCACTCGGGCGGCGAACGACGCATGAAGCACCCCGCATGAGGCACCCAATCCAGCGCGACCTTGCGCAAACGGGGAAGACGCGCGATCTTGGGTGCGTACCAGGATTGACGCGGCGACGCGTTTGTAGACGCCGGCCGCCGCACGCGCGTGACCGATCCGCGCCCCCTGAGTTGGGGAGCCAAAGCAGTAGAAGTTGCGCGGACTGCGCACGACCACATAGCACACCCACATAAATGAACGAACGCCGACGTCCCCATCGTCGCGGCCGTGGGCCTCGCCCGTTTGGCAACGCCCCAGCCGACTCCCAAGCCGACGCGACCAGCGAGCCCAATCCCTATCGCGATGGCGGCGACACTGACAGTACACCAGTGGCGGATTCCCACCCGCCCCAGGATCGCACACCGGCCCCGGCGGACAGCCCGTCCCCCGACCGGCCCGCTGTGACCGAACAGTATTCCGACCGCCGGAGTGAACCGGCGGCGCTGGGAAACGACCCCGGCCCGGGAGCATCACGATCCCCCGACGACAATGCGCCTCCCCAGCCCGGCGGCGGTCAGGGGGGATTCGCCGACAACATGCCGGCGCCACGCCACGGAGGCCAAGGGGGCGGCCAGAGCCACAACGCGCAGAACGGGCCGGGCCCGCAGGGCGGCCACAACAGCAGTCATAACAACAACGGCCGCCGCCAGCACGGCTCTCACGGCCGCAACAGCCGGCGCCACCGCGGTCGCGGCAACCCGCACCGGGATCACCAACAAACCCAGACACATCACGGACCGCCGGTTCCAGTCATAGCCGACGGCGAGACCGCCGGCTGGTTCGACGCGGCGCGGGACGGCGGCTACGTGCGGCGCGCCTCGGCAAGCTACCTGGCCGAGCCGGGCGACGCGTACGTGCCAACCCACGTCGTGCGCCAATACGCACTGCGTCGCGGTGATGCCATCAATGCCTCGGTCGGCCGCGACCAGCGCGGCCGTGTGACCGTCGTCGATGTCTCGCAGATCAACGGCGCCGACCCGGCACTCGCTGCACGCCGGCCGGATTTCAGCTCGCTCATCGCGTCGTACCCCGAGCGGAAACTCACACTCGAAACCGGACGCCCTGCGAAAGCCGGCCCCGAGCTCACCCGGCGCGCGATCGACCTCATCGCGCCGATCGGCTACGGCCAACGCGCCCTGATCGTCGCGCCCGCTCGCGCCGGCAAAACGATGCTGCTGCAGGCCATCACCGAAGGCGTGGCCGTGAATCACCCCAACGCCGTCCTGCTCGTGCTCCTCGTCGATGAGCGGCCCGAGGAAGTCAGCGAGATGATCACGTGGGGCTATGGCGAGGTCGTCGCGTCGAGCTTCGACATGCCCGCCGAACGCCACACCGATGTGGCCGATATGGTTCTCGAGCGCGCCCGCCGGCTCGTGGAGATGGGACGCGATGTCGTCATCGTACTCGACTCCATCACACGGCTCGCACGCGCTCACAACACCGTCGAACGAGGCACCGGACGCACACTGTCCGGCGGACTCGACGCCACCGCCATGGCCAAGCCCAAGGCGTTCTTCGGCTCGGCGCGATCCGTCGCCCCCAACGTGGGCGGAGGCTCCATCACCATCATCGCCACCGCGCTTGTCGAAACCGGCTCGCGGATGGACGACGTGATCTTCGAGGAGTTCAAAGGCACCGGCAACTGCGAGATCAAGCTCGATCGGAGTCTCGCCGAGAAGCGGATCTATCCCGCGATCGACATTGGCACCAGCGGAACGCGCCGAGAGGACAAGCTCTTCCGGCCCGACCAGTTGGACGGGGTCTACACGCTCCGCCGCGGACTGCAGCAGATGCCGCCGCAGTCGGCGATGGAATGGCTCATCAAGCGCATCGCGGCAACCACCAACAACGACGCACTGCTGAGCGGACTGTAGTAAGGCGGCAGTTCCCGCGTAGGACGCCAGCCACGGGCCACCACGTCGGCCCGTGCCTTGCCCTATCGGCGGAGCCATGCACCGTGTGTGTCGCCGGCCGAACCGGCTCGGGCCCCAGCGATTGACCCATCCCCCAGCGCCAGGCCCAGGGAAGCTCGTGTGGACAGTGGTCATCGCGGTGACCGCGGCCGCGGCAGTCCCGGCCGGCGCCTCTGCCCAGGACACGGCAATAGGCACGGCCAAGGGCACGGCCCAGGACACGGCGCCCACCGGCACGCTCCTGGCAGCTCCAGTACCCGATACCGGCAAAGGTGCCCGGACCGCGGCAGCGGCCCGGGACAGTCTGATCGGCCGCCGCGCGCGGCCGGAGATCCAGCAGGTCGCCATCCGCGGAGCCCACGCCATCCGGGCCGGGGATATCGAAGCCAGCATCTCGACGACCGAGTCCCACTGCCGCGGTCTGTTCTATCTCCCGTTCTGCGTCGTGTCGAAGTCTCCGTATTTCTACCAGCGGTTCTACCTCGATCACGATGAGTTGCGGCGGGATGTCCTTCGGATCCGCATTCTCTACTGGAAGCGCGGCTATCGCCTGACGTCCGTCGATACCGCGGTGATCTATCGCACACCCACGACGGTCCGGGTCCGGTTCACGATCCACGAAGGGCCGCCGACCCGCATCGCCGCTATCACCCTGCTGCCTGACTCGCTGTTCCCCGCCTCGAACCGCCGGCGCCTCGTCCGGCTCCGCGTCAATCAGCCGCTCGATCTCTTCGAGTTCGATACCACGGCGACCCTGCTCACCCACTGGATGTGGAGCCGGGGCTACGCCGACGCGACGATCGACACGACGTTCACGCTCGCGGGCCAGCCTCCATCCGATTCCGCGACCCGCGCCGCCGCAGCCGCCGGGCGTATCAACGCCGGCACGGCCGCCGTCAAGGTCACGATCGATCCGCACCGCCGTACCACGGTCGACACGATCGTCGTCACGGGCAACACCAGGGTGAGCGCACAGACGATCCGGCATGCGCTGGTTCTCCGCCCCGGGTCGCTCTTTCTGCAGGGCGACGTGCAGCGGAGCCAGCGCGCGCTGTACCGGACGGGCCTCTTCCGTCGTGCCTCGGTCGCGGTGGACACCGCGGGGCACCAGGGCGATAGCGCGAAGACGATCGCCGTGAACGTCGATGAGGCGCCACCACGTGAAGTGGTAGGCGGGATCGGGTTCACGACCGTCGACTTTCTCGATCTTTCCGGCCAGTTCACCGACTACAACTGGGTCGGGGGCGCCAGGAAGCTGGTGATCCAGGGTGGGCTCGGCAACCTGTTCGCGCACGGGCTCTACACGGGATTCAACAACGGATTCAAGGAGGTCCCCCCGGGAACCGATCCCAACCCGTTCCTGTCGCCGACCTGGAACATCACGGCCAAGGTCACGCAGCCCTGGTTTCTGGCGCCGGAAAACACGCTGGCCGCCGGCGTGTTCGCCCATCGCCGCGTCGCACCCGGTGTCTTCGTCGAAAACGCCTATGGTCTCACTCCGTCCTTCACCCACGATCTCGCCGACCGGGTGCCGCTCACGTTCGGCTACCAGTACGAGGTCACGCATGTCGATGCGGGCGACGTCTATTTCTGCGTGGACTACGGGGTCTGCGACGCCGCGACGCGCGATGTGCTGCTGTCCAGGGGCCGGCTCTCACCGCTCAGCGTGACGGTGCAGATCGACCGCAGCGACGATCCGCTCAACCCAACGACCGGGTTCGTGGCGCGCTCGGAGATCCAGTATGCGTCGCAATACACACTGTCGGATTTCCGGTATGTGCGCGGTTTCGCGACCGCATCGATGTATCGGCCCATTGGCCGGTCCGTGCTCGCGTTCAATGCCCGGCTCGGCGCGGTCTCCCCCCTCGGCGGCTCGGGCGCCGCGGTCGGCGATACGTCGTCCAACATCCTGCACCCTACGGCACGCTTCTACGCCGGCGGCTCGGAGTCCGTGCGCGGGTTCGGCGAGAACCAGCTCGGACCTCGGGTGCTGACGATTGCTCCCAACGTGCTCCGCGGTCCCAACAACCAGTGCCCCGTGTCCACGCCGATCCAGCAATGCCCCGTCAACGGCGTCCCCTACCTCGCCGACGCGAATTTCACGCCGCAGGCGCTCGGAGGCCGGACGCTGCTCGAGGGCAGCGCTGAATACCGATTCCCGCTCTACCAGCAGCTCGGCGGCGCGATCTTCGTCGACGGCGGCATCGTGGGCGAGGGCAATCTGCAGACGGCCACGAGCGGGACCAGCGCGATCACGCCCGGCTTTGGCATTCGCTACCTGTCGGTCGTCGGTCCGATCCGGGTCGATGTCGGTATCAACCCGCTGACCACGGAGCGGCTGGTCGTCCTGACGGAGGACGCCACGGGGCGCATCGTGGTGGTCTCCGGGCCGCCCGGCACGCCCGCGTCGGCCAGCCAGCGCATCTACGCACCGGCCCGGACCGAGGGAGGGTTCAGCGGGTTATTGAATCGGGTGAGCCTCCACCTCTCGATCGGGCAGGCATTCTAGATGGCCACGACGCCGGGACGACGGTTGATTCGCCGGACCCTCGCGTGGGCCGGGATGATCGCGGGCGCGGTCGTAGTCATGGCCGCGGTCGCACTCTATGTCGCGGCCGATACGCCGTGGGGCCACGAGCGCGTCCGCGGCTTGGCCGTCCATGTATTGAACGGCGCGACCCACGGTACGGTGAAGATCGGTGGCCTGCGCGGCGACCTTCTGCACGGCGTCGTCCTGGCGGATGTCTCGATCACGGACAGCAGCGGCGCTCCATTCGTCAGCGTGCGACGCGCCGAGGTGCACTACTCCATCGCGGATCTGCTGCACAAGCATCTCGATTTCCACGACGTCGTCCTGGATCATCCGGTCGTCGTACTGACGCAGAGCGCCGGCGGGGTCTGGAATTACGCGCGGGTGTTCCCCCGCAGCGGAACGCCGTCCGACACCAGCCAGCGCGGGTTCGGCAGTTGGATCACGATGACCAACGTCCGCATGCTGGATGGTGATGTCACGGTGCGGATGCCCTGGCGTCCGGACAGCTCGCTCACCGGAGCCGCGCGCGACAGCGCGATCAGGGCGGCACTGGGCCCGAACGCCCGGATGATCGTGGCAGCGGGGCCGGAAGGGTACGAGAAGACGATCGCCGCGCATGCCGTGACGGCGCGCGTCGATTCGCTCCGTCTCGCCGACCCGGATCACCCGGCGAAACGTGTGCAATTCGCCTCGCTCAGCGCGGATCTCGCGCTCTTCCGCCCGCCGGACGCGATCGTTCGCGATCTCAGCGGCACGCTGTACCTCGACAATGACTCGCTCTGGATGCCGCACGCCACCATCCTCATGCCGGCGTCGCGGATCAGCGCCCGGGTCTCCTACGCGCTCGCCACCGGCGATCTGAACGTCCGGGCGCACGCCGGGCCGGTGTCAGTGGCAGACGCACGCTTTGCGGATCCCCTGCTTCCCGGCGATGGCTCGCTGACCGCGGATGTCACCGTGGCGTGGCACGGACGGTCGCAGCGATACGACATCCGCAACCTCGCCGCGCGCCTGGAGACGGCGCGCGCGGCCGGGACGATCGGGGTCACGATTGGGGATTCGCTCGTCCTCCACGACACGGATGTCCGATTCTCCGGGGTCGATACCCGGCTGATCGAACGCCTGCAGCCCAACCTCAGATTGCCACGCCAGGGAATCGCGGCCGGCCACGCGATCGCCGCCGGTGGACCCGGCGCCATGGTGATCGATGCCGACCTGGCGTTCGCCGACCGGACGGAGGGCGAGAGCCACGTCTCCGCGAGCGGAGAGATCGGGCTGGATCACGGCGGATACCGCGCCCGCCACCTCGTCGTCCATCTGGCCCCGCTCCAGGTGTCGCTCGGCCACATCGCGATGCCCTCGCTCCCCGTGGGCGGGATTGTGACGGGAACCGCGACGATCGATGGCTCTACGATGCAGAGCGTGACGGCCCACGCGGATCTCGAGCATCGGCACGGTGACGCGTATTCCCATCTGGTGGCGGATGGCGACGTCAGCTTCACGGGCGATTCCGCCCCGCCGGCCGGCGATGAGCCGCTGAGGCGCGTTGTCGATGGCCACACGCGCCGGAGCGATTCCTCGTCCGCGCGGTTTCGGCCCACCCGCCTCAACGTGTCGGCTGCGCTCACGCCGCTCGACCTTCGTACCGTCGGACGATTCCTTCCGAAAGCCCAGTTGTCAGGGGCGGCGGCCGGCACTGTGCGCATCGCCGGCCCAATGCGTGACCTCGAGGTGCGAGCGCAGCTCGCCGTGCCCGATGCCCCCGATTCCAGCGGTCTCGTCGTCAGCGGCCACCTCGATCTGGCGTCGCCCGTGCTCGGCTACGACCTGGCCGCCACTGCGCGGCTCCTCGATGCACACAGCGTCTCCACCGCTGCACCACACACGTCGGTGACCGCGACGGCCTCCGCACGCGGGCACGGCACATCCCCCGCGACGCTGCACGCCGACGTCGCCGCGGACGTCCGGGCGTCCGTGTTCGACAGCGTGGACGTGGACAGCGCTCACGTCCGGGCGACCGCCGATTCGGGACGGCTGCATATCGAAGCGGTGCACGTTCAGGCGCTCGCGACGAACCTCGACGTCCAAGGGTCGTTCGGGTTGACGACGCAACAGAGCGGGTCGCTCACATACCGAGCCGAAGCCCGCTCGCTCGCGGCATTCGAGCGTTTCCTCCCACGCGACACCGGCGAGGTCGCACCGCGGCCGGGCGTCATCGCGGAGGCGGTCGCCCGCGCCCGTGCCGATTCCGCGCGCGAAGCCGACACCGCCGAGATTCAGCGCGCCATCGCGGGAACGACGCCGCCGCCGCTGTCTGTGGACACACCCCGGGCGGTGCGCCGCGATTCCCTCGGTGGCTGGGCGGTGGCCACCGGCACGGTCACCGGGAATGTCAAGCGCTTCGATGTGACGGGCGATCTCGCGGCGGATTCGCTGGTCGCGGAAGGCAACACGGCGCGGCGCGTCACCGCGAGCTATCACTGGTCGGGGGCCCCCAGCCTCGACTCGGCCACCGCCGTGACGGTGCATCTCGATTCGGCATTGCTGGCCGGATTCGCCGTGAGTGGTCTCGACGCCCAGGCCGGCTATCAACGGCCCAATGGCACGGTGCGCCTCGGTATACGCGAGACGCCGACACGTGATTTCGCCGCCGCCGCCCGCTTTCGGTACACGCCACCCGAAACCGAAATCCTCTACGATTCGCTCAACCTGCGCATCGACTCCACGTTCTGGCGCGCCACGCATCCCGCGTCGATCGCCTGGGGCACCGCGGGAATCCGGATCCGGAACGTCGAGTTGGATGCAGGCCGGATTGGCCGGATCACGGCCGATGGCCTCCTCGCGACTCGTCCCGGTTCGGAGGGCGGGCTGCACGCCGTCGTCCAGAATGTCGAGTTGGCCGATCTGGCGGCGCTTGCGCAGCAGGATCTCCCCGTCACGGGGATGCTGTCACTGAAAGCCGACATGGTCGGCGATACCCGCCACCCCCAGGTCCGCGGCACGCTGTCGGTGTCCAGCGCCACGATCCGCGAGCGGCCGTTACCCAGTCTCTTTCTCAGCTACCAGTACGACACGACGCTGCTGCAGGCTCGCGCGGAGCTGGCGCCCAAAGGCGCGCCGTCGGCGCCCTTCGCGGTCGCCGATGTGGCGGTCCCGATCGACCTCGGCCTGGGCGTGAGCGGGTCGCGATTCCCCGACCGTCCACTGCGCGGCGACATGCACCTCGACAGCCTGCCGCTCGATCTCGTCCCGCAGTTCACGAACGCCGTTCGCGATGTGGGCGGCCGCGTCACGGGACTGGTGACCGTCGGGGGCACAGTCGCCAAGCCGGAACCACAGGGCACGCTCGCACTCGACCGCGGATCGGCGACTATCGTGGCGTCGGGAACGCTCCTGCGCGACATGTCCGCCCGCATGCGAATGACGCGGGACTCGGTGACCATCGATTCGCTCGTGGCGACCACGCCGTCCACCAAGGGGAGTCTGCGGCTCGTTGGCTCGCTCGACCTGACGGATCGCGCGGTCCCCGTAGTCGACATCACGGCCACGGCGCGCGACGCGCGCGTCCTCAGCACTCGCGAGCGCGGCCGCATCGATCTCGACGCCAATCTGTCCGTGGCCGGGCCAACGACGGCCCCGTACATCTCCGGCTCCACGACGATCCGCAACGCCGTGATCTACATCCCGGAACCGAATGGCAAGCATCTCGTCGATGTCGGCGACGCCACGGTGTACTACATCGCCGACACGTCGAAGGCGGATGTCCGGAAACTGATCCCGGCCAAGAACGTTCTGCTCGCCACTGCCCGGATGGATGTCGATGTGCGCGTGAATCAGGACACGTGGGTCCGGAATAAGGACGCCAATGTCGAGGCCTACACGCCACGGCCGATCACCGTGCATATCGACCGCGACAAACAGGCGATCGTCGTGGACGGGACGGTGTCGACGGACCGGGGCGAGTACGCGGTGCTGGGCAAGCGCTTCACGATCAACAAGGGCGAGGCGGTGTTCATCGGAACCCCGGAGCTCAATCCCACGCTCCAGGCCCAGGGCGAATACGACGTACCAGTCCCCGGGCGTGAGGCGATCGCCATCCAGATCAACATCGGAGGCACCCTCGACTCACTCCGGCTGACGCTCGCCAGCGACGCCCAGCCGCCGATCTCGCAGAGCGACCTGCTCAGCTACCTGGCGTTCAGCGTCCCCACGAGCGGGCTCACCCAGCAGGGCCAGAGTTCCAGCTCGAGCCTCTCAGGCGTGCAGGGCAGCGGCGGAGTCGTGGGCGCTGCCGGAAGTTTCGTGCAAAACCAGCTCGCCGGCGAGGCAATGGGCGTCCTGACCGATCAGGTCAAAGGGGACCTGGCGCGCGCGCTTGGCGCCGACGTGCTCGACATCAGCACGAGCAACAATTACACGGACGTCGCGCAGACCCGGAGTGGAGCGGCGTTCTTTCAGAACACGCAGGTGGAGTTCGGCAAGTACTTCACGCCGCGCACCTTCGTTGCGATTCAGGGAAGCGTCGCACCGGGCGCGGTCGTGATCCATCAGTTCGCTTCCCATCTCAACGTCCAGCTCAGCGGACAGCCGCTCTATCTCCTCGGACAACCCACGCTGTCCACCAACCCGAGCACGCCGCTGACGGGCGTCTTCGGGGTCACGCTCACCCGGACGTGGAGGTTCTAGCCGCGGCGCTGCCCGCGCTCAGCACTCGTCGCAATCTCATGCGGCGTTCCACCGCCTCGCCGCGAGACGCTGCCCCGCGCCGAGCAGGGCGTCCACCGCCAGCGCGAGTAACGCCGCCGGGATCGCGCCCGAGAGAATCATGCGCGTGTCCGACAACGCGAGCCCCGTCACGATCGGATCGCCGAGGCCACCGGCGCCGATGAAGGCGGCCAGCGTCGCCGTCCCGACATCGATCACGGCCGCCGTGCGCACGCCCGCCATGATGATTGGCATCGCAAGCGGCAGCCGGATGTAGGCCATCACCTGCGCGTTCGTCATGCCGAGGGCTTCGCCCGCGTCCACGGTGCCGGCTTCCGTGCCCCGGACGCCCTCGTAGGTATTCCGGAGGATCGGATACAGCGAATAGAGGAATAGCGCCACGAGCGCCGGCACGACGCCGATCCCGAGCAGCGGGATCATGAACGCCAGCAGCGCGATGCCGGGTACGGTCTGGATCGCACCGATCACGCGAATCACGATGTCGGCGGATCGCGGAATGGCGAGAAGACCAACCCCGAGCGGGACCGCGATCAGAATGGCGGCGGCCAGTGAGATCCCGACGAGCAGGAGATGCCGCGCGGTCATGGCGGCCAGCGGGCCTCGTTGCGATCGCACGTAGGCGCCGAGTGGTTCGCGCCCTCCCGCGCCGCCGGCCTGCGGTTCCGCCCGGTCCGCCGTGGCGGGAGCCGCGCCGGGCGTCAATCCGAGCGCGCGCAGGGCGTCCGCGGCGATGATCGCGACCGGCACGCCATCGACCTCCAGCCGGCGATTCAGCGCTCGCATCTCCGGCACGCCGATACGATCGCTCAGCTCCGTGAGCACGGCGATCGCGGCCGGGTTGTCGCGCTGCAGGGCCGCACTCACGACGGCCGCCGCTTCGTACGGAGGATAGAAGTGCCGGTCGTCACGCAGGACGACCAGATCGTAGCGCGCGATCAGCCCGTCGGTCGAAAACCCGTCGATCACGTCGACGCGCCCCGCAGCGAGCGCGGCGTACTTCACGGCGGGCAGCAGGGCGCGGACCTCTCGCAGATGTACGCCATAGACGCGGACTAGGCCGGGCAATCCATCCGGACGCCCAATGAAATCCGCGGTGAAGCCGCCCCGGAGTCCGCTGCCCGACCGGCCCAGATCGGTCAATGTCTCGAGGTGCAGCGAATCCGCGGTTGTGCGGCGTACCGCGATCGCGTAGGTGTTCTCGAATCCCAGCGGCGGCAGCCACCGTACGCCATCCCGCGCGGCGGATACCGCGGCCACGTGCGCGAAGACAGTCCGCGCGTCGGGCTCGGGTGGCAGGCCGAGAATCGCGATCAGGCCCGTGCCGGTATACTCCGGATATACGTCGATCGCGCCGCTCCGCAGCGCACCGTATGCGATCTGCGTCGCACCCAGCCCGAGCCGGCGATCGGCCCGGATGCCGTGCGCTTCCAGCAGTTGCGAGAACATCTCGGCCAGGATGTAGGACTCGCCGAACGGCTTGGACGCGACGACGACGGGGCGCCCCGCATCCGGCTCGTGCGGCCGGACCGGACCGACGCCGAGGACGATGAGCGCCGGAAGCCATCGGAGCATCTACTGGATCCCCGCCCGCGCGAGCAACTCGGCGACATAGGGTGTCGCGGGTGCCGTGTGGAGTGTCCCGGGCGGTGCGACCTGTTCGATTCGGCCATGACGCAGCACGGCAACACGATCGGCGAGGATACTCGCCTCGCGCAGGTCGTGCGTCACGAGGATCGCGGTCACTCGCAGGCTGCGGCGCAATGCCCGGAAGGACTCCCGGAGGTCCGCGCGCGTGATCGCGTCCAGCGCTCCGAACGGCTCGTCGAGTAGGAGCACGCCGGGGCGTGCCGCGAGCGCTCGCGCAATCGCGACACGCTGTCGCTGCCCGCCCGAGAGCTGATGCGGCCACCGGCCGCCGAACATCGCGGGATCGAGCCCGACCAGTTGAAGAGCTGCGCCGGCCCGCGCCGGCGCGTCCGCGTTTCCCAGTAACCATGGCACGAGCGCGGCGTTCCGCCACACACGCCAATGCGGGAATAGGCCGCCGTCCTGCGGCACGTAGCCGATCCGCCGCCGGAGCACCACCGGATCGAGCGCCGTTGTGGGCGTTCCATCGACGGATATCGTTCCGCCGTCCGGCGTGACCATGCCGTTGAAGGAACGGAGCAACGTCGTCTTGCCCGACCCGCTCTCCCCGATCAGCGCGAGACACTCTCCCGGAGAGATCTCCAGGGTGACCTCGTCGAGGGCGACGACCGGCCCGTATCGCTTCGAAACGCCGGCCGCACGAAGTGCGGCGGCCGCTTCAGCCGAACGTTGCGGCGTGCGGTCCGCCCGCGAATCGCTCCGGTTTGCCCACCACCGCCGCATCCGGAATCCCGAGATCGTCGGCCGGAGAACGATCGCGCTCGAGATAGCGGGCGGCGAAATCCCGCGCGGCGTCGAGATCGGCTCCTGCAACCACCGCATCGCCCAGCCGCGCCGACCCGTGCATCGCGATGGCGTACAGATCGCGCGCGACCCGGGCGATCGCCGGATCGCGCAACCCTTCGTGACCGGCGCGACCAAGCAGATCGGGGTCGGCGGGTCCCAGCAGCTCCGCCGCGAATCGGCGCGACTGCGCATCGAACGCGATCCCCGCGGTCAGCACGAGGGGCGCCACGAACGATTCGGGCGGCACCATGTCGGCGGAACGCAGCTCGAACGTGGCGGCGTCGGCGCTCCGGCGCGGCCGCACTTCAGGGAACAGCGTCGTCAGATGCGGGCCCCAATCGGCCAGCGTCGCATCGCCCGACGCCAGGAGGTCCATGAAGGGCCGATAGCGCCCGTCGGCGCTCCGCCTGAGGATCGCGGGCGCGACCAGCGCGAATGCGGTATAGCCCGCAGCCGGGGCAGCCGTCGCTGCCGCCGGGAGGCCGGTCCGGGCCGGGTCCAGTGCCCGCCACGTCTGCGCTCGCGCGCTCTGGTCGCCGGTCGATGCGCCGGCGTAACGGCTGGAGTTGGCGAAGATCGCGGTCACATACGGCGCGGCCGCGCTCAGCACCTGCCACAGCCCGACAGGATCGTCGCCGGCATCGACCGTGATCTGAAACGCCGCGGTCTGCCGCATCATCCTCGGCCCCGCCGGCCCGCACGCCGCCAGGTACGCGTCCATCGCCGTGTACCGGTCGCCGTGGAGCTGCAGCGGCACACGATCGATCCCGTTGAATGGGTCCAACCCGACTGTCAGGAGGCCGATCCCGAACGCCGACGCCTCGTCGCGAAGCTTACGCGTCGTCTCCCGCAGCGCCGCGACCAGTGCGGTCACCGACGCGTTCGGCGGAGAGCTGTACTCGATCTGCCCGCCCGGCTCGTAGCTCAGGACGCCGCCGTCCGGCGTCGTGAATACCGGTGCACCCGACGCCGACGGATCCTCGCGCCAACCCTCCCGGTACGCGAGCCGCCGGAGAACCGGCAGTGTCGCCGTGGCCATACCCGGCGTCGGCACGATCGGACACCGGCGATGCGTATCGCTGTCGACCGGGATGAACTCGATTTCCGCACCGATCCGGGGACGCCAGCCGTTCCCCGCGGGACGAGGTGTAAAGGCGTCCCGCCGCAGTTGCTCCGCCAGCCGCGCCACCGGCAGGATGCTCATCGGCTAGGCTGACGGAGCCGCGAGCAGCAGGGCGTAGCCACCCGCATCGTCCGTCTCCCACGTCACCGGGCGAAGCCCCGCCGCGGCAAGGATCCGGGTCAGCCGGGTGGGCGTGTACTTGTTGCTGATCTCGGTGCGAATGGAGTCGCCGGCCGGTACCATGAGCCGCCCCACACCCGGAATCGTGACCAGCTGATCTTCGAGCGCCACGAGATGCATCTCGATCCGTCCTGCCCGCTCGCTGAAGAACGCGCGATGCGCGAACGCGGTGGAATCGAAATTGGCACCCAGCTCGTGGTTGAGGACGCGCAGCATGTTGCGGTTGAACTCCGCCGTCACGCCCCGCGTGTCGTTGTACGCGGCCTCGATCACGGCGACGTCTTTGAGCAGGTCGGCGCCGAGCAGGAGCCGGTCTCCCCTGGCCATGCCCCGCCGCAGTTGCGCGAGCAGCTCCGTAGCCTCGCTGTCCTCGAGGTTGCCGATCGTGCTCCCCAGAAACGCGTAGAGAATCGGCCGCGGGAGCCCGTGAGGCAACCTTAGTCCAGCGGCAAAATCAGCGACGACCGGCTCGACGCGCAGGCCGGGGTACTCGCGCCGGAGATTCTCCGCGGTCTCGTCCAGGAACGCCGCGCTGACGTCCACGGGGACGTACACGACGTCGTCCCTCGCCGCCCGCATCGCATCGAGGATCGTCCGCGTCTTGTCGGCGTTCCCCGCACCCAACTCGACCAGTGCACCCGGCCGGAGGACGCCCATCCACTCCGGCATCCGCGTCGAGAGCAGCAGACGCTCCGTACGCGTGAGATAGTACTCGGGAAGCCGCGTGATCGCCTCGAACAACTGCGACCCGCGATGGTCATAGAAGTACTTCGGCGGAAGCTCGCGCTGCACGCCGGGTGCGCGATCGACCAGGCCCGCCTGTACGTCGGCGACCATCGCGGCGTCGCCACGCCGCGTGGCAACATTTTCGCTATGCATCGCGGACGCACCGGAAGCCGCTGAAAATCTGCCGGCGGATGGGCAGGTCCCAGTTGCGGAACGTACTGCGCGTCGCGATCGAGCGCGTCGCCCACGAGCCGCCGCGGAGCAGTTTGTAGTCCGGGCCGAAAAACACTTCCGAGTATTCGCGGTAGGGAAAGCTCTCGTAGCCAGGGTAGGGCGAGAAATCGGACGCGGTCCACTCCCAGACGTCCCCGATCATCCCCATGCAGCCGATCGGCGACCTGTTGAGCGGGTAGGCGCCGGCGGCGGCCGTGCCGAACGTGAGCTGATCGATGTTGGCGAGCGCCGGTGCCGGGGGCGTGTCTCCCCACGGGAAGAGCCGCGATGCCCCGGTCGCGGGATCCCACGTCGCCGCCGCCTCCCACTCGGCTTCCGTGGGCAGCCGTTTGCCGGCCCAGCGCGCGAAGGCCTCGGCTTCGTAGTAGCACACGTGCACGACGGGGTGCAACGGGTCGGGAACAGCGTCCACATCCATCGTTCGCGTCCACCATTCGCCCTTTTCGCGGTGCCAGTATTTCGGCGCGTGCGCTGCGGACTCCGCCAGCCACGCCCGGCCGGCTTCCGACCACCACGCGGGATTGCGATATCCTCCGGCCTCAATGAAGCCGAGATATGCAGCGTTCGTCACCGGGGTTTCATCGATGTCGAAGGCCGCGAGCCGAACGGCGTGGCGAGGACGCTCGTTGTCGTAGGCCGCGGCACGATCGTCCGTCCCGATCTGCACCGTTCCGCCAGGGAAGCGCACCATCGCGCCGGCCCGGTGCGGCGTCGTGAGCCTCGGCGTCGCGACACGGTCGGGCGAGTGGTACGGCGCACCACGCTTGAGCTGCACGGTCTGCAGGATCGTCTCGCCGTGCTGCGCCTCGTGCTGGGCGACCATGCGATACACGTACCCACCACGGGTGAGCGGAGACGGTGAGGCGAAATCCACTAGCGCCAGGCGCTCGAGAACCCGCTCCCGGACCTCCGCCATTACGGCACGGCATTCCGCCGCCGATGGCAGCACGAGCTTTCCCCGCTCCCGTCGCGGATGCTCGAATGGATTGAACAGCCCCGGCATCTCACCCAGCGCGGCCAGGCCCGTGAACGGGCGCTCGAGATGGCGCAGCAGCCACAGTTCCTCGAACCCCGCGATGTGCCCGAGGTCCCAAACGATGGGGCTCATCAGCGGATCATGCTGGACGTGCAGATCGTCGTCGCTGAGCGGTGCGATCAGCAGCTCCGTCCGCGCACGGACATCCGCTAGCAACGCGGCCAACTGCTCCGCGAGCCCATCGTCGAGACTGCGACCGGCAATACGCCCCGGGAGGCGTGCGGCTAGGGTGGACACAGCGGACCTCCGGGGGAGGAACGAGGGAGAAGTCCAGTACGCTCACGCTCGGAAGTCCGACTGCAATGCAATCGGTGGACCGAGCTGGTCCAACTCGTATAGTAACGCGGTCGGTCGCGGTCCACACCGGGCGGACGGGGCGGCTCGGGACGCTGGATGCGCCCCTCCCGAAGTACGGGGTGTGCTGTCCGCGCCACACCCTTCCCGAGACCCTACATGAGATCCCAGAGCGTGGCGACAGCACGCATGCCAAGCTCGAAGTTTTCGACGCTCATCCACTCGTCGGGGGCGTGCGCGTTCTCGCCGGGTAACCCAAAGCCCATCAGCAATATCGGCGCTCCCAGAGCCTGCACGAAATCGTCCACGACCGGGATTGACCCCCCCTCACCCACGATCACGGGGGTCCGGTGAAACGCCGCTTCCAATGCCAGGGTGGCCGCGTCGAACAGCGGCCCCTTCAGATCGGCGCGCCATGGCCGCCCGCCGTGCAAATGCGTGACCCGGACCCGCACGCCCGCCGGCGCAACTCGCTCGACGTGCGCCTGCAAAAGCTTTTCGATTACTGCCGGATCCTGGTCCGGGACCAGACGGCAGCTCACCTTGGCCATCGCACGAGAGGGGAGCACTGTCTTGGCGCCTTCGGCCGTATATCCGCTCAGCAGGCCGTTGATCTCGCACGTCGGGCGGCTCCACAGCCTCTCCAGAGTCGTGTACCCCGCCTCGCCGCCCAGCGCGGGCGAGCCGACTTCCTTGAGCAGATTGGCGTCACTGAACGGCAGCGCCCGCATGTGCGCGCGAGTGGCCGGGTCCCAGTCGCGGACGGAATCGTAGAACCCTGGGATCGCGATTCGCCCGTTCGCGTCATGAAACGTGGCGATGATACGCGCCAGCGCCGTCGCCGGGTTGATGACCCCACCACCGTAGATGCCGGAGTGGAGATCGCTCGAAGGGCCCTCGACGTCTAGCTGCAGATACGTGAGGCCGCGCAACGACGAGAGGATTGACGGCTGGCCCGGCGCGAACATCGACGAGTCCGAGATGACCACGGCGTCACAACGCAGGCGGTCCCGGTGGGCCCGCACGAAGTCGCCAAGGTTGTCGCTGCCGACTTCTTCCTCTCCCTCGGCCAGCACGATGATGTTGATGGGCAGTCGCCCGCGAACGCGCAGATGCGCTTCGATCGCCTTGACGTGCAGGTAGAGTTGGCCTTTGTCATCCACGGAGCCCCGGGCGTAGATCCGGCCATCACGGACCGTGGGTTCGAAGGCCGGCGTCGTCCAGAGGCCGAGCGGCTCCGCCGGCTGCACGTCGTAATGGCCGTACACGAGCACCGTCGGCCGGTCCGCACCCGCACCACGCCATTCGCCGAGAACCACGGGATGCCCGCCGGTCGGTATCACTTCGGCCTTCAGCCCCGCCGCCCCGAACGCGCCCGCCAGCCACTGCGCCGCCCGCGCGGTGTCCGCGTTGTGCTCGGATCGGGCACTCACGCTCGGGATGCGGAGGAAATCGAACAGCTCGTGCTCGATCCGGGCCCGGTTGGAGCCAAAGAAGGTGTCGAGGTCGGCGGGAACGGTAGCAGTCATGTTTGGGAGGTCATGTGAGGGAGACAGGGCGCGATCCACCCCGGCAGATGGCCCGCGCGCACGATGTGCCGCTGAGTAGAGCTACAGCGGGGTGGCCAGATCAAGAAAATGCCAGAGTCGCCGTCGAGCGACAACATGCCCGTCCCGGTGCAGCTCCACGAGCGCTCCCCGCACGACACGCGAGAAATGCGGCGAGAGCCGCGCCACCGGCGGCGGGGGATCCGGCACGTCATCCAATATGGCCGTAAGTCTATCACCGCGGCGCATTGAGTCTCGCGCCGTGGGCCAGAGGTCGTACTGGTTCGGACGCCCGGCGAGGTTCAGGGAAAACACGGTCGGATGCCCCGGGAGGTTGAACGCCAGCTCCGCCGCGTCCTGATATCGGTCCGCCGCCAGCCAGACCTTCGAGGCTGAACCGCTGTCGTACCCGCGATCGGCGGCTACCGCTCGGGCCAACTCGTCCCACCCGAATGCGCGCACCAGTGGATCGGCTCGCGCCGGGAGGAGCGGGACCGGAGAGAGCGCCATGACATAGATCGCCAGCACCATCCCGCCACCGATGGCGACGCCGATCCGTTCCCATTTGGCTCGCCGCGCACCCGGCATCCACGTCGCGAGCAGGACCAGCGCCGGGAGCACGGCGATCGCGGGCCAGTTGGCCTCGACCGGACGGCGGATCGCGCTTACTGCAAAGAACGCCCACACGAACACGGCGACCACCGCGAGCACGAAGCGCCGCGGCATACGCGGGCGAGACACCGCGTGCGCAGCCGCGCCAACGGCGAGGACGAACAGCACGGGTGAGACGAGACCGGCCTGGCCGCCGGCGAGCCCCAGCTCGCGGACGAACGCCAGCCCGGTGACCGGCCCGAGCCCGTGGTGGAGCTGAAAGCGAAACGACACCCAGTCGTGGCGCGCGTTCCACGCGACAACCGGGAAGAAGACGCAGGCCGCGACGCCGCACGCGATGTACGGGCCCGGTCGCCGGAGCTCGGCGCGAAGCTCTGGCGAGATCGCGAACGCAACCAGAACAGCAGCCGGTATCAGCACGACGGTGTACTTGGAGCTCGCCCCGCAGCCGAGCGCGGCGCCGGCCGCAATCCACCACCCGATGACCGGACCCTGAGCGTGCGGCGCTGGATCAGCCGGCGGCACCGCTTCGGCCGGCGCACTAGCCGCGCCCAGTGCATGATCGATCGCCCACAGCATCACCGCGGAGCACGCGAGGAGCGGCGCATCAGGCGTGGCGAGTATGAGCCCGGCTCCGGCGAGCGGCACGACGCTGAGCAGAATGGCGAGCCGCCAGGCACCGCGAGGCCCACCCAGCCGGTTGGCGAGCGCCGCCGCGGCCAAGCTGCCCAGGAAGCCGGTCGCGATCGGGCCCGCGCGCACGCCGATTGGTGTCGCCCCGAGGATGACAGTGCCCGCGCGGATCAGCCAGGCAATCACTGGTGGATGATCGAAGTACCCGGCCGCGAGATGGCGCGACCACTCCCAGTAGTACGCCTCGTCGGGAACGAGAGGCACGAACGCGGCCACCAGAAGCCGGACCGCCGCGGCGGCGGCGAGCAGGACGAGCGCCGGCCTCACGGCGTCTCGCGCACCGCAGCCCCGTGTCGCGCACTGGCGCGTGTGGCATCCCGCCACATGACCAAGAGCACGGCCGCCCAGAGCCACGCCATCCAGGACAGCCGCTCCGGCCACGACCGCGTCGCGGTGAGCTGCCAGATGAACTCCGCGAGAAAGCGCGGGGCGCCCGTTGCGATCGAGACCCAACCTCCAATCCCGCGCGCGCCGGGCGCCGTCGGCCACACTGGACGCGTGCGCTCGATCACGTGCACCGCGCGGCGCCGGTCTGTCCGGATCCCGTCCTCGATGCGCTGCTCGAGCGCGGGCGGGGCGAGATCACGCCAGCCTGGGACGCGCATCACGCTCCACGCCGCGGCGGTACGCCCCCAGCCGTGATTGTCCGACCCCGACACGATCGCCAGATCCAGAGTGTCCGCCAGCGCCAGAATCCACGCGCGGTTGCGGTCACCGTCGCTCAAGCCGCGCGGAGCCGCATCGGCCACTTCGATGGCCGTGACCGGAACCACTTTCGCCATCCCGGCCCGCGGAATACGGCCGAGCGAGCCCGGAATCGTCTGCACGATCACGGGACGCGTCCGCCCGGCGGCCACGGCGGCTTCCATTGCCGCGGCAGCGAGGTAGCGGCCATCGAACAGGGCATAGTCGGGAGCGCCCACACCGAGGACGTTGACGTGCTGGCCGCCTTCGAGACATTCGATTGCGCTGAAGAGGACCGTTCCGTCGCTGGCACGCGGCGGATTGGCGCGCACGCCGGCCTCGGCACCCGCGAAGGTGAAGTGGTCCGAGATGTACGCGGCATCGTAGCCGGCGGCGTGATGCCATTCCCGGTTCCGTTCGGGCGTGAACCAGGTGCGCCCGTCATGCGACGCGTTCGTGTGGCTGTGAAAGTCGATGGTGACCAGGTCGGAGTCGCTGGCCGGCAACTCGATCGCCGCCATCGGCCGGCTCACCAGCGCACCGGTCGCGTAGACCGCGACCAGCCACAGAAGGGCGATCACCAGCAGCCGGACCTCGTGCGGTGCGCCGGGTCCCGGCGTCCCCGGGTTGGAGATGCGCCACGCACGTCTCCGCATGAATCGCCACGCACCATACGCGACCGCCAGCGCGAGCCACACTGTCGTATGCTCGCGCACGGACAGCAGCGATAGCGCATCGAGCGTATTATTGAGTGGCGCTAGCACGACGAACGCCGGCGTCAAATAGAGGCCGGCGCCGGCCGCAGCGCCGGTGGCGGCATCACGCAGGGGCGCCACAGGCCAAATCGCTCCCGCGAACAACAAAGCGGTGACACCGCCGGCCCACGCCAGCAGAGGCGCGGGAGATGGCGTCGGGGTCGTGCGGCGCAACTGAGGGCGGTCGCCGGCGTGCATGGCGATCGAATGTATCACGACGGACCCTGCCGGGGCGGCCCGGCCACAGGACCCGCGGATATCGCCGATTGCCGGGGCCGCTCGCGGACCGAATCCGAGAACCGATGCCGAACCACCTGGCGACCGAAACGAGTCCCTACCTCCGGCAGCATGCCGGCAATCCAGTCGACTGGTACCCCTGGGGGCGCGAGGCGCTGGAGCGCGCCCGTACCGAAGACCGGCCGATTCTGCTGAGCGTCGGATACGCGGCCTGCCACTGGTGCCACGTGATGGCGCACGAATCGTTCGAAGATCCGGACACGGCGCGGTTGATGAACGAGCTGTTCGTCAACATCAAGGTGGACCGCGAAGAGCGGCCCGATGTGGACAGTGTGTACATGCAGGCGGTCCAGTCGATGAACGGGCACGGCGGCTGGCCGATGACGGTCTTCCTCACGCCCGCGGGCGAGCCGTTCTACGCCGGTACGTATTTCCCGCCGGTGGACCGCCACGGCCTGCCATCGTTCGCCCGCATCCTGCGCTCGGTATCGGATGCGTATCACACGAAGCGGGAGCGTGTCACGCAGACGGCCACGGCGATGCGAGACATCTACGCCGCCGCCAGCGCCCCGATGCCACCGTCCGGCACCCTCGGCCCAGCGACGCTCGACCGGGCCTACCGCGGACTCGCCGAGCGATTCGACCGCGAGCACGGTGGGTTCGAGGGAGCTCCCAAGTTCCCGCAGACGATGAGTCTCGACTTCCTGCTGCGATACGCCGCACGGACGAACTCGGCGCCCGCACTCGCGATGGCCGAAGAGAGTTTTCGCCACATGGCTCGCGGGGGGATCTACGACCAGGTCGGCGGCGGATTCCACCGATATGCCGTCGACGCGGTATGGCTGGTACCGCATTTCGAGAAGATGCTGTACGACAACGCGCTGCTCGCACGCCTCGGCGTACACCTCTGGCAGGCCACGAAGGATCCCGAGGTGCGGCGCGTGACGGAAGAGACGATCGCCTGGGTCGCTCGCGAGATGACGTCGCCGGATGGGGGCTTCTACGCCAGCCTCGACGCGGACAGCGAGGGCGTGGAGGGCAAGTTCTACGTGTGGACCGAGCGCGAGATCGATGCCGCGCTCGGCCCCGAATCGGCCGCGATCAAGACCTACTACGGGATCACGCCTGCCGGGAATTTCGAGGGGGCGAACATCCTCCACGTGGCTGGCGACCCGGCGGTCCTCGCCCAGCGAGCCGGCATCAGCGAGCCGGCACTCCGCGCCGCCCACGAGCGCGCACGCGGGGTGCTCGCCAGCGTCCGGGAGCGCCGCGTTCGCCCCGGACGCGATGACAAGATTCTCGCCGCCTGGAACGGCCTCATGCTCCGCGCCCTCACGGCAGCCGCACGCGCCTTCGGTCGTGCCGAGCACAAGGCTCTGGCCCTGGCCAACGCGGAGTTCCTCCGCCGCACGATGGTGCGTCCCGGCGGACGCGTCATGCGTACTCACACGGCGGGTGTGACGAAGATCCCCGGCTACCTCGACGACCACGCCTCGGTGGCACTGGGCTTTCTCGGCACATATGAGATGACCGCCGATCGTACGTGGCTTGGGCTCGCACGCGAGATTGCGACCGCCATCGGAGAGTGGTTCTGGGACGACGCAAGCGCCTCACTCTTCGACACGGCCCGGGACGCGGATCCCCTCGTCACCCGGCCGCGCGATCTTCCGGACAACGCGGTGCCATCGGGCACGTCGCTCACGATCGACCTCTATCTGCATCTCGCCGAGCTGCTGGACGATGCGATCCTGCGCCAGCGCGCGCTCGGCATCCTCGAGACGCTGGCCGAACCGATGGCGCGACACCCCGCCGCGTTTGGGCACGCACTGGGCGCGGCCGACATGGCCGTCAATGGAGCCGTGGCCATCGCGCTCGCCGGCGACCCGGCGGACACCGGATACCGCACGCTCGACGCGGTCGTCGCCGGCCACTACGTCCCGTCGCTCGTGCTCGCGGGCGGTCCGCCGGGCCAGTCGGCGGGGATCGCGCTGCTCGAGGGACGCCCCGAGGTGAACGGTGCGGCAACCGCGTACGTCTGCCATCACTACATGTGCGACGCGCCGCAGACGGATCCCGCACCCCTCGCCTCACAGCTCGCCGCTGCCGTCCGGGCGCCACACGCGGCGTCCCGCGCTGCGGATGGTGCCTCGCATGGCTGAATCAGTTCCCGCCTTCGTGCGCGGCCTGTTCCGCGGTGCGATCCACGATGAGGTCCTGTTCCCCTACCCCGCGCCGCTCGACACCCGTGATCCCGGCGAAGCGCGCGTCGTCTCCAGGCTCCTTCGCGAGCTGCGGAGAATCCAGGGTGACTTGATCGACTCGGCGGCGTTCGACGCCACCGAAACGATTCCCGAGCCCGTCATCAGCGCATTCGCTGACGCGGGACTGCTGGCGCTCACCATCCCTCGTGAATACGGCGGTGTCGGGCTCTCATCGACCGGTTACGCCCGGGTGTTCAGCGCAATCTCGGCCGCCGACGCGTCTCTCGCGGTGCTGGTGGGCGTGCACTGTGGTCTGGGCTCCAAGGCGATCGCACTGTTCGGAACGCCCGAGCAGAAGTCCCGGTATCTCCCGCTACTGGCGCGCGGAGACACGCTCGCAGCGTATGCGCTCACCGAGCCCGAGACCGGCTCCGATGCCCAGAACATCCAGACGCAGGCGACACGTTCGGCGGATGGCACCCACTGGATTCTCTCGGGGCGCAAGCTGTGGATCGGAAACGGCCAGCGGGCAGGCGTGATTGCCACGTTCGCCCAGACCATCGTCGAGCGTCGCGGGGAACGCGTGACACGTCCGACCGCGTTCATTATCCGCCCGGACATGCCGGGGTTCCGGGTGGTGGGTACGGTCCACAAGTTGGGCATCCGCGGATCGACGCAGGCCGAGCTCGCGTACGAAAATCTGCAGGTGCCCGCGGACCACGTGCTCGGTGAGGTCGGCAAGGGATTTTCCGTGGCCGTACACGTGCTCAACGCTGGCCGCCTCACGCTTGCCGCCGGTTGCGCCAGCGGCAGCAAGCATTTCATCGGGGAGATGGCCCGGTACGCGAGCCAGCGCGTGCAGTTCGGCCATCCGTTGGCCGACTTCGAGATCACGCAGCGGAAGCTCGCCGAGGCCGCGTCGGACGCGTATGCCGCGGATGCCATGGTGGGCGCCCTGTGCGCGCAAGCCGACCGCCGCGACGCCGATTGGTCCGTCGAAGCGGCGTGCGCAAAAGTGTTCGCGAGTGAAGCCTTGTGGCGGATCGCCGACGACATGGTGCAGTTGGCGGGCGGCCGTGGGTTCGTGCAGCCGTACCCGTTCGAGCGGCATCTCCGCGACTCGCGGATCAACCGGATCTTTGAAGGCGCCAACGAAGTGCTGCGTCTCTTCATCGCGCTGAACGGGATTCAGGGACCCGCCGCGCGGCTCAAGGAAGTGAGTGCAGCGCTTCGGCGACCGCTCAGCAACTTCGGCGTCGTGAGCGGATACATGACCTCCCGCGTCACATCGCTCCTTGGCGCCACACCGCATATCGACGCGGAGCTGCATCCCAGTCTCGCCGAACACAGGCGCTACTTCGAGTCGCATGTCGCGCAGCTCGCCGTCGAGGCCGACCGGGCCATCACGAAACACCGGCGCGCGATCACCGACCGGCAGCTCGTGCTCGAGCGCCTCGCCAACATGGCGATCGAGCTGTACGCAACGGCCGCGGTGATCGCGCGGACGCAGCGGTTGATCGAAGTCCAGGGATTGGAAAACAGTGAACGGGAGCGCGCGCTCTGCGACCTCTTCTGCGTCCTGGCCGGCCGCCGCTTTCGCGCCCAGCGCCAGGCTCTGGCGGGCCGGGAGGATCCCGTGGATGAGACCCGGCGGTCGATCGCCGCCGCCATCCGCGCCGCCGCCGGTTACTACGTGGACGACCCGGTGCTGCAGGACGGAGCGCGGTAGAGCTTTGCTATAGGCGTGCGGCCAAGCTTCGCGATAGGCTCACAGATCCGCGCAGGACTTGAGGATCGTGCCGCAGTTCAAGCAGATCACCTTGCACTGGCGCTCGACGACCGCCGCCACGCCACAGCGATCGCACGTCTCAGCAGCCTCTCCTGGTAGCGGCCGGCCGAGAGGCGCACCGGCCTGCCCTGGCAGGGGCCGGTCGAGACCGGCCCGTCTGTCCGGCACCACCGTGGCAGGTTCGGCGGCCCGATGGGTCGCCGCTTCCGGATTCTCTTCGGGCCGCACCGTCTCGCCCTGGATCGCTACTCGAAATCCAGCGCGAGGTCCAGCGCAGGCGGCGAGTGCGTCAGTGAGCCAGCCGAGATCCAATCGACGCCCGACTCCGCGATCTGGCGGACGTTCTCGAGGCGCACGCGTCCCGACGCCTCGACGATCGCGCGCTTGTTCACGAGGAGTACGCATTCGGTGAGCTGAGCGGGCGTCATGTTGTCGAGCAGCACGATGTCGGCGTGATGTGCGACCGCCGCCTCGACTTGCTCGATGGTGTCGCATTCGATCTCGATCCGCGCGTGTGGCGGCGCCACCGTTCGCGCACGCGTGATCGCCCGGCCGACATCGCCGTCCACTGCCGCCAGGTGGTTGTCCTTGATCAGGACCGCACTCGCCAGATCCATCCGGTGGTTCTGGCCCCCGCCGCAACGCACCGCGTACTTCTCCAACGCCCTCCAGCCGGGAAGGGTCTTCCGGGTGTCGAGAATCTTGGCGTTGGTGCCGTGCACCGCGGCGACGAATTGCGCGGTCAGCGTGGCGATGCCGGAGAGATGCTGCATGAAATTCAGCGCGACGCGCTCCGCCGAGAGCATCCCACGCGCGTGACCGCGGATGAACAGCACCGGCGACCCGGCCTCCACCGCCTCGCCGTCAGCCTCGATCGTCCGCGTGATGGCCTTGGGGTCCATCTGCTGGAATGCCTCGAGCGCCAGCAGCACGCCGCACACGGTACCGGCCCGCCGCGCGACGATCGCTCCGCGGGCGCGCCGTGCACTCACGACGGTGGCGATAGTGGTGATGTCGTTGAACGCACCATCTTCTTCGAGCGCCATCCGGACGAGCGCCGAGACGTCGGCGGGGGACAACGGAAACCGGACCACGCCGCCCGGCCGGTCGAGCGCGGGAATCGACATCGGGCTGGGCCGGTGCCATGGCGGCATCGAGTACCCGAATCCGGGAGGTACCCCGCGCCCGTTGTGCCGGTCGCCCGGCGTCTCGTCACCGGGTCCGGCCGGCGGCTCGTGCGGTTGTGGTTCGTTCGGTTCTCGTCCGTGCGGCTCGCGGCCCTCCGGCGGCTCGGATTCCGGACCGGCCGGTTCGTCAGGAACAGGCTCAATCATGGCGCCTCCGCTGAACGGTGGTCACTCGCCAGGGTCGGCGGACGTGCCGGCCGGAGAGAGCCCCTGGTGCGGGCGATTCGCCGGCGTGCCTCCGATCGCAACCATGCGTTCGATTGCCAGACGAGCACGGGCCGCCACGTCCGGCGGCACGGTGATCTCGTGCTGTAAACGTTCGAGTGAGGCCATCACTTTTGGCAAGGTCGTCACTTTCATGTACGCGCACACGGCCCGCTCGTTGGCCGGGTAGAAGGTCTTGGCGGGATTCTCGCGCCGCAGGCGATGGAGGATTCCGACCTCGGTGGCCACGATGAACGCGTCGGCCGGCGATGCCGCCGGACGGCGGATCATGCCCTCGGTCGAGAGAATCTGCACGCCTGCGCCATCGATCGCGCCCGATGATACCGCGTCGACCATGCTGGTGGCACATCCACACTCCGGGTGGATGAGGAACTCGGCATCGGGATGCGCCGCGCGCTGGCGGGCGAGGTCCTCGCTGTCGATCCCGGCGTGCACGTGGCACTCGCCCATCCAGACGTGCATGTTCTTGCGGCCGGTGATCCGCCGGACGTGCGCGCCCAGGAAGACATCGGGCAGGAACAGCACGTCCTGGCCCGCCGGCACCGCGTTGACCACATCGACGGCGTTGCCGGACGTGCAGCAGTAGTCGCTCTCCGCCTTCACTGCAGCGGACGTGTTCACGTACGACACCACGGCGGCGCCCGGATGCTCGGCCTTCCACGCCCGGAGCTGGCCGGCATCGATAGTCGCCGCCAGTGAGCAGCCCGCCGCCAAGTCCGGCAACAGCACGCGCTTTCTCGGCGAGAGAATCGCCGCCGTCTCGGCCATGAAATGCACACCGCAGAACACGATCACGTCCGCGGGCGTGCTCGCCGCCTCGCGCGAGAGACCGAGCGAATCCCCCACGAAATCGGCCACATCCTGCACCTCGGGCCGCTCGTAGTTGTGCGCGAGGATCACGGCGTTGCGCTCGCGCGCCAACGCCTTGATCCGGTCCTGCAACGCGGTGAGGCTCTCTGCGGCCACGCTCATGTGGTCACGCTCATTCGCTCATCACCACTCGATGTGGCGGCGCTGCCACTTTCGCTTGGCTTTCGGAAAGTCGGCGCGATGATGGCCGCCCCGGGATTCCTTGCGCAGCAACGCGGCCTCTGCGATCAGCAAGGCGGTATCGACCATGTTCGTCTCCTCGGTGGCGCCGTTGGGCAGCCGGTGCGCGATGTCCTCGAGTTGCTCGATGCATGCCCGCAATCCGGCGGCCGTTCGCACGATGCCGGCATCGTCCCACATGACGCTCCGGATCGCGTCCGCGGCGACCTGCGCAGCACCCCGATCCACGAGCGCCGGCACCCGCCACGCCTGAGCCGGTGGCAACTCGCCGCGCAGGGGAGCCGCCGAAACGAGGTCGCGTGCTACTCGCTCCGCAAAGACCAGGCCCTCGAGCAGGGAGTTTGAAGCCAATCGGTTCGCGCCATGCACCCCGGTGCGTGACACCTCCCCGCACGCATAGAGCCGCGGAAGGCTCGACCGTCCCGCCAGGTCGGTGACCACGCCACCCATCATGTAGTGGGCAGCGGGCGTCACCGGAATGAGATCGGTGCGGGGATCGATCCCGCGCGCCATGCACAGGGCGAAGATGCCGGGAAAGCGGTGTTGAAAGGCGTCCCCGAGACGGTGGGCATCGAGATACACCTGGCCGCCGGACTCCTGCTCACGGAAGATCTCGCGCGCGACGATGTCGCGCGGTGCCAGCTCCGCCAGCCGGTGCCGTTCCGGCATGAACCGCTCGCCCGCCGAGTTGAGCAGAACCGCTCCTTCTCCGCGCACCGCCTCGGAGATCAGCGCCAGCGGGTTCTCCGGAGTCGCGAGCGCCGTCGGATGGAACTGGACGAATTCCATGTCGGCGAGCCGGACGCCGGCGCGGAGCGCGATTGCGTACCCATCGCCGGTGGCGACCTGCGGATTTGTCGTGTACCGGTACACCTGCCCGCAACCGCCCGTCGCGAGCACTGTCGCATCGGCCACGATCTCGACGGCTCGGCCCGATGCGCTCGCACGCACCCCGGCGCATTCACCGTTTTCCACGATCAGGTCGAGGACGCGGGTCGTCTCCATGACCTCGACGCCCGGGCTTTCGGTGACGCGCCGGATCAACGTCCGGGCCACTTCGGCTCCCGTCTGGTCGCCGTGCGCGTGCACGATGCGCTTGCGGGAATGCGCTGCTTCCCGGCCGAGGCTGAATTTGCCGTTCGGCGCGAGGTCGAAATCGGCGCCAGCAGCCGACAGATCCCGCACCCGGGCGGGCCCCTCTTCCACCAGCACTTTGACGGCCGCGGCATCGCAGAGCGCGGCGCCGGCCGCGAGCGTATCCCGGCGGTGCAGCTCCGGCGAGTCCCCGGCGCCAAGAGCCGCGGCAATACCGCCCTGGGCGTACGCAGTCGCCGAGTCGAACAGGGATCGCTTCGTCAGGACGATCACGGGGCCGTGCTCGCTGGCCCGCCACGCCGTGTGAAGTCCCGCTACCCCACTCCCCACCACGAGGAATCGCGTGCGAATACGATCTGGCATCAGCAAGGGGCAACGGGCATTGGTGTGCTGCTCAGGCTAAATATAAGCGGCACCGAGACGTAGTCCGCGCCGCGGGGCAGGTCAGACCGCGCGATCCCGTTGTGACCGCCGGCGCGGCAACCAATCCCATCCCGTGGGTGTCCGTTAGATTCATTGCTCACCGGACGCGGCCTCGCCCCGCCGGTCAACCGCCGCGTTCAGCATAGGTTTGCCCTGACACAGCGCACAAAGGTCGATTCCAAGCTCCTCGTCCTCCTCGTGACCGCGTGCGTGGACATGATGGGGACGCTGATGGTGGTCCCGCTGCTCCCGTTCTACGCGACGCGCCTGGGAGCGAACGGGTTCACCTATACGATGTTGGTGTCGGCGTTCTCCCTCGCCACACTGTTGTCCGCCCCGCTGTGGGGCCGATTCTCCGATCGCTACGGACGGCGGCCCGCCCTGCTCATCGCCCTGGGCGCGTCAGCGGTGTCGTACGTCATATTCGCGTACGCCGGGTCCCTCGCCATACTCTTCGTGTCGCGCATCGTCCAGGGCGCCGGCGGTGGCACGGTCGGCGTCGTTCAGGCCTACGTTGCCGACACGACCGAGCCGAACAACCGGGCTCGCGCCCTCGGATGGGTCTCCGCCGCCACGAACCTTGGCGTCGCCATTGGCCCCTTGCTCGGCTCCGGGGCGCTCGTGCTGGGCATGCACCATCTCTGGGTCAATGGTCACGATCTCTCATTGGGACAGGCCGCGCCAGGCGTGCTCGCGGCCGTGATCTGCGTTGCGAACATGGTGTTTGCGTGGGCATATCTGCGCGAGTCGCGCGTCGTCGTCCGCGCGGCGCGCGACCACATCGAACCGCGTGGCCGGTCGCGGGCAGTGATCTGGGACGTGATCCGGCACTCGGACGCGCCGCCGTCGCGATTGATCTGGATCTACGCGGTCGGCATCGGTGCGTTCATGGCGGCGATGTCGATCTTGGCGCTGTTCCTGGCGAAGCGGTTTGGCGTCACCGCCCGCTCGATCGGATGGGTCTTCACCTATCTCGGCGTGATGAGCATGGTCACCCGGGCCTTCATCCTCGGGCCCGCGATCGACAGATTCGGCGAACCGCGTCTCTCCAGGATCGGGATCGTCCTGCTCGCCGCCGGACTCATTCTGGTGCCGCTGGCTCCGACCCTTCCGATACTCGCGGCCGTCGTCGTCCTGCTGCCGCTCGGAACGGCATTCACTTTTCCATGCGTGACTGCGATGCTGTCCCGCGTGATCTCATCCGACGAACGCGGCCTGTACATGGGGACGCAACAGACATTCGGCGGCGTCACGCGCGTGATTTTCCCGCTGGGCGCTGGCCTGCTGTACGATCACCTCAACCCGGGCGCACCCTTCTGGGCCGGCGCCATCCTGGTCGCCGCGACGCTGCTCCTCGGCACCAATCTCGAGGCGTACATGAAGTCCGACACGGCCGCCGCCACCATCCCGTCCGCCTCCGGCCCGATCCCGGTCACCGCCGAAGTCGCATCGGTGACCCCGGCGGGAACGTCGGTGAGGAACAGCGGATAGCACGCAAGTAGCGGCTGGCGGGTGGTGAGCCGAACGCTACCCGCTCCCCGCGGCCACTTTGGCCAGCGCCGGCTTCCCCATCGCCTCGAGCGCGTCCGGACTCAGATACTTGCCGCCGACCGCCACCGTGCCCTCCCACTGCCGGGCATAGTTCGTGATGAGACGCATACCGCGCTGATAGGTGAAGTAGGCGTACGCCCACTGGACCAGGACGCTGATCCGGTTGCGGAAACCGACCAGATACAGGATGTGAATGAACAACCAGAGCGTCCACGCCAGGAAGCCCGTGACCTGCACGAATCCGAAATCCGCGATTGCCCGATGCCGGCCGATCGTCGCGAGATCGCCCTTGTTGAAGTAGGCGAACAACCGCGTCGGCCTGCCGGCCAGCCGGGCGAGCACATTGTCGGCTGCCACGCGTCCTTCCTGAATAGCGCCCTGCGCCACCCACGGCACGGTCGTGTCATTGTCGCGCGAGACCCTCGCCAGATCGCCCACCACGAAGACATCGGGGTGTCCTGGAATCGACAGGTCCGGTGTCACGATGACGCGCCCGGCTTCATCGAGAGGAACGCCGAGCGTCTTGGCAAGCTTCGATGCGGCGTTGCCCGCGGCCCAGAACACGGTCCGCGCGTCGATACGCTCGCCGCCCACTCGCACGCCGTCGGGCTCCACATCCGTCACCCGGGCGTTCGTCCGTACCTCCACCCCCAGTTTCTCCAGGTCGCGCTTCGCGTGCGCGGATAGCGACTCCGGAAACGAGGGCAGGATGCGCGGGCCGCCTTCGAGCAGCACGACGCGCGTGTCTCGCGTGTCGATACGCCGATAGTCGCGGCGCATGGGCTTCGCCACTTCGGGCAGCATCCCGGCGAGCTCCACTCCCGTCGGACCGCCGCCGATCACGATGAATGTCTGGTAGGCTCGGCGCTCCGCCGGATCGTCCGTGCGCTCGGCCTCCTCGAAGGCGAGCAGGAACCGGTTGCGCACGTCGAGCGCATCTTCGATGCTCTTGAGCCCGGGCGCCAGCACTTCCCACCCCGGGCGTCCGAAGTACGAATGCCGCGCGCCGGTCGCGATGATGACGGCATCGTAAGGCAATTCGGTCCTGCCGTGATCGACCACGACGACATGCCGGTTGACGTCCACTGCCGTCGCCTCTCCAAGGATCACCTCGGCATTCCGCTGGCGGCGTAGTCCCCAGCGGATCGGCACCATGATGTCGGTCGGCGACAGCGTGGCCGTCGCGACCTGATAGAGCAGCGGCTGGAACAGGTGGTGATTCGTGCGATCGACGAGCGTCACATCGACCGGCGCACTCTTGAACCGCCGGGCCGCGGTGAGCCCGCCGAAGCCCCCACCAATGATCACGACACGTGCTCGAGCGATGGTGCCCTCCCGGCGTCCCCGCGCGGACCATGCCGCGGTACCAGGAAAGTTAACTCCTCAAGGCCATTACCCCGCGCCGCCCAGGACGTCCGTCAGAGCGAGCGAGCCGGCTCCGGACATGATGCAGCTATCCCCGGTGGCGGATATGGGAATCCCAGTATGTCATCCACCCGTCGAGGCTGTCCGCCAGCATCGTGCGGTCCATCGGCATCGGTTTCAGCTCCTGCCGTGCCGCCCGGATCCATCCGGGGAGCGAGTCTTCATCGATGTCGATCCGCGCGGGGATCCGCAGATGCGCGCGCGCCGCGACCAGCAGGATCGGCTGGCTGGTGACGAACTCGTAGAAGGCCCGTGCCGAGTCGGGATGCTGCGTCCCCTTGACGATCGCGATGCCGTCGACGAGCAGCGGCGTCCCGCTCTCAGGAAAGACATAGCTCACGGGGATGTGGTCGCGTTGCCGGGGAATGGCCAGGCCGGGCATGTCGAAGAGCGTGATGAGCCCTTCGCGCCGCGCGAGCGACTGGTACAGGATCGTGGGATTGAGGGTGTATTCCTTGGTGTTGGCATCGAGGCGGCGGAGCCAGTTCCACCCGGCGGCGGTCGTGCCGGTGGTCGCCACCGACCGCTCGAGGATCGCGCCGAAAATGGCGCGCATGCCGCCCGACGCCACGGGATCGCGGAGGATCGGCTTCCCCTTCCACCGTGGCTCCAGCACATCGTCCCAATCGCGCGGCGCCTCGGCCGCCGGGACAGCGTCGCTGTTGTACCCGATCACTTCCGGCGTGAGATAGGTGCCGTACCAGAACCCGGCCGAGTCGTGCGCCTCCGGAGGGACGGCGTCCGCCCATGTCGGCGTGTAGGACTCGAGCAACCCATCGCGTGCCGCCCGCTGGAACAGCTCCGCGGGCGCGCCGAACCAGACATCGGCCTGCGGATTGTCGCGCTCTGCGCGCACCCGGTCCAGCACTTCGGTGGACCCCATGTCGTCCCACTGCAGATCGATCCCGGGATGGATCCGCATGAACCGGGTGGCGAAGTCCTGTAGCAGCTCCTTCCCGTGCGGGGAGTACACGAGGACGACCGTGCGGTGGTCGTGCGAACAGCCCGAGGCGATCAGGAGCGCGAGCGCACACGTCCACCCGCGAGCGATCGTCACATGGCGTCGCAACATCGACGCCCCGCCTCGAGCAGATTGACGAACAGCCGCGCCGCACCCGGCAGGCCGGCGGGAAGCTGCCGGAAGAACGAGAGCGTCGTGTACACATAGGTGCCCTTGCCAACCGGTGCCACCAGGATCGCCCCGTCGTTGCTGGGTTCATCCGGGTCGTTCATCGCCAGGATGGAATGGTAGTGCGAGTCGAACGTGTGCGGCATATAGAGCGACCGCTCCTGCACCCAGCCGGCGAAATCGGAGTTGGTCACCTTGTTGGGCGTGGAGAGCAGCGGGGATCCCGGGTCGAGCACGCGCACCGGCGCGTTCTCGTCCGTCACGCGATCCGCTGGCCGGCTGAGCGTGATCGGATACGGCATGATCCCGGACCCGGACATCTCGTACTGGCCGTACTGCACGACGACCGTGCCGCCGCCTCGCGCGAAATCGAGGAGCCGCCCGTTGTTGGCCACGAGATCCGTGCTCGCCTCATAGGCGCGCGGCCCGACGACGATCGTGGTGAACCGCGACAGGTCCGTCGCCGGCAGCGAGGCCGGATCCAGCACCGTGACGCGTAATCCCAGTTGCTCGAGCATCGGCTCGACGTTGTCGCCGACGCCCGCGATGTAGGCGACCGTCATGCCCGGCGGGATCTTGATGTCGGCGACGCTCAGGGTGAGCACGGCCGGCCGGTACAGCTTCTGCGGCCGGATGTGATCGTACTCGATCGGGACGTATCCTTCGCTGAACGTGGCACCGTTGCTCTCGGCCGTCGCCCACACGGTATCCTGACCGGGGGGCAGAGCCCCGGTCACCCGGAAGTCCACGCGTCGCGTTCCGCGCGGAGACACGATCACGTGACGGCTGACGGAGTCCGCCTGTATGCCGCGCGGGAGCCGCAGCGACACCGTGACGTCGCGCGCCGAGTCCACGCCCGATCGCACCAGCACCTGGATCGTGCGATCGATCGGCGTGGCGGCCGGGACAAACTCCACCGTCCGATCAAGCGTCAACGAGATGGGGAGAACGAACGCCAATGGCCGGTCGACCTCGCCGCGCCTGGGATCGCCGATCCGCTGAATGACCGGCGATCGAAACCGCAGAATCAGTGGAACGCCCGCGGCTGACGACGTGCCCGCCCCAACGAGCGCCTCCGTGCCGTCCAACCGCTCATCTTCAGCCGTCGCCGGCACGGGCACCGCGAACAGGTCGCCGTTCCGGGGCTTGACCAACCACCACGGCTGGGTCACGGCGCTGGAATGGGCAACCACGGTGTCGCGCCAGACGCTGTCGAGCGCGACGGGCGGACGGGCCGTGGGGATGTGGACGTCGGCGTTCGCGGTCGGCGTACGCCAGGCCACAATACTGGGGCGAAGCGGCGCCGCGCCATGATTCGTCAACGCGGTGACGACTGGAGCGCCCACGGGCCCGATCGGCGCCACATCGGACGCGGCGGTCGCGTGGTAGTCCACTCCGGACGCGAGGCTGCTCGCGCGCTCGATGCGGTCCATGCTCGCCCGGACCGAGGTCTCCATGTCCAGTTGGCCAGCATTCCGCGATTCATGGCGGGCGCTTGCAGTCGTCCCGCCGGTGGAGTGCCGAACGGCGATGTCGAAATCCGCCTCATCCTGAACGACGGCACCGCCAGTGTAGCGCACCGTGAACTCCATCTGCCATAGTCGCGCCAACGCGCCGAGCTCCGCACTCGGCTCCGATGCCTTGAATTGAGAATTGATGCGCCCGAGCATCACGCGGACGGAGTCGATCGCCGCCCGGGCCCCGGCGTCGGCCGCCGTTGGCGAGAAACGCCTCCAGGTCGTATCGATCCCGTCGAACATCGATCGCTCGTGACCCGGCGCGACTCCGGTATTCACGCGGGTCGCTTCCCGATAGAGATAGGCCGTCGCCGGCCCCGACGAGCCGATATTGCCGAAGCCTTGTGATTTGTGTTGGCTGCGGCTGGCGGCCGCGATCTCGGAATAGGTCACGCCCAGCAGCGGGTCGTAAGCGCCGACGTTGATCGCGAGCGAGTTCTCGCCGGCGCCGAAATACGATCGGTCGCGGTAGAACTTGGCCGCCGCCCACGCGTCCCCGTATTTCGTCACCGGGAAGCGCACGGTGTCGCCGGACGCGTCGTACGCCTCGCGCGCAAGCAGGCCCGAGACCTGGTGCTGGCCGTGTCCGTCGCGCGGCGTCCCGGAGAACACGGCGATGATGACATGCGGCCGAAACGCCCTGATCACCGTCACGACGTCACCGAGCAGCGAGTCGTGCGGCCAGTGCGAATACGACTCAGCGGCCGTTTTGGAGAATCCGAAGTCGTAGGCTCGCGTGAAGTACTGGTGCGCGCCATCGATCCGTCGCGCCGCCAGCAGTTCCTCGGTACGAATGACGCCGAGGGCCTCCCCAAGCTCGTTGCCGATGAGGTTCTGGCCGCCGTCGCCGCGCGTGAGCGAGAGATACGCCGCATCCACGTGCTGGCCCCGTGCCAGCCACGCGAGCAGCCGCGTGTCCTCGTCGTCCGGGTGCGCGCCGATCATGAGGACACGCATCGTGTTTCCGAGGCCCGCCACGAGTTCCGCCACCGCGACTCCGCCCCGTCCGTACGCCGGGGCAAGCGGCACCCCTGGCGGCGCCTGTCCCGCGGTCTGCGCGCGCCCACGCGATGGGGCCAAGACCATCCCGGCGGCGAATCCTGACAGGAGCGCCGTCCGTGCCCATCCGGGACGCGTCACTATAAGCCCCTGCTTCCGGTGGACGATGCGGCCGTCGTCTGCGCGGCCGGCCGGTCACCCACGGCATCCCGTCCGCCATCGCCAACGGCCGCGCGCGCCGCTGCCGGGCGCCCGAGCACTTCGGCGACGAGCCGCGACTGTTCGCGCTGATGCGACGCCTGGTATCCTTCGGCCGGGCTCGCGCGCTCCGGACGCCCGATATAGGTCACGGGAATCGCGTTGCCCGCTGCCGCCCGTAAACGCGGCGCGACGAACGTCCAGGCCCCCATGTTCTTCGGTTCTTCCTGCGCCCACACGACTTCGTCGGCCGACGGATACAAATCGAGGGCCCACGCGACCCCCTCGTGCGGCCACGGATAGAGCTGCTCGGTCCGCACGAGCGCGACATGCGGCGGGACATCGGCCGCGCTCAGATCGTAATAGATCTTCCCCGAGCAGAGCACGACGCGCGTCACCTGCGCCCGCGCGTCCGCATCCGCGGCCGCGGAATCGGCCAGCACCGCCTGGAAATGACCCGTCGTGAGGTCCGCGAGCCGCGACGCCGCCCGGTCCAGCCGCAGCAGACTCTTGGGCGTCATCAACACGAGCGGGCGGCGCGACGGTGTCTTGACGTGACGGCGGAGGATGTGGAAGTACTGCGCCGCCGTTGTCGGATAGGCCACCACCATGTTCTCTTCGGCGCACAACTGCAGGAATCGCTCGAGGCGCGCGCTGGAGTGCTCGGGACCGCCGCCCTCGTATCCGTGCGGCAGGAGAAGCACCACATCGGAATCCTGTCCCCACTTCGTCCGGTCCGCCGACAGGAATTGGTCGATGATGGGCTGCGCGACGTTCACGAAGTCGCCGTACTGCGCCTCCCACAACACCAGCGCTTCGGGTACCGCGGCGCTGAATCCGTATTCGAATCCCAGCACCGCGGTCTCGGAGAGCGGGCTGTTGTAGATCTCGAACGGTGCGCCGCCCTCGAGATGCTGGAGCGGCACGTACCGCGCGCCCGTGTTGGCGTCGTGCAGCACCGCGTGCCGGTGCGAGAACGTCCCGCGCTCCGCATCCTGCCCGGACATCCGTACCGGCGTGCCCTCGGTCAGGACCGAGGCGAATGCCAATGTCTCGGCGAGCCCCCAATCGATCGAGCCTTTGGGCCCCAGCGCGTCACGTCGCCGAGCCAGCGTCCGCGCCAGCCGGCTGTGAATCGTCAGCCCGGCTGGCCACGTCAGAAGCCGCTCGTTGAGGGCGATCAGCCGCTCCGCCGGAACCGCGGTCTCCAGGGGACGCGCTGGCAGTTTGACCGGAGGATGGGGCGGATCGTACGCGGGTGCCTTCGCTGCTCCAGTGGCCGCCGCCTCGTGCACGGCCGTCAGCCGGTCCATGATCTCGCGCTCCGCGGTGGTGACCGCGGCCGCGGCCACCACGCCCTCGCGGACCAGCCGCTCGCCCCACAGCACGCGCGCCGTCGGATGCGACTTGATCGCCTGCGACGTCAGCGGCTGCGTGAACGCCGGCTCATCGCCTTCGTTGTGCCCGTGACGCCTGTAACCCACGAGGTCGATCAGGAAGTCCTTATGGAAGCGTGTGCGGTACGCCACACCGATCCGGACGGCAATGATGCACGCTTCGGGGTTGTCGGCGTTGACGTGGATGATGGGCACGTCGAACCCTTTGGCGATGTCGCTCGCATAGAGCGTTGACCGCCCCTCGGACGGATCCGTCGTGAAGCCGATCTGGTTGTTCACGATGAGGTGAAGGGTGCCGCCCACCTCGTAGCCGGCCAGCCGCGAAAGGTTGAACGTCTCGGACACCACGCCCTCACCCGGGAACGCGGCGTCTCCGTGCACGCACACGGGTATCACGCGCTCGTGATGCAGCGCGGCCCCGTCGCGCTGGAGCGCACGGGCCATTCCCTCGAGCACCGGGTTGACCATCTCGAGATGGCTGGGATTGGGGACGAGCACGATCCCCACTGTCGCTCCTCCGGGCAGCGTGCGGGTCCCCTGTGCGCCGAGATGATACTTGACGTCTCCGGTGCCGCTGTCGTCGTGCTTGCCCTCGAACTCGTCGAAGATCGACGCGTACGGCTTGCTGAGGATGTGCGCGAGCACGTTCAGCCGCCCGCGATGCGCCATCGCGATGGCCACGGTCCGCGCCCCCGCGGCCGCCCCTTCGGTGATGGTCGCGTCGAGCATGGGCACGAGCGCATCGGTCCCCTCGATCGAGAAACGCTTGGCGTTCGGATACGCCCGCCCGATGAACCGCTCCAGCCCGTCGACCTCGGTCAGCCGCACCAGCACGGCCTGCTTCTCATCCGCCGTGAGCGGCCGGGTGAGGGCTTCGGCGGTCAGGAGCTGGCGGAACCATTTCCGCTCCTCCTCCGCCGCGAGGTGCGTCACCTCTATGCCGAGTGTCGTCGAATAGCGGAATCGCAGCCGGCGGATGACGTCGGCGGCCGTGGCCATGTGCGGGAATCCCAGCGCGCTGCCCGGGACGAGGTCGAGATCCCCTTCACTGATGCCGTGGAACTCGGGCGTCAGCTCCGGCGCGCCGAGCGGCGGCGTACCCAGGGGATCGAGTTGCACCGCGAAATGCCCGTACGAGCGGGTCGCCTGCATGAGGGCGGCCGCGCCGGCGGCCTTCTTGAGGAGCGCGGGGTCCGCGGGCCCGCCGCCGGCGGCTGCAGGAGCGCCACTCTCCGCGAACCGCTGCGCGACGTCGAAGAACTGCCGCCACGAGTCGTCCACCGATGCGGGATCGCGGCGATAGGCCTCGAAGAGCTCGGCGATGTACGCGTCGTTGAACGCGGTTGTGATAGGGCCGGAATTCATGAACGCGAAATCTAAGGGATGGCGGCACCCATGGCGGCGCACAGGGCACGGGGTCCGCGCAGCAACCCGCGGGTCTCCTGAATCGCTTCATCCGCCGCCAGTTGAGACACGGACCACCGGTGCAACGGTGCCTATCGGCCACCGATGCCGGCGGCGCACGAGCCGCCACTCACACGCCAGTCACACCACCGCCCGCGCCAACTCGACCGGCAGCCCGCCGTTGGTGGTGGTGAGTATCACGGTGAACGCCAGCCGGGTGTGCCGCGTCAGCATACGGTTGCCGGAAACCACGGCGACTGTCCACCCGGGGCACTTGGCCCGCGCGACCTGTCCGAGCTGCGCGTACAGGTTGCGAAGACGGTCGCGTTCTCCTACGCGAACTCCGTACGGCGGATTGGTCACGAGCCATCCCGGGCCTGCCGGTGGCTCGATCGCGGAAATCGGACAGGTCACGAAACCGATGTCCTCCGCCACGCCGGCCCGGGTTGCATTCCCGAGCGCGGCGGCCGTAGCCCCCGGATCGCGGTCCGAGCCGCCGATCGGGACCGGTGCGGCGGCGCGTTCCTGGCTTCGGGCATCGGTCACGAGCGTGCGCCATGCCGCCCCGTCGAACTCGGGCCACTGCATGAACGCAAACTGCCGGGCCAGTCCCGGGGCACGGCGCCGCGCGAGAAGCGCGCCTTCGATCACGATGGTGCCGGACCCACACATCGGGTCGAGCAGAGGGCCGCGACACTCCCACCCGCTGGCCATGAGCACCGCCGCGGCCAGTGTCTCACGGATTGGTGCTTTCGCCGTCTCCTGGCGGTATCCCCGCCGGTGAAGCAACTCCCCCGAGGAGTCCATGCTGACGGTGCACGTGTCGTGAAAAAGCCGCACCATGATGAGTTGTCCCCCGGATCCGCCGGCACCTGCCGGCCGCGCGACCTCGGATTCGCGTTCCGCCTCCAGCATCGGGACGCCTCCCGCGCGCTCGACCGCTCCCGCGATGCGCTCGGCCACCGCATCCGAGTGATAAAGCCGCGACTTGCGGCAGGTCACACGGATGCGAACCCCGGCGCCGGGCATGATGTATCGCGACCACGCTACCCGCCGCGCCCGGCGTTCGAGCTCGGCAAAGGTCTCAGCCTGGAACGACGCGATACGCACGACGACCCGGGTCGCCGTTCGCAGCCAGAGATTGGCCGCGTATAGCCGGGCGGCGGACGCGGTGAAGCTTACGCCCTCTGGCGCCACCGCATCAGGCGTGATCCCGATCGCCCGCAGTTCCTGCTCCGCGAGCGGTGCGAGACCAGGTGCGGTCACCGCCAGACACGGAAGGCGGTCAGCCATTGTACGCACCGGAGTGGATTGCGGGCTGGCGACGCGACGCACGCCGCCGAAAGCGGACACGCACGCGCGAGTCCGGCATCGAGGCCGGAATATACGCGGGCTCGCCAGCTGATCTCCCAGACTGATCTGGATGGCACCAGTAGCGGCGCCCACCCACTTGCTTGCACTTTCTTCCTTGCACCTTCTCCGGCGAATCCTGACGTCTGGCGGATCGATGCGCCCACTCAACGTGCTCGACTGGGAGTACTTCCACAACACCGTACGCGACTGGCTGACCGCCCTGGCCATTCTCGTATGCGTGTTCGTGCTGCTGTCGATCGTCCGGAAGGTCGCGCACCGCCGGCTCCTGCGCAGAGCGGTGCCCACGGTGCCCGGTGCTCGCGCCCGCGAATCGCTCGTCACGCTCGTAGTCAGGCGGACGCGCTATTTCTTCCTGTCCGCGATCGGGCTGTCGTTCGCCTCGCTCAGCCTCACCCTGCCGCCGCGGTGGGAACAGACCGTCCGCGGCATCGCGATCGTCGCCTTCCTCCTGCAGATCGCCATCTGGGGCGACGGCGTTATCGGCGTGGTGCTGCATCATTACGTCGCCGGCCGCTCCACGCCCAGCGGCGACGACGCGGGCGACGGCGGCGCAGCCAGCCGCACGACGGTCGCCGCCCTCGGCGTCGTCGCCCGCATCGTGCTGTGGCTGCTCATCGCGCTCATCGCGCTCGACAGCCTCGGCGTCCACGTCACGACACTGATCGCCGGGCTCGGTGTCACCGGCATCGCCCTCGCCCTCGCCGTCCAGAACATCCTCGGAGACCTGTTCGCCGCGCTCTCCATCGTGCTCGACAAACCGTTCGTGGTCGGCGACCCGATCGCCGTCGATGGGCTGGGTGGAACCGTCGAGCGGATCGGCCTGAAAACGACGCGCGTGCGCTCCAACTCCGGCGAGCAGATCATCTTCTCCAACGGCGATCTGCTCAAGAGCCGGATCCGGAACTATCGCCGTCTGCGCGAGCGCACGATCACGCTCACGATCACGCTCGACCAGACCGCGCCCGCCAAGGCCATCGCCCGCGTGCCCGAGCTGATCCGCGACGTCGTTCAGGCGCAGCACGGCGTGCGATTCTCGCGGTCGCACATCACGATCCCCACGAATCAGGGCATTGCGGCCGAGACGGTGTACGTGGTCGAGTCTCCGGACTACACCGCGTACATGGATGCGCAGCAGGAAATCACCGTGGGCATCCTCAGCCGGCTCCGCGAGACCGGCGCCTCCCTTGCGGCCGCCGGGGGGGTCACCATCATCCGTGAGCAATCCAGTGCGGGGCCGCCCGTCGACACCGGTGCGCCGGCCAAGGCCTCGGGCGGCCGCGAGAATCGGCCTTGAGCAACCCTCCCTGCTGATGGCCCTCTCGGTCGTCACCCGCATCCTCCGGTTCAACGAAGGGCGCGAGCCTCAGCGGCTCGCGCTGAAATACGAGGCGATGCGCCGCAGCCCGTTCGGGTTTTTCCGCGGCACGGCGCATCTCTTCTACCGCGATTGGCCCGCCGGGTCTCCGATGGATCATTCTCCGCTGGCCTGGGTGTGCGGGGATCTGCATCTCGAGAATTTCGGCAGTTACAAGGGGCAGAACGGCCTCGCGTATTTCGACATGAACGACTTCGACGAGGCGGCCCTCGCTCCGGCGGGACGCGACCTGGCGCGGTTCGCCACCAGCACGCTGCTCGCGATCACCGATCTGGGTCTCTCGGCCGCCGAGGCCCGTGCATTCGGCCATCAGGCGCACCTGGCGTACACGCACGCACTGCGGCTGGGCAAACCCATGTGGGTCGAACGCGCGACGGCGCGCGGGCTCGTCAAACAACTCTTGCGCCGCGTCAAGCGGCGCACGCAGAGCGACCTGCTCGCCGAGCGGACCGTGGTCCTGCGTGGCCGGCGCCGGCTGCGGATCGATGGCCGCCGGGCCCTCGCCATGTCCGCGGAGTCGGCGCACCAGGTCGAGCGCGCGCTCGCCCATGCGCATGTCTCGCGAGAAGCGCCGGATTTCTACCGTGTGATCGACGTTGCGCGCCGCATCGCGGGAACGGGAAGCCTCGGCCTTCAGCGCGCCGTCATCCTGGTCTACGGATACGGCGGCCGCGACGGCAATGTCCTTCTCGATCTGAAGGAGGCCGCCCCATCGGCGCTCTCGCCAACCCTCCGGATCCGGCAACCCCGATGGACGTCGGAAGCCGACCGCGTGGTTTCCATCCAGCGGCGCGTTCAGGCCGTGTCACCCGCCCTGCTGCAACCGCTCCGCCTGGGTCGCCGGTCCTACATTCTGCGCGAGCTGCAGCCGTCCGAGGATCGCCTCGCGCTCGCCCGGGTGCGCGACGACCGGCAACGGCTCGAGGTCGCCCATCGCGTCATGGCCGAAGTCGTCGCCTGGGGCCAGTTGCGCAGCAGCGGGCATCAGGGATCGGCGACCGCGGACGAATGGATCGAGTTCGGCCATCAGCGATCGTGGTCGTACCCGCTCTTCGACTTCACGCGCTGGTACGCGGACCTGGTGCGCGACTACTGGAAGGAGTTCAGCGAGGCGTACGACGACGGCGCGTTCGAGGCGCAGCTCCACGCGGGCCGCCGGCGCCGCCGCGCACCCGCGACCTAGTCCCGTCTCGCGGGTCCCTTCCGCCCGTGGCGATCGGCGATCGCCACGAGTTCCGCGATCGCGTTCTTCACACCCCGCTCGGAGCGTAGCTCGGCACCCAGCTTGGCCGCGCGTGCCCGCATCGCGCGGTCGCTCGTAGCGGTGCGAATGGCGTCCGCGAGCCAGCCCGCGCTGAGCCGCCGCCGCGAGATCGGACGAGGCCCGACGCCAAGCGCGTGCACCCGGCGTCCCCAGAACGGCTGGTCGAATCCCAGCGGCACGACGATCGATGGGACGCCGGCTCGCAGTGCCGCACCCGTCGTCCCCGCCCCTCCATGGTGTACGATCGCCCGCATCCGCGGCAGCAGCCACTCGTGCGGCACATCGCGCACCGCAATGACGCTGGAGGGGAGTGCGCCTTCGCCAAACGCCCCCCACCCGCCGAGCAACACGCCCCGCTGGCCTGAAGCCGCGAGTGCTTCGATGGCGATGGCGGTCAGACGCCCTGCGCTCGCCGGTGTCATGCTGCCGAAACCGACATAGACCGGCGGCGGGCCGGCAGCGAGAAACGCGTCGAGCTCCCGGGGCGGACGCCATGCGGAATCAGGCCCGAGGACCCAATAGCCGGTCAGCCGGATCGCAGGGTCCCAGTCGGACGGCTTCGGCACCACGAGCGGGCTGAAGGCATACATCGTCGGGAACAGCGGCACGCGCCGGGTGCGGCTCAGCGGACCGCCGCCTCGCACGGCTGGCAGGCCGAGTGTTTCGCGACGCCAGGCATTGATCTGCCGGCGAACGGGCAGCCACATGAGCTGCTGTGTCAGAACGTGGGTGGCGACGTTGAACCCGCGGCCAAGGCTGACCGAGCTTGGGACACCAACCGCCGCGAATTGCCGCGTCCGATGCAGTGGCTGCAGATACGCTGCGACGCCGGGAATCCCGAGTCGCTCGGCGACACTCCACGCCGGCGTCGCGACCGGAGAGAACACGAGGACGTCGCTGCCCTGCGCCACGCGCCAGAAATCGGACAGCCACTCCGTCAGAAGTGGCCGCACCCGGCGGAGCAGCTCACGCGCTACGGGCAGCACATGCCGGTTGCGGCCACTCGCCATCCAGCGGTCGGCCGCCGCTACCATCGCACGCGGATCGCCCGCGACCGGCGCGAACGCGAGCCCGTGCCCGGTCACGAACTCCCGGAAGGTGTCGTGGGTGGCCACGGTGACCTCGTGGCCCGCCGCCCGCAGTCCGCGCCCGAGGGCAACATAGGGCTGGACATCGCCACGCGAGCCCGCCCCGATGATGGTTACGCGCATTGGTGCATGCGTTGGGGCGTGCATTGGTACACGCCCCACCTGGCGCTCATATTGCGGTATGGCTGATGAGACATCCACCTCCCCGGTGCCCCCGTCCGTCGCCCGCGCGCTGCAGTATTTCCGCGGGCTCTCTCGTGAAGAGAAGATGCAGGCACTCGTGCAGTACTCCAAGAAACTCGAGGCGGTCCCCGAGCGGTTTCGCAACCTCGACCGCGCCGACTTCGCGATTCCCGAATGCCAGACGCAAGTCGACCTCTACCCCGACGTGCGGCCGGATGGGACGCTGCACTTCTACGCGGCCGTCGATGCGCGCCGGTCGCCGACCATCGCGGCGTTTCTCGCCATCCTGCTGGGAGCCGTCAATGACCAGCCCCCGGCAACGGCTCTCGGCATTCCGGGCGATTTCGCACGCCAGATGATGGACAGCATCGGACTCGGCGCGCGCGAGGCCGGGCTCAACGCGATGCTGGCTCGCGTGAAGCGGTACGCGGCGCAGGCCGCCGCCAGCGCTCCCACGGGCAGCGCTCCCACTGGGTCCGCTCCCCCTGGCGGCGCTCCCGGCCAGCGCGCCCACTCGTAAGCTGTCCCCTCCCACAACCCTGCACACCCTGATGCCGATCACCATCGTGGTAAAAGCGAACGGACCATACAAGATCCTCGGCGATGACGTCGCCCAGGTGCGCATTGTCGACGAGGCCGGGCAGCCCCTCGTCTCCGCGAAGGGCAGCGGCAAGTCGATCGCGCTGTGCCGGTGCGGCGGCTCGGTGACGAAGCCGTTCTGCGACGGGACCCACAGCCGGATCGGCTTTCAGGGCGCCGAAGCCGCGCAACAGGCCTCGGACGCGTCGCCCAAGAGCTGAATCTGGCGGCCGCGTCGCCCCACCGCATCGCGGTGACCGGAGCGTCCGGGTTCATTGGCTCGGCGCTCGTTCCCGCGTTGCGCGCCGCAGGACACCAGGTCGTCCGCCTGACGCGAACGCCGCAGACCGGCGAGGATGCCGTCTTCTGGGATCCGGCCCAGGGCCGGCTGGATCCAGCCGCGTTGCCGGGAGTCACCGCCGTCGTACATCTGAGCGGCGCGCCAGCCGACGAGCGATGGACGGCGGCGCGCAAGCGCGACATCCGCTCGAGCCGCATCGAGAGCACCAGACTCCTCGCCCGCACGCTCGCGTCCATGCGGCCCGCGCCCAGCGTATTTCTGTCCGCCTCCGCCGTCGGCTACTATGGCGACCGACAGGACGACACTGTCGATGAGTCGGCGCCCCCGGGCAGCGGATTCCTCGCGCAGGTCGCACGGGAATGGGAGGACGCGGCCGCGCCCGCGCGCGATGCCGGCATCCGCACGGTTCATCCCCGATTCGGTATCGTGCTCGGTCGCGGCGGCGGCGCGCTCGCGAAGCTGGTTCCGGTGTTCGAGGTAGGCGCAGGCGGAAAGATCGGCCACGGCAATCAGTGGATGAGCTGGATCGCGCGCACGGACGTCGTCCGCGCGCTCGGCTTCCTGCTCTCGGCGGAGACCGTCCACGGGCCCGCCAACCTCACCGCCCCGTACCCGGCGAGAAACGCGGAATTCGCCAAAGTGCTCGGGCACGTCATGCACCGCCCCGCCGTGGCGCCGGTGCCCGCGTTCGTGGTGCGCCTCATGTACGGCGAGCTCGCCGACGAGGCGCTCCTCGCGGGCCAACGGGTACTCCCCCGGGTGCTCGAGCAGGCGGGATTCTCGTTCGAGTACCCGCATCTCGAAGGCGCATTTCGGCACGAGCTGGGACGCCAGTAGCAAGACGCGACCAGCAACGCGTTATCTTCCGTTCAATGCCTGCCGTTCCCTTTGCCTCCCTTCCGGGCTCGGCTCGGGTCTGGATCTTCGCTGCCGACCATCCGCTCACCGGCGCGCCGGCGGCGCAGCTGCTGGCTCACGTCGACGAGTATCTGGCGCACTGGCAGGCGCACGGACATGCGCTCACGTGTGCGCGCGATTGGCGGCACGACCGGTTTCTCGCGATCGCCGTGGACCAGACCGACGCGTTCGCATCGGGGTGCTCGATCGATGGACTGTTCCGCGCGCTCCAGTCGCTGCAGAAGTCTCTGGGGACGACGCTGGTCGGCGGCTCGCGTGTGCACTACCGCGACGCCGGCGGAGCGATCCGGTCGGTGACGCGGGATCAGTTCAGCGCGCTCGGAGCGACCGGCGGTGTCGACGACAACACCCTCGTCTTCGACTCCACAGTCGCGACCGCCGGCGAATGGCGGGAGCGGTTCGAGACGCAGTTGCGCCGCGCCTGGCACAAGGACCTGGTGACGCCTACGGCGTAGAGCGTAGAAAGACAGAGAGTAGAAGGACAGAAAGTAGAAAGTAGACCCAGTGGGGCGGCTTCGGGACGCTCATACCATCCGCGCCGCCCAGAGTCTTTGTCTACTTTCTCCTTTCTGTCCTGCTACTCTCTATTTTGGCCGCCTGTGGCGGCCAAAATCGCCTCACCGAGCGACCCGGCGTCGTAGCCCCCGTCGTATTTCTGTCCGTTGATGAAAAACGACGGTGTGCCGCTTACACCGCTGCGCACGCCGCTCATGAAATCCTCCCGTACGCGCGGCGCATACGTATGCGCGGCCAGCGCGCCCGTGATCACGGCGGGATCGATTCCCGCGTGGGCGGCATATCCCGCCAGATCGTGATCCGTGATCGCGCCCTGATGCTCGAAGATCGCGTCGTGCATCTCCCAGAACTTCCCGGCGTCCGCCGCCGCCTCCGCGGCTTCCGCCGCGTGTGCCGCATGAGGATGGACCTGCGTGAGCGGAAAGTTCCGGAAAATGAATCGCAACCGGTTCCCGAAGCGGTGCTGCAACGCTTTCACGACGGGATAGGCGGCGCCACAGTACGGACACTCGTAGTCACCGTACTCCACCAGCGTCACGGGTGCGTCCGCCGGACCGTGCGCATGGTCGCGCGCGCTCGGCGGTGGCGTGAGGCGGCTCATCGCGCCTCGGGCGCCTCTGTCCGTGCCGCCGGCCGGGCGGATGGCGCTCCGGCGCGATGCTTTGCGGGCGCGCCGGCCGCTGGCGGCTGCGTTGCAGGCCGGCCATCACGGCCCAGCGACTCGAGCGCCGCCAGAATGCCATCCGCACCCGGGTTGACGTCCATCGGGGAGAGATAGCTCCAGCGGATCGTGCCCTTGCCGTCCAGCACGAACAGGGCACGCCCGCTCATGCCCGCTGAAGGCGTGTAGGTGCCATACGTCTTGGCGACCGCGCCCTTGGGCTCGAAATCGGCGAGCAGCGGGAAGTGCAGGTTGCGCGCTTTGGTGTACGCCGCGTGGCACCAGGCGCCGTCGACCGATATGCCGATCAGCTCCGCGTTGTACCGCTGAAACTCGGGGAGCACCTCGTTGTAGAGAGCGAGCTGGTCCCCGCAGGTGGGACTCCAGTCCGCCGGATAGAACGCCAGGATCACCGGGCGCCCCCGGAAATCACTCAGCGAGAGGCTCTGATCGGGCGCGCTCTTGAGCGTGAAGTCCGGCGCCTTCGTTCCCGCCGGCAGCAGGTACTGCGTCGCAACTGGTTCTTTGGACACACTCCGCGCCTTCGGCTTCTTGGTCCCAGAGGCGCGACGAACGGATTTCCTGGTGGCCATCTCTCCCTCCCCCTTCCGAAAGTACGTGACAATGACGCATCTGATGCGACCGATTCCGCTCAGTCCTCGGTGGCTCCGGCTGGCGTCCGCTTGCGCAGGACGGCGTCCAGGCTGTACGGGCCGCCGCCGGCGAACGCGAGGTACAGGAACACAAAGCAGAAGAGGACGACCACCTCTCCGCGATTGACGATCGGGAAGATCGAGCGACGGTTGTGCACGATGAAGTAGGCGAACGCCATTTCACCCGATGCGATGAAGGCGGCGATCTGGGTGAACAACCCGAGACAGATCAACGCCCCGCCGAATGTCTCGATGCATCCCGCGAGTCCCAGCAGCGACATCAGGTGGACAGGGCTGCCGGCGCCTGGCCCCATCGGATTCGCTGGAACGGCAAACAGCTTCTGCGTGCCGTGCATGAAGAAGAGCAGGCCGGCGACGATCCGCAGCAAAGACCGGAGGGTCGCCTGATGCTTCGGGTCGGCGGGATGGAGCAACGAGAACGAGGACATGAATCGGCGTAGCTCCCGGTGTGAGTCGGTGGTAATGCCGCGAACGCCCGCGCGCCACACCAGATACGACTGCCCCTCCACCCGATGCGGCGCGACTTCCTAATATCGCATCCCCGCCCGCAATTGTTGGCCCGCCACTGGCGGACGCAGTGACCCCAGTGGCGAACGGACCATATCCGCCCGCAAGCAACGGCCGTGCCGGGCGCTCCTCTCCCGTACGTGTAGATTACCCGCGTGATCGAGGTCAGCGGGCTCACCAAGCTGTACGGCGATGTCGTCGCGGTGGACGACCTGTCCTTTCGGGTCGCCCCGGGTGAGGTCATGGGGTTGGTCGGCCCGAACGGCGCCGGCAAGACCACGACGCTGCGATGCCTGTCCGGCATCATCATCCCGACCCGCGGGGCCATCCGCATCGCCGGAGCCGACCTGGCGACTGCGCCGCGAGAGGCGAAGTCCGCGCTCGCGTTCATCCCCGACGAGCCCCAGTTGTTCGAATACCTCACGGTCGATGAACACCTGCAGTTCATCGCGCGCCTGTATCAGGTCGCCGACGCCGCCACTCGCGCGACCCCGCTTCTCACGGAGCTCGAGCTCCTCGACAAGCGCAATGCTCTTCCGGCCGAGCTGTCGCGCGGGATGCGCCAGAAGCTCGCGATCGCCTGCGGGCTGCTGCATTCCCCCTCCGCGCTGATTCTCGATGAGCCGCTCACTGGCCTCGATCCCGCGGGCATCCGGAAGATGAAGTCGACGATCGCCCAGCGCGCGCGCGACGGGGCGTCGGTGGTCCTGAGCTCACACCTGCTGCACCTCGTCGAGGAACTCTGCACGCACATCCTCGTGCTCGTGCGCGGGCATCGCGTCGCGTATGGCTCGATGGCTTCCATCATGGCCGAACGACCGGAGCTCGCGGGCCGCAGTCTCGAGGATGTCTTCCTGGCGCTGACCGGAGACACGCCGGCCTCGTGACGCGCGGGGAGACACGCGGGACCGGACCATCCGCCGCGTTGTCGTTTCTCGCGTCGCGGACCGTGCGCAACCGGCTGCGCGCGCAGGGGCGCCGCCTGCAGTCGCCGCGCTACCTGGTCGCGGTCGCCGTCGCGGTCCTCTACATCGTCCTCCTCATCTACCGCCCCACCGGCGGCGCCGGCAGCGTCGGATCCGTGCTGCCACGATCGTCCGGGCCGGACAGCCTGCGGGCCGTGACGGCCCTCACGGCTTTCGGCTTCGCTCTATTGGTCGCCAAGTGGTGGCTCGTCGGCAGTTCCAACTCGGCCCTCGCCTTCTCCGGCGCCGAGCTGCAGTTCCTTTTCCCCGCGCCGATGTCGCGGCGGCAGCTCGTGCTCTACAAGGTGTGGCGGCTCCAGATCAGCCTCCTGGCCAGCGCGTTTTTCGTGGCGGTCATCCTCCACGGCGCGGGCGCCGGCCTGGCGCCGCCCCTGCGCATGGTGTCGCTCTGGGTCTTTTTCTCCGTGCTGTCCCTCCACCAGATGGCGGCCGGACTCGTACGGGAAGGTGCGCTGCAGCGAGGGCGCGGCCTCCGGCGCAACGCCCTGCCGATCGTCATCGCCGCTGCGGCCGTGGTGATCCTCCTGGTGACCGCGTTACGCGCGTGGCCCGGTGCTCGCTCACTCGGCGAATTGCCATCGGCACTGCTGCGCGTCGGTACTGCGCTCGGCGCTCCGCTTCCCGCGGCGGTACTCTGGCCGTTTCGCGTGGTGCTCGCGGCCTCGTATGCCGCAACGCCCCGCACCTGGCTGGCCGCGCTGTGGCCCGCGGTGATTCTGATGGTGCTCCACATCGTGTGGGTGCTGCGCGCAGACGCGGTGTTCGAAGACGCGGCAGTCGAGGCGTCGGCGCGACGCGCGGTCCGTCTCGCCGCACGCCGCGCGCGCTTCGGCGGAGGCGCGTACCCGGTGCCCAGTGTCGCTGACACGGTCGGCAACTCGATCGCCAAAGCCAGCGGGTCGTTCGCCGCCATCAGCGGCACCCGGCGGCGTTTCGTCCCCGGTACGGTTCGGACGCGCCGCTTTGTCCTTCCGCTCGGCCCATTGGGCGATCCGTCGGTCGCGGTACTCTGGAAGAACACGCTGGCCCTCGTGCGCGGTACCCGCTTCCGCACGATCTTCATTACGATCATCGCGCTCGGCATCATCATCAGCATCTTCTGGCAGGCAGGCCTGCTCGGCGAAGCCGACATCCACAGCGGGACCGCGCTGCTCGCAACGCTCGCCATCGCGGGAGTCTATTTCCTGATCGTCATGGGCCCGCTGACGGTCCGCAACGACCTGCGCCAGGATCTGCTCCATCTCGACGTGCTTCGCACACTGCCCCTGAGCGGCACATCGCTGGTGTTCGCGGAGATCGCGTCGTCGACGCTGGCGCTCACCCTTGGCCAATGGCTGCTGCTGATCGGCGCCTACGGGCTGCTCGCGTGGAACGGCAATCCGCCGAACGCCCCAGCCGATCCCCCGTCCCACTACCTGATCGCCATGACCCGGGACGCCGAGTTCCTTCTCGGCTCCGCGGCGCTTCCGTTCATCAACTGCGCCAGTCTCTTCGTGCAGAATACCGCGGCGCTCCTGTTCCCCGCGTGGATCCGCCTCGGTGGCACCGGAACCGGCGGCCTCGAGGTGTTTGGCCAGCGAATCCTGACGGTCGGCGCGTCACTCCTGGGTCTCGCCGTGCTGCTCACGCCTCCCACGTTCGCGGCGTTCGCGGTGCTCATCCCGATGACCGGCGACGGTCCGCCGGATCCGGGCGCCATCATCGCCAGCGTCGTGGCAGCCGTCGTGATCACCGTCGTCGAGCTCTCCGCCGGCATCCACTGGCTCGGCCGGTGGTTCGACTCCACCGACCCCACCGCGGTGTTACCTCAGCCGTAGATCCCGGGCGCGCCACGCGACGCGCCGATCATGGCGATTCGCAGCGCACGCGTGTCACCGTGGCGGGAATCGCCACCGCAGTATCTGCGGCGGCCGAATCGCCCGCCGGCGCGCCGGTTACGGCCTCGGGATTCGCCAGTGACACGACGGCGGAATCGGCGCCCGCGGGCACCCACCAGCCATTGAGATTGGCGCGCCCACCGGGCACGCCCACGACAAAACCGCGAACTGGAGGACTCTGCGCCGCCGAGTCCAGCCGAACGGTGGTGAGGTGCGCCGCGCCAGCGCTCGCGCCGCCACTCGCGCCGGACGGCTCCGCGACGGTCACGACCTTGCCGGCGCACTGGCGGTAGGCGGCGTTCGAGGCGAGCCGCCGCACACTGAATGCCCTTGGCACGTTGGCGGGCGCTGACGAATCGGCTGACGCCCGCTGCCCCATATAACCCTCTACGACAGACGGCACCATCTTGGCCGCAAGCGTGTTGCTGCTCGCCGCAGCGGAAGCGGCGGCAGGAGTGTCCTGGCGAACTGGCGGCACTCCTTGCGCTCCGAGCGTCGCGGCTTGCGGCGCCGCGGAAGGGGAGCGCGCCGCGTTTGATGACGGCGGCGGCGCGGCTTTCCGCATGGCGTCCGCTTGCATGGCGCCCGCCCCCATGTCGCCCGCCTGCGCGACGGCCTCACGCTCGTTCCGTATCGTCTCTTTCTTGTTCGGTTGTGAGTGCTCTTGCGGCCTCTCCCGTGCCTTCTCGTGCGCCGGCGGTGCCGGCACCGCTCCACGTGACCTCACGAGCGCTGAAGACGGAGGTGACGGGGAAGTCGGCGTCGCCGCGACGGCGTCGGCGGTTTTCGCTGGCGCGAGGGCTGGAGATACCACCGCCGGCGGCTGCGGTACCGCGGTCTCTCGCCTGAGCTGGATGAAACGCCCACCGGTGTCGGTCAGCACCGCCGCGGCGCCCAATGCCACGACGATCACTGCGGCCGCCACCCGCACCTGCCACATGTGGGCTCGAGATCGCGCGCGCGGCACGACTCGCGCCGGGACGCCGTCCAGCCCAGTGAGGATGCGCGAAGACGCCGCTATGAATCCGCGGGCCTCCGCGACCATCGCCGCACAGGCCGCACACCCGGCGATGTGCGATTCGATACGCGCGGCGTCGGCCGCGGAGAGCTGGCCATCGAGCCACGCGTGCACGACTCCCTCGTCGAGGTGCTCGCCGTTCATCCGGCCGTCCTCAGGATCTGCCATATGTGCCTCGCCATGCCTCCCGCGCGTCAGCGGCGCGCTGCATCGCCTCGTAGGTCTCTGCCAGGCGCCGGCGCGCCCGCGCCAGTGTCGTGCCGATCGACCCCACTGACAACCCGAGCGCTTCCGCGATCTCGGGATAGTCCAATCCCTCCTCCCGCATCAGCAAGGCCAGCCGGTCCCGCTCCGCCAGCGACTCCACAGCGCGCCGTGCCAGCGCCGCCTCCTGCGCCCGCTCCACCGACGTGACCGGCTGCTCCGCCGCGGCGTCCCGTTCTTCCTCGGCCAGCAGCGCCAGGTGCCGGCGCCGGCGAGCCTGCGTCCGCGCTTCATCGCGCACGAGATTGGTCGCCACCGCGAACAACCACGCCCGTTCGTTCACGATCGTCTCCTGGCGGAGGGCCCGGAGAAATGTCTCCTGCGCCACTTCTTCGGCCCAATCACGGTCACCGAGCCGCCGTGTGAGGTATCGCACGAGCGGAGCGTGGTACGTGTGGAACAGCCGGTCGGCGTCCGCCATGGGGCGACTCTACCACCCGGCGCGCACGGCCGCCACATCCGCATCGGCAAGCGTGGCCACACCCGACGGTGTCACCTCGACGGCGACCGACCGCCCAGCGACCAGTACGCGATCGCCAGCCGCGAACACGTCACGGAGATCCGGTACCGCTCGGGCGAGGGCGAAGTACGCATCCGAGAATGCCTGGACACGCACCACACGGAGACCCGCCGCGGGCTTGTACCGTGTGTCGGTCCACACGCTGTCGCGCATCACGAATGTCCTGTCGCCGGCGCGCCGCGTCTCGTTCATCGCGACCCAGCCGTCTCCAGTTCGCGCTGCGTTGGCCGGAGCGCCGTGCATGACCGGTGCCGCAGCACTGTCGGCGCTCGCCAGATTGATCGCGGCGCGCTGGGCGGAGGCCTGCTTGGCGTCGAGGTATGCCTCCCGCTCGCCGGCGACTGCTTGCGCTCCGGCGGTGACGCCATACCCCGCCTTGCGCTGGAACATCATTGGCGAGGGCGAAGGCGACAAGCTCGCGGTCGTCATCGGCTCACGGACGAGATACGACGTCAACTCCGTCGGAATCCCGTAGCGTTCGCCGAGGCTGGCCAGCTCCGCGTCCAGTTCCGGGGAGGGTCCGGTGCGATGGCGCTCTGCTTCGAGATATCCGATCTGCTGCGTGGCCCACAGCCGTGCGACGAATGGGTTGGCGCGCTCCCGCTCGGGGAACGTCACGGCCGCCGACCAGGAGACCGGTCCGCCGGCCGTGTGCCCCGTGAAGCGAAGCTGCGCGGGTCCGCTACCCTGGTACCGCGCCAGCAATATGAGATCCTGCCCCGCGAAGAGATCGGCGGGGAGCGCAGGCAGAAGGTGTGTCAGGCGCACACCGTCGGTGGAGAGCGAGACATCGGTGATCACGGGGTTGGTGAGGCGGCTCGCGACGAGCGACACCGCGCGCTCCACGGACTCATCGGGACGAACGAACTGCGCGGTCCCATGTCCTTGCAGTGCGAGTTGCTCGAGTAGCGAGCTGTTGACATCGGCGCCCAGCCCGAAGGTGAAGAGACGGGTATGCCCGAGCGCGGCGACGGCCTCCGCCACGAGGGTAGCCGCGTTGCGCTCGCCGATCGTGGGCTCGCCGTCCGTGATGAACAGCGTGAGGGGAAGCCGCGATGCGTCCGCGCTGTCGTTCAGGGCGTCGCCTTGGCCGGAGAGCGCCGCGCGGAGCGCCGCCTCGATGTTCGTCGACCCGTCCGCCTCCAGTTGGTCGAGGTAGCGCTCCGCCGCTGCGATGTGCTCCGGCGTGGCGGTCTCGTAGTGGTCGGCGAACGTGCGCACATCGGTGGAGAAGTCGATGAGCCGGAACCGGTCGCGCGGCGTGAGTGTCGCGAGCACCTGGCGGCCAGCCGCGCGGGCCTGCTCGATCTTGCGCCCGCTCATCGAGCCTGACACGTCGAGCACGAAGGTCAGATCCCGCGGCGTCGGCACCACGCGCACGGCAGGGGGTGCGACGGTGATCAGCGCGAAACCCGGTCCGTCGCCCGCCGCGTACGGGAGCACGGTCACCGCGGCCGTCGAGCTGCGGGTGAGCGGCAAAAGGATCGTGACGTCGTGCGCGGGCCCGTCGATGTGGATGGTCCGCCGATCGCCGTCCCGCTCGGTACGCAGCGTGTGGGTGGGAGAGTACGGTGTGCCAAACGCGCCGGCCGCGCCGTATGTGAGCGTGAAGAAGGAGGGGGGCTGGGCGCCGCTATCGATTTCTTTTGTCCCGTCGCGCGGGTTCGGCATCAGCATCATCGGCGACGCCACGGGCCGGTAGCCGTACGCGACGCCGCGGTCTGGCGCCTCCGCGCCCACATAATCGACTCGGATCGCATCGCCTTCGCGCTGTGCCACGGTCTGAAAACGAACGACGACGGTCTTCACCTCGCCTGGCGCGATCGGGAAGATCCGCGCTCGCAACATTCCCGTGCCCATCCACTCCACGAGCGCTGGATCGCGCAGCCGCCGCACGATTTCTTCGTAGACGCCGCGTGCCTCGGTGGCATTGAGTGCTTCGCCCGCGACGAGCTGCCCGTTGATCGAGAGCTGCAAGTCCTGGAAGGCCGCTCCTGACGGCAGCGGAAACACGTAGTCGGCCTCGGCAAGCCGTGGCCCCATATTGATGAATGTCTCCGTTACTGTAAAATGAATCACCCGGTCGGCGAGCGTGGCCACCACCTGGCTGCTCGTGCGCTCGATGCTCGCGCGCTCGGCCGCCTGGATGGTCATCACCGTGCACGGCCGGCCCGGCAGGCACGCACCAACGCGGGGAATGACCATTCCCTGTGCCGAGGCCCGGGAATCGGGAACGGCGGAAAGACAGAGGGCCAGCCAGCAAGCAGCGGCCGCGGCGAATCGGATCGTGCGGGACAGCATGGTCTTCTCTCCCAGGTTGCGGCGGCCTTGACGGGCACCGGCCTCTCATCTGCCGGCATGCTCGAATGACCTGCCTGGTGGGGAGACGTCCGGCGGCACCCTCACTTGCACAGATCGCTTGCAGATTGCCTCGCGTCCGCTGCTCCGGCCCATAACCTGGGCACCGGACGGCGGGATCGGTCACCCTGGCCGGTGCGGTGGCGTTTCGGCCACGATCAGTGGCGATCCGCGACATCGCCCCTTGCCGGGCGCGCGCGCACGGCTATTCTACCGGCATCACTATCCGTGCCGGCGCCTGTCGCGCCGGCTGTGCCTCCTACCAGCTTGGATGCGATGCCTTCTCCCGACACGGACCTCAGGCAAATCAACGAACGGATCGCCGCTCTCCAGCGCGCGGTCTACTATTTGATCTGGAAGCGGACAGGCTTCGGTGAACAGTGCATTCACTGCGGTCATGCCTATCCGACTCACGAGAACACCTGCAAAGCAGCCGAAGTCGAAGGACTGGTCCGGTAGCTGGCGGCCAGTCTGTTGGTGCAGGCGATGGCGTAGGTGATGGTGGTGTCGCGGGGGGTGCGCGGCGGCGTGCGCTCCCTGCTCGATCTGTTTCTGTAGGACTGGCCTCGGACGCGATATGCGTTCCTGAGGCCTCGCAATTGCAGGGTGGTTGACCTCCCGGGCGCGGGAGGAGGTAGCGCCGCCCCCCACCAGTCTGGAGGAACCGCGCTCATGCCCGGTCGCAACTTTCTGTTCGTGCCCGGCCCGTCGAACGTCCCGGATCGCATTCTCCGGGCGATGCACCGGCCGATGGAGGACCACCGGTCCTCGAGCTTCCCCGGACTCGTACGGCCAATCCTCGAAGACCTGAAGACGGTCTTCGGCACGACATCCGGCCAGGCCTTCGTGTTCCCCGCGACCGGCACTGGCATGTGGGAGACGGCCATCGTCAATACGCTGTCGCCCGGCGACCGCGTCCTCGCAGCTCGCTACGGCCAGTTCAGCCACCTGTTTATCGACTGCGCGCAGCGGCTCGGCCTCATCGCCGACGTCATCCAGACGCCGTGGGGCGAAGGCGCGCCGATCGAGCAGATCGAGGCGGCCCTGAAGGCAGATCGCAATCACGACATCAAGGGCGTCCTGATCGTGCACAACGAGACATCGACCGGCGTCACGACGGACATCGCGGGCGTCCGCAAAGCGATCGATGCGGCCCGCCACCCGGCGCTCCTCTACGTCGACAGCGTCAGCGGGCTAGGCAGCCTGCCGTTCACGATGGACGCGTGGGGAGTGGACGCTGCCATCGCCGGCTCGCAAAAGGGCTTTATGATGCCCGCCGGACTCGGCATCCTCGGCATGAGCCAACGCGCGCTCGCCCGGCGCGAACACGCCAAGTGTGCACGCGTCTTCTTCGACCTCGGCGACATGATCAAGGCCAACGCCACCGGCTATTTCCCCTACACGCCGTCGATCCCCCTGCTGTACGGACTGCGGGAATCGCTCGACATGCTCTTCGAGGAAGGACTCGAGCACGTCTACGCCCGGCATCACCGCCTCGCCGAAGGGTGCCGCCGAGCCGTCGCCGCCTGGGGACTCTCGGTCTGCGCCAAACAGACGAAGTGGAACTCCGATACGGTGACAGCAGTCATGGTGCCGCCCGGCACCAATGGCGCCGACGTCATCGATGTCGCATTCCGCCGCTATGACCTCGCCCTCGGCGCCGGACTCGGTGAGATGGCCGGAAAACTCTTCCGCATCGGCCACCTCGGCGACCTCAATGAACTCATGCTGCTCGGCGCGCTCGCCGGCGCCGAGATGGCGATGCGTGACACCGGCATGCCAGTCGCACTCGGCGCGGGCGTCGCCGCGGCGCAGGAGTACTACCGGTCATCAGCCGCACCGCTGGCCGCACGCGGCGGCGCCGCACCACCGGAGACCCGGGCAGGCCCGAGTGGCAGGGGGCCCGGACGGGAGGGCAAGCCAGCGGCACGGACCGCCGCGATTGGCGCATGAGTCCTCTCTGAACGCGACCGGAGCGTCTCATGAGCTTCCTTCGGATTGAACCCGCCCGCCAACGGCTCCAGCGCAGCGAGTTGGCGGTGCCCGCCTCGCGCCCGGAACTGTTCGGCAAGGCCCTGCACGGGGATGCCGACTACATCTTCCTCGACCTCGAGGACTCCGTCGCGCCCGGCGAAAAAGAGATCGCGCGCGGCCACGCGGTCAAAGCACTGCGCGACTACGACTGGCGCGGACGCGGCAAGACGGTGTCACTCCGCATCAACGGACTCGACACCCACTTCATGTACCGCGACGTCATCGATGTCGTGGAGCTGGCGGGCGACCGCCTCGACACGATCCTGATCCCCAAGGCCGGCACGCCCTCCGATGTGTACATGGTCGACGCGCTGCTCACGCAGATCGAGGAGGCGCGTGCCCTCCCCCACCGCATCGGCATCGAGGTGCTCATCGAGACCGCACTCGGACTGGCGAACGTGGAGGCCATCGCGCAGTCCAGCCGCCGCGTGGAAGCCATGCATTTCGGCGTCGCGGATTACGCGGCGAGTGTCCGCGCGCGGACGACCAGCATCGGTGGCCTGAATCCCGACTATCCCGGTGACCAGTGGCACTACGCGATCTCGCGGATGGTCGTCGCATGCCGTGCCTATGGCCTCCGCCCGATCGATGGCCCGTTCGGCGACTTCAAGGACCCCGAGGGCTATCTCGCAGCCGCGCGCCGCGCGGCGGCGCTCGGCATCGAAGGGAAATGGGCGATCCATCCGACGCAGATACCCATGGCCAACGAAGTGTTCACGCCGGGGGCCCCCGAGGTCGAACGGGCCCGGCGCATCCTGGCCGCGGTGGAGGAAGCAGCCGCCGTCGGACGCGGCGCGGCGCAGCTCGACGGCAAGATGATCGATGCGGCTTCGGCCCGGCTCGCCCAGAACATCGTCAATACCGCGGACTCGATCCACGCCCGCCGCGCGCCATCCCTCACGCTGGTTCCGGGCGGAAACTGAGCCGCATGGACATCCACGAATACCAGGCCAAGGAGTTGCTGTCGAACTTCGGCGTCCCCATCCCGAGAGGCATCGTCGCGTACACGCCGGATCAGGCGGTCTACTGCGCGCGCGAGATCGGGGGCAACCGATGGGTCATCAAGGCCCAGATCCACTCCGGAGGACGCGGGCAGGCCGGCGGGGTGCGTATCACCACGAGCGAGCACGAGGTCCATGCGGCCGCCGCTGATCTCCTCGGCCGGCGCCTCGTGACGAAGCAGACCGGCCCGCAAGGCAAACTCGTCCAACGTCTCTACATCGAGGCCGCCGTACCGATCGCCAAGGAGCTGTATGTCGGCTTCGTGCTCGACCGCCGCGCCGAGCGGATCTGCGTGGTCGCGACGCCAGAAGGCGGCATGGAGATCGAGGAGATCGCGGCGCAGTCCCCCGGATCTCTGCTCCGTGTCGTCATCGAGCCGGCCGTCGGGATGCAGGGCTTCCAGGCGCGAGAGCTGTGCTTCGGACTCGGGCTCGAAGCGCCGCAGATCCCCGATGCGACGCGCGCGGTGATCGGCGCGTACCGCGCCTTCCGAGACCTCGACGCCACGATGGTCGAGATCAACCCGCTCGCCGTCACTGCGGACGGACGGGTGCTCGCCCTCGACGCGAAGATGACGTTCGACGACAACGCACTCTTCCGGCGGCCCAATGTCCGTGAGCTTCGCGACTACACGGAAGAGGATCCGCGGGAGGCCGACGCGTCCAAGTTCGGGCTCAACTACGTCGGGCTCGATGGGCAGATCGGCTGCATCGTCAACGGCGCCGGATTGGCCATGGCCACGATGGACATGATCAAGCTCGCCGGCGCGGAGCCCGCGAACTTTCTCGACGTCGGTGGCGGCGCATCGCCGGAGCGCGTCGCCGCCGCTTTCCGCCTCGTCCTGTCCGATCCACGCGTCAAGGTCGTGCTCGTGAACATCTTCGCCGGCATCAACCGCTGCGACTGGATCGCCCAGGGCGTCGTCCAGGCGGCGCGAGACCAGCACATCAGCGTGCCCATCGTCGCTCGGCTCGCGGGCACGAACGTGGACGAGGGACGGCGCATCCTGAGCGAGAGCGGACTGCACATCATCCCGGCCGAATCACTCGCTGACGCCGCACGCAAGGCCGTCGCGGCACTCGGTGACGATGTGAGAGCAGGCGCGGGATCCGCACAGGCGGCTCGATGAGCATCCTCATCGACGAGCACACCCGGATCATCCTCCAGGGGTTCACGGGCGACAAAGCCACGTTCCACGCCAGGGAGATGATCGCCTACGGCGCCTCGGTCGTCGGTGGCGTCACACCGGGCAAGGGCGGTTCCACCCACCTCGGGCTTCCCGTGTTCAACACGGTCAAGGACGCCGTCCGGGTGACCGGCGCCACGGCGAGCGGCATTTTCGTACCGGGCCCGTTCACGGGCGATGCGATCATGGAAGCGGCCGACGGCGGGATCCGCCTCGCGGTCGCCATCACCGACGGGATCCCCGCACAGGACATGATGCGCGTCAAGCGCTATCTCCGCCGCTATCCGCGCGAGAAGCGGACGACGCTCATCGGACCCAACTGCGCGGGCGTCATCAGCCCCGGAAAATCGATGATCGGGATCATGCCCGGCCACATCTACAAGCGTGGGCGGGTCGGAGTCGTCACGCGCTCGGGAACGCTCGGCTACGAAGCCGCCGCGCAGATGGCGGTCCTCGGCATCGGCATTACCACGAGCGTCGGGATCGGCGGAGATCCCATCAATGGCTCGTCGTTTCTCGACATGCTCCAGCTCTTCGAGCAGGACCCCGAGACCGACGCGGTCCTCATGATCGGCGAGATCGGCGGGCCGCAGGAAGCCGAGGCTGCCGTCTGGGTCGCAGCCAATGCCTCGAAGCCTGTCGTCGGCTATGTCGCCGGTCTTTCCGCGCCCGCTGGGCGGCGGATGGGCCACGCGGGCGCGATCATCTCGGCCTTTGGTGACAGCGCGGCGGAGAAAGCCGAGATCATGCGAAACTCGGGTCTCGAGGTCGCAACAAGTCCGTCGGAGCTGGGCGCCACGATGCATCGCGTCCTCACACGTTCGGTGTCTAGGTCCGCCGCATCAAAACCCCAGCAGGCAGCTCCCGCACACCAGGCACCTGATATCAGCCGATGAGCAACTCTACTTCACGACCAGTCGTTGTCATCACGCGCCGGCTCCCCGAAGCAGTCGAGCGCCACGCCACCGAGCTGTTCGATGCGCGGCTCAACTCGTCGGACACTGCGCTCACCGCGGAACAACTGGCCGAGGCCATGCGTTCCGGCGATGCGCTGCTGCCGACTGTCAGCGACGCCATCACGAGCGCCATCCTCAGCGTCTCCCCCCGCCGCGTGAAGATCGTCGCCAACTTCGGCGTCGGGTATGACAACATCGACATCGCGACCGCGCGGTCACTTGGGATCGTCGTCACCAACACGCCTGACGTACTGACGGACGACACCGCGGACCTCGCGATGACGCTCCTCCTCATGGCCGCCCGCCGCGCTGGCGAGGGCGAGCGCCACATCCGCGCCGGCGACTGGACCGGATGGGGCCCGACCCACATGCTCGGCACCAGCGTGTCCGGCAAGACCCTCGGCATCCTGGGACTGGGCAGAATCGGGCGCGCTGTCGCGCGACGCGCCGTCGAGGGCTTCGGCATGCGCGTCATCTACTTCGACCCGCCCGTGCCGATCGGCGAAGCCCGAGCGTACGGTGCGTCTCCACGCCAATCGGTCGAGGACGTGCTGAGAGAGAGTGACTTCGTCTCGCTCCACATGCCGGCGAGTCCGGAGAACCATCATCTCATCAACGCGGACCGCCTGGCTCTGATGCCCCGGCACGCGATCCTCATCAATACCGCACGCGGCGGCGTCGTGGACGAGCCAGCGCTCGCCGCTGCGCTCAAATCGCATGTCATCGCTGCCGCGGGTCTCGATGTGTTCGAGCGGGAGCCCAAGGTCGACCCGGCGCTCATCACGCTTGAAAACGTGGTATTGCTCCCGCACCTGGGCAGCGCAACGATCGAGACCCGCGTAGCGATGGGGGAGAGGGCGCTCTCGAACCTCGCCGCATTTTTCGCCAATGCGCCTCCCCACGACCGGGTGGCCTGACCTCCGGGTGGCCTGACCTCCCAACGCTGCCGGGCCACAGGCGGTCAGATGAGTTCTTGACGCCACCCCAACGGTGCCTGGAGGGACGGATTATGCAACGATTTGCCGCCAGGACCGCCCCACCTCCGGGGCGGTGGATCCGGACACGCCTTTGTTACCCCGGGACGCCCAGACCGTAAGGAACATCTGGCGTCGGGTTGAGCAGAGCTGGTGGCATAATTATCTATGGAAGAATGAGTTAACGGGTAAGTCCGCAGATATCCGGCCGCCCGTCCCAAACGTATGATTTTTTTCATCGTCGTCTCATTCAGTTACCAGGAGCCCCCAATAGCGATCTCTACCATATGAGTTTACTCTCTCCCACTGGAGCACGACCCATGGCTGCCCGATCGATCGCTGCAGCCTTCGCGATCATCATCTCCGGTCTCGCGCTTGGCGCGCCTGTTGCTTCCGCGCAGACCAGTCCGGTTGTGCAGAAGACCGCGCCGGGCCGGCAGCCCACGATCGTGCATGCGGTGGTGGAGGACGCGGGTTCGCACCAGGAGATGTTTTCGATGCGCGCCGATCTGCGCCGGCTGGTCGTCGCGCAGGAGATGTACTGGCGCACGCGGAAGACCTACGCCACCGACATCTCGGGCCTTGGGTCATACCAGGAGACTCCGGGAGTTTCGATTCAGATCATCCGCGCGCGAGCCGACGGCTGGGCTGCGCGCGCGACCTACGGCGATGCCTCCAGCGGCGTCCGCAGCTGTGTGGTGTGGGTCGGCGAAATTCCCTCCGGCGAACGGCCGCTGACCGGCGCGGAACGCAAATCCTATCCTGAGGCCGAAGCGTCATGCGATGGCGACGGCTTCACCACCAGGGGCGAATGGGCGGCCGCCGGACGGAGCTACATGACGTACGCGCTGGACCGGCTCGTCCGCAGCGAGGCGCGGTTCTACGCGTTCCACCGCCGCTATACCAACGACCCCTCGACGCTCGATCCCTTCATCTGGGACCGCGATGTCGCGGTGACGATTACGGCCGCCACACGCACCGGGTGGGCCGCACGCGCGACGTTCGGAGTAAGCCCAAATAAGAGCTGCGTGGTCTGGCACGGGACCCTGGACAGCTCCGACATGCCCGCAACGATCGGTCGCGTCGTACCGACGGTCGACAGCCGCGCGTCGTGCGACGGGGACCAATAGCCGCTGAGTCGTCCGGCCGGCATACGGCCGGCTGACATGCACGGGGCCGGCTTCGACTCACCGAAGCCGGCCCCGTGTGTTTCTCGCGCGGCGCGTTCCACCAGCGTTTGGCGCCTATGTATCTTCCCCTGCATGGAACCCGCGACCGCTCAACGCCCAGCGCCGCCGGCGATTCCCACGCCCGGCGACCTCGATCTCCTCTGCATCAACGCCGTCCGAATCCTCTCGATGGACGCGGTACAAAAAGCGGATTCCGGACATCCGGGCACGCCAATGGCCCTGGCGCCGATCGCGTATCTGCTCTACACCCGGCACCTGAGGCACGACCCCGCCGATCCCGCATGGCCCGGCCGCGACCGATTCGTGCTCTCGTGCGGACACGCCAGCATGCTGCTGTATAGCTCGCTCTATCTGAGCGGCTATGAGCTGACCCTCGACGACATCAAGAACTTCCGGCAGTGGGGGAGCCGCACTCCGGGCCACCCGGAATACGGACACACGCCCGGTGTCGAGACGACCACCGGACCGCTCGGCCAGGGCTTCGGAAACGCGGTCGGCATGGCGCTCGCCGAATCACACCTCGCGGCCGTCTTCAACCGGCCCGGCCATGACATCATCGATCATCGCACGTATTTCATCTGTAGCGATGGCGATCTGATGGAAGGCGTGTCCCACGAAGCCGCATCGTTCGCCGGTCACTTCAAGTTCGGCAAGTTGATCGGATTCTACGACGACAACCACATCACGATCGATGGCTCGACCGATCTGACGTTCAGCGACGACACCCAGCGCCGCTTCGAGGCCTACGGCTGGCACGTGCTGCGCGTGCCCGATGTCAACGATCTCGTCGCGCTCGACGCGGCGATCCGTGCCGCTCAGGCCGAAACCGAGCGTCCGTCCCTCATCATCTGCCGTACACACATCGGATACGGCAGTCCGAAGGTGGATTCGGCGAAGGCGCACGGCGAGGCGCTCGGTGTCGCGGAGGTCGCGCTGTCACGCAAGGAACTGCGCTGGCCGTGGACCGAGCCGTTCTTCGTCCCGCCCGAAGCCATCGCGCACTGGCGGCTCGCCCGCGATGCGGGCCGCGATGCCCACGCGTCGTGGGCCATGCGCTACGCGGCGTACCAGCAGGCGCACCCGCAGCCGGCCGCGGAGCTCGACCGGCGGCTCCGCGGTGTGCTGCCGCCGGATTGGGATGCGGATATCCCGGTCTTCACGGCGGACAACGGCAACGTCGCGAGCCGCGCCGCGTCGGGCATCGTCCTCAACGCCATCGCCGCTCGCGTCCCCGAGCTGATCGGCGGATCGGCCGACCTCACGCCGTCCAATAACACCGCCCTGGCCGGCATTCGGAACTACGATCCGGACGACCGCGCGGGCCGCTATCTGCACTTCGGCATCCGCGAGCACGGGATGGGCGCGATCCTGAACGGCATGTCGGTTCACGGCGGCCTCATCCCCTTCGGCGGGACGTTCCTGATCTTCTCCGACTACATGCGGCCGCCGATCCGTCTCGCGGCGCTCATGCGCCGCCGATCGATCTATGTGTACACACACGATTCGGTCGGACTCGGCGAGGACGGTCCCACGCACCAGCCGATCGAGCAGCTCTCCGGACTCCGCTCCGTCCCGTTCAACACCGTGTTGCGCCCGGCCGACGCCAACGAGGCGGCCGAAGCATGGCGGTTCGCCATGACGCACCCGGATGGACCGGTGGCGCTCGTCCTGAGCCGGCAGAAGCTGCCATTCATCGACCGCACCAAGTACGCGAGCGCCAGCGGCGTCGCCCGTGGCGCCTATGTCCTCGCCGATGCCCCAGGCGGCGCGCCGCAGATCATCCTCCTCTCGAGCGGGTCCGAGGTGTCGATCATTCTCGATGCGCAAACGCAGCTCGCCGCCGCCGGGATCAGGGCTCGCACGGTGAGCTGTCCGAGCCTCGAGGTGTTCGCGCGCCAGTCAGAGGAGTACCGCACGAGTGTCCTCACTCCGGGCATCCCGCGCGTCGCGATCGAAGCCGCGCACCCCATGTCATGGTACCAATGGGTCGGGACCAATGGGACCGTCATCGGTTTGGAACATTTCGGCGCGTCGTCGCCGTACCAGCGGATCTACCAGGAGTTCGGCCTGACCGCGGCGCACGTCATCGGCGCGGCACGGGCGCTGCTGGCCAAGCGCTAAGCCAAGCCAGGCGTTAAGCGAAGCGCCAGCCGGATTACTTCTTTCCGGTCTCCGGCCCCGCGCGCAGCTCGACGATCACTTCGTGCTCCTTGCCGTCATCGGCCAGAGACACGGCGCCGTCCGTGACCGCGGCGCCGTCGACTGACACCGAACCGACGCCGCGCGAGACGTGGTCCGGATTCCGGATCTTGATCCGGTAGGTCGCGAGCCCGAACCGGTACACGATCTCCGCCTCATCCCACCCGCGAGGGATGCAGGGATCGATGCGGAGGCTGGTCCCGGTCTTGGCAAATCCCAGAATCGCCTCGAGCCCGACGCGGTACATCCAGGCCGCTGACCCGGTGTACCACGTCCATCCGCCACGGCCCAGATGGCCGGCCGCGGTGTAGACGTCCGCCGCGACCACGAACGGCTCGACTTTGTAGCGCGCCACATCCGATGGGGTTCGCGCGTGTGTCAGAGGGTTGAGCATCTGGTACAACTCGACCGCGTGGTCGCCATCACCCTGCAGCGCCGTCGCCCACACGGCCCACAATGCACCGTGTGTGTACTGCGCACCGTTCTCCCGGACGCCGGGCAGGTAGCCCTTGATGTAGCCCGGATCATGTTCGGTCCGATCGAATGGCGGCGTCAGCAACGCGATCAGGCGCCCGTCTCCCCGCACCAGGTAGCGATTGAACGACGCCATCGCGCGCGCCGCACGATCGGCTGGCGCCGCACCGGAGATCACGCTCCAGCTCTGCGCGATCGAATCAATCCTGCACTCATCGCTCCTGGCGCTGCCGAGCGGCGTTCCGTCGTCGAAATACGCTCGGCGATACCACTCGCCGTCCCACGCATTCTGCTCGATCGCCACGGCGTATGCGTCGGCTTTGCTTCGGAATTCGGACGCCGTGGCCGTGTCGCCCCGCGCCTCGCTCCGCAGCGCGAATGCGCGAAGCCCGGTGATCAGGAACCACGCCAGCCAGACGCTCTCGCCGCGCCCCTCCACTCCGACGCGGTTGAATCCGTCGTTCCAGTCGCCGCATCCAATCAGGGGTAGGCCGTGGCTACCGGTCGTCGTCGCCCGGCGGAACGCCCGCACGCAGTGGTCGTAGACGGTCCCCTCTTCCTGCGAGACGTCGGGACGGTCGTACATCTCCTGCTCGTGCTCGTCGAGCAGCCGCGACGTCAGGTACGGGGCCCGCTCATCCAGCACGCCCGTGTCGCCGGTGATGGTGATGTAGTGGTCGGCGATGTACGGCAGCCACGCGAGGTCGTCCGAGAACCGGGTCCGGACGCCACGCCCAGACTGCGGATGCCACCAGTGCTGCACATCGCCTTCCTTGAACTGCCGGCCAGCGGCCCTCAGGATGTGTGCGCGCGATACCGCTGGCGCCGCATACAGGAACGCCGCCGAATCCTGAAGCTGGTCGCGGAATCCGTACGCGCCGCTCGACTGGTAGAGCGCGGTGCGTCCCCACATCCGGCACGCCAGCGCCTGATACAGCAGCCAGCCGTTCAGCATCGCGTCGAACTCCGGCTCGGGCGTGCGCACGGTGACGGTCGAAAGCCGCTGGCGCCATGCAGCCCGCGATTCATCGAGCGCGCGCCGCGCCGCGCCGGCGTTCTTGTATGCGCGCAGCAGCCGGCGTGCCTCGGTCTGATCCGGCGCGCCGCCCAGCAACGTGGCGACGGTCCGCGTCTCGCCGGGTCCGAGCGTCACCTCGAACTGGACGGCCGCACAAGGGTCGAGTCCCGCTCCGGTCGCCTCGGCCAGCAATGCCCGGCGCAGCGCCGCGGGGTCCGCGTAGTCGCCGTTCCGGCCGAGGAACTCGCTGCGGTCGGCGGTATAGCCCGTCACCGGCTCGCTCACGGACATGAAGGCGACCGTCCCCGCGTATTCCGGATCGAACCCGTTCCGGGCAAACACCGCGTCGGCATCCCGGTCGAACGACGTGACCACGTTGTCGCGCGTGAGCTCCCGCGCCACGCCAAGCACCCACTCGGCGTACGCCGTGATCGTGAGGCGGCGGGGATGGTTGGTCTCGTTGGTCATCGTCAACAACCCGATCTTGACCGGATCGTCCCCCGCCATGCCGAGCATCAGCGATGTCGCGATGCCCGAGTGCGTGTGCTGGAACTCGGTGCTGCCGGCCGCGTGTCGCACCGTGTACGCGGTGCCGTGCCGGATCGGCTGCGGCGCCGGCGTCCAGACCTCGCCCGTCTCGTCGTCGCGGAGATACACGATCTCCGTCGCCTGGTCGGTGACCGGGTCGTTGCGCCACGGCGTCAGCCGGTAGAAGAAGCTGTTGCCCACCCACGAGTACCCACCGCCGCCGTCGCTCACGACGAACCCGGCGCTCTCGTTCGCGATGACGTTGCTCCACGGCGCAGGTGTCGTCGCCCCTTCGCGCAACACGATCTCGTAGGCCCCGTCGGCGGCGAGCGCCCCGAGGCCGTTGGCCGGCGGTGGTGCCGTCGGCCCGCGGGATGCGACGGACGGCGCGGCGGCACCCGGCACGCCCTCGGCCACCGAGCGCGCTGCGGCGGCCGCGAGGGTGCTCGGCGTCACGATCGCGCTGGCCGTGCTCACGCGTGGCTCGAAGGGCGCCGGATACGCGGGCGCGGCGTCGGGGACCTCGAGGATTTCGGACAGACGCAGGTCGCTGTCGCACCGCAGCTCAACGCGCGCGACGGCCCGCAATGTCGCGAGATCGTCGGGCGGCGTGATGTCCTGGCGCCGGATGAACACGCCGCCCGGCTTGTCGAGCACCATCCCCTCGGTCGACGCCATGACCGTGGTCTGCAATGCGTCCTGCAGCTCCTGCAGGTAGGTGGGCGGGTACGTGTTCAGCAATACCAGATCGGTCACCAACCCCTTGAGCCGCCAGTAGTGATGCGCGGCGAGCAACTCGCGCACGGTCGGGAGCCCCGCCGGTGAGTCCACGAACGCCAGCAGAATCGGATTGTCACCGGAGATGCCGTGCGCCCACAACGCGTCCTGGCCGCGCCGCGCCTGTAGCAGGTCCTTTTGCGGCGCCCGCACTGCGGGGGTCGGCGAGAGCAGATACCCCGCGATTTCCTGGTACAGCGCGGCATCGGCCGGGGTAATGCCCAGCTCCCGCATCTCCACTTGCGCCTGCATCCACGAGAGATCGAGCGCGCGCTGCGCGCTGTACGGATCGTGGTAGCGATCCGCAAGCTCGATCGCGCGGTCACGGTCCGGTGCGACGAGTGTCGTGAAGGCCACTTTCGCCGACTGCGACGGCTCGATCCGCACCCGCGCCCGGAGGGCGAACACCGGATCGAGGACCGCACCCGTCGTGCCGGGGAGCGGCCCGTCGGCCGCGTCGTCGAGCATCGCCGGGCGGCGGATGCCACGCGCGCGGCCGAGGAATCGCGCGCGGTCGGTCTCGCACGTCATCGGTCCGACGAGCTGCCACGCATCGGCGCCGGACCCGCCGCCCACCGCGGCGACGTGAACGCCCCAGACCGTGCGTTCCTGTGCCGACCGTGGCCGCCGCGTGGCCAGCACCGCCGCGCTCCCCGGCAGCCATTCTGTCTGCACGAACAGGTTGGCGAACGCCGGATGCTGCCGGTCCGCATCGTGCGAGGTGAGGACGATCTCTCCGTAACTCGTCACTTCGACTTCGCGCGCCGTGGAGCCGCGATTCGTCACCGTCACCCGCCGCACCTCGGCCGAGTCATCCGGCACGACTGTCACTTCGAGGCGGGTCTCGAGGTCGCCGTCGCGCCGGTGAAACGTCGCGCGGTCGGTGGAGAAGGTGACACGATACCAATCGGCCGGCGCACAGACGGGCTGGTGCGACGCGGACCATACCCGCGAACGCCCGGCCGGCGGCGTGTCCGCGGTCGCCGGTGGCGTCACGTCCTTGAGGTAGCACCACTGGCCGGCGTCGTCGAGCGTGGGGTCGGAGCGCCAGCGCGTGACGTCGAGACGGTCGTACTGGCTGTACCCGCCGCCGCCATTGGTGATCATCACGGTGTAGGGCGGATGCCCGAGGAGCGCGAGCCGTGGCTGCGGCGTGTCCGCCGTGTCAAGCGAACGCGCGGCCGGTTTCTCCAGTGCCGCCCCGCCGCGCCGCGGCCGTTCTTCGAGCTCGCCCGTCTGCGCATCCTGCAGCACGAACCGCCGCGGGATCTGCTCGAACAGCACCAGCTCCGCCGACCGCACGATGGCGTCGGTGTGGAACCGTCGCGGCCACACGTCGTGGGTCATGGCGTTGGTCAGCGCCGCGAGCCCCATGCCGATGTGGTGTGCCATGTAGGCGCCCACCAGCGCCCGCCGCGATCCGAGCTGGGGCCGCGTGTAGTCCACCGCGTCGCGGAATCCGTAGGGGCCGAGCGCACCTTCGGCTTCCAGCGCCGCCAGGTTGCGCATCGCCTGATGGGGCTCGACCGGCAGCGCCAGCAGCGTTGCGTACGGCGCGACGACGAGGTCGCGCGACAGCCCGCGCTTGAGCGCCAGGTCGGGCACACCGAACGCCCGGTACTGATAGACTTGCTGGCGGTCGCGGGCGTTGTACGCCGACTCGGACACGCCCCACGGCACCCCGCGCTCGCGCCCATACGCGATCTGGCGCGAGACGGCCCCCGCGTAGGTCTGATCGAGCAACGTGAACGGGAACGACCGCATGACCAGCACGGGCATCAGGTACTCGAACATGCTCCCGGCCCACGAGATCAGCGCGGTGTTGCCGGCGGTCATCGTGAGCGACCGGCCAAGTTTGAACCAGTGCTCGACGGGTATGTCGTTCTTCGCGATGCCCATGAAGCTCGCCAGCCGGGCTTCGGAGGCGAGGAGGTCGTAGTACGACGGGTCGAGCGACGAGCTCCCGACCTGGTACCCGATCGAGAACAGCATCCGCCGGCTGTCGAAGAGAAACTTGAAGTCCATCTCCAACGCGTAGGTCGCCGCGCGCACCGCGATCGCCTCGAGCCGCGCCACTTGCTCCGCGGCGTACACCGATTCCGATGCCGCATCGCGGAGCGTCCGCGGTCTCGTTCCGCCCGCCGCGGCTGCGGTCTCCGCGCCCGCGGCGCCGCCAATCGAAGCCAGATCCGTCACATGCCGTTCCAGCAGCGCACGTCCCCAGGCCAGCCAGATCGTGGCGGGCTCCACGGAGGGACCGCCGCCCGGCCAACCCTCGCCGGCATCCACCGGTGCAGCAGGGGCAGGAGACGCGGCCGGCGCCGCCGCACCTGCCGTCATTGCCGCTGGCGGTGCCCCTCCTCCACGCTCCGTGAGCACTCGCTCCGCGGCGCGCAGACGGTCGACGAGCGTCTGCACGCCTGGCGGCACTGCCGCAGCACGCCCGAGCGCGTCTCGCCCCGATGGCGGCGTCGCGATGGCGCCACGCGAGCTGCGGCCTCTCGCCGCGGCCGTCCACGACCCAACGGTGAACGGCGGAGTCGCGCTGGGCCAGCCCGCGACCTGCGGCAGCGATGCCAGCACCGCCCGCACACGCTCCGCCGCCTCGAGCACGGCTTGCCACTGCCGCGGGCTATCCACGGCCCCCGACGACGCCAGGCCCCGTAGCTCCTCCGCCGCCATCGTCAGCGCCGTGTACAGCGCCTCCCAGATCCGGCCGTCATCGAGCGGCTCGTCCGCGATCGCGAGGCAGGCCTGCTTGAGCGCGATCAGATGCCCCGCGAAGTTGCCGCTGTCGACCGTCGAGATGTACGACGGTTCGAGGATCCGCAGCTTGGCGAGCTCATACCAGTTGTAGAAGTGGCCCCGGAACCGCTCCATCCCTTCCAGCGAGCGGAATACCAGCTCGAGCCGCTCGATCATCGCGCCACAGGACAGGAAGCCGAGATCGTAGGCGCTGACGGTGCCGAGCAACTGCAGACCGATGTTCGTCGGCGAGGTCCGTTGCGCCACGACCGGCACCGGATCCTCCTGGAAATTGTCGGGCGCCAGCCACTGCGTCTCCGCGCTCACGAAGCGGTCGAAGTAGCGCCAGTGCAGGAGCGCGTAGCGGAGCGCGGTCCACCGCTCGGTCGCGGTCAACTGGCGCTGGCGTCGCACGGCTGGTGCGCTCAGGCTGATCGCGATCGCGGGACTGGCGAGCCACAACCCGACGAGCGGCATCGTGACCGCCAGATAGAGCAGCGGATGGGCAGCGGGCCACGGTCCATGCCCCGCGGCGCTTCCCGCGGCGGCCCCGTGCCACTGCTCCCACCCGAGATGCCCGATGATGCTCACACCGATCACGGCGGCGAGCGCCACGGCGGGCCACATCCGGCGCCACACTTCGCGCGGCGATCCGGCGCCCATCACTCGCTCGACCTGCGACGCGGTCTGCCACTCCAGCAGGTGGCGGTGCGTGACGAACAGCCGCCACAGGGTGCGGACGATGGCGTCCGCCGACACCGCCGCCTGGTGCGGGAGGAACACCACGCTCAGCACGAATTGCTGCGCGCTCGTCACGGCATCGCGGCCGATCGACCGGTAGTACGCGCGCCACGACTTGTCGCCCGGCAGCCGCACCAGGCCGATCGCGATCGAGAACGCCCACTGCGACGCGATGCCCGCCAGCACCAGCGCGGTCCAGATGGCGGGCGTCCCCGGCAGCACCAGCCAGCCGGCGACCAGCAGTGTCAGTTGCGCGATCTCGACGACGCTCCGGCGCAGGTTGTCGAAGATCTTCCAGCGCGAGATGGCGGACAGCCGGTTCGGCTCGGGACCATCGGGCCCCGGCACCCGGCCCCACAACCATCGCAGCAACTGCCAGTCACCTCGAATCCAGCGGTGCTTCCGCCGCGTGAAGGTCAGGTAGCGGGTGGGATAGTCATCGTAGAGCTCGATGTCCGTGGCGAGCGCGGCGCGGGAGTAGGCGCCTTCGATCAGATCGTGGCTGAGCAGTGTGTTCTCGGGAAACCGGCCGTGGGTGGCCAGCTCGAACGCATCGACGTCGTAGATCCCTTTGCCGGTGTAGCTCCCTTCGCCATAGAGATCCTGGTACACGTCCGACACCGCGGTCGTATACGGATCGACACCCGGGTGTCCGGAATACATCGCCGCGAACCGCGAACGGCTCGCACTCGTCAGCGTGATGCCGATCCGCGGCTGCAGGATGCCGTATCCCCGGACCACGCGGCCGCTCGCGGGATCGTACTCCGCACGGTTGAGCGGGTGTGCCATCGTACCCACGAGGGTGGTCGCCGCGGACCGTGGAAGCACGGTGTCGGAGTCGAGGGTGATGACGTAGCGCACGTCGCCCAACGTCTTCGTGTCGCCCGCCACCACCGAGAACGCATCCCGGGCACCCCCCCGCAGATAGCGGTTGAACTGCGCCAGCTTGCCGCGCTTCCGCTCCCATCCCATCCACGCGCCCTGGGTCGCATTCCACAGGCGCGGCCGGTGGAACAGGAGAAACGCATCGCCCTCGCCCGCCACGGTGGGATAGCGCTCGTTCAGCGCCTGGATGCCGCTGATCGCCGCGTCCAGTATCGCGCCATCACCGTCCCGTGCCGGCGCCGGCGCATCCGTGAAGTCGCTGAGCAGCGCGAAATGCAGGCGCGGATCGCGATTGGCGAGAAACTGTACCTCGAGATGCTCGAGCGCCTCGCGCACCGCGTCCACGCTTCCGACCAGTGTCGGGACGACGACCGCGGTGCGCGCCGATGCCGGGATGCCGGACTCCTCGAGATCGAGCTTCGCGAGGATGCGCGGCGGCAGGAACAGCGTGATCAGTTGATGGATGATGTTGATCGCGAGGTCGTTCGCCGGGATGACGGCAAAGACCAGCACGACCAACTGCGCGGGCAGTCCGAGGGGACCGAGGAGCGAAAACGCCACGGCGAGCAGCAGCAGGGTGACCGCGGCGATGCCCCCGAAGTACACAGCGTCGGCATGCGCGAGCGTCCACCGGTGCAGCGCCAGGGGCCAGGGCGGCCGGAAGCGCACGGTGGCCTCGAGCAGCGCACGGCCATCGCCGAGCAGGTAGTAGCCCACGTGGGCCGTACGAGCGTCAGGCCGTCCATCGCCGGAGGACTCGACCGATGCCCGCTGCGCGAGCTCGAGCGCGCGCTGCGCCACCTCCCGCTCCTCGAGGCCCGTCCCCTTGGCGATGTCCTCGACGACGTGGCGGTATAAGTCCCGCGTGCCGAACGTGGTGCGCGCATAGTCGCCCGTGGGATCACGCCGCAGAATCGCCTCGACGGCGCTCGATGCTTCGACGAACTCGGACCAGTCGAGGCGCGCGATCGTCCGCAGGCTGGTGATGCTGTTCGCCATCATCACCTGCGTCAGCGCCTGGCGCTGATTCGACCGCGCGATCGCGTCCTCGGCGCTCAAGCTGTCCTCGGCGATCCACTGCTCCAGCCACACGAGCGGCGTGAAATTCGTCTGGTACGTGCGGAGCTGCTGGAGGAATCGCGCGACGAAGGTCGGCGAGAGCGCGGGATGACCACCGACGAATGCGGCCAGCGCGCTCGCGAGCGGTGCGGGCCCTTCGTCGCTCGCGTCGCGCAGCCGCTGCGCCCATCGGTCCGCAGCCTCGACTTCCTCGACCCGCTGCACCGTGCGCAGCGCCATCCGCCGGATGTTCTCCATCAGGCCGAGGCGTAGCATCGTGGGAACCGCCCACAGCTCGCCGGTCGTGAGCGTGGCGCCACGCTGGAACTCGCGCACGAAGAGCTGGACGTTGTCCATGTCCACGTGCCCTTCGGAGTGACCGATCAATCCGATCGCCACTTCATAGACGCGCGGATATCCTGCCAGAGTGCCCGCCGCCAGTTTGGGCAGCTCCTGGTAGTAGCCGCGCGGCATGCTCGCGCGAATCTCGCGCAGATGTTCCTGGACGACGTAGAAGTTGTCGAGCAGCCACTCACCCGACGCGCTCACGTCGCCACCACGGTCGGCCGCGGCCGCTAGCGATGTCCGGGCGGACTCCAGAATGCGCCGCGTCTGCTCGAGGCGTTCGAGAAGCGGGCGCTGCCCGCGCGCGAGCGACACGCCCCGAGCGCCGGCCCGCAACGTCGCGGGCAGGACTCGCTGCCGCCGCGCGAGCGCGCGCGCCTGCTCGGCGAGCCCCTCCGCCCCCAGCAGCTCACCGCGAATGGGACCTGCGAACCGCTCGGCGTCCGCGCCACTGCCGACGCGCCAGACGCTCTCACCCGGCCGCGAGATGAGACGAGACAACAAACCGCGCGGTTTCTCCGGGGGAAGAGCAGTCGCCACGCGGGAAAAGTAGCCGGAAATGCGGGTCAGGCGAGCTTCTTGAAGCGAGCCAGAAGCTTGCGGTCCGCTCGCGGATAGTGAGGCGCGATGCGCTCCAGCGCCCCCACGAGGATGGCTGCCACTATGTAGTTGCGCGCATGCCGGTCGTCGGCCGGCACCACGTACCAGGGCGCCCAACGCGTACTGCACTTCGCGAGCATGTCCCGGTACGCGACGGTGTAGTCGTGCCACCGGGCGCGGTCGTCCAGGTCGCTCGCCGCAATTTTCCAGTTCTTCTCGGGATCCTTGAGCCGCTCCTCCAGCCGGCGCCGCTGCTCCTTCTTCGAAACGTGGAGACAGATCTTCACGATCTCGGTGCCGCTGTCGGTGAGCATCCGCTCGAACTCGTTGATCTGCCGGTAGCGCCCCTGCCAGACCCGCCGCCGCGCCAGGTGCCTGACGCGCACGACCAGCACGTCCTCGTAATGCGACCGGTTGAAGATCCCCACCATCCGGACGGGCGGGACCGCGGCGTGTACGCGCCACAGGTAATCGTGCGCAAGCTCCGCATCGGACGGCGCACGGAAGCTCGTCACCGCGCACCCCTGCGGATTGAACGCGCCGCAGACCGCCTTGATGGTGGCGTCCTTCCCGGACGCATCACGGCCCTGCAAGATGATGAGCAGCGCACGCTTCGCTTCCGCGTACATCGCAGCCTGGAGATGGGCGAGGCGATCGAGCAGCGCGCCGGTGGCGCCGGGCAGGTCGGATGGCAGACCCGACGGTGCACGTGCATCGCTCCCTCGGAGCGATACCCGGGTGCCGGGCGCTACGGGTGATGGCCCCATGCGGTGAAGAGTATACGGCGATGCCATCCGCCGGGAATCCTCATCCTTTCGCCCCACCGCGGGTATGTCACTGCGCCACAGGCGGTTGGCGCTGGTCTCTGCTCTTCCGGCACGACATCTTCAATAGGGAAGCGGGATCGATTGGCCTCTGTGCCTTCACCGCGAGGTGCCCAATGCCGAGATCCGCGTACGGTTCCACGGGATTCCTCAAGCACCTCTCCGGCTTGGTTGCCCTCGCCGGACTCCTCATCACGCCGGTAGCGTGCCACAACGGCGGCCCGCCGGAGACCGGCGACGACAGCCAGGCGGTTGCCGAGACGACGTTGGAAGTCACGAACCAGTGGTTCGCGGATATGGACATCTACGTCGTCCATTCCGGCCAGCGTCTGCGGCTGGGGCTCGCGACCGGAAACGCGACGACTGATTTCGTGATCCCTCGCGCGATCGTCAACGGACCGTCGATTCAGCTCCGGTTCCTGGCGAATCCGGTCGGCGGAACGCATGCCCCGGTCAGCGATGAGATTACCGTGAGCCCCGGCGATGCCGTCCAGCTCACGATTCCGCCCGGTTAGCCTAACGCGCGACCCTTCGGCGCGGCAAACTTTGGCGCGCGCGCCGGCTCACCGCAGGCGAATCTGGGGCGGTTACGACCCGCCGCTACGCCGCCCCGCGGTCCACATGGTGTCGGCCTGGCCCGCCGAATCGATCACCAGATCTCGCACGCGCACCACCAGCCGGTCGGGATGCGCGAGTATCGCCGCTACCGCAGATGGCTTCGACGTGGGCTCATCGAATCGCCACACCTCCGGTGATGTCGTTCCGCCAGCGATCGGATGCTGCACTTCGAGCTCCATCGCCGGCGCGGCCTCACTCGCGCGCGTACGCAACGCCAGCATGACACCGATCACCGTGTCGGCGGAGTGGTTCGTCAGCGGGAGGTGGAGGAGATAGGTCGTCTGCTTCCGCCCGTGCGCTTCGCGCTCGACAGTCGGTGAGCCGACTTCGAGCGTCGCCGCGACCCGCTCGGCCACCGATCGGTTGTCGATCGCCTGGCGCTCGGCTTGGGCCGTATTCACCACGTCCAGCGCATGCGAGAGCCCGCTCACGCCGACGACCCGCCACCGCCGCCCAGCCTGCTCCATGTCGATCGCGATCGGGATATCGACCTGCAGCTCGCGATACTGGAGTGTGACGGCAATCTGAGCGGTCCGATCGCTCACGACGGGCTGGCCGACCGCCGTCACGTCGAAGTGCTCGCCGCCCGTGATCCTGGCCAGCGGCGCCGTCGCACAGAGCGTTCGCACCACTCGCTCCGCGATCCCGGCGGTGTCCGGCCGGCGGTTGTTCAGCTCCGCGCTCAACGAGCGATTGAGCGCCTCCAACATCGCCAGCTTTGCCGCCTGTACTTTTCCACGCGTGCCTCGCGCCTCGTCCACTCCCTCGAGCCCGGCGATCGCCCCCAGCCCCCGGTGAGTTACGAGCCAGTCAGTCGTCTCATCGACGACTTGTCGCGCAATACCGGCTCCATCCGCGTAATATGCCAGCTTAGTGCCGTTATTATGTGTTATTGCTGTCTCTATCTGGCCGATGGCGTAGCCCGGTGTTGCCGTGACCACCTTGCCCAGATAAATGACTCCGGCCAGCACCACGACCGTTACCGCACCGGCCACCCATACGAATGACGGGTGGCGCAACACGTTCCAGACGCGGGGCCAGATCACGGATGGCTTTCTCTTTCGCTTGGCCTTCCCCGCCCTCTTTGCCGACTCCCGGTCGGGGAAATCCGGCATCGTGACGAAGCGCGGGGGCGCTACTGGTTCCGGGAGCGGTGCGACAGTCCGCGCGGGACCGGAATCGGGCTCTGGTGCTGGTTTCTTGGTTGGTGCTGTCGCCATGGGAATCGATGGCCCGGTGGGTGTCGATGGGCAAACGATCGAACCCTTGGCCGGTCACCCTTCCCGGCGCCCACCCGTTAGTCGCCGCAGTGGCGGCTCGCCGCCGCCGATGCCCGGGATACGAGCCATCCGGGCGGCTGCCGTGTCCAATCATCGCGCGGCGGCCGAAACCTTCGTGTCTGTGCCGCTGTAGTCTTTGGGTACAATCCCGCTCGCGACGCCTCCGCCGGCCACGCCGGAGCCCCGCCCGCCGCTGTCTGCCCGGGAGTCGCGCGGCTAGACTATTGTGGTTGGCTCTCACGCCTCCCATGCATCGAATCCGAAACTCGAATCCCTGCCTGCTCGCCGAGTGCCAGACCACCGACCGACTCGATCGTCGCGGCAAGCCGTCGTGATCGGACCGTCCGCGAGACCTGGTGGCTGACGCCGCTGGCACCCCGGACGCCGACGCCGCACTAACGCCGGAGCAAGCGCTCACGGCGCGCGTGGCGCGCGTGCTCACGCCCACGTACGATCTCGACCGCGAGGTCGGCCGCGGTGGAATGGGCATTGTCTACCGCGCGGTCGACCGGCGGCTGAAGCGTGCGGTTGCGGTAAAGGTGCTGCCCCCGGATCTGGCGTTCCGATCGGACATCCGCAGCCGGTTTCTTCAGGAAGCCGAGACGGCAGCGCAGCTCTCGCACCCGAACATCGTGCCGATCTACATGGTCGATGAGCGCGACGGGCTGGTCTTCTTCGTCATGGCCTTCATTGATGGCCAGACGCTCGCGCAGCGCCTCAAGGCGGCCCCGGGGCCCATGCCGGTGCCTACTGCGCTGTCGATTCTGCGAGAGGTCGGGTCCGCGCTCGCATACGCGCACGCGCACGGCGTGATCCATCGCGACATCAAGCCTGACAACATCCTGCTCGCGACTGACGGGCTGCACGCCCTGGTCACCGATTTCGGCATCGCGCGCGCCGTCACGTCCAGTGGCGACTCGCGGCTCACCGCGACGGGTGTCGCGATCGGCACTCCCGCGTATATGAGCCCCGAACAGTGCTCCGGCGACAAGGAGGTCGACGGCCGGAGCGATCTCTATTCGCTGGGCGTGGTCGCGTACCAGATGCTGTGTGGCTCGCTTCCCTTCTCGGGTGGCAACACCGCGATGCTGCTGGTGAAGCAGCTCTCGGAGACGCCGGTTCCGCTGCGGCAGCGATGCCCCAGTGTGCCGGAAGGCGTGGCGGCCGCGGTCATGCGGCTGCTGGCCAAGGAACCGTCCGGCCGGTTCCCCGACGCCAATGCGTTTCTCGCAGCGCTGGACGCGGGTGCGGCGGCACCCGCCAGCCCCGCGCCGGCGCAAACGGCCGGTGGCCCATCACGCCCGGCGTGGAGCACCGCGTCGCCCCGGCCGATCGCGCTCCCCCTGCCCCCCATGACGCCGCCCATCACACCGCCGTGGCAGACGTCGCCGGATCCGCGCTTCATCCCGCGGCCAGTCTCGCCGCTGCCGCCTCCGGGAACAGCGTTGCCGCCGCTCGCGCCGCCGGTCGACGTCCGCCATCTCGTCGGCGCGTATGTGCGCGACCGTATCAGCGCCCGCCTCGACGAATCGCTGGACCGGCTCGACACGGGGCTCTCGGCAAGGCAACGGCGCAAGGAACTCCGGCGCAAACGCGAGGAGCTGCGCGACCGACTCCGGCAGGAACGGCACGACCGGCGCGATGGGTTCCTCGACAGCGACCCGCGCATCGTCAAGATCCGGAAGTTCCGCTCGATGGTCGTGTCGTCCGCCGGGACGATGGTGTTCCTTGCGGGCATCAACCTGCTCACGTCGCCGTCGTTTCCCTGGTGCCTCTTCCCGATTCTGGGACTGGGGCTAGGCATTCACAGAGCGGCCGGACGTCTCTGGGCCGACGGCGTCTCGATGGGCGATGTATTCGGCAAGCGCGCGCGCGAGGCGCTGGCGCACGGTGTGATGCCGCCGACTTCCAGTCTGTACACCGGCGGGGCCGCGTCGGCGGCGGAATACCCAGTTGGAGGAGCCCCACAGGACACGGCCGACGCCCTCGCGAACGCATCGGCTTCACGCCTCGCGCCACCCGCTGTTCTGGCCGGGCCGTACGGGGCCGCGGTCCGCCGCGCCGCGCTCGACCGGGACCGGATCCACGATCTCGTCAACCATCTCGACGCCGCGCGCCGCGAGATGGCCCCCAATGCACGGACGGCCGCTGACCGCCTGGCCGATCAGGTCGGAGGGCTCGCCATGGCGCTCCACCGCATCGACGTCGAGACACCGGCCGCGCAGCAGCCCGCGCTCTCGGAGCGGAGGGACGAAATGGTCGGCCAACTCGACCGGGCGGGGCTCACGCTCCAGACGCTCTATCTCGACCTGCTCCGTCTCCGGATGTCCGACGCGGGCGCGGGCGCCGATACGCTCTCGACCGCAACCGAGCAGGCATCCGCGCTGTCACGGGATATAGGGTATGTCCTCGGCGCGGCAGACGAGCTTCGGTCTATCGACAGCACCGTACGGCGGCCATAGCGCACCGGCCGTCCGGCGCTTGGCGCCCTTGTTGCCCCTTCACCGCACCGCCCCCGTGCACGGGCTACGCGGCACCCGGAATCCCCCGACCCCCCGAATCTGAGCAGAATCGCCGCTTCATGCGTAAACCTCATGTGCACATAGCTGATTCGCCCCAACCCGGCGAACCGTCTGTCCGACGGCCCGCCGCCACGGTCTTTCCCCGTCACGCAGCCGGCCTCATCGGAGCCGTCGTTGTGGCCTCGGCGGCGGCGTGTATTCACAACCCGCCGAATGTCGGGGGGAAGCCGAGCGCCCCGGCGTCGCCCAACTCGTTCTGGGAGCCGCCGAAGCGGGCGATCACGCGCGACTCGGTGCCGCAGGTCGCGATCCCCCCCGACGTCGCTGATCGCGTCGCCCGCCTCACCCTCCCCGATGTCGTCGACATCGCGCTCGGCAACAATCCGCAGACCCGCCAGTCCTATTCGCAGGCCCGTGCGGCTGGTGCCACGATCGGGGCCGCGTACGGCAAATACCTGCCACAGGTCTCATTGAATGGCACCGCCGCGCGCGAAGGCTCATCGTCCTCGGGGTCCGCACCGCTCACGGGCGGAACGGGGACCGGCACCGGGACCGGCTCCGGCTCGGGATCGTCGGGCAGCAGCGGCGGCGGCAGCACCGTGATCCGCGGAGGCGGGTATCATTCGCTCTTCGAGCCCAGTGCGTCGGTGTCGTGGCTGCTGTTCGATTTCCAGGAGAGCGCGTCGTTCGAGGTGGCCCGGCAGACGACGTTCGCGGCGTCCTACACGCACAACGCGACGGTCCAGACCGTGGTGCTTGCCGTCGAGCAGGCGTATTTCAGCTACAACTCCGCGAAAGCGGTCCGCGACGCCGACGCGGAGACGGTGCGCGAGGACAGCGCCAATCTCGCGGCCGCCAATGCCCGGCATACCGCCGGTGTCGCGACGATCTCCGACGTGCTCCAGGCGCAGACGACGCTGTCGCAGGCGCAGCTCACCATCGAAACCGATGAGGGCACGGTGCAGACGACGCGCGGCGCGCTCGCCGTCGCGATGGGCTTCCCCGCCAACGTGCCGTACGACATCGCGCCGGAGCCGCCCAACATTCCGGTGCAGGGCGTCACCGAATCGGTCGATAGTCTCGTGCAGCTCGCCGTCCGGTCGCGCCCGGATCTCGCGTCGTTCCGCGCACAGACGCTCGAGGCGCAGGCCAATGTAGGTGTCGTCAAGGGACAAGGGCTCCCGAGTCTGTTCGCGAGCGGCAACGCGAGCCGCACGATCTTCGACGACCCCGCCCTCAACGGCAATACGTACTCTGCGCAGCTCGGCATCTCGATTCCGATCTTCCAGGGGTTCACGACCTCGTACAACGTGCTGCAGGCACGCGAGCTCGCGAACGCGAGCGCCGCGAACACGGAGTTCCAGCGCGATCAGGTGGTGTACCAGGTGTTCACGTCGTACTACAACCTGCGGACCGCGACGTCCCGCGTGAAATCAGCGGACGATCTACTCTCCAGTGCGCAGGAGTCGTACAATGTCGAGACGGATAAGTACAAGCAGGGGGTCGGCAGCATCCTCGACCTCCTCACCGCCCAGGCCGCGCTCGCCAGCGCCCGCTCCCAGCAGGCGGCGGCGCGCTGGACGTGGTATTCGGACCTCGCTCAACTTTCGCACGACGTCGGCATTCTCGGTCTCCACGGCGAAACGCGCCTCCAGATGACGGGCGATTCGGCGACGACCCCACCACCACGATGACGAAACGACACCCGCATTCGGGCCGGCACGCCGCCCCGCTTCTGATCGCTGCCGCGGCCCTCGCGGCCGCCGCGTGCGGCGGCAAGAAAGGCCCGCCTCCCAAGCAACCGGTCCCCGTCGCAACGACGGTGGTGCGCCGCGCGCCCGTGCCGATCACGATTGCCGCCAATGGCGAGGTGGCACCGATGCAGACGGCCAACGTGTCGTCGCAGGTGGATGGCATCATCACGCGCGTCAACTTCCAGGAAGGACAGGACGTCGAGAAGGGCCAGGTGCTCTTCCAGATCGATGCGCGTCCCTACGAGGCCGCGTACAACCAGGCGAAGGCCAACCTGACCCGCGATAGTGCCTCGGCCGCCTACGCCGCGATCGAGGCAGTGCGCTACGACTCGCTGGTCCGCAAGGATTACGTCACCAAGGAGCAGGCCGGCCAGGAAGAGGCCACGGCCGCCGCCGCGGCGGCGACGGTCCAGTCGGACGCCGCCCTGCTCGCCAGCGCAAAGTTCAACCTCGACAACACCACCGTCCGCGCACCCATCGCCGGACGCACCGGCAACCTCCTCGTCCGCACCGGCAACCTAGTGCACGGCGCGGCCGCGACGCCGCTCGTGCTGATCAACCAGATCCATCCGATCCTGGTGCAGTTCGCGGTGCCGGCGACAAACCTCCCCGACATCCAGAAATACACCGCCGGCGGCGCGCTCGCCGTGACGGTGTATCAGGTGGCCGCGCCAACCAACACGCTGTCGCCCGATGCCCAGCCCCCCGCGGCAGATCCGGCTGGCGATGCCGCCCCAGGCACCGGGGTCGGGCCCGCGGCAGGCGGCCAGCAGCCGCGCACCGGCCGCCGCGCTGGGGCCGGCGCGGGACGCGCCGCGCCTGCAACCAAGGGGCCACCCAATCTGGCAAACGGCCAATCCGCCACGACGACGCCCACGCCAGGCGCGGATGCAACCGACGCCGGCGACTCGGCGTCCAACTCGATGGACGCCTCTGGCGGCGGACCGCCGGGCGGCGGCGTCTACGGCGCGTCGGCGAACGTGGTGCCAACCGGACCGGGCGTCGCAGGGACGTTGTCCTTCGTCAACAATGCGATCGACACCACGACCGGTACGGTGCTGCTCAAGGCGACGTTCGCGAACGAAAAGAACGAGCTCTGGCCTGGGGAATACGTCGCCACCGTCCTCCGCCTGTACGTGCAGCAGAACGCGATCGTGGTACCGCCGCAGGCGGTCATGACCGGACAGCAGGGGACGTATGTCTTCGTCGTCGATACGAAATCCAACATCGCGCAGCAACGCCCCGTGGTGATCCAGCGGTCGAGCGACACGCTGGACGTCATCAGCAGCGGCCTCTCGGAAGGCGAGCACGTGGTGACCGATGGCCAGTCCCGGCTGCAGAACGGCTCGCAGGTGAACGTGCGCGCCCTGACCAACGCCGCCGGCGGAGCCGCGCCGGCCACGGGGGCCAAGCCGGTCCCCGCAGGACATCCGCGGACATCCGGCTGACCGGACGCGATCGGCCGCCGCACCGCCCATGAACTTCACCGGGATCTTCATCCGCCGCCCCATCATGACCACGCTGGTCATGACGGGGATCTTCCTGTTCGGCGCCATCTCGTACACGAAGCTGTCGGTCAGTGATCTGCCAACGGTGGACTTTCCGACGATCTCGGTCTACGCCAGCTTGCCCGGCGCCAGCCCGGAGACCATGGCCGCGACGGTCGCCACACCGCTCGAGAAATCGTTTTCCAGCATCGCCGGGATCGACAACATCACGTCGTCGAGCTCCCAGAGTTCGACCTCCGTCACGATTCAGTTCGCGCTCGACCGGGACATCGACGCGGCCGCCCAGGATGTCAACGCGGCGATCTCCGCGGCGCTGATCCATCTCCCGTCCAACATCATCCCGCCCTCCTACCGCAAGCAGAACCCGGCCGCCGCGCCGATCCTGTTCTTCGCGCTGACGTCCCACGACCTTCCGCTCTCGACGCTGGACGAGTACGGCGAGACGACCATCGCGCAGCGGCTGTCCATGGTCAGCGGCGTTGCTCAGGTGTCGGTCTACGGGTCGCACAAATACGCGGTCCGGATCCAGGTCGATCCCAAGCAGCTCGCCGCCCGCGGCCTGGGCGTCAATCAGGTGGCGAGCGCGGTCAACAGCCAGAACGTGATGCTGCCCACGGGCGTGATCTACGGCCCCCGGCAGACGCTCACGGTCATGGCCACGGGCCAGCTCTCCGACGCCACGCAGTTCCGCAACATGGTGGTCTCGTATCACAACGGCGCACCGGTCCACCTCGGCGACCTCGGCAACGTCCTCGACGACGTGCAGAACAACAAGGGCGCCGCGTGGTTCTGGGCGGGACGCACGCTCGACCTGTCGGTGGTCCTCGCGGTGACGCGCCAGCCGGGCACCAACACGGTGGCCGTCACCGACGCCGTCAAGACGGAACTGGCCGAGATCGAGAAGGAACTCCCTTCGTCGGTGAAGGTCAACACGCTCTACGACCGGTCCATCTCGATCGACCGCGCCGTCAGCGACACGAAGTTCTCGCTGGAGTTGGCACTGGGTCTCGTCGTGCTCGTGATCTTCCTGTTCCTCCGCAACCTCACGGCCACGATCATCCCGAGCCTCGCGCTGCCGATGGCGGTCGTCGGCACGTTCTCGGTGATGTATCTGCTGAACTTCAGCATCGATACGCTGTCGCTGATGGCGCTGACGCTGGCGGTCGGCTTCGTCGTCGATGATGCCATCGTGATGCTGGAGAACATCGTCCGCCACATCGAGCTCGGAGAGACGCCGCGAGATGCGGCCTTCAAGGGCGCCGAAGAAGTGGGATTCACGATCCTCTCGATGACGCTGTCGCTGGCGGCAGTGTTCATCCCGCTCCTGTTCATGGGCGGCATCATCGGCAAGCTGTTCAACGAGTTCGCGGTGACGATCATCGTGTCGATCCTCGTCTCGGGCTTCGTGTCCCTGACGCTGACGCCGATGTTGTGCAGCCGGTTCCTCAAACCCACGCCCACGGCCGGCCACGGCCGGATGTACGCCGCGTTCGAGCGCACCTTCCAGGCGGCCCTGCACGCGTATGAGCGCAGCCTGGAATGGGTGATGCGCCACCGCCCGCTCACGCTCGTCTTCTCGGTGCTCATCCTCGTCCTGACGGGCGTACTGTTCCAGTTCGTGCCCAAGGGCCTCTTTCCACCCGATGACACGGGCCAGCTCATGGCCACGACCGAGGCCGCCCAGGGGACGTCGTGGGACGCCATGGTCACCCTGCAGCAGAAATCCACGGCGCTCCTGTCCAAGGATCCGTACGTCCTCAAGTACATGTCCGCCCTCGGCGGCAACGGCACCGGCGGCGCCACCAACCAGGGGACCCTGTTCATCACGCTGGTCGATCCGAGCAAGCGCCCGTCCGCGGATGTCTGCGTCGCGGAGATCACCAAGCGCCTGTCTGGCATCCCGGGGCTCGCCGTGTATCTCCAGAACCCGCCGAGCATCCGTATCGGGGGGCGCTCGTCGAAGGCGCTGTACCAGTACACGCTGCAGAGCAGCGATATCGACGAGCTCTACGCCTCCGCACTCAAGCTGGTGGCCTCGCTCAGCAAGCTGAAGACAGTCACGGACGTCACGACCGACCTGCTCAACACCAACCCGACGGTGCTGGTGCAGATCGACCGCCAGCGCGCGGCGACGCTCGGGATCACCCCGGCCGTGCTGGAGAACTCGCTGGCCGAGGCCTACAACGAACAACAGGCGTCGACGATCTACACGGCGACCAACGAATACTGGGTGGTCATGGAGGTGCTCCCCAGCGCGCAGACGGACATCACCGATCTCGAGAACCTCTACGTGCACACGAACACCGGTAAGGTGACGCCCCTCTCGAACATCGCGACACTCGTCCGCACGACGACGCCTACGACGGTCAACCACTCCGGCCAGGTCCCGTCGGTCACGGTCTCGTTCAACATCCCGCCCAACGGCAACCTGGGCGCCGTGGTGACACAGGTCGACGAGGTCGCCCGCCAGGTGCTCCCCGCGACGATCACGTACGGCTTCTCGGGCCAGGCGCAGGCGTTCCAGAGCTCGGAGAGCAATCTCGGCGTCCTGCTCATCGTCACCATATTCGTGATCTACATCATCCTGGGCATTCTCTACGAGAGCTTCGTCCACCCGATCACGATTCTGACCGGACTGCCCTTCGCGACGTTCGGTGCGCTGCTCGCGCTCTTCGTCACCCGCGTCGAGCTCGATGTCTACGCCTACGTCGGCATCATCATGCTGATCGGCATTGTGAAGAAGAACGCGATCATGATGATCGACTTCGCGATCGCCGCGGAGCGCGCGCAGCACACGACGCCCGAGAAGGCGATCCTGCAAGCAGCGAGCGTGCGGTTCCGCCCGATCATGATGACCACCGTGGCCGCGATCGCGGGTACGCTCCCGATCGCCATCGGCATCGGCGCCACCGGCGCATCCCGCCGGCCGCTCGGCGTGACCGTCGTCGGCGGCCTCGCATTCTCGCAGATCGTCACGCTCTACGTGACGCCGGTGTTCTATACCTACCTCGACGAGCTGCAGGGCTGGATGGCTCGCAGGTTCTCGGCGCGCCGCGGGGCCGCACCGCAGTCCGGGACACCCGTTCCCGCTCCCTCACCGGCCATGGGCGACTGATGCGCAGCCGCCGCCTCTCAGGTTCGGCCTCATGAACTTCACGACGCTCTTCATCAAACGTCCGGTGATGACCACGCTCGTCATGGTGGGCATCCTGTTCTTTGGCATCGTCGCCTACCGCGAGCTACCCGTCAGCGACCTGCCCAACGTCGACTATCCGACGATCACCGTCATTGCCCAGCTCCCCGGCGCCAGCCCGGCGACGATGGCGGCGACCGTCGCGACCCCGCTCGAGAAGCAGTTCTCGACGATCGCGGGCATCGACAACATGACGTCGACGTCGAGCGTGGGACAAACACAGATCGTCGTGCAGTTCGCGCTCGACCGGAATATCGATGGCGCCGCGCAGGACGTTCAGGCCGCCATCACGCAGACGCAGCGAACCCTCCCGCAGGGGATCCTCCCGCCCTCCTATCAAAAGACCAACCCCGCCGACGCCCCGATCCTCACGCTGGCCCTGACGTCGGATGTCGTGCCGCTCTCCACCCTCGACGAGTTCGGCGAGGTGACGCTCGCGCAACGGCTCTCGATGGTCGGCGGCGTCGCACAGGTGCTGGTCGAAGGCACGCAGAAATACGCGGTGCGGATCCAGCTCGATCCGGCCGAACTCCAGTCGCGCGCGCTGGGTCTCGAGGACGTCAACCAGGCGATCAGCGGCCAGAACGTCAACTACGCCACAGGCATCCTGTGGGGCACCAAGGTCGCCCTCACCATCCAGGCGACCGGCCAGCTCGATAACGCGACCGAGTTCGCGGACATGATCGTCGCCTACCGGAACGGCGCTCCCGTGCATCTGCGCGATGTCGGACAGGTCACCGACAACGTCCAGAACGACAAGACGGCGAGCTGGCTCGGCAACCAGCGCGCGATCGTGCTCGAGATCCAGCGCCAGCCCGGAACCAATACCGTGCTGGTCGCCAACCGGATCAAGGCGTCGCTCGCCAAGCTGTCGACGGATATTCCGCCCACGGTCCACGTGACCACGCTGTACGACCGGTCGGCGAGCATCGACGAGTCGGTGAGCGACGTGAAGTTCACGCTGCTCCTCACGCTGGTCCTGGTCGTCCTCGTGATCTTCGTGTTCCTGCGGAACATGTCGGCCACGATCATCCCGAGCCTCGCACTCCCGATGTCGATCATCGGGACGTTCTCGGTGATGTATCTCCTCAATTACAGCCTGGACAACCTGTCGCTGATGGCGCTGACGCTGGCGGTCGGCTTCGTCGTGGACGATGCCATCGTCATGCTCGAGAACATCGTCCGCCACCTGGAGATGGGGAAGCAGCGCGTCCAGGCGGCGATCGATGGCGCGGCGGAGGTCGGCTTCACCATCCTCTCGATGACGCTGTCCCTCTCAGCGGTGTTCATCCCGATTCTGTTCATGGGCGGGATCATCGGGAAGCTGTTCCACGAGTTCGCCGTCACCATCGGTGTCTCGATTCTCGTGTCGGGGTTCGTCTCACTGACGCTCACGCCGATGCTCAGCAGCCTTTTCCTGCGCTCTGACCACGGGCAACACCACGGCCGGCTGTACAACGCCACCGAGCGCGGCTTCGAGTGGTTCCTGCACGGCTACGAGCGGAGCCTGGCCTGGGTGATGCAGCGCCGCCGCGAGACGCTCGTCTTCTCGGCGGTCATCCTCATCGCGACCGCCGTGCTGTTCTACGTCATCCCCAAAGGTCTCTTCCCGAGCGATGACACCGGCCAACTGCTCGCGACGACGGAAGCGGTCCAGGGCGTGTCGTACGATGGCCTGATCGCCCACCAGCAGGAGGTCACCGACATCATCCGCCGCGACCCCGATGTCCGTGCCGTGACGTCCTCCGTCGGCACGCTCGCCGCCGCCAACCAGGGCCAGCTCACGATCGACCTCACGCCCGTAAGCCAGCGCCATCGGTCCGCGGATCAGATCGCGCACGATCTCTCCAAGGCGGTCCAGGGCGTCCCCGGCCTCACGGTCTACATCCAGAACCCGCCGGCGATCGAAATCGGCGGTCTCCAGTCCAAGAGCCTGTACCAGTACACCCTGCAAAGCGGCAACATGGCGCTGCTGAACGAATCAGGAGCGAAGCTCGAAGCCAAGATGCGGCAGCTCCCGCAAATCACCGGCGTGACCAGCGACCTCCTGATCGAGAACCCGCAGGTCACGATCGACATCGACCGGCAGCACGCGGGAGAATTGGGTATCACCGCCGCCGAGATCGAGAACACGCTCTACGATGCCTTCGGGCAGCGGCAGGTCTCCACGATCTACACCCCGACCAACGAGTACTGGGTCGTCATGGAGGTCCTGCCGCAGTACCAGCAGGACATCGCCTCGCTGGGCTCGCTCTGGCTGCGCCCCGGCACGCTGGGCGCGGGCAGCGGCGCCGCGACACCCGGCAACGTCGGGACGAGCGTCGCACCGAGCACCGGCGCGGCGCTGGTTCCGCTGAGCGCGGTCGCGTCATTTCACAACGACATCGGGCCGGTGACCGTGAACCACTCCGGCCAGTTGCCGTCGATCACGATCTCGTTCGACCTCGCGTCAGGGGCGTCGCTCGGCGCCGCGATCAAGGCCATCCAGCAGGTCGCTGCACAGACGCTGGCGCCTAGCATCGCCGCATCGTTCACCGGCACCGCCGCGGCATACGAGACGACGCAGCAGAATTTGCTCATCCTGATCGCGCTCGCGGTCTTCGTGATCTACCTCATCCTTGGCGTCCTCTACGAGAGCTTCATCCACCCACTGACGATTCTCTCGGGACTGCCCTTCGCGGCGTTCGGCGCGCTGCTCACGCTCCTCATCTGCGGACTCGACCTCGACATGTACGGCCTGGTCGGCATCATCATGCTGATCGGTATCGTGAAGAAGAACGCGATCATGATGATCGACTTCGCGATCGAGTCCGAGAGCAAAGGCGACAAGACGCCGGAACAGGCGATCCTCGAAGCAAGCAGCGTCCGGTTCCGGCCGATCATGATGACGACCATGGCCGCCCTGATGGGCGCGCTCCCCATCGCCCTCGGCTTCGGTGCCGGCTCCGCGACCCGCCGCCCCCTGGGCGTCGCCGTCGTGGGCGGCCTCGCCTTCTCGCAGGCCGTGACGCTGTACGTCACGCCCGTGTTCTACACGTACCTCGATGAGCTCCAGACCTGGTTCGAGTCGTCCGCCGAGCGCCGCCGCGCCCGGAAGCGCGCCCAGTCGCCCAACGCTCCGGAGAGCCCCAGCCCCGCACCGGCCGGCGACTGACGCCGGCGGCGGCCTGCCGCGCCAATCCTCAGAGCGGTAGGCGCCGGTCGCGACCGGCCCCTCCGGATGCGGCGGCTATAACCCGGATCCGGACGCGGCCCCGCTCGCACCGCTCGAGACCCGGTCGCGGCCGTTCGCCGAAGCACCCGATGACACGCGCCGGGCGCCGAACAGCATTGCTTCCAGCTCCGCCGGCGGCAGCGGGCGTGAGAAATGGAAGCCCTGGCCAAGGTCGCAGCCCAATTCCTGGAGCCGCACGAGCTGCTGCGGCATCTCGATGCCCTCGGCGATCGTGCGCACGGCGAGGGTCGCGCCCAGCGTGATCACGGCCTGCGCGAGCGCGCGGCCGTTCGTGCCGTTCGATCCCTCGGTCACCTCGTCCACGAACGGCTTCGCGATCTTGAGGATGTCGATCGGGAACCGCTGCAGATAGCTGAGCGACGAATACCCCGTGCCGAAATCGTCGATCGCGAGCCGCACCCCGACCGCCTTGAGCGCACGCAGGGTCCCCAGCACCGTGTCGGTATGATCCGTCAGGACGCTTTCGGTGAGCTCGAGAATGAGCGCGTGAGGCTCGAGACCGGTCTCCGCGAGGATGCTCCGGACGTCGTCGATGAACAGGGGACTCTGTAGCTGCCGGCCGGACACGTTGACGGTGATCGCCAGTGGCGCGCCCCTTCCGCGGCGCTGGCGCCACTGCGCGGCCTGGAAGCACGCCGCCCGCAGCACCCACGTACCGAGCGGCAGGATCAGCCCCGTCTCCTCAGCGAGCCCGATGAATTGCGCCGGCGCCAGGAGCCCGCGGGTTGGATGCTGCCACCGCACCAGCGCTTCGACACCCGTGATGGCGCCGGTCTCGAGGATGACGATGGGTTGGTAGTGGAGCACCAGTTGCTCCTGGTCGATCGCGCGGCGAAGATCAGTCTCGAGCTCGATCCGCTCCAGCGCCATGGCGTGCATCTCCGGCGCGAACCGCTCGTAGCGCCCCTTGCCGCGTGTCTTCGCCATGTACATCGCCACGTCGGCGTTACGGAGGAGGTCGTCCGCTCCGTCGCCATCGAGCGCGGTGGCGATGCCGAGGCTGGCGCCGATGAACACTTCCCGCCCGGTGATCGTGAACGGACGCGCGAGTGCCGCGACGATACGCTCGGCCACCAGCGCGCAGCCGGTGTCGTCGGACGGGTCCTCGACGAACACGGCGAACTCGTCGCCGCCGAGCCGGGCGACGGTGTCGGACGCTCGCACGCACGCGAGCAGCCGCCGGGCTGCCTCTTCGAGCAACGAGTCCCCGGCGCCATGTCCGAGGCTGTCGTTGACGGTCTTGAAGTTGTCGAGATCGAGGAACAGCAGCGCGAGTGGCGGCTGGCCGCGCCGGCGCGAGCGCGTGAGCGCATGCTCCGCCCGGTCGCGCAGCAGCGCGCGGTTCGCCAATCCCGTCAGCGGATCATGGAACGCCTGGTGCGTGAGTTGCGCCTCCAGCGCGGTCCGCTCGCTGACATCGCGCGTGTTGAGCACGACGCCGCGCACGGACTTGTCGTGCAGCAAGCTCATACCGATGCTCTCGACCGCGCGCCATGTCCCGTCGCGATGCCACATCCGCCACTGGAGCGGCACGAGCGCGCCCGCCCCGGCGACGGTGCGCTGCAGGAACACCTGGATCGGCGCGAGGTCGTCCGGATGCGCCAACTCCGCGAGAGCGACGCCTTCCAGCTCCGACGGCTGATGTCCGAACAGACGGGCCACCGAGGGGCTCTGGTAGACGACGCGATGCGCGGCATCCACCACGGTCACGAGATCGGATGCGTTCTGCACCAGCGACCGGAACCGCGCGTCCTGGCGCACGCGTTCCGTCATGAGCCGCCAATTGTCGCGGGCCGCCACGATCTGCCGGGCGACCACGAGCGCCGTCAGTCCGAGCGTGCCGAAGATGATCTGCCCCAGCTCCTGCCCCCAGACCTCGCGTGACGCGACGAGCAGCAGCGTCACGCCAGCCGCGACCGACGCGTAGGGAAGGATCCGCACTTGTGGGACGGCACTCGTCTCCGGTACATGCGCATCGTGCGGCCGCGACGCGACCACCCACTGCACGCGCGCCGCCAGCGCGAACAACGCGCCACTCACCAGCCACAGAGAGTCGATCGGATCGCCCGCGTGATACGTCCCGGCGAGGCGCATGTGTCCATACGCCAGATCGGCGACGAACTGCATCACCGCAGCCGCGATCAGCAGATGCAGCGCCCGGCGCGAACTCTCGGCAGGCGCGCGCGTGAGGATCGTCGCCGCTCCCAACAGCAGCACGAGATCGCCGACGGGGTAGGCGAGTGACAGCAGGAGCGTCTCGGTGTCGCTCGGCGCCGACAGCGCGCCTGGCCGTAGCACGAGGTACCACGACAGCATCGTCCCGCCCAGCAGCACCGTCGCGACGTCGAGCCAGAACTTCGCCCGCTCGCCCCGCTCGCGCGGCGCTGTCGGAAAGGCGAGGAAGGCCCATACCCACAGCGGATACGCGAGCAGCGAGATGGCGTCGACCCAGGCGCCCATCTGCTCGGTGCCGATCACGATCTCGAAGTAGATCTGGCACGTGTCGCTCGCGAAGATGCACAGCGAGGCGCCGGAGAGCAGCAGCCAGGCGCGGCGAGTCGCGGGGCCTAATGCGGGATGGCGCGATGCCCGCCACGACAGCACCGCCGCCGCCAGATAGACCGGCAGGTAGTACAGCGACGTTGCAGCGCCTTCCCCCGTCGCGCTCCCCCACCAGCACAGGCGCAACACGACGTACCCGAGCACGTAGATGCACGCGATCGCAATGCTCGGCGCCGCATCGTCTTCGCGCCACCAGGCACTGACTGAGGGAGGGTAGCCGTAATGCGGCCCGGTAGGCGGTTCGAAGGACTGAATGGGACCGGAGAGTTGGAGTGGTCACACGCCCAGGGCGGGCCGGCACCGACCGCCCTCGTGGGCCTCGCCGCCCCACGAATAGAGGACGATCCGGGCCCGCCGGCGTCAGCCTTTTCGGGCTCGCGTGGCCGGTCCTGCTGCCCCCTTCTCCGGTTCCTGGCAGCCGCCCGTCCCGCTCCTCTGCCCCCCGGGCTCCTAGCCGTTCATCCCGGCTGCCCGGGCCCACCGCGCGTACACCAAGGGCGAGATCTCGGAAGGCTTGATCTCGCTCCGTCCACCCCAGAACACGTTGGTGTAAGTCACGGGGATACCCGCTTCCGCGAGATGGGCGTCGATCGCCGCCTTGTGTGCCAGGACCGTCGCTTTGTCCGTCCCGTGGGCGACGGCCATGATGTTCACGTCCTGGAACTCGGGGCCGCCCTCACGCCAATACGCGTGCGTGATGATGTGGTGACGCCCCACTTCGCGGCCCGCGTCGATTTCCCGGCCGCCCGGCACCCGCCAGTGAAAGAGCGCGTTGTACCGTGTCACCCGAATCCCGCTAACCGACGGCTTAACGTGCTCGAGAAATGTCGAGAACCGGCCAATGACGCCGCGATCAGCCAACTGTGCGCCCACGCGGCAGAACTCCTCCAGCGTCACGCCCGCTTCCGCGGCCCGGTCGCGCCACGGATCATCGCGAATCTCGTCCGCGGTGAACTCGCGTTTGAGCGGTTCGAGCACCCGCCACTCCAGTGGCGACAGCTCCACCAATTGCGTACTGATCACGTCGCCCAGCTCGTCCGCCCGGCTCCCCGGCTCGATCGTTCTCCGGCGCACGTGCCCGACGCCGAGCGCGAACAGACATTTGGCCGGCATCACCCGGAATCCGAGCGCACCCACCCGGCGGGCGAGGTACTCGCAGTGCGCCTGCATCGCGTACCCTTGCGGCACTTTGAGTGTGGTCCAGAGCCGATAGGCCGATCCAGGCGTCTCGGCATCAGTGGACCGGATGACCACATGGCCAGAGAATGGGTCGTCGTGGACCATCGTCTCGAACGCCGCATCCAATCGCTCGGCGGGAACCCGCCACGCCACGAGAGCACCCGGAGCGAGGTTGGTCGCCATGAGCGTCTGCCGGATCCGCCGGATGGTCCCGGCGGCGAGCATCGCACGCAACCGCTCCTTGACCTGCCCCACCGGCACGCCGGACCGAACCCCGATCTCGATAAATGGGTCTCGGAGAAACCCGGCGATGCGGTCCTCCGAGACGGCCAGGATCCGCGCGTTGACGGGGTCGGTGATCTCGGCCGGAATTTCGGTGGGCGGGGTCTCTAGCACGGCGAAGGGGAACGGGTGAGCTTATCTGAAGATCGCCGACCGCCCGAGCAAAAGGGAGCCACTGCATGCGTCCGTCGCAACGAGCGTCCACGTTCACCGAGTCCGTCATCCGCGAGATGACCAGGGTCGCCCGGGCGCACGGCGCCATCAATCTCGCACAGGGCTTCCCGGACTTCGCCATGCCCGAGCCGATGAAAGAAGCGGCGTGCGCCGCGATTCGGGGGGACATCAACCAGTACGCCATTACCTGGGGCAGTCCCGTCCTCCGGCTCGCGATCGCCGAGAAGTACCGGCGGATGTACGAGATGGAGGTCGATCCCGAGCGCGAGGTGACGGTCACGTGCGGCGGCACGGAAGCCATGGCGGCCGCCTTCCTCGCCCTGATCGATCCGGGCGACGAGGTCATCATCCCCGAGCCGTTCTACGAGAATTACGGCCCCGACGGCATCCTGGCCGGCGCCCGGCCCGTGTTCGTGCCGCTCGATCCGCCGTCGTGGACCCTGAACCCCGAGCGCCTCCGCAAAGCGTTCACGCCGCGGACGCGGGCGTTCGTCCTCAACTCGCCGCACAATCCGACCGGCCGCGTGTTCACGCGCGACGAGATCTCGCTCATCGCGTCGCTGTGCATCGAGCACGACGTGATGGTCCTCACGGATGATCCGTACGAGTACATCACGTACGCGGGCAAGCATCACCCGATCGCGACATGGCCAGGCATGCGCGAGCGGACGGTCACGATATCCAGTCTCTCCAAGACGTTCAGTTGCACCGGCTGGCGGCTTGGCTACGCGATCGCACCGCCTGCTACGACCGACGCGATCCGCAAGGTCCACGATTTTCTCACCGTGGGTGCACCCGCGCCCCTCCAGGCCGCTGCCGCCGTCGGCTACGCGTTCGACGCCGAGTACTTCAATCATCTCGCGCGGGACTATCGGCTGCGTCGCGACCTCATCTCGCAGTCGCTATCCGCCGCCGGGTTCAAATTCACGGTGCCCGAAGGCGCATACTACATCCTGGCCGATTTCTCCGAGCTGAGCGACATGGGCGATGTCGACTTCGCGACATGGCTCACGCGCGAGGGCGGCGTGGCGACGGTTCCAGGATCGAGCTTTTATCACGACCGCCCGAACGCGAGCCGCTACATCCGGTTTGCCTTCTGCAAGAAGCGCGAGACGCTCGAGGCCGCGGCGGAACGGCTGGCAAATCTGAGAGCGCTCGTCTAAGAGAAAGAATCTGAGAGCGCTCGTCTAGAAGAAGTAGTCGCCTGGCGGGGCGGGCGACCACGACCGAAACGACGTCCACCCCATCGCCGGCGGCCGTGCTCCAATTCGTCCTGGCAGGGCCCGTCGTGACCGGCCCAGTAGGACCGTAGTATGGGCCGGTCGGCTATGCTCCAATTCGTCCCTGGTAGGGGCCGGTCGCGACCGGCCCGGTGGGACAGTAGTTGCCGTCCCACCACCACCCTCGCCTAGCGCACGATCGAGGAGTCTCGCCCGCGCAGTCCGACGATTCCGCTCTCCAGCCACGTGTGCTGGCCATCCAGCACCTGCCGGGCGAGCCGCGAGAGCGCGGTGTCGTCCGGCCCGAACAGTTGGCTGAAGGTTCGCGCGATGCGCCCCCGTGCCTCACGGCAAAACACGTCGGCCAGCGTCACCGCCTCGGCGCGGCCGTCCTGAGCGAACATCTGCGCCCTCACGCACGCGGCTGACATCGCGAACAACTCCGCGCCGATGTCGACCGCGCGGAACAGCACCATCTGCCGGCGCTCGAGCTTGGGACCGAACCGCACCATCGCGTGCAGGATTGCACGCCCGAGGCGCCGCGTCGTGCGCTCCGCGTACCGCAGGTGGGTGGCCAGCCGTCCGAACTCGCCGTAGCTCGGCAGTTGGCCACGGCCCACGAGGCGGCCGGCATACCACGCGGGATAGAACCGCGCCACACGCCCGAGGGCGCGCAAGCGCTCGCCCATCGACGATTCAGGGTCGACGAGCGGAAACGCCGTGCGCATGTGGTGGTCCACAGCCTCGCGCGCGATGAAGAGCCGCATGATCTCCGACGATCCCTCGAAGATCAGATTGATGCGGTAGTCCCGCATCGCGCGCTCGATCGGGATCGGACGCTCTCCCCGGCGCGCGAGCGACTCCGCCATCTCGTACCCGCGGCCGCCGCGGATCTGCAGGGTGTCGTCCACGATGCGCCAGCCGGCTTCGGAGTTGTACAGCTTCGCGATCGCGGCTTCCAGCCGGATGTCGTAGCCACCGCCCTGATAGAGCAGCGTCGACAGCTCAGCGACCGCTTCCATCGCGAATGTGGTCGCTGCCATCCGCGCGATCTTGTGCGCAACCGCCTCGTGCCGCCCGATGGGCTGGCCCCACTGCACCCGCTCCGTGGACCACGTGCGCGCGACTTCGAGCATCGCCTTGCCGACCGCCGCACAACTCGCCGGCAGCGTGAGCCGGCCCGTGTTGAGCGTCGTCAGCGCGAGCTTCAACCCCTTGCCTTCGCCCCACAGAATGTTTTCGCGCGGGACGCGCACGTCCCGAAACCGGATGAGGCCGTTCTCGATCGCCTTGAGCCCCATGAACCGGAGGCGGTGCACGACCTCGACGCCCGGCATGTCCCGCTCGACGATGAATGCGGTGATCTGCTTGCGGGGTTTCCCCCGGACCAGGACATCCGGCGTCCGCGCCATCACCACGAACAACTCGGCCGCGGTCCCATTGGTGCACCACAGCTTCTCGCCATTGATGATGTAGTGCGTTCCGTCGCTCGTGGGGACGGCCGACGTCGTCATGTTCGCGGGGTCGGAGCCCGCATCGACCTCCGTCAGCGCGAACGCGGAGATCGCACCCTTGGCGAGACGGGGGAAGAATCGCCGCTTCTGCTCATCGGTCCCGAACAGCGCCAGTGGCTGCGGCACGCCGATTGACTGCGATGCCGACAGCATCGCCGTGAGCGAGCCGTCCTTGGACGTCACCATCGCCATCGCGCGGACGTAGGCGAGGGGCGAGAGCCCCAGCCCGCCGTATTCGGCGGGGACCTTGATGCCGAACGCCCCCATCGCGCGGAGCTCGTCGACGACGTCGGCCGGGATCTGGCCGGTGCGATCGATCTCTTCCGAATCGATGCGCTCGAGCAGCGCCCGCAGCCGGTCCATAAACGGTTGCGCCCGGACCATATCGCCGGGATCCGGCCGCGGATGCGGATGGATCAGATCCAGCCGGTAGCGGCCGAGGAACATCTCGCGGACAAAGCTTGGATGCGTCCACTCGGTCTCGCGCGCCGCTTCCGCAACCGCCCGCGCTTCCTGCTCGGATGCCGGCACGGGAGCACCTGAATCGGGCGGGGCGATGGTCGTTGCCATTCGGACGCCTCCAAGACTCGTGGTTTCGCGGCTGGTGGCCGATGCTCGTCTGAGTGCCCCGCGATGCTCGCCACGCTCGTGCCGGAGCACGCCGGCCCGAGCCAATCCCGCCATCGGCCGGCCACCATGTCAAGGACGACCAGCCACGGCAAGCGCTATTCCCTCGGCGCGCCTGAGCGTGGCATCCGCCGCCCGTGCGCTATCTAAACGTCCCGGGGCTCACGTCGTACTGCAACTGGTAGGTGCCCACTTCGTCCTCGGGCTGCCAGAACCCAAGTTGTTCGGACCAGCGGACGTCCTGCAGTTTGCGGCCGCCCAGGGTCAGGAATCCCGCGGCACGCGCGGTGACCGCGCCCAGCTTGCGGAGATCGGCGAGTCCGCGGATGCTCACCGAGTGCCGTTCGGCCACGATGCGCCGGGCGGTGCCTGGCCCGATACCCGGCACGCGTACCAGCTCCGCCATCGGCGCGGTCCGGATCTCGACCGGGAAGCGCTCCGGATGCGCCAGCGCCCACGCGCACTTCGGATCGACCGACAGCGGAAGGTTGCCGGTCTGGTCGTATGCGATCTCTCCAGCCCCGAACCCGTACTGGCGCAACAAATGATCCGCCTGATAGAGGCGATGCTCCCGCAGCGCCGGCGCCGCTTTCATGTCTTCCATTGGCGTCTCGCGGATCGGCCGGAACGCACTGAATTGGGAGTGATGGATGCCGCCTCCGGCATACAGGCCGGTCACGGTGTCGAGGATCGTGCGGTCCGTGTCGGCCGTCGCGCCAACGACGAATTGCATCGTCATGCCGGCGCTTCCACCCGGATGTAGGCGGTCGCGCGGCCGGCCGGCCCGCTCTTCCGCCCAGCCATCGATCACCTGCGCCCGCGTCCGCTCGAGACCGGCGATCGTGGTGGCGAGATTCTTCTCCGGCGCGATCTGAGTCAGGTGCTGGCCGCAGGGCGCCTCGAGGTTGACCGATACGCGGCTCGCCAGTGCCGTGAGGCGCTCGATCTGCGCATCGTCGCCGCCGGGGACCATCTTGACGTGGATGTATCCGCGGAACCCATGACGCTCGCGCAGCAGCGCGAGCACCTCGATGAGATCGTCCATCACCTTCACCGGCCGACCCGGAATCCCGGTCGTGATGAACAACCCTTCGCACCAGCCGCGAGCATGCGCCGCGAGGAAGATGCGCACGAGCTCCGCGGGCTTGAGGAGCGTGCGCGGCAGGTTCCGGTCGCGCCGCATCGGGCAGTAGTGGCAGTTGAAGCTGCACGCGTTGGTCATCAGGATGCGAAGCAGCGTGGTCCGCGTGCCGCCCGCGGTGCGCACGTTCCGGATATTGAGGGGACGAAGCGCGCCGACCTCTTTGGTGTGCCGGAGTCTGGGCGGAAGCTGGCGCGGGGGCGGTACGTAGCGGCCGCCCGGCCCATCGGCCAGCCGTGTCCATCCGCCATTGCGGCTGCTGTTCCCGCTCATCGCGCCGGGACCGGAGGGCACGCCATCCTGATCGTCCATCGCCATCGACATGAGCAGATCGATCTTCTGCTCGAGCCCCATGCTCTGCACCGTGTCCTCCCCCGGAAGTAGGGTTACACGGTACCCGAATAAACACCGAATGTCAACCGCGGCGCAACCATCCGCAGCGAACGAATTGGTCTGCGAGCGCAGCGATCGAATTGGTCCCTGGGGGCGGCGACCAAATTCGTCCCTGGTAGGGGCCGGTCGTGACCGGCCCGGTAGAAGCCGGCCATCTGGCACGGCCCCGGCCCCGGCAAACGAATTCGTCCCTGGTAGGGGCCGGTCGTGACCGGCCCAGTAGAAGCCGACGATCCCGCCCTTATTTCTTGAAAAGCTTCGCGTACTGGCCGTAGCCGTCGGCCGCGAGCTCGCTAGCGGGGATGAATCGCATCGCCGCCGAATTCATGCAGTAGCGAAGTCCGGTCGGCGCGGGGCCATCGTCGAACACGTGACCCAGATGCGAATCCGCGTGGGCCGACCGCACTTCCGTGCGATCCATCCCCAGGGTCTTGTCGTCCCTCGACTTGATGTCGGCCGGCTCGAGCGGCTTGGTGAAGCTCGGCCACCCGGTGTGCGAGTCGAATTTATCGAGAGAGCTGAACAGGGGCTCGCCCGAAACGATGTCCACGTAAATCCCCGGGCGCTCGTTGTTCCAGTATTCGTTGTCGAATGGCCGCTCGGTCCCCGCCTGTTGCGTGATCTCGTACTGCTCCGGCGTGAGCTTCCGCCGCAGCTCGGCGTCGGCGGGCTTGCGATACGCCGCCCAGTTGGTCGTCCGCGCAGTAGCCGGTGACGCCATTTGCGACGAGGCGCTCGTCGCGGCGGTTTGTGCCGGCGCGGACTGCGCCCCTGCACCGCCAGCGCTCGGAACCATCGCCGCCACGACCGCCGCGCCCACCGTTATCCACCGCGCTCCCCTGCCGTGCCCAGTTGTCATTGCCTCTCATCCCTCGGTTGACGGGCCGGCGCCGGACCCAGCGCTCGCGACCCCATCAGTGATTCGTACGGTAATACCCTAAGAGATACCCGTCGGCCCCATAGAACATTCCCGGCTCAAAGCATGAGAAAACCGCGCCGGCCGGGCTCGCTTCAGCCCGGAATATTATATTGGTGCCAATGGACCGAACCGGACACATGGCGCGCACATGACCCCCACACCCCCCGCGTCCCCGGTTCCGGTCGCGCCGTCCCTTGAGGCTGCCGTATCGGACCTTCGCCTGCCTCGCGCGACCGAGCGGAACGGCCGCATCCTGTTCCTGTCGGGACTCGCGGTCGGTGTCGCCATCCTCGCGGCCATCGCCGCGCGCGTCCTGACGTCGCTAATCGGCCTCATCACCAATCTCGCGTTCTACGGAACCTGGTCGCCAGCGTTCTCCTCGCCGGCCAACAACCACCTCGGCGCTCTCGTCATTCTCATCCCCGTCGTCGGCGGGGTGATCGTGGGACTCATGGCGCGCTACGGATCGGCAGCCATCCGCGGGCACGGGATCCCCGAGGCAATGGAGCAGATCCTCCTCAACCAGAGCCGCGTCGCGCCACGCGTGACGTTCCTCAAGCCCATATCGGCCGCCATCGCGATCGGCACCGGCGGCCCGTTCGGCGCCGAAGGTCCGATCATCGCCACGGGAGGCGCACTCGGTTCGGTCATCGGCCAGATGCTGCGGACGACCGCCGACGAGCGAAAGATCCTGCTCGCCGCCGGCGCGGCGGCCGGCATGGCGGCGACATTCGGCAGTCCGGTCTCCGCGGTGCTGCTCGCGGTCGAGCTCCTCCTCTTCGAGTACCGCGCACGGTCGCTCATCCCGGTGTCGTTCGCCGCCGCCGCGGCCACCATCGTGCGGATGGCCTTCGTCGGATCGGCGCCCATCTTCCCGATGCCCCTCGTCGCCCCTCCCGGTGGCGCAGCGCTCGCGACGTACGTGGTGCTGGGCGCGGTCATCGGCGTCGCGGCCGTCTACATCACTCGCGCGCTGTACCTCATCGAAGATGGCTTCGAGCACCTGCCGGTCCACTGGATGTGGTGGCCCGCACTCGCGGCGGTCGTCGTCGGACTGGTGGGGTGGGTGGCGCCACGCACGCTCGGCGTCGGCTACGTCAACATCGAGCAGACGCTCGCGGGAACGCTCGCCGGACGGGCCCTCCTGCTGCTCGTGGTGTTGAAGTTCGTGTCCTGGGTGATCGCACTCGCGAGCGGGACGTCGGGCGGGACGCTCGCGCCGCTCTTCACGATCGGCGGCGGCCTCGGTGCATTGATCGGCACCGTGCTCGAACGATCGGCGCCAATGCTGCACGTGGATGCGCACATCGCCGCACTCGTGGGGATGGCCGCGATCTTCGCCGGGGCGTCACACGCGTTGCTGGCATCGGTGATCTTCGCGTTCGAGACCACGCGCCAGCCCATGGGACTCCTGCCGCTCCTGGCGGGCTGCAGCGCCGCCTATCTCGTGTCGCTCCGGCTCATGCCGCATTCATCGATCATGACGGAGAAGCTCGCCCGGCGGGGCACCCGCATCCAGTCCGAGTATCAGGCTGACTACCTGAGCCAGATTCTGGTTCGCGACATCGCGACGACCACGCCGGTCGTGCTGCGGACCACCGATGCGGTCGAGGATGTCCGCGACTGGATCGTCTCGCGCGAGCCAGGGTCCACACATCAGGGTTATCCGGTGGTCGATGAGAAGGGCGCGCTGGCCGGCGTCGTGACGCGCCGCGACTTGCTGGATCTCGAGCTTCCGGTCACGTCGCTCGTCCGCGATCTCATCGCCCGTGTGCCCGTGGTCATCTACGACGACAGCTCGGCCCGTGAAGCCGCCGACCATATGGTGCGCGAAGAAGTCGGGCGCCTCCCGGTCGTAACGCGCGACGCTCCGCGCACCGTGATCGGTATGGTGTCGCGCAGCGACTTGCTGGGCGCACACGCGCGCCGGCTGGCCGCGCACGATGACGCCGAGCGACACCTCTCGCCGCAACCGATGCGAGGATTCGTCGCGCCGCTGTCGCGGCGCCGTGCCGCTGCGACGACCCCGCCAAATGGGGATGAGGAGCCCGATGGCCACGCGACGTAAACCGGGCGGCACAGCCGCACAGCGCGACGGCGCGTCCGCGCTCGACTCGATGCGCCGCATTGTGCGCGCGCTCGGCATTTCGGCCCGCACTGCCGAGCGTTCGATCGGCATCACCGGCGCGCAGTTGTTCGTGCTGCGCGTACTGGACGCGCACCCCGCGCAGTCACTCAACGAGCTGGCGATGCTGACCTTCACGCATCAGAGCACCGTGTCGGTCATCGTCGACCGGCTCGTCAGCCGCGGGTTCGTGACTCGATTGCGATCGGACACCGACGGCCGCCGGGTGGTCCTGGCGCTCACCGCAGCCGGCCGGCGCACCCTTCGCCACGCGCCGCCCCCGACGCAGATGCGGCTCATCACGGCCATCAATTCGCTCCCACCCGCCCGCCGCCGCGAATTGGCGAAAACGCTCAAGGCGGTCGTGGATTCCATGGGCGTCGCGGGTGGGACCACGGGGCTCCCCTTCGACGAGCCCGCGTCGCCACGAGCGCGACGCCGGCGGTAGCGCGCCACTACAGCGGTTCGGCCTGCGCCCCGCAGGCTCGCTGCCGCGGAACGCGACACTCGGCAGGCCCAACTGTCTAGTTATTTGTCTGAAAACAACTTATGGCGTCAAATTAGCCTAAACTAATGTTTCTCGCGCGTCGGCTGCCGCGTCTTCCCCGCAACGGGAGGACAGAGAGTCTATGCGTCAGGTCTCGACCGAAATGGCATCGCCGAAATACCTCGCCGAAGCCGGCGCCCGCCCCTCCGGCGCCTTCCGCCACGACGCCGCCGCGCAGGGACGATGGTCCGTTGGTGCGATCTGGGCGGCGCTCGCCGCGCTCGCGATCACCCTCGGCGCCTGTGAATCCCCGCCGGCGCTTGCCCCCACGACCCAGTCGCGGCTGACCATCGCCACGCAGGGCCGGCTCGAGCGTGGCGCGACGGTGCAGCTCCAGGTGATGCGCAACGGGACGCCCGTGAGCACCGGCGACATCAGCTGGACCACCACATCGGCCGATCGCGTGCGGCTCGTCAAGCCTGACACCGCCGTCCTGATCGATACCGGCGACGTCACGATCACCGCCCACCTCGGCGTCGGGAACACCACCGTCACCGTCCACGTCGCCGCGCCGCCCGCCATCGTCTTCGCAATGCACGATGCCGGCTCCGGTGGTGCCCTCGGCGACTATGATGTCTACCGCGTGTCGCTGGACGGCTTGGGGCTCACCCAACTGACGTCGGGCGCCGCGGACAACGTCGAGCCGACAGCTTCCAATGGCGTCGTCGTGTTCACCAGTTACCGCGACGGGTATCCGGCGCTCTACCGCGTGTCCCTCAGCGGCGGCACCGAGTCGCGCCTGCCCGGCCTCTCCGGCTCCGCATTTCAGCCCTCGCTGTCGCCGGATGGATCACACCTCGCGTTCATCGCGCCGGACAGCGGTCTCGATAAGCTGTGGATCGCGGCGTCCGACGGTAGCAATGCGGTACGGCCGACCGCGAGCTTCGGATCACCCAGTGCGGAGGAAGCGAGTCCATCGTGGGCACCGTCGGGTGACTCGGTGGTGTTCGTGAGCACGACATTGGGCAACGCCGCGATCTTCGGCCTCGCGACGTCCACGGATGCGGCGTGGAGCCTCACCGATGGCGGGTTCACCGACGTCGATCCCGCATGGAGCCTCGACGGCCGCTCGGTGGCATTCGCGTCGGCGCGCGATGGAGACCTCGGCATCTTCGTTCTCACGATTGCGACCGGCCAGGTGGTTCGTGTGTCGCCGCAACCGAGCAACGCGGGGCAGCCGTGCTGGCTCTCTGACGGACGGATCGTGTACACCGAGGAGTCCTCGACACCGTCCGGCATCATCGCGCAGTTGAACTGGGCCGACCCGTCGCAGCCGGGTGTCGCTCACGTGATCCCGACGCCTGCCGGGAACCCCGAGAACGCGCAGCCCATTCGCTGACATCACGAGCCGGCACGGACAGCCGGCTTTGAGACGAGCCGGCGATCGCAGCACAGCACCACGGAACGCTCCGCAGCCCAGCGCCTCGCACGCCACGACTGCGGGGTGTTCAGCGTTTCAGGAGTTTCAGACCGCGGTACGCCGGAGGCCGGGACGCCCCGCGCGTCGCCGGCGCGTCCCCCACGCGCGAGTGAGCCCGATCACATCGAGGCTGCAGTCACCACGTCGCAACCACGGGAAGCCGCCATTAGAGGCCTCTAATCCAAGCCCGTAGGAGCTGTCCAATTTCGTGACAACTGGGGCCGGATTTCTAATGTGATTCCCGACGAGATAGTGCGTCGTACCGGAAATGCATTGGAATTCTCTAATACTCATTGGGGCGGTCAGCGTCGTCGCTGCGTGCAGCGACGGTCGCGATCCCCTTGCGCCGTCTTCGAAGGGCCCGCTGGCCGTGCCGTCAGATCTCACGCCCCGCGCTATGCTCGATTGCGTCGGCACCCTGGCCGGCAGGTCGGGCGGATCGGCGGTGAAATGCGAGCCGGCAACGGTCGATGGACCGGCTGCAGCCGCCGACCCGCAAGTCCGCCAGATGATCGCGCAGAGCGTCACGCTGGGCCGCCAGAACGTCGATGTGACGCTCGCGTTCTCCAATTTTGCGTTCTCGGGTGGTGTATTCTCGGCCAACGTGACGGTGCAGAATCTGCTCAACCAGACGATGGGCGACACCGTCAATGGAAGCCTGAGTCTCTCCGGCACGCGGGTCTTCTTCATCAGCAATCCCCCGGTCGCGGTCACGAGCGGCTCGGGGACGGCGACAATCGCTGCGCCCGATACGGGCGTGTTTACCGCGACCTTCCAGCCCTATTTCGACTACAGCGCCGCGATCGCTCCCGGCGCCACGAGTCCCGCCCAGGTCTGGAAGTTCAACCTCAGCCCTGGTGTCAAAGGTTTCACGTTCTCCGTCGAGATCAGCACCATCCTGCCGGCCGAGAAAAGCATTCGCCGGTGGACGATGCTGAATCAGGGCCTGACCAGCAACAACCTCACTGGTATCTGGCGCCATACCGCGACCGACGCCTATGCGGTCGGCGTCAACGGTATCTTGCTGCAATACAACGGATCGGCGTGGGCGGCGGTGAGCAGCGGTCTCTCCGCGTCCAACAACTATCGTGGTGTGTCCGGTGTCTCGGGCCAGGCCACCGCTTCGGTCTGGGCGGTGGGTGACAACGGCGTGGCCGTGCACGACACCGCTGGCACCTGGACCAGCGTCTCGACGGGACAGAGCAACACCCTGTACGGAGTCTGGGTCGCCGGTCCGAGCAACGTCTACGCTGTGGGCGCGAACGCGACCGTCGTTCACTACGACGGCACGCAATGGACGACGATGTCCACGCCTGGTGGCACGAAGGACCTGTACGCGATCTGGGGAAGCGACGCGACACACATGTGGGCCGTCGGCGATAAGGGTAGGCTGATCTTCGGCAACGGCACCACATGGGTGAAGCAGTCGTCGGGCACCAACGAAGCCTTGACCGGCGTCTGGGGCGACGCCGCGACTGACGTGTACGCAGTCGGAACGAGCGGCACGATCATCCACCTGCCGGACTCCGCCGGCGACTGGTCCTCGATGCCGAACGGATCGAGCAACGACCTGGCCGCGATCGGTGGCAGTGCGGCGACGGATATCTGGGCTGTGGGAAACGACGGCACGACGCTCCACTACGACGGAACCTCGTGGTCCACCGTCGGTCCCAACAGCGGGATTCCGTTGACGGGGGTGACCGCTGGCTCGTCCTCCTCGATATGGGCCGTCGGCGTCCAAGGCAGCTTGCTTTCCTCGAGCGGCTCGGCATGGCAGGTATCCATGCAGAGTGGCCTCTCGTTCTACGGGGTGTGGGCGAGCAGTGCCACCGACGTCTACGTCTCCTCGCTCGGCACCGTACTCCATTACGACGGGACACATTGGACGAACGCATACGTGTCGGACGCGGATTCCATGGATGGGATCTGGGGCGGGGGCCCGCAGCCGGCGACGGTGTATTCGATCGGCGCGAACGGCACGCTGGCGACACTGTCCGGCGGGATCTGGACCACGCAGAACATCGGGACGGCGGCCTACGCGCTCTGGGGACCGAACACCACCAGCTTCTACACGGGCGCTGGCGAGGGGCTGGTTGGCTATTTCGACAATGGAGCCCAGTCATCCTACCGCCTCGGGACGTCGGGCAGCATTCAGAGCATCTGGGGCAGTTCGTCCAGCAACGTGTACGCCGCGGCCAGCGATGGCGCGATCTGGAACGAAACGCACGCGAATGGCACGTGGAACAAGATGATCACACCGAATGGCACGGGGATGCTGAACTCGATCTGGGGCAGCTCTTCGACGGATATTTACGCAGTCGGAGCCAACGGCACGGTCCTTCACAACGCGGGGGCCACTGCATGGACCGCGCAGGCGAGCGGTACGACGGTCACGCTCCGGGACGTGTGGGCGGATGCGCCTGGCTCAGGATATACAGCGGACGCGTACGCGGTTGGGGACAACGGGACGGTGCAGCACTACAACGGGGACAAGTGGATCAACATGCCCGCTCCAGTGAGCTCGCGGTTCCGCAGTGTCTACGGGACCTCGGCCACGAACCTCTACGTCGTCGGCGACAACGGAGTGGTGCTGCTCGGCACGCAGTGACCGGCCGGATTGCGGACGCCTGGCGGCGCGCGCTGGCGCGCGTGTCTGGCGTCCTCGAGCCGGGAGCACGGCATCTCGTGGTACGACGGCCCGCGCAGTGGCGGGCCGTCGTCGTTCCCAAGATCCTCGCGTGCGTGATGTCCGTGGCCCTGGCCGGGTGCCACAATGCGCCGACCGCGCTCACCGATAGCATCACCGTCACGGGTTTCGAGGAGCGCGGCGCATCGGTGACGCTGGCCTTTCTGCGCGGCGGGGCCACCGTGGCGCCAGCAACGGTGACGTGGTCGGCCAAGCCGGCATCCGCCGTCAGGTTTTCCGCGCAAGGAGTCGCGCGGTTCACCGACACAGGATCGGTGATGTTCACGGGGCAGGACGGCGATGCGAGCGCATCGATCACCGTGCACGTGAAGTCGCCGCCGGTGATTCTATTCGACCTGCAGGATTCGGGTGGCGCCGGGAACCGCGACGTGTACGCCGCGGCGCTCGACGGAACCGGGCTGACGCAGTTGACCTCGGGCACCAGCGACAACGAGCAGCCCGCGTGGGCCCACGGGAACGTTGTGTTCACGAGTTTCCGCGACGGGTATGCGGCACTCTACACCGTGCCGGTCACCGGGGGCGCGGAGACACGGATCGCGAGTATCCCGGCTCCGTCCGATCAGGCCTCGGTGACGGCGGATGGGACAACGCTCGCGTTCATCTCGCCGGTCGGCGGCGCCGACCATCTCTGGACGTCGGCGATCGACGGGAGCAATGCGACAGCGGCGACGGGCAGCGCGGGATTCGCGACCGCGGTGGAAGCGAGTCCGAGCTGGTCGAGTTCCGACGACACCCTGGTGGTCGTCACGACCCAGTTCGGCAACGCGTCGCTCGCGCGTCTCGCGGTGGCAGAGGGTTCGGAGACCTCGCTGACGGACGGATCGGCAACGGATGTGAATCCGGCGTGGAGTCCAGACGGCGGGACGATCGCGTTCATCTCGACCCGCGATGGCGACGTCGCACTCTTCACGCTGACCGTGGCGACCGGTGTGATTCGGCGATTGTCGCCGAACCCCGCGAATGTCGCTGATGCAGGTTGGCTCTCGGACGGGCGGATCGTCTTCGCCTCCGAGTCAGGCTCATCGACCCAACTGCGGTGGCTTGACCCCGCACACCCCGACACCGGGACTGTCATACCGACCCCGGCAGGCAGCAACCCCCGGCGACCGGTCCGGGAGTAATTCGGGCGTAGCCGCCGGTCCGGGAGCAGTTCGGGCGTAGCAGCCGCCAGTTTGGGGGCGCCGTCCGGCCGATTCGGCTCACGCTCTTGCCATTCCCATGTCCGTGGCCGCCGGTGATTTGGGCAGACAGTGCGTTTCCGGACTGCCATTTCCGGGCACATTAACGGTAGAGGTCGTTAATTAATCCGCCGGATTGACGTCCAAAGGATGGAACGCCCTTTGCTTTACGCCGGGGCGTTCGCGGGCCGAAGAAGCACCAGACTGGCCCGACGACCCACCACCTGCCGAGACGCAATCATGTCAGAGACCAAAGCCGCTCCAACCATAGATGCCAGCAACCGCACGAGAGATGCCAGCAACCGCACGAGCCCCCTCGACCACACCGAGCTGCTGCTGCTCGACGGCGCCGTGGCCCGCGTGACCGAATCATTCGTCGTGACGCACAAGCTGACGAACTCGCAGCGCGCGATCCTCGAGGAATACGGCGAGGACGTGAAGCTGCTGATGCCGAGATTGTTCGGTCCGGCCCGCGATTTCGCGGAGCAGATCGGAGAGCTGGTGCGGACAGTACTGGCCTCCGCGGCAGGTGCGCGCGAGGGCGCATCGAACAAGTACGCAGCCGCATAAGGCCTGCCGACGAGGGCAGCGGGGGCCGTTCGCGAACGGCCCCCAGAACATCCGGTCGGCGCGCTCACCCCGACCCCGGCGAATTACCAGTTTCATCGCGATCCGCCTGGCGGCCGTTCTCGAACGGCCGCCGCTGCGTAGAACCGCCGGTTTCCTACCCCGATCAATGGACAGCCGCTAGTCGACGAGGGCAGCGGGGGCCGTTCGAGAACGGCCCCCAACCACCAGCCGCGCAAATGCTGGCCGTCGCGACGGCTAACCTCCCTCGCCGCGATTGTTCGTTCCGCTCCGTTCTATTGATGATGATGCCGCGGCCGGCAGCCCTCACCGTTTGGCCCATGCACTTGCCGCGGTTCGACTACTGCCGCTCTGGCGCGTACTTCATCACTTTCTGCACCGCGCATCGTCATCCGCTTCTGGCCGAGGTGGATGCGGGCCGCCTCCGGCTCGCCGCTCCCGGACAGATCGTGGCGGACGCGTGGCCAGACGCCCCCGGATTTTCCCCGGCTCAGTAACTGTCCGGAAAATCGCCCCAGTTCTGTTTGATGGCCTGCGCTCCGCCGTTGATTCCGCCGCGGACCGCAAAGGACGGCGCCCACCACAACACGAGGGTGTTGCGGTCCTGCACTTGACCGCCGATGGTGATCGGACCGTGCGAGTGGAGCTTCACCTGAACGCCGCCTTGTATGTTGCCGCCGACGTTGAGCGCGCTGCAATCCAACACGGTGAGCGTTGATGCGGTGCCCGTGGCGCTGCCGGTGACGTCGGTCCCCAGACTGAAACCTGCTCCCGCAGTAACCTGGACCTGGCTGCCGCCGTCGATCTGATCGTCAATCGAGACACTCGTCGCCGCCGTGAGATCGGCAGTGCTTGCATGGTCGATCTTGCCGCGAATCTCGACGGAGCCCGACGTGCTCCGGAGGGTGGCCTTGCATTGGCTATCGATGTTGCCTTTGACGACCAGGTTCCCGGGCACCGTCTGGTTGAGCGTGCCACCGTTGCACCCGGCAATATCAACTTCCGGCGGTGTCGCCACGACGATAGTAGCCGACGCGACTTGGCCGGCAATGGCCGCGGTTACAGTCGCGGTGCCCGGGGCGACGCCGGTCACCGTGCCCGACGAATTCACCGTCGCAACCGATTGCGCGCTGCTGCCCCAGACCGCGGACAATCCGGTAACGACGTTGCCGGAAGCGTCGTACGCGGTTGCCCGGAGCTGGCCCATGGCGTTCGGCACCACCCGTAAAGTCTCGGGCACGACGACGACCTCGGCGACGGTCACGGCCGAGACGGTGACGACGGCGATGCCCGTCACACCCTCGGCGCTCGCCGCGATCCGTGCACGCCCCGGTGTTACAGCGGTCACGACGCCGCTGGACGAAACGGTCGCGATGGTCGTGTCCTCGCTGGACCAGTACACCTGGTCCATTGTGACCACGCGCCCCCTGGCATCCACGGCCGTGGCGCGAAGGGTCGTCTGCCGAGGGACGAGCAGGGCTATCGCCGAGGGTTGGATGCGGATCGCCGAGACAGTCTGAATGCCGGTCGGGGCCGAACATCCACTGCCACTGATGACCAAGGACGCGACCGCGGCGATCGCGGGCACCCACCGGCAGGTACTGCCCCGATCGACCGCTTTTCGGATGGCCATGGAGACAGACCTCCTCAGTGACAATATCGCTCCCGCAGGAGGCGTTCCAGAGACTGGCCTCACCATCGCACGGGGATGCGCCGTCAGACTCGCAACACCTGCCTGTCGAGTAACCGTGGCGGCGGACCATCACGCTCTCGTAGAGCGGACGGCAAGCGCCCACCTCCCACACCTGGACTCGGCATAGCCTCGAACAACGGCCGGGCGCCACCAATTCGCGAGGCATTTTGACCGAAGTCACGTAACGCAGATGTAGTGGGGTTGCCGTCCGCGGCTCTGGCACCACAGTGCTGCCCGAGTCATATTCGCTCGCCGCCACACCCGTCGGCGCCGGTGCTGCGGCGCCGGTCCACTGATCCTGTTGGAACCGTACCACGACGGCCCTTCGTCCTGAGCGTCCGGGTCGATCCTCCACTGCTGGCTCACCATTCTAGGAGGTACGATGTCTTGCCCGCTCAGTCTCGTTCCCGTCGCGATTGGCTCCGGCCAGGGTCTGGCCGGCGATGACGGTCGCTCCGCCCCCTTTTGCGCACTGCGTATCGGGATCCAGCCACTTCACAGCGGGGGGTGTATCGTGACGTCCGCTCTAGGAATTGTTCGCCGAGTTACGGCCGCGATGGCTGTCCTCGCGGTGACAGGCGCCGGAATGACGGCCGCGGCGCAAGCGCCCGCGGCGGCGCCGGCCACGCCTGCGGCTGCGACGGCCGCGCCGGCTGCCGCGGCCGCGGCGCCCGGATCGATCTGCGGCACTCAGCCGGCCTGTTACGACGCGTCGGATTTCGCCGCGACGATTACCGACTTTCGCACGACAGCGCAGGGCGGCTACAGGATCATCGACGTGACCATGCGGTTCATCAACAAGACCAACACGACGCTGGGGTTGGGCTACGCGAATGGTTCCGGATTGGCGACCGATGACCGCGGCAATCGGTACGCGGTCGGCGGCCCCAACGCGTTCCGCGGTATCGGTGTGGTCAACGGTAATAGTTTCGATCCCAAGTTCTCGGTGCGGCCGGGCGGATACGGCGACGCACGGTTCGAGTTGCTGTTCGCGCCGGGCCAGGCGATCATTGGTTCGACCTTCGAGCTCGATCTCACGGTCAACGAGATCAACACGGTCGAAGGCAATCAGCACACGCTGGGCGGCGAGTTTCCGTTGGAGTTCAAGAGTCTCGTCAACGGATCCACTGGTCCGGCGCCAGGAGCTGTGACGTACGCGTCGTCAGCCGGGCAAGTGGCGCCCGCATCCCCGCCGCCCTGCGGTCCCGCGGGAACGGTGGCGTCCGCGGCTAGCGCCACGAACAACACGGGTGCGCAGAGCGCCGCGAACAGCGCGACGAACGCCGTCAACACCACGGCGAACGCCGTCTCGAGCGTCGGATCGCTCTTCGGCAAGAAGAAGCCGGCCGCGAGCAGCTCGGCTGCGGCGCCGTGCACTCCCGCATCGCCGGCGAACACCACCGCCGCGACTGCGGCGCCCGCGGCGGCCGCGACGAACGGCGCGCCTGGCGCGGCGACGACGGCCGCGGCGAAGACACCGGTGACGGCTCCTCAGACGAGGGCGGCAGCGGCGACGGTGACACCGGTTGCCGCGCCGGCGAAGACAGCGACGCCCGCCACAGCGGCGGCGGCCACGACCAAAGCACCTGCGCCGGCTGCGGCCCCTGCCGCGACGCCCGCGACCCCGAAAGCCACGACTCCGAAACCCACGACACCACCCGCCACAACACCAGCGACGACGACACCGGCGGCCACGAACGGCGCGGTCGTCGCCGCTCCACCCAAGACATCGACGCCATAACATGAACCGCGCATACTTACGACGGACGATCGCCGCGACACTGACGCTCGCAGTCGTCGCGTGCGGAGGACCGAAGGGCACGTACACCGACTCGTCGGGCAGTTTTGTGCTCACGCTCAAAGGGGGGGGCAACGCAAACTTCGCCATTCCGAACAGCGAATCGCCGTGCACCTACGCGATCAAGGGCGACCAGCTCACGCTGAATTGCAAGGATGCGGGTGGGCCAGTGACGCTGACCATGCACGACGACGGCTCGATCTCGGGCCGGGCGGACGGCTTCATGCCCGTATTGCGGAAGAAGTAGGTGTGAGCAAGCAGGTGTGAAGAAGCAGGGGTAGGGAGCGCAGGGCTGGGCGCGTCCCTGCTCTCGGCTACGGCACGCAACTCGATGGGTTGCGTGCCGTATCGCATCATGACCGCAAGATTTTCGGGCCGGCATCTCGGTCAACCTGGCGGCCGTTCTCGAACGGCCGCCGCTGCGTAGGAGCGCCGCTTTCGGGCCACCGATGGACAGCCGTCAGTCGGCGACGGCCGTGGGGGCCGCGGGGCGGCTCGCGGCGTAATTTGGTTCCGCGCCGGTTCCATGGATGATGATGCGACTGCCGGGCCCACTAGTGTCGGCCAAATGCGGTTGCCACGGTTCGACTACCGCCGCTCCGGCGCGTACTTCATCACGTTCTGCACCGCACACCGTGCCCCGCTGTTGGCCGAGTTGGATGCAGGCCAGCTGCGGCTCTCGGCGCCTGGACAAATCGTAGCGGCAGCGTGGCCAATCATTCTGGCACGCCACCCGCACGCCAGGCTGCTCGAATCCGCAGTCATGCCAGATCACGTGCACGCTCTACTGGTACTTGATCCTATTCCGGTTCCGCAGCAGTCCGTCTGCCGGCTCGTCGGGGCGGTCAAGACCTACTCGGCCGCCCGGATCAACCGTCTTCGTGGAACACCAGGATCACCGGTCTGGCAGCCGAGTTTTCATGACTGGATAATCCGATCCCCGAAGACCCTTGCGCGCGTTCGCGAGTACATCGCGAACAACCCGCAACGATGGATCGAGCGGAGGGACGCCCACTCACATTCGGCGAATGAGCGGGGACCCGCGTAGAAGTCGTTGTTTGGGTCAGGCGCACGCCGCCAGTCGGCGAGGGCAGCGGGGGCCGTTCGAGAACGGCCCCCACCGTCCGCCGGGCGTAACCATCCGTCGTGACCGATGGCCGGCAGCGTTCGATGGTGAGAAAAGCCCTCAACCACGGATCCGCAGGAGACTCGAGCGGCAGTCGCTTGAGGAGACCCAAGCGGCGCACTACGTTACACGCCTCTTAGGCCAGGTAGCTCAGTTGGTAGAGCAGCGGACTGAAAATCCGCGTGTCAGAGGTTCGATTCCTCTCCTGGCCACTGTTGGAATCGATTGAAGTACAACAGCTTACCAACACGAACGGGCACCACGAGCGGTGCTCGTTTCGCTAATTATTCCCGAAATATTCCTCAAACGAGGCTATCTGGTCGGTTCGCCTTACCCGACGACTGCGAGAGAGCACGTGACGTGGACTAGCTCTCCAGATAGCGGTCCGGCATCGCGTCGACCAGACGGTAGGGGCGCGGCATGCTGGCTATCGAGAGACTGGAGAAGACGACGTGGATCTCCCGATAGTATGGCCAGAATAGGAGACGGTGCACGAATACGCCATCGTCAACTACGTCGACTTCGTCGTGCAACGCCTCGGTCCTTGGGTCCCGCGCGATGATTGCGAGTGCAGCGCGATCGAGAAGGTCGATGCGGACACCATGGTAAGAAAGAGTGAGATCGAAGTATCCGGTCTCGCGATCCCCGCACCGAAGCCCAATCTTGGCCTCGGACGCGGCCGTGTCGACCTCGACACTCCGGATCAGACCATCATGGAGATTGGTGTCCTGACTGAGTTCGCGGAGTGCCCGCGGTAGATGCGGCAGGATTGCTGCGAGATGCCGGCGGTACGCGTCGACGGTTCGCTCCGCCTCATCGTCGGGCTGCGCTCCGCCATGCCATTCACGCGTCAAGAAGCGCATCGCAGCATTCCCGAATGTCGATCGACGAAAGTCCCAGTGATGCCCAGCGCACAAGAACAAGAATAGGAGCGCGACCGCGCCGGGGCGATACCCAGTGGCGCGAGATTGAGTATCCCATGGCGAGGACTAGGCGCGGGATTGCCTCCCAGCTGCCGCGTCAAACTCCAAGTTCGCCACGCGAATTCCCCAGGAACTCATCTGCTGGCCCAAGGCCCGCCGTTCAAGTCCTCACGAGGCTGTCACCGATTCCTAATCGATGTGCAAGGTGGACCGCATGAACCCGTCCTATCGTGGACCAGTGCCGCCATCTCTGGACGCGGCGCCCACAGGGAGGACAAATGCGCGTACTCGGGGCTTTAGTCGCCGTTGCCGCGCTCGCGTGCAGTGAGTCGGCGACGATCACACCTCCAATGGCAGTAGATGTTAATGTGACCGAACACGACGTTTGGGCGACTGTCATCACCGATCTCTGTTCCCATTTCCGCGAGGGACCGGCGCTGCTGTCGGCAAACCCGCTGCAGGGGTTTCAGGCCTTTCTACAAGAGGAATCGTGGTCCGATTCTCTATGGTTGAAATCGTTCACCGACTCGGTTCCCGGATTGGATCGCGAGATCTTTGCCTCTTTTCATCGTCGCAATGCGGATTCGGGATCAATCGAAACACCTCTGCACCTTGGCGTCCCGTACTTCTGGATCACGCGCGACCAACTGTTGGCGGGGCGGGTCGTCGGTCACCCGAACCATCCGTACGGTGTGGATGACCACCTCATAATCGGACTTTCACACGTGGGATTCACGCGCGACTACCGGTGGGCAATCCTCTATCGGACCTACAGCTGCGGTCCTCTCTGCGGTGCAGGAGAGTTCTTGCTGATGGAACAAAACGGGGACGACATATGGCGCATCCGGCAAGCGCAGGTGGCGTGGGTCTCGTAGCCTGACCCGCCGATCAAGCCATAACGTCCAATAACGAGCCACGACCCGTCAGTTGGCGCCCAGGTCGCCAACTGAGGTCACGGAGACCCGGCGCCCGCCGAACAGTCTCGGACCGGATTGGGGCGTTCCGTCGGAACGAGCGTCTCCCCATATCATCACGAAGTCCGCAACGGGTTTGAATGTGACCTTCCCCCAGCTTGAGGACCAGGAATTATGGGCCGGGTGAAGGGTTGGGCAGCTCTCCCCAAAGTTGGGCCACTAGGCGCGTAGCTTTTGCATCCGGTCTGGGCCTGGGGTGAACACACCGCCGGGGCGGAAGTGCGCCGGTGGCTGGTACGCCAAACTGCGGTGGGGCCGTACGTTATTGTATTCGTCCCGCCATCGGTCCAGCGCGTGCTGCGCGTCGGTGAGACTCACGAAGTAGTGTTGCGATAAGCACTCACGCCGGAGCGAGCCGTTGAACGCTTCGCAAAGGGTATTGTCCCCGGGCTTGCCGGGCCGGCTGAAGTCGAGCCGCACCTGATTCCAGTACGCCCAGTGATCGAGTGTGACCGAGGTGAACTCGGTGCCTTGGTCGCACTGGATGATGCCTGGGAGCCGACGCGCAGCGCCAGCGGCCGCCAGCACTCGCGCCACATCCGTCCCACGGAACTGCCGCTGGGCCACGAGGGCCACGCACTCCCGCCGGAAGAGATCGATCACCGCCAGCACCCGGACACTCGTGCGATCCGCGAGTGTGTCGTGCACGAAATCCATTGCCCACCGCTCGTTCGGTCCCGTCAGCGCCGGCCGCACACTGCGGACGACCCCACTCCGCCGCCGCGCCGGCCGCCGCTGCTTCAACGTCAAGCCCTCTTCGGTGTACAGCCGATACACGCGCTTGCGATTGATGGCCCAGCCCTCGCGCCGCAGCAACACATGCAACCGCAAATACCCGTAGCTCACCCGGCTCTGGGCCAGCTCGCGGAGCCGCTCCCGGAGCGGCGCTTGCGAAGGCCGGCGGCTTCGGTAGGTCATGGTCGAGTGGGCCACGCCCGTCGCTCGGCACGCCCGCCGGACGGAGACCTGGTACGTGGCGATCACCCACCGTACCCAGGTCCGCCGCGCCGCCGGCCCTAGAATTTTTTCGGAGTGACTCCTGCAAGATCGTCTTGTCGAGGCTCAGGTCGGCCACCAGCTGCTTGAGCTTCCGATTCTCGTCCCGCAGGCTCCGGAGCTCCCGCAGCTCCGGCACGCCCAGACCGCCGTATTTCTTCCGCCAGCGATAGAACGTGGTCTCCGTGATCTCGAGCTTTCGGCAGACGTCGCCGACCGGTGTCCCAGCCTCCGCCTGCCGCAGCGCCATCGCGATTTGCTCCTCGCTGAACTTGGTCGTCCGCATCGTCCTGATCTCCCGCTCCGGATTGCCAGAGCTTAGATCAGGCCCACCCCGCTGTCAAAAAGGTGAGCGCCACTGGCCCAAGAATCGGGGAGACGCGCCAACCAAGGTCATTACAGTCATCGGGCATGGTCGTCTGACAGGATATATCCTGGAAACGACCCATGTCCCCCAGCCAGCTAATTCGTGCGGCCTGTATCGGCGCCGTCGTTTGGATACCCTGCCTAGCCCGCGCGCAGTCGGTGCGATATTCGCCAGGCGCGCCGGATACAACGTTGGCGTCCGCTGCTCGTATGGTCCATCCAGTCGGAACCCCATCGTACCGGTACGGCGACTCTACACACAAGTGGATGTATTATGCCCTGGCGTTCGCCAATGCCGGCCCCTATGCGGTCAAAGTCCGGTACACGATCCGAGCGTACCTCCCCGACGGCACTTCTGGTCCGTCGTGCTTTGGCGGGTGGAATGGCGACGAGGACGGGCTACCAGAGGTGCCGGCGGGGGGCCGATCCCTTGCAGTGTGCTGGCCTGGGATCGCAGGGGCGGTCGGAGACAGCCTACGACTCGTCGGCCGTGCCGAGCTTGTAGGAAGCGTCCATCGGCCGCCTGATGCCAATCTCCAGATGACGGATGTGCACGTTAAGCCCGTGCCGACGTATGGGTGGAAGAGTTACACCGCGGATGGAATGCTTGCGGTGCCTCCAGGGCGAGACCGACAGGTGATCGTGCACTTTCGGATGTTGGACGCTACCGGTGAGGAGGTTGCGAGCTGCAACTCCGAGGATGTCATCGTTCAACCGGAGGTGCCCCAGCGAGTTGGGTGCATGAGCACGGGCGTGCCAAGGCTGAGATCGGGGCAACCCCAACCGGTGTCTGCAACAGCAGAAGTCTACAGATCCGAACTGCTGTGGTGGCCTTGACCGGAACCAGTAACAATCCATGGAAGCCTCTGTGAGGCTGAACGCTGCCTGCGGCCGCCGGTGTCGCGTTCCCGAGTTATTCCCCAAAACGAAATGCAACTACCTGAATCACCGCGCTCGAGATGCGACCAACTTCGTCCGCCACCGCTCGCAACGTCGCCGCATTCGCGGCGCTGCGTATTGCTATCGGCATCCTGTTCCTCATCTTCGGCCAGTACAAGGTATTCGGCACAGCCTTCACGCTGGGGGGCGGATTCCAAGGTTGGATCAATCGCTTCATCACCGATGGCGCGGCCTATCCATTCATGGTGCCGGTGCTGCAGCGGTTCGTCCTGCCGCACGGGACAGCTATCGCGTTTCTGGTCGCCTACGGCGAGTTCGCCATCGGGCTGGCTCTCTGTCTTGGCATCCTGACCCGCGTAGCGAGCATCTGCGGGCTGATTTACATGCTGACCCTGCTTCTGTCGTCGAATTACCCAGGAGTCCACGTCGCCGCGTGGCAATACTTCGGCGCATCGCTCGACCACCTGGTCTTCGCTCTGTGCTTCGCGGCGTTCGTGGCCGGCGATCCCGACCAGGCGCTGTCGGTAAGCGCGTACCTTCGCCGCCGGGGCGGCGCTGACCGTCAGTCAGAGTGACCCGGGGCCGCCGTATTGCGGCGAAAGCCGCAATAGCGATCTGCGCGCCTTTCGTTGGTCCTGCGTTCCCGAATTATTCCCCAAAACGAAATGACACTAGCTGAACGGTCGCGCTAGATCCGCAGACTGCCGCAAGGAAATTGCTGTGAGCAGCCGCGTAACTCCCGTACGTACCCGCAACTACCACAAAGTACGCACGCCCGCAGCAATCTCACCCTTCCGGACTGAAAATCCGCGTGTCAGAGGTTCGATTCCTCTCCTGGCCACTGTTGGAACTGACTCAATTACAAGGGAGTAGCAATCGAGACGAGCACCCATGTGGTGCCCAGAGTCTGAAAGAGGCCTGAAGAATTCCCCAAATTCCCGAAACCGCCCGCCTAGTCGCTGCACATGGAATGCGGCGCGGATGCCTGCGAGTCGCCCTGTTATGGGATTGAAGGCGACCGAGGTACTTGCGCCGGGATCTTTCCCTACGCACACATACGCGGCACGGAAGGATACGAACCTTGCGTGATCGCTTCCGCGATGCTCTAGATACGGCCGGGCAGATCGTCTGCTGACCGAGAAGCGCGTCCCGCCGCAGCATCTCCCAGAACTCCGCCCAGGCACGTAACAAACGGCCACACGAAGAGCTGGCCAACCAGACCCCAGCCGCGAAGGTTATGCGCGTAGGCGACGTACGCTCCGAGTGTGGCCGCTAGGACGTATAGCGGTGCCGCTCGAATTGCATGGGGCGCTGGCACCGCCTCGCGTTTGCGGCGAAGTGTCGCGGTGCCAAGAAAAAAGATGATCAGGAATCCACTCAGGAACGTCGGCACGAGGTTAACGGCTATGACTACCCAAATAGGACCTGGGAGCGTGCCAGGAACATGAAAACTGCTGATCAAGGCAATTGCGAAGGATTCCACTACCAGACTCGCGGCCACGAGGACGGGTAGCGCGATCAGGTAGACCGGCCAGACACGGAGTCGAGGCATTGCTGCACACCAGCGGCAGACGCGAGCTGCGCCAGCAAGGCTGGAAAGGGCAATCTGCAACGAATTTTGTAGGTCTGCGGATTCCCGAATTATTCCCCCAACCAAGACCAAACAAGAGGGTGGACGACAGATCCCGATACATCCCAGCGCTGGTCCCACTCCAGAAGCCGCGTCGAATAACGACGCCGCATTCAGATCGCCGCACGATGTTAGCTCCGCCGCGTGCCTCGTTGCCGCAATCGTCGCCAGCGGTTCAGAACGGCAGTCTGCAGTGAGACGGAGGGGATCAGCGCGATATACCGCCGGATTTCCGCATCGCGCACAAATCGGGACAGATCGAGTTCCGGGAGGAACACGTGCTGGCGCCCACGACGTGTTGATATGTACAGCGTGTCGAATAGCGCTTTGGTGGGGGTTGCAAGCTGGAAGTTTGCCAGCCGGCCCCCCGGTTCATATCCCGTTAGCAAGCTAGGCTGCATTCGATGGAAAGTGTAGACACCGACCGGTGAGCGAACGGGAGGGCGCTGTCCCCCGACGACAATCTGGATCGTACGCGGAATTTGGTCGATAAGACCGTGTAGGCTGAGCGCAGACAGCAACGAGACGTATCCAGGTTCCGCATCTTGCCATCCGTTTGTACCGATCGATGCGCCAAGGAGGAACGGCACAACTGCGTAGGGCGAGAAATCCGGATGGTTCGGGCGCGCCCACACGCCCCGTGTTACGTGGACGATTGACTTGCGTTTGACGAGCACGCCGAGTGCCCGCACGACAGCCGATGGATTAATGTGTGTCGCCGCTAGGATGTCTCGGGTAGTGAAGACCGGCGCGCGTCCGAAAGCTGCGCTCAGGAGAACGTCGGCAACCCGCGATCGTTTCTGTGGGAAGCGACGCTTGGCCAATCTCATCGAGTGCCACCGTTGACGTTCGTCCTCGAATCATGATCGCCGCCGGTGGGCTCCGGTCGCATGTCGGCCCTGTACCACGGCAGCTTTGAAGGACCGGAGAGTTGTCTCAGCTGCTCGGCGAGCGCGTACGCACTAAGGCTCAGGTCATCCCAGATTTGACCGGTATCGTACCGCGACCGGTCCGCAGGATCGAGGTAGGCCAAAACCTCATCTCGGTACGCGGCGAACGGAATCTCGAGGGCGCGTGCGGCTGCCTCACGCAGCACGCTAGCCGTCAGGTTCTTCCGGAGAAGCACAGCGTCGGCGGTGTCAAGCCGTACCGCATCCAAGACACCGAGGTCGAAGATGTCGCGCGATTGAATCTCGGTCCGGAGAGCGAGAGCCCCGATCTTTTGCCGGATCGCGGGAAGGCGACCGTAATGGGGAACCATGAGCAGGGGCAGCGCTGGCGTCGCGCCGCGCGCGCGTACTCCGACTGATCGGATGTCCGCCGGCGACCGGTATCCGTCCACGAGGGCAGATGCAACACCCTCGATGATCGCGGTATCAAGAGCTGGCCGAGGCCGAAAAGAGACCTCGATCTTGGTCGGCAAATCGATGCCTCCCGAAGTCACGACTCCAAATTTGTATCGGAGCGTCGTCTCTGTATCCGTGGAAGGCTTGTCGGGCAAACGAATATCGCCACCGCCCAGTTGAACGAAGCGTCGCCGCAAATATGGATCGCGGAGACTCTTTGAGATGGCGGCCTTGGCAGCAGATCGTACATCCGGCGCTGCGTCGAAATCAATGTCCTGCGAATACCGAGGACTGCCGAAGAACAGACGAAGGTTCACCCCGCCTTTGAGGACAAGACGCTGGCCTAGCTGCTGAGTGAGGTGCTCGAGCAGAAGAACGTGAAACACCTCGCGGGCAACGACATCGGACAGCATGAAACATTATATAACCGAATAGACATTAGTTGTCAATTCCGTTATATAACCATACGCGGTCGCACCGCGTGTGCTGTTCGAGGTGCGCAATTCTCAATCGGGGTCTCCGGGTGGTTCACCGCCGCAGGAGGTGTACCCCTTGCGCTCGAGTCGCCACCTTTGTATGATGATCGTCATATGAAGCCCGCTACCTTGAGACGACCCGCCCCCAGCCGCAAGGAAGCCACCCACGACCGGATCGTGGAGACCGCCGCCCGCGCCATCCGGCGCAGCGGCTACGGCGGCGCCGGGGTTGCCGAAGTCATGAAGGAGGCCGGCCTCACGCATGGCGGCTTCTACGCCCACTTCAAGTCCCGCGAGGGGATGCTGGCCGAAGCAGCCGACCGGGCGGGCGCCCACGGAGTCGCCACGCTCGCGCGGGTGGCCGCCGCGGCACCGCCCAAGAAAGAGCTCGAGGCCATGCTTCGAGCCTATCTTTCAAAGGAGCACGTGGAAGGCGTTGAGACGGGGTGCCCAATTGCCGCGCTGGGCTCGGAAATGCCGCGCCAGGCACCCAAGGTGCGGCGGGCCGCCACCCGCCGGATCAAGGAGATGATCGATTTGGTCGCGCGCCAGTCGCCCGACTGGGGACAGCCGGGCGCGCACGAGCGGGCGCTCCTCACCGTGGCCACGGCCCTCGGCGCGTTGGTCCTGGCCCGCGCCGTGGACGACTCCAAGCTCTCGCACGCGCTGCGCGAGGCGGCGCTGAATCACCTCACTCCCACGGGCTGACCCCATGCACCGGTGCCGGGGCCTTCGTTGGCCCGTGAATATGATGCTCATCATATGCGAATAGTGAGTTGGCCTCAACGGGAGGGAAGCACGGTATGTCAAGCAATCAGGGTCAGCAGACTCGGCCCGTAGCGATTGTGACGGGCGCATCAGGAGGGATCGGAGAGGCGACCGTCCGAGCGCTTCACGCCGCAGGCTATCGGGTGTTCGGCACCTATCGGCGGCCTCCGGCGACGAGATCGCCAGGTATCGAGTATGTGGTGTGCGACGTGACCAGTGACGACTCTGTCGAAACCGCCGTGGGTCAAGTGCTGGCGAAGACCGGCCGCATCGATCTCCTGGTCAACAACGCGGGGGTGGGACTGGTCGCAGGGGCTGAGGAGTCGTCGCTGGAGCAGGCGAAGTCCCTCTTCGACGTCAACCTGTTCGGCCTGATTCGCATGACCAAGGCCGTGCTTCCAGCGATGCGCCGACAGCGGGCGGGACGGATCGTCAACATCAGCTCGGTCATGGGTCTCATCCCGGCGCCGTTTATGGCCTTGTACTCAGCCAGCAAGCACGCAGTGGAAGGCTATTCCGAGTCGCTGGACCATGAGATCAGAGACTCAGGGGTCAGAGTGGTGTTAGTCGAGCCCGCCTACACTCGGACTTCTTTCGAGGGCAATGTCTACCAAGCAGACCAGCAGCTCGCCGTTTATCAGTCGGCGCGAACGAACGCCGAGGGAGTCCTGCGGGACGAAATGAAGACTGCCGACACGCCGGAGCTGGTCGCGAGCGCCGTGGTGAGGGGTTCCACCGAGGCCAACCCGCACCGCCGCTACACCGCAGGCCGGACGGCCCGACAGGTCAGTCTGCTTCGGCGCTTCGTTCCCGAGTCGGCGTTCGACAGAAGTCTAAGAAAGCAAATGCGGTTGCCTACATAGATCAGATTGACTGCGGCCACCTCGGGATCTCACCGCGGAAGACGATGTTTCGGGACCACCTGTAGAAAAGAGGGGACGACAATGTTCGGAGCGACACACGGCAAGCCATTGGCGATCGTGTTTCTTCTCGGTGTGGTAACCGTCGGTGCAGGTCGCGGCATGGGCGCTCAAACAGCCGCAGCCTCCAACAGTGCGTCTAATGCTTCTCAGCCCGGAACACAGCAGATCCACTACCACATCAGCCTCGCCAGGCGAGATACGTCGGGAACGTATATCTGGCACGGGCGCGTTGATGGTGCAGTGACTGGCGAAGCCAGGATGGAATTGCGCTTCCCGGACATGCGACCGCAGATCCCGGGAACGTTGCCGTTGGAGACGCATTGGATCGTCACCGCGTCGCCCGCATCGAAATCGTTCGAGGCGAAGCTGAAAGGCACCATCGACTTGGCGTCAGGCAAGACTCATCTCGTCGGAACCATCGTTGGCGGCCCCGGCCCATTGAGCGGTGGTGTAGTGGAAACGAACAGCCAACTGTTCCACCGGGCCCCCAACGGAACGCTGTCCGATAGCGACGGCACCATCACGATTTCCCCTCCGCCGACATAAATTGAGCGCGTTCTCGGCGGCCAAAAATCCGCGTGTCAGAGGTTCGATTCCTCTCCTGGCCATGCCTTGGAACTCGCGGCTACATCACATTACGCCCTCGGCCGCTCGCCTGTCGCTGGCTGAGCGATCAGCCGCTCGAAGCGAGGCTCGCCGTGTAGTGGCGCCCAGATCGGGTCGGCCTTGAGCCACGCGGGCGAGACCAAATACGGCTTGGCCAGCAGCGAGTCGAGCTGCTCGAGGGCGCGGGGATGGTCGCCGACTGCCAGGTGGATCTGGGCCATTACCTGCCGGGCGTACGGGATACGGTATCCGTCCCCTGATGCCAGGATCAGCGCGAGCTCGCGCTCCCCCTCGCGCACTGCGGCCGCGCGTTGCCCCAGGTACGCCAGCGCCAACCCGAGATACAGGTGCCGGTAATTGTCGCCCGGCGTTGCCCGCAACTGTGTCTCCAGTGTGATTCGCGCGGAGTCCGCGTTGCGACGCGCCGGGACCGTGTCGCCTGCCAGCCAATAGAGCTCTGCGCGCACGAACTCCCACTCGCCGCGGTCGTCGTCGAACGCTGCAGGCGAGAGCGTCAGGACCAGATCACGATCCGGCTTGTCCAGCGCCCCAAAGGGATGCGACGCCCAATAGGAGTGATGGTTGCGCGCCACATATACCGCGAGCGTCGCGCGATCGAGCGTGGGCGGGACGTCCCGCAGCGCGGCCCGAGCGCCTGCCAGATCGCCTTCGCCCAGGAAACTCGCCGCGCGATTCACAATGAGAGCCATATCCGACGGATCGATCGTCAGCCCGCGCTCGGCCTCGGCACGGGCTTCCGCGTACCGACGGAGGTAGAGCAATATCACCGTGAGGCGAGCCGCCGCGACCGGTGAACGCGGGTCAAGCGCTGCAGCCTGGCGCGCGTGGCCGAGTCCGGCCTCCCAGTCCCCCTCGGCGGCATCAACTGTTCCCAACGCCCCGAGGGCCAGCGATGACGAAGGGGCAAGTCTAGCCGCGGTCTCGTACGCGACGCGCGTCGCTGCTAGGTCGTCTGCGACCAGAATGTTGTAGACGCCGCGTGCGTAATACCCCTCGCTGGCCGTGGGAGCGAGGGCGACAGCCCGGTCGGCGGCGCGCCGCGCCGCGCCGGCGTCGGCCGGCGTCGGGATGGAGTAGGTGTAGAGCCGCGAGTGGAGCACCGACACGCGCGCCCAAGCCGCGGCGTAGCCCGAGTCGCGAGCCACTGCCTGCTCGGCTGCCACCAACGCGTGCCGGAGTGTCGCGGGGTCCTGCCCTTCGAGCGACATGCTCCGCAAATACGCGTCGTAGGCGGCCAGATTCTGGGTGGGGCGGGCGGCGAGCTTCGTCTCGGTTGGCGCGCTCAGGACCACCCCGAGCTTGTACGCCACGCGCGTGGCTACCGTCGCCTGCACGTCGAAGACATCGGCCAGCGTCGCGTCGTATGACTGCTGCCACTTGGTCACCGGGGGGCGCCCGGACTCGACTTCGATCAGTTCGGGACTGACCCGCACCCGCCGCGTCCCGTTGGCGCTCGTCTCCCACTGAATGTGCCCGGTCAGCAGGTACTGCACACCGAGCTCACGCCCGATCTGATTTTGCGGCTCGGTCGTGTGGCGGTACTGGTTCGAACTGGCTGTCGCGATGAGCCGGAGTCCGCCAAGAGCGGAGAGCTTGCTCCGGATCTCGTCGGTGATCCCCTCGGCGAAGTATGCGTTCGCGGTGTCGCCCTCATTGTCGAACGGCAGCACCGCGAGTCCCACCGGCAGCATCTCTGCACTGCTCGCGTCGTGATGCAAGGCGAAGCGCGCGGCGACAGCCACGAGAAAACCAAAGCCGAGGAGCGCGATGCCGGCCGGTATACGCCGCGCCGCGAATCGAGCCGTCGCCCCTGTCCGCTCGCCCCGGCCAAGAGCCTCGGCGAACGTGGCCGCCGACGGCCACCGGTCGGCCGGCACCCGCGCGAGCGCGCGGCGCAGCACGGCGTCGATTCCCGGCGAGACGCCCGACCGCAGCACTCGCACCGATGGCGCGTCGGTCGTCAGCATCTTCGCTACGATGGCTTGGGCCGAGCTCCCGACGAACGGCGGCTCGCCCGCCAGCATCTCGTAGCACACCGACCCGAGTGCGTACACATCGCTTCGGGCATCGAGCGTGCGCTCCCCCGCCGCCTGCTCGGGACTCATGTACTGCGGCGTTCCCACCGCCAGCCCGGCCTCGGTCAACCCTGTGCCGTCGGTGGCTGCGGTCAGGGGACGGGCGATTCCGAAATCGGCCAGCAACGCGTCGCCCTGCGCGGTCAGCAGGATGTTCTCCGGCTTAACGTCACGGTGGAGTACCCCATGCGCGTGCGCGCACTCGAGCGCGCCCGCCACTTCGCGCGTGATGCGGAGCGCATCGTCGACAGACAACTGCCGCTCGCGCCGCAATCGGTCGCGGAGCGACTCCCCCTCGACGTATGGCATCGTGAACCACAACCGGCCGCCGGCCGTCTCGCCGGAATCGAACACCGAGAGGATGTGCGGATGCTGCAGGCTTGCCGCCAGCTTGATTTCCCGCGCGAACCGCTCCGGGCCGAGCGCGGCGCCCAGATCAGGACGGAGCACCTTGAGCGCGACGATCCGCTCGTGGCGGAAGTCGCGGGCGAGATAGACGGTCGCCATGCCGCCACGCCCGAGTTCCCGCCCGATCGAGTAGCGACCGGCGAGTGAGGTGGCGAGGTCAAGCTCTGGCGGTGTGGTCACCGGCAGCAGGTAGAGGGACCCCGGACCATCAGGAGCGCGTCAAGCATAGGGGCCTACTCTGCACAGAGCTAGCTCCGATCCCATCAACGTGCTGAACGGTCATCCCACAGGAGCCGCGCACGCGATCGGGCCGCTGGTCACCGATGTTCGATCCTCCGTCGAGCGAGACGGCTCATCGAGTGAGGCCGTACGTTCCTCGGTGGCTCACTGCACCGTGAACTCCGTCTGCATCCCGTGCATGAAGTGCGGCTTGTTATCACGCTCGTCGGGGACGAAACAGAGGAGGACGTACTCGCCGGGGCGAAAGTCTCGCGTGAAGAAGCGGCTGGCGAGCGCCTTGGGCTGTGCGCAGCCGCTTAGCATCGTTCATCGGCTTTGACACGTAAAGACGTGCCCCCGAAGAGCCGTGCAGTGACGAATCAGATGTTCGCTGGTGGTTGAGCAGGGCGCGACGCGGAGGGCTCACTGAGCGGCGGGAATGTCGTCTGGGTGCGATTTCGGTGGCCCCTGAAGGGTCGCCAGTTTGCGGTGCCGCTACCCTCTGGCTACGAAATACGGCTCGTCCGGAAGGACGAGGCAACGAGTGCCACACGCGTGGTTGTGGACGCGTACGCATCCGACCCCGTGTGGCGATCCATGATGCCGTCGATTACGAGCCGAATGACCGAGCGCGTCGCGCGCGCTTTCGATTCGAGCGACAGTGGCGTTATCTGCGCGACCCACCGAAGCCAGGTGATCGCGATATCGGGCGTTGCGGAATCCCACTGGACGGGCCAGAACTTCCTTACCGGAATCTGCGTGCTACCGCAACATCAGCGACGCGGAGTGGGCAATTGCCTCCTCGGCGCGTCGCTCACCTGGCTCCGTGACCGGGGACTCGAGGCTGCCCAGGTTGTTACCGAGGAGGGCTCGATCGCGGACGCGAAGGTATATCCGCGGTTTGGGTCCGAGCGGATTCGCGGCGTCGAGTACCCCGACCCGCCGAGAGTTGCTCGGTGACCCGACCGCCGCGCCAAGATTTCAGGCAGGTCGGAGGTTTCCCCAACAGCGTCGCACAAGTGCGTCGAGATCATGCAGCCGGACGGCGGGAAGCCCATGTATGGGGTGTCTCTTACCCCATCCACTTCCCGAACGCTCTGCCCATCTCAGCGGTGCCGCGCAATGAATTGATCCACGGACGCTGGAAGAAACATGTCATCCGCGATTGCGGCGATCTCCTCAGCCTCGCGCCAAGCCGTCGCCAACTCGGCGAGGTCACCCCGCAGTCTCGGGTGCCGCTGGCGGAGGCGCCGAGCTGGCCGGTCCAGGCGAGCCGACCGATGTCCTGCCCGTCCAGCTCGACGTCCGAAAGCCAGGTTCGTTCTCTTTGAGGTGTGCGATCGAGGTCGTGCCTCAGAACATGCCGTTGCTGTTGGCAGATGTCTCAGGTACCTCCTGGATGACATCCCAGTGCTCGACGATCTTGCCATCCTTGAGGCGGAAGAAGTCCATAAACGCTCCCCCCGGGTTTTTTGGATTGCCGGGTTCGAAATCGACATACGAATGGGTTGCGACGAGATCGCCCTCCGCGATGACCCGCTTGATGTCTAGCCTCATGTTCGGGTACCGGTCCCGCAGCAGGTGCACGCCGCGGATGAACTCGTCGGGACCGTCCGCGACTGTCGGGTTGTGCTGTATGTACCCTGGGGCGAGATAATCGGCGGCCGCCTTCTCGGGATCTCCCGCGAACCCCGTCGTGTAGTAATCGACCACGATCCGCTTGTTGTCTGCGAGATCCGTCACGGACCCTCCTGGTCTCGTTGAAGTAGCGCGTTCGTGTCTGGCATGCAGTTCTTCTTTCAATTGGTATGTGGAGCTGGGCCGAAGCGCTCAGGCTTGTCCTGTCAGACTCGCCGGCTATGGTAGCGCAGCGGCCTGTCGGCGGCCCTTATACTCCATGAGCTGCACCGTCACGCCGAACGTCGTCTGTGGCACCGTGAAGATGAAGCGGACCGCATCGGTGTCAGTCTCGCCCTCCAAGGCGACACCTCGGCGTGTCAGTTCGGCCTTGGCGTCGTCGAGGTCGTCGACCTCAATCCCGAAATGACCGATGACCGCGGTCTCGCCATCCGTGAGCCTCGGCATGCCGAAACCCGCATTGCGGACCTCGATCAACTCCAAGGCCGATTTGCCGATCATCAGAACTTGCAAGTCGATGTTGTCGGAGACAAAACGCTCGCCAGTGGCTCTGCCGTCAACGGTGGCGCCCGCACGAGCGACGGCTTCGTCGATATTGCGCACGACGATTCCGACGTGGTCCAATCCAAGTAGCTTCATTGTTAATTCTCCTCTGTCATGTTCAGCCAACGTGAGCACGCTTTTCTCTCGCGGCCGGCCACATCAGCTTCTCCCCTCCCGCGGCGGGAGGGTCAAGAGCGGATTTGCCGCTCGACTCTCCCACAGGGAGAGACTCAGATTGTGGTCGTGAACGCGAAGCCTTCGATCAGCGACGTCTTCCGGGCATGATGTTGATGAACTCGACCCTGTCCATCGGCGACTTCTCCCGGGCCACGCACCTGAGTGCGAAGATGCTTCGTCACTACCACGAGATTGGGCTATTGAAGCCGGCCGACGTGGACCTGAACAGCGGGTACCGGCGCTACGCCGCAGAACAGATCGTCAAGGCGCAGATTATCCGCCGCTTCCGCGACTTGGAGATGCCACTTGAGGACATCCACATTGTCCTTGAGGCGCCCGACGTCGACACCCGCAACCGGGTGATCGCGAACCATCTGGCTCGCCTGGAGTCCGCCCTGGCTCGGACCCAAGAAACAGTCGCATCCCTGCGGGGGCTGCTGGATCGCCCCCAGGACCGCAGCGTGCCGATCGATCACCGTCATGTCGCAGCCACGCCCGCCGCGGTCATCACGGACATTGTTGAAAAATCCGGCGTCGTCGCCTGGTATCGTGGAGCCATGGGCGAAGTGGTTGCCACGCTGGCCGCCCAGGACATCTCCCCGGCAGGGCCCCTCGGGGGCATCTTCGACACGGAGCTCTTCACCGAGGACCGGGGACGGGTCACGATCTTTCTTCCGTGCGATCCGTTGCCACAGCCGGTTGGACGAGTCAGCACCACCGTGATCCCGCCGGCAGAGCTGGCAACGATCGTGCACGTCGGCTCCAACACCGAAGTCGACCGAACGTATGGTACCCTCGCCGCTTACGTGACGCAGCACGCGATTGCGGTCGACGGGCCGATTCGCGAGTATTACCTCGTCGGCCCCGCCGATACCCGAGACGAGTCGTTGTGGCGAACCGAAATTGGCTGGCCGATATTCCAAACCCGGCCCGCGCCATAAGCAAATGCCGTAAATCGGTGTCCGTTTTGGGAGGGTCCCGTCCGGCACGGAGGTCGATCCGTATACCAGCCGGAAGCCTACGCGATAGCGCTCGTGTTCATGCTTGCCAGCATGATGTGCTGGGGATCATGGGCCAACACCATGAAACTGACCCCAGGCTGGCGGTTCCAGTTGTACTACTGGGACTCCGTCCTGGGCGTGCTGCTCACGAGCCTGATCTGGGGTCTGACACTTGGCTCGGCCGGCGGGGGGCCGGTCGAGCCTCCTGCCGTCGCTTGGCCGCGCGGCAATCACACAGTGATCACGAAGCGCTGTGGCCGGCGCACTGCAGCACTCCAAGGTATACGCTCCACGGACCCACGGCCTCCCGGTATTGGTGGGCCATCACCCTCGCGATTTGGTGCAGATGATTCAAGTCGTGCGCCGCCCATGTCGCCAGCAGCTCTGACAGCGTAACGACGCCAAGCGCGGGATGCCGCCCCCGCCGCCCGAGATCCTCGGCCCGCAGATTCAAGGCACGCAGTGCATCCAGGCTGTCTGATCGCACACGGGCAAATTCATCAAGGAGCTGCCCCAGCGACTTGCCTTGACTCTCGCGTACCTGTCCCCAGCGATCAAAGGGCTCGAACGTCCGCGTCTCGCCAAGGTCCAGCACCATTCTCACGCGGGGCATCCAATCCGTGCGATCGCCGTGAATCAGGTGGCCGACGATATCGAACGCGCTCCAGGTATTGTCGCCTTCGTTCCGGGACGTCCACGCGTCGGGTAACTCACGCAGCAGCGTGTCGAGGGTCGCGGGGGTGCGACTGAGAAGCGCTATGGTGTACGGTAAGTGATGCTCCATCGTTCGCCTCAGCGTGTGGACAGGGAGCGGTCACCTCCCAATGCCATCACGTCCCCCACGGTACGCGGCGCCGGCTACCGGCCCGCGAGGAGCGCGACGAACCGCGGTTGACCGTGCAGAGGGTCCAGATCCGAATCGTGCTCCAGCCACTCCCAGTGCCCAAAGCCGTTTTGGATCGCCCGTTCGAGACAGGAAATCGCCTCGTCCGGCTGGCCCGCGTTTGCGTATACGCAGGCGACGTTGTACAGCACCCCGGAGTCGTCCGGATCGAGAATCAAGGTTTGCCGGATGAAATCCAGCGCCCGCGCCACGTTTCCGAGCCGGCAGTGGGCTGATGCGCCAAGCACCAGGGCCCGCGACTCGTCCGGGTTGAGAGCCAGCCGCGCCTCGGACAGCTGCACGCCGCGCCGGTTGGCGGCTTCGGCATCGGCGGAACGGCCCAGTGCCTTGTAGACCTCCGCGAGGAGAATGGGTGACTGGTAGTCCTCCGGGCGCAGGTCTGACGCCTGTTCGAACAGCCTCGCTGCCGCCTCGTACTTCCCCTGCGCCAAACACGCGCGGGCAAAGAAATAGTGGGCCTCGAACAGCTTCGGATTCAACTGGAGCGCTCGCTCGAATTCCGTTTCCGCCTCCTCGTACTGCTTCCGCAACGTGAGCGCGAGTCCGCGAGCCTCGTGCGCCTCGGCAAGCTCGGGATCCAGTGCGAGCGCTCTCCGGCTGTAGCTATCGGCTCCCTCGAGATTCGCCTTGCTGGCGTCCCACCAGGTGTAAAGGGCCGAACAGCAGTCGGCGGCGCCGGCGTGGGCCAGCGCGTAGTCGGGATCGATTTCCATCGCCCGCTCGAACATCCGCCGCGCGTATTCGACTCCTTTCTTGCGCCACTGGTGGAAGTACTGGCGTCCCCGGAGGTAGAAATCGTAGGCCTGGACATTCGCCGTGGGAGCCTTTTCGATGGCGCGCTTTTCCTTCTCGCTGAGGACCACGCGGAGCGCTTTGACGATGTTCTCCGCGATTTCATCCTGAATCGCGAAGACATCCTCCAACTCTCGGTCGTATCGGTCGGACCAGAGCTGGTAGCCGTCGGCGACTTTCACCAGTTGGGCCGAGATCCGGAGCCGATTGCCGGACTTGCGGACGCTCCCTTCGAGCACCGTTCCCGCACCGAGCTGTTCGCCCACTTTGCGCACGTCCTGGTGGCCCTTGAACGCAAAGGCCGAGGAGCGGGACGCCACGTGCAACGCCTCGATCTTGCTCAGCGCGTTGATGATCTCTTCAGCGATCCCCTCACAGAAGTAATCCTGGTCCTTTTGCGGACTCATGTCGGCGAACGGCAACACGGCGATCGACTTCTTCGTGGCCGCGAGCGGGGTGGCCAGCGGCGTGGCGTTCGGCGTAACTACTTTCGGGGACCCGAGGGCGTGCACGAGAAGGCTCGCGGTCTGGAACCGATCGGTCGGGTCCTTGGCCAGGGTCCTCGTGACGACGACGTCGAGCTCGGCCGTAATGATGGAGCGCGCCGCCCGCACGGAAGGCACCGGGTCTGTGAAGCGCTTCATGATGAGAGCCTGCACCGTGGCTCCGGTAAACGGTGCCGAGCCGCTCAGCATCTCGTACATCACGCACCCGAGACTGTAGATATCGCTGCGGCCGTCTGGCTCTCGCTCGCCGGAGGCCTGCTCGGGACTCATGTAGGCGGGAGTCCCCACCGCCATGCCGATCTGGGTGAGGCTCTCACCTCCGGCCGCACTCACCGCCTTGGCGATCCCAAAATCCGAGACGATCGCCTCGCCTTCATGCAGCATCACGTTCTCAGGCTTGATGTCGCGGTGCACCACGCCATGACGGTGCGCGTAGTCGAGCGCCGCGGCAACATCCCGGCCGATCCGCACCGCGTCATCCACTGGGAGCGGCCTTTCACGATTGAGCCGGTCCCGCAGGGACTCGCCCTCGACGAACGGCATGACGTAGTAGAGCAACCCGCCCGCCTGGCCGGAATCGTACAGCGGCAAGATGTGCGGATGTTGGAGCCGCGCGGCGATCTCGATCTCCCTGAGAAATCGCTCCGATCCAAGGGTCGCGGCGAGCTCCGGGTGCAGCACCTTGAGCGCGACCGGACGATGGTGCTTCCTGTCCTGCGCGAGGTAGACGGTCGCCATCCCTCCGCGACCGATCTCCCGATCCAGAGAGTACTGCGTCCCGAGGGTCGTTTGGAGCTGCTCGCGTACGTCCAAAATCGCCACTGGCATGCCACCGAGGCGGAGAGGGCCCAACGTGCCGCGTGGGCCGGTGAGGGTTCAGCAATCTGCACGTTGAGCCGTTGGCAATCCAGCGCCACCCCGAGGCTGGCGGATCGCCAGACCGTGCCCTGGGCCTCGTGCCGTCCGCCCGTCGCCGGTGATCACGCACCTGAGCGGCGCCCCTGTCGCCCGCGCCGGCCTAGTCGAACACGGTCAACGCGATCTTCGCGATCTGTTCCAGCGCACGGCGGTCCGATCGGAGTCTCGCCATCGCGCGCATCCCCTGAATCGTCGCCACGAAATATCGGGCCAGGGCGGTCACATCCTGCTGTGCCGGCAATTCGCCAGTCGACTGCGCGCGACGCAGGGCGTCACCGAAAATCGATTCGACCTGCACCTGATTGTTTCGCAAAAAGCCGGCAATGACTGCATCGCCCGTATCCCGCTCCATGTTGGCGCTCAACAGCAAGCAGCCACGGGCGTGTTGCGCGCGAGACTCGGCACTGAGGCCGAACAGGAGCGTGGCAAACCCGTCTCTCACCGACGGATTCGACTCGAGCACCTCGCGCGTACGCGCGTTGGTTTCATCACGGTAATGGGCCAGCGCCTGCAAGTACAGCGCGCGCTTGTCGCCGAAGGTGTCATAGAGGCTTTGTTTCGCGATTCCCATCTCTCGCAACAACACATCCATCGACGCGTGCTCGTAGCCAAGCCGCCAGAAGACCGTCATGGCTTTCGCCAGCGCCCTCGCCGGATCAAACGCCTTCGCACGCGCCATTGCGGATCCTCCGGTCTAAACCGGACAGTCTTGACACCGGCTATTCCAGACCGTATGGTCTGGAATAAGAGGCGCCCCCACCAAAGGAGATGACCATGATAGCCACGAGGTACCCACGTTTGTCCAGCGCATGGTTGACGATGGTGCTCCTTGTCATGCCCGCGCTGTCGGCAGCACAGGGCGCAGCAGACAGCGATACCCTGAGCTCACGCACGGCGGACGTCGGCGGCGTCACACTCCATTACCTGACGGCCGGTCATGGACCGGCAGTGGTCCTGCTGCACGGCTACGCCCAGACGTCGCGCATGTGGAGGCCGATCATCCCACTGCTCGCCAGGAAATTTACCGTTATTGCACCTGATCTGCCGGGTATTGGGGATTCTGGCATCCCACGGGACGGCCTGGATATGAAGACGGCCGCCATCCGTGTCCACGACCTCGTCAGGTCCCTGGGTATTCAACAGGCGAGAGTCGTCGGTCACGACATCGGGCTCATGGTTGCCTACGCGTACGCTGCCCAGTTTCCAGCCGAAACCGAGAAGCTCGTGCTGATGGATGCGTTCCTTCCGGGTGTGGCCGGGTGGGAGAGGGTGTATAACGACCCGACGAAGTGGCATTTCCGTTTCACCGGTCCGACGCCAGAGGCCTTGGTCCAGGGCCGGGAGCGGACGTACTTCGACTACTTCTGGGACGCTTTTGCTGCGGACAAGACACGCTCGATCCCGGACGCCGATCGGGCGGCCTATGTGGCCGCGTATGCGCGGCCAGGCCGAATGCGCGCGGGATGGGCGTACTTCGAGTCCTTCACAAAGACCGCCGGCGATTTCGCGGATCTCTCTCGGACGAAGTTATCGATGCCAGTCCTGGCCATCGGTGGCCAACGCGCGAACGGGGCTGTGCTCGGGCAACAAGCGCGGATCGTGGCGACGAATGCGACGGTGGTGGTATTGAGCGACACGGGACACTGGGTGCTCGATGAGCGGCCCAAAGAAACAACGGATGCGCTGATGAAGTTCTTGTGACGCTCGCGCATTGCAGTGGCTCGAGGTGCGGGTTGCCGCGCAGCGGAGCGAGATTCGGATCGGTGCGCTCGTCCTCCGGCACTGACGCGCGTGTGGTTGGTGACCGAGAAGTGGGAGTAGGACCTAGCAGCAGATGCCGGCTTCGCCGATCACCGCCGCGGCAGCCACATACCGGGTCAGCGGGCAGGCCTGCGTGGTGCTGACGCGGTCCGGCCCGTATGCTACAGGAGTCCCGTTCGGGTCGCTCGGCGGCACACATAGAGCCGGCCCGACACTCCATAGAGGCGCTATGAGGATGACCGACGAGCAGAAACAGAGATTGGAAGCCAAGTCGACACTTGGACGAACAGTCACTTTCAAGAACAACGGAATCCCGGGCGAACGGAAAGTCGGCAAGATCGTGGACGAGGTTGCCCTGGTCGTGAGCAAGCACAAGCACCTCATTCAGAAGATACTTTTTGCTGAAGGGATAAGCTGGGACGGCAGCCCGCACGGATACCGCACCGGGTACTACACATACTCAACCGGGATGAAGAAAATCGTCTGGGGCCACGACACGCAGTTTCTAACAGGGAACGAGTATCGCGTGTTGCTGGCGAAGGCGAAGGCCAAGGGGTGGGACCTCTTCCAGTAGGCGCTAGCCTGATTCGTTCGGTCTAAGAGGTGAGACGGGCACCCACACCGGTGCCCGTTCTGCCAATCGGCCCTCGCGCCACCGTCCGGACCGTGGCAGCGGTCAACTCATGCTCCGCTGCAACGGCGGCGTCCCGTCCTTGAACAACGCCCGCAACTGGGCCCGCATTTCGGGCGAATCCTTGTGCCCATGCACCGCCACCGCGTGCTGCGCGGCCGCGTCGAGCAACTCTGCCTCCGTATCAGCCGTAATCGCGATGCTGCACTGCTTCTCACTCGGGAACTCCCGGCAATCGATGTACTTCCGCGCCATCGTAACCTCCCGCTCCTGGAGGGTGTGCAAAACCGGACCGACCGTCGTCGCCAACGCTTCCTATTTTACCTACTAGTAGGTTAATTTCAAGAGCAGATGCCACGACCTGCCAAGCGAATCGCACCGCCCGCCCGTACGGCAGCCGCCAACGGCACCGCTCAGGACATTCTCGATGTCGCCGAGCACCTGGCCCAAACCCGCGGCTTCAACGGGTTTAGTTACGCCGACATCGCCGCTCGGCTCGGCGTCACCAAGGCCAGCCTCCACTATCACTTCCCCTCCAAAGCCGGCCTCGGCCGAGCGCTCATCGCGCGCTACCAGACGATCTTCAACGACGCGCTCGGCGCCATTGAACGACAGGCGCGCGACCCCGCGGAGAGGCTGAAGCGCTACGTCGCGTTGTTCGAGGCCGTCATGAGCGATGACCGTATGTGCCTGTGCGGAATGCTCGCCGCGGAATACGCGACGCTGCCGCGGCCAATGCAGAAGCAACTCAAGCTGTTCTTCGACGCCAACGAGCTGTGGCTCACGGGTGTCCTGAACGATGGCTGCCGCGCCGGGGACTTCGGCTTTCGTGAACCCGCCGCCGAGCGCGCGCAGGTCATACTCGGCGCGCTGGAAGGAGCAATGCTCGTCGCCCGATCCTATGGCGATCCACGCCGGTTTCGGTCGGCAGCCGAACATGTCCTCGGCGATCTCCGCAAGATTTGACGAGGAGAGCGATCGCCGCAGGTCTCACACGTGCGCAGTCTGCTCGTCCAACGCTTCCAGCGTCTCGTGATCGAGCACGAGCTTCGCCGCCGCCGTGTTCTCCTCCAGGTGCGCCACGGCCGACGTTCCCGGAATCGGTAGCATGACCGGCGACTTCGCGAGCAGCCACGCAATCGCCACCTGCGCCGGCGTCGCGCGCAGCCGCTCGGCCTCGTGCGCCAACGGGCCGCCGGGTCTCGCAAGATTGCCCGTGGCAAGTGGGAACCACGGAATGAAGCCAAGATTCTCCCGCGTGCAATACTCGAGCACCGGCTCCGACTTCCGGTCGGCGAGATTGTAGCGGTTCTGCACCGAGACGATCGTCGCGATCCGCCGGACTGCTTCGATCTGAGCGACCGTGACCTCCGACAACCCGATGTGCCGGATCTTCCCCTCACGCTGGAGCGCAACCAGCGTCCCGATCTGATCCTCCATCGGCACCTTGGGGTCGATCCGGTGAAGTTGCAGCAGATCGATCCGCTCGAGCCGCAGCCGGCGCAAACTGCCGTTCACCGCCTCGCGGAGATGCACCGGTCGCCCATCCTCGACCCACCGGTCCGGACCAGGCCGCGTAAAGCCAGCCTTGGTCGCGATCACCAGCCCCCGCGGATATGGATACAACGCCTCCGCGATCAGACGCTCGGCCACCTCCGGACCATACGCGTCAGCGGTATCGATCAGATTGATGCCCAGCTCGGCCGCGCGCCGCAACACCGCCAGCGCCTCGGCCCGGCTCGCCGGCTCGCCCCAAATACCCCGGCCCGTAAGCCGCATCGTGCCAAAGCCGAGGCGGTTGACCTTGAGGTCGCCGCCGATGCGGAATGTGGAAGCAGACGCCATACCGACTCCCTCTATTCGAAGTGATGCCTGACGTGACGCGGAGAGGCGCCGCAATCCCCGCGCCAACACTGCGTCGCGCCAGCAGATGCCATACCGACTCCCTCCATTGAAGTGATGCGTGACACCAGGCGCCGCATTTCGTCCGCGGTAGTCCTTGGTAGGGGCCGGTCGCGACCGGCCCCTACGGATGCCGCCGTCACACCGCCCTCATCTCATGCGGCGTTCGCGCCCGTCACGTCGTCCGCTCTCGGCCAACCGCGATCAACACGAATCCCGCGATGATTGCGATGGCGCCGGCGACCGGTGGCACGAAGCCCTTGTCGGACGTCGAAACCTGAACCGGTCCGATATTCGTCGAGTGGCGATCCTTCGTGTAGCTGATTCCGCGCGCGGCCAGAACCAGCACCCCAATGATGACCAGCACGACACCGAGTATTCCCACGGGTCGCATACGCATCTCCTGAGTCAGTAGATAGATCCGCGGCTGAGGAGCCCCACGGATCACATCTGGCAACGCAAGAGGCAAGCCGCGTGACCAAGATGCGCGGCTGGCTCCCGCTAGTGGGCTGCGCCGGCCGTTTCCGGCCGGGACTACTGCTGGAACCCGCGCCCGATCTGTAGAATTACCCCACTCTGCAATCACCATATTCTGTGCCCGAGTCGCGCACGGCGCCGCCCGTGTGACTTCACTGCCGCATAACCGACCACCCCACCGGACAATGCGCACTTCGCTTCTCGCGATTGCTCTCCTGTCGGCCTCCGCACCCGCCGCCTTCAGCCAGACACCCGCCGGCGACTCGGCGAAGAAAAAAACGGCGCCCGAAACCAGTCTGCCGATTCTTCCCACCCGGCACACGCGTTTCACGACGGACGAAGGGACCTGGATGTCGCTCGACGTCTCGCCCGACGGCAAGACGATCGTCTTCGACCTCGTCGGCGATCTCTACACCGTTCCCATTACCGGCGGAGCCGCCACACGCATCACGTCGGGGATGGGATTCGACGGGCAGCCGCGATTCTCCCCGGACGGGAAGTCGATCGTATACGTCACCGACCGCTCAGGCTACGAGAACCTGTGGCTGGTCGATGCCGACGGCCATAACCCGCGCGCACTCACCAAGGACAAGGACGCGCAATACATCTCTCCCACCTGGACACCCGACGGCAAGTATCTCGTCGTCTCCAGGAACAAGACAGGCATCCTCGGCAGCAAGTACGATCTCGTTCTGCTCAACGCCTCGGGCGGCACCGGCATCACTCTGACGACGGCCGCGAAAGACGGCCCGCCGCCACCACCAGGCACTCCGCCCCCCTTTGATAACTATCTGGGTGCCGCCTTCGGCAGCGATGCGCGCTACATCTACGCGTCCGTCAAGCACGGCCGGTTCAAGTACGACCAGATGCTGTCGGATGCCTGGCAGGTCGCGGTGTACGACCGGAACACCGGCAAGACGTTCGTTCGCACGACCAACGTCGGCGGCGGTATGCGGCCCACCGTGAGTCACGATGGCCGGTGGCTCGCGTTCGGCTCGCGGCACGACGGGATCACGGGCCTTCGGCTTCGCGACCTGCTGTCGGGAGACGAGATCTGGCTCGCCAGGACCATCACGCGCGATGACATGGAGTCGCGGTACACACGCGACGTCCTTCCCGGCTTCGCCTTCACCCCCGATTCCAAGTCGCTCGTCATCTCGTACGGCGGCAAGATCTGGAAGGTCGATGTCCCAGCCGGTACCAGCACCGCGATTCCGTTCAAGGCGGACGTCGACATCGAGATGGGCCCGCTCGTGCACTTCCAATATCCGGTCGACGACTCGACGCTCACCGTACGCCAGATCCGCGACGCCCGGCCGTCACCGGACGGCAAGCAACTGGCGTACAGCGCGCTCGACCGCCTCTGGCTGGTCAATCTCGCGGGCTGCTCGGCCGCCGGACCGGCTCCGCTGCCGCCCGCCTGCCGCCCGCACCGCGTGACCGATCAATCGGTCGGCGAATACTCGCCGGCCTGGTCACCCGATGGGCGGTATCTCGCCTGGGTCACGTGGACCGAGGACGGAGGCGACGTCTGGCGGCTGCGCGCCGGCGATCCCAAGGCGCGGCCCGAGAAGATCTCGCGCCGCACGGCGTTCTACGAGAACCTGGTCTACAGCCCCACCGGTACGCGGCTCGTCGCCGCTCGCGGCCCACGCCAGCAACGCACCGAGCGCGAGAACGAGTTCGAGGGGCCCGGCCCGCAAGTGATGGAGCTCGTCTGGATCCCGGCGACCGGCGGGGACGCCACCGTGATCACACCGCTGACGAACTTCGGCCAGCCGCATTTCACGCGCGACACGACACGCGTCTTCTTCAACGACCCATCCGAAGGCCTGGTATCGGTGCGCTGGGATGGCACCGACCGGCGGTCGCACCTCAAGGTCACCGGGTACACCGATCGCGAGTTCGGCGGCGACAAGCCGCAGCCCGACATGGCAGACGAAATCGTGGTCTCACCCGACAGCAGCCAGGCCGTCGCGCTGGTCGACCGCAAGGTCTATCTCGTGGCGCTCCCCATCACCGGCGGCGCGACACCCACGGTCTCCATCTCGAAGTCCGACGAAACGCCGGTTCCGGTGCGCCGCCTCACACGGGTCGGTGGCGATTTCCTCGGATGGTCGCCGGACGGCCAGTCGATCTACTGGTCCCTCGGTCGTTCGTTCTTCACCTACGACCTCACCGCGTCCGCAGCCGCCGTTCGCGACTCGACCCATCGGGCCGACAGTCTCGAGAAGGCCGGCGCCAAACCCGATTCGAACAAAACGGATACGGCGTCGATGCCCCGATACGCGTACACCGCGAAGCGGTTCGATGTGACCATGATCGTGCCCAAGGATCGCCCGGTGGGCAGCGTCGTCCTGTCCGGCGCCCGCATCGTCACGATGAAAGGCGACGAGATCATCCCGCAGGGCGATATCGTCGTGACGAACAACCGCATCGTAGGAGTCGGGCCGTCCGGCAGCGTCACCGTGCCTGCCGGTGCGCGCCGCATCGACGTGAGCGGAAAGACGATCATCCCGGGCTATGTCGATATTCACTCGCATATGTGGCCCACGTGGGGCATCCACAAGACACAGGTCTATGAATACCTGGTCAATCTCGCCTACGGCGTGACCACCACGCGAGATCCGCAGACGTCGACGACCGATGTGCTGACGTACGGTGACCTCGTCGAGACCGGCGAGATGCTGGGTCCCCGCATCTTCACGACTGGCCCTGGCGTGTTCTGGACTGACGAGGTGTCCAGCCTGGCGGACGCGCGCGAGGTGCTGACCCGGTATTCCGATTTCTATCAGACGCACACGCTCAAGCAGTACATGACCGGCGACCGCATCGTGCGGCAGTGGGTCCTGATCGCGGCCCGCGAACAGGGGATCACGCCGACACTCGAGGGCGGCCTGGATTTCCGGAAGAACATGACCGAAGCGATCGATGGCTTCGCCGGGAGCGAGCACGCGTACGCCATCATGCCGCTGTACAACGATATCGTACAATTGGTCGCGTCGAGCGGGATTACGTACACGCCGACGCTGATCGTCGAATACGGCGGCCCCTTTGCGGAGAACTACTGGTTCGAGCACTACGATATCCACGGCGATCCGAAATTGCGGCATTTTACCCCGCACGACGAGATCGATCGCCGCGGGCTCCGGCGCGCGGGATGGTTCGCCGATAGCCAGTACAGCTTCAATCAGGTGGCCGCGGGGGCCGCAAAGATCGTCGCGGCCGGCGGCCACGTCGGCCTGGGCGGACACGGCGAGCTGCAGGGACTCGGCACCCACTTCGAGTTGTGGTCGATCGCGAGTGGAGGCATGCCGCTCCACGACGTCTTGCGCGTGGGGACGATCTTCGGCGCCGAGGCCATTGGCGTCGACAAGGACCTCGGCTCACTGGAACCCGGCAAACTGGCCGACCTCCAGGTGCTGGACAAGAATCCGCTGGACGACATTCGCAACACCAACACGATCGCCTACGTCATGCGAAACGGCCGGCTCTACGACGCCAATACGCTCAAGGAGATCTACCCACGGGAGCGCGAGATTCAGCCGCCATATTGGTGGCGCCCCGCCGAACAGTGACCGTCCTGCCGATACTCTAGGCCGCGGTCCTATGTGACTCCAGCAGCAACGCCCTCGGAATGTCATACCCGGAGACGCTGGTCGAGACAAGGTTCACCGCAGCTTTCTTGATGCCCGTATCGAAAGCCGCGTTGAACGCACGGACAAAGGGATCGTCCGTTCGCAGCACGGTTGTCCGCACGATCTGATCCCAGGTGCTTCTGCTAGTAGTCTTATGGAGCAAGTTGGTAAGTTCGTGCACAGCTTGCGCGCGGGACCATTGATCAAGGCCTTTCGCGCTTACGACCAAATTCCAAGCGGTTTGCGAACCCTGGTCAGAGGCCAGTAGCATGAGCAGCGCAATAGGACCACCTCTGTGCGCTAGGCCGGCCCTGAGCTTTCTCAATTCTCTTACCAGTGCCTCTTGATCCATCGAAATATTCCGTGCCGAGAGTCGCGGATTGCGTTGAGAATATCGAATGTGTCTTGCTGCGAAAACGTGCCGGCCGGTCTGTACCGCTGCTCAGGCGTCCACGGACTTGCAATAGACCAATTGGTGGATAGCTGGCTCCCGGGCAAGAGCTTCCGGCGGAGTCCCGACAGGAACAATAGCTGATCGAAGTCATGAACGGCGAAGACCTGCTTGTACTTGCCGCCATCAGGATAGTCCGCCACGCCCAAGAGTTTACAAATACGCGCCTTCAGGGCCAGCTCAATGACATACCCGCAGAGATACGCTGCGCCATCGAAAAACCCAGCAGAATAGAGAGCCTGTGCCTCCTTCAGGCGCAACTGCGCTAGGTCCTTGAGTTCCGATCTACTCGACAATAGCGCTATCCTCGAGCGCAAGAGCGGAAAAGTGGTGGCCTGACGAGACGGATCGCGTCGAGAGCGAGCTTACTGTAGAATGGCGCGGCACTGCGCCACGAACCGTTTTACCATCGCCTCGGCTAAATGAAAGGCGTCGCGCACACCGTTCGGCCCGGCCGTTGCACGACGCAACGCAGGACACGATCAACGCGGCGACGGATTGAATGCCACGAGGTTCGCGGTCATCATCGTCGCGACTGAATCGCCGGGTGTGCCGGTGGTACAGGTGATGCCTGAATACGTCCCGCCGAGGTCCAGGTGGCCCATTCCGTCGAAGCCGCCCCCGTTGCCCTCGCCTAGCACGAACGTGGCGCTCGCGAAATTGCACGCGGGATAGCTGGCCGCCAGCAGCGTTCCAATGTAGAACAGTGGTTTTCCCGGATCGCCGAACTGCTGCCAGTTGATCACGCTGGCGCTGTAGACCGCCGCGATCGCGCCGGTGCCCGTGAATCCCTGGCCGAGCGTGAAACTGCCGCTGATGTTGCCGTTCGCATCGGGATCACTCATTTGGATGGTGATGGCGGGCGCGATCGGCGAGCTGGCCGAGGGAAGACCCGTCATGCGGTAGGTGAGCGTCCCGGTATACGTGCCGCCGATGGCGAACAGCGCGGGCGCCGTCTGTTGCGTGCTGCACCCGACGCCCGCCAGCGCCACGGCGGCCACCGTGAAGAGCGCACCGGCCTGAATGACAGAGTGCATCGAGACCTCCAGGAGAGTGATCAGCCAGTTGGCGGCTTCGGGGACTGGCACCTCAGCTCGCGGCCTCTGCACCGCCGATCCCGATACCGCAGCACCCGTGCCTTACGAAGGTGGGACCGCGGGGTTCAATTAGGGCCCACGGTTCTACCCCAGAGGCCGGATGACGGCATCGGTTGCGGGCCCAGATGGGCAGTCTCGCATGGCGCGCCGCATCGGGCTGCTGCTGGCTGTGGCCGTCTTCATCAACTACGTGGACCGGGGCAACCTCGCGACCGCCGCCCCGGTCGTGCAGCGCCAGTTCCACCTCTCGGCGTCGCAGATCGGAATACTGTTTTCAGCGTTCTACTGGACCTATGCGATCAGCCAGATCCCGGCTGGCTGGCTGGCCGAGCGATTTCGGGTGGAGCGAGTCGTCGCGGTGGGTTTCGCGATCTGGTCGGTCGCGACGCTGCTGACGGGGATCGCGGGCGGTTTCGTGACGCTGCTGGGTCTGCGGCTGATGCTCGGGCTCGGCGAGAGCGTCGCGTTCCCCTGCAGCTCCAAGATGCTCGCCACGCATGTGGGCATCGAGAAGCGGGGCCGGGCGAATGGGGCAATCGCCGTGGGACTGGCCGCCGGTCCGGCCTTCGGCACGTTCGTCGGCGGAATGATCCTCGCCCGCTTCGGATGGCGCCCGCTCTTTGTCGCACTCGGCGCGCTGTCACTGCTCTGGCTCTGGCCGTGGATCACGGGCCCTGTACGCGATCTGTCGCTCGCCTGCGCGCCGGATCCGGCCCAGAGCCCGCCGTATGCCGAAATCATCCGGCGCCGTGCCGCGGTGGGCGCGGCACTCGGGCACTTCTGCGCCAACTATGCGTTCTACGTCGTCATCAGCTGGCTTCCGCTGTACCTCGTGCAGGAGCGCGGGTTCTCGATCGCGCGCATGGCGGCATTGGGCGGCGCGGTGTACCTGATGCAGGCCGGAGGAGCATTCGCCGCTGGATGGGCTATGGACCGCTGGATTCGCAGCGGCGCCACACCGAATCGGGCGTATAAGACGGTGATGATCGCCAGCCAAACGACGTTCGCCATGTGCCTCGTGGGTGCGGTCTGGGCACCACCACTCGCATCGTCGGTGTGTCTCCTCCTTGCGGGCGCGGCCTTTGGGCCGGCCTCTGCCACGCTGTACGCCGTCGGCCAGACGTTGGCCGGCCCGACCGCGTCCGGCCGCTGGGTGGGATTCCAGAACTGCGTCGGAAATCTGGCTGGCATCGTTGGCCCCGCGATCACCGGCTTCATGGTCGATCGCACGGGACATTTCTATACCGCGTTCGGGCTTGCGATCGCGATCGCTCTTATCGGAGCGGTGTCGTGGATCGTCGTCGTTCCCCGTATCGCGACGCTCGATTGGAAACCGCGACCGCGCATCCCGGCCGGCGTCGTCCCTGAAGCAGCCTGACGGCGCTCCATGACCACTACTTCACATCGACCGTGCGGACGTTGTCCTCCGGGGTCCGGTCGATCAGCTTGTTGTACGGATCGATCCCCGCCTTGACGGGACGCTCGGATACCACGAAGTCCGCCGACATCTGGTTGGCGGTCACGTGGACTTTGCGGACCGCGAGCGGCTTCCCCAGTTTGTTGCCCGGCTCGGGCGCGCCGAACACGCCGGCGTCGATGTAGTCGGCCACCGGGATCTCGGTCTGGTTGCCCAGGCTGTCCGCCCGCAGCTTCTTCGCCGAAAATGCGAGGTGCACGGCGTAGGTGCCGTCGGCGCGTTTGACCGCCGTTGCCGTATCCGCCTTGTTGTCGTACAGCGTGATCGTCTCGAACAGATCATGGATCACGTACTGCAGTGAATCCGGCGTGACGGCGCGGATGTACTGCAGCAGATCCGTCGTCACGGTATACGGGGGGTTCTGGAACCCCTTGTCCTTGAGATACCGGCGCAGCGCCACATTGAGAGAATCCTCGCCGATGTAGTCGCGCAGCGCGTAGAACACCAGCGAACCCTTGTTGTAATGGATGTAGGGCTGGCCTTCCACCAGCATGAGCGGCAGTTCCTTCTTTTTCTCTGCGCTCCGCCCGCGGAGATACATGTCCAGCTCGAAGCGCAGAAACTTCTGGGCGCGCGACGCACCGTACCGCTTCTCCATCACGGTGAGCGCCGAATACTCGGCCAGCGACTCCGTGAGCATCGCCGCGCCCTGTACGTTGGCCGGCACGATCTGATGCGCCCACCACTGGTGGGCCAGCTCGTGCGCCGTCACGAACATCGGCATGTCGAGGTCGTCATCCCGGTCCCGGACCCGGGCGATGAATCCGATACCCTCGGAGAATGGAATGGTATTGGGGAAGGACTCGGCGAATACCTGATACCGGGGGAACTCGATGATGCGGTACTGGCGGAACTGATAGGGGCTGAAGTTCGTGGTGTAGTAGTCCAGCCCGCGTTTGGTGGCGTCGATCATCCGATCGACATCATACTCGTGACCCGCGTGATAGTAGACGTCGATCGCAACGCCCTTGTACTGGTCGTGACGCACCAGGTAGCGAGCCGATTGAATCGAATACAGGGGGAGGATCGGCTTGTCCATGTGGTAGTAGAACACATGGCGCCCGTTTTCCACCGTATCGCGCTGGAGGTACCCCGGTGCGATCGCGATCTGGCCGGGAACGGTGGACACCGCGGCGTCGAAGGAGATCCAGTCTGCATCCATCGACAGCGCGTTGTCCTTTCGCGCCAGCGTATCACCGATCGGATGTGCCCGCGCCTTCGGAGCGAGCTTGTGCTCCTTGCGCTTGTCATCATCCGCCAGCTCGGGGCCGTCGTCGTAGCCCAGGCCAGGAAAATAGTTGTTGTTGAGGAAGGTTCCGTTGTCCACGATGTCGTTGTTCGGATTCGCATTCGGAAAGCCGGCCGGTGAGAAATGGCCGCCGAACGACAGCGTCAGGGAATCGCCCGGCGCGAGCGGAGTCGTGAGCCGGTACAGATACACGCCACGCGCACTGTCGGCGAGCAACACCCGGCTTGGCTTGCTCCACACCAGCGAGTCGGCGTGGTACCCGCCGCCCGCGAACACACCACCGGTGATGTTCGAGCCGAACCCCACGGCGGGCAAGCTGACCAACAGGCTGTCGAGTGGCCGCGCGCGCTTGTTGACGATGCGATAGACGCTCTGCAGAGCGAACTCGCGACGCTCCGGCACGAGGTCGGCCCGGATGCGCACGCCAACGATGCGCGGCTGCGCCAGATCCTTGAAGTGCCGGTAGTCCTTCTCGTACGCCACCTGGCGGTTCTCGATCTCCTTGGTCCCCGCAAACGGATTCAGGACCGCCGTGTTGTAGAAGACGAAACCGCCGCTCGCGATCGCGCCGGCTGCGGTCAGGCCCCCGGCTACCTTGGTGGCGCCCGACTGCCAACGGGCTGCCGCATTCCGCAGGCGCGCGGGCCATCCATCGTCCGCACCCCGCACCCAGAACAGGTACGCCAGCACGAGCAGCACCGCGGCAAGCGCGCAATTGTACATCGTCACCCACGTCATGAATGGCGCGTAGTGCCCGAACCGGTTCATGTCGGAGTAGATGAACGTGGGCGCCTGGCCATACTGGTACAGCACGCGCTCGAACCCCCACGTACCGAGCACCGCCGTCAGCACGTAGAACACGATCATGACGACGTGTCCGACGTACTTGTTGTTCACGAGGGTGTGCACCAGCAATGCGAGCGCCGTGAGTTCGACAGTGGTTGGCCACACCACGCCCAGGAGCGCCTGCAGGTACAGCGGAAACTCGTAGTGGTGATACCCCTTCGCCGTCTGCACGCCCACCGTCGCCAGCATTGCGACCAGGAGCATCACAGCCATCGCGCCGAGAAAACCCAGGATCTTGCCGCCGACCACCACTGACGTCGGGACTGGCAGTGCGTCGGTCGCGCCGTCAGCTCGCAATTGGCGCTCGCGCCACACCAGCTCGCCGGCGTATATCGTCGTCAGAATGATGGTGAACAGGGCCAGACCACCATTGAGAAAGCCGATCATCTCCGCCGTGACTGGCCAGATGGGGGTTCCGTACAGGCGATCGACGTTCCAGGCTCCCAGACTGACGTTGATACTGGCAATGATGGCAATCGCCAGGAATACGGGCTCGCGTACGATCGACGCGAAAAAGAACCGGCACAGACTCATCATCTGCTGGAAACGCGCGCGCGGGTCGAAATGCAAGCGGGCAGGCGGGAGGGTCAAGCTCCCGAATCGGCTCGCCGCCGGGTACGGCATGGAAGCCGGAATCGGGGCCGGCCGCCGGCGTCGGCGCAGCCAGGCGGGCAAGAGCGGCTGCGCTTCAACTTCCAGCCGAACGGCCATGAACGCGATCCCCAAGACGACGGCCGCGAGGCCGATCCAGAGGACGCGGTTCCACAGCAGTGGGCCGGTGAGCGTGATGTCCCGCATGTTCTTGTCAGCCACCGTCCAGTAGCGGGTCACCAAACCGGTCGTGGAGAGGGCGAACGGATCCACGATCGCGCCGAGCAGTCGTTTGTCGAGATCGCGCAGGATGTTCTGCGAAATCGCCCACACGGCGAGGAGCGCGACTCCCTGGACGTAGATCGCCAGCAGATTGCGCGTAATGGCACCAACGGTGAAGAACAGAGCGCTCACAAACAGGATGTTGGGAACGACGATGATGAGGAAGGGTCGGAGATAACTCATCAGCCGGAACTGTTGTAGCCTGTCGTGATCGACCCAGGGCATCCATGTCCCCACCAGAGAACCCAGGGGCAGGGCGAGATAGATCAAAAGCATGACCACACACGCACCGGCAAATCGGCCCGCCAGGTAGCCGTTCCGGGTGACACGCGTGGTGAAGACCAGCTCGTGAGACTTGAGCTGCACGTCGCGGAGGATCGCCGTACCCATCAGGGCCGTCGTGATGGTCTGGCCGATCGCGCATATGACCGCCATCGTCTGCGCCAGAACGATCGGCGCGTTCTTCATCACCTGTCCCTGGTCGTCGAAGATCAGGAAGGCGTCCGAAGCCATCGCGAAAAACGTCATCAGGAACAGCGTGGCGAAGAACAGATACGTGCTCGGCCGGCGCCTATGGTAGTCGAGTTCAAATCGGAAGACGGTCCAGAACACGGCGAAAGCCTCGGATGACGGGAGTGGACAGACCGGCGCGGGAAGGGTCCGTGCGGCGGCCCGGGATCATGGTTAGGCGGTCACGGCCTGGGCGCCCAGACGATGGAAGTACACGTCCTCCAATCCGGCATCGATCGGCGTGAACCCGTTTCCTGGATCGGTGTCGCTGAATACGTGCACCATCGGGGTGCCGGCGACCAGACGGGTCGAGATCACATCGTACTGCGAAGACAACGCGGCGAGATCCGCCCTCGGCACCGCGCGCCGCCACACCCGGCCGCGCAGCTCTTCGATGACCGCCGCGGGATCGCCCGTCAGCACCACCGCGCCCTCATTGATGATCGCCATCCGGTGACACAGCTCACGAACGTCGTCGACGATGTGCGTCGACAGGATGACGATCACGTCCTGGCCGATCTCGCCCAGCAGATTGAGAAACCGGCGACGCTCGGTCGGATCGAGACCCGCGGTCGGCTCATCGACGATCAGCAGCGTCGGGCTCCCGGCTAACGCGATCGCAATCCCGAGACGCTGCTTCATCCCGCCAGAGAATCCGCCGACTTTCTTGCTCCGCACGTCGTACAGATTCGTCTGCTGCAACAACGCCTGCACCAGATCGCGGCGCTCACCTCTCACCGTGACGCCCTTCAGCTCCGCGAAATGATCGAGAACGGTCTCGGCGGACTGGTTGGGATACAGCCCGAACTCCTGCGGCAGATACCCGAGGTGCTTGCGTACCTCGGCCGGCTGCGCCAGCACATCGATGGATCCCAGGCGGATCGCGCCCGAGTCAGGCCGCTGGAGCGTCGCGATCGTGCGCATCAGGGTGGACTTGCCCGCCCCGTTGGGACCGAGCAGCCCGAACATCCCGGGCGCGACGGTCAATGTGACGTCCCGGAGGGCTCGCACGCCATTGTCGTAGGTCTTGGATAGCCCTTCGATCACCAGTTCCACGTTGTTCCCCTGGTCCAGAGTTTTTCGGCAGCCGCCGGCCTCGACACTGCCCTACGCGACCCGATCACAATGCGTTTCAGCGGCGCCGCTCAGGTCCCGGCCCGCCGGGGTTCAACCCCGAGGAACGCGTAAATGTTCTGACCGGGTGCTGCGACACAATAGTTGCCTGCGAACTGGTGGCAGCACCGCCGTTGGACAGCTAGGGCCGGCCCTGGGTGCCTGCCGGCGTGGCGGGCTCCAACTCCGGTCCGGGCGTCAGGTCGCAGAATACGAATCCGTCGCGCTCCACCACCGGGCCAACGACGACGGGCACGGGCCGGGTGAACCCGGGACCGTTGAACACGAAGGTGTGGAACTCACCGTTCTCGCCGCACGGGTCGGCGCCGCCGGGCAGATCGTGCAGCAATTGCGAATCGAACGCGCGCCCGGCGAACGACGGGGCGATCTTCGCAGGCTCCACACACACGAGCACGGCCTCGAACCCGCGGTCGATGAACTCTCTCGCCAGTGCAGGGGTATCGCGCAACCACAGTGGAAAGAGCGCGCGCATGCCGAGTGCGGCGAGCTGCCGCTCCCGGTAGGCACGGATGTCGGACAGAAACAAGTCGCCGAAGGCCACGCGCTTCACGCCAGCCGCGCGAACGGGTGCGAGCGCCGCCGCGAACGCGGCCTCGTAGCTGTCGTTCGAGGCGCGAATCGGGATGCGCGCCTCGATGAGTGGCAGCCCCACTGCGGCCGCCTGGGCCTCGAGCAACGTCCGGCGGACTCCGTGCATGCTGATCCGCTCGTACCCGGTCGTCACGGTCGTGATCAGTCCGCACACACGAACCTCTCCGGCAGCACGCAGCGCGTCGAGCGCCAGCGCGCTGTCCTTGCCTCCGCTCCAGGCGAGAACCACGGGCTCTCTGGAGTCCGCCGGCATCTCCGAAACGAGATCGGCGTTATTGCGATGCAGGGTGATATCCCGGACCCCGCAGAATGCGCCCCGGGCGCTCGTCCGTGATCTTGCTGTCGAGCACCACGAAACGGCCGTTGACAATGACGTCCTTGACGCCCGTCGAATATTTGAGAGGATCGGTGAAGGTCGCGAGGTCCTGGATGGTCGCCGGATCGAAGACCGCGATGTCGGCCATCATCCCCGGCCGCAACACGCCGCGATCCATGATCCCCACCCGGCTCGCCGCGAGTAAAGTCATCTTGCGGACCGCCTCTTCGAGCCGCATGGTGTGCTCCTGGCGCACGTACTTGGCGAGCACACGCGGGAATGTGCCGAACGCGCGAGGATGGGCTTTGGTATGGCTCAGCGGCCCATCCTCGCCCCGTTCCGGAGAATCCGATCCGAACGTCACGATGGGGCTCGAGACCGCGGCCCGGACGTCGGAGTCTGCCATGATGTCGATCACCACCTGGCTCTCGCCGTGGTCAGCGACCGCCACGTCCATGGCAGCGTCTCGCGGGTCCTTTCCCATCGCGCGCCCGATCTCCGCGAACGTCATCCCCTGGTACTTCGCCAGCGCGGGATTCACGACCTCGATGAGTTCCACGCCCGCGCCTCCGCCCGAGCCGCGCCACTCGTTCTCCCACGGAGAGTTCGCCGCATCCATCTCGCGCTTGGCCCGCGCACGCTGGACCGGGTCCGCCAGACGCTCCGCCATCTTGTCCATTCCGCCTTCCAGGACCCACGGCGGAAAGCAGGCGGGGAGATCGTTGGACGCCCGAGTGTAGGGATACACGCTGGCCGCGACGTCGACGCCGCGTACGCGGGCCGCCGCGATCCGCCGGAGCACCTCGGGCATCTTGCCGAAGTTCTCGCGATAGGCGGTCTTGAGATGCCAGATGGTCGCCGAGATGCCGGCTCGCTGCGAGATCGCGAACACCTCGTCCAGCGACGGGAAGATGCGGTCGCCTTCCGAACGTTGGTGCGTGAAATACACACCGCCGTATTGCCGCGCGACGGTCGCCAGGCTGACCAGTTCATCGGTCGAGGCGTATTGGTCGGGGATGTATTGCAGGGCCGAGCTCAGGCCCCACGCGCCGTCCTGCATCGCTTGCGCGACCAGGTCCCGCATCTGATCGAGCTCCGCCGGGGTCGCGGGGCGGTTGGCCTCGCCGATGACGAAGTTGCGGACGCTGCCGGCTCCGACGAAGGTGCCGAGGTTGATGGCGGACTTCGTGCGGTCGAAATGATGGAAGTAGCCGGCCAGCGTATGCCAGTCCAACGTCACCCCGTACTTGGCCGCCTCGTCTGCCCGCTCCTTGAGCATGCGGTCATTGGCGGGCGCGATCGAGCTCCCCTCTCCCGTGATCTCCGTCGTGACGCCCTGCGTGATCTTGCTGGCCGCGCGGTTGTCCACGAGGATGTTGAACTCGGACTGGCCCTGCACATCGATGAACCCCGGCGACGCGACGAGTCCCATCGCATCGGCCCGGGTGGTGGCCGTCGCGTCATGCAGGTCGCCGATCGCGGCGATCCGGTCGCCATTGACTCCGATGTCACCGATGAACCACGGAGCGCCAGTACCGTCGACGATCCGCGCGTGCGTGATGATGACGTCGTAATGGGGATGCTGGGCCTGCGCACTCGCCGCCGCGCTCAGCACGACCAGACCGCACACCAGATTGCGCACCCGATTGCGCACCCGATTGCACACCCGATTGCGCACCGGGCCGCGCGCGACGCGGGACGGCCAGCCGGAAAGGGGCATCGATGATCTCGGAAAAGGGAGTGCGGGAATGTTGGATCGCGACACACGCGCGAACGTCGGCGCCTTGCCGCACGAGCAGGCGATGCGCGCTATCCCACTGGCGCCGCCGGCTTCGCCGGCGTCAACAACTCCCGCCGAGCCGCGGCGGCTGGCACGGCCGCCGCACGATCAGCGAATAGAGTACCGTGCGACGTGCCACTTGCCGTCGGTGTCGTGGACGACGGCGACCGTCTCCACGGCACCAGCCTTGTTGGCGAAGTCGGTCGTGAACTGCATGCCGACGAAGTCGCCCTTGGGACCGCCCCGCACCGTCGCCATGGGCTGCGCCGCCGTCATGGTGCGTTTCAGGACCGCACCCAGCGGCGTGCGGATCTTCGCGAGACCCTGCGCCCACTGAGCCGGCTGCGTGTGCGACCGGAAGGCTGAAGACGCGGTCGCCAGACTCTGGTCGGCGTTCCCGGAGTCGACGAGCGCCAGCCACGCATAGGCGGCTGTATCGGCCTGCGCCGCATGCGGTTCGATGACGTGCGCCCTTTGAGCACGATGCGCCTGCTTGCAGGCCGGCATGCCAATCACCGCAAAGCCGGCAAGCGTGATGCCGATGAGACCCCGAAGAACGCGTGTTTTCATCGGCCGAATTGTAGTGCCTGACGGCCGGTCACGCCAGACGCCGGACGCCGGGCCCCGAAGGACCCGGCCCGCAGGACGCTACTTGGACCAGGGCGGCTTGATGCCGTTCATCCTCGCGTAGGCGATGAGTTGCCCCAGATGCTCGTGCATGTCGGCAGCCATGCCGAGCGACGTCTCGATGATCGTATAGTTCCCGCCGAACAGTTTCCTGGAGCCGACCAGCGCCGCGGGTTCGACGCCGTTCACCGCCGACTGCGCGTACGCAAACCCCTCTTTGAGGTGTTTGAGGACGTCGTCCTTGGTGGACATCTTCTCGAACGCATCCATGGCGGGCTGCCCCTTGGCGATGACCGTCGACCGCGCGGCGCCGAACGCCATCGGCGCGTACACGTAGTACTCGCTCGCGACGTGCATGAACACCTCGCCGACGGACCGCACGCCAGGAGCCGGACGCCACGAGTACTTCTCGGCCGGAATCGCCTCGGCCAGCGCCAGAAACTTGGACTGGAGCGTGTCGAGATCGAGCAGGTACTGCTTGCGGACTTCAACCGCTGACGAGCGATCCGGGACGTCCTGCGCCCGCGCGACACCCGCGAATCCGGATGACCCAGCCGCCATCACCACTACGACGGCACATCGCCGCGCAAACCGTTGCATTGACCGGGATGTCTGCTCCATAGTGCGGTTCCTCAGGGTGGGATCGTGAGACGAACGGCGGGGCTGGACTGGCCCGCCCGTCAATGGGTCGTTGGACACCCGGCCGCCGCCGACCGTTGTCCGCGGCGGCGCGAACCGGTCGCCTCACTCGATCCTGGCCACCCCGTTGCCCGGCACCGGAAACCGGACGAATATCTGCGGGTCGTGGCCCGGGATGATGAGGCCCGGACTCGATGCGATACGGCGCATCCGGTCCTGTGCCTGCAGATTGGACACCGAATCGGCCGGGGAGAACGTCGCTCCGATCGGCGCGTGTTTGGCGAGATTCTCGAACATATACATGTTGTCGGACGCCAGCACCACGACGCCCTTCGCCGTCCGTACCCCGGCATACTGCGATGCGTACGTGTGCCGCCCGCCCGTGTAGACGGTGATCCCCGGTATCACTTCGCGCGCGTCGCCGTCGACGAGCTGGACGCGCCCGGCCCGACGCAACTGCGCCAGCATCTTGGCGTCCACCGTGTCGATTCCTTCGGCGAGCGGCAGACCATCGGCACCGACGTAGTGCTCATACTCGGCTTTCTGAATCCAGATGCGCGCATTGGGAAACAGATCCGCCCCGTCGAGGTGGTCCCAATGCACGTGCGAGATGATGATGTCGGTCACGGCATCGGGAGTCACCCCGGCTTTGGCGATCGCGTCAGAGGGACGTTGATAGTCGAACGGCTTCCACGCCGCGAGAAACTGCGGACGGTAGAATCCGGCGTCGAGCAGCACCGTGTGCCCGGTGTTGCCCTTGAGCACCCCAATGACGAACACCAGGTCGGTCCGGCGCGCCGTGTCGGCGCCCTTGACCAGCTCGGCCACGGGAAACCCATGAAAGCCGGCAAACCGCACCATATCGACTTCGTACGCGGGCGCCGCCTGGGCCGATAGCACCGCTGGAGCCCCGGAAAGGGCGAGCAGCCCGGCCACAACGATGATGCGCCGGGCGACGGCACGGCACGCACCGCCAGGCTCCGTGACGCGGGCAATACTGCGACTGGACACGACAGGACGCTCCGAAAAGGGTGGACGTCCCCGGCGATCAGACGGCCGCGGGAGTTTGACCGGTGGATTCTAGGCCGCTCGGCCCGGCCCCGCCACACAGCCCTGCCACACGCCCTTGCCACACGCCCTTGCTGCGTGTGGCGACTGCGCGTAACCTCAGCCGGCACTCACTCCGTCCAGACCGGGCCAATCTCCCCATGACGTTCCAGCGCAAGCTGCTCCTGGGGTTCTCGCTCATGGCCCTGCCCGCGCTCCTCGTCGCGGGTGAGGCGATCCGCACCAATCTGCTCGAGCGGGCCGCGCTTCGGGCCCTTGGCGAAGACCTCGCCCGGTCGCGCACGTACGGCGAGCTCGAAACCGCGATGTTCAACCAGACCGAAACCGTCTGGCGATACCTGACCGGGATGGATCCGACCGCTCGCCAGGAATTCGATCTCAATGGCGAAGTTATCGACTACTGGCTGCAACGCTGGAGATCCGAGCTGCGCCCCAATGAGATGGGACTCGCCAACGACGTGCGCGACGTGCAGCAGCAGATCCGTCTGGCCTCTGTCCACGTCTTCGCGGTGTACGATTCGGGCCGTCACACAGATGCGTACCGGCTCGCCCAGCAGGACATTCGCGACCGGCTGCTGCCCATCCTGGACAACCTGAACCGCGATATCTACCGGCGGGCGCGCGAGTCGAGTGTGCGCGGCGCGTACGCCAACCTCGCGGCCATCGTCACCGCCGAGAACCGCGCCGTGGTCGCCATTCTCATCCTGGCTCTCGCGACGGCGTTCATCGCGTCGTGGCTCATCTCGCGCAGCCTCGCGCGCCCGATCAGCCAGCTACGCGAAGCAATGGTCGTCGTCGGCACGGGAAGGCTCGACTATCCGATCGAGGTGCGGTCGCCGGACGAGATCGGGGATCTCGCTCGGTCGTTCGCCATCATGACGGAGCACCTCCGCGAGTCACGCGCGGGCGTGGAGCGGCTCAATACCGAGCTCGAGGCCAAGGTCGCACAGCTCGAGCGGACGCAGGCCCAGCTCCTGCAATCGGAGCGGCTGGCGTCGATCGGCGAGATGGCGGCAGCCGTTGCACATGGCATTCGCAATCCGCTGGCAAGTCTCCGCGCCGCCGCACAGCTCGCACTCCGCCAGGCGCACCTCCCGGCCCCGCGTGAACACCTCGCCGTCATCATCGGCGAGGTCGATCGTCTCGACCGGCGCGTCAGCCACTTGCTCAACTTCTCGCGGCCCGCACCCGTACACCCGATACGCGAGAGCGTCGCCCGGTTGGTCGACGATCTCATGCCGCCGTTCACCGAGTTGCTGAAGGAGCGCCACATCGCGCTCGAGGTGCAGATCCGCCCCGGGCTTCCCGATGTCCGCATCGACCCGATGCAAGTGGAACAGGCGCTCGTGGAGGTCGTATCCAACGCGCTCGACGCCATGCCCGGCGGCGGCAAGCTGCGCATCACCGCCTCCGCGGCCGGAACCGGCGACGCGCCGGCCGTCGTGATCGAGATCGCCGATACCGGCGCCGGCATTCCAGAACACGTGATGCCATCGGTGTTCGATCCGTTCTTCACGACGCGCCCCGAAGGCACCGGCCTCGGACTCGCGGTCGCGAAGCGATTCATCGAGCAGAACGGGGGCGCGGTCGCCATCGTGAGCGCACCCGGCGAAGGCACTACTATTCGGCTCCTGCTGCCCGCCGCGGTGGACGACGATGATGCCAACGCGGCGCGTGGTGCCGGCAGTCCGTCATCCGCGAGATCCCCCTGAGCCCGGCCGCATGAGCGCATCCACGGTCCTGATCGTCGATGACGAGCGCACGCTTGCGCGGTCGATCAAGGCGTTTCTGATCGATTCCGGCTACGACGCCGAGGTCGCAGGAAGCGGCGAACAGGCGCTCGAGCAGTTGGAGCGCGTGCGGCCGGATGTGATCTTCGCCGATGTACGCCTGCCCGGGATGAACGGCATCGAACTGCTGCGCCGGATCCGGGAGTTCGATGCGGCCGTTCCGGTCATCATGATGACCGCCTACGGCACGATCGAAGGGGCCGTGGAAGCGGTCAAGCTCGGCGCCTTCGACTACCTGAAGAAGCCGGTCGATCTGGACGAGCTCAAGTTGCTCACTGACCGGGCACGCGAGTCGTCGCGCCTCAAGCAGGAGTTGTCGTACTACAGGCGCCGCGGTACGCCCGAACTCCGCTTCGCGGAGATCGCCGGCCAGTCGCCGGCGATGCAGGCGGTGCTCGATCGCGCCAGGCAAATCGCCGCACTGGATGATGTGCCGCCGGTCCTCATCACCGGGGAAACCGGAACCGGCAAGGGCCTGCTCGCACGCAGCATCCACGCCGCGGGACCACGCTCCACGAGGCCGTTCATTGAGGTGAACTGCACGGCGCTGCCCGGAACGCTGATGGAGGCGGAACTTTTCGGCCACGAACGCGGCGCGTTCACGGACGCGAAGGAATCGAAGATCGGGCTCTTCGAAGCGGCCGAAGGCGGCTACCTCTTCCTCGACGAAGTCGGCGATATCGAGCTGTCGCTGCAAGGGAAGCTGCTGCGCGCGATTGAAGACCGGGTCATCCGCCGCGTGGGCGGAGTCCGTGACCGCAAGATCGACACGCGGATCTTCTCGGCCACCAATCGCGACCTGGAGCGCGAAGCCCAGCGCGGCACGTTTCGGAAAGATCTGTATTTCCGGCTCGCGGTCATCCTGCTCCGGTTGCCACCGCTGCGCGAGCGCGACGACGACGTCTTGCTGTTGGCCGAGCAGTTCCTGCACCAGTTCGGCGCCAAGTACGGCAAGGACGTGCGCGAGATCAGTCCTCGCGCCCGCGAGTCGCTGTTGTCGTATCCCTGGCCCGGCAACGTGCGTGAGCTGAGTCACGTGATCGAGCGCGCCGTGCTCTGGAGTCACGGCCCGGTGCTGGACGCGGACCATCTCTCGCTCAGCGAGCCGGCGGCGATCGGCACCACGGTCACCCAAGTTGACGCGATCCCCCCGGGGCCGAACGGCGGCGCACAGGCTGGCGGCGTCGGCATTCCCTCCGGCGCCGGCGATCTCCCCCAATGGGAGAAAGCGGTGATCGAGCAGGCAATGCGCGACGCGGGCGGCAACCAGACGAAAGCCGCCCAGCGATTGGGCATCAGCCGCGACACCCTCCGCTATCGGTTAAAGAAATTCGGGATCGCAGGATAGACCAAGTTGGGTGGGGGTGGGTTATTTCACCCACTCTTTGGGCAAATGACGCAACGAAATGCGCCGAAGGCGCTCAGGTATGAGGTCGGCAGGCAACGCATAATCCACTAACCAGCAACGAGTTATGCGCACACGAACGTTTGCCGGGACGCTGGCACGGCGGGTGCTTATAGGGCGCACAGCCGGTTGAGCAGTGAGTGTCCATCGGCATTATCGACCCACCCGGGTCCGTCCCTTTCTACGGAGCGCCAGATGTGGACCAAGCCTGAATTCGAAGTCGTAGAAGTCACGATGGAAGTGACTGCCTACGTCGCCCGGCGCTAAGAGCCGGACGGAGTCGGTGAGACAGAGGGGGCCCCGAGACGGGCCCCCTGTTTTTTTCCCCGGGGGAGACCTGCCCGGTGCAGTCACCGGCGTCTCAGACTCCCGGCGTGGCGCTCGTGAGTACTCGCTCCAGCCACGTACGAGCGGCCGCCACCTCACGATCGCTGATCGAGTGACCACCGGGCTCCCACTGGACCGTGACCGCCGCGCCGCAGCGCCGCAGCAGGTCCGCGAGGCGCTCGGTCTCCGCCGGCGGCGCGATCGGATCCGCACGCCCGGCCCCGATGAACACCGGCGTTCCGGCGAGATCTGGTAGGGGATCCGGCTCGAACGGCACCATTGGACTCAGCAGCACCGCGGCGCGCAGCACACCCGGGCGGCGCAGCAGCAGGCTCGCAGCGATGTTGGCGCCATTGGAGAATCCGGCGGCTACGATGCCATCGCGATCCAGGCCATACGTCGCCGCCGCCGCTGCGACGAATTCGGCCAGCTCGGTGGTACGCCGGGCGAGATCCTCCTGATCGAACACGCCTTCCGCGATCCGGCGGAAGAATCGCGGCATCCCGCGCTCCAATACCTGTCCCCGGGGACTCAGGAGTCCCGCACCAAGCACGAGCGCGCGGCCCAACGGGATGAGGTCTTCTTCGTTGCCGCCGGTCCCGTGCAGCAACAACAGCGTGGTGCCGCCGGCATACTCCGAGCCGGGGGCCGGTGGCACGTAGCGGTGCACGAAGCCGAGCGCGTCGCCGCTCACATCTTCGGGGCCTCCGGTCGCGTTGCTGATCGCCATGTCCGCGCCTGGGACCGGGAGATGGATCGGCGGCAATACGGCCTCGATCTGCGACCGGTACGACTCGTATTGGGCTGGGAGCATCAGCCGCTCGCCGAGGTGCTCCCTGGGCTCGTCGATCGCGAAGCCGGGACCGTCGGTGGCGATCTCGAACAACACGCCGCCGGGCTCGTGAAAGTACACCGAATGGAAATAGGTTCGGTCGATCACCGGCGTCGGCGTGGGCCCTGCGGCAATTACTTGCTCGCGCAGCGACAGTTGCGCCGCATCATCTGCTGCGCGGAACGCCACGTGGTGCACGATTCCGGCGCCGCCCGCCCCACGAGGGAATCCGCCGGCGGCCCGCACGTTGACCAGCGTGCTGGCGCCGCCATCGCCGGCCGCATACCGCCGCGTCGTCTGCTCTTCACTCACAGGCCGGAATCCCAGGGTGTCCACGAGCAGCCGCTCCGTCGCGTCATGCTTCTCCTCCCAGAGCGTGACGCTGTGGAATCCGCGGATCGCCTGATCGGCGCCGATGCCCGGAGCACCGGCCCACGCGGGACGCGCCTCCGCACTCGCGTGCGCGACGATCTCGAGCATCATGCCGTCGTGGTCCCGAAACGCGATCACCTGCTCCGCGGCCGCGCCGCTCCCGCGCTTGGCTGGTCCCTCGAACGCAATGCTGTGCCTCACCAGCCGGGCCACCCAGAAGCCGAGCGCCGGCGGCAATACCGCGAACGAGGTCACGGCGACCTGCCCCGTGCTCTGGCGCCCGCGATGCGCGCCCGGCCACGGGAAGAAGGTCATCACGCTGCCCGGCGTGCCCGTCTCGTCGGCAAAGTAGAAATGGTAGGTCTGCGGATCGTCGAAATTGACGGTGCGCTTGACGAAGCGCAGCCCGAGCAGACCCACGTAGAAGTCCAGGTTGCGCTGGGGATCGGCGGCGATCGCCGTGACGTGATGAATGCCGAGGACGCCTGTCATGGGAGCGGGATCAGAGGAGAGCGGCCGTCGGGTAGCCGCGGATGCCACACGACACGCTGGCGAAAGATGAACGCGGACTGCGCTGGGCCGCGAGTGCCGGCGGGCACCGGCCGCGTACCCCTGCCATGGAATTCGCCCTATTATTCACGGTCCAGCACACCAGCGGACCATCCGTCGCGGTGACGGCGAGCAACGAACGCCCAATCCGGAGTACCGATGTCGCAGAAGAAGATCATCGCGGTGGCCGGTGCGACCGGCGCCCAAGGCGGCGGCCTGGTTCGCGCGATCCTGAGTGACAAAAGTGGTGACTACGTCGCTCGAGCGTTGACACGGGATGTGAAATCCCCCAAGGCCAAGGCGCTGGAACGCCTGGGCGCCGAAGTCGTCAGCGCGAACCTCGACGACCGGGACAGCGTCAAGGATGCGTTCCACGGCGCGTACGGCGCCTTCTGCGTGACGTTCTTCTGGGATCACTTCTCCCCCGAAAAGGAAAACGCGCACGCCAAGGCGATGGCCGGCGCCGCCCGGACCGCGGGGGTCCAGCATGTGATCTGGTCCACGCTCGAAGATACGCGCCGCTGGGTGCCCGTCGCTGATACGCGCATGCCGACGCTCATGGGCCGCTACAAGGTGCCGCACTTCGACGCGAAGGGAGAGGCCGATCAGTTCTTCAAGGGTCTTCCGGTCACCAACCTGCTGACCACGTTCTACTGGGACAACCTGATCGGCATGGCACCGAAGAAGGGCCCCGACGGCACGCTGGTGTTCACGCTGCCGATGGGAGACAAGAAGATCGCCGGCATCGTGGCGGAAGACATCGGGAAATGTGCGTACGGGATCTTCAAGCGGGGTCAGGAATTCGTCGGCAAGACGATCGGTATCGCCAGCGAGCTGCTCACCGGCACTCAGATCGCCGCCGCGCTCGCCGCAGCACTCGGCCGCGAGGTGCGCTACAACCCGGTGACGCCGGCCGCGTTCCGCGGATTCGGATTTCCGGGCGCCGCGGATCTCGGCAACATGTTCCAGTTCTACGCCGAGTTCGAGTCGCACTTCGCCGAGACGCGCGACGTCGCTCTGGCGCGCTCGCTCAATCCCTCCCTGCAGACGCTGGCCCAATGGCTCGCCGCCAACGCGAGCCGCATCCCCATCGAATGAGCAGCCGCCGCCGGAACAGCGCGACGATGGCGGCGGCGGGTGCCGCCACGGTCCTGATGACGCTCGCCACGATGGCCGCCACCACGATGGATGGTACCACGATGGCTGGTACCACGATGGCTGGCACCACGATGGCTGGCACCACGCCGCCGCCCCGCGCGCACCAAGGCTGGATCACCACGGCGGACTCGATACGCCTGTACTATCGCGTGATCGGGCACGGCAGCGACACCGTGATCGCCATCCACGGCGGGCCCGGTGTCGATCTCGAAAGCATTGCCGGCGACTTCGTGCCGCTCGCCGAGCATCACGTGGTGATCTTCTACGACCAGCGGGGAACGGGCCGGTCCACGCTTCCCGCCGACACCACGCGGCTCGGCGCAGAACAGCAGATCGCCGACCTCGACGCCGTCCGCCAGTACTTCGGACTGGCTCATGTCACCCTCGTCGCCCACTCATACGGCCCACTGCTCGCGGCGACCTACGCGCTCGCACACCCCGATCCGGTGCGGCGGATGGTGTTCTTCGACCCGGTGCCCCCCCGGCGCGGCGACTTCTGGACGCGCTTCGGCAAAACGATGGCGTCACGCCTCGACAGTACGCAGCAGGCACGTCTCTCCGCCGCGAACCGCCGGCTCGCCGATACGTCCGCCGATGCGCGCCAGGCATGCCACGACCTGTGGGCGATCGCGCTTCGGCCGCGCCTCGCCGAACCGGATCGGACGCTCTCATCGATCCGCTCGGACCTCTGTGCCTCCGATCCGGCCGGCATCCGCTACGGCTTGACCGTCACGAACCGCGTCGTCATGGCGTCGTACGGCGACTGGGACCTGCGCGCTCGACTACGCAACCTCCAGATGCCGGTGCTCGTGGTGCACGGCGAACAGGATGCCATCCCCATGGATCTGGTCGAGGAGTGGACGACGTCACTCCCTCACGCCCAGCTCCTGCGCGTGCCCGGCGCGGCCCACTTCGCCTACGTGGAACAGCCGAAGATCGTCTGGCCCGCCGTCGAGCGCTTCCTGGAATCGTCGTAGCCAGACTGCGACCGGATGCCCCACGCGCTCTCGCTCGACGAAATAGAGGACGCCCGCCGCCGGCTGCGCGGGATCGCGCTCCGCACACCCCTCGTGCGGCTCGCGCTGCCCGGCGCTCAGATGGAGGTCGGCCTCAAGCTCGAAACGCTGCAGCCCATCGGGTCGTTCAAGATCCGCGGGGCTGGCGCGGCAATGACCGCGGCGGCGCCGGAGCTGCTCGCCCGCGGTGTGTATACCGCCAGCGCCGGCAACATGGCGCAAGGTGTGGCGTGGTGCGCTCGCGAGCTCCGCGTGCCCTGCACGGTCATCGTGCCCGGCCACGCGCCGGATGCCAAGATCGCCGCCGTCGAGCGCCTCGGCGCGACGGTCATTCGCGTGCCGTTCGAGCGCTGGTGGCAGGTGCTGGTCGAGCATGCCTATCCAGGCCTCGAGGGCCTGTTCGTTCATCCCGTATCCGATCCCGCCGTCATCACCGGCAATGCGACCGTCGCGCTCGAGATCCTCGAGGATGTGCCGGACGTCGATACGGTCCTCGTGCCTTATGGCGGCGGCGGTCTCTCCTGCGGCATCGCCTTGGGGCTCCGCGCGAGCGGCTCCGCCGCGCGCGTCATCGCCTGCGAGGTCGAGACGGCCGCACCGCTCGCCGCGTCGCTGCGCGCGGGCCATGCGGTCCAGATCGACTACCGCCCGAGTTTTGTCGACGGGATCGGCGGACGGAGCGTACTGGCCGAGATGTGGCCGCTCGCCAGCACGCTCCTGAGTGGCAGTATCGTGAGCAGTGTCGAACAGATTGCGGCGGCTGTGCGCGTCCTGGCCGAGCGAGCACACATTGTCGCGGAGGGCGCCGGTGCCACATCCGTCGCGGCAGCCATGTCCGGAAACGTCACCGGGCGGTCGATCGTATGCGTGGTGTCTGGCGCCAACATCGACATGGCCAAGCTGGCGGCCATTCTCGCGGGCGGCGTGCCCTCGGCCTAGGACGACAAACTCGGACGGCGATCAGTAGCTGTCAGGAGTGGTCATGTGCCCGTCGCCGACGATCACGGTCGTACCACCGACCCGTACGCGCAGCACCTTACCGTCACGTTTTTCCGCCGATGCCAGAATCAGGCTCGGTCGCCCCATCGCGACGCCCTGCTCGATGCGCCAGGCGAATTCCCCCGTCCGCTGCGGCGATGTCTCGGCCAGACTTCCGGCCAGGGCAGCCGCCGCCGATCCCGTGGCGGCATCCTCGGCGATGCCAAGCGACGGCGCGAACATGCGCGCGTAGACGTTCTCGCCGGTCGCCGCGTCGTCCGCGAACAGGAACAGGTTCGACGCCCACGCCCGGCCGAACGCGGCGCTCCAGGCGGAACGATCGAGCACGCTGCGATCGACCATCACCTTGTCAGTCAGCTTGATGAAACAGAACGGCAGTCCGTAGCTCGCGAACCACGTGTCGGTCACCCCGGTGGGCGGAAGGGAGAGCGCCGCAGCGGCATCGGCAGGACGAGGGGCCGACGCGGCACGCTCCCCGGGACCCTCGAGAGAGAAGCGGGTCATCACCGCCTTGCCGTCGAGCTGTACTTCGACCGGCACCGGTCCGATGCCCTCTTCCAGCACGATGGTGGCCTTGCCACCCGGCGTCTCGACCATTCCGAGGCGGGCCAGCACCGCCGCTGTTCCAACGGTGGGATGTCCGGCGAACGGGACCTCCGCGCCCGGCGTGAAGATGCGCACCCGCCGCGCGTGGGCGGGATTCCTGGCCGGTAGTACGAATGTGCTTTCGGCGAAATTGAACTCCCGCGTGAGCGCCTGCATCGCGCGATCCGACATCCCGCGCGCGTCAGGAAACACCGCGAGTTGATTTCCGCCGAACGGATTCGCCGTGAAGACGTCGGCGATCACGAAATGGTGTTCCATCATACGACGGCCTAGACCAGGGTTTGGATCGAGCCGCCGTCGACCTGAATCGCGGTTCCGGTCACAAAGCTGGCTCTGGCAGAAGCGAGGAACGCGACGACCGCCGCCATCTCCCGCGGGTCGCCGGCGCGGCCGAGTGGGATGCCGCTGGCGCGATGCTGGAGGATGTCATCCACGGAGCGTTTCTCGCGCGCGGCTCGCATTGACGCCAGCTCCGTCGCCCGCGCCGTATCGAAATGGCCGGGCAGCACGGTGTTGACCAGCACCCCGTCCTTCGCCACCTCGTTCGACAGCGTCTTGGCGAAGCCGAGGAGTCCGCTGCGCGCCGTGTTGGACAGGATCAGCCCGGGTACGGGCTGCTTCGCGGCCATGGAGGTAAGGAAAATGACTCGTCCCCAATGCCGTGCCCGCATCCCCGGGACGCACGCCTGCGCTAGGTGAATCGACGACAGGAGATTGAGCTCGATCGCAGCCCGGTACTGCGCGTCGGTCGTGGTGTCGAACGTCGTCGATGGCGGCCCGCCCGCGTTCGCGACCAGGATGTCGATCGGACCGAGTGCGGCTTCCGTGGCCCGTACGAACTGCTCCGCGGCGCCGGCGACCGTCACATCGCCGGCGATCGCCAGCGCCCGGCCGCCCGCAGCAACAATCTCGCGCGCATGCTGCTCGAGATCCGCGGCCCGCCGCGCGACCAGCGCGACCGCCGCACCTTCGGCCGCCAGCTCCCGTGCGATGGCGAGTCCAAGCCCCGACGAGGCGCCGGTGACCAGCGCCACTCTCTTCGTGAGTCCGAGGTCCATGAGTCCAGTCCAGGGTCAGCCAACCCATCCCCGGCGCGCCAGTCGAGACGCGTCCGGACAACGGAGAGTAATCTCACGGAGTCAGGGCGACCGCACAAATCGCCCGGCGCGGGGACGGTGCCAACCGGCGCCATCGCGGTGCCGGTCGCGCTGCGTGCCGGCCGGGGCCGGCCGGCGAAGCTTCCGGTCGCTACCGCTGGTTACCCGGCCGAGTCCCGGCGGAAGAGCAACTGGTAGACCAGCGGCTTGGGGAGCCTGTGGCTCGTCACAGTCACCCGGAGGTGCAGGCGAGCGCCGCCATCGCTGAACGAGATCGCGTTCTCCCGGTCCCCGTCGGATGCGGAGATCGTCTCCCGCAGCGTGTCGCCAGCGATCGCGACGTGCGCCTTGTCGGTCTCCTTGGCGAGGGCATTGTACCAGGGCACGACCGCCCCGTCCGACGGCGTCACCACGGGGTCGCCATTGTCGAACGCCACGCTCACAGTGTCCGCCGCCAGCTGCAACCGAACACCGTGGGGGAGAGGATTGACCTTGGTGAGGCGTCCCCTCGCGATGCCACGAATGATGAAGTTCATCGGCGAAACTGTCGTGTTGATCGCCGCCTTGATGTCGTCACTCGAATCCGGCACCAGCGTATAGGAATACGAACCCGCGGCGGGCATTCCCTCAGGCATCCCGGCCGTGGTCGCGTGAGCCGTATCGCCCACCGCGGCCGGCGCCGGGTTCTGCGCCGCACTTTGCCCGGCGGCTACTGACCCCGCCGATATCAGGAAAGAGCCGCTCGCGCACGCCAGGACGCGCAGCGGCGGCATCCCGCGAAGCGACCGCTCAACCAACCGATGGAGCAAACGATGAAGCAACCGGCCCCGAGACCGGCGAAATGGCTGTGTGAACACCCGATGCACGCTCCGTTCAGGTAGCGAACCGGCCAACGAGCCGGCCCTTGCGGAATCCTAGGCCGGCCGCGCCCGTCCCGCGTGGCCCCTGGGGCGGATGACCACGTCCCAGGGGTGAACGACCGTGGGTGTGGTTGCTGAGTGCGGTGGTCCTAGTCCGGTTTCGCTGCGCGCGCGGCCAACCGTTTCGCCACCCGCGAACGGAAACCCTGCGGCACGTCGATGCGCTGGAGCTTCACACGCACGTCGCGGATCACGCTGGCCTCGAATGCGAACTCCGCCGAGCAGAGCGCGCACACCTCGAGGTGATCGCGCACGAGTTTCATCTCGGCTTCCGCCAGTTCGCGGTCGACGTAGTCGTCGAGACGGCGGAACGCGACTTCGCATCCGGCGCGGTCGAGGCCGCGCTTCGGGATCGCGACGCGCACGCGGCTGACGATGCCTTCGTCCTCCGCCACACGCCACAACCGCTGCTGCAGCAGCTTGCGGGCCCGGTGCAACCGGCTCCGCACGGTCCCGGGCGGCACATCGACCATGGCAGCGATCGCTTCATACGACAGGTCTTCGATGAAGTAGAGCCCCGCCACGAGTTGATACTCTTCCGGCAGCTTGCGGAGCGCCGCCTGTACCGCCTCGCGTGAAAGGTTGCTCATGAGACGGCCGGCGGGATCGTCTCCCGCGACCGGCAGGTCCGCCGCTTTGAACGTGTTGTAGAGAAAGAGGTCGGGCGCATCACCCATGTCGACGGTCACGAGCCGCCGCGCGCGAGCCCGCCACGTCATGCGGTGACAGTTGGTCAGAACCCGGAAGAACCACGGCTTGAATGGCGCACCAGCCTGAAACGTCCGAAACCCCTTCCACGCCTGAAACGTCGCGTCCTGGACGAGATCCTCGGCGTCCGCCTGGTTGCGCGTGAGGCTGAGGGCGTACCCGTACGCCTGGCTCAGGACCGGAGCCAGGAGCGTCTCGAAATCCTGCCCGGCAGGCAACCCAGCAGGCAACACGGAATCGGCAGTCATGGCGTCCTGAGTACGGAATGTGCAGCCCGGCCGCGCCGCGGAAGGAACCGGGGAGAGACGTAATACCGCGATGCGGCAGACGTCAACTTGCACACTGCCGGTGCCGCCCGCACCTTCACCCCATGAGCGACTCCAGCGAGGCGTGGCACCGGGTGGCCACAGGCGACGAGTTGCGGGCGGCGGCGCCGGTTGCCGTGACGGCCGGGAGCCACCAGGTCGCGATCTTCCTGTACGACGGTCGGCTGCGCGCCATCTCCAATCGCTGCAACCACCGAGGGGGCCCGCTCGCCGAAGGCCGGCTGCACGGCGAGTTCGTGATGTGCCCGTGGCATGCGTGGGAGTACAGCGTGATCACGGGACGAGGCCCGCAGGGATACGACGAGGAGCAGGTGCCGGTGTTCTCGGTCGAGGAGCGGCCTGACGGCGTGTACGTCCGCACACCGCCCGCGATGCCGCGACACCTCATCCCGCACAAGAGATCGCTTCTGCTCGATGAGCATCCCAAGCCACCGGGGGCGCCGGTTCGCGTGCTCGGATTGTCCACCACCGGCATGGATGATGGCAATCCGCGTTATTCCACTTCCGACGCGCTGCTGGATGAGGCACTCTCGCACGCCGCGGCGGCCGGCGCCGACACGCAGTGCCTCCGTCTGCGCGAGCTCGCGTTCCGGCACTGCGAAGGGAATTACTCGAAAGCCGCCCGCGCCTGCACGTGGCCCTGCGCGATTACGGAGCGCGACCCGGCCGACCAGCTCACACCAGTCTACGAAGGCCTCGTGCACTGGGCCGATGTCGTGCTCATCGCGACGCCGATCCGCTGGGGGAATGCCTCATCGCTGTACTTCAAGATGGCGGAACGATTGAACTGCGTGCAGAACCAGGTGACGATCAACAATCGCGTCCTGATCCACCACAAAGTCGCCGCGTTCATCATCACGGGTGGCCAGGACAACATCCAGGCGGTCGCCGGATCGATGCTGACGTTCTGGTCGGAGCTGGGCTTTGTGTTCCCGCCGTTCCCGTTCATCGCGCATTCGCGCGGTTGGGATGCCGAGGATATGCAGAACAACGTCAAGGTGGTGAAGATGAGCGAAGGGCTGAGGGAAGCGGCGCACGAGCTGGTAGCCCGCGGCATCGCCACGTGGCGGATGGTCGATGCCACTCGGGGCTCCAAGATGGAACCGATGGAACGCGCCGGCCGCAAAGCCAATCCGGTGGCCGACAGCATGGCAATGCACGATGGCTGATTCCCGCGCCGGCAGTGCGCCCGGCAGTGCGCCCGGCAGTGCGCCCGGCATTACGCCGGATGCGTCAGGTAGCGCCGCCGCTCGTCTCGAAACGGGTCACGCCTACGAGCGCGCGCTCTTCGCCGGGCGCATGGATGAGTTGGGCGAGTACCTGACCGACGACGTGAGCTACTGGGTGGCCGGCGCGCCGCCGATCGGCGGCCTGTGGCGCGGCCGCGAGGCTGTCGTCGGGGCCTTCGCGAATCGCGAGTTCGGCCTCGGCGCTGCCGACTGGGGCTACGAGGAATTGAGACGCGACTGGTCGGCGCCGGGTGATGACCGTGTCGTCGTCGAGATCCACGAGAAGAGTTGGCTCAAGTCCGACCCCTCCGATGTGATCGACCAGCGCACGTACTGCGTCCTGCGCTTTCGCGACGGCCGGATCGCGGCGATCGAGGACTACACCGACGCGCATCTTTATGAGGAGTTCGCGGAGCGGCACCGGGCGGACCTCCCCAGATTCCGGGGCTACTGAAGGCCCCAGAGACAGCAGAACTCACACGGCGCGACGGAGCCTGGGAACCGGCACGGTGACAGCGGCATATTTGGTGACGCCGGCGGACTCGATCCCAGAGAGCCAGCCGGCGGCACCGCAAGAAGCCGCCTCATCAGGAGAATTTCCATGATCCGTATCATCTCGCTGCTCGCGGCCACCACACTGACTGCCGGCGGTGGGTTGGCCCTCGTCGCGACTCGCTCGCATTCGGCAGCACCGCCGGCGCACTTGGGCGCGCACACCGCGGCGCCGCTCAAGGACGAAGGCCCATTCCCCGGTTTCGATGGCAACACTGGCTGGATCAACTCGCCGGCGCTCACGGCGGCGGGGCTGCGCGGCCACGTGGTGGTCGTGGATTTCTGGGCGTTCTCGTGCAGCAATTGCCTCGCCGCCTTGCCGCACGTCAAGGCGCTCGAAGCCAAGTTCCGCGATCGCGGCGTGGTCGTCGTCGGCGTGCATACGCCGGAGCTGGAGCACGAGCGCGTCGAATCCAACCTGCGCAATGCCGTCCACGAGCTCGGCGTTGTCTACCCGGTCGCCATCGATGGCAACAACCGGATCTGGAATGCGTTCAGCAACGAGTACTGGCCGGCCATCTACATCGTGGATACGCATGGCCGGATTCGCTATCACTTCTTCGGCGAGGGCGCGTACGACCAGGAAGAACAAGTCGTCGCGACGCTGCTCGATGAAGCCGCGCACGAACACACTGCCGCCGCCCGCCCCGTTGGCAATGCTCACGACTTCTCCGCGTGGCGCAAGCCCGCCGATGCGGAGCTGAAGCAGCGCCTGACTCCGATCCAGTATTCGGTCACGCAGCACGACGACACCGAACTACCCTTTCGCAACCAGTACTGGGACAACCACGAGCCGGGCATCTACGTCGATGTGGTGTCCGGCGAACCACTCTTCAGCTCTCTCGACAAGTTCGAGTCGGGGACCGGATGGCCCAGTTTCACGAAACCGCTCGTGCCGGCCAATGTCGTGACGCGCACCGACAACTCGATCGGCATGGATCGCACCGAAGTTCGCTCGGCGCACGCGGACTCACACCTCGGCCACGTCTTCGATGATGGCCCCGAGCCAACTGGACTGCGCTACTGCATGAACTCGGCAGCCATGCGCTTTATCCCGGCGAACCAGCTCGCCGCGGAAGGCTACGGCGAATATGGACGGTTGTTCGCAGAGGCGGCGAAGTGACCTGCTTCTCCAGTGCTTTGCTCCAACGGTGTTCAGAGCCGTTCTACTGGCCCTCGTCTCCCTCAAACGCTTCCCGCACGATGGCCTCGATCGACGCCACCTCATCGTCGGCCAGCTTTGCGAATTCGCCCTCGCGCCGCTTGCGGCCCAGCCTGCCTTCGTTCAGGCGGATGAACCTGACCAGGTTCTCCGCCATCCTGTCCGGCATCTCGACCGCGTTCATAATGCGCCGCATCGCCTCGTCGTTTCGGCGGAGGAAGTTGATCTCCCGCGGCAGGTCCTTGTCGACCGCCTGCGCGACGCAGGCATAGAGAAACTCCGCCGCCCCTGTGCAGTCGAAATAACGGTAAAGGTCGGCCGTGTCGTTCTGCACCTCGACATTCCGCTCGGGCGTCGGCCGCCATTCGATGTAGTCCATCAGCGGACCCGAATGCGCACGCAGCGTGTCGCGGTAGGTGTCGATGCGGTCGAGCATCACGGGCGAGACCGGGAACACCATCCCCGGCGGCGTGAATTTCCGCTCCGCCAGGACGTGATGAATCAGGCAGCGATGCAGCCGCCCGTTGCCGTCCTGGAACGGGTGGATGTAGACGAAGCCGAACGCGGTCGCGGCCGCCTGGAGCACGGAGTCGAGTTCTCCGCCGTGCATGCGCTCGTTCGCGGCGATCATTCCGGCCATCAGCGTCTGCAAATCCTGCGGGCGCGCGCCGACGAATTCCGGCAGCGGATCGCCTTCGTGATCGCGCTCCCCCACGAAGACACCGTCTAGGCGCAGGCCTGCCCTCGTAAAGCGCGTGTCCTCGATAAGCACGGCGTGTAGACGCACGATTTCATCGAGCGTCAGCTTTTTCTTTCCGGCCTGCAGCACGGCTCGGCCCCACCGCTCAAGGCGGTTGCGCGGCGGATTCTCGCCCTCGATCTCAAAGCTGGCGCGGCTGTCCGCAAGCAAGAGAAAGCTCGCCGCGCGCGCAACGACGTTCGCGCCGGTGCGTCCGATGATGTCCTTCGCCTTCGCCCCAAGCGCGCGCGCGCCGAAATCGGTCAGCGCTTTTGTCTTACGAATGATTGGACAGAAATCACGATTCCCGAGCAGGTTGTCGCGCACTTTGTGGCGGCGGGAGAGAAGCGGCGCCGCCGTGAAGTAACGGCTGCCATCGAGCAGATCGGTAAAACCCGCCTTCGCGTGGGGAACGTCGAGCGTCCGGCCGGTCAGGAATTCATAGTGGAACCAGGCGCGCCGGTTGGGGACGCCGGTTGGAGCGCTGCGGACGAAGGCGGCGACGGTGTCCGCCGGTACGGCTTCGAACAGCCGTTTCAGGACGAGCAAGTCGACGTCCTCATGGCGCAGCGCAAAGCTCAGCTGGTCGCCGAAGGTTTCGCCGGGCCAATACCGCTTGTCGAAGACGGTCCAGCCCTCCTCCTCCCGGCGGCTCGCCTTCACGTGCTGTCCGGAGACGGCGCTTGGGCGGCGGATGGGCGCCCGGACGCCAAAAGTGTGGACGAGGAAAGCCCACCCCGCCAGCCTTGTGTCCGGCGGGACCGTCTTCTCCTGAAAGGTTCCGGCGCGATCAACCATTATGGGATTGGTTTTCAGGAGCCTCCCGTCGAAAACTCCTAATTTTGGTCGAAAAGAAGCTCTAATTTCCACTCCTGGTCGACAATCAAGGTATCAGAGTCGAAGTCGAAAACAAATACTCTCGGTCGAAGACCGCTGATAACCTGCCATCAGGGTCGAAGATCGACTCCGAAAGCCTTCGAGGCGGCCAAACTACCAGTTTCTGCGGGGGCGTCGCGGATGTATGGCGAGTACGCGCACCTGATCGCCACCGCGGTGAGTACGACGAACCAGTGATCCGGTGCGGACCCGCGAGGAGCCCGCAGCACCAGCCGCCCTAGTGGCCGAAGATCACGGTGTAATCGTGGATGCTGCTTCGCCGGGCCACGGGGAAATGCCAGACGAACACGCGATGGACGATGCAGGATTCCACCTCCGTCGGGACCGCCGCGGTCCAGCTCCGGTCGACGACTGTCGCGCGCATGACTTCGCCCGAGTCGCTGAGCGAGATGCGGACGGTCACGCGGCCACGCAGCGCCGGATTGGCGCTGAGCCCATACTGGGCATAGCACCCCGTCATCGTCGATTCGCGGCGATGCACTTCCGTCGTGAACTCATCGTCGGACAATCCGCCATCCGACAGCGCTCCGGAATCAGATAGCGCACGCGCCGGAGGCGGAGTTGGCGCGGCCGCCACCGTCTTTGGTGCAACCGGCGCCGGAGCGGGCGCCGCAGGTGGCGTGGCCGACGGGGGCGGCACAGCCGGCGCAGGCGCGGCTGGCACCGGCGCCGGTGTTGCGGACGCCGGTGCCGCTGGCGTGGACGGAATGATGGGTGTCGTCGTCGCCACGATTGCGACCGTTGCCGGCGGCGGCGCCGAACGGACACTCACCACGGTCGTGCCCGCGCTTGGCGGAGCCGCGTGCGAGGGGGACGCCGCGTATGCCCTGACGCGCACCTTGGCAGGTGCCGGCAGCGGACGCAGGGCCAGGTTCACGGCCGGTGCGGTCGCGACGGGCGCGGCGAGGCTCGCAAGCGCGATCGGGCCGGCGGCGGGCACCACCGGTATCGGAGGTGCGGCCGATGAGGAATCCGCGGGCGCCGGTGCGGGCTCCGCCACCGCCAACGGCACCTGCTGCGCCGGCATGCTGGCGGCAGCGAGCGATGCCGCTCTGGCCGTGCTGTCGGCAGCGCGGTTCGCCGCCATCTCGCGTGCCGCCTGGGCGGCTTCGCGCACCGCTTGCGCCAGTGATCCGAGGTTTGGAGCGAGGAACGTCGTCGTCACGCCGCCGGGCCCGAGTGCGCCGATCTTGACGGTGAGCGACGGTGGATCGGTTCCCGGCCGCGACAGCAGGACGAAGTCGCCGAGCGCGAGGTTGTCGCGCGTCGATGTCGTGTCGGGCCGGTCTCGCCGCGCCGCCATGATCCGCAGGCTGTCGGCCGTCAGGGGCTCCGCCAGCGCCGCCCACTTGTCGGCTTCGTCCGTCGTCAGCGCGACGGGCTGCGCAAACGCATTACGATAATTCACGGATGCGTACACGAGGACCGTGCCTGCATCGGTCGCACGGATCCATACGTACGCATTCGAGTTATGGAACATGGCCATCTCGCGCATGTCGGTCACGCGCGATGACGCACCGGCGAGTTCCGCCTGTGACATGGCCACGCCGGGCTGCGAAATCAGGGCCCCGGCGGCGAGCGCGATGGCCAACGCTACCCGGACGATCAGCCGCCCGGGAGCTGCGCTCTGCGGCCGGCCGGCCAGGCGCGCTGGCGCTTTCGAATTCAGTCCGAGACAGTGCACACTGGCTGACGCACGGCGAATCCCGCGGGTCACGTCATCCAGCCCCCCTGGCCGGAGCACCGGCCAGAGGTCCGGTCAGGTACGCGGGCTGGCAGAATGTGCATGGCGCCACATGGCACCCACGAACGACCCGCGAGTGACAATCTGCGCCGCGGACCGCTCGAGCACACCCCACGGTCCGGCGACCGGCGGCGACGTGGACCACGGGTAAACCGGCGTGCGCGGTACCGCCAGCACATCGCCGCGCCACCGCGAGAGTACCGCGAATCCGAGTCTGTAGCCTGCCGCACGCGCCAGCTCACGCTCTCGGGGTCCCGCCGCCCCATATGGATACGCTATGGCCTGGACCGGCGCGCCGAGTACCATCTCCAGCATCGTGCGCGACCGCGTGAGTTCCAACGCGGCCTGATCCGCCTCGAGCCACGACAGCCGCGGGTGCGTCGCGGTATGCGAGATGAACTCGATGCCGCGCCCATGCCATCGCGCGATGTCGCGCCACGCGAGATGCGCGAACCGCCGGCCACCGATGGCCACGTCCCATCGGTTGAGCCGGCCCGCGTACTCAGTGATCACGGCGCACGCCGCCGTGAAACCGGCATCCGCCAGCGCCGGAAAGGCGTAGTCCCTGAGTCCGCGGTAGGCATCATCGAATGTGATCGCGACCTCACGCGGTCCCGCCGCCCGCGTCCCCGCCAATACTGCCGCCAGCTCGTTCAGCGTCAGTGTTCGCCAGCCGCCAACGGCCAACGCTTCGATCTGTCCGGCGAAGCGCCGCGGGGAGAGCCGCGTGACGCCGAACTCGTTCCGGCACTCGACCTTGTGATAAACCAGGACGGGCGGGACCGGCCGGCCCGCGGCACTGTGGGCGGACGCACCGGCCTTCTTCGGCGCACCATTGTGTCGTGCACCGCTGTGCGCGTCGTCTGCACGCGACTGTGGTATCAGCACGTCCCGAAACGTCACGTCGCCGGTCGCCCCTTTGTCGCCCGTTCAATGCCCGGGCGACGCTCAGAATTGCGTCTGTGGCCGCCGATTGATGCCCGTGCAGCGATCAGAATTCGTCTGTGGCCGCCGATTGATGCCCGCGCAGCGATCAGAATTCGTCCCTGGTAGGGGCCGGTCGCGACCGGCCCGCCCAAGCCAGCCCACACACCGTATCAGAGGCTGTATAATGTTGGACCTCCTGCACGGGCCCCGCGCCTGGAGATCCGCCACTTTCCTGTCGGCCGAGGAAATCAGATGTCCCAGATTGTGAGCAATTCCCGCCCCGCGGTCAATGCCCGCCGTGTTCGCAAGGCCGGCCGGAGTCCGGCGGGACGGCGCACCCTGATCATCCTCGCTGCCACCGTGCTGGTCGCGGCCCCGCTCCCCGTGCGCGCGCAATCCGCATCCTCGGCCGCCGCTCTCAATGCCGCGATCGACCGCGCCGTGGCCGCGGTGTCCGACAAGGTCGTCGCCTGGCGCCGTGACATCCACCAGCACCCGGAGCTCGGCAACCGCGAGTTTCGCACATCGAAGCTCGTCGCCGATCACCTCACGTCGCTCGGGATGACCGTCCGCACCGGTGTGGCCCACACTGGTGTCGTCGGCATCCTGCGCGGGGGCCGTCCCGGCCCCGTCGTCGCGCTCCGCGCCGATATGGACGCCCTGCCCGTCACCGAGCCAGCCGGCCTGCCCTTCGCGTCAACCGTCCGCACCACCTACAACGGCCAGGACGTCGGGGTGATGCACGCATGCGGACACGATACGCACACCGCGATGCTCATGGGCGTCGCGGAGGTCCTCTCCAGTGTCCGGCGCAATTTGCCGGGCACGGTGATCTTCCTGTTCCAGCCCGCGGAAGAGATGGCGCCTGCCGGTGAGGATGGCGGGGCCGAGCTCATGGTGCGCGAAGGCGCACTCGACGACCCCAAGCCAGACGCGGTGTTCGGCCTGCACGTCGTCCCGTTCGTGCTGGGCCACGTGCTGTACCGGTCCGGTCCCTTCATGGCGAGCAGTGACCCGATCACCATCGTCGTCCACGGCCGGCAGACGCACGGCGCGCTGCCGTGGAAAGGTGTCGATCCGATCACCGTCGCGGCACAGATCGTAACCGGACTCCAGACCATCGTCAGCCGGCAGACCGATCTCACCGCGGGGCCCGCCGTCGTCACGATCGGCAGCATCCAGGGCGGCGTGCGCGGCAACATCATCCCCGACAGCGTCGTCATGCTGGGTACGATCCGGACGTTCGACTCCACAATGCGCCGCGACATTCGCGAGCGCGTCATCCGCACCACCCAGTTGATCGCGCAAAGCGCGGGGGCCACGGCAGACGTCAATGTCGACCTTCGCTATCCCGTGACCGTCAACGATCCGGCGCTTACCGCGAAGATGCTTCCGGTATTGCGGCGCGTGGTCGGCGACTCCGGTGTCGTCGAGAGCCCGCTGGTGACCGGATCGGAAGATTTTTCCTTCTACGGGAAGCGCGCCCCAGCACTGTATGTCCATCTGGGCGTGACCCCGCCCGATTCGAACTGGCAAACCGCCGCACCGAACCACTCGCCGAAGTTCTACGCCGACGAGCGCGCCTTCCCGACGGGGATGCGCATCCTGGCGCATCTCGCGGCTGATTATCTCGAGATGGGCCGCGGAGGAGCCGGCACCGCCAGCGCGCCCTGATCCAGGGGCACGCCGCCACCCGAAAAAACGCCAGACGCGGCGGTACGGATTCCAGTCCGCACCGCCGCGCCCGGCCCTCCATCGCGCGCACCGGCATTCACGGCTTCGGCGCCGCCGGATCGGCCGGCTTATTCGTACTCGCTTGGCCGGCGCTGTTGTTGCCACCGCTTCCGCTCGCACCGGCCGCCGGAGTTGTGCTGTCACACGCGGCTGTGGTCTCCGCATCGTGTCCGGCACGCCAGTCATTGATCTGCGCCGCGAACTGTGTGCCCAGCGCAACCACATCCACCGGCTCGGCGCCCGGCGTGTCCTGCCGTCCTGTGACCCGTGCGAGGCTCACCCGGGCTTTGGTATACGTGCTGTCCGTGCTGAGCGCATCCTGATACGCACCCGCCGCGGCAGTCACGTGCCCGCTGCGCTCGAGCGCGATGCCAAGGTTGTTGTGGAAGACGCTCACGCCGGAGTCGAGCTGCACTGCCCTCGCGAGCGGCCCCAGGGCATCGGTGTACTGCCCGGCGCCGATCAGCAGCAGTCCCATGTTGTTCATTGACCAGACATCGGTCGAGTCCAGCGCGATCGCGGCACGGTAGGCGCTGAGTGCGTCGGTCCGGTGACCGAGGCTGCTCTGCACGCGTCCCAGCACGCGCCACGCTTCGCCAGACGTGGAATCGGCCGCGAGGACGACGTTGATACGGTCGAGCGCATCGTTGGGCCGCCGCTGCTCCAGAAGAACCCGGCTCAAGTTGATGAGGCTCTTCGTGTGTCCGGGATCGATCGCGAGCGCCGTCTCGAACGCGGCCCGCGCGGTGTCGAGCTGCCCTGCCTTCCATGCCGACAGACCACGCATGTAGTGGCCCCACACGTTCTGCGGATGCCGGGCCGCATAGTTGCTGAACATCGCCTCCGCGTCCGCGTAGCGATGCGTCGTGTAGGCCGATTCGGCAGTCGCGTAGGACACGTTGGGGTCGGCCGTCGCGGAAGTGGATGCGACGGGCGCCGGTGCCGGAGTGGCCACCGGGCCCGGACTGGCCGCGTCGCGATCCACGGTCCGGGCGGTACCTCGTGAGCCGCCACACGCGGCGGCACAGAGGATTGCCATCGCGGTGATCGCAACGGCGCGGGGTTGGGAGTGCGCGTACATACTGAACCTCCTGAGGTGTCGCGCCCGGCGACGGGCGCTGGCCGGTGCTACGGTGAGTGAGGTTCAGGAAAGGCAAGCGCACGGCCGCGACTTGGCTCGCCGCGACCGTCACGACGAACCACATGATGCGATGTGGGTTACGACTCTCCGTTCACGGCTTGGGATCGGTCGCGCGACGCGGATCGTGTCGCGATGGACACGCCCGGAAACCGTCGGATGTGTCCATACGGACACGCGGCCGGCGCCGCGATGCGGCCTGGTACGGTCGAGGGTGGAGTTGTCAGGCCGTCGACGGCCGCGTCAGACCGTGCCGCCGCATGATCTTCAACAGACTGGCGTGATCGGCCAGCTCCAGATCCTGCGCGGTCTTCGTGACGTGCCAGTCGTGCTGGTCGAGCGCAGCGATCAGGATCTGCCGCTCGGCCTCGGCTTTCCGCTCGAGGAAGCTGCGCCCCGGCATTGCGCCCGCCGTATCCCGCGACACGCCGGCTTCCCGGATCTCCAGCGGCACATGCTCCGGCCCGATCGTATCGCCGTCCGATGCGATGACCATCCGCTCCACGACGTTCCGAAGCTCGCGCACGTTGTTCTGGTGCCAGTCGTAGGCCATGAGCAGGGGGATGACGGCCGGCCCGAGCCGCTTGCGACGGCATCGGAAGCGCCCGCACGTCGACTCCAGCAGCCGGCCGACGAGTTCGGGGACGTCCGAGAGGCGGTCGCGGAGCGGTGGCACGCGAAGCACGTGCGTATTGAGGCGAAAGTACAGATCCTTGCGGAACCGCCCCGCCTCCGCATCGGCGGCGAGGTCGCGGTTCGTGGCGGCGATCACGCGCGCAGGCACTGGCAGCGCACGCGAGCTGCCCAACCGGACGATCGCGCGCTCCTCGAGCACTCGCAGGAGTTTCGCCTGCGCCGGAAGCGGCAGGTCCCCGATTTCGTCCAGGAAGAGCGTGCCGCGTCCCGCGCTCTCGAACGCACCCTTGCGCTGCACCACGGCGCCGGAAAACGCCCCGCGCTCGTGACCGAACAGCTCACTCTCGACGAGTTGGTCCGGCAGGGCTGCGCAGTTGACGGCCACGAATGGCTCGCGCGGATTGGCTCCCAACCGGTGGACATCACGGGCGACCAGCTCTTTGCCCGACCCACTCTCACCTGCGATCAGCACCGTACTCGGGATCGGCGCTACACGGACGATCGCGTCCTTGAGCGCGCGCATCGCAGGACTGGCCCCGAGCAGCGCGCTCTCATCATCGGCATAGCGGCGCAGCATGGCGATCTCGTCCCGCATGCGCCGGCGCTCGATGGCCATCTCGATCTCGTGCGCGACTCGCTCGACTGGCTCCTCCTTGTCGATGAACGCCAGCGCACCGCGGCGAATGGCCTCCACGCACCGGTCATAGCTGCCCGTCCCGGTGTAGACGATGACAGGCACGGGAGATCCGCGGTCCTGCAGTGCCTGGAGAACGCCGAATCCGTCCACACCGGGCATCTCGAGATCGAGCACCACGCAATCGATCGCGTCGCGGCTCAGCACGTCGAGCGCGGCGGCGCCTGATCCCGCGACCTGGACATCATGGTGGCCGAGGCGTCGGAGATCGTAGGCGTACTGCTCCGCGACGGCGATGTTGTCATCGCACACGAGTATGGTGGACATGCCGATCCTCACGATGCGCGCGTCCGGAGGGACGTCGCGCTGATGGCAGCAACGCTGGCAGTGGCGGGTCCCGGGAATGTGAGTGTAACCCGCGTTCCGCTCCCGGGAGCCGTATCCACTCGAAGGATGCCGTGGACGTCGCGCATGAGTCGCCGTACGATCGACAGCCCAAGGCCGGTGCCGTTGGGCTTTGTGGTGAAGAAGTCGTTGAACGCGGCCTGCAGTTCATCGGGGTTCATCCCGCGCCCGCTGTCCGCGATGGTGATGCACACGTCGTCTCCGGCCGGCTGTGTCGTGATCGTCACGCTCCCGCTCGCGTGGCCGGTCGCGTCGAGCGCGTTCGACACGACGTTCTCGAGGATGCGGCGTATCACCAACGGATCCGCCGTCACCCGCGGGACATCCGGATCGAGCTGCAGAGTGATCGCCGCGGCGTCGCCGGCGCCCGGAGCAGTGTCCGGCGCCGAATAGCCAGAGGCGACGGTCTCCGCCACGGCGTTGATGTCGCAGGGGCCGGTGTCGATGCGCGGACTGAGCCTGGCATAGTTGCGGGCCAATTCGTCGAGGTACCCGATGCTCGCATCGAGCGTCGGCCGTCGGTCCTCGAAGACCGCGGCCAGTTGCTCGGGTTGTGAACGCTGGATCTCGGTGAGATGCCGCACAACGTGGCGGATCGGCACCAACCCGTTCTTCACGTCGTGTGTGACCTGCCGCGCCAGATCACCCACTGCCGCACGCCGCTCCGCCTCTCGCAGTCCCGCGGCGGTGGTACGGAGACGTCGCACCATTGTACCCAGCACGCGCGCGAGCGCGCCGATCTCGTCGGCGCGATCGGTCGAAAACCCGGTGGCGAGCCCGGTGGATGGCCCCGTGGCAGTTGGCACGAGATCGACCCGTGCGGATTCCTCCGCCAGCATCCGGATCGGCCGCGAGATGCGCTCGGCGAGCCAGTTGGCGGCCATGAGCGCGGCGGCCGCCGCCAACGCTGCCGAGACGAGACACCACCACAAGACGGCGGCCCGCAGGACTCGTAGCCCGCTCAGTGATTGTGTGACATCGAATCTGGCCGGCGAGAGGATGTACCCGCCATTCGGTGCGGCGATGATCGCCGGAAAAGTGAACGATGCGACCAGCGATGCTCCGGACACGCGAAGCTGCGGCACGCCTGGAGATTCGGTGAATGGCTCCCCCGTTGGCTGCGGGACGGTCAGCGCCACCGACAGCTCGCTGTCCGCCGTCGCGTCTCCCAGCCCCTGGGGAGCTGCCTCGGCTCCGCCAACCAGCAGGAACTGCCGCCCGCCGAGCCGGAGGGAATCGGCACGCGCGAGGACCAGAATCGGACCGGTCGGAGTCCGTGCCCACATAAGCGCCACACCATCCGGCGCCCGCCGGAGAGCCGAGACGAGTCCGGTATCGAGCCGGTCGTACTCGTTGCGATAGTGACCCGAGCTCAGGATCCGGCCGCTGTCATTCTCGATCTGCAGCATCGCGAGTCCGGAGAGACGCATCGCGCGCGCGGCGTAGTCCAGGAGATAGGGGCGCTCAGCTACGGTGCCCAGCAACGCAGCCGCGCGAAATCGATTGTCGTCGGCCAACCCATCTCGCACGGAGGCCAGACGGGCGGCGACTCCGGACGCGACGTTCTCGACATCACGGCGCGTTTGCGCCGCGAGGGCACCAGCGCGCCGCCGGTCCGCATCCGTGAGCCGCCGGTCCAGTTCGTGGGCGATCCCTGCCGCGAGGACGACCAGCGGTATCACGGCGGTCGCGGCGAGCGCGACGAAGAGCCGGGTGCGGAACGTCATGGCGCCCGCACCTCGGCCACGACAGGCCGCCCACCGAGCGCGGCGATGCGGGAGACGCCGTCGCGACGCACGATGGCCCAGGCTCGCGTCTGGATCAATGGAACGATCGCCGGGAGCGCGCCTGCCTCGCCGCACAATTGTAGCGTCGCGGACGGAATGGCGATGATGTACGCCCCTCCACTGCCATCCGTCACCGCCCCCGGCAGTTCGCCGGCCGGTAGTCCCGTTGCGTACATCTCGGTGTCCATCCGGCCAAGTGCCGGTGCCATGCCAGCGAGCAGGCTGCTGCTCGTCGAAGCAAGGACGGCCATCCGCTCGGCCAGAAAGCGCGAAACGCTGTCCGCCTGGTCGTAGAGGATGCGCGCTGCACCTGGGGTCCGTCTGGCAGCCGGCGGCGGGGCGACGGCCGCACTCGCCGGGTGAGCCGAATCCCCGCTGCAAACAGTGCCCGGCGACACCCTCCCGGCACCGAACGCTCGCGCGTCGGCGTGGACCGCATCCGAGGCGAGCGCCTCCCTTAGCGAATCCGCGACGGAGTCCCGCCACGCTGGCCCGGGGCGCACGACCAACACGTAGACGCGGTCCCACGGAAGGGGAACCGAGACAAGGCCGGCGTTGTCCGCTGCATAGGCTACCACCGACCGGTCTCGTGTCACCACGATGTCTGCGCCCTGGTCGAGCGCATCCCGCGCCCCGCGTTCGCCGACCTGCCGCACGACGACCGTATCCTGCCCATCCTCCGTCGTGTCGACGGGCCGAGCCGGTCTCGTGTTCACGCATGCCGGTGCGATCGCGGCGGCTGCGATCTGGGTCAGCAGAGCTGCAACGGCGGCCGCCGGGTCGCTGGCTCCCACGGAGTCAGGTGGCCCGGCGAAGGCGACCGCGATAGGGCCCGCTGGGGCGGTTACGGGCGCACACGCCGCGGACTGGCCGGCCGGCACCGGACCCGGCGGTGGGGCTGGTATGTACGATTTCCCGCAGGCGGCGGTCCCGGCCACGCCCACGAAACCACCGATCCGGCCCAATCGGCAAACCCAGTCCATGAGTCCCGGCGTGTCCGGAGCCGGTGAGGTCCGCCGGACGCCAGACCTGGCGCCCTCTCGCCCTCCGTGCCCCTGGAGCGTCGCCCCTCCTGTGGGTTATACCCCAACGGCCGAGGCCGGGATTACGCCCAGATTAGGACTGCATGATCAGTCGGAACGGTTCCGGCTTGCTTACCTTTGCTGGCGAAGTTGTTGCCTCAGGGAACCGGTGGCACCGTTTCCTGCGTAGTACCCTCGGGAACCACCACCTTACCGATGTATCCAAGGAGGAATTGATGCTCCAGAAGCTCACTACGGCCGTCGCCGTGGCCGGCGCCATCGCTCTCGGTGCGGCGTATTCGGCCCACGCAGCTCCGGCTGGTGTACCCGCCCTCCGCGGCGTGGCAGCGGATACCGTCACAGGCTGTCTGAAGAAGGGCGACAAGAAGGACGTCTACTCGGTGACCGACGCGTCGGGCAAGAAGCACTGGGTCACGAGCGCCTCCGTGCCGCTCTCGAACCACGTGGGCCACACGGTGACCCTGGTCGGTGAAGCGTCGGGCGACAACATGATGGGCGACAAGATGAGCGACAACAAGATGAGCGACAACAAGATGGGCAACGATACGGGGATGAAAATGTCGGGCGGCATGAAAATGGGCCCGATGAACGTGACGTCGCTCAGCATGGTCAGCGCGAGCTGTAAGTAGCACTCGCTCGAGGTCGCATGCGCGTGCGGAGCCGGCTGCAACGATTGGCAGCCGGCTCTTTTTTTGAGCCTGTCCGTTGACGGACTCGGCGGCGCCATATGGACGCCGCTCGGGAGTCTGAGTACGTAGATTGCTTACTCCCTCGACCCCGTCCGAAAGGAGCACCACGTGTCGAACGACAAGGATGAAGCCGCTGCCCGAAAGCAACTCGTCCAGGGCCTGCAGGACGATCTGGCCCGCGAGTACAAGGCGATAATTCAGTACATCATCTTCAGTCAAAAGCTCGACAAAGCCCAATACATGAACATCGCCGACCAGCTCAAGATCCACGCTCACCAGGAGCTCGACCACGCATTGGCGATTGCCCGGCAGCTCGACTACCTCGGGGTGTATCCAGTACACATGCCGAAGCCGGTCGAGGTGTCGGAGGACAACGAGGAGATGCTTTGGGCTGACCTCCGGGCCGAGGACGACACTATCAACAACTATCGCGAGCGCATTCGTCAGGCCGAGGCAGCCGGTGAGATCGCACTCGCCGAGATCCTCAAAGGGATCATCACCCAGGAGCAGGACCACCAGATCGATCTCGCGACCGCCCTTGGTGTCGTTCCGGATTCGCGCATCCGCCGCGAGAAGGGCGGGAAGGGCAAGAAGTAGCCGGAGGAATCAGGGAGATGGCGGCGTCACCGCGAGAGATGCCGCTGCTGGCCGACATCATACGCTTCGCGGAGCCACGCCTCCACGTCGCCGTCGAGTTCCTCGCTCGACGAGATCGTGAAGTGGTGGACCTGATTGCGCGGCGAGATGTACTCGATCTTGGTGAATCTCGGGTGATCTAGCCGGCGGGCGAGCACGACGTGGCACGCAATCCGGTCTCGCCGCAGGCTGATCGCGGCGAAGCTCATGCGTACCTGAAACGCGATCCGCGTCTTCTCGGGGAGCACCCGCACTGGACCGCAGCGCTTGACGAGGCGCGCAAAATCGCGGAACAGCGCCGTGGCGCGCGGAGACTTTCCGGCGAGATGCTCGCTCAGCGTGTGGCGCGCGCAGAAATGAGACTGATTGCGGTTGGCGAAAGACCGTCCGCACTTCGGGCAGTTCCAGAGCGGGGCGAGAGCGGCTCTGGATCGCGGAGCCTTGCGCTGCACCAATCAGAGCGCCGCGGGGGACGCTGCCAGTGTCGCTGCCGGTAGCGCACTTCGTTCCAGCAGCACATACCCCGACATCCGCCGGTACTCCTCCCGCTGTTTTTTCGGGGAGATGCGTGCCATGAGGCGCCAGAGCCACGCGAGCCGCATTTCCCGGTGCAGCCGGTGCGCCTCCTCGAGCGATGAGCGGAACGACGCTTCCCGCCACCCGAACGGCGCGAAGAACGCGGTACCTTCCGCGGGCCCGAAGCGAAATGGAGCGCGGCCGGCGTGCAGCGCCGATCCCCAGCGCCGTTCGAGCATCTTCAGCAATCGCGGGCTCGCGAGGTCCGATGTCCACCAGTGAAAGCCGCCGGCGCTGTACAGGTCGCGCGCGAGTGCTCCAACCTGATCAGATGTGAGATAGATCAGCAGTCCTTCGGTCACGACGAGCGCGCGCTGCGCTTGTGTGCCGAGCTGCGCGAACAGCGCGGCGCGCGCCGCGGCGTCAGTGAGATCCGTCGTGATGGCCTCGTACCGGCACGCTGGACGCTCGCCCGCGAGGATATTGGATTTGTATTCCAGAATCGCTGGCAGGTCGACGTCGACCCATCGCAGCGCGGATGGGAGCTCGAGGCGCCATGGGCGTGCGTCGAGACCCGCCGCGAGATTCAGGACGAGATCGGTGTTTTCCCGCGCGATCGTGCCGAGGATGATCTCGTCGAGAACGGCCGTCCGGACGATCATCGCCCATGCGGTCGCTTGGCCTTGCGGCAACGTCGTCACGATCTCGCGCCCGCGGTCGCCGGCGAGCCGCCGGGCGTAGGGGTCGCGGAAGATGGCGTCGGGCCGATCCGTCTCCATGGCGCGGTATTCCGCGACCCATCGAGCCGTGTCCGAGATATGCTCGATCAGGGCCATGACTCAGGTCTCCGGTGACCGGTTGAGACCTCACAGGACGCATCGATAATCGCTGTCCCTGAGGCAATCCGATAGGCGACCCGTGGGAGAGAGACCCTCACTCGTACCTCGGGAAGCCCCCGTGGAGAACGCCTAGGCCTCGGCCTATGCCTAGGCCTAGGCCGAGGCCTTCGACGGAGGACACGACGGAGACTCAAAGGAGTGTTTAGTCTTGCGTGATACGTAATGTCGGCACATTTTTATATATGCCGACTAACCGTCACATCACAATGGGAGCGTCCGCCGCGAAGCGCGCCCTCGCTCTCGCAAAGCGCCAACGCATCCTGCGACCCCGCGATCTCGCACCGCTCGGCATTGCGCGCGAGACCCTGCGTCGGCTGGAATCTGCTGGCCAACTCGAACGTCGCGGCCGCGGTCTCTATGTTCCGGTCGGCACCGAGTTCAGCGAGCACGAAATGCTCATGATGGCGAGCATACGCGTGCCGCACGGCGTCGTATGTCTGCTATCGGCGCTGCGCTTCCACGAGCTGACGACGCAAAACCCGCCGGAGCTCTGGCTCGCCATCGACCGCAAAGCGCGGGCGCCGATCGTTCCCGATCTTCCCGTTCGCCTCGTCCGATTCTCCGGCGAGGCGCGCACGGCAGGAGTGGAAGACCCTGTCATAGACGGCGTTGGCGTCCACGTCTACGGGGTCGCCAAGACCGTGGCCGATTGCTTCAAGTACAGAAACAAGATCGGCATCGACGTCGCCATCGAAGCGCTGAAGGATTGCTGGCGATCCCGCCGCTGTTCGGCTGACGCGCTCTGGCGCTATGCGGCCATCTGCCGCGTTACGAACATCATGAGACCGTACCTCGAAACGGTGATCGCCGAAGCCGGGCGCGCGTGAATGCCAGGGACTGCATGACATGACGCGTGAGTCGCCGTCCAATCTGCCGGCATCCGTCCGGCAACGGTTGCGCAACCTCGCCAAGAGTCGCGGCGAAGAGCTGCAGCCGATTCTCACACGCTACGGCGTCGAGCGCTTGCTGTACCGGCTGGGCCGGAGCGGCGATCGCAATCGTCTCGTGCTCAAGGGCGCCGTGCTGTTCTATCTCTGGGAAGGAGGGCTGCGCCGACCGACGCGCGACGTCGATTTCCTCGGATACGGCGACGCAACACCCGAGACAATCGCCGACCTATTTCGCGCACTCTGCCGAGTCGAAGTCGATCCTGATGGCTTGGTCTTTCATGACGAGAGCGTTCGCGCCGAGGTCATTCGTGACAGGCAAGACTACGGCGGCGTTCGCGTCAGGTTGACAGCAACGCTTGGCAACGCGCGGATGCCGCTTCAAATCGACATCGGATTCGGCGACGCGGTGACCCCCGGCGCTGAGATGGCGGCGTTTCCAACGCTGCTCGATTCGCCGGCGCCAAGGATTTGCGTCTATCCGCCGGAGACTGTGATCGCCGAGAAGTACCAGGCGATGGTCTCGCTCGGAATTGGCAATACGCGCATGAAAGACTTCTATGACGTGCACGCACTCGCCGCGGAGCACGCATTCGATGGAGCGACACTCGTAGCGGCCATCACCGCCACGTTCGCGCGCCGCACCACGCCGCTTTCGACGGAGCCGCCTGTCGCGCTGACCCGATCGTTCGGTGACGACCCGGCCAAACAAGCACAGTGGCGGGCGTTTCTCGGGCGAGGCCGACTTTCCGATGTGCCAGCCGATCTCGCGACGGTGACCGATCGAATGCACGACTTCCTCTGGCCGCCGGCGAACGCTGCCAGTGAGTCGCGAGACTTTTCGGCGACATGGCTTCCTTCCGTCGGATGGGCTCACGACCGATAGGCGTATCAAATGTCGGCGGGACAAGCTCCGGAGACTGGCGAGGCCAGAACCATCGCAACGATTGCAGGTTGGCACCGCTCTATCGCAGGGCTCGGCTGACCTCGCCACTCGCCGTCAGAAGGCATCGCGGTGACTGGTTGAGACCTCAGAACGCCTCGAAAACCGCTTTCCCTGAGGCAATCCGACAGGCGACACATAGAAGAGGGACTCCCGGTCCAGCTTCGGCAGGCGACCCGCGGGGGTCTCATCGCGTGGGAATCAGATGTCCGCGCCGCTCTTTTCACGGCCGCACAAGACGCATCCGAGCGTGGTGCCCGATGCGGTCCGACCGTCCAGCAGCCGTCGTGACCCATTCTCGGACCTGCCAGGGCGGATCATGGCGCACATGCTGGGTATGCCCGCACTCGAGATCTGCGACCCAGTCGTCCTCGGCGTCCTGGTGAAATCCGGAAATCCGACGGGGCACGGCGTAGCCAGCCGAAGGATCAGGACGCAACCTCATGTACCCCTGTAGGTACGCTGTCAGCGCCGGGGACAGCCGGAGAGCGCCGCCGGTGCACGGCTGGGGGTCATCGCCTCCAACTGAGCGCTTCCAATTCCCGCTCCGGCAGGAGCCACCAGTCGTCGGGGTAGTTCGACACCCTCCGCATGGCCGACGCCGACATGAACACGAGCGAGCGTCCGGAGGCTGCCACGTGCTCCGTCACGCGCCATTCGCACCCTGCCCCGTCATCGAAGGTCCGCGCAGGCCGCGCGGGCCCCTGGCGCGCTCGTGCGAATTCAGTATTCACGACTCCCCGAGTCAACACGCCCATTGGGGTCACGTTCCCTGGCCGCCTCCAAACAAGCTGCCCATAACAGCAATTCCCGCGCCCAAGGTCAGCTCCGGCAAGGCGGCGCAGCCGAACCGGGGAGATGAGAACCCTTCAATAATCACCCTCCATCCTTATAGTATGCGGCCGTGGACATCCGCCGGGTCGCGACTTGGAGTGAATACGAGGCGTGCGTCGCGCTCCAGCGAGAGGTGTGGGGTCCCGCGTTCGCGGAATGCGTCCCGGCCGCGATCCTGATGGTGACACAGCGGATCGGCGGCGTGGTCGCCGGCGCGTTCGACGGCGACGGCGAGTTGATCGGCTTCGTCTTCGGCATGACGGGCGTCGAGCACGGCCGGCTCGTGCACTGGTCCGATATGCTCGCGGTGCGATCCGATGCGCGAGGCCGCGGCATCGGCCGAGAGTTGAAGCTGTTCCAGCGGGACGCCGTGCGCGCTATCGGCGTGGGCACGATGTATTGGACGTTCGATCCGCTGGTCGCCCGCAATGCGCGCCTCAACCTGGTAACCCTTGGCGCCAGCGTGGCGGAATACGTGACCGACATGTACGGCGCGGTCACGTCGAGCGCCTTGCACCAGGGGCTGGGCACCGACCGCTTCATTGTCGCGTGGCCGCTGGACGATGCGGCCGCGTCCGCGCCGCGGACAGAGACGCCGCTTGCCCGGTACGCTGTCATCCCCGAGCTCAATACCATGACCACCGGCCGCATGCCCGTTGGTGCACCCGCGGTCCGTGTCTCCATCCCGCTGCACATCGATCGCGTCCAGACGACGTCCCTCGCCGATGCCGGCCGCTGGCGCGCGGTCACCCGGCGCGCGTTTCTCTGGTGCTTCGAGCACGGCTACCACGTCTCCGGCTACTATCGCGATGAGCCATCCGAGACCGCCGGCTACATTCTGTCTGCCGGCGCACCGCACTCCTCCCGCACTCCCTGAAACCGCACCCATGCTTCTCGTCGATCGCATCACCCTGCGCGAAGTCCGGCTCCCGCTCAAGGAGCCGTTCCGCATCTCATCCGGCGTCGTCACGGAACGCCGGATCTTTCTGCTGGAGCTGCACGACGCCGGCGGGATCAGCACCTGGTCGGAATGCGTCGCCGGCGAACAACCCAACTACACGGCGGAGACGATCGACACCGCGTGGTATGCGATCGAGAAGTGGATCGCGCCCCGGGTGTTGGGTGTGCGGTTCGACGGACCGGAAGGTGTACACACGGAGCTGAATCGCGATCTCCGCGGACACCCAATGGCCAAGGCGGCCGTCGAGATGGGGTGCTGGGGTCTGGCCGCGACGGCGGAAGGCATACCACTCTCCAAACGAATCGGAGGCACGCGCGATCGCGTTGCCACTGGCATCTCGCTCGGCATCCAGGCGAATCCCGACGCGCTCGTCCAGCGCGCCACCGCCGCCCTGGCCCAGGGCTATCGCAAGATCAAGGTGAAGATCGCTCCCGGATCCGACATCGCGTTCGTGCGCGCGGTGCGCGACGCGCTGGGACATGACATCCACCTCATGGCCGATGCGAACTCCGCGTACCGCCTGAGCGATGCGGACCATCTCGCGCAGCTCGATGAGTTCAACCTGATCATGATCGAGCAACCGCTTGGCGCCGACGACATTCGCCAGCACGCCGAGTTGCAGCGCCGGCTCCGGACGCCGATCTGTCTCGATGAATCCATCACCAGCGTGGACCGCGCACGTGACATGATCGCGCTCGGCAGCGGCCGCATCATCAACATCAAGCCCGGCCGGGTCGGCGGCTACGCGGCATCGCTCGCCATCCACGATGTCTGCCAGCAAAGCGGCATCCCGGTGTGGTGCGGCGGCATGCTCGAGAGTGGCGTCGGCCGGGCCTACAATGTCGCACTGGCGTCTCTGCCCAACTTCACGCTGCCGGGCGATCTCTCGCCGAGCGCACGGTACTGGGAGCGAGACCTCGTGGCGCCCGAATGGACGATGGACGCGGATGGGATGGTACCCGTGCCGCGGTCGCGACCCGGTATCGGCGTGACGGTCGATATGGATCGCGTCAACGCCCTCACGGCTCGCATTACGACGCTGGCTCCGGCCATGCAGGCCGTTGCGTGACGGCACCGGCCCAGGCGCAGGGAGGCGCACCCTCGGCTGGCACTTCCGTCCCCGCCGCCATCCGGTCGCTGTTCTCGGGATCGCTGGCTGGCGGCCTGGTTCAGCTTCGGCGCGCGCTGCATCAGCACCCTGAGCTGTCGCTCGCCGAAACCGAAACGGCGCGCCGTCTCGCGACGGCGCTGACGGATGTCGCGGGGCTGCCTCGCGCCGACGTGCGCCTTGTCGGTACGGCCGTGATTGGCCGTGTCCGCGGGCGCCAGCCGGGTGCGCCGGTCGTCGCGCTGCGCGGGGACATCGACGCCCTTCCGATTCAGGAAGCCACCGGGCTGCCGTTCGCATCGCAGGTCCCCGGGGTGATGCACGCGTGCGGACACGATGTGCATGCGACGTGGGCCGTCGGCGCCGCCGCGCTGCTCGCGGCCGCGCCTGCCCCAGGCGATGTCGTGATCGTCCTCCAGCCGGCTGAAGAAATCGACCGCGGCGCCGCGGCTGTCCTGGACGCGGGGGTGCTGGATGGCGTCGCGGCGATCTTCGGCGGGCATGTCGATCGCCGCTTCGCCGTCGGGCAGGTCGTGGCGGACGATGGGCCACTCGCGGCATCGGCGGATACGTTCACGATCGAGTTGGTGGGACACGGCGCGCACGCGGCACGTCCCCAGGAATCCGCCGATCCGGTCGTCGGCGCCGGCGCGCTGATCGTCGCCGCGCAGGCGATCGTCGCTCGGCGGGTGCACCCCGCGACACCGGCGGTGCTGACGATCGCCACCCTGCATGCGGGCACCGCGAACAACATCATTCCGGATCGCGCGGTGCTCACGGGGACGATCCGCACCGTCGATCCGGCGACTCGCCGGTTGGTTCGTGAAGAGTTGGAGCGGATGGCTGGCGCGATCGCCACCGCCTACCGGCTCGAGGCAAGGATCACGGTGGAGCTCGGGCCGCCACCCCTCGTCAATCCGCACCAACCTGCCGAGTGGGCCCGCCAGGCCGTGCGTACGGTACTGGGCGACCGCGCGCTGGCACCGCTTGGCATCGTGAACCTCGCCGCCGAGGATTTCGCCAGGTACCTGGAGCGCATGCCTGGCTGCTTCCTCCGCATCGGTGCGCGCGAGCCCGGAGGCGACCCGATCGCGGCCCACTCGCCGCACTTCACGGCTGCCGAGGAAAGCATTTTCGTGGGCGCCGCCGTGCTAGCCGAGACGGCGCGGGTGAGTTCGCAGGCCTATTTGGCGGCACAGGCGGCCAAATAGAGAGTAGCGACACAGCAAGTAGAGAGTAGACGAAGAGCTTGGGCGACCTGGTACTCAGGTAAGAGGGAGGCGCTGTTCGTGACGCGACGGCATCGTGGGAATAATGCGGGTCCGGAGAGGGTCTCCAGTGTGTTGCCCTCAACGGAGAAACCAGGTGATTCGTTCTTTGCGGCAGATCCGGCCAGCCATCAACGGCGCGACGGACGGGGCGTCCGTCTCCAGCCCCTCGCGATCATTGGTCCTCGGAGTCGTCGCGCACTCGCTCAAAGCCGGACTCGGGGTCCTTTTCTTGTACCTCGGCATCACCAAGCTCTTCGGACACCATGAAGCCGCACGTCTCGCCGCGATCGGCGTGGATCGCTACCTGCGTGATACGATCGGGTGGCTCGAGCTCGCCGCAGCCGCGCTCCTCTTGGCCCGCCCCTCGGGCTACTTGCTCCATTCCCTGGTGGCGGGCGTGGCGTTGATCGAAGTCGGCCTACTGCACCGGGCGCCACTCGCTGCTGTCGCGTGCTTGGTCGCGCATGGACTATCGACGTGGGCGCGGTCGGCGCACGATCGCGGCCACAAGGCCGCTAGTGCGACGACCGGCGGGCCTGCGGATCGCGCGCCAACTTCTTTAGTCCGCGCCCGGCACCGTCGCCGTGAGCACCCTGGTGACCTACGCGTTCGGTAGCGTCATCCACAACGCGCGCTTCGCCGCCGTCGCCAACACACCGGACCGCACCCCGGCGTCGTCCATTACGAGCCTGATGCGGGGGGCCGGGCCCCTGGTCAGTTGGGCGCGTTAGCGGCGGCGGCGGCCTTCCGGAGCAGGCTCGCAAAATCCTCCAGCTCGGGAAGGCCGAGGTCGGAGACGGGCCAGTACGCGTAGTCGCCCGTCTTCCAGTGGAGCAAGTGATAGCCCTGGCTCGTAGTGGTCGATGGGCCGCCTGACGGGCCACGCGCGGCCGGCCACAGGAACACATTGATGAGGTGCTGGCGCCGGCCGTATACCAGCGCCGCGACCGCTCGCCCGCCGGCGTAATCGAGACGACCTCCCAAGAGCGGATAGTCGCTGTGGAACGTCTCGTCGAACTCGGTCGCGGCATCTTCGGCGCGGTGACGGCGCCGCGCGCTGTACGCCGCGTTGCGCACGATCGCCAGCAGCCATGCCCGCGCACTCGTCTCCCCTTCGCCACTGAAGCTCTCGAAGTGCCTGATCGCGCGGAGACACGCGTCCTGCACGATGTCCTCCGCGTCGTGCGCGTTCCGCGTCAGGTACCGCGCCAACGTGTACGCAGCGTCCAGGTGCGGCAACACGACAGCTTCGAAGCGTTCGAGCTCGCGTGACTCCAACCCGCCCTCAGATGTCATGTAGGCCTTCAGGAAGAGACTCCGCGGACGGCGCGCTTATTCCCGGTGGAATAATCCTGCGGTGCGTGAGGTCTCCTGCAGTGAACCGACCTGCTGGTACACACTGAAGCGAGGATGATCACAGATGATTCCCACGCAAGCCATACCCCACCTGACCGCTGTCGGCGCGCTGTTCGCCACCCTCTCGGTCGGCCTGGCCCCCGCAGACCGCATGCCTGGGAACGTCGCGGTCGTCGACGGCAAACTGTCCGAGTGGAAGGTGGAACTGTCGACGCCGGCCATCGCCGCCGGGACCGTGACGTTCTCGATCGTCAACGCCGGCAGCATTCCGCACGGCTTCGAGGTCGAAGGTCAAGGGATCGAAAAGGAAACCCCCGTCATTCAGCCCGGCGCAACCGCCGCACTGACGCTGAACCTCAAGGCAGGAACCTACGAGGTGTACTGCCCGGTTGGTGGTGACTCCCACAAGATGCTCGGCATGGACACGCACTTGACCGTCGTAGGCACGAAATCCTCAGGCTCGCCGCGGAACGGCAACGCGGGCATGAGCCCGTCCCATATGGCGGCCATGAGCCTGGCGTCAGCGCTGAGATCAGCCGTGCAGTCGATCGTGTGACGAGCGGGAGCTCGTGATCCAGTTCCTCCCAGGCCCGTTCCCCGCGAGATCGGCCACGCAATCCTATTGCATACCGCACACACGGAGAGATTTATGCGGACGCTCGGCAAGACGGTCGTGCTCAGCCTCGTTACGGTAATCGTTGCCCCGATGTTGCTTGGGTATCTGACACGTCGGGGTGCGAACTCGGCATCGCGCATGCGCATCGTCGCGCTTCGCCGGCTCATTCCAGACAGATATTGAGATCCGGCCCATGCATACGCTACCGACGATCCAATACGATTCCCGGCTCGCTCAGTACCTTGTCACGGCGCCCGATGGGACGGTATTGACGCGATGCGAAATGCTCCATGATGCAGATACGGCTGTGGCGCAGTTTGCCTTCCTCGCCACGTTTCCGCCTCAGCCCCGTCTCGCCTCGTGAAACACTCCCGCGCGGTCCGTCGGAGGGGCCGGCCGCGTGGCAACGAGGGGAAGAGCGTGGGCGGCCTGGATGGAGTGAGCGCCAGGCCGCCTCGCTACTCAGTCTCCTTTCTCCTTTCTCCCTTCTCAGTTTCCGCCCGCCTTTGTGCCGGGTGTTGGCGCCGGATGGCTCGAGCCCGGCGGCCCATGATCCCAGTCCTGCGCGCTCGAGATGTTCGGCATGGACCAATCGTCGCCGTTCCATCCGCTGAAGCCGTCCATCTTGAACAGCCATGCACCGGTGTTCGAGTCGGTGATGAGGATCAGGCCATCGGCGTTTCGGACCATGACGCCGAACGCGCCGTTGTAGATACTCGTGCCCTGCCAGTCCGGAAGGCCACCGAAGCCGGTTTCGTGCGTGCACTCGCAGGTGTAGTACCATCCCAAGGTCTTGGGATGTTTCGGATCCTGCATGTTGAAGACCTGGAGGCCGTCCTCATACGCCGAGACGAAGACGTACGGCCAGCGCACCTCGTGGTTGTGCGCGAGATCGTTCCAGTCGGCGTTCCACACCGCGATCGGCTGGGTAATCGCCTGTACCTTACCCTCGAGACCCGGACGGAGATCGAAGATCCGGAGCGGCGCCCACTGATACTCCGTCTCCGCGACCGCAAACAATCCATCGGGCGTCGGCGTGAACGTGTGGCCCCAGCTGATACCTGCCGATCCGACGACAGAGGTGATGAGTTTCGGCGCGTCGGTGTGCGTGACGTCGAAGACATAGTACCCGCCGGCACCGGCACCATAGAACTTGTCCTGCCGCGTCCCGGGGTCGTAGCCGACATAGAAGTCGTGGTATCCTGAGATCGACAGAGGCTTCGCGCTGTTCATCCCCGGGAGCGCTTCATCCCACTTGGGGCCGGGCGGGATGGGTACCGTTCCCACGAGCCCCTGGTCCTTGTCGCCGCTCAGGAGCTTGTCCATGTCGTAGATGTTCGCCACGCTGGACGTCGTGGTGGTGAACAGCAGGACGCGGCCGTCCGAGTGCTTGTACGCAAACAGGTTGTGGAAGCCGCCCGGCGTGTTCGGAGCCCGGATGCGAGCGGCGACCTTGATTTTCGTGGTGTCGGGCAGCCCCGTGACGTCGAAGATGACGGCGCCAAGGTCGGCGTCGGGTGATCCCTGCAGGAACTGGAAGCACACCGCGACGTAGTACTTGTTGTGCAGCTTGAAGTACTTCGCGCGGAGACCGCCGTCACCGGAGTGCAGCGCCGCGTTTTCGATCTTCCACTTGTAGAGGGCCTTGACGTTGTTCAGGTCGTGCATGTCGAGGATCGTGAAGCCGGGCCGGTCCCGGAGCTGGCCGACGTAAGCGTACGGGCGCGACATCTCCTGCTCGAGGTCCGCATCGCCGACGCGGAAATACCCGCCGAGGGGAATGTGGGCGATCAGGTGAATGTTGGAGCTGCCGCCGACTTTTTCGAGCGGCGCCGCGCCCGGGGCAGTGGCGGCCCGGGGGTCCTGAGCGCGAACCGTGATCGCCCCGGCCAGCAACAGCGCGGTGCACGCGACCGACAATGGAAGACCTGGTCGTATCTGCAACATAGACTCCCTCGGAATTGTGGAGAGGAACAACAATGCACCGCCGCCGGATTACGGCGCCGGGTCCACCGTGAACATCATGTGCATCCCCGCCTCGAGATGCTCCGCGATGTGGCAGTGCGCCATCCATGTCCCGGGATTGGATGCGTCGAGCAGAATGTCCTCCGCCGATCCCACCGGGATGAGCTCCGTGTCCTGCCAGGCAAGGTTCGGGTTCGGCACGCCGTCTCGCGCGAGTACCAGAAACCGCTGTCCGTGGAAATGGATGGGATGCCCCATGGGATGCATGGACTTCGCATCGTTGCGGATCCGGATCTTCGCGACGTCACCCTGCGTGAAGTGCCAGTTGATGTCCATGTCCTCCTTGCCGGTCGCCACGTCTCGCATGATCCAGTGGACTTCCTTGGCCGTGGAAACCCAGTTCATGTCCGGCATCCCATCGTTCCACTCGACGGGCGAGAAATACATCGTGTCCACGATCATGAACGACACGATCGAGTTGGGCAGCCCCTGGATATTGACGGTGAGCGCCAGCTCGTGGTCCACCGGCTTGTCGAAATACTTCCGGTACCGGTCGATGTCCGACGTGACGGCGGTATTGGCACGCAGCGTCGTGAACTCGTGTGCGTGGTCGGCGGTGGTGGGGTCGGCCGAGACGGTGATCGTCCCAAGCGTATCCACTTCCGGGAAATACTCGCCGGCGTAGTTGTTGACCGCCTGCACCCGATTCGTCAGCGCGAAGGTCCCGGGCGTGCCGAACCGCACTTCCGCGGTGTAACGCTGGGCCGGCGAGATCACGATGTTGCTGACCATCTGCTCGTGCTCGTAGCGACTGAGATCGGTCGCCACCAGTTTGATCGGCGCGCCGCCGAAATTGAGGTTGTAGCTGCGGGCGTTCGACGCATCCGTCAGGAAGAACCGGACGACATCGCCCCGGTGGACGGCGAGGTGATAATTCGGCTCGCCGTTGACGAGGAACAGGTTGCCGAATCGCCCCATGATCGTGAAATCCGCCGCGTCCCTGCCGTACGGAATGATCCCCTGCGTGTCCACCAGCAGGTCATCCAGAATCAGCACCGCCTCGGCGTTGGCCGGATTGTAATAGTGCGGGTCGGGCGACGTGACGACCACGTTGCCGAACAGGCCGAGGTTCTGCTCGATATCCTCCCGGACATGCGGGTGGTACCAGTAGAGTCCCGCATCGGGAAAGTGAACCTGGTAGACGAACGTGCCACCCGGCGGCACCGCGTCCTGCGTGAGGCCCACTGAGCCGTCGAACTTGTTCGCCAGCCGGACCCCGTGCCAATGGATCGACGACGGGAGGTCGATGTGGTTGGTGAACCGCACGTAAATCGTCGCGTTCTCGTGCACGCGGATCAGTGGGCCTGGGTATTGTCCGTTGAACGCGTACATCGCGTACGTCGCACCCTTGATCGTGCGGCGGATCAGCCGCGCATCGAGGTTGAGAGTGTCGCCATCCTTCATCTCCACGGGCGTGCTCGCCACGCCAGCCGGAAGGCTGGCCACGTCGGTCCCGGCACCCGGCACGTACGCCGGCCCCTGCGGATGCAGCGACTCCATACCCGGCATCATCGGAATGTCGGCCGGCATCGGCGGCATCCGGTGGCCACCGCTCGGACCGGCGTTCCCCATCGCCATCCCCGCCATGCCAGCCATCCCGCCGTGCGACGTGTCGGGCGGAGCGGTCTGCGATGCGGCAGTGGCGGCCCCGGTCCAGCCGGCGACCGCCACGATGACCGCCGCGGTGACCATGGCGTGGGACCGCACGCCGCGCACGAAGCCGGACATCCATGTGGGCAGGCCGAACCGCCTGCCGGGCGTCACGCGAGCCCCGGCGCCGGCATTACCACTGGGGGTTGCCGCCATTGTTGAGGATATGGCTCCCGTACCGCTGCATCCACGTGCTGGGCGAGACGCCCTTGAGCAGGATCGTGCCCGACCAGTGCGGCTCCGCCGCCGGCTTGGCGCCAGGCTTGGCGCCAGGCTTGGTGCCGGGCTGGACGCTGGTCTTCTCCGCCGTCACGAGCACGATGAACTTGTTCCAGTCGACCTCACCGGAGCTGGAGCCGTCCGCGGCCACCGGTCCAAGCCGCCGTGCAAGACTGAGATCCGGAACGGTGGCCCAGGCCACATACGCCGTCGCGCCGTCATAGACGCGCGGATCGGCCGGGAGTCCGCTCACATGCAGGTGGACGTCATACCGCAGGTGGCCGTCCGGCGTCAGGGACATGCCGAACGGCGACGGCGACCGCGTGAGGACGGCGACGCCGGACGCACCGCGGGCATCGCTCGTCGGTTCGAGCGAGATGCTGTCGATCGCGGGACGCAGCAGACGGCTGCCGTTCCGGCCCGGACCGGTTGCCACGACTGCGGCCATGAGTGCTGTCCCCATGGTCAGTAGATCGGCCTTCATGGACGACCCCCTGCGGCACTGGCCGGCACGTGCTGTTCCGCCTCGTGCACGCCGTCCTTCAGGTACTGGTCGAAATACGCCTGCATGTCCCCGAGCATCGTCCGAATGTTCGCGGCGCTCCGGATATAGTAGTTCTCGTTGGGATACGCCTTGAACTTCCCGGCCTTGTACCGGAACTCGAGCCGGTCGGCAAACTGGCGGCCGGCGTTCGAGCGCGGCAGATCCTTTCCTTCGCCGTTGATCAGGAAAAGTGGCGTCTGAATGCTGTCGACGTAATAGATCGGCGAGAGAGATCGATACAGCTTCTCGTGCGTCGCGAGCGGCCCCAGCTCGTAGTCCAGCAGCTTGATGTGCCGCAGCTCCTGCTCATTGTAAAACGCGATCCAGTCGCCGTAGCCCGATCCGGCGATCCCCGCCTGAAACACGCCGGGGGCAAACGCGGCCGCATCGAGCGTCATGCATCCGCCGTAGCTCGTGCCGGTGATGCCCATCCGGGAGGCGAGGATGTACGGCTGCCGTTTGAGGAAATCCACTCCTGCGACCACGTCCTTCAGATCGCAGCGGCCCCAGCATCCATTGTTCGCATCCTCGAATTGGCGGCCATACCCGGAGCTGCCTCTGATGTTGGGCAGGAGCACCGCGTAGCCTCGCATGGCGAAGTACTGTGCTTCGGTCTGATACGTGTCGTTGAACGACGACGTCGGACCACCGTGAATGAGGAGGATCCCCGGCGCCTTCTCGCCCGGCTTGAGCACCGGCTCGTACAGATAGGCCGCTATGGTCAGACCATCGGGCGACTTGTAATTCACTTTCTTCGGACGGATCAGCGCCGGGGCGATGTAGGGCGGCCCGGCGGAGGTGGTGAGCTGCACGGGTGCGCCGCCCGCCGCCGGCACGACGTACAGGTCGGCGGCCGATGTCGGGGTCTCGAGTGTGTAGCTGATCCGCGCGCCATCGGGCGACCAGGCGGCGTTGTTGATCACTCCCATGTCCTCGGGCTTTGCTACGACCCGTGGCGCGCCGCCCGCGGCGCTCACGACGCGGAGATCCTGCGTCCCGTTCCACAGTGCCTCGTAGAGGATTGACTTGCCGTCCGGCGACCAATGCGCGCCGCTCTGATTGGCGGCCTCCGGCGCGATCGCCCGCGGCGCGCCGCCGCTCATGGGCACGGACCAGTAGTTGATCCATCCGCTCCGCTGTGACCGGAACAGGAGTGCCGATCCGTCGGGCGAGATGGCCGGATATCCGAATCCGCCGCCCTCCGCGTAGTCGAAGTACCCGGTGTCCTTCACGACCGCACGCGGGATCGATGCACCGGCTGGATCGATGACGTAGACCGTATGGTCCGCCCAGCGATCGTCGAGCTGGACGAAGACGACGCGCTTGCCGTCGGGCGTCCACGAGGGAAAGACGTCGTTGAGTGTGCCAGTCGTCACGCGCGTGACTGCGCCACTCCGCACCTGCACGACGTAGATGGCGTAGTTCCCGAACTTGTCGCCTGCCAGCGCGATCTGCTGGCCATCGGGAGACCAGGAGTAGGAGTTGATGCGCGCGCCCAGGTTCGTGAGCTGCGTCTCCCGGCCGTCCTGCAGCGACCGGAGGTACACCTCGGCCGGCCCGGTGCGCGTCGAAAGGTAGGAGACCCATTTGCCGTCCGGCGAATAGGCCGCCTGATGCGTCTGGAGAAACGCGATGTCGCCCATGTCGATGTGCAGCGAGCGGGGAAAGCCCCCCGACGGCGCCACCGTCCACAGGTCGGATTCACCGAGTGCTCCGCCGAACATGATGTTCGCGCCATCGGGGGACCATTGCGGAGCCGCGCCTCCGACCAGCGACCGGACCGAGACCAGATCCCCGGCGCTGAGTATCTGCCGGCCCGGCCCTTCACCCCCTCCCGTCTGCGCCGGCACGGACCGTGAGAGCATCAGCCCGAGCAGGACTGCGCCAATTCCGATCAGGACTCGCTGCATGCGGCCTCCTCGCCGGCATACGGTGGGATCAGGGGGCGTTGCGCCAGGACGCGGTCGGCTCCCCCGCTGGAGCGTTCTTCGCGATCTGCGCGGCCATTTCCCGCAGCAGATCTGCGTTGGTCATCGGCTGCCAGCCGTGGCCTTTCATCGGACGTCCGTAGCGGAAATCGCCGGCATAGTGCGGATTCGTCGTCCCGGCGAGGAAATCCTCCATCATGTAGACCGCGGGTGCCAGATAGAAATCGTCCATGTCGCCGGTCAGGATGTGGAGCTTCCCGACGAGCTGGGGACCGATCCGCGGCCAGTTCTGCTGCGCATAGTATCGGAGGTCATACCCGTGGTCGCGCATGTACGTCGCCACCGTCGGGTCGATCTTGCCGGTGCGAAGATCGAAGAGCTGCCGGGGATATCCGTCATCGCCGACGGGCCCGTAGGTCGCGTTCCAGATGTCGAGCTGCGCGGCCGACCGTCCGTGTGTCCCGGATGCATACTCCATCTGCGCGATTGACCGCATCGCCGCCACGGGCTGGCCTTCCGGCGATTGTTGCATCATGCGTTCCGGCGCGCCCGGCGCCGCGTTCGGGACGACGAACGCGTTGGAGTCGGCGTACGCATCGATGAGCTGGTACCGGCGGAAATCGATCGGATCGGGAAAGAACGTCCACGTGCCGCCGAAGAACTCCGGATGGTACAACTGCAGCGCCAGGGACTCCCAACCGCCTGTCGACCCGCCGCTGAGCACGCGAGCATACGGCTTCTTGATGATGCGGAAGTGCGATTCCACGTAGGGCACCAGCTCGCGCATGATCGCGTCGCCGTACGGGCCGTTGTTGGCGGAATTGACCGCGTAGGAATCGTCGAAGTAGGGTGTCGGATGCTGGAACGTCACCACGATCATCCGCGGGAGATTGGGCGAGATCCACGACTTGTAGAACTCGTACCCCGACTCTCGCTTGCCGTTGCCCGTGAAGGCCCGCGGACCCTCGACGTTCGACCGGGGATTCACTGGCGCCAGCCGCACCGGCGTCATCGAGCCCGCCGCCGGCGCCGAATCCGGCGTGAATCCGAACGGCGCGTCGAGTGAAAAGTGCGACTGCTCGTAGAGCACGGGATAGTAGGTGTTCGGATGCTCGTCGTAACCCTTTGGCAGCAGGACGATGGCGCCAAGCCGCTGCGGAACGCCCCACCACTTGCTGAGGGTGTCGCTCTGGATCGAGATCCGTTTGACCCACTTGGTGTCGGGGATCGAATCGAGCGGCGGCAGCACGTGATCGAACGTGAGCTGAACGTCGAAGCCGGCAGCCGGATCGAGGTGCACCTTCACCGGCGTGCTGACCAGGTTGCCGGGCGAGTAGGCCCAGCGCTGCCCATCTCCGTGATCCTGGTGCGCCCAGATCACGTGTCCGTCCGCGCGGTGGTATTGCGTGTAGACGTTGAAGACGGCCTGCGCGTAGTAGTCACCCGCGGGCAGATCGCGGAGGTTCCAGAGCGGATAGCCGACGGCGCTCGTATCGATGGTCGCGTGCTCGCCGGGTTTGAGCTGGTCCACGTCCGCCGCAAAGAACGGAATCCGGCCCACGCGCACCCGCGCCGACTGGTACGCCGCGATGCGCGGCTCGACATCACCCCGGGTGAACAGGGTGATGAAGACGCGGCCCGTGATGGGCTGCGCGTTCAGCGACGCCGGGAAACTGACTTCGAACCGCGGCGACGACGGATGACTGCACCCCGCGACGCCGGCGAGGGAGAGGCCCGCGAGCGTGACCAGGACACGGCGATTCATGACGACGTTTCTCCGAAGCGATTGGACGGGGGCGAGAACGACACCTGGGACGGTGGGTGATCGGCGTGGAATGCCGGTCGTGGACCTGAGACGCGAGTTGCTACTGGGCCGATGCCGTCGTTGTCGGGGCGGCCGACGGCGCGGTCCGCATGCCGTCCTTGAGGTACTGATCGAAGAACGCGAGCATGTCCGCCATCTTCTGGCGGATGTTGTCGTGCCCCTCTATGTAGTAGGTCTCCCCCGGGTACGACTTCAGCCGGAAGAGTTTGTAGTGCTGATCGAGCGCCCGCGCGAAGTCGATCGACGCCGGCACCGGCTCCTCGGCCGGACGCCACGACGCGGTCGCGCCTTCGCCCTGCAATAGCAGCGTCGGCGTCGTGACTCGCGCGACGTTGTGGATCGGAGAGTTCCGGCGATAGACCGCGGCACTGTCCGGCCACGGCCCGAACTCGTACGCCAGCAACTGATCGTGCTGCATCTCGTCGTTGAACTGGAGGAATGCCTCCCAGTCACCATAGCCGGATTCGGGGATCGCCGCCTGGAAGACGCCCGGTGCGTTCACGATCGCCGACATCGACAAACACCCGCCATAGCTCCGCCCCGTGATGCCGATCTTCTCGGCGTCCACGTACGGCTGCCGCTTGAGATAGTCGACGCCCGCCAGCACGTCCTTGAGGTCGCAATGGCCCCAGCAGCCGTTGTTCGCATCCTCGAAGGCCAGTCCATAGCCGGCGCTCCCGCGGATGTTGGGCATCAGCACGGCGTAGCCACGCTCCACCAGGTACTGCACCTGCGGCTGATAGCTGTCCACCCACTGGCCGGTCGGACCGCCGTGCACCCACATGATCCCGGGCGCCTTCTCTCCGGGCTTGAGCCCCCGCGGTTCGTACAGATACGCCGAGATAGTCAGGCCATCGGCACTCGGATACGTGATCTTGCGCGGGGCCACCAGGCCGGCGGCAGGAAAACCCGCCGGTGTGGAGGTGGTCAGTTGGGTGGTCTTGCCGGATTTCACATCGACGGTGTAGAGATCCGCCGCGCTGACGCTGGTGCCGAACGTATAACTGATCCGCTGCCCGTCGGGCGACCACGCCGCCTTGGCCACGACGCCCTCGGCCGGCGCCACGAGCGCGCGCGGCGTCCCGCCCGCCGCACTCACGACGTACAGCCCTTTCGTGCCGTTGTGGTTCGCCACGAAAGCGATCCACTTCCCGTCGGGCGACCACCCGCCATCGCTCTGCTCCGCGGATTCCGCGGACACCGCGTGCGGAGTCCCCCCTTCGACCGGCACGACCCAGTAGTTCACCCAACCGCTGCGCTGCGAACGGAAGAGCACCTGCTTGCCATCGGGCGACGCCATCGGATACCCGAAGGATCCGCCGCCGCGATAGTCGAAGAAGTTGTGATCGGCCACGACGAGCCGCGGGGCCGTGCTGCCGTCCGCGGGTACGGCCAGGAGGTCGTGGTCCACCCACCGGCTGTCGAGGCGGTCGTACAACACCGTCTTGCTGTCGGGCGTCCACCCCGGGAAGACCGCGTATCGCGGTCCACCCGTCAGCCGGAGAACCTGCCCGCCGGGCACCGATACGATGAAGATATCCTGGCTGCCATAGCGGTCGTCGGACAGCGCGATGCGCGTGCCGTCCGGCGCCCACGACATCGAATAGATGCCGCCGCCCAGATGCGTGAGCTGCGCCTCCGATTTCTCGCGCGCCGACCAGAGCCAGATCTCCGGCGCGTCACCACCCTTGGTGGAGACGTAGGCGACGTAATCCCCCTTCGGCGACCACAACGGATGCTGGCCCGCCGTGTAATCGAGCCCGGCGAGCGGCGCTTCGTTCACCAGTTCTTCCGGCGCGCCGCTCCCCGTGGGGCTGACCGACCAGATACCGGCCGGCCCGCCGTACGAACCGAGAAACGAGATGTGCGACCCATCGGGCTGCCACACCGGGTCGTCCGATCCCTTGACCGGAGAGCTGAGCGACAACAACTGCTCGGCCGACAGCGGCGCGGGGTCCGCTGCCGGCGATGCCGGGGTCCCATCGCGATGCCCCACGACAACCGTCACGAACGACTGGTTGCCCGCCGCCTGCGCGCCCGCAGGTGGTGCCGCGAATGCGCCGGTGAGAACCGCCCCGCCGGCGATGGCAAACCACGTGGCCAAGGCTGTGGTGGCCCGGGTGGTCAACCATGTCTCGCGCCGTGACCCGGCGCGCGAGCTGTGCGAGCAGGACATCGGATGAGTGTGATGCATGATCAGGATCCGCTGACTGTCGTGCAGCCCGAGGGCTGCGGTGTGCGTGCCTGGCATTCGGCGAGCGGATACGGAACGACGGGGAAAATCCGCTCGGTGACCAGTTGCTTGGGCAGCTGGTTGAGTTTGTTGTAGTGGCGCATGCTGATCCAGTTGTTCCCGCTCTCCCACAGCAGCGAGTACCGCTTCTCGTACAGCAGCTCATCGAGCAGCGTCGGCTGATTCGTCGTGGGCACGTACGGGTTGGCGATCGGCGGGAGGTTGCCAGAGTTGGCTCGGATGAAGTTGATGTCCGCCGTCGCGCCAGCGGCGTCTCCCGTCTCCAGCTCCGCCTCCGCTCGCAGGAGGATCAGCTCCTCGTTGCGCAGCATCGGCACCGGTGAGACGGTGGAGTTGTAGAGCGTGAATTGCACATCACTGGTAATGCCGTCCAGCGTGAATGAGGGCACCGTCACCAGCTTCTGCGCGACGCGGGCATCGGGTGAGTGGTCGGCCTGCAACTGCGCATCGGTCACGAGTGCCGGGTCCGCGTACAGGAACGGCGCGAAGTTCGGATTGGCCTCGTCCCCCGAGTTGTTCGAGAAATTGAACTGCGGCCCTTCCGACAACGGCGCGGACTCGTTGAGGAACGATGCCGCGAGATCGGTCAGCGCGCTCGCGTAGTCGTTGGTGAGAATGTCGGCGCGCGCCCGCAGCCCGCGGTTCACGGTCAGGAACGCCGCCGGCGTGTCGAACCCCGAGAAGCCGGCCGGCAAGGCGAAGGAGAACGACGATCCCCCCGCCTGCAGATGCGTCTTCGCGGAGTCGAGCAGGTTGATGATGTGCTGGTAGACCGCGGCCTTGGGCGCGATCGGCGCCGGGTTACCGACGGGACTGATATCGACCGCGATCGGAATGCCGAAGGTGTCGCGGGTGGCGGCCAGCATCGCCAGGTCGAACGCTTCCATCGTCTGAACGAACCCGGTGAGACCTTCCTTCTGCGCCGTCGTGAGGTCCGGTACCTTGGCCAGCGCATCGAGCACGGTGTTGGCCGCACGCAGATCCGCGTATTGACCCGTCCACATCTGCCCCACAAAGAACGTCTGCGGGGTCATCGGCCCCGTGACATATAGTGGCAGGTCACCCTGCGCGACGCCCATCTCGAACCCTTCCCGCCCCAGAATCCCCATGTTGTCGAGAAACAGCGCGAGATTGTCGCGGGTGCCGCGCACCAGCCCCACCGCAATCGCGCCCGCGGCAGCTCCGGTCGGAGCGGACTGAAAGTCGGTGATCGCTGCGTTGTTCAGGTCGGGCACCATGGAGTTGGCACATCCGGCCAACGCGCCGATCGCAGCGATCGATACGATGGACCGGCTCCGGCTCAGGCGCCGCACGATATGTATGAATGACATGGCGTCAGAACCCCAGGTTGATGCCGGCCCAGAACGTGCGACTCGGCGGGAATGGCGCGACGTCGACGTTTCGGGCGATGGCCTGGTTGCCGAAGTTGCTGACCTCGGGATCCAGACCCTGATAGTGCGTCCACGTAATGAGATTTCTGCCTTCGAGGCTCAGTGTGGCCGTCCGTACGCCGCGCCCGAGGTGCGAGACGAGGCTGTTCGGCAGGTCGTACGACAACGTGAGCTCGCGGAGCTTGATGAAGGATGCATCCTGCACGTACTGCACGGTGTTCTGGAGCCAGTTGTTGATACGATAGGGTCCGAGCATCTCGCTGGTGTCTTTGCCCGCGGATGTGCGAACCGACACGATCTTGGCGTAATCACTGCTCGTGCCACCCAGATCGTAGAGCAACTGCGTCAGGTTGATATCGTCACCGCCCTTCTGCCAGTTGAATAGGAAGTAGACGTGGGCGGAGTGATAGGTCAGCGTGTTGCTGAAGCCGACGCGATAGTCCGGGTTCGCGTCGCCGATCGTGCCGATGGACTCCGTCCCGTCCGGCTGGAGCACGTTGCCGATGATCTGGGTCGGTGATTTGCCGTTCTGGATCTCGAACGCGCCGAACTCCGCGGGGAACCCGCCCGGGCTGAATGGGGGAACCGGCAGCGAGGTGATGATGCTGGCGTCCTTGGAGAAGTTCGCCTCGATCGTCCACTGGAAGTTCCGCTGCTGGACCGGCGCCACCGAGGTTTCGACTTCAAGACCTCGCGTGCGAAGACTGCCGGCGTTGAAGAACTCGGTATCGATACCGGCGGACGGCGCCAGGGCCCGCTGCAGCAGCAGGTCGGACACGTTTTTCTGATACCCGGTCACGGAAAGCGTGGCCTTGCTGTTGAACATCGTCATGTCGAACCCGAGCTCTGTTTCCAACTGCCGCTCGGGCTGCAGGTTGGGATTGCCCACCGCCCCCGCAATCTGCTGCGTCGGCAGCCCGGTAATGTTGGCGGCCAGCAGCTCGCCGAACTTCTGCCCGAACAGCGGCTCGTTGCCGGATTCACCGATCGCGGCCCGGAGCTTCACGTTGTCGATGAAGCCCGCGCCCCCGAGCCGGTAGGAGGCCGACGCCTTCGGGTAGAAATACAGCTTTGTCGGGTTGTTGTTGTTGCTGCTCTCGTCCGCCCGGCCGCCGACCGTCAGCAGCAGCTTTTCGTGCAACGCCAGAAATTCTTCCTGCGCGTACAGCCCCTTGTCGACCGTGTTCTCGCGGTCCTGCTCGACGTTGCTGATCGTGCCGCGGTCGATGTTGGACAGACCGGGACTCAGGTTCTTCGCCAGATCACGGATCGTATTGAGATACCGCGTCTCCTGCTGGACACCCGCCGAGGTAGTCGCCGTGAACGCGCCGCTGGCAGGCGTGAAGACCTCGACCAGGCTCGCGGTGACGTTGGCGTTCTCGTTGACGGTGTTGCTCGTCACGCTCGTGCCGGGATTGCCGTATACGATCTCGTACTGCAGATCGGGCGGCGAGTACAGCGCGTTGCTCTGCGTGAAGTAGTCGATACCGCCGTTCAGGATCAGGTTCAGGCTGTTGCGCTGGGTGGTGATCAGGTGCGCGGTCCCGGTGCCGGATCCGATGAACCGGTTGACGGACTCACCGTTGGTCAGCAGTGCCGCCGTCTGCAGCGGATTGCTCGGCGCGAACGGATTGTTGGGATAGAGCCCGGCGGCGTTGGGCTGCAGGTTGACGAAGCTTGGCGTCGCGGGGAGCGCCGTATAGAAGCTGGTCGTGGTGTTGTCGTTGTTCGTCAACCCACGAGCGTCGTCCGTATGCGAGAAGGTGCTGTTCAAGCCGAAGTCGAGCTTCGGCCCCAGTGTCTGGTGCAGATTGAGGTTGAGCGCCTGCTTATCGAAGAATGTGTTGTCGATGATGCCGCCATCGTGCTCGATCACACCGGAGGCGTAGTACTGCGTCGCATCCGTCCCCCCGCCCAGGCTCGCCGTGCTCTGGTACGAGAGCGGCTTGCGCCCCGCCAGCTCATCCTCGTGGTTGTACGTGACGCCCGGGGTGAAGTACTTGAGCGCCGTCGGGCCGTACTGCCCGACGACCGCCGCCGCATCCGGGAACAGCCGCGATCCCAGCTCGTGCGAGATCTCGCTGGTGCCGAATCGCTGGCTCAGTTTGAGCTCCGGCTTCCCGGCGTGCCCGCGCTTGGTCGTGATCAGGACCACGCCGTTGGACGCCTTGGATCCGTAGATCGCGGAGGCCGAGGCACCCTTCAGGACTTCGATCGTCTCGATGTCGTTGGGGTCCAGGTCCGCGAGACGGTTCGATGCGTTGTCTTCGTCGGACGAGAGGCCACTGGAGCCCGACGCCTTGGTGATCGAGTTGGTGCCCGACGCCGTGGCGGCGTTGCTGATGATGACGCCGTCGACCACGTAGAGTGGATCCGAGGCGCCGATGACCGTCGTGGTACCACGGAGGCGCACCTGCATACCGCCGCCAGGTGCTCCCGAGTTGGCCTGGATGTTCGCGCCGGCGACCTTGCCCTGCAGCTCCTGCTCGGTCGTCTGAGCCTGCACGTGCGAGATTTCTTCGGCGTTGACCGTGGCCACCGCGTTCGCGGCGTTCTCACGAGTCACCCCGGTCGCTTGCCCCGTCACGATCGTCTCGTTCAGCTTGAGGACGTCGTGCTTGAGTGCGACATCGACGGTCTTCTCGTCCCCCGTGACCGGACGATCGGCCTGGAGATAGCCGATGCGCCGGAAGCTCAGGGTGAGCGCGCCGGGCCCGGTCGGCAGACTGAATGTCCCATCGTCGCCGGTATGCGTCCCAAGCTGCGTACCCTTGATGAGGACGGCCACCGAGGGAAGCCCCTGGCCATTCTCGGCGTCGGTGACCTTGCCAGTGATCACCCGGGTCGCTGGCCCCTGGGCACGAGCCAACGCCAGCGCCGGGAGCTGCAGCAAGAGGAGTAGTCCGACGGTAATACGGAGAGATCGATGCATGCGCACATCTCCGGTCTGGAAGGTCCCTGACGGCATCAACGCCTGAGCGCGGACCAACAAGCTCGCCCCCTCTCGGCCTGCCATCCGTTCTGGCAAAGCCTTGGGGGGCGCGCTCTCGCCCGCGCGCCCAAAGGCGCGGCGTTTACTAGACAACCGAGAACCACCAAACCCCTCATATCCCCGGCAGATGCTGCTCGGTGGCGGACGCCCGCGCCCACCCGGAACCCACGGATCGGCGGAGCGCCGGCCAGAAATGCGAAGGCCGGCTGCACTCGCAGCCGGCCCTCGCCCTCGCGCCCCCGCTCGCCCGCTCGCCGACCTTGCTCTTCTTCTACTTCTTTTCCCCGCCGCGCAGGTATCCGTCCGTCTTGTCGAGCCAATCCTGGCGGGGCGGGCAGAACACGTCGACGTCGAGCGTGTCCTCCAGCGCCTGTGCCCTGTGCGGGAGGTTGGACGGAATCACCAGCACCTCCCCGGCGTGGACGTCGTGCACTTTCTGCTCCGGCGAGCCCTCCGCCCCGACCCACAGGCGCAACACGCCCTCGAGGATATAGGTCACCTGCTCATTGTCGTGCGAATGAAGGGGCACGATGCCCCCTTTCTTGATGTAGACATGCGCCACCATCAGCCGGTCGCCCGTGACCAGCCGGCGCTCGATCACCGGCGAGATCACCTCACGTGGCATCGACTCCCATCGATACTGCGTCGCCTTCTTCCCATTTGCTGGCACACTCATTACTCCCGTCCTCCCGCGGCGCTTGTTCCCCCGCCGCTGCCGAGATAGTGATCGAACCACGCTTCGAGGCGAAGCAGGCTGTCCAGGTTGTGCGCCGGGCGGTGGAACCCGTGGCCTTCCCCGGGATAGAGGGCCAGCGTCGACGCCACGCCCTGTTTGCGCAGCGCAACGTACATCTCCTCCGCCTGCGAGATCGGCACGTCGTTGTCCGCGTCGCCGTGGATGAACAGCGTCGGGGTCCGCGCGTTCGCGACATGGGCGAGCGGCGACCACTGCCAGAGCAACGGGTAGTTGTCCCAGGGCAGCCCGTCGAACTCCGCCTCGATCAGATCGGTGTACAGTGACGTGCCGTAGAAGCTGATCAGGTTACTGAGGCTATACAGTGAGACCGCCGCCTTGAACCGTGGCGTTTGGGTGATGATCCAGTTCGTCATGAACCCGCCGTAGCTCCCGCCCGTCACGCCCAGCCGCCCCGGGTCGATCCACGCGTTGCGCCGGATCACCGTGTCGAGACCGGCCATCAGGTCGTGGTAGTCGCCGCCGCCCCAGTTGAGCAACGATCCGTCCGAGAACGCCTGGCCATAGCCGTTGGTGCCCCGCGGATTGATCGCGAGCACCCCGTAGCCGTGGCCAGCCAGCATCTGGTTATTTGCCGAGAAGGTGTTGCCGAAGGTGCTGTGCGGGCCGCCATGGATCGACAGAATGAGCGGGTAGCGCTGGCCCGGCCGCATACCCGAAGGCTTGATGAGCCACGCCTGCACCGGGATGCCGTCGAAGCTCGTGAATTCGAACGTCTCGCTTTCGGCCGGCGCGACCACCGCCAGCAACGAATCCTGCTCGTGCGTGAGTTGCCGTGGCCCGCGCCCGTCGGCCGCAGCGATCCAGACCTCGCTCGGGTGCGTGAGGTCGTTCTGGACGTACGCCATCCACCGGCCCGCACGATCCAGAGAATACTGCGGCACCTGGCACTCACACGTCGTGAGGCGCTGGGCCGGGCCCCCCGTTGCATTCGCCCGATAGACGGAGATCGACCCGTGATCGGTCGCGGTGAAGTACACCATGGCGCCCGTGGGCGACCAGCTCACTTGCCCCACCCGGCGGTCGAGCGACGGCGCGACCGGCCACGCCGCTCCTCCCGTGGCGGCCATCGCCCACACGTGGGTGTCCTCCGCCGGACTGTCCTTGGTGTTGTTCGGGCGCCGCCACGCCGGGAACGCGATCTGCTTGCCGTCCGGAGACCACGCGGGCGAAAACTCCGCGCTCGGCGTATCGGTCAACCGCGTGATCTGCCCTGTCGGGGCATTGACGGTCCAGAGATCATTGGTGTAGGCGTTGTCCGGATCCGGAGACCGGTCACTCACGAACGCGATCTGGTGTCCGTCCGGCGACCAGGCGAGGGAATGCTCGTCGAAGGATCCAGGGGTCAGGACGCGCGGCGTGCACGCCGTCGCGGCACCGCACGCGACCGGCACGACGTACAGATGCGTGCGGCGGTTGTCCGTGAAGCCCGTCCGGGTCTTGTACATGATCCGGGAGAACACCTCGACGTCCGCCGCTGCCGGCGCATCGCCGTCCGGACGCGGCGCGGGCGGCACCACGCTGTCGGTTCCCACATACGCGATCGCCGATCCGTCGGGTGACCACGCGAAGTTCTTGACGGCGAGTGATCCCAGCCACGCGTTCGTCACCGGCACCGGCACGAGAAACCGGCGATGCGCGGTCGCGATGTCGTAGATCCAGATACCATTGTGCGATTCGGCGTCGTCGCGGAATGCCAGCGACCGGCCGTCGGGTGACCACTGCGGCGCAGTACCCTGCACGGCGTGGCGAGTCGCGCCGGACACGGCATCCGCGATCACGATGACTGATGTGACCTTGTCACCCTGATAGTCGAACGTCGTCCGCACGTACGCGACGGATCGCCCATCAGGCGAGATCTGCGGATCCGACACGCCTTTGAGGAGGGCCAGGTCGCCCGTCGTCATCGGGTGGCGTGACGGCTGCTGCGTCTGTGGTTGCGAATACGATTGCGTATGCGATGGCGGCTCCGGTGGCGCCGCCATCTGGGGGCCCGCCTCCGCGCCCCACGACGACACGACGCCGGCGGCCATGGCCGCCAATATGAGTGAGGTCATACCGAAGGTATGCGGCGCTCCCATCGCGCGCCAAGCCGGCCGCGCGTTTCGGCTCGTGCTCAGCGCCTCCGGATTCGCGTGGCCGGCCGGACGAGCCGGAACAGCACACGATGCGCGAAGGGCCGGCTGCGATCTTCCGCAGCCGGCCCCCGCGAGACGACACCCGAACCGCCGCGAATGCGGCGGCCCGGAAGAAATGCCCCTCAGCTCGTGCAGCTACCGCTGACGACTTCGCCGGTGGCGAGATCGAGCTGGCACGTCAACGCCACGGCACCGGTCGAGACATTGTAGACCACGATCGGTACGATCGCCGTCCCGTTGAACGTGACGACGATGTGGCGCGCGACCTGCTTGCTGCCGCTCGTCGGTCCGCTGAACGTCACCTGGGCGTTCACCCAACGGGTGTACGTACCGCTCGTGGGATACAATGCGCCGTCGCGCGGGTGCGGGAAGGTCACGCTCCCCACCGTGTCCGCCGACGCGGCATCGTACTGGCGGGATTCGCCGATGTCGTGGCTGAACGACGACGTGTCGGTACCTGCCTCGAACCCGTTCCAGACGTGGGTGGACGCCGTCGAGAGTGCCGGGTGCCCCGTGACCCAGTTCATCCGGTTGCCGGCGTGATGCGCGTGCCAGAATCCCCGCGCGCCGTTCAGCTCCGCCGTCACCTCGGCCATGAAGACAATGGAATCGGTCGTGCCCGCCACGTACATGTTCTCGCACGCGCCCGCCGCGAACCACTCCCAGGTGCGCGAGACCGAGATCGTGTCGCGAGGATTGCCGGGCGGGAATGTCAGCATTCCGCTGAACGAGCCCGTCGCACATGCCGAGCGAACTGCCGTACGCGCGCTGTTCAGCGCCATCACGTGACCGAACGGTGCCACGATCTCCGCCTCGGCACCCGCCTGAGACTCCTGAGTCGCGAATTCGCCCGCCTGCGTCGCAGCGGCAATGGCCGCCCCCGCCGCGAGATCCGTACTGACCTGCGTGTCGCTCAGCGCCGCGGGTGCCGTACTCGATGAGGAGCACGCCGTCAGGACGGCGGCCACCACGATCGCGCACGCCGCACTACCAATAGTCCGGCCTTTCGCTTCGAGTTGCATTGGACTGCCTCCCGGTACCGTGCGGCATACGCCGCGTGATGTCGCTCGCGGAGCCCGGTTTGGACCGCTCCGGAGTGCGGCACTGAGGCCGCAGGAATTGACTATACGACGTGCGACGGGGGGGTTAGTTAATGCCGAGTCCGGAAGGATTTTCTCTCCGATCGCCCATAAAAGCTAAGGTATTGTTCTATATCGTGTTAGGACTATTCAGAGCCACAGGGGGCGGTCCCGCCAGGCGCGGCCGGCGTCCGCACCAGCGCCGGACGCCCAACCCTCTGACCTCTGGCCGGTTGCCCTTCGGCCACCCCAACATCCATGGCATTGGCCCCCAAGCCCTATCGGCCGGGCGCGCGAGGCGTAGAATGAGTCTCCGTCTCAACTAGTGCACGTCGCCAGCGGTCGTGGCCGGCAGACGTGACCCAAAACGTAGCCCGGGAACCGGATCCGGCGAGCGTCATAACAAACGCGTCCATACGTCATTAGACGTACGCGACGTGCGTGGACGAGCGCCGCCGCGGTCCCGTGTGTACGATATCGTACGATACCTGTCGCCCACTGGCCGGAGTGCGCATGCGAAAACTGCGGATCGGCGTGATTGACCTCGTGGCCAACGGACCTGCCCATGCTCTCTGGGCACGTCTGATGAACGCGAACCTCGCCAGCATCATGCCTCAAGTCATTGGAGTGTGGTGCGAAGAAGCCGGTCATTCCGTTTCGTACGTGTGCTACACGGGCTTCGAAGATCTCAACGCCGCGCTCCCGGCCGAGACCGACATCGTATTCATCGGCGCCTTCAGCGAGACCGCCCAGCTCGCATATGCCCTCAGCGCGCTGTATCGCCAGCGGGGCACGGTCACCGTGCTCGGTGGTCCGCACGCGCGGTGTTACCCGGAGGACTCGGTCCAGTACTTCGACTACGTCCTCGGATTCACTGACCAGTCGATCATCGACGATGTCCTCCGCGAGTGCGCGCCGCACCGCCCGATTGGTCTCTCGATCGCGGCCCCCCGCCAGCCGCTGCAGTTGCCGGGCGTGCGGGCGCGCTGGCGCTTCATCAAGGAGACGCTGGACAAGGCGCCCGCGATCAAGATCGTGCCGATGCTCGCGAGTCTCGGCTGCCCGTACACGTGCAGCTTCTGCATCGACTCGACCGTGGATTACCAGCCGCTCGACACCAACCAACTGCGCGACGACCTGCGATTCCTGCTGACGAAGTTCCGCCAGCCGCACGTCGCGTGGCATGATCCGAACTTCGGGGTCCGGTTCGACGAGACGCTGGGCGCGATAGAAGATGCGGTCCCGCCGGGGCGAATCGACTTCATCGCCGAGAGCAGTCTGTCCTTGTTGTCGGAGGACCGGTTGCCCCGGCTCAAGCGTAACGGATTCAAGGCGGTCCTGCCCGGCATCGAGTCGTGGTACTCGCTCGGCAACAAGACCAAGAGCGGACGCGTCGTGGGGATGGACAAGGTGCGCCAGGTCGCGGACCATGTGAACATGGTCCTCAGCTACATCCCGTACATGCAGACCAATTTCGTGCTTGGCCTGGACACCGACGAGGGCCCGGAACCGTTCGAGCTCACGAAACGGTTCGTCGACCTCGCACCGGGGGCGTTCCCCGGATACTCGCTGCTGTCGGCGTTCGGCCGCGCGGCGCCACTCAATCTCGACCTCCAGCGCGCCGGGCGGGTGCTGCCGTTCCCGCACCATTTCCTGAACAACAACCTGGCGATGAACGTCAAACCCAAGAACTACGAATGGGGGCCGTTCTACGACCAGGTGATCGACCTCACGCGCCATTCGTTCTCCTGGCGCTCGGTCGCCCGCCGGTTCAAGGCCACCCGCGCCACGATCCCGCGATGGATGAATGTCGTCCGGGCGGTCTCGAGCGAAGGAAACGGGCGTATACAGTATCACTCGGCGGTACGGAAGCTGCTCGACACCGATGCGACCGTGCATCGCTACTTCGACGGCGAGACCGATGTGCTGCCGTCGTTCTACGCGGATCGCATGCGGCATGATCTCGGTCCGTTCATGGAACTGCTCCCCGAGGGCGGCGCCCGGCACGACCCGAACGCCTACCTGCGCGCGGAAGCCGCCGCCCCGAAGCCGGCGGATGGGCTCACGCCGGTCCAGGCACGGCGCGCCCGTGCGCGCGCCGCCGCGGCCGCGACGGCTGCCGCCCTACACCCCGCCGCTCCCGCTCCGATTCCTCAATCGTGACCGCGCGGCGGCCTTTGTAGTGGCCTCAGTGGCCGCCGCGCGACACGGTTCCGCCACGGTCGAAGGTCTGCGTGGTCACGTCCTTCCCCGATGACAACGTGCGCACGTAAGCGACCAGCGCCCAGATCTGTGAATCACTGATCCGGCCGCCCCACGAAGGCATCCCGTCCGGCCGTCCTTCGCTGATCGACTCGTACACCTCGCCGGCACTTCCGCCGAAATGCCAGCGGCCATCCTGCAGGCTCGGCCCCATCCCGCCCGACCCGTCCCCGCCGTGGCAATCGGCACAGTTGTACGACACGAAGAGCTGCTTGCCCTCTTCGGCCGCGCGCGGATCGTGCTCGCGCGGATTGGTGAGTACCCGCAGCGGATGCTGGGCCGGAAGCCCTGCCTGAATGTTGCCGGGATGCGCCACCACAGGCGCGCCGCTCTGCGGTGATAACGCCGCCGCGGCCGGCGTGACGGAACCAGCAGATGGCGCGCTGGACGAGGCGCTGGACGCGGCGCTGGACGCGGCGCTGGATGCCGTGCTTGATGCAGCGCTGGATGGCCCGACGGGTGCCGCTGCCGCGGTCTCCCGCTGAGCCGCCCGCCCCTCGCGGCCACATCCCGTCACAATCGCCAGCGCCAGGATCGGCACCGCCGGGATCGGCACCGCCAGACGCACCATGAGATGCCACGCGACACATGTCGCGCGGCCTGTGAGCCGCTCCATCGTCCCTCCCGCATGCTGCGCCAGATAGCCTGCCGCCCGAGTACCTGTTCTTTCTACTTTCTACTTTCTACTCTCTGCTTTTCTACTCTCTCCTTTTTGCACTTTCTCCTTTCTCTTTTCTCCTTTCTCCGTTCGACTCGGCGCGCATCACTTCCCGAGTGAGAAGACGAACAACGTCCCGCCTAGACTCGTGTGCTGCGCCAGATCGGGCAGCGTCGTCCCCTGCTCCCGGACATCGAACGGCGCGTCCGAAGCGACGTCGCCGGCAATCAGCGCACCCATGTCGCCGCCGATCCCCGCGTACACCGCGACGTACTGTTTTCCGTCCGGCCCGCGATAGGTCATCGGATTGCCGACGACGCCCGAACTGACCTTGAATTGCCAGAGCGGTTCTCCGGTGCGCGCATCGGCCGCCTTGAACCACCCATCCAGAGTACCGTAGAACACGACGTTGCCCGCGGTGGCGAGCGCGCCGCTCCACACCGGAAACGGCTCGCGGATGCCCCACACCTTCCGGCCAGTTGTCGCATCCCACGCCATGAACTCGCCGCGATACCCGCCCGGACCGCCCTTCTCCGGTGCGTCCGCTCCGATGTACGGCGTGCCCGCGATGTAGGTCGGGGTCCGGCCGGTGAAGTCCATGCACAGGTTGTTGGTCGGAACGTAGAACAGCCCGGTCGCCGGCGAGAACGCGGCCGGCTGCTGGTTCTTGCCCCCCTCGAGGCTCGGACAGATGTCCGTGACCGTCTTCCCGATCCGCGTCACCTTGCCGGCGTTCACGCGCGGCCGCCCGGTCGCGAGGTCCACGCCGGCCGCCCAGTTCATCGGAACGTAGGATTGCGCGACCAGCACTTGGCCCGTCGACCGGTCGATCGTGTACGCGAACCCGTTGCGGTCGAAGTGCACGAGCACTTTGCGCATCGTTCCGCCGATCGGCAGGTCGGCGATGATGCTTTCATTGACCGCGTCGTAATCCCAGAGGTCGTGGGGCGTGACCTGTAGGGCCCAGCGCAACTCCCCGGTGTCCGGGTCGCGGGCCAGGATGGAGCTCGAATACTTGTTGTCGCCAGGCCGAAGCTCACCATCCCACGGTCCCGGATTGCTCGTGCCGTAGTACAGGAGATTGAGATCCGGATCGTACGTGAGCCATCCCCACGTGGCCGCACCGCCGTGCCGCCAGGTCTCGCTCGGCCAGCTCGTCGCGGCGAGGTCGGTGCCGCGTTCGCTCGCATAAAACGGCGCGAAGCGCGGCCCGATCTTGACGTCGGCGTCCGGACCCAGGTTGTAGGCCCGCCACACCTCCTTGCCGGTGCGCGCATCGAGCGCCGCAATCCATCCGCGCACGCCCATCTCGCCACCGCTGGGCCCCACGAGCACTTTGCCGTGCACCACCAGTGGGGCCATCGTCATCGTCTCGCCGTGGCTCGGGTCCGCGACCTGGGCTCGCCACCGCTCGGCCCCGGTTCGCACGTCGACGGCCACCGTGTGACCATCGAGCAGATTGTAGAACACCGTGCTGTCCGCGTACGCCGCTCCCCGATTCACGACATCGCAGCACGCCTCGGCCTTCGCCGCCTGCGCGTTCTCGGGACGGAACTTCCAGCGCAGCGGGGCCCCGGGACGCGAGAGGTCGAGCGCGTACGCGACGTTGGGATATGGAGTCACGATGTACATCGTCGGTCCGATCACGAGAGGCGCACCCTCGTGTCCCTTGAGCACACCCGTGGAAAAGGTCCACGCCACACTCAGGCGGCCGGCGTTGTCCGCCGTGATGTCGTCGAGCGTGCTGTAGCGGCTGCCGGCGTAGTCCTTGGCCGGCATCGTCCACTCGCCCGGCTCCCCGGCGGAAGGAGTGCCGATCCGCGCTCCGCGAACGCCGGCCGCGGTCCTCGCCGCCCCCTGGTCCCCTGAGCATCCGGGGATCGTTGCCGCCGCCACCATCGCTCCGGCGGCAATGACCGCGCGCACACGTACAGCCATCACATCCCTCCCAGGTCCAGCACCGGTGGTGCGAACGCCGCGACTAATATGGCCCGCCGGACCCGTTGGCACACGCCGGCTCATCCCGGCCCATGCCTGCTCCCTCTGGTTCCGCCCCGGACGGCAACGGGGGCCGGTTGCAGACATCGCAACCAGCCCCCGTGACCTTCGATCGTGCCGGCGACGCGCCCTGCCGCGCTACGACGCCGCCGAGCAGGTCAGTGTGTAGCTCCCGCCTCTCCCATCGGTCTCCGTCGATGGCGGAGGATCGACCAGAGTGTGGAGGTCCGTCGGCTTCGCCCCCAGTGCTGCCGTGGCACCCGCCACCGCGGCCGCATCGGGGCCCGACGTCGCATCCCACGTCGTGTCGGATACCGTCGCCATGCCGTACATGCGAAGCGCGATCGTGCGGTCCTCGCTGCTCTCGAGGATCGTCGACACGCGTTGCTCCTTGAGCAGCGCGTTCCGGACCGCCACGTAGTTGGCCGCGATCGTGAGCGGTGAGGCAAAGCCGCCCGCCTGCTGGTGTACATCGTTGATGAGTGTGATCGCGTTGGCCAGGTTGCCGAGGCCGAGCTGGATCTGGGCGTCCACGAGCACGAGTTCCTCGTTCCGGACGATCGGAATCGGAGTCGCCACCGTCGGGTAGTAGGCGTAGATGAACGGCGACGCCGCCGCGGCGAACGAGGGCTCCTGGACGATATTCGGGTTGACCGCGAACTTCGCGTGCCATCGCGCATCGTTGGCCGTATCGACATCGGTGACCATGTCCCACAGCACCGCGAGGGTGCCGATCTCACCGTTGATGGGGTTGACCTGGTCGCTCGACTGCGCGCTCCACGAGTGGTATACGCCGAACGCGTCGTCCGTGAATCCGCCTGGCGCCGGCGTCGTGAGAGCGCCGGGACTGAACAGCGCCGATGCGTGCATAGCGCTGTCGGCTCGCGTGAGCGCTGGCCCGAACGGCGTCCCCGCCGACGTGGGCGTCGGTGCGGTGCCGCTCCCGGCGGTGCGGGCGATGGCGTATGCCAGCTCCAGTCCCGCCTTGGCCGCCAGCGCGCGGTTGAATGCGGCGAACGCTCCCGGGGTCGTGCTTGGTGCGGCAGTCGCCGACACCGACGCGAAGCCGGGAGGCAGCGTGATCGGCAACGGGTTGGGACCGGCAGTCTGGAGCGACACGTTGGCCGAATCCAGCAGGGCGACGATGTAGAGCCACACGTCCTTGTTGCAGAATACGGGCGCGGGCACCGTGCCGGTCACGTCGATGGAATACGGCGAGAGCCCAAGGGTATCTCGCGTTTCGGCAATCATCATGAACTGCAGGGCCTTCATCGTCTGGACGACGCCCGTGATGGCCGCCGCGTCGCCTGGTGAATAGGCGGGCGTGACCGTGGGAAGGGTCGCGACGATCTGGTTCGCGAACTTCGCGTTCCGGAATTCGATGTCCCAGATCGATGACGAGAAAAACTGGTCCGTGTTGGAGATGGGAATGAGACCCATGCCTTCCGTGACGTAGCGCGGCTCGGTACTCGTGAAATTCGCCGCGTCACGGGAGAACGTGGACATGAACGTGACGTAGTTGGAGATGTCGTTCCGGGCCGCACTGAAGAGGCCCGTGATCGCGTTCTGAATGCCGACCGTCGTCGCCGCCACCTGCGTCGGCGCCGTCAGGAATGGCACGTTGCTGTCCTTGCACGACGCGAGCACCGCGGCGGCGAGCAACGGCGAGAGCACCAGGGTGGCGTGGCGCATCGGCCACGCCGCTGCGGGGCGAGGGCGGCCAGCCTGCTGCCGGCGCGTACGAGCGAAGCAGAGGATGGTCATGGTCAGAGGCCCAGGTCGAGGGAGACGAAGACGCTGCGCGCCGGAGGGTACGGCGTAACGTCCTGGCCACGCTGAATCTGCGTTTGGCCGACGAAGTTGACTTCCGGATCGAGCCCCGTATACGGAAACCAGGCGAACAGATCGCGCCCGGTGACGGACAGCCGCGCGTCCTTGACGTGCACGGCGTTGCTCAACCATGCCACGAACTTGTCCGGCAGCGAGTAGCTCACGGACACTTCGCGGACTTTCACGAACGAGGCGGGTTCGAGATACGGCGTGCCGTTGGCGTTGTTCTCGGCATTCCGCTTGGCGCTGAGCGCCGAATCCGCGAGCAGTCCTTGGCTGTCATCGAAGAGGTTGTCGGTGAAGTTGCCGACGGCACCGCCCCGTGACCACACGACGAGCGCCGCCGCGTGGAATCGGTGGTAGGTGAACTCGTTGTTGAAGTTCATCACGTACGACGGCTGGGCGTCGCCAGCCTGGATCGGCTGCCCGTCCGGGCCGTTGAACTGCCCGACGATCTGTGAGACGGACCGGCCGACCTGGATCCGGAACGTGCCCAGGCTCCCGCCCCCACCGTTGTTGAGATCGAAGGCCGGGAGGCTGGCGGGCAGCGAGTTCACCACGCTGTAGTTGCGGAAGAACGTCGTGGTGGTAACCCACTGGAAGCCGTTCCGCACGGCCACCGGTGTCGCCGTGAACGACATCTCGACGCCCTGATTCGTGAACTCGCCGCCGTTGAACCACGACTGGTCGAATCCCAGCGACGGAGATGGCTGGTCCTGGAGCAGCAGGTCGGTGATGCGCTTCTGGTAGATCGTGAAGCTGAACTGCGCCCGCGAGTGCAGCAGTGTCGCGTCGAATCCCGTCTCGATCTCGGCTTCCTGCTCCGGCCGGATCGCCGAGTCCCCGATGCTGAGTGGGATGTAGACCCCGCCCAACCCGCCCGAGACCGTCGTGTTGAGCGGCGTGTACTTGATGCCGTAGTTCGGCTGTGTTCCCGATTGGCCGTACGCCGCCCGCACCTTGAGCTCGTCGAGCCAGCCGGCGAACTGGGGCACGCGGTACGACGCCGAGAAGTGGGGATACGGGAAGAACTTGCCGATGTCGCCATCGTTCGTGGTGCGCTCGGCGGTCACGCCGGCCGTCAGCGCGAGCCGCTGCTGGAGGAGGAGCACCTGCTCCTGTGCGTAAAGCGACTGGTCCTTGGCCTCCGTCGCGGTGTCTCTCAGCGTCTGGACCGAACCAAGCGTCGGGTTCACCGCGCCCGCCAGAATGTCCTGGCCGGCTTCCAACGGATTGTCGAGACTCCGCTTCTCCCGGACGAACCCCACCGACGTGGTCGCGTCGAGGAATTTGAGGCCGGTGAAGTGGTGGACGAGGTTGATCGAGTAGTTGAGGTAGGTCGTCGCGCCGTACTGGTCCTGCGCGACGCCAGGCAGTCCGGATGAGATCGCCTCTTCGACCTGCAAATCGGGCGGCGCATAGAAGTTGTCGTTCTGCGTCGTGTAGTCGGCGCCACCGATGAAGGTGATGTGAAGGGTCTGGTCCGGCAGGTGCAGCGGCTCCCAGTCGATGTTGCCGCCGCCGATGAACCGGTTGACCGTCTCCGGCGTCTGAATCTCGGCCGCGTCAGCAAACGGATTCGCCGGTCCGAACGGATTGATCGGCCACGCCCCGTGCACTTGCTTGTCCAGCGCCACGAACTGCGGCGTGTACGAGAAGACGTCGTACGGGCTGACACCGATGTTGTCGTTGCCCGAAACGCCTCGCCGGGTGACGGAGTGGGCGAAGTTGAGGTTCGCCGTCGCCGTGAGGTTGCTCGTAAGCGTCTGTGTGATGTTGGTACGAACGGTCTGCTTGTTGTACCCCGTGTTGGTCATCGTGCCATTGTCGTACTTCGCGAGCCCGGACAGGAAGTACTGGGTGTTGTTGGAGATCCCGCTGATGCTCGCGTCTGTCTCATAGGAGAGCTGGTTGCTGCCGAACAACTGGTTCTGATAGTCCTGTGGACCACCATAGGCGCCGTCGATGAACGACTTCGTGTACCCGAACTCGCGGCCCCACGCTTCCGCGCTGGCGAGCGTCGGGAATGTGCGAAGACCGTAGGTGTTCGACAGCGAGAAGTGTCCGACTTTCTGCGACAGCTCGATCCGCGGCTTGCCGGCCTTGCCCCTCTTGGTCGTGATGATGATCACGCCAGCTGACGCTTTCGATCCATAAATGGCGGACGCCGACGCCCCCTTGAGAACTTCGATGGTCTCGATGTCCTCGGGGTTGAGATCGGCGATTCGGTTGGGACTCAGGTCCTGCTCGTTCGACCCGGCGCCACCATTGGACTGGGTGATCGTGTTGAGGCCGCTGTTGACGGTCTCGTTGTTGACGATCACGCCGTCGACGACGTAGAGCGGGTACGCGTTCGCGAACAGCGACGTGATGCCGCGGATCTGGACCTGCATCCCGCCGCCTGGATCACCGCCGTTGTTCTGCTGGATCACGGCGCCCGGTACTTTGCCCTGCAGCGCGTTCTCCACGGTCGGGGCGGGCGCGCGATTGAGGTTCGCCGAGGTCACCACCGCGACGTCGTTGGCCGCGTTCTCGGAGGCGACGCTCGTCGTGACGCCCGTCACCACCTGCTGCTGCAGTTCCAGAATGTCGCGCGTGAGGCTCACCGTCACGTCGCTCTGGTCGGCGGCCAACACCACGGTGGTCGCGCGGAATCCGATGCGCCGAATGTTGAGCGTGGCCGCGCCCTGCGGCACCCGCACCGAAAACGTGCCACTGTCCGTCGTGGTCGTGCCCAGGGTCGTACCGACGACCTGGATCGAGGCGGCCGGGATCGGTGCGTGGTCTTCCGCGTCGGTCACGCGCCCGGTTACCGGCCGAAGCGTGCCCTGCGCGTTCGCGCGCGCCGCCGGCCACGCCGCCACAGCCAGGAACCCGGCCACGACGCCCACTCGCCGCATCACGAACAAGAGTTTCTGCACTTCGTGTCCTCCTCGCGCGAGAACAGCGGTGTCCCGATCGCGTGTGTCCCGCGCGCACACGGGCCGAGTTTGGTTGGTGGCATGCCCGCCGAGCCGGGCCAGGGGCACGATTGGGCCCGGTCTGTCACCGGCAGGTCACGCTATGTAACGGGCTATAGCGTGGAGAAGGGCCAGAGTGCTGTCAAGAACCGAGATCAGCCGAAAATGCTGTCTGCCACTGATTTTCCGGCGATTGCCCCGGATGAATGTCATCCACAGCAGATGCCAGACACCGGGCCGCACACCTGGCCGTACACCGGGCCGCACGCGGGAAGCACACGTCATGGGGCTGCCTGCGCCACGCCGGGACGACACTGATCCGGCGCTCTTGACGACGTCCGCGCCACGTGTCACTTCATGGGACCAGTGAGCCAATCCCGAGCCGGTCCGGCGGCGGCTAGCGGCCGGCCTCGCGTCACGGCTGTTCCCGGGACCCGCACCCCCTCGACGATGCCCGCGTCCCAGTGCAGTTTCCGCGGTTCCGCCGGAACTCCCCACCCAACGCTTTCGGGTGGAGAGGCGGTACTGTAACGAGTCTATCGCCTTGTTCGCCCTCGTGAGCTCGCCTCGTCGCCGCCCGAGCACCCGACCACCCCCGGCAACCAATCTCATGCCGATCCAGCTCTCTCGTTGTGATGGCTCCGGCGCCGCACCTCCGCGCGCCGCCCTCGGCACCCTCGCGGTCATCGGACTCGTCGCCCTCGCGGCATGCTCGAGCGATCACACCACCGCGGTCTCCGGCCTCAATTCTGCGCTCGCGCCGGAGGTCACTGGGTACTCCGTCCAGACCAATCCGCTCAACTCGCTGTCGACGGTCATCACCTTCACAGCCGTTAACGCCGACTCGGCGCGGGTGCTCTACACGACGGCCGGAGATACGGCGTCGGCCACCCCATTCGTGCACGTCGCGGGTGATTCGTGTCGCATCGCCACACTCGGGCTGCTCCCCAACGCCACATATTCGAATACGCTGGAGGTCTACGGCGCGCACGGCCGGACCACCGAACCATTCCAATTCGCGACCGGCCCACTCTCGGCGTACGTGCAGACCGCGACACTCAACATCTCGGGCAGCTTCGGCCCGGGCTACACGCTGGTCTCGCCCATTCTCTACACGGGCGACAGCGTGCTGATGGTGATTTTCGACTCGAAGGGCCGCGTCCGCTGGTACCGGGAGTTTCCGCCGGGCACCGGTTCCGTCGAGTCGAAGCAGCAGAAAAACGGCCACTTCACTCTCGCGATCGGCGGATCCCAGGGGGACGACAATCTCCCCGAGACATACGATGAGATCCTCCCGACCGGTGAGGTCGTCGCGAACTACGGGCCGGCGCCGGGCGAAGAGATGGACTCGCACGAGTTGATCGAGACCGGTACGGTGGACGCGCCGATTCTCCACTACTACGGATATACGGACCGGACCCCGTTCGATTTCTCGTCCCTGGGAGGCCCAGCCAACGGCACCGGCATCGGGCACCAGTTGATCCGTGAATCGCCCCCGGGTACGGTGCAGTTCCTCTGGGATGCGTGGAACCACTATACGATCCAGGACTGGATCGAGCCGACCGGTGTCGATCCGCCGGACGATTTCGATCACCCGAACTCGCTCGCGTTCGACCTCGACAGCAACTACGTCGTGTCGTTCCGGCACATGGGCGCGATTGTCAAGCTCGATTACCAGACCGGCGCGCGGATGTGGCAGCTCGGCGGACGGCAGACGCAGTTCACCATCCTCAAGGATCCGCTCGGCTTCTTCAGCGGGCAGCACAGCGTGCGGGTACTCGGCAACGGCGACATTCTGCTGTACGACAACGGACTGCGGCACACGCCGCCGCACACCCGGGCCGCTGAATACACGCTCGACTTGACGAAGATGACGGCCACACTGGTGTGGGAGTATGAGCCCAATCCCGCGATCTTCACTGACGCAGTCGGATCCGTCCAGCGTCTCAAGAGTGGCAACACGCTCGTGGGATTCGGACTCGCGGGGCAGATCCACGAAGTGAATGCCCAGGGAAAGGCCGTGGGCATCGGGATCTTTTCCCTGCACAATCGCGGCGCATTCTATCGCGCCGTCCGGCTGGTATCGCTCTACCAGTACGTGGAGCCGTAGCGGCACGGCACGGCGAAACAGTGGCTGAAGGGACCGGGGGCCGGCTGCAATGACACGCAGCCGGCCCCCGGTCTCTGTTGTGCCCTCCAATCGCCGCTCGCCGCGAATTCGGCGGGTTCTTTTGTGCTCTCGGACCGGCCAGAATCGTCCCTCCCACGAGCCCCTCCCTCGCCGGAACGCCGGTCCTCTGGCCCCCGCCCCGTGACCAGTCATCCCTTCGCGGTCGCCATCCCCTTCGTCGTGATCGCCGGGCTCACCTGGACGATCCGCGGCGCGCGCGCGGGCGAGTTCTCGCCCATCGTGATGGATGTTCGCTTCGGGGATCACGCGCTGCAGGTTGCGCTGCTTCGCATTCTACCCATCCGCCGGATTCCCTACGCCGATATCGCGGAGGCGACGGCGACCACCCGCCGCCAGTTGATCTTCCGCCACGCGAGCGGCAAGACGTCGGTCACGGGCCTGATCAATCGCTCCACCCCGCTCGTCGTCATTCGCCGCAGCGGGACATCCCGCGTGTTCGCGTACACACCGGCGAACCGCGAGGCCTTTCTGCGAGAGCTCGGTGCCCGCATCACGCGGGCCCGTACCGCGCAGCGGTCGCGCCGCCGCCCGTCGGGCGACGGCGTCGCGGCATGAACGCAGGCATCTCACCCGACACTCACCCCATCCCGCTCGCACCGAGCCTCTAATGCATTCTCCGCACACTCAGCGCCCCGCCCGGACCGGAATGGCCGCCGTCATCGCGATCGCGCTCGTGGGCGCGCTCGTGAGCGCGTGCCGCACGCCGCCCGAGGCTGCGCCGCGCACGGCCCCGTCACCCGCGCTGGAGCAATCCACCCGGCCGGTCGCCAGCGTGCTCGATGTACACTGGCTCCTGCCAGGGACCGACACGATGGTGATCTCGCGCGAGTCGGACGCGTCGCCGGTCGTGAATCGCCGCTCCTATGACGGTGGCGGCGACGCCGGTGACCGGGCTCGCGTGGACATCGGCATGACCATCCAGCGCGTGCGGCGTGTGATCGAGCCGAATGGCCGTGACGCATTCGAGGTGGCGTTCGAGCAGCGAGACTCGTCCGCTGTGCTCGTGGAGACCACCACGTGGGTGGACGCGCGCACGCTCCGCCCGCTACACCAGACGGCGCTGCTCGAGGGCAACCGCGTGGTCTCGCTCGTCTTTGGCCACGACCGCCTCGTCGTCACCGACTCCGCGCCCGAGCGCCCGCTCCGGATGACGATTTCGCCCCTTCCTGACTCGGCCTACACGTCCGCCGCGGTCGACCTTCTGCTGCGCGCACTTCCGCTGGCCATCGGTTACCACGCCACGGTCCCGGTCTATTTCCCCGCCGACGAGCAGGTCTCTCCGCTCGACGTTCGCGTCGAGGGAGCGGATCGCATCACGACCCGGAGCGGCCGGACGGCGGTGTGCTGGATCGTCGCCGCGGACTTCCCGGGTGCTGTCACGGAACGGTTCTGGATCGACCAGCGCTCGCACGCGATGGTTCGCATCCTGGCGCACGACGGACCCGCGGCGCTGGTGCGGTACGATCGGTGATGGTGATGGTGATGCTGATGGCGTGACGGCGAGGAGCACGAAAACACGAAGGGCCGGCTGCGGATCACCGCAGCCGGCCCTCGTGCTATTTCAGAACTGCTGACCGTTCGTTATCGCCCGAGCTTCGTTACGTTCTCCGCAGCGGGGCCCTTCTGGCCCTGAACGATGTCGAACTCCACGCGCTCGCCTTCAGCCAACGACTTGAAGCCGCTGCCCTGAATCGCCGAGTGGTGCACGAAGCAGTCCTTCTGGCCGCCCTCGGGCGTGATGAAACCAAAGCCCTTGGCGTCGTTGAACCACTTCACCGTGCCGGTGGTACGCATTGCCGTACTCCTGAATGATATTGATGTTGTCGGAGTCCGGACATACCGTACCTGCCGACGACAGTGTTCACGCGGCGCCTGTCGCCGCGCGAGCAAGTGAACCGAGATGACCAGCCCGGAAAAAACGAATCGGGACCCGCGTGTGGCCAGGTCCCGAACTGCCGAACTGGTACCAACGACGGCGCCGATTTGGCGCCTCACTCGCTGGCGTAAAATTAGCGGCGTCAGCCAAAACCCGCAAGACAATTTGGCGTGCTCTCCGGACGACCTGCTCCTCCCCCTTCACCGGCGCCGCCCTTCGCGCCCGGAATGACGGGCCAAGTCCCCCAATTGGCGGCCAAGGGCTACGCGTCGACGGTCAACACCCCCTGGACCGCAGCCAGCAAGACGTCCAGTCCGAATGGCTTGTCGACAAAGGCATGCCCTCCGGCCAACCCGCCCATGGCTTCCAGGTGGCTCTGCGGGTAGCCTGACATGTAGACCACCCGGATCGTGGGATCGATCGCCGAGATCCGGGCGGTCAGTTCCACCCCCCCGATTCCGGGCATCACCACGTCGGTGAGGAGGACGTCGATCCGTCCCGGCCACGCCGCGGCCGTTGCTATCGCCTCTTCACCGTTTGCCGCTTCCAGGACTTTGTAGCCGCCAGCCCGGAGGACGCGGCTCGCCGCCGTCCGGAGCGCGGCTTCGTCGTCCGCCACCATCACGGTGATCGTCTCCGGCATGCCCGCCGGCGTTCCCGGGGCGGCGGACGGTTCCGCCAGGGTCCCGGCGGCCGTGACGCCCGTACCGGGAGCCGGCTCGCGGGAGGTTGGTCCGCTCACGCCGGCCGGGGCGCCGGGTGCCGGCGTGCCGGCGTGCACGCGGATCATCGGCGCCTCCGGTGTCAGCCGTGGCGTGTGGGTCATCGAGGACGCGGGTGCTGCCACGCACGGCAGGTAGACGTGCATCGACGTCCCGCGACCCACTTCGCTGTATGGCCACACGTAGCCATCCGACTGCTTCACGATGCCGTAGACGGTGGAAAGCCCGAGCCCCGTGCCGCGACCCACTGGCTTCGTCGTGAAGAAGGGCTCGAAGATCCGTTCGGCGATCTCGCGGCTGATGCCGGTCCCCGTGTCGCTGACCGCGAGCCGGACGTAGCTCCCCGCGACGACCGCCGCCATCGGGTGGCGGTGCCGGTCGGCTTCTCCGAGCGACGCGACCGAGGTCTCGACCGTCAGCGCACCACCGCTTGGCATGGCGTCTCGCGCGTTCATCGCGAGGTTCATGATCACGAGTTCGAGTTGGCTCCGGTCCACGCGTGCCCAGCATGGCTCGTCCGGAAGCGCCAGTGAGACGTTCACGTCGGCCGCCAGCAGCGGGCGCAGCAGACGCTCGATGTCCCGGACGACCGTGTTCACGTCCACCACTTCAGGACGCAGCAACTGCCGCCGCCCGAACGCCAGCATGTGTCGCGTCAGATCCGAGCCGCGGCGCGCCGCCCGCACGATTTCTTCCGCGCTGTCCCGCCGCGTGCTCCCCGCCGGCATCTCGGCCAGCAGCAGTTCCGCGTGCCCCAGTACCGCCGCCAGCAGGTTGTTGAACTCGTGGGCGACCCCTCCCGCCAGCCGGCCTAGCGCCTCCAGCCGCTGCGTCTCGCGGAGGCGTGTCTCGAGCCGCGTGCGCTCCGTGACATCGGTCACGACGACCAGGCGGGCGCTCCGGCCTCCAGCGCGGATCGGGTGCGACGCGACTTCGACATCCATGTCGCGCCCGTCACGCCGCCGGTGGCGCCACGTACCCGAGTGCAGGTAGGCATCGTTCGATCGCGATGTCACCACACGCAGGGCTTCCCGGTCCTCGGGCGGACGGATCCCGTAGAGATCCATCGCGAGGAACTCCTCCCGCGAGTAGCCGTAGTCGCGGATTGCGGCGTTGTTGACCGCGAGAAACCGCAGGGTCTCCGCGTCGTACACCCACATCGGGCGCGGACTCGCCTCGAACATCATCCGGTGCCGCGCCTCGCTGCGCTCGAGCAGCGCCACGAGCGCCCGGACGAGGACGGCGAATACCACGAGCAGGACGGTCCCCAGTGCCCACGCGCCCAGGCTCGCGCGGCCGAGGGACTGATCCAGGGGGAAGCCGGCACGGGCGCCCGACGACGCGAGCACCTCCCTCTGCGCGAACAGCAGCACGCCGTACGCCGCCGACGCGAATGCGGTCAGCCAGATCGTCGAGCGGAGCGAGAGTGCGCCGGCCGCGATCACGACCACGATGAGGTACCCCGATTCGCTGAACCACCGCGTGGCGCCCGATTCGTATCTCGCGAGCGTGATGAAGGCGATGTCGGCGGCGAGCATGGCGGTGCGCCAGCGGTCGCTCACATCGCGGGTGCGGACGCCCTGGAGTCCTTGCTCGAAAACGATGGCGCAACCCAGCCAGAGGGCGATGATGCCGTACGCAATCGGGCGTACCGGAACGCCGATCAGCGGTTCGAACGCCAGCACCGCCAGGAACACGGCCAGACCCCCAATGCGGATCCGGTCGGACCGCCGCAGCCACTCGGCGGTCGCGCCTTCGGCCGTCGGCATCTCCAGGTCGTCCAGGGCGGCCGTCTGGGCTGGCCGGTCGGATTTCGGGGGCACATCCAGGGACGCAGTCAGCGCCCCGGTCGTTTCTGCCCGCCCTGCAGGCCAACGCGCCGATCCCCCGCGAGCGAGGGACGGCTACGCGCTCTCTATGCCGCCGAGCCCGGGCTCCGGCATGTCACCACCGAGGAACCGATGGACGTGGGGCGCCGCGAAGTAGCCCGCCACACCGACCAGGAAGCCCGCGGCCGCGTCCACCGCGTAGTGGAAGCCGCCGTAGACCGTGCCCAGGGCGAGGGCCGGAACGATCGCCGCGAGAATCCAGAAGACGCGCCGGTTGAATCGCCATGCGAGAAGCCAGATCACGACGGCGACCGCGACGTGCGAGCTCGGAAACGCAGCGCCCTTCGACGCGGCTCTCACGAGCACCGCTTGCACGAGATTCGGGAAGAAGTGCCCCAGCGATACCGTGTCGAGGTGCGGTGTGCGATACCACGGCCCCGCGACCGGGTACAGGATGAAGCAGATGTAGCACACGTAGAACGTGCCCAGGACGGTCGCCAGGACGTACCGATACTCGCGCCGGCGCCCGGTGAAATAGAGCGCGCCGCCGAGCAGGGGCAGCAGGGCGTAGTACGCGACGTACGTGAAGTGCAGATACTCGTCGACGGGCCACCACGGCAGCACGTGCCGCAGTGCGGCACCCGGGGGCGAATGAAAGAGCGCCATCTCGACCGACTGGATCGTGACGTCGTGGTAGCCTGTGCTCAGCAGGCGGTTGAGGTGGGCCACTTCGACGTAGAGAAATGGCAGCACGAAGACGAGGCCCCAATCCCGGAGCACGACGACCCACCGGCGCGGCGGGAGGCGGGGCACCACGAACAGAATGATGATGATTCCGATGATGTGCGACAGGACGTTCGGCCAGATCTTCGCGGGATGTCCGAGCACCGCGCCCAGTGCGCCGGTCACGGCGAGATACCCCGCCGTCAGCATCTCGTGCGGGTATGGCCGGTGCCCGCGCGGTCGTTCGTCAGACCGATTGTCAGTGCCGTTCATGTCGCCCTATCGGTGGTAAGTCAATCTCAGTGCGAAAAGGAGGCCAGGCCGGTCATGGCGCAATATCACGCGTCAGGGCGAAACGGAAGTCCTCGCGGGCGCGCTGTGTTCTGAATGCCCACCAATGATATCCCAGAAGACCTGGGGATCCACGTTCCCGCCGCTGGCGATGCAGCAGACGTGCTGGCCTCGGAACCGCTGGGCCGCGGCCAGCATCGCCCCCACCGTGACGGCCCCCGTGGGCTCGACCTTGAGATTGGCGAGATGGAAACACAGGCGGAGGCCCTCGCGGATCTCCGCCTCCGATACCTCGAGGGCACCCGCCAGCCCTGGCTGGAGTACCGCCCACGTGTGCACGCCGACACTGCGGGTCCGCACCCCATCGGCGATGGTCTGCGGTTCCCGGTCATGGGCGACGATCCGGCCCGCCGCCAGCGATTGAACGAGGTCGTTGGCGATCGCGGGCTCGGCCGCCCACACCGGCGTCGGATCCCCCGCGTCGCGCAGTCCCGTCAGGATGCCCGCGGCAAGGCCGCCGCCCCCGACCGGCGCGATGATCGCATCGAACGGGCCCGGGCTCGCGGATCCGGCGGCGCCGTCGCGCGGCGCGGTCTTCGCCTGCGCGTTCATCGCCGCAAGCTCACGGCCCAGGGTCGCGTTGCCCTGGATCACGAGGACATCGTCGTACGCGCTGGCGACATACGCCGACGCATCGGCCGCCGCCAGTTCCGCGACGCGATCCTCCCGGCGAACCGTCGCCGTGTCGACGAGGTCGACCCGGGCGCCGTAGTCACGGACTGCGGCGATCTTGACGTGCGCGGAATTGGCGGGCATGACGACCGTGCAGCGTTTCCCGGCTAACCGGCAGGCGTACGCCATCGCCTGCCCGAAGTTGCCGGAGCTCGCCGTGATGACGGCGGGATGCGGAATCGAGCGTACGACATTGGACGCTGCCCGAAATTTGAAGCTGCCCGTCCACTGGAACGCTTCACTGGCGATCGCGATCGTGGCGTCCAGGCGCTCCGACAGGCGGACGGATCGGACGATGGTCGTCGGTCGGGGGCCGATCATATGGTTAGTTTCCTGCCGTGTCCCCCAAGACCGCCACATTCTGGCCGATTCTGGCCGGCGTGTTCGTGACCGATTGCGCGACGAAGCAGATCGCGGTCGATCATTTGATGCCGGCGTATTCGCCGCACGACGTGATCGGGTCCATCATCCGTTTTACCCTCGCGTTCAACCCTGGGGCGGCGTTCAGCATGAGCCTCGGTGGTGCCTCACGGTGGGGATTCACGATCGCCGCCCTCGTCGCGCTCGCGGTGCTGGGCGTCGCCTTCCGGCAGGCGAAACCGGACGACATCCAGCGATCCGTCGCACTGGCACTGATCACGGGCGGAGCGCTGGGCAACCTCGCCGACCGGCTGCGGTCCGCCCGCGGTGTCGTGGACTTTATCGATATGGGCATCGGCGATGTGCGCTTCTGGACCTTCAACGTCGCCGACATGGGCGTGACGTGTGGCGCCGCACTCCTGGTGTGGGTTCTCTGGCACCGGGGCACGGAAAGCGACGGGCTGCGATAGGAGACCGGAGCGAGCCGAAGGAGGCTGCAGTGCATCTCCTCCGGCTCCCCCCACTCTCCTAACGGTACATCACATTCCGAGATTGCCGCAGGACACGATCGTTCCCATGTCCGACGGAGAGGCGTGGATGTTGACGTAGTAGCTGCCGGACGCCGGCACCGCCATGCTGATCGTCGCGGTCCCACTGGCCGTGCCGTCGCTGCCAGCCGTGAGCGGCTTGTACGCCGACGGATCGCCCCACACCTTGCCACCCGGTGTCATCCCGCACTTGCCGATGTGCACGTGCCACGGATAGACCGCGCCCGGCTTCGCGCCGGTGAGCGACACCGTCGCGACGGTCGTCCCCGCGCTGGTTCCCGGCTGGACGGTCGCTGTTCCCGCGATCGTTCCGCCTTTCTGCGGGGCCAGAGTCGCCGTCATCTTCATACCCTGGCCATCGCTGGTCACCGCGGCACGCGCTGGCACCGTCGCGGACGACATGTTGGCACCATGGCCAGGGAGACTCACCTTCTGTGCGTACGCGACTGTGCTGAACGCCACGGCGACAGTTGCGATGGTAAGACGAGATACCATGAGACACGCCTCCGACCAGTGAAAGTGGTACGCTGTGACGCGTATGACCGCGTGCTGGAATTTGCCACGGATGGCAGCATTTCGTTAGCGGGTGGCTCGCTGCGGTTGCCGCCAGTGCCGTGGCGGTTCAATCTGGCGCTTTACCCGGCTCGTTCGCCTGTCCGGTCAGCCCCGGTACGCCAACCGGTACGCCAACTGGTGCGCGAAGGCGCCGATGGGCCTGCCATCACGCACGGTGCAATCGTGGGGCATGGCTCGTGCCGCCGCGCCCCGCACAACGTCTTCGTGACACCGGCGAGTTGGCCCCTGCGTCGCACGTGTCAAATCACGAGTCCAATGACGCCCGTCCCGCGAACCGGGCGGCACCGTGTACTTTTCCCCGATGCCGCGCGCCGAGCTGCTCGAGACGTTTCCGAATCCCCACCCGGGCCGGAATTACGAGATCGAGATGACCTGCCCCGAGTTCACGTCGCTCTGCCCGCTCGGCGGCATCGAGGGAGACGCCTCTGATCTGTCGCTCCTCAAGGGAGGCGCACCCGACTTCGGCGTCATGACGATCACGTATGTGCCCGACAAGGTGTGCGTCGAGCTCAAGAGCCTGAAACTGTATCTCTGGAGCTACCGCAACGATGAGATCTTCTACGAGCGTGCGGTGAATCGCATTCTCGATGATCTCGTCGCCAGCGTCGCGCCGCGGTGGATGCGGGTGGTCGGTGACTTCAACACCCGCGGCGGCATCAAATCGGTCATCACGGCCACCGCCGGTACCCGCTGACGGCGCAGCTTGGCGGGCTGTAGCCGGGCGGGTTGGAGCTGGCGGGATCTATTCGGATCCGCGCAGACGGCGGGACGCTTCCTCCAGCAGCCGCCGCTCGTCGCTCGTCAGGCTGTCGAGCCCATGCCGCGAGATCTTGTCGAGCAGTGCGTTGATGTCGTCGCCGCGCCTTCCGCGCGGCACGGCGCGCGGCGCGGGGGCCGGGGCCGGCCGCTTCGCCACGGCGGCCTTGCTCTTGGCGACGATTTCGTCGGTGTCATGACGATCGCGGGTTTCCCGTGGCTGTCGCGGCAACGCCCTGGGCACCGCCCGTGGAGGCTCGTCCGGCACATCGGGCGCCGACGAGACCCGTGGTGACCGCAGCAGGTCGAGTCCCGCGGGCGGCGTGTGCAGATAGAGCCATCCGGCCAGGAGCCCGCCGAGGTGCGCGAAGTGGGCGACGCCGCCAGCGCCACCGTCGAGCGACGACGCGCCCAGCACGACATCGATCGCCACGCATCCCGCGACCAGCCACTTGGCCTGCACCGGAACCACGAACCACAGTTGGAACTCGTCGTCCGGCCAGCGGACGGCGTAGGCGAGCATGACGCCGTAGATCGCGGCGGACGCGCCGACGAGCGTGTAGTCGCGCGCGATGAGGAGGTGCGCAAGCCAGCCGCCTAAGCCGCACAGCAGATAGTACCGCACGAACGCGCCGGATCCCCACGCCCGCTCCACCCGCGGACCGAATACCCAGAGCATGACCATGTTGCCCGCGAGATGCCACAAGCTCGCGTGCACGAACATGTACGTGAGGATCGTCCAGAGTGACTGCAGGCGGGCGAGATCGTGCGCCTCGAACCCGAGCCACCGCTCCATGTCCGGCGTGCCCACCAGCGTGACCTGTAGCAGGTAGACCAGGATGTTGATCCAGATCAACCACTGCACCGCGGGAGTGGTCCGCGGGCGTTCGTCGAACTCCTCGGTGGCGGAGAAGGACATCGGCGGGCGTGGTCAGCGGTCGGAATGCGAAGGTCGTGGCGCCGGCCGCGAGTCGCTCGGGCAACGACCGTATGTAGTGTAACACGGTTGCCACGCGCCCGTTCCTGCCGCCTGGCCTGTCCCGGCGCACCACTCGCGGAGCGACGACCCGCGCGCGCGGCCGGTCACGGCGCGAGACTGTCCGGACCGGCCGGCGCCGCGCGCTGGCGCCCAACCGCGGAATGCCGGCTACCGCCCGCCGGTCGCGATCGCCACGATGCGCTCGCACAACTGCACGAATGACAGTCCGCGCGCCGCTGCGGCCTGTGGCATGAGGCTCAGTTCGGTCAAGCCCGGGAGCGTGTTCGCCTCCAGGCAGTACAGTCCGCCCGACGGATCCAGCCGGAAGTCGATCCGGGCATACCCCCGTAGTTTGAGCGCGCGAAACGCCCGCAACGCCTGGTCACGCAGTGCCGCCGCTTCCTCCGTTGTCACACAGGCCGGGAACTCCTCGCTCGCCATCCCTGTCGTGTACTTGCACTCATAATCGTAGATCTCGTGCTTTGGGAATATCTCGCCGGCTGGCAGCGCCTCGTCGCCAAGCACGCCGACGGTCAGCTCACGTCCGGGGATGAACCGCTCGATCATCACTTCGTCATCGTACTGGTACGCGGTGGCGATGGCGCCCTGAAGCGCCGCCCGCTCCCGCACGACGGTCAACCCCACGGTCGATCCCTGCTTGGACGGCTTGACGATGACCGGATAACCCAGCGTCCGCTCCACCGCGTGGTCCGTGGCAGGCGCCATCAGCCACTCCGCGGTCCCGACTCCCGCCTCGCGAAACAGGATCTTGGACAGGTCCTTGTCCATGGCCAGCGCGCTGGCGAGATGCCCGCTGCCGGTGTACGCCACGCCCACGGAATCGAGCATTGCCTGGATGGTGCCGTCTTCACCCTGCCCGCCATGCAGTGCGAGGAAGACGACATCGGCCTCCCGGACTTCGCTCCGGAGCACGACCTCGGGGGAGACCTCACGGTGCTGTGCACCGCCGAGTTTCGCCAGCTCGGCCAGCGACGGCGGCTCCGTTTTCATTCCCGCCGAGCGCAACGCCATCTCCGCCGACGGACGAAGGAGTCCGCTCACGGGATCGAGCGCCGAGACTTGATGCCCGGCCGACCGCAGCGCATCGATGACGCGAAAACCGGACGCCAGCGACACATCGCGCTCCGATGAGGCGCCTCCCAGAATCACCGTGATCTTCACGGCTATCGCGCCATCAGGAAATGCAGGAGGTCGGATCGGGTCACGATGCCCTGCACCGCCGTCCCGCCCGGATTCGTCACGAGCACGGCCGGACTGGTCTTCGACAGCAGCTTGACGACGGAATCGGCCGGCCGGTTGGCGTCGACTGCCGGGAATGGCGCATCCATGACGTCGCTCACTGTCGCGTCGAGCACCTTGGCGTCCGCGAGGCTCTTGGCCGACAGCGACCAGTCTGTCACCGATCCGACGCATCGCTCGCGATCCATGACGGGAAGCTGCGACACATCGTGAAGGCTCATGAGCCGGAGCGCCTGCCGCACCGTCGTCGCAGGGGCCACGGTCACGACCGGCGGCTGCGCGCCATCCTTGCCCTTCATGACGTCTCCCAGGGTTACGCGATCGGGGTCGAGCATCTGGTTCTCACGCATCCACTCGTCGCTGTACAGCTTCGACAGATAGCGCTCGCCCGTGTCGCACAGGAAGGTGACGACGCACGCATCGGGGTCGTTCACTTCGCGCGCGATCTGCAGGGCCACGTGCGTGATCAGTCCGGACGATCCCCCCACGAACAACCCCTCTTCCCGGGTCAGCCGCCGCGCCATCGCGAAGCTCTCGCGGTCGCTCACCGTGTGGAACTCGTCGATCACGCCGAGATCGAGGGTGCCTGGAATCTTGTCCTGGCCGATGCCTTCGACTTTGTAAGGCGACCCCTCTGGTACACTCGTGCCCTTGCTTCGCCACGCCTCGGCCAGAATCGAGCCGGCCGGATCGCCCGCGATCACGCGGATGCGGCGGTTCTGCTCCTTGAGGTATCGCCCCACGCCTGTGATGGTCCCGCCCGTACCCGCGGCCGCCACGAAATGCGTGATGCGGCCGCTGGTCTGCTCCCACAGCTCGGGTCCGGTCGTCGCGTAATGCGCGTCCGGGTTGGCCTGATTGTAGAACTGGTCGGCCAGGATCGCGTTCGGCGTCTCGGCGGCGATCCGCCGCGCCATGATGACGTAGTGGTCGGGATGGTCCGGGGGAACCGCCGTCGGCGTCACGATCACCTCGGCGCCGAATGCCTTGAGCAGCCGGACTTTTTCCTGCGACATCTTGTCCGGCATCGTGAAGATGCACTTGTAACCCTTGAGGGCGGCGGCGATCGCCAGCCCGACCCCCGTGTTGCCGCTCGTGCCCTCTACGATCGTCCCGCCCGGCTTGAGCGCGCCCTCCCGCTCGGCCTGCTCGATGATCGGCATGCCGATGCGGTCCTTCACCGAACCGCCCGGGTTGTAGAACTCGGCCTTGCCGTAGACCGGCGTCACGATGCCCCGCGTGACGCGATTGAGCCTGATGAGCGGTGTCCAGCCGATGGTCTCCAGCACCGTATCGTACGGGCGCCGGTTGCGCTCCACGTGGCCGCGCACGGTCTGGCGGCCCGTGGGCGTGATCCGCCGCGTCGCGCCGGCCGGATGGCCCACGGGAGGCCCCGCGGTATCGCCGCCGGTCGCTTGCCCCCCTCCGCTTCGCCGAGCCACGCTACCTCCTCGTGGTGTCGCCGGCCGCGCCGCCCGGGGCGGCCGCCGGGTGTTCGCCGCGATGCAACACGCTGTCGCCCGGGACAGGCGCCCCTTGCGGATGCCGGAAGTACACCGGGAACAGGACCGACACCGCAACGGCCGTTCCTTTGCGTTTCGCAGGCGTGAATTGCAGATCGCGCACGCCCGAGACGGCCGCGGAATCGAACGCCGGCACGCCCGACGACTCGACGACCTGTGTGGACTCGGGATGCACCCGCCCGACCGCGTCGATGAAGATGCGCAACGTCACGTTGCCCTGCGCGTGCTGCCCGTACATCGACGCGGGATACCGGATCGGATCGCGCGTGAGCATCATCGGCGGGACATCCGGACGCGACGTCTGCGATTCCTGGAGATCCGAGACCAGTTTCCTGGCGTCGTCCTGCGTGATACAGCCCGCGAGGGCCAGCGCAACGGCCAAGACCGCGGCCGGGATCACCCGCCCGCTCCGGCGGATCGGCCGGGGTGCTCCAGCCATCACCATGCGTCTCACGACAGGCGTCTCACGACAGGCGTCACGACGGCGCGGGCACGGGACGTGAAGGTCCCGTCGGCGGCGCCGCTTCCTCCGCGTACGCCTCGGCCGGAGGGCAGCTACACACCAGCGTCCGGTCGCCGAACGCGCTGTCGATCCGCGCGACCGAAGGCCAGAACTTGTGCAGCCGCGTCCACGGCGCCGGAAATGCCGCCTTCTCGCGCGTATATGGGCGGTCCCATCCGCTCGACACGACCTGCTCCAGAGTGTGCGGCGCCCGCTTCAACACATTGTGCTGGCGGTCCGCGCGTCCTTCCTCGATCTCCCGGATCTCTTCGCGGATCGCGATCATCGCGTCGCAAAAGCGGTCGAGCTCTTCCTTCGATTCGCTTTCCGTCGGCTCGACCATCAGCGTGCCAGCCACCGGGAACGACACGGTCGGCGCGTGGAATCCGTAGTCCATGAGGCGTTTGGCGATGTCCTCGACGTCGACGCCGGCCGATGCCTTGTAGGGGCGGGTGTCGACGATGCACTCGTGCGCCACCAGCCCGCGGGTGCCCTTGTACAGCACCGGGTAGAACGTCTCGAGCCGCCGCGCAACGTAGTTGGCATTGAGGATCGCGACTTTCGTCGCGCGCGCGAGACCCTCGGCACCCATGAGATCAATGTACATGTACGAGATCGGCAGGATGCTCGCGCTCCCCCAGGGAGCGGCAGAGACCGGACCGATACCTTCGACGCCACCGACATCGGCCAGCGGGTGCCCGGGGAGATAGGGCGCAAGATGCGCCGCCACGGCGATCGGCCCCATCCCCGGGCCGCCGCCGCCATGCGGGATGCAGAATGTTTTGTGGAGATTGAGATGACAGACATCCGCCCCGATGTCGCCGGGCCGGCAAAGACCGACCATGGCGTTCATGTTCGCGCCGTCGAGGTACACCTGTCCCCCCGCCGCGTGAACGATGTCGCAGACCTCGCGGATCCCTTCCTCGAATACGCCGTGGGTCGAAGGATACGTGATCATCAGGGCCGCGAGTTCCGCACCGTGGAGGGTCGCTTTCGCTCGCAGGTCGGTCAGATCCACATTGCCGCGCACGTCGGTCTTCACCACCACCACGCGAAGCCCCGCCATGACGGCGCTCGCGGGATTGGTGCCGTGGGCCGACTGCGGGATCAGGCACACCGTGCGCGTGCGGCCTTCGCCCCGTGATTCGTGATGCCGGCGGATCACCAGAAGCCCCGCGTATTCACCCTGCGAGCCGGCATTGGGCTGCAGCGAGATCGCCGGCAGTCCCGTGATCTCGGCCAGCGCGTGCTCGAGCCGCTCGAACAGGATGGAATAGCCGTCGGTCTGCTCGCGCGGCGCGAACGGATGGATGCGTGACAGGTCGCGCCACGTGATGGGTAGCATCTCGGCCGTGGCGTTCAGCTTCATCGTGCAGGAGCCGAGCGGGATCATCGACGTCGTGAGCGACAGGTCGCGGGATTCGAGGCGCCGGATGTAGCGCAGCATCTCGGTCTCCGACTGGTAACGGTTGAACACCGGGTGCGTGAGATACGTGCTCTGGCGCGCGACGCGCTCAGGCAACTCGGCCCGGACTTCATCCGCTAACTGGTCGGGCGTGAACGAGGCCGGCAGGCCGCCGTTGAACACCGCGAAGAGATCCGCCATGTCGCGGAGCGTGGTCGTCTCCTGAATCGAGACGCTCACCGCCGGCGGCCCATCGTCATCGGCCAGCACGCGCACGTTGATCATCTGGGCGCGCGCCTCGCGAAGCAGCTCGCTCAGCTTGCGGCGGCCCAGCTCCACCCGGACGGTGTCGAAGTACACGTCGTGCGTCACGACGTAGCCGAGCCGGCGCATCCCTTCCGCGAACGCCACGGCCAGCCGGTGAATGCGCTCGGCGATCCGGCGCAGCCCCACTGGGCCGTGCCAGACGGCGTACATGCTCGCCATGACCGCGAGCAGCACCTGCGAGGTACACACGTTGCTCGTCGCCTTCTCGCGGCGGATATGCTGCTCGCGGGTCTGGAGCGCCATGCGCAGCGCGGGACGGCCGTCGGCGTCGCGCGACACGCCGATGATGCGCCCCGGCATCTGGCGCGTGAGATTCTCGCGGCATGCGAAGTACGCCGCGTGCGGGCCGCCGTACCCGAGCGGCACGCCGAACCGCTGTGTGCTCCCCACGGCGATGTCCGCCCCCCATTCGCCCGGAGGCTTGAGGAGCGTCAGGCTCAGCAGATCCGCCGCGACGACCAGGAGCGGGACTTCGGCCGCGTGCCGGGCATCCCGTCCCGCCGTTCCCGTGGCTTGTTGCGCGGCCCCGCCCGCCGGCGCGACTCCGCCATCGAGCGTCGCGCGCAAGGTGCTGAAGTCGGCGACCGCCCCGTCGCTCGCCGGATACTGGACGAGCGCGCCGAAGACCGCGGGTCCGAACGCGAAGGTGCGATAATCGCCCACCACCACGAGGATGCCATGCGCCTTCGCGCGAGTCCGGAGCACTTCGATCGTCTGCGGGTGACAGTCGCGGGACACGAAAAAGATGTTGCGTTCGTGAGTCCCACGGGTGTTCCACGCGACGCCCATAGCCTCGGCCGCCGACGTCGCCTCGTCGAGGAGCGACGCGTTGGCCACCGGCAGCCCGGTGAGATCGATCACCATCGTCTGGAAGTTCAGCAGCGCTTCCAGGCGGCCCTGAGCGATCTCCGCCTGATAGGGCGTATACGCCGTGTACCACGCCGGATTCTCGAGGATGTTGCGCTGGATGACGGGCGGCGTGAGGCACGCGTAGTAGCCCAGCCCGATGAACGAGCGGAAGATCTGGTTCCGGCCGGCGACCTGGCGGAACGATCGCAGCGCCTCGATCTCGCTCCGGCCCCGCCCGAGCCCCAGCGGCCGGCGGAACCGGATGGTCTCCGGTACCGCCGCGTCGATCAGCGCGTCGAGCGAGTCGTACCCGAGATACCGCGCCATCGCCTCGACATCGTGGGGCCGCGGCCCGATGTGCCGCGGGACGAAGCTGTCCGCGTCGGTGAGCGGTCCGGGCCCGCGCACGGTTCGCGCGCCGCCACTGGGGGTCATCGTGGTACTCATCGTCTCCTGTCTCCTCTCTCCACTCTTCGGCGCCGTCGTCTGTTCTTACTTTCGCGTGTAGAACGGCAACTGGACGATCGTCGCCCCGATCCGTTTGCCGCGCACCTCGATCTCCAGGGCGGTTCCTGGAACGGCCGCGTCCACCGGCACGTAACACGTGCCGATGCCGAAACCGAGCGTCGGGCTGACGGTTCCGCTGCAGACCAGACCACTGCCCACGCCCGCGTGATACACCGGATACCCCTGCCGGGGGAACGCACGCTCGGCCATGGCGAACCCCACGAGCCGGCGCCGGATGCCGGCGGCCTTCTGCGCGACCAGCGCGTCCCGCCCCACGAAATCTCCCTTCTTCAGCTTGACGATCCAACCGAGGTTCGCCTCGAGCGGAGTCGTCGTGTCGTCGATCTCGTGGCCGTAGAGCGCCATCCCCATCTCGAGGCGGAGGCTGTCCCGCGCTCCGAGTCCGGCGGGCGTGACGTCACCCGGCCGCATCAGCGCGTCCCACAGCCGCACAGCGTCGTCAGCCGCTGCGTAGAGCTCGAAACCGTCCTCTCCCGTGTATCCCGTGCGCGAGAGAATCACGGGGACGCCGGCGACGACGGTCTCCACGAACCAGTAGTAGCGGATCGCGGCGAGGTCCGTCTCGGCCAGCGGTTGCAGGATCCGCTGAGCCTGCGGTCCCTGGAGTGCGAGCAGCGCGATGGAGTCGCTGGCGTCCGTGAGCGTGCAATTGAAGCGCTGCGCGGATGCCGCGAAGGAGGCGTGCAGCGCCTGCCAGTCCTTTTCGCGATTCGCGGCGTTCACGACCAGCATGATGCGGTCGGCGAACCGGTAGACCAGGCAGTCATCCTCGATCGTGCCGCGCGCATTCAGGATCGCGGAGTATTGCACCTGCCCGATCGCGAGTGCCCGCACGTCGTTGGAGGTGACATACGCCGCGAACGCGACCGCGTCCGGCCCGCGGATGTCGAACTCACCCATATGGCTGACGTCGAACAGGCCGCACCGCTCGCGGACGGCCGCATGCTCCGCGGTGATGCCGCCAGGGTACTGGACCGGCATCAGATACCCCGCGAAGGGCACCATCTTCGCGCCGAGCGCGATGTGCCGGTCCGCCAGCGGTGTCCGCCGCAATGGCACGACTGGCGGAGATCCGGGCCCGGATTGTTGTGCTATCGTATCAGACATCGGCGTCGCACGCGGTGGCGCTCTGCGCCTGCTCCCGCGTGGTGGATTCGGTAGTGTGAACGAGTCACCGGCGCCGGGTATCCGCGCGCCGTCCCGAAATATGCGCCCCGGGCACGGGGTTCGCGACCGGGGCCGCGCCCCTCACGCCATCCGGGCGTCGCGCGCGAGCGCTGCCAGCAGGGTGAGCGCATCGAGCGGCGTCATGGCGTTCGGATCGATGGCGGCGAGCTTCGCCACGATGGGATCGGTGGCGGGCGAAAACAGCGGCAGTTGGTCGGCGGGGCCAGCCCGTGGGGCTGGTGCGGCGGCACGCTCGGGCGAATGTCCGCCGCCGCGCGACGCCCCCAGCGCGGCAGCCCACTGCTCGCCTTCGAGCTGGCGGAGCACTTCCCGCGCGCGCCGCAGCACGGCATCGGGCAAGCCGGCCAGGCGGCCGACCTCGATGCCGTACGACCGGTCGGCACGGCCTGGCTCCATCCGGTGGAGGAACAGCACGCGGTCGGCCACCTCTCGCACGGACACGTTGAAGTTGCGCACGGCATCCAGCTCGTCCGCGAGCTGCGCCAACTCGTGGTAGTGCGTCGCGAACACCGTTTTGCACCCGGTCACGCTATGCAGGTGCTCGGTCACCGCCCAGGCGATCGACACGCCATCGTATGTCGACGTTCCCCGTCCGATCTCGTCCAGCAGCACGAGGCTGCGCGCGGTGGCCGTATGCAGGATCGCGCTCGTCTCGGACATCTCCACCATGAAGGTGGATTGCCCACGCACCAGGTTGTCGCTGGCGCCGACGCGCGTGAACAGGCGGTCCGTCACGCCGATCGTCGCGGACGCAGCGGGCACGTAACTGCCGATGTGCGCGAGCAGCACGATGAGCCCCACCTGCCGCAGGATCGTGGACTTTCCTGCCATGTTGGGACCGGTCAAAATGATCACGCGGGCCGCGGGCGTGAGCCGCACGTCGTTGGGAATGAATTGCTCCCGCGGCATCATCCGCTCGACCACCGGGTGCCTCCCCGCCGTGATCTCGAGGCTGAAGTCATCGGTCATCACCGGCCGGGTGTACCGCTCGCGCTCGGCGACCTCCGCGAGCGCGGTGAATACATCGAGCTCCGCGACCAGTCGCGCCACGCCCTGGAGCCGGGATGCCTCGCGCCCTGCCGCCGCGCGGGCCGCCTCGAACAGCGCACGCTCCCGCACCTCGATCCGCTCGGCCGCCGACAACACACGCTCTTCGTATTCCTTGAGCGCCGGCGTGACGTAGCGCTCCGCCCCCGTCAACGTCTGCCGCCGCTGGTAGTCGGATGGGATCGCCTCGCGATGCGTGTTCGTGACTTCGATGTAGTAACCGAAGACACGATTGTACCCGACCTTGAGCGATGAGATGCCCGTGCGCGCGCGCTCGGCCGCCTGGATCTCCGCAATCCCGTCCTTGCCACCGTCACGCAGTCCGCGGAGCTCGTCGAGCAGCGGATCCACACCCGCCGCGATCGTCGGCTCGTCGCCGACCGCGGCCGGTGGCCGCTCGACCAGCAGGCGGAGGATCGGCTCGCTGACATCGCCGCAGCCATCCCAGCTCGCCTTGAGCCGGGCGAACGGATCCGCGGCGGGGACGCCCACCGCCGGCCGCACGCCATCGCCGCTCCCGGCACCAGCGCCCGGCGTGCGCGGGAGACTGTCCGTGAGGCCGATTCGCGCGACCGCGGCGGCGACCGCCGGCAAACGTGCGATCGTGTCGCCCAGCGCCCGCAACTCGCGCGGCGTCGCGCGCCCCGCGGCAGCCTTCACCGCGAGCCGCTCCAGATCACGCACCCCGTCGAGGGCACCACGAAGCACCTGGCGGGCGAGCGAATCCGCGACCAGCGCCCCCACGCGGTCCAACCGCTCCTCGATCGCCGCCCGGCCGGCCAGCGGCGCCAGAATCCACTGGCGCAGCAGCCGCGCCCCCATCGGCGTCTGGGTTCGGTCGAGGACATCGATGAGCGTGCCCTCCCCGTCGCCACCACGCAGCGACTCCACGAGCTCCAGATTGCGGCGCGTCATGTCGTCGATCGGGATCGTGCCCGACGGCCGCTCGACCACTGGACGCGCCAGGTGTGGCACACCCGCCGGCTGCAGCTCCCGCAGGTACCGCAGAAGGGCGCCCGCCGCGCCCACCGCGACCGCATCCTCCGCGCCGATGCCGAACCCCTCGAGGGAGGCGACCCCGTATTGGCGCGTGAGTTCCTCGCTCCCGCCCGCGGTGTCGAACTCCCACCCCTCGCGCTCCGTCAGCAGCACGCCGTCCATGCGGAGACCCGGCGGCAGTGCGCCGCCCCGGCTCACCAGCAGCTCGCGGTGCACGAGACGCGCGAGAACCGCCGGGGAATCGGCCCACGGCACCGTCGCGATCCGGAATTCTCCCGTCGAGACATCGGCCGCCGCAATGCCGAGCACGCGCGCCGCGTCCCGGCCGCGCTCCGGTGACACCGGTTTGCCGCTCACGCCGGCGGCGGTCTCAGGACCGGACGCCACGGCGCACAGGAAGTTGTTGCGAACGGATTCCAGCAGCTCGTCCGCGAACGCGGCACCGGGTGTGATCGTCTCGGTCACCTCCCGGCGCACGACACCCTTCGCGGACTTCGGATCCTCGACCTGGTCGCAGATCGCGACGCGGAAGCCCTGCTGGATCAGGCGCCGCACGTACTCACTCACCGCTTTGGCGGGCACACCCGCGAGCGGCACCGCGGCGGCGCCACCGTTGTTCCGCGCCGTCAGAGTCAGCCCGAGGGCCCGGGACCCCACTTCGGCGTCTTCATAGAACATCTCGTAGAAGTCGCCCATCCGAAACAGCAGGATCGCGTCCCGGTGCCGGGACTTGATCTCACGGTATTGCTGCATGAGCGGCGTCTCGGAGGGCGCGGACATCGCGGTCACCGGACGGCGCACAGCAGGGACCCGGCACGGAACGGGCGCATACAGCACAATATGGCCAGAAATCCGATGTCTCGGGCCTGCAAACGAGCCTAGTGGCCCCCTTTTGCCACCCGTAACACTTCCTGGCCCGCCCGTCGCCAGTAGGCGTCGTCGAAGCCCAGAGCCCGCTTGATCAGCACGTCGCGGCGGAGCTGGTTGCGCTCGCCCAGCAGCGCGCGGGAGTTCCGCCACCCATGGCGCCAGGGACGCGGATAGGCGGGAATCGGCCAGTCGCTGCCGTGCACGAGCTTCGCCCGCACCACGTCGTCCGCCAGCAGCGCGTCGTAGTCACCCCACCGGTTGGGCAGGCTCATTCCCGCGGTGTCACCGTACAAACGCTCGTGATCCCGGGCGAGGCGCATGAACTCGTCGCGGTACGAGCCTTCGCCCGGGACCACACCGGTGCCACAGTGGGCGGCGATCACGGTCACCCCGCGCTCGAGTGCCCGCACCAGGCGCGCGGGAGACGCAACCGCCGGATCCAGTCGCGGCAGCACGTGCTCCCATCCCGTGTGGCTGAGGAGCGGCAGCCCGAAATGCGCCAGCGCGTCGTACATGGGGATGCAGCGGGGATCCGCGGGGTCGATCCGCTGAGTGATGGGCAGCCACTTGCAGAGCACCGCTCCCGCCCGCACGCACCGTTCGACCTCCGCGACCGCATCCCTCCGGTAGGGGTGTATCGAGGCGCCGAAGAGGACGCGGGGATGCCGGGCCGCCAGCGACATGATGTAGTCGTTGGAGACGTACATGTGCGTCGCCGGTTCGTCCATCACACCCTCGGCCGTGTACACCGCGTCGAACGCCAGCAGCACGACCGCGTCCAGCTCTGGTGTGCCGGCTACGGAGGCCGCGAGCGCCTGTTCCAGCGCGCGCTCGATCGTCGCGTCGCTCACGCCGTATGGACTGCCGAGCTGGTGCCGCATCCAGTGGAACATCAGACCGCGCCGGGTGCGCGCCGAGACGCATCCGTGGCCGGGAAGCAGCGCAGCCGTGTGGACGTGGCAATCGAGGATCACGCCGCAGTATACCCGGCGTCCCCGCCCCAATGTTGAGAGCCGGCGGACAGCGCAGCCGGTTGCGCCGGCGCGCTGCCCCGCCGACCTTTGCGCGGTCATGCTGCGCGATACCCCGCCATCGCCCGCCGTCTCCGGGGAATCACAATGACCGAACGACCGCCACACGGCGAGGCGATGCCCGCACCCGCCGCGCGCACCGCCTGGGTGGCGCTGGTGGTGCTCACGCTCGTCAATCTCGTCAACTACATGGACCGCTATGTGGTCCCCGGAGTCGGCGAGAGCCTCCAGCACTCGGAGCTTCACCTCACGGATTCGCAGTTCGGCGCACTGACCAGCGCGTTCTTCCTCGTATATATGTTCGCGGCGCCCGTGCTCGGCGCGTATGGTCACCGGCGATGGCGGTTGCGGCTCGTGGCCGCGGGCGTCGCGGCCTGGAGCGTCGCGACAGCGCTCGCGGGCCTCGCGCACAGTTACCCGGCACTCCTGACCGCGCGCGCATCGGTCGGAATCGGCGAAGCCGCATACTCCGCCATCGCGCCGGCTTTGCTTGCCGATGCGTTTCCTGCACGGCTCCGCGGCCGGGTGTTCTCCGTGTTTTTTGCGGCCACGCCTGTCGGCAGTGCGCTCGGCTACGTGTTCGGTGGTCTGATCGACCAGCACTACGGGTGGCGCGCGGCGTTTCTGCTCGCCGGCATTCCCGGCCTCCTGCTCGCCGCGCTCGTGCTCGGGCTTACCGATCCGCAACGGTCAGCCGCCGGCGCCGGCACCCCCGGCCAGCGTGAAGACGGCACTACGGGCGCCAGCGGCGTCCGCATCTATCTGATGCTCCTCAACCGCCCTTATATCCGCACGGTGCTCGGTTTCGCCGCGTATACGTCTGCGCTCGGCGGAATCGTGGTGTGGATGCCTTCGTTTCTGGTCCGCGTCCACCACATCTCGCTGGCCGTCGCCGACTCGCAACTGGGCGCCGCCGTGGTCGTCACCGGATTCGTCGGGACGTTCCTCGGAGGCTGGATAGGCGATGCCCTCGTCAAGCGCACTGGCGAAGGCTACCTGTGGCTCTCCGGCGTCTCGATGCTGCTCGCGACGCCGCTCGCCTATGTGGCGTTGACCGCGACGGGTCCCAGGGTGTATTGGGCGTCGCTCATCGCGGCCGAGATTCTCTTGTTCGTCTCGACGGGACCGATCAACTCGGCGCTCGTCGGGCACGTTCCCAAGGTGGCGCGTGCGGCCGCGATGGCGGGATCGATTCTGACGATCCATCTCCTCGGCGACGTGCCCTCCCCGGTCATACTTGGCCGCATCTCGGAGCGCACGTCGCTGGCCGAAGCGGTGCTCATCATACCGGTGGCGATCGCGGTCTCGGGGATGATCTGGACCTACGCGGCGTGGCGAGGGGGCCGCGAGACCACTGAGCGCTTAGCCGGACGCGAGGCGCCGGTGGCTACGGGCTCGCCGGCTCCGCTGCCGTGACGAAGCCCTCCATGCCCTTCGCCTTCAACGCGCGCTCGACCGCGTCGGCGGCTGCTTCGGTCGCGTAGCGTCCCACCCGGACCCGGAACGGCGCAGCCGTTCCGGACACTCTGCCCTCGTAACCGCGCTCGCGAAGATGCGCGGCCAGAGACTCCGCCGCGGCGCGCGTGGGATACGCGGCGACTTGCACGGTGAACGCCGGCGCCGAGCGGCGTGCGGCGGAGGATGTGGCGGCCGGTGGCGTAGCCGGTGGCGTAGCAGGTGGTGCGGCTGGTACGGCAGGTGGTGCCGCCGGCGCGGCGGATCGGGCAGTGGCGGGTGTCGCACTGTTGGCGGCCGGCCGTTTGGTGGCCGCGGCTGATGCCTTGCGCGTCGCCGCACTATCGTTCTTGGAACGCGCGAGACGCGCTGCGGAACGGCGCGCGCTGTCCCGTGCCGCCGCACTACTGGCCGCCGCCGGCGGTGGGCTCAGGGAGGCCGCCGACGCGGCCGGCGCAGGCTCGAACGCCGCGCGAGGGCACCGCTGAATGTTGTAGTCGATCCGGTTCCGCAACTCGACGTCCGTCGTAGGCGTCGCGGTCCGCGCACTGACGAGTGCCGCGCAGGCATGCGCGAGGTCCTGCAGGTCGAAATACGCGAGACCCACCTGCAGCTCGGTGCGCGCGTACGTGACGCCCGATTGTCCGGGAAGTTGCTCCCTGGTGAGCCGCGCGAGATGATCCGCCGCCGGCGCGCGGTCGCCACGCGCCAGCTCGAGTTGCGCCAGCCGGAGCAGCGCGTCGGACGCCCGCGGTGATGTGGCGTAGTCGACGGTGATCCGCCGGTAGTCATCCTCGGCGCTGTCGGCATTGGTCGCCAGCGATGCACGCGCGTAGAGCGCGGACGCGTACGCCGGCGACGCCGGCGGCGTGACGCCAAGGATAGAATCGACGAGCGACCGGCCCTGGTCGGTGTGTCCCTGCGCGACTAGCGCTTGTGCGCGCTGGATCGCCGAATCTGCCGCACTCATCACCGTTGCCGTGTCGTGCGCCGGTTGCGCCGAGTCAACGGCTGGCACGACTGGCGCCGATGCGGGCGCCGCAGGTGGCGTCGCGTGCGTGGTGTCGGTGCCCTGGGCGCTGCCGCGAGCGGGAACCGCCACGTTCGTACACAGAACCATCCCGCTCACCAGGGCAGCTACACGGATGCCGCGGCTGATGGGCAATTCGGCTGGGCGAAGATCATTCATACCGGTGCTCCTCGGCGGGTTCCGCGCGGGAGGGCGGGCGGCGGCGCGTCATCGGACCGTGCGCCCGGCTCCACACTCGCGCACATCGAGAGGACGAGCGAGGCGATCAACTGTTCATCGGTCGAGACGCGTGTGTCCTTGAGCGCGACATCGGTCGCCAGCAGTGCATCGAGCGCGCGGTCCAGGGCGGCCGGGCTCCATCGGTCCACCGCCGCCGTCCACGTCGCCACAGCCTCGCCCCAGGGGCGCATAGGATACGCGCCCGTCTCTTTGAGTAATGTGAAATACTCGCCGCCGAGGCGCCCCGGCGGCAGCCCTTCGTCCCGGCGCGCCCGTCCCCAGGCGATCGCCAGCGTCTGCACCGACAGCGCCATCACGACCGCTACCGCGCTGGTCTTGGGTTGCGAGAGCACGTGCTCGATCAACGGGAGCGCACTCGCTGCATCGCGCGCCGCGATGCGGTCGAGCAGATCGCTCAGCGTCTCGCCGCGCCGGACGCCCACGACCGCCGCGACGGCGTCCGCATCGATCGTCACCGCGGGTCCGCCCGCTGGCCGTTCCACGGGCACTCCCGGCGCGCCCGCCGCGCCACGCGCGTAGCTCACCAGCTTGTCGACCTCCGCCGCGAGCGCCGCGAGCTCCGGGCCGGCGGCCTGCTGCAACAGCGCCGCCGCCTCGGGGGTCAGTGTGGCGTGCTGTTCCGACGCGCGATGCGCGATCCATCTGGGCAGCCGGTCGCCCGTCAGCTCCTCGTACTCGACGGCGGTGGCGTGCGCCCGCAGCACGGCGTCCGCTTTGCCCCCCGCCGCGGCGACGAGAATCAGGACGGTGTTCTCCGCCGGATGCTTGAGGTACTGATCGAGGATGCGGCGAGCGTCTTTCTTGAGTGCGCCGGCATCGCGCACGACTACGACGCGCCGGTCAGCCATCATCGGCGGCGTCCCCAGGACCGACTCCAGCGTCCCGGCGTCCAGTTCACCGCCCCGGTGTACTTCGGCGTTGAAATCGCGCGTGGCCGCCGGCACCGCTGCATCCATCGCGCGGTTCGCGGCTTCGTTTTTCCGGAAATCGTCGTCGCCCCAGAGGTAATACACGGGCGCGAACTCACCGGCGGAGACCGCCTTGAGGAACGCATGCTCGGTGAGTGTGGGCATAGCGAGAAGATACCCTAGGCCAGCGACTCATCACAGACGGACCGCACGCCGCATGCCCAGCATTTCGCCCGCACCTCGTGGCTGCGATGGATCGCCGTGGCCCTTCGCGCCGCCCGAATCGCCTCGGCCGCGGCGACACACCGCCGCCGCAGCTCCGCGGTGAGCGGCACGCGGAACTCGGCCGACCGATAGCGCACCACGCCGTATCCCGCGAATGCGGCGCCGTACCGCTTCTCGGTGAGAAGCATATACGCGGCGAGCTGCAGCGCATCGGACTCATGGAGCTCCGCCGCATCCCGGGTCGGCTTCAATTCGATAGGATAGACCGTGCCCGTGGATCGGTCGCGCACCAGGTAGTCCGGACGGCCACGAATCCGCAGCGCGGGATCCTTCAGGGTTTCGGGCGACAGGTATCCGGCATCGGTCGCGATCACGGTGACGTCGCTGCGCACGCCGGTCGTGCGCGACAGCAGCCATGCCGCGATCACCGACAGGACGCCCATCGCGATGAGGACGCCCGCGACTCCGGTCATAGGCTGAACACCGGAACGGGATGTGCCGCCGCCCTGGCGTGCCGGGTTGCCGCATGCACGAGCAGCAGCAGGACACCGGCGCAGATCAGGGCGGCCGCGGCCCCCGCGAGGCGGCGCTGCCACGCGACACGGCGGCCGTGCGCCCGATGGTGCCCCGTTCCGTCCGCGAGCCGGGAGGTCGTGCCGGCCGCAGGCGCGGTGCGCTGGACGCGCTCGAGCCAATAGGCGCGCGCGCAATATTCGTAGGTGCCGATCTCGCTGGCCGACACCCAGCCGGTGTCGCGGCGGCCGCGGCGTCGCGCTATCGGCCCAGACTCGTCAGCTTGGTCTGCATCGTCGCGAGGCGCGCGGGCGCGCGCGCTGCGAGCACTGTCGCCGGCCACACCGGGCTGCCGGCCGGCACGGATGCCATGAATGCGGGAGCCGTCAACCCCGCCAGCGACGCAATCGCGCCGGTATCGGATTCTCTCCCCGCATCGGCCAGGTCACTCGCGGCATCACTCGCCGCGGTGTTCGCGACTGCGTTCGCCACCGCGTTCGCCATCACGGTGGCTTGATCGGCCGCCGGATCGGTCGCCGGCGCCAGGGCAACGACCGGTGCCATCGCGAGCGGGCCGCCTACAGGCGCCCAGCTAGCTGCGGCCACGATCAGATAGCCCGCCGCGATCACACCCGCCGCCAGCCCGGCGAACGTAGCCGCGCCGGGGCCCCGATACACGTAGCGATGTGCGTCGCGGTGGTCGCCCCGGCCCGCTCTCGGTCCGGTCTCCGCACGGATGCTCCGCAGCCGCTCGTGCAGCCGCACCGAAAAATTCGACGACGGTTCGATGGACGGCATGTTGCGAAACAGCAGCAAGGCACGCCGCACCGCCGTGTCGTGCGCCGCACAGGCCGCGCACTCGTCGAGATGGCGCCGCAGCTCGGCGAGCTCCGCGTCGGAAACGGACTCATCGAGCAATACCCCGTGGTTCTCGCGAAACGTCCCGCAGTCCATTTGGGCCTGGCGCACCCGCTCTGAGGTCGCCGAACAATACACGGCCCCGGGGCGCGGGTTCCAGCACGGTCCGGCCACCCCCTCACGACCTGGCCGGCCCCGCGGATCGGCTTGCGGAGGACTGGCGGCCCAGCCTCGCGGAGGGTTCCTCTCGATTTTCCGGGGCGCCGCGTTTACTGCAACGCGGGCGCGATGATCTCGGCGAATGAGTTCCGCGCGCGATTCAACCGGGACTTCACCGTTCCCAGATTGCAGGCCGTGATCTCGGCGATCTCCTCGTACGATTTCCCTTCGAGTTCGCGCAGCACGAACACCTGCCGGTGATGCTCCGGAAGACGGGCGACCGACGCCTCCACCAATTCTCGCAAATGCCGCTTACGGTACAGGTCGTCGGGACGCGACGCGCTGTCCTCGAACTGCAGGGGCCGGTCTTCGTCGTCCCAGTTCTTCTTGATCGTCTGGAACAGCACGAGCGGATTCCGTGACCGGTTGCGCAGCTCGTTCTTCGCGAGGTTCGACGCGATCGTGTACACCCACGTCGAGAACTTCTTCCCGCGGTCGAAGCGATGGAGATGCCGGTACACGCGGATGAACACTTCCTGCACCAAATCCTCGGCTCGCTCCCGGTCGCCGATCGTGCGATAGACGAAGTTCAACAACCGCACCTGGTACCGGTCGACCAGCGCCTGGAATGCCCGTTCCTCCCCGGCGAGGAACAACTCCACGACGCCAGAATCGTCGAGCGTCGGCAGCAACTCCCGGAGCGGCATCGCCGGCGCCGGCCGCTGTGCCCGCGCGCCGCGCGGCCGGTCCTCGCTGGGAGCCCGCGACGACATCCGCTTCAGCGCGACGTCAGCCATTTTTCCAACCCGTCATCAAGAGGATCACGCAACCCATACCTATGACTGCCCGGTCTGGAAACGCACGGCGCATGCCCGATACGTCCCCTGAGAGCAATTCAGCTATATTATTATCCACAAACGATTTACAAACGAGCAGCCGTCGGCGGTGCGATCGAGGCCGCCGAGCAGTGTCTACTCCGAGGGACACCGTGTGGGACAGTTCGGGCGAGCTGGCGCCTATCATGACCGCCCGCGTCGCACATTTATTCCGCCGTTTCCGGCAGGTCCGAGGCGCATGGCGGCAGGTCCGCAGCGAACTGCGGAACGCGCCTCCGGCCTCCCGTTCTCTTGTCTGACACACCGGAACCCGCCTCGGTTGACGATGCGACATTCGGTGATGGCGTCCTCGGCCGTCGTCCCGCCGCTCGAGTCTGACGTACTCCGTGGCTGACATTCGTTGGTTCGGCCGCAATGACTACGAGCACCTCGTCGTTCCGGGTCTGTGCCGGCTCGGACTGGATGTCGCCGTCGACGGCGATGATCGCGCCACACTCGCGGTCGCGATGAATCACGATCTCGCGCCGGCCGTGTGGCGGTATTGCCACCGCCACCGGGTCCCGTTCGTGTCGTACGTCTGGGACCTCCCGCCGTCGCGCATCGGCGCGGGCCAGCATGATCCCGTGCTCTCCGTCGGCGGCCGGCTGCTCACGCTGCCTCGCGTCGGAGGCCCGCGCTACACGACGCGGCGCGGCTACTACAGCCGCCTGCGGTTCGTCGCAACGCGCGCGCGCGCGATCTGGACGCCGAGCGCCTCCTCCGCGATCGACGTGTCGCGCCACTTCGGGCGCGTCCCTGCCGTCGTCCAGTACTGCTACAATTCCGCCCTCTTCACCGCCGCGTGCGCGCGGCACCGGCCCGGGCCTCGCACTGTCCCCAGCGAGCTGACGCTCTTGAGCGTATCGCGGCTTGTGCCGGCCAAGAATCACGAGGCCGTCGTGCGTGCCGCTGCACGCCTCGGCGCACGTGTGGAGCTGATCGGCCGGGGACCGTCGCAGGAACCCATTCGGCTCCTCGCGGCGCGGCTGGGTGTACCCCTGCGCATCCGCAGTGGCCTTCCCGGGCCCGTCGTGGTTGCGGCGTATCAGCAGGCGTCGGTCGTGGTCTGCCCGAGCCGCTATGAGGGGCTGGGTCTCACGGGCATCGAGGCGGCGCTGTGCGGCACACCCGTAGTCGCCTCCGACATCGCCGCGCATCGCGAGTTTCTCGGCGACGCGCCCCAGTACTTCACGCTCGATGACGACGACAGCCTCGTCGCGGCCATCGAGACGGCGCGCACGTCGGGACCGCCACCCACGGCGCACTTTGCGATGCTGACGATCGACGCCGCCGCGAAGCGCTTCTATGACGAGTTGAGCGCGCTGCTGTGACCCCGCCACGAGATGCGGGGGCGCATGCCGCCTCACCGCCGGGCGGCGGCCGGCCCGTGCCCATCGTGATGCACCTCGATACCGAACGCGGCTGGCGCGGAGGGGAACGCCAGGTCCTGTGGCTCGCGAGAATGCTCGATCGCGACCGGTACCTCTCGCTGATCGCGGCCCGGCCCGGACAGCCGCTGGCCGCACGCGCCCGCGACGCCGGCATCCCGGTCGTCGAGACGAGTCCGTGGGCGGAGTTCGGATTGATCGCCGCGGCTGCGCTGCGCCGGACGATTCTCCGGCGCAACATCCGCATCGTCCACGCGCATACCGCGCATGCGGCCGCACTCGCTGCCCTCGCGACGCTCCGGACCCCGGCGCGGCTGGTCGTCACCCGGCGCGTCGACTTCCCGCTGCGCAGCAATCCGGCCAGCCGCTGGAAGTACCGGCGGGCCGATGGTGTGATCGCGATCTCCCGCGCGGTCGCCGATGTCATGGCGGCGGGCGGCGTCATCCCGTCACGGATCGAGGTCATCCCGAGCGGCATCGATCTGTCACGGCCCGCTCCCGCGCCGTCACGCGACCGGTTCGCCGCGCTGGGCGTCCCCGCCGATGCGATGGTGGTCGTGCAGGTCGCGCAGCTCGTCGGCCACAAGGATCCGGTGACGTTCGTGGAAGCCATCGCGGTGGCGCGCCGGCGCGTCCCGTCCCTGCATGCGATCCTCGCGGGCGACGGCCCGCTGCGCGAGGCGGTCGACGCCGCGATCGCGCGCCACCAGCTCGCGGGGGTAGTGCACGCCGCCGGCTATCGAACGGATGCCGACGCGCTGCTCGCCAGCGCGGACGTCGTCGCGCTGAGTTCCCGCGAAGAGGGCATGGGCACGGTGCTGCTCGACGCCATGGCGTTCGGCAAGCCGGTGGTCGCCACACGGGCGGGCGGCATCCCGGAGGTGATCGAAGACGGCGTGTCCGGCGTCCTCACGCCGCCCGGCGACGCCGCTGCACTTGGCGGCGCGATCGCGGATCTCTGCGAATCGCCGGATCGGCGCGCGGCACTCTCCAGCGCGGCCCGCGTCCGCGCGGCGCGATTCTCCATGACGGTCACCGCCGCGCGCACGGCGTCGGTGTACGATTGGGTGCTGGGTGGCGGCCGGTGAACCGGATGGGATGAACCGGCGCCGGATTCGTCGCGGCTGCGGCCCGGTCCGTACTACGCACCGTCGCCGGCATCCCACTCACGCCCCGTCAGCAGATAGCCGATCCGCTGGTCGAACGTATGGCGCGCGCGAACGAGTTGCTCGCCCGCGTCCCGGATGCGGGCCCGGTCGGCGGGATGCGCGAGGTAGAACCGCGCCCGCTCCACGCACTCGGCCGCATCATCGTACCACGCGCAGTGCTCGCCGCCGGTGAGCAGGCGATCGAGTCCGGGACTGCGGCGGCCCAGATAGAACCCGCCGCCGAGGACCATCATCCAGAGACGGTCGGAGGTGTAGAACGTCGCCCCCGCAGCCCGCGACGGATTGACGCCCAGCACGATCGCGCTCGACGAGCACACTCGCGACAGATCGCGGCCGAACACGGGACGGCCCCCCCATTCGAACCGGTCCTGCCATCTCTCCCAGCCGCTCCCCCATACGCGGACCCGTACGCCGGTTCCGAGCTGCGCGGCCACCGATGCGAGAAACTCCGCCCGCTCGGGCGCGAACCCCGCCCCCCCGTGCGACACGCCGGGCCCCGTGCCGATGAACGCAACGTCCGCCGCGTACGCCGCCTCCGCTGGGACGGGGACGATGTCGCGGTCGGCGGCCGAGGGCAGCAGCTTGGCGTTGAGCCCCATGGCGCGCCAGTCGTTCTCGAAGCCGGTCACGAAGAACGTCCCCGCGAGGCGCCCGACGGCGATCGTGTGCGCGATCTCCGGGAGATGGGCGTCGCCGTACCACTGCGGGTCCTGATACCACAGCGCGCTTGGCCGGTCCCGCGCCAGCTCCGCGGCGGTCTCCAGCGTCAGGCCCAGACATTTGCTGAAGAAGACGTAGTCGGGATTGAACCGCCGCGTCGCGCCCAGGATCCATCGCTGCGTCAGCGCCAGACCGATGTTGCGGCGTAGCCGCCGGTCGTCGATCAGCAGCGTGCGATGCCCGGCGCGCTGCATCGCCCGCTCCACGCCGCGCTCGATGCGCTCGGTGTGGTGGCTTCCGATCAGCAGCACCCGCAGGCGGCTGGGTGCCACCGCCCGGTTACCGCCCTCCCCGGAATCCCGCGGCGTACAGCAGCGTCACGACGGTCTTCGAATCGCGGATCTCCCCGCGCTCGATCATCTCGAGCGCCCGGGACAGAGTGAGCGTCTCGACTTCGACGAACTCGTCGGCCTCGTGAGCCGTGGCGCCTCGCGTGAGTCCGGTCGCCATGAACAGGTGGATCAACTCGTCGGTGAAGCCCGGCGTCGTGTAGAGGGTCATGAGCGCATCGATCCGCTCCGCCGCGCACCCTGTTTCCTCGCGAAGCTCCCGCCGGGCACACTCCAGCGGCGATTCCCCCGGCTCGAGCCGCCCCGCCGGCACTTCGTAGAGGTATCCGCCGGCCGCGTACCGGTATTGGCGAAGCAGCAGGATCTGTGGATCTTCGCCGAGCGGATCGGTGAGAAACGGGACGATCGCGCTCGCGCCAGGATGCCGGATGATCTCGAGCTCACCCGTCGATCCGTCCGGATACCGGACCTGATCGACGTCGAGATTGAGGATGCGTCCGGTGTAGATCCGCCGCGTGCCGATTTGCGCGCCGGTCATGAGCCCTTCACGCGATGGGCTCGCCGCGATCGTCTGCGACGGTGACAGGCCCGATCGCCATGCGCTCGAGCGGCGCACGCACGCGGTCCGCATCGCCGACGACGACGAGCTGGAGCCGGTCCGGGTGCAGATGCGCCCGCGCCGCGCCGAGCACGCGGTCGGCGGTCACGGCCCGTACGTTCGCGCGGTAGCTGTCGTAGTAGTCCCCCGGCAATCCGTACAGCACGAGGTTGGCCAGGGCAGTCGCGACGGCATCAGTCGTCTCGAAGCGGATCGGGAATACCCCGTCGAGATAGCTCGTGGCCAGCGACAGCTCGCTCGGCGCGACGGGCGTCTCGCGCATGCGATCGATCTCGAACAGTACTTCGCGCACGGCGTCCGCCGTGACGTCCTGCTGGACTGCCGTCTCCGCGGCGAACGGGCCCGCCCACCGCCGCCAATCGAAGCCCGAGTGCGCACCATAGGTATATCCGTGCACCTCGCGGAGGTTGAGGTTGATCCTCGACGAGAACACGCCGCCGAGGATCGCGTTCATGACGACGACCGGGAAGTAGTCCGGGTGCGTGCGCGGGATCCCGACGTGGCCGATCCGGAGCTCCGACTGCGGCGCGCCCGGCTTGGTGACCACGTGGACCCGCCGCCCATCAGGCGTCCTCCGATCGGGATTCGCGATCTCGCCGCGAGTGACGCCGCGCCATGTCCCGAACGTGGTTTCGGCGAGACGTTCGACCGCGGCGGTCTCGGCGTCTCCAGCGACAACCAGCGTCACGGCACCCGGGTGATAGCGGGCGGCGTAGCAGCCGGCCACCGCTTCTGGTGTCAGCGAGGAGACGGAGTGCTCGGTCCCGCCGACGGGCAGTGCATATCTGGCGCCCGCGGCGTAGACGGCACGGTCGAGTGTCTCGTCGGCGAGTCCTCGCGGCTCCGCGCGCAGTTGCAGGAGCTCGGCGAGACGCTCGGCCTTGAGCCGCTCGACTTCCCGGGCCGGAAGCGCCGGCGCCATGAGCACATCCGCCAGGAGTGCCATCGCCTCCGGCAGGCGGGAGGACAGCACGGTGAGACGGACCAGCGCTGCATCCCAGTCGGCGCTCGCGTCGATGGCGGTGCCGAGCCGCTCGACGTCCTCGGTCAGTGCGGTGCCATCTCGCCCGCCCGCTCCCTCGGACAGCATTCGCGCTGTCAGCACCGCCAATCCTTCTTCCCCTGGCCGATCGGTCACGGCGCCGGCGTCGGCGAGGGCCAGCAGTGTTACCACGGGCAGTTTCGGGAGGGGCGCGATCACGAGCCCGAGGCCGTTGCTCAGTGTCCGGCGCTCGAACCTCGGAAACGCGTACGGCCGGCTCTCGCCGGGAAGCGGGCGGGCTGCCGTCATTCGCGGTTCGCGCCGGCGCCGGGCGGCCCGTCGTCCGGCGACTCGCGCGGCACATACAGCAGGCTTGCCCGATTGTCTTCGCCGAGCCATTCGTGCGCGAACGCAGTCACCTGTGCGGCCGTGACGGCGCGGTAGCGCGGCACTTGCTCGTTGATCAGGCCGGGGTCACCGAAATACGTCGCGAACTGCGAGAGTTTGTCGGCTCGCTCCGCTGCTTCCTGGAGCGCGGCAGTGTAGCCGGTCTCGATCAGCGCGCTCGCGCGGGAGACTTCCGCCTCGGTCACCCCGTCGCGCCGCAGATGCTCCACCACCGCGATCACCTCGTCCTCGAGCCGCTCGGCGCTGATCCCCGGCCGCGCGGTCACGTCCGCGACGAGAATGTCGCTTCCCTTGGCCAGGTCGCTCGTGTACGCCATCGCGTCGGCGGCGATCTGGCGCTCGCGGACGAGCGTGCGATGCAGCCGGCTCCCACGGCGCAATCCGAGCACCGCCCCACACACGCTCGCGGCGTAGTAGCCGGCACTCCCGAACACCGGCGTGCGAAACGCGAGATACAGTCGCGGGAGGCGGACGTCGTCTGGCACCACTTGGCGGCGCGGCGATCCGAAACGCGCGCTCACGTGCATCGGTGGAAGGGGCGGGCGGCCCGATCCGCGCGGAATGGATCCGAAGTACTGCTCGACTAAGGGGCGGGCGGTCGTCAGGTCGGCGTCGCCGGCGATCGAGAGCACGGCGTTGTCCGGGGTATAGTACGTCGCGAAGAAGCTGGCGATATCATCGAGGCTCGCGGCCGACAGGTCCTCCATCGAGCCGATGATCGAGTGGTGGAACGGGTGCTCCGGCGGGAACCCGATCTCCTGGAGCTTCTCCCACGCGGTCCCGTAGGGCTGATTGTCGACCGACCATCGCCGTTCGTTCTTCACGACGTCGCGCTGCGTGTCGAGTTTCTGCTGCGTCATCGCGGGCAGGAGCTGCCCCATGCGATCCGCTTCGAGCCAGAGCGCGAGGCCGAGCTGGTTGGATGGGATGGTCTCGTAGTAGTTCGTGCGATCGACCCACGTCGAGCCGTTCAGCGTACCGCCGGCCCGTTGAATCAGCTCGAAATGCTCGTTGGATCCGACGTGCGCCGAGCCCTGAAACAGCATGTGCTCGAACAGGTGGGCGAATCCTGTGCGGCCTGCTCGTTCGTTCGCCGATCCGACGTGGTACCACAGGTTCACGGCGACCAATGGGGCGGTATGATCCTCCGACACGGTCACGAACAACCCGTTCGCGAGCCGGAATGTCTCGTAAGGGATTCGCACAGCAGGGGTCGGGGTGGACGGTTGAACGGCCGGGGCTGCCCGGGCCGGAATCGGGGCGCAGAACCCGGGCCAGGGGCCCGCGTCGAACTAACTTAACTAGGCCCTCCAGATCGCCTGTGGAAACCCCTGATCAGGGCCTCCGGCTGGTACCACCCGAGCTCTGCCGCCAAGCCCCTTGACACTCCGGCAGGTCTCGCCCATCCTCACCCGCTCGACGAGCTACCCGCTTGGTGTTGCCTGCCTGCGGGACTGCCCACCGGGGTGCGCGCCCGCATCCCGGCGGGCCGCTCTGGCTAGGCGGGTCGGCCTCGCGTGCCCTGCGCCGATCTATAGGCAACAGATCTCCCCATCCAACCGGTACGGAGGTAGGATCCCATGGCAGCGGATTTCTTTCTCGGCGAGTCGCTAGTCGGCGACGGAAACGAAGTCGCCCACATCGACCTGATCATCGGGTCCAAGTCGGGGCATGCGGGTGCGGCGTTCGCGAATGCGCTCACGAACAACAAGGACGGATTCACCACCCTCCTGGCCGTCGTGGCGCCGAATCTGCCGGCCAAGCCGGACACGATTCTGTACAACAAGGTCACCATCAAGGGCGCGAAGCAGGCCGTCCAGATGTTCGGCCCCGCCCAGGCCGCCGTGGCCCGGGCCGTCGTCGATTCGGTCTCGAGCGGCGTGATCGCGCGGGACAAAGTGGATGAGCTCTGCATCACCGTCGGCGTGTTCATTCACTGGGACGCCAAGGACGACAAGAAGATCTTCGACTTCAACTACCGCGCGACGAAGGAGTCGATCGAGCGGGCGCTGAAGAAACTGCCGACCATCGACACGGTCATCGCCGGCGCCAAGACGGCGCACCATCCGTTCGCTGGCGGCGCCGACAACAAGTAACCGAAGACCAGAGGGCGACCCTCCGGCGGGCCCGCCAAGCCGGCGAACTCGCAAAGGCCAGTCGTCGAGCGCAGCAGGCGCCGTTCACGACGCTACCCTGCCGGACACGGATCCACCCTGGCGCCATGCCGCGGGCCGCTCGAGCTCCGCACCGGTCGCCGGTTGCACACGAGGGCCGGCTGCACATCCGCAGCCGGCCCTCGCTGTTCTCCACCCATTTCGCCTTCGGGCTCTCTGAGCGCCGCATGAAAAAACTTCTCCTGCAGCTCGACTCGTCGCCCCACGCGAGTGTCTTCGACCAGGTCGTCGCGTACGACGCCGGCGCCGACGAGATCATGAGCGCTCACACCGTCACGCCGCCCGACGTTCGCGATCTCGTGCACGGCTGCATCTTCACGCGGGGCCCAAAGAATCTGAAGAATACGGCCGTCTTCATCGGTGGCTCCGACATGAGCGCCGGCGAAGCCTTGCTCGCGGCCGCGCAGAAAGCGTTCTTCGGGCCGTTTCGCGTATCTCTCATGCTGGATTCCAACGGCTCGAATACCACGGCCGTCGCCGCGGTCGTGAAGATCGTTCGGGCGATGGGCGGTAGTGTGGCCGGCCAGCTCGTTGTCGTCACGGCGGGCACGGGGCCGGTCGGACTTCGTGCCGCAGGCCTCCTGGCCCAGGCCGGCGCGAAGGTCCGGATCACGTCTCGCCGCACCGCGGACGGAGAACGAGCGAAAGCCGCCATCATCAAACGCTTCGGCGGCACGGTGGACGCCGTATGCCTGACCGATGCCGGCCAGGCCGCCGAATGTCTCGAGGGCGCACACGTTCTGCTGAATTGCGGCCCCGCTGGTGTGCAGCTCGTCCCGCGCGCGGCGTGGGCGAATCGTGCGGGTCTGAAGGTCGCGGCCGATCTCAACGCGGTTCCGCCGCAGGGCGTCGAGGGGATCGAGCCCCCGGACGATGGCGTGACGCGAGATGGCGTGCTGTGCTTCGGCGCGCTCGGCGTCGGCGGCTTCAAGATGGCGATCCACAAAGCATCGATTGCGCGGCTGTTCGAGAGTTCGGACGCCGTCCTCGATGCGGAGTCGATCCACGAGCTGGCGAAGACCATAACCGGCTAGCCGCGTGCGCGTCATCGGCATCGATCCCGGGACCATATCGATCGATCTGTGCGGTCTCGAGGATGGTCACGTGTTTCTGGATGCGTCCATCCCGTCCGCTGTCGCGCTGTCCGATCCGGCCGCGGTCGTGGCACGGATCGCGGCGGAGGCGCCGCTCGGCCTGGTGGCCGGTCCCTCGGGCTACGGCCTGCCGCTCGTCCGCGGTCACGAGTTGTCGGATGAGGCTCTGCGCCTGGCTATGCTCGCGGCACCAGGCGACACGGGCGGCATCGGCAAGCTCAGTACCCTGGTCCGCGCACTCGCGGCGTCGCCGTTGCCCGTAGTGTTCACCCCTGGCGTGGTGCACCTCTCGACGGTGCCGGCCCACCGCAAGATCAACCGGGCCGACCTCGGCACGGCAGACAAGGTCTGCGCGGCCGCGCTCGCGATCGCCCAGCAGGCGCAGCGGCGTGGCTGCGCGCTCGAGGATGTCTCGCTGATTCTCCTGGAACTCGGAGGAGGGTTCACGGCGGCGCTCGCGGTGTCGCACGGCCAGATCGTCGACGGGATCGGTGGGACGTCGGGACCGCTCGGCATCCGGTCGGCCGGCGCGCTGGATGGCGAGGTGGCGTTTCTCGCCGGTGAGATCACCAAAGCGATCCTCTTCAGCGGCGGCGCCGCGACCGTCGCGGGTGTCCCGGCCAGTGATCCGGATGCATTCGCGAACCCGTCGTCACCCCGCGAACGTGTTGCCTGGGAGGCGTGGCTCGAAGGCGGATGCAAGGCGGTCGCCGCGCTCGCGATGTCCGTACCGCGACCCGCTGAGATCGTGTTGTCGGGGCGGTTCGCGGGTTCGGATCGTGTGGTCGGGTGTTTCGCGGAGCGGCTCGAGACGCTCGCGCCGGTGCGGCGCGCGAGCGGCATCGCGCGTATCGCCAAGGCGGCGGCCCAGGGCGCCGCACTCATTGCCGACGGCTTGGCTGGCGGGATCAACGCACCGCTCGTCGGCGTGCTCGCGCTGCGCCAGGCTGCCGGCTCGGTGCTGGACCACCTCTATGTCGTGTCACCCGCCGATGCCCGGCGGCGTCTGGGCCTGTGACGCCGCGAGTCGTGATCGCCGGCGTGAGCGCCCGGGGCATGGCCGAATCCGCCGTGCGCGCTGGATACACGGTGGTCGCCGTCGACGCGTATGCGGATCTCGATCTCGCGGCGATCGCGGACACGCGGCAGGTCACGCCTTACAGTGCGCGTGCCGCGGCCACGGTGGCGCGGCGCGCCGCACCCGGTCCGCCGGCCGGCGCGGCCCGTCGCAACGGCGCGCCACATGATGCCGATGGGCGCGACGCGGTCTGCTATGTGTCGAACTTCGAGAACCACCCTGCCGCGTTGCGCCAGCTATCCCGGGACCGCGAGCTCTGGGGGAATTCGCCGGCGACGATCGTGTCGGCTCGCAATCCCCAGGGCTGGGCGCAGGCGCTCGCGGAGGCGGGCATCACCGTGCCGCGCATCCGGACTGCGGCGCCGCGCCCGGGAACGGACGATGACCGCGCCCGCTGGATGCTCAAGCCGCGGCGGTCGGGCGGCGGTCACGGCGTGCAGGCCTGGCAATCCGGGATGCCGGTGCCGCGCGGCTATGTCCTGCAGGAGCGGATCGCCGGAACCGCCGGTTCGATCGTGTTCGCCGCGGACGGCCGCCGCGCGGTCCCGATCGCGATCACGCGCCAACTGATCGGCGAACAGGCCTTCGGCGCCTCACCGTTCCGCTACTGTGGCAATATCCTCGCGCCGGCCCGCGATCCGGTGTGGGGTGACGAAACCCCGCTCTGGCGTGAGGCCGTCGCGATCGCCGCCGCCGCAACCCGGGCATTTGGACTGGCAGGGGTGAATGGTATCGACTTCATCGTGCGCCGCGGACACCCGGTGCCGATCGAGATCAATCCGCGATTCACCGCGGCGATGGAGCTGGCCGAACGACGCGATGGCATCTCCATCTTCGGCGCGCATGTCGCCGGTTGCACCAAGATCCTGAGCGGCTACTCACCGTTGCGCGCGCGGGCCCGCGGCGCCGGCGCCGCGGGCAAGGCGATCGTCTTCGCACGGCAGGCGCTCACGGCCGGCGGAGCGGCAAGCCGGTGGGCGATTGGCGACCACGTGCGCGACATTCCTCGGCCCGGCAGTCCGATCGCGTCCGGCGCTCCCATCTGCTCCGTCTTCGCGGAAGCGCCGACGACCGCCGCCTGCCGGGCGCGACTCAACCAGGCCGCACGACGCATCTACGAAACAGTGGCGAGTGACTAGCCTCGAACCGCAACTGGCGCGGGACGGCCAAACGACAAAGACCCGAAGCCGAGGTGCCGCCTCCGGGTCTTTGCGAATCGCGAATGTCCAACCGTCACTGCCAGTGCATCGCCCCCCGCGGGCGGGCTGTTACGACTCTCCTACAGGTGCTCCGTCACCGGATGATGGCAATCGCGGCCTCCGATGATGTCGATCCTGCCGAAGCCGTAGAGCGGATCGGGATAGCGGCCGCCCGTGAGAATGCGATCGGTGCCTTTGATGATGCATGCGGGCGTCACGATATCCGGGTGCGAGTGGTTCGTGTGATGCCTGTCCGATTTGAGGATGGCCGCCTCGCCCGCGACGTGCGGTGATGCGGCGCTGGTTCCGTCATCGAAGATGTAGACGTTGTGGCCTGTGCAATCGATCGCCGGAAGCAGCTGCACCGCGAAGCTGCTGCAGGCCGAAAGAATCAGGTCCTGCACGACACCGCCATTCTGCGGCTGGAAGTCGCCGCCGGGCGCGAACAGTGTCGTGCCAGGGAATCCAAAGTCGGAGTAGCTGGCAATCTGGTCGAAGTTCATCTGGTCGGTGGGGGCAGTCGCCCCGGCGTCGATCACGCCGATCAGCTCGCCCGGCAGTTCGATCGAGTCCACCGCTGCGAGATTGTCCGCGTTGTTCCCGGCGGCCGCGGCGATCGTCACGCCGTGGCGGAGCGCAAAGTCCACCGCCGCCTGAAACATCTCGGCCAACTGGACGACGCCCGTGTCGCGCGGAGACAGGACCGCCACGAGGCTCATGTTGATGACGTCCGTGCCGATGTCCGCGGCGTAAATCACGCCGGAGATCACGTCACCGAATGACCCTCTGCCCGTCTGGTCGAGGACCTTGACCTGGCACAACTCGGTCTCCGGCGCGACTGACGCCATGCCAATGCCGTTGGACGAGATCAGCGCCGACACGTAGGTGCCGTGGGTGTTGCGGTCGAGGATGTCGGGCTCGGTTGCGACGAACGAGGTGCTCACCGCGAGATTGATCTTGCCGGTGAGATCGATGTGCGTCGGATCGACACCCGTGTCCAGATCGCACACCATCGTGTTCTGGCCTTCACGCGTGACGAGCCACGCGGTGTTCGCGCGGATCACGTCGAGATTCCACTGAAACGGAAAGAACTCCGCGCCGCTCTGGTCCACGTGTGGCAACCGTGACGTCGCGACCACCGGCCGGCTCGCCGCGAGATGCTGCTTCGCCAGCGGCGGGATCCACTGCACCGTCCGGTCGCTGGTGATATGCAGCACGTCAGACGACGCACGGAGCGCCGTGGCGGCCGTCGCGGACAACCCGTGCGTGACGATGAGCCCCATGCCCGCGTGCGAGCGCTCCACGCGTCCGCCCATGCTCGCCACGCGAGCTGCCACCGCGTCCACGGAGCCGCCGGGCCGTAGCTGGATGATGTGGCGGTCGGCGTTGATCGCGGCGAGTGTTGTCGCGATTCGCGGTGTCGCCTCCGCCATCGCAGGAGCCGACGGCGATGGGCGATCACTGGTGCAGGCAACAGCGAACAGCGTGGTGGCGGCTATGGTTGCCACCCCCGAGCGGACGACAAGCTTCGGGCTCATAGAACTCCTCGCGCGGAAGGGGAGTGAGAAAGTCACGCCACAGCAAACAGTCGTCAAGCAAGAGGCCGTTCGCCCCACCCGGTGCGACGGTGCTCTTGCTTCGCCACCAGAGCGATCGGTATCCTTCCCCGCCCCTGTTGATCGGCCCGAACCGAGCCCGACGGTGCCCGACGTTACCCCTCCCGCGGCCGACCTCACGGTTGAGCACGCGACCTGCCTCGGCTGCGGATGTACCTGCGATGACATTGGCGTCGTCGTCCGCGCCGGGCGCATCACCGAGACACGGCTAGCCTGCGCCCTGGGCACTCAATGGTTCGGTGATGGCCGGCTGCCAGCTCGCATCCGCGCTGGCGCGCGCGAGGGAGACCCGGTCGCCGCGCTGGCCGCGGTGGCCGCAAAGCTCCACGATGCCGACCGCGCCCTCGTCTACCTGGCCGCTGATCTCCCGTGCGAGACCCACCGGGCCGCAATCGCGGTGGCCGACATCCTCGGCGCGGCCCTCGACAGCATCACATCTGCGACTGCCTCCGCCGGCCTGCTCGCCGCGCAGCGGCGAGGACGCGCGACGGCGACGCTAGGCGAGCTTCGGAACCGGGCCGACGTGGTCCTGTTCTGGGGATTCGATCCGGCGACGCGATATCCGCGGTACACGGCGCGCTATCTCCCCGACCCCGAAGGACTCTTCATCACCGGCGGCCGCCGCGGACGAACAGTCATCGCCGCGGACATCGCCGCGGACCGCGGGCCGGGGGACGCTGACACACGCGTGGCGTTCGCGGCCGATGAGGAGGTCGCCGCGTTGAGTCTGGTGCGAGCGGCGCTCCGCGGACACTCACTCCCCAACGCGCCGGAGGGTTCTCTCGACGCGCGAGCCGCCACACTCGCGACACGGTTGCGAGCCGGCGCGTACGTGGCGATCGTCTCCGATGGCGAACCCGCGCCCCATCGCGATCCGCGGCGGAGCGAAGCGCTCATCGCGCTCGCCGAGACGCTCAATGCCAGCACGCGCTGCGCCCTCAGTACGCTCCGTGCAGGGGGAAATCGGTCGGGAGCGGATGCCGTCATGACGTGGCAAACAGGCTACCCGGCAGCGGTCGATTTCGGGCGCGGCGCGCCGCGCTACCGCCCCGCAGACGATGCGGCCGCTCTGCTCGCGCGAGGTGAGATTCAGGTTGCCCTGATCGTCGGCTCGCCGGCGTCGGTGCCGGCCTCGATTCGCGACGGACTGTCTCACGTCTCGTGCGCGATCATCGGGCCGTCGGCGTCCGAGAGCCCGTTTCCGGCGTTCGCCGCGATCGATACCGGCCGCGCCGGCGTGCACGAGCGCGGAGTCGCCGTGCGGCTGGACGACGTCCCGCTACCACTCCGCCCCGCGCTGGAGACGCCGGAGGTCGCGGCGTTCCGGGATCTGTGGGGACCAGCCACGCCAGCCGTTGCGCGCGCGACCGTGTCAGCCATCTGCGCGGCTCTGGCCGCGGGGGAGTCCGGCGCCACAGGCGAGGCGTCGGCCACCGGCCATCGTGCGCGCGAGTCCGGTCCCGAACTCACGGTCGCCGCGGCGCTCGCCGCGGCGGGCCGCCCGCAGGACAGCTACATCCTGCTGCGCGCCCTGGGCGCGACGCTCGCCCACCTCGAGGGCGCGGCATGAGCAGTCTCCGCATCACGGGCGGCACCGTCCACGACCCCGCGAACAACATCGATGGCGAGGTGCGCGACATCTGCGTCCTCAACGGACGCATCGTGGCATCGCTCCCGGACGATGCCCCGCGCCTCGATGCCCGGGACATGGTCGTAATGCCGGGCGGCATCGATCTCCACGCCCACGTCGCCTCCGCCAGTGTCAACGTCGCGCGACGGATGCTGCCCGAGGAGCACGCGATGGACCCCGCCCGCGCGCCGCTGCTGGTCCGCGACCGCGACGCGGACATCACGATCCCCCGCTCCGGCAGCGGCGGCACGGTGCCCAGTACGTTCACCACGGGCTACCGCTATGCCGGCCTGGGATACACGACGGTGTTCGATGCCGCAGTGGCACCGGTGAGCGCGCGCGATGCGCACGCCCAGTTCGACGATACGCCGATCATCGACACTGGGTGTTACATACTGATGGGCAACGATGCGTATCTGCACCGGCAGATCGCCGGCGGAGAACACGAACGAGCGCGCGACTACGTGGCATGGCTGCTCCGCACCACCAAAGGATACGCCGTCAAGATCGTGAATCCGGGCGGGATCGAATTGTGGAAGCGCAACGTCCGCGAGATCACGTCCCTCGACGATGCCGCCGGTGATCCCAAGGTGACGCCTCGCACGATTCTCGAAACGCTGGCCGGCGCCGCCAACGCGCTCAATCTCCCGCACCCGGTTCACATCCACTGCAACAACCTCGGTGTGGCCGGCAATGTCGGCACCACGCTCGATACCATGCGCGCGCTGAGCGGCCGGCGCGCCCATTTCACGCATCTGCAATTCCAGAGTTACGCGGGCGAGCGCGGGAAATCGTACGCGTCGGGCGCCAGGCAGATCTCCGAGTACATGGCGACGCATCCCGAAACCAGCGGCGATGTCGGGCAGGTGATGTTCGGCCAAGCGTGCACGCTCACCGCGGACGGCGCCGTCGAATACCTCCTCCACGCGAGCACGGGCCGCAAGTGGGCCAATATCGACGTCGAGCTCGAGACGGGGTGCGGCGTCGTGCCGTACACCTATCGCGACAAGGCCGCGATGGCGTCGTTGCAGTGGGCCATCGGTCTTGAGCTGTTTCTGTTGTCGGGCGATCCGTGGCGCCTGGTGCTGTCCACGGACCATCCGAACGGCGGCTCGTTCATGAGCTACCCGGAGCTCATCCACCTCCTCATGGACCGGTCCTTCCGCGACGAGCAGATCAAGCGCATCAATCCGAAGATGCTCGCGGGCAGTGCACTCGCCGACGGCCTCTCGCGCGAGTATACCCTCAACGAAATCGCGATCATCACGCGAGCGGGGCCCGCGCGGCTGCTCGGTCTGTCCAGCAAGGGCCACCTGGGCGCCGGCGCGGACGCCGACATCACGATTTACACCCGGGATGCGGACCGGTCCCGCATGTTTGCCACGCCGCGGTACGTGCTCAAGGGTGGGACGATGGTGGTGGAGGAAGGACAGCTCCGCCGCGCGCCGCAGGGACGGCGCCATCAGGCGAGCCCCGCCTACGACCCAGCGGTCGAGCGCGACATCAAGCAGTACTTCGGCCGCTACCTCTCGGTCGCATTCGAGAACTACGGCGCATGATCCGTCCGGACGCCGCTCGGCGAGGCGATGATGGGTGACCGGCTGGCGTCGATCCACGGCGTTCCCGTGGACGACACGTTCGCCGAAGCGTTTGGCATGCGCGGCGCGCGGGTGATCATCACCGCCGCGACGCTGCGCTGGGCGCGGCAGGCCGCCACCACGATGACGGGATTCGCGACGTCGGTCATCGCGTGCAAGTGCGAAGCAGCGATCGAACGTGAGCTGCTCCCGCGCGTGACGCCCGACGGGAGACCCGGCGTCAGCGTCCTCGTTTTTGCCACGGACTCCGAGGGACTCCAGAAACGACTCGTTGAGCGCATCGGGCAGACGGTGCTCACATGTCCCACGACCGCGTGCTTCGATGGGCTGCCGGACGCGCCGGAACGAATGCCGGTCGGAAAACCGCTACGGATCTTTGGCGATGGATTCCAGGCGAGCAAGGTGATCGCGGGCCGCCGGTACTGGCGCATTCCGGTGATGGAAGGTGAGTTCCTCGTACAGGAAGACTTCGGCAAGACCAAGGGCATCGGCGGCGGCAATTTCCTGATTCTCGGGGAATCGGCTGAAGCCACGCTCGCCGCGGCCGAGGCGGCAGTCGACGCGATGGCGGGGCTCGCCGGTGTGATCCTGCCCTTCCCAGGCGGAATCGTCCGCAGCGGAAGCAAGGTGGGAGCGAAGCGGTACAAGTCGATGGTCGCAAGCCTCAACGATGCCTACGCGCCGACGCTGCGCCCGATCACGCCGAGCGACCTCGGCGATGGTGTCAACAGCGTACTCGAGATCGTGCTCGATGGCCTCGACTTCGAATCGATCGCGGGCGCGATGCGCATCGGCATCATGGCCGCGTGCAGGCCGGGCGTGCGCCGCATCACGGCCGGCAACTACGGCGGGAAGCTCGGCCCCCACCACTTCTATCTGCGCAAGATCCTGGGCGGCGACCGCTCGCCGGGAGCGGAGCCGGCCGGAGAGCCGGCCTCACCGGCGACACACCCGCCGGGAGTGGCGTCGTGAGCAGCACCGTGACGCTCACGCTCAAAGATGCCGTTGAAGGGCGCGTCGTGGCGGATGCCATCGTTCCCAGCCGGTTCGCGACGCTGTCCGCGACCGAGATCGCGCATCTGCCTGTCTGGTTGGCGCGGCACGCGGCGCCACCCGCACTCGCGGATGCGACTGGGTGTGACACGGACCGGGGACGGGAAGCGGACCACCACTCGGTCGACCTCGGCGATCTCTTCTCGGTGCGCGGCGAACGATCGGCCGTCGTCCGGATGCAGGGCAATCTCGGCAACGTCGATGCCATCGGCGCGGCCATGTCCGGCGGCACGATCAGCATCGATGGCAACGCGGGTCGCGAGTTGGGCCGCACCATGACCGGAGGCACCATCGCCGTCCACGGTAATGTGGGAGATGATGCCGGCCTTGCCATGGCGGGCGGCGCCCTGCTGGTGTGGGGCAATGCGGCCGACCGCGTGGGCGGCGCCCTGCCAGGCGCATCCCGCGGCATGACAGGCGGCGAGATCTTCGTCCGCCGGAATGTCGGCCGCGACGCCGGCACCGCCGTCCGGCGCGGTCTCATCGTGGTGGGCGGCGACGCCGGGGACGGGGCCGCCCGCTCCATGATCGCCGGTACGGTGCTGGTGATGGGCAAAGCGGCCGGGACCGTTGGCCTGTGGAACAAGCGCGGCACGGTGGTCGCCCTCGGTGGCGCGGCCGTACCGGCCGCTTACCGGTACGCATGCACATATCACCCGCCCCACCTTCGCCTGATATTTGCCTATCTGCGGCGAGCCCACGGCGTCCCGGTCGATGACCGATACATTAATGGGCGGTACGCCCGGTATTGCGGCGATCTGTCGGAGGCCGGAAAGGGGGAGTTGCTGCTGTGGACTGAGGCGTGATTGGCGGGCTCAGGGCACCGGGCGTCCACCCCCTGCCGTACAGCCGGCTATCATGTCATTCTCGTGTCACGCGGCGGCGCTCGTGGGCCCCGTCACTCAGGACCGGAGGACCCTCGTCCGTGACCGCTCCCGGAGGTACTGGCACCGTGGCGGCAGCGCCGGTGCTGCGGCGTGAGGGACACACCGCACCGGTCCGCGCCACCCGCCCGGCACTCGCGCTCAATGAACACGCCTGCGCCATGGCGGACGACCTCATCGCCCACGCGGCGGAGTTCCGCGTCGCGTCCTCGATCCTCGGGAACGGCGCTCGTGTCATCGATGCAGGAATTGCCGTCCGTGGCGGTTACGCGGCCGGCCGCGCCCTGGCCCGGATTTGCATGGGCGGCCTCGGTCACGTGCAGTTGCAGACGATCCCGATCGGAGGAACGATGTTCCCCGGCGTGGAGGTCTGGACCGATCATCCTGCGATCAGTTGCATGGCCTCGCAATACGCCGGCTGGGCGATCAAGACCGGCGACTTCTTCGGCATGGGCTCGGGCCCGCTGCGCGCGCACGCGCGAGTCGAGACGGAGCTCTTTGCCAAACTCAATTATGCGGAAGTCGCCACGCACGGCGTGCTGGTACTGGAGACGCGCACACCCCCGACCGACGACGTGGCCGCCTGGGTCGCGGAGCGCGCCCACCTCACGCCGGCCCAGCTCACGTTTCTCGTGGCGCCGACTGCCAGCATCGCCGGGTGCGTGCAGATCGTGGCCCGGATCCTGGAAACGGGATTGCACAAGATGGACACGCTCGGATTCGACATCACGCGCGTCGTGAGCGGCATCGGCACGGCGCCGATCCCGCCGGCCCCCGACGGAGACCTGCACGGCATCGGGCGCACCAATGACTGCATCCTTTACGGCGGCCAGGCCCGCTATATCGTGGACGCCGGTGACGACGAGCTCTCGGCGCTCGCGCCGAAGGTGCCGGCCGAAGCCTCCCGCGATTACGGAACGCCGTTCTACGACACCTTCAAGCGCTATAACAACGACTTCTACAAGATCGATCCGCTTCTCTTCAGTCCGGCCGAGGTGTGGTTGACGAACGCTTCGAGCGGGCGGACCTTCCACGCAGGCCACCTCAATCTGGATGTGCTGGCCAAGTCGCTCTATTCCTAGCGCGCTGAAATCGCCGGCAGCATCGTTGGCCCCCTTCGCTGTGTTGTCGTTCCCGCATCCGTTCTCCGTCCCTCTCACTCTTTCCTCCCGACCTCTATGCCCGCGCGCGTCGTTGTGCTCTACAATCCGCCCAAGGACCCCGCCGCGTTCGAGCGGTACTATGCGGCGACCCATCTCCCGCTCCTCTACGCGAACGCCGCGGAGATCGGGTACACCAAGGCCGAGTTCGTGAAGTTCACCACGGGCCTGGATGGATCCGCGCCGGCGTTGTACCGGAAGGCCGAGCTCACGTTCGCGTCGATGGATGCGCTCAAGAAAGGGACGTCGACCAACGGATTCAAGAAAGTGGCCGGCGACCTCGCGAACTTCGCCACTGGTGGTGTCGCGGCGTACGTCGGCGACGAGACGAACCGGCAGTAACCGCCGCCCGGCATTCCCGCCGCGCGGTCTTCGAGCGGTCTTCACGATCGCATGCACGTCGCGATACTCAGTGCCAGGAAGGGTTGGCACACCGACCAGCTCTGCCGGGCTATCACCGCCTGGGGTGCAACGGCGGAGCTGCTCGCGTACGAAGGTCTCGTGGCGCGCCTCGGCACGGCCGGTCACGGCAGGGAGCCGGCCGGCGCCGCGCCGGCGGCCCCATTTGCGATCGGCGCCGATGTTGTGCTCGCACGCATCATCCCGGCCGGCTCGCTGGAACAGATCATCTACCGCGTCGACGCGCTGCACTGGCTGGAGGACGCGGGCGTGCGCGTGCTCAACTCCCCGCGCGCGATCGAACGATCGGTCGACAAGTTCTACACCTCGGCCCTGCTCCAGATGGCGGGCCTCGCGACGCCGGACACCGTCGTGTGCGAACGCAGCGAGGACGCGATTGCCGCGTTCCGCACGATGGGCGACGTCATCGTCAAACCGTTGTTCGGCTCGATGGGCCTCGGGATGGTGCGCGTGCACGATGAGGAGATCGCGTGGCGGGTCTTCCGCGCGCTCGATGCGATCCGCGGCGTCTACTATCTCCAGCGCACGATCAGCCACGGCGGCCGAGACATCCGTGCATTCGTGGTAGGCGATCGCGTCGTCGGCGCGATCGAGCGGCGGTCACCGGACGCCGGTCCCCAGTGGCGGACGAACTACTCGCGAGGTGGCACCGTGCGGGCACTCACCCTGTCGCCCGGCTGGACGGAGCTGGCCGTGCGCGCTGCACGTGCGGTCGGCGCGGACTACGCCGGGGTCGACCTCCTGCCGGCCGAGGACGGGACTGTCTATGCGCTGGAGGTGAACGCGATCCCGGGGTGGCGCGGCGTGCAGGAAGCAACCGGCATCGATGTCGCGGACGAGCTCGCGCGGCTGGCGGTTGGTGGCTAGCCGTCCGGAACGATGCCGGCTCACATCGCCTTCGCGTTTCGGCCTCGGTCCGTGCTCCTTTTCTCCTGACTGACTCGTGTCTCCCGACTCGGTCGCCACCGCCGCCCAGCTCGCGTGCTTGCTCGAAGCGAGCGCCCCGAAGCCCGGCAACGTGTCGCCGGGCCGCCACTTTCACGACATCCGCTACGAAGACTTCCTTGCCAGCGCCGCCGCGATCGGCCCGGCGATGGCGCTCGCGGGACAACGACCGATCGGCCCCACCGTACTCGCCGCCGTCGAAGCGACCGCCCGGTGGGCACCGTCCAACACGAACCTCGGCATCATCCTGCTGTTCGCGCCGATCGCGCGCGCGGCGATCGAATCATCGCTCATGGCCGCCGGTCCGGCTGGGCCACAGCCCGCACGCAGCATTTCCATCGCCGCCCTGCGCGACGGCGTCGGCGCTGTCCTCGCCACGACCACGATCGCCGACGCCCGTGCGGTCTATGCCGCCATCCGCCTCGCGCGGCCTGGCGGACTGGGACACGTGGATGCGCAGGATGTACGGGACGAGCCGGACGCGACGCTGCAGGTCGTGATGACGCTCGCCGCGGAACGTGATGCGGTCGCCCGCGAATACGCGACAGGATTTGCCGCCACGTTCGACACAGGCCTCCCCGCGCTGTCGCGAGCGAGGAGCGACGGCCTCTCGTGGGACTCGGCGGTCGTCGAGACCTATCTGGCGCTCCTGGCCGCCGCGCCGGACACACTGATCGCGCGCAAGCTCGGCGCCCCCGAAGCCGAGAGCGTGTCTCGGGCAGCTGCCGCGATCGTGGCCGCCGGAGGTGTCCGCACGCCGGCGGGCCGCTCACATCTCCATGCCTTCGACGATCGGCTGCGCGATTCCCGCAATGCGCGGAACCCCGGCGCGACCGCTGACGTGACGGCCGCCGCGCTGTTCGCCTACCTCCTGGCTGGTGGCTACCACCTGCGCCCCACCGGCCCCTAACTTGCCCTCATGATCCCGTCCGGCGGCTTCCGGGTTTACGTCACGAAGGACTATCTCGTCTTTTCGTCCGCGCATTTCATCACGTTCGCCGGACATCGCTGCGAGTCGCTCCACGGCCACAACTACCGCGTGGGTGTCGCCCTCGAGGGTGCGATCGATGCCGAGAGCTGGTATGTGCTCGACTTCTCGGTCCTGAAGCGGCTGGCGAGAAAACTGTGTGATGAGATCGACCACAAGGTGCTGCTCCCCCTGACCAATCCCAAACTCACGGTCGAGGTGCAGTCGGGAACGGTCGCCGTCGCGTACCAGGGCATCCCGCGCTATGTCTTCCCGCTCGACGATTGCGCCCTGCTCGACATCCCGAACACCACCGTCGAGATGCTCGCGCGGTACCTCACTCATCGCATGCTGGCACAGCTCCCGCCGGCGGTCCACGCCACCGCGATCGAAGTGGAAGTCGAAGAGAACTTCGGACAATCCGCCGCGTATCGCGAAGAGATCGGCGTGCAGCCCGACCCCGCCGCGAACGAGCCGACCGAGACGCATTAGTGCCTGCCGCGCTTGCCGGCCGGCTCCAGGAGTTCTCCCCTGACTCATTGCCCCGCTGATCCGCCCATCGGCCTGTGGCGGCAGGCCCGCAGGCGCGCCTCGATCGCAACGCTGGCGGTCATCGCGCTCGGCGGCCTCGCCGGGAGGCGAGCATCACCGCACGACGCGCCGCTGCGCCCACCGCCGGCAGGCGTGCTCATACTGGCTCCGGCGGTCCGGGACTCCATCAACGCGATTTTCCTTCGCTTCAACGCGCACTGGAACGAGCTGGCGGAAACGAACACCCTGACGCAGATGCTCGGCACCGGTCCACCGACGCAGCGCGAATATCTCGGGTGCCTGGTCGGCCACGCCAGCGGCGACACGGTGTGGGTCACGAGCTGGGCCCATGCCCGTAACCTCAAGCAGTTCCAGTTCGCGGTGACGGGTTCCTGCGACTCGGTGGCGGACATGGTCGGTACATGGCACACGCATCCGTACCGCGCCGCTCCCGACGGCCATGCGCTCAAGGAGCCGGGCCTCTCGCCACACGATCTCATGACATTCGCCGGCGGCGCTGATCGCGCCGTAATCGCGGCATGGGATGTCGACTCGATCGACGCGGCCATCCGTGCGGCCGATCGCACCGTGCTTCACCCTGCGACCGTGCTGGTGCGCTAGTGCTGGTGCGCTAGTGCTGGTGCGCTAGTGCTGGTGCGCTAGTGCTAGTCCGCTGAGCCCGTGCCACAGGCCCACCGGCCGCCCATCAGCGATCGCTCGTCAACGATCCTTGTTCTTGCACTCGTCGCTCAGCGCGGGCCGATTCTCGCAGGCAATCGCGTCGTTCATGCCGTGCGCGAGCGTGCCGCATGCGGTGGACTGGGCAGCGCGGCGCGCCGCGGTGTTGGTCGCCGCCGAGGCGGTGGCACAGTTTCGCCCCGTGCCAAATGCGACGCAGACATGGCATTCTGCCGCCTGTGCCGCCAGCGTGGACCACAGCAGGTACCCGATGAACGCCAGCCCGATGACCACGACGGCGACGACCCGGTAGGTGCGCACGCCACGAATCTAACCCGGTCGCCCGGCCGCAGCGGAAGTTGAGCCATCAGCGCAGCGGGGACACATGCGGGCCGCCGCCGTGAGAATCCGAGCCCATCCCCATCAGGTCGCGTTCCATCTCCAGATACACGCGCTCCGCGTTGCGCTGCCGGCGCGAGGCCGGGGACACCGGGCGCCCGCTGTCCGGCCGTGGCATCTGGCGGAGGATCCGCGTCATCGGCGTCCCCTGCCTGACCGCCGCGCGCATTGCCGATCGCAGCGAGTCGATGTAGTGCTCGCTGGCTGCGAGCTGCGCGCGGGGATCGCCGTCGATTCGTCCGTGTCCCGGAACCACGATCGCCGCGCCCAGACTGTCCAGGTGCGCGAGGGCGGTCGCGAGGACGCCGGAGTTGCCGTCGACGACCATGGTCACGCCGTCCTCGACGACCAGGTCGCCCGCGAACAGGACACGGGTGGCGGGAAGCCAGATCGCGAGATCCCCCGGTGTGTGCGCGGCGCCCGGCGGATGGTACAACACGATGGTCGTGTGGCCGAGGACCAGCGTGGTGTCGTGGGTGATGGGCCACGTGGGCGTGTCGGCGAACGCGAACCCCTGCAGCTCGTGCAGCCCGATGATCCGGTCCCAGTCGGCGAGCAGGCCGTCGTCGCCGTTCTCGCGCGTCAGCATCGTGCGGTCGGGATGCGCGATGACTTTCGCGCCCTCGCGCGCGAAGACGATCGTGCCCATCATGTGGTCGGGGTGATGGTGCGTGAGCACCACCCAGCGCACGGGAGCCGGTGTCACCGTCCGGATCACATCCCGGAACTGGCGCGCCTCCAGCGGGCTGGCGAGAGCGTCGATCACCGCGACGCCGCTGTCAGTGACGACGAAGCCCGCGTTGGGCCGCCCCTCCGATCCGCGACCGGTGTCCCCTGGTACGACGAACACGCCGTCCGCCAGGCGGACGGCATGATACGGTGCGGTGGAGAACGGCGGCTTGCTCTGTGCCGCCGCGGCGCGGGGAGCGCTGGCGGTCGCGCCCGCGAACAGCGCCGCCAGGCCCCACCACCGCGCGATCACGCGAATTTCAGATCCACCGACTGTTGGTACACACCGCCCTTGTTGTCTTTCCAGACCACCTGGACCGGCGCCTCGCGAGAAGCCCGCAGCGGAAAGCGCACGAACGGGTCGCGACTGATCCCCGAGGTCCATTCGAATCGCGCGACCTGCTCGCCGCCGTACATCACCGTGACGGCGTTCACGAAATACGCGGGGATCGGATTGCCGCTGGCGTCACGGAAAAACCCCGTGTCCATGGGATGCACCAAGAGCGCTCGCACGTCGATGACGGCATTGCGCGCGACAGACAGCGGAAGCAGGATCTTGGCATCGCCCACCGTGGGCGGCGACGCCGGCATCGCAAACGTCAGCGCTGGGGCGTCCGCCGGGATCTGGTGATGCGTGGATGGCATGGTCGCTCCCCGCTGCTCAGCCGCAGCCGTTGAGACCGACGAACACTTTGACGGCTGCCGACCAGAGCTCGCCCGTGTTCATCTCCGCGATCGCGCGAACGTACGACGTCCGCCGCATTTTGATGCGTGTTTCGATCGGCCCCTCGCCGCTGGCAGCCGTCAGATGATACGTACCCAGGCAGATGTCCGGATTGTGGTCGACCATGAGATAGTAGGCCGACACGTAGGAGTCCGGCGTGATGGGCAGGTCGATGTCCATGATTGCCGGCACAGCGCGGCCATCCGGCGCATCGGTCGGGATGTCGAACTGCACGTGCCCGTACTGGATCTTCCGGTCGCCGAACTTGGCTTTCAGTAGTTGGCGCACGGCGTCGATCATCTCGTCGTCGGGCCCCCGATTCCCCGCCATCCGGGGCGCCGCCATCGCCGGCTCCGCCAGCAACGGCCTGCTCAACGCCAACCCCGCTGCCGCGAGGACACCGGCACGTAGAAATCCCCGCCGTCCTACACTCGTGGCGCCGCCCATCGCGCCATTCGCGGACCCATCGCCGGACGCGTCACCATCGCCGCGGTCGCCGCGATCCGCGTATCGGGAAGTCTTGCCTGAGCTCACAGCCCCCTCCGCGTGAGTCATCGCAAGCTACGGCGCGCGGTTCGCGCCCGGTAGTCGCGAGGGGGCGACGCGCCCCCGGGCCGCTCCGGGAACGCGCATCCATCGAATCCGCCGCCGCTTACCCGCCGCTTACCCGCGGCGTACCCGCGGCTTACGGCGACGACCGGGACCCGCTCCCTGGATCCGTGGCCGGCTGTGTTACCGGCTCGTTGTATCGCATCGCGGGCGTGAGGTTCCCGGTCCGCGGTCGCGACCCCGGACCGCTGGCCACCACCGCCGGGGTCGGATACTCCGACGCGTAATAGAAGCGGAATGCGTGCAGGTCGCACTGCAGCACCGCAAACGCATCACGGCGCCGAACGAGTTTTTCCAGGTCGCCGCGGCTCGGCTGGCAACTATAGGCGTTGAGGCCGCCGCTCACACATGTCGTCACGTCGTCCCCCATGCACGTGGTCGGCGTGTGCACATGGAGTTCGGGCATGCCGTCCGGACACTCGAAGTCCACCGCCGATGGACCCGCATTGCTCACGTCCGCATCACGGATCGCGAAGACGCGAAACACCGTGTCGTCCTGGATGGGTGCGACTCGCGATACGTGGTAGACGCCGTATGACCAGTCGGTGACGCAATAGGCCCGCTCGACTTGCTGGGGTGCGTTGGTCCACGCCGCTTCCAGCGTCTGCCGCGGGAGATCCATCACGACGCCGAGGCGAACCGCCTGGCCCGTTGCGGCACGCGGGGCGGCCGTAGTGGCCGCCAGTACGGCCATCAGCCCACGGGCTCCGAATCGCATGCTGCCCACCGTCCACGTCATGGCGTCCCCTCATCTGCACGCCCGCCGGTGCTGCCTGTCCCCTCGGCGCTCTCGCCGGCGTGCTCGAGAAACGCAGTTTTCGTGCTGTGACCCATCGCTGGCTGAACCATTTGCCGATCGAGCCTTCTGTACCTCGACCGTCCGATTTCAAAAAAGGCAACCGGGCCAATCGTGCCAGTACCCTTGAGGCCCGGATACGGCCCAGAGTGGCCGCCAGAGCACCCCGGCGGCCGTTCGTCACACGCCCCCCGCGGTACCGTTTCCGGGGTCGGTCCCTTCCATATCGAGCCCCTCGTGGAGCGCCGTCCCGACCAAAACGCCGGCGACACCCAGCCGGGCAAGATCCGCGAGATCAGCGGCGTCCCGAACCCCGCCGCCAGCCAGTAGCTCCGTCTCCGGCAACGCGTCGCGGATGCACTGCAGCGTGGCCATGCCAGGGCCCGCCGCCCGGCCGACCCGTGCGAGGTCGAGGACAATGATGCTTCGAACGCCGGCCGCCGCCGCGCTCTGGGCCAGCATGAGCGCCGAATCCTGCTCGAAGGGCGTGCCGGGGCGGGTCACCGGCCGGCCATCCCGGAGATCGAGACTGAACACGACAGCCTCCTGGCCGATCGCACCGACGATGCCGGCAAGCTCACCAAACGATGCCAGCGTCTCGAGGCCGACGACGACCCGCGCCGCACCCATGTCGCGCACCTGCTTCGCGGCGGCGACAGTGGCGGCTCCCGCATCGGCCATGACGGGGAGGCCCGCGGCGAGAATTCCGTCCAGGCTCTGCGGAGCGGATGCCGCGCCGCTGATCGCGTCGAGGTCGGCCACGTATATTTCCGCGACCTTGGCCCGCTCGCGGTACGCACGGGCCAGCGCGGCGGCGTCGCCGGCCTGTGCCGGCGACACTAGCCGGCTCCGCACCGGCTCGTACGCGTCACGCTCTCCGCCCCGCGCATGAACCGCCAACCCGGCCCTGAGATCGATCACGCCGATGACGCGCATCCGATGAATATGCCCCCCGCGCGAGGCATCACGGTCCTGATCCGGCCGCTGGGACCCGCGCCACGATGAGCGGGGCCACTGAGCGGGGCACCGGCGAGATGACGCGCGGGGTCGTCGGATGGGATATCGGCGGCGCCAACACCAAGGTCGCTCGCGTCGCTCCGTCAGGAGACTGGCCGCGCACGGCACAGGACACGCCGATGCGCGCAGTCGTGCGCGCCTACGAGATCCAGCGCGACCCGGGCGCACTTCCGGATGTACTTCGCACACTCGCCGAGCAGACGGGTGCCAGCCCCGGCGACGCGCATGCCGTGACCATGACTGCCGAGCTCTCGCAATTCTTTCGAGTCAAGCGCGACGGCGTCGCGTTCGTCCTCGATGCTGTGAGCGACGCATTCCCGGCGGCCAGCGTCCGCGTGTATACCGTGCATGGCGAGTTCCTGTCCCCGGACGCCGCGCGCGCCGTGCCACTCGCGGTTGCCGCGGCGAACTGGGCGGCGACCGCGCGGGCGGTCGCGCGGCTGATTCCGGACGCGATCCTCGTGGACATCGGGACGACGACAACGGACATCATCCCCATTGTTGGCGGAATCGTCCGAGCAACCGGGTGGACCGACCCTGCGCGTCTTGCGTCCGGCGAGTTGCTCTACATGGGAGCGGTCCGCACGCCGGTCGAGGCGATCACGCACACCGTGCCGCTCGGGGACGGTGACGCGGGCACGAGCGCCGAAGGCTTCGCCCTCGCGGGCGATGTGCATCTCTGGCGCGGTACGCTCGACGCCGCGGCCTACACGGCGCCGACACCGGATGGCCGTCCCGCCACACGCATCTTCGCCGGTGAGCGGCTCGCGCGCGTGGTGTGCGCGGACCGTGAGTCGATCGATGCGGCGGCGCTGGATCGGATCGCCGACGCGGTCGCGACTGCTCAGGTCGAGCGGACGGCCGCCGCGATTGCGCGCGTGCACGCACGGCATCCCGGGATCGGCACCGTGGTCGTCACCGGGGCCGGGGATTTCATCGCCGCCGCCGCTGCCGCTCGCGCTGGTCTTGCCGTGCGATGGCTCGCCGGCGAGCTCGGCCCCGATGCAGCGGCGGCGGCGCCGGCGGCCGCCGTCGCGCTGCTGTTGGCGGCGGCGATGCGCTCACCCGTCGCGGGTACACACGCAGGCACCCCCGGGCCGGCGCGCCTCGCGCCAACTCATGTTACCCACGACGTGAGGGCGGGCGGTTGACCCGTGCGGCCGCACCCGCGCGCTGCGGGGATGTGCGTACGGCATCCGGCACGGCGAGAGACGGGAGTGCCGCCGCGCCCCCCGCCGCGATCGTCGATGTCGTGATCAAGGTCGGCGGAGCACTGATGCGCGACCCCGAGGCGTTCGGGTGCGCGGCCGCCGGGTTGGGACAGATCCGCCGCGATGCGCGCGTCGTGCTGGTGCCGGGGGGAGGCCCGTTCGCCGACGCCGTGCGCGATGCGGATCGCAAGCTCGGACTCGGCAATGACGCGGCTCACTGGATGGCCGTGATGGCGATGGATCAATACGCCCGCGTGCTTGGGGCGCGGATCCCCGGTGCCGTCGTGATACAGAATCCCGGACGTATCGGTGCCGCTCTCACGGCCGGCCGCGTGCCAGTCCTCGCGCCGTACCGATGGCTCCGCCGCGCCGACCCCGTCTCTCACTCGTGGGATTCGACGAGCGACAGCATCGCGGCGTGGATCGCGATCACACTCGGTGCCGCACACCTCCTGTTGCTCAAGCCGGCAGCCGGTGCGCCGGGCGACGTGACCGACGCGCATTTGGCATCCGTGCTCGGGAGCGCGAAGTCCGCCGCGCCGCTCGTGAGCATCTGCACCGCACGCACCCTTGGCGCCGTCGCCGATTCGCTCAGCATCCCGCGCTCGGGGCGCGGCGGGCGCGGGTAGCGCTCGCGCCAGCACCCGCTCGCGCTGTCGCGATGGCCGCGCGGTGAAAAGATGGCATACGATGGGTGGCGCCGGCCGACAATGGTGATCCCACGAAACGCTGTCGGGCACGCTCAGTTCATGCGGCCGCGGACACGGCTCATGCCACCTCTGCCACCTCAATAATCGCATGGCCAGACCGGCGGCACGGCTGGATGGTCGATCGGCACCGAGCGGCGGCCGCGCACCCGCGATCGCCCCCGCGGCGCGACCGGCATTACTCCCCGAGTGGTGGCGCGAAGAGACGATCGTTCGCCTCGTGGCGGCGCTCTACCGCTATGTCCGCCAGCATGCCGATCCGTATTCGTTGCTCACGGCGCCGCGTGCCATCAGCCGGGGCCAGGATGCCGGTGTGTCCGCCGCCTATCCCGACATCTACGTGATCCCGCCAGCGCCGGCGCTGGATGGCCGCCGCTCGGCCATCACATCGCTGCGTCTGGCGATCGACGTGCTTCCTGCCGGTGCACCGGCGAGGGCTCCGGTGACGGCCGCATCACGGTTGCCCGGCGTGTCGATCGAGGAGCATTGGCTCGTCGATCCGTTCGCGCACCACGTCACGGTGACGCGAGTGTCGGATTCCACCACCCGCCACCATCGGCGCGAGATCATCTGGCGGATTACACCGTACGCCCGGCCGGTGAGTGTATTCGTGCGCCCGCTCTTTATGCCGGCGCTGGCGTGGCCGATCGTGCTCGAACCGGTCCCATCGCCCGGGCTCATCGAGGCCGCCGCTGACGTTCTGGGGTGACGCCCTACGAGACCGCTGCCTCGCCGCCCGTCACCGCGCGCTCCTCACCGGTCGCGTCCCGCATTCGGCGGACGAGCGCGCGAACGCGCGCGGCTGATACCCGCCCGGTCCGCCCGCCACCGCACACCGCGCCGCGGACGCCCGCCACGTCAGCGCCGGTATCGCGCGCGATGGCAATCTCATCTGCGCCAATCGATCCCGCGAGCGCGGCCAGCAGCCCGGCGCGCTGTGCCTCGGCGACCCATGCCGCGACGTCGCCGGGATCCAGGATCGCGAACACCGGCCGGGCACCACGTTTGTCCAGCGTATCCAGCAGGACGCCCGTCGCCCCGCATGACGTGGCGATCTCGATCACGGCGTCTCGCCCGAGGCGGTCCCGTCCCGCATCGGCGTACGCGGCGAGCACCAACGCGGTCCCGGTTCCCGCCAGAGCGCTGGCCAGCGAACGGGCGTGCGCGGCCCCCTGATGCCCGTTCACGCCAGTCGCGAACCCTAGCTTGACGAATGACACATCCCCCGCGCCGAGGGCCGCCAAGCGCGTCGGTATCGATGAGTCCGGTGCCTCGCCCAGCGCCGCGCTCACTGGGCGCCGGCCGCCAACCGCCGAGATGATCTCGCGCAGCACCGATGGCGTCACCGCCCCCAGTGCGCCCTGGGATGCGTCTTTCGCGTCGACGATGTCCGCGCCGCCCTCGATGGCCGCCGCAGCGTCCTCCGGCCCGCTCACACTCACCAGCAGTCGCATGGGCCAATAAGTTACTCCTTCTTCCGTCCGCTCTCTCCTCTCTCCTTCCGTCTCTTGCCACTCGGCGGCCTGGTCGTGCTCGTCACCGGGGGATCGAGCGGCATCGGCCGCGCGATCGCGGTCGCCTGCGCGCGAGCCGGCGCGGACGTCGCCCTTACGTACGCCCACCACGAGGAGTGGGCCCGCGAGACCGCGAGCGAGGTGACCGCCGCTGGGCGGCGGGCCACCGTATATCGCCTCGATCTGAACGCCCGCGAGGGACTCGAGAAGACGCTCGCCGGCCTCGCGCGCGACGCAGCCAAGGCTTTTGGCCGCATCGACGCCTGGATCAACAACGCCGGCGCCGACATCCTCACCGGAGACGGTGCCGGTCTCCCGGCGGCCGCCAAGCTCGACCTCCTGCTGTCCGTCGACCTCCGCGGGACGATCCTGGCCTCGTGGGCCGCGGTGGAACAGATGCGCACCCAGGAGCGCGGTGGCGTGATTGTCAACATGAGCTGGGATCACGTCATCACCGGGATGGCCGGGCGGAATCCGCAGATATTCGCGGCCGTCAAAGGCGGCGTCCTGGCCTTCAGCAAGTCGCTCGCCCGGTCTGTCGCACCGCTCGTGCGCGTCAACACACTCGCGCCGGGCTGGATCGAAACGGCGTTCGGGGACGGCCTCGATGCAGAGCGGCGGCGCGAAGTCGCGCAATCCACGCCGCTCCAGCGATGGGGCACGCCGGCCGATGTGGCCGCTGCCGCGGTGTATCTCGCGTCTCCCGCCGCCGCCTTCCTCACCGGCCAGACTATCTTTGTGAATGGCGGCGTTGTGATGGGATGACCACCGACCCCCGACCACTGACCGATGCCCAAACACGAGCGCACGTACACGGACGCCGAGATCGCGGAGAAGCTGTCCGCTCTCCCGGGTTGGTACTATGAGGACGGCTGGGTTCGCCGATACTACAAGACCGATGGCTGGCCGGTCACACTCATGCTGGTCAACGCCATCGCATTCGTCGCCGAAGCCGCCAATCACCATCCGGATCTGAGCGTCACCTGGGCGCGGGTCGGCGTCAAGCTGCAGACACACAGTGCGGGCGGCATCACGGACAAGGATTTCTCCCTTGCCCGGCAGATCGAGGACACAGTGCTCTGGCGCCCCGCGCCGGGCGCGGCGCTCGAAGGCAATCCCAAGAAGTTCGTCCAGAGCGGCGATCGGCGTTAGCCGATATCCGGAGACGGCCGCCCCGTCGCGCGGCGCTCGCCCCGTGGCATGGTTGCGGCCGCCCCGAATCCGCCTGAGCACTGAGTGACGCCGGCCGCCGAGTCGGCCCCGGATGGGGCCACACAGCCAGAGCAGGCAGCACAGGTGCCACAGCAGGTGCGACAGCACGTCCAATTCGTGACGGGCCGCCTGGCGGAGCCGGCGTTGCGCGCCACGCTCGCGGGGATGGCACCCGGCTTTGCGTACACGGTGACGCCGCTCAAGATCACCGTTGCGGCGCTGATGACCACGCCGTGGATCGCCCGGTTCCTCGAAGTCCCCGCGAACGTCGATCTCGTCATGATCCCGGGATTGTGCGAAGGCGACCTCGCGCCGCTCCGCGACCGCGCAGGTCCCGTCGCGGACGTCGTGCGCGGACCCAAGGATCTTCGCGAGATCCCGGAGTTTTTCGGCCGCGCGGGCCGTGCGCCCGATTACGGCGCGTGGGATATCGAGATCGTCGCCGAAATCAACAACGCTCCGAAGATGACGCGCGCGGAGATCCGGCGAGCGGCGGACGAGTTCCACTCGGCGGGCGCAGATGTGATCGATATCGGATGCACGCCCGGCGTGGAGTTCCCCAGCCTCGCCGGCGTCGTCCAGGAACTCACCGGTGCCGGCTATCGCGTGAGCGTCGATTCATTCGATCCGGCCGAGATCCGCACCGCGGTCGCGGCCGGCGCGCGCCTCGTCTTCAGCATCAACGGCAGCAACCTCGAGGCGGCCCGCGAGTTGGCGGGGACCGGTACGCGAGTGGTCGTCATCCCCGATTTCGGCGCCGGGACCGAGACACTCGCCCCGACGATCGCCGCCCTCGAGTCGTGGGGCGTCCCGTACTACATCGATCCGGTGATCGACCCGATCGGTTTCGGGTTCGCCGCGTCGCTCGAACGATATGCCGCCGTGCACCGCCAGTATCCGGCCGCCGGGCTATTGATGGGGATCGGCAACATCACGGAGCTGACGGCCGCCGATTCCACGGGTGTGAACGCGGTGCTCATTGCTATCTGCCAGGAGCTGGGCGTGCGCGCCGTTCTCACCACCGAGGTCATCCCGTGGGCCCACGGGGTGATTCGCGAGATCGACATCGCGCGCCGGCTCATGCACTACGCGGTCACGCAGCGGCAACTGCCCAAGCATGTCGACGATCGCCTCGTCACGATCAAGGATCCGCGGATCCTCGCCTACACGGAGGCGGAGCTTCGCGCGCTGCAGGCGTCGATCACGGACGCGAATTTCCGCATCTTCACCGATCGCGACACCATCACGGTGCTCAACAGCGAGCGCTTCGTCCGCGGCACGGACATTCAGGCGATCTTCGGCGAGCTCGGCGTGAACGAAGCGACGCACGCCTTCTATCTCGGAAAGGAACTGGCCAAGGCCAAGCTGGCCATCACGCTGGGAAAGACCTACCGGCAGGAAGGGTCGCTCTCATGGGGGTATCTCACGCCTCCCGACGACGTCCGCTCCGAGCACCTGCGGGTGACCGCGCGCCGCACGCGTTCGGAGCGGCAGGAGCCGGACGACGACCTCCCGGCGAGCCCGGACGCGGGCGGCCGCAAGGCGCCGTAAGTGAGTCGCGAACCCGCGCGCGATCAGGGCCACGATCCTGTGCGGCGCTCCGGCATCGAGAGCGGGCCGGGATTGAAATCGGAGCGCGTTCCGCCCCGCGTGGAAGCGTTGGATCCCGCGCCGGATCCGCTCACCGTCGTGGCGCAACTCCGCGATCTCCCGTACCTGCTCCTCCTCGACAGCGCGACGGATCCGCAGCGGCTCGGCCGGTATTCGTTCGTGACTGCGGATCCTCCGCTCGTCGTCGCCGCGAAGGACGGCCGTGCTACGCTGTTCAGGGACGGGGATGCGACGCCGTCCGCGTTGCCCGGCGACCCGCTCCTCGCGCTGCGGAATCTCCTCGCGCCGTTTGCGGCCGATCCGGTCCCGGGCCTGCCTCCGTTTCAGGGCGGCGCCGCCGGATACATCGGCTACGATTACGGTGCCTCGCTCGAACGCTTGCCCCGCCCGCTGTACGATGACCTGGATATCCCGGATGTGGTGCTCGGCGTATACGACTGGGTCATCGCATGGGATCACGAGCTGCGCCGGGCGTGGCTCATGAGCACGGGACTCCCCGCGGCGGCGCCGGACGCGCGGGAATCACGGGCCCGCGAGCGGGCGGCCGCCATCCGGCGGCGCCTTCGCGCCGATGCTCCGGCCACGGCGCCGCTCACGCACGAACCGTCGCGGGCGCGTGACGGTTCAGGACCGGGGGACACACGCCGGCCCGCGCCTCCGGTGTTTCCGGTCCCGGGCCAGCCGGGAATCCGGTCGTCCTATCCACACGACGGCTATCTCGCGGCAGTCGCACGTGTCCGCGAATACATCGTGGCGGGCGACATCTTCCAGGCGAATCTGTCGCAGCGGCTGGAAGCCGAATACACCGGCGATCCGTGGTCGCTCTACCGCCGGCTGCGCGCGATCAACCCCGCGCCTTTCGCCGCGTACTTCGAGGCACCGGGCCTCGCCGTGGTGAGTGCATCACCTGAGCGATTCATTCAGGCCGGCGTCGATGGCGCAGTCGAGACGCGCCCGATCAAGGGCACCAGCCCCCGCGGCATCGGGCCGGAGCACGATGCGCACCTCGGGCGCGCGCTCACCGAGAGCGAGAAGGACCGCGCCGAGAATCTGATGATCGTCGACCTGCTGCGAAACGACCTGTCCCGGGTGTGCGTGCCCGGCTCGGTGCGGGTGCCGGAGCTCTTCGCACTGGAGCACTACTCCACCGTCCACCATCTCGTCTCGACGGTCATCGGACACCTGGGTCCCGAGGCGGATGCGATCGGGTTGCTGCGCGCGGCCTTCCCCGGGGGCTCGATCACGGGCGCCCCCAAGGTTCGCGCCATGGAGATCATCGCGGAGCTGGAGCCGTCGCGCCGCGGGGTCTATTGCGGGACGGTCGCATATATCAGCCTGACGGGAGCCGCCGACAGCAGCATCGTCATTCGCACGTATCTCGCCCGGCACGGCCGCGTGTATTTTTCGGCTGGCGGCGGCATCGTCGCGGACTCGGACCCCGAAGCCGAATATCGGGAAACGCTCGATAAGGCTCGAGCGCTCATCGCGGCGCTCTCATGATTCTCCTCATCGACAATTACGACTCGTTCGTCTACAACCTCGCACGCTACGTACGCGAGTTGGGCCATGAGGCGATCGTGCGGCGGCATGACGCGCTCGCGCTGGATGACATCGCCAGCCTCGCCCCGTCGCACATCATCCTGTCGCCCGGGCCGTGCACCCCGGCCGAAGCCGGGATCTCGACCGATGTGGTCCGCCGGTTCGGGCCGTCGATTCCGATCCTCGGCGTCTGCCTCGGACATCAGTGTATCGGGGCCGCCTATGGGGCACGCATCGTCCGCGCGGGCAGGCCAATGCACGGCAAGGTGTCGCAGGTGACCCATGACGGCCTGGGCATCTTCACCGGTCTGCCCTCGCCATTTCACGCGACGCGCTACCACTCGCTCGTGATCGCTCCGGACAGCGTGCCTGATGCGCTCCGCGTGACCGCCCGCAGCGAGGACGGAGAGATCATGGCGGTCGCGCACCGGGATCAGCCCACGATCGGCGTGCAGTTTCATCCCGAGTCGGCGCTCACGGAATACGGGTACTTCCTGCTCGGCGCATTCCTGGACGGACCCGGCGCGCACTACGGCGCTGGCGCGACGCTGCCCGATCGCGCCGATGGACGGCGCGCGGCGTACGACGCGGCGGCCGCGGTCTCTCGCGATCCGCCGTACGGCGGAGATGGCGGCCCACCGCTGGACGAGGCGCCGCCTCCGGTCTCGGTCGTCCGGTGATGCCGCCGGCTCAGCCAATGCCGCATCACGCCCTGGCCGGCGCCTCCGGCAGCGCGGTGCCCGAGCATCCGCCTGCGGGTGCAACTCTCGAACGCGCGATGTGCTGGGTCAACGGCCTCCGCGCCAACCCGGACGCGCCGGCGTTGTCGGTGTCCGACCGGGGGTTCACGCTCGCGGACGGCTGCTTTGAGACGATGCGCGCCTACCGCGGCGTGATCTTCTGTCTCGACGCCCACATGGCGCGCCTGTCCGTGACCGCGGCGCGGCTGGGGATCCCGGTCCCGCCGCACCTCGAGCAGACGGTGGCCGCCGCCACGCGCGAACTGCGCGCGGCTCGGGCCGATGCGTCGGTGCGCCTGACGATGAGCCGCGGCACCGGGGCGGGGGTGGCCGCGCCATCGGGGGTCGTCCCCACGACCGTGCTGCTGATCGGCCGGCTCCCGGCCGTTCCCGCCACACTCGCCACCACCGGAATCACGGCCCGCATCGCGTCCGGACGCCGGAATGAATACGCGCCGTCCGCGGGCCTCAAGACGCTGTCCTACACCGATACCGTGCTGGCGCTCACCGAGGCGAGAGATCACGGCGCCGACGATGCGTTGTTCCTCGACACGGCCGGCCATCTGTGCGAAGGCACATCGAGCAACCTGTTTCTGGTCGCCGGTGGTATTGTCCGGACGCCGCCTCGCTCCTGCGGCATTCTCCCAGGCATCACACGCCAAACGGTACTCGGAATTCTCGAGTCGATGGGCATCGCGGCCGACGAAGCTCCGATCCCTCCTGGGGAGCTCGATGCCGCAGACGAAGTCTTTCTCACCAGCTCGGTGCGCGAGATCGCCCCAGTGACGCGGATCGGCGAGCGGCGCGTCGGATCCGGGCGGCCCGGACCACTGACTGGCCGCGTGAGAGCCGCGTACCGCGGACTCGTGGCCAGCGCGATCGCGGACGAATTGGATGGCACGGCGTGACGAGCACCACGATGACTGGCCCCATCTGACGACCGCATGATCATCGAGTCGATCATCACGACGGTCGATAGCCAGGGTGCCATCAATTTCGCGCCGATGGGCGTCGAATGGGGCGACGATGTGATCGTCGTCAAGCCGTTCCTCGAGACGACGACGTTTCGCAACATTCAGGCGACGGGCGCTGCCGTCGTGAACCTCACGGACGACGTGTTCCTCTTCGCCCAGGCAGCGATTTCCAACCCCCAGTATCCGGCCGGCCCCGCGACGGTGGTGCGCGGTGCAGTGCTCGACGCCGCATGCTCGTGGCGAGAGCTCGAGGTGCGGTCCATCGACGCGACGCCTCCGCGATCTCGGATCGAGACCCGGGTGGTCCATCATGGCGCGCGCCGCGAGTTTCTCGGATTCAATCGCGCCCGCAATGCCGTGCTGGAGACGGCGATCCTTTCGACGAGGCTGCACCTGATCCCGCGCGCCGAGATCGAATCGGAGCTCGCGAAGCTGCAGATCATCGTCAACAAGACGGCAGGTCCGCGCGAGTTCGAGGCGATGGAGCTGCTCACGGATTTCATCCGTTCCTCGCGCGTCCGTCCGCCGCAGTCGCGAGGCACGTGAACGCATCCAGGCATGTCTTCGTGGAGGCCGCTGCGCGCCTCCATTTCGGCATGCTCGACCTCGGCGGGTCGCTCGGCCGGCGGTTCGGCGGCATCGGCGCGGCCGTCCCCGTCCCATCCGTGCTCGTGTCGGCCACGCCGGCTCCCGCGCTGACGGTGCAAGCTGGTGCGCAGCTCCGCCTGGATGATGTCACGTCGCAGCAGGTCGGTGCGGCACACGATGCGGCGCGGCGCGTACTGAGCCACTACGGCGTCGCAAGCGGCGCGCACGTAACGGTGCACCGGACCATTCCCGCGCATCGGGGATTGGGATCCGGAACGCAGATCGCGCTGGCGACCGCGCGCACGATCGCCGAGATCTACGACCTGCCGCGCAGCGCCGCAGACTTGGCGCGGGCAACAGGCCGGGCCCGGCGCTCGGCGATCGGCACGTATGTGTTCGCGTACGGCGGGTTCATCGTCGAAGGCGGCCGGCGTCCCGGCCATGACCTGCCCGCACCGCTGCTCGCGCACATCCCGATCCCCTCTGAGTGGCGATGTGTGGTCGTGATCCCGGCGGCGCCGCCGGGGGTCAGTGGCGACGCCGAAACCGCCGCGTTCGCGACGCTGCAACTGCCGCCTCCGAGCGAGGCGGCGCGGGTCGCCCACCTGGCGCTGGTCGCCCTTCTTCCGGCGCTCGTCGAGCGGGATTTCGCGGGCTTTGGCGCCGCCCTCACCGAGATCCAGCGGATCAACGGAAGCTGGTTTGCGGCCGCGCAGGGCGGACCGTTCGCTACGGGGGCGCCCGCGACGCTCATCGCCAGCCTCGTCGCCGCAGGGGCCACCGGTGTGGGACAGAGTTCGTGGGGTCCTGCCGTATACGCCCTGGCCCCGGATGCGGCCGCCGGTGCCGCCCTTGCCGAGAGCATGCGCGACCGGCCGGAGCTGCGCCCGCAGGCCGCCGCACAGACCGGTGCGCTTCCGGGGGCCGTTTTCGAGGGTCCGTTCACCAATACCGGCGCCCGGGTCTGGGACGAGGGCTGACCGGCCCGCCCCAGTGGTGCCCGGCACGTCTCCAGTCCCGATTTTCGTCACCGATGCCGCGTCCGTCGCTGGCGTCGAGTGGGTCCCCGGGCAGCCAACTGTTCCCCTGTTTGGCGGTCAGTCGTCCTGTAATGCGGACTTGTCCGTCCCATGCCCACTCAGACTCGCCCCTCTCGCGCCCCCTCGACGAATGGTGCGGCTCCGGCCCCCAAGCCGGGCCGTGCTCCCGCCATCGACGTCGCCTCCCCCCAGTCCCTGCTGCCACTGCTGGTGGTGGATGACGAGGAGGGAGTGCGGAGGGCATTCGCCGGCATCCTCACGCACGCTCACTATACGGTAGACACGGCCGCGTCCGGAGAAGACGCGATCGCGGCCCTGGGCCGCGAGCAATTCTCGGTCGTGCTGTGCGATGTGCGCATGCCGGGGCTGGATGGGTTCGCGGTCATGCGCCGCGCCCGCGAGGTCGATCCCGAAGTCGCGCTGATCGTCGTGTCGGCGGTCGACGACGCGGCCACCGCGACGACAGCGCTGCGCGCCGGCGCGTCCGATTATCTCACGAAGCCCGTCGAGCGCACGGTCCTCGAGGCGGCGGTGGCGCGGGCGCTCGCCGAGCGCGAATCAGCCCAGCAGCGCACGACGGTCGCGATCCGTGAGGCAGTCGCGGCCCGGACCGCCGCACTCGAGCACGAGAAGACGGCGCTCCGCGCGATGAACGTCAGCATGGCGGAAGCACTGGTGCGCGCGATGGAAGCCAAGGACACGTTCCTGCGCGGGCATTCACAGCGCATGGCGACACTGGCCGCCGACATCGCGACCACCATGGGGCTCGAGTCCGACATCGTGGATGCGGTGCGCCTCGCCGCCCGGCTCGCGGACGTCGGCAAGATCGGCACGCGGGAAACCGTGCTGCACAAACCCGGCGCACTCACGCCGGACGAATACGATCATGTGCAGGACCATGTACGCATCGGTCTCGAGATCCTGAGCCCGCTCGAGCACCTCGGCCCCGTGCTCGAATATGTGCGCGATCATCACGAGCACTTCGATGGCACCGGGTACCCCCGTGCCGTCGAAGGCAACTCGATCTCGATCGGTGGCCGCATCCTGTCAGCGGCCGATGCCTTCGTGGCGCTCACATCGCGGCGGTCGTATCGAGACCCGCTGAGCACGAACGAAGCGCTGCGCCACCTGCGCCTGTACGTCGGCCGCCTGCTCGATCCCGCAGTGTTCGCCGCGCTCAAAGCCGTTGTCGCGGCCCGGCAGGAAAAAGGGGAGAGCAGAGAGTAGGTCTGTTCTCCCCGCTTCGCTTGCCCGTCCGCACTACGTCCTACCCTCCCACGATCACCACACCATACGGCCGTTCGCCGACCTTGATGGTCCGGACGACGTGCTTGTGAATGACGTCGACCTCTGACACCTGGTTAGACCGGCCGTCCGCGGTGTACAGGATGTTGCCGTCGGACGTGAGAGCCACACCCCAGGGCCGTTGGCCGACCGGGATCGTGTCGGTTACCATCATCGCGGCGATGCTGAAGATCGAGACGCGGTTCGCGCGCCCATTGGCGAAGTAGGCGGTCAGGCCATCGTGTGAGATCGCGACGCCGGTCGGTTTCGTGCTGTCGCCCACCGGCACGGTCTTGAGCGGCACGTCCTTCGGGAGATCGACGATCGTCACCGACCCGCCTTGCTCCGACGTCACGACCGCCTTCGAGCCGTCGCGCGAGAACACGACGAAACGGGGCCGCGCTCCGACCGGGAACTGCGCCCGCTGCTTGCCGGTCTTCGCATTGAGGACGGTCACTGAACTCGAGCTCTCGTTCGTCACATAGACCTTCTGCCCGTCCGGCGTCACGAGCACGCCCTCCGGTTCCTTCCCGACGGGCACGCTGAAGATCGTTTTCTTGGTCGCGACGTCGACCGCGGTCGCCATCGCGATCTCTTCATTCGACACGTAGAGGGTCTTGCCGTCGAGTGAGAGCGCGACCTGTTCAGGGTCGGTGCCGCACGGGATTTTGTCGGTCATCGTCCGGCTCGCCACATCGACGACACCCACGGCGTTGTCACGCCCCAGCGCCACATAGACGGTCTTCCCGTCCAGGCTCACGGCCATCCCGCGCGGACGGTTGCCCACCGGCACGGTCCCAATGACGCTGTCCGTGGCCGCGTCTACGACGCTCAATGTGTTGTCGCCCTCGTTGCTGACGAAGAGCGTGCCGTGTTCCACCGGCGCGATCACGGCGGTGCCGGCCGTCGCAGGGGGTGAAGAATCCCCAGCCGGTGCCGACCCCGAATTCCCGGATCGCTCGGCTGTGCACGCTGCCAGTACCAGCAGCAGCACCATCGCAGCGGCGGGCGCCATGGCGGACGCGACGGCGAGAGAGGAGTGTGAACGCGAGCCCGGCATGTCCGGGCCAGAACGCCGCAACGACGTGAAACGCGAAGAGCGCATTACGAGTTCCGTGTCAGGATGTAGGCCCGGGCCAGGTGGTGTCCTGGCCGACCTTTGGAGGCAGCACTGTCGAGTCACGGCTGGCGCCGGGCTTGAGATGCGGCCGCCCGTTGCCGAGGCCGCCGACCGCCAGCGCGCGGAGGTAATTCCAGACGTCTTCCTTCTGCTCGGGCGACAGGGTATTGCCCCACGTCGGCATCCCTTTACCTGGACGCCCGTTCGTCACCGTGAGGAAGAACGCCTTGTGGTCGATTGTTCCCGACGGGCCGACGGACTTCCTGAGTGCAGGAGCAAAGCTGCTGCCCACTGCGTCTTCGCCGTGACACCTGGTGCAGTAGACCTCGAACATCTTCCACCCCTGATAGACCACGTTGTTGACAGCCAGATGGTCCGTATCTCCGGGTGCGGTCATCGCGGTGGCCGGTGCCTCCGCTACACGCGGCGCCGGCGGGCGTGGGGCCACGGCGGCAGCGAAGACCGCGACCGCCACAATGGCGCCCCCAGCAATTACGATGCGTGGAAACCCAGGGCCCCGGCGCGCCGGCGAATTCGAGTGTTGCATACGGATTCTCGCGTCTCCTGGTTGCTCGCCCAGCCGCGACTGTGCGTCATGGCGATTCGTAAGTTCGATACGTATGAAGACCCGCAGAAGTCCCGCCGTGCTGCACCCCTGGGCGGCGAGCGCACGGACTACTGCGACGCCGATTCCGTCGCCAGCGGAAGTAATGGCACACCGTAGTCGCGCAGAATCGCCTCGATGTCGGCGCGATGCCGGTCGATCAGGGCGTTCAGGGTATCTCGCAAGCCGCGATCCGCCCGGCGTACGCCCAGGGTCAGCTCGTACGCAAAGGGGAAGCCAGTCGCCCGGTCGGTGTCCGGCAGCACGGTGAGATCGAGCGGAACCGCCGAGTGCTTCGCGAAGTATCCCGCCAACGGTCCCCAGGCGAGTGCGGCATCGATCTGGCCCTTCGCCACCGCCTCGATGATCTCGCTCGGCCGATGCTCAGCGTTGTAGAACGACGTAAACCCGACGACGCTCTGGTTGATGCCGCGTGCGCCTAGCGCCTGCGCCGGCGGGGTGTTGGTATAGTCGTCGCCGAACTGCGTGACGCCGATCTTGAACGACTTCAATCCACTGTCATCCAGAGACGTGATCTTGAGATGGCGATCACGCCGCGTGACCGCGACGTACGCCGAGCGGTAGTACGGCTTCGTCGCCAGCACCAGATCGTAGCCCTTCGGCACTCCAAACACGACGTCGCAGTCCGAAGCGGAGAGCGTGTTGCGCACGAAGCCACGGCGTGTAGGCCACCAGGTGTAGGTGACCGAATCGCCGAGGTCCTTGGCCATGAGGGCGGCGATCTTGTTGTCGAAGCCTTCGAGCTTGTCGTCCGTGGCCGGCATGTTGTCCGGATCAGCGCAGACGCGCAACGCGTGCGGCGGCCGCGTGTGCGATGGTGGCGTGGCGCTCCCTGCCGCCGATGCAGCAGGAGTCTGCGTCTGCTGTGCAGTCACGGGCGGCGCCCAGACCGCCGCGACGGTCATCGCGGTCAACAGGGCGATCCCGCTCGCCGTCGCCACCGCCGTTGTAAAGACGGGCGCTCGCGGCGTCCCCGGGACCCGATGCGACATGCCATCCGCCATCTGTTCAGCCCTCCTGAGCGCAATGTAACTGACCCACTACAGCCGACCGGGTGCCGCGGGATGGTCTCCGCGACACCCGGTCATCACATGCTGTTGTCGAGCAACAAGACTGCCGGGGTCCTCGCGCAGCGACCCCGGCGAATCTTGGACTACTGGCCTGCGGCGCCAGCCTTGTCCATTGCGAACACGGTGAGCACGCCGCCCTGCGTCGTGAAACTGCCCGCGTCGCCGAACGCCCCGAGGGCGCCCAGTCCAGCGGTCGGGTCTTCCGCGCCAATGCCGGCCGCGACCCCGATCCCCGCCCAGCCGCCGATACCCGAGAGCACGGCGACATACTGCCGTCCATCCGGGCCGACATACGTCATCGGGTTGCCGATGATGCCTGATGGGGTCTTGTACCTCCACAGGAGCTTGCCCGTCTTCGCGTCCACGGCCTTCAGCCAGCCTTCCATCGTGCCGTAGAAGACGACGTCACCGGCGGTAGCCAGCGCGCCGCCGTACGCGGCGAGGTTCTCCTTGTCTTCCCACACGACCTTGCCCGTCGCGCCGTCCCAGGCGATGAAGCGGCCGCGGTTTCCACCGGGGCCCGGGAACATGCGCACGATCGCGCCGACGTACGGCTGGCCGGCGGTGTACTTCACTTCCACGCCCTCGTAATCCATGCAGATGTTGTTGACGGGGACGTAGAACAGCTTGGTCTTCGGGGAATACGCCGACGGCTGCTGATCCTTGAAGCCGATTGCGGCCGGGCAGATTCCTTCGGTGTTGCCCTTCGCGGTGGTCCGCTTGGTCGGGTCTTCGACCGGGCGGCCCGTCGTGAGGTCGATGCTCTTCGCCCAGTTCACCGGGCCGTAGGGGTTGGCCACGAGCACCTTGCCGTTCGTCCGGTCGAGCGTGTAGCCGATGCCGTTCCGGTCGAAGTGGGTGAGGGCCTTCACCATCTTGCCACCGATCATCTGGTCGGTGAGCACCATCTCGTTGACACCATCGTAGTCCCAGGCGTCGTGCGGGGTCATCTGGTACACCCACTTGACCTCGCCCGTCTCCGGGTTCTGCGCCCAGATCGACATCGACCACTTGTTGTCGCCGGGGCGTTGGTCCGGGTTCCACGTGCCGGGGTTGCCCGAGCCGTGATAGAACAGATTCAGCTCCGGGTCGTAGGAGTACCATCCCCACGTCGTGCCGCCGCCACGCATCCACTCATCACCCTGCCAGGTCGAGACACCGAGGTCTTTGCCCTGCGCCGAGGGATACGGCGACGCCAGCGTGTTGGCCGTGATACCGACGTCTTTGTCCGGGCCCGTGCTGTAGGTCCGCCACAGCTCGTGGCCGTCCAGCGCGTCGAACGCCGTGATCCGGCCACGGACGCCGAACTCACCACCGGAGATCCCGGTGAGGACGACGTTCTTGACCACCATCGGGGCGTTCGTCATCGTCTCGCCCTTGTGGAAATCGGCGCTCTTGACCTGGTAGACCTTCTTCCCGGTCTTGGCGTCGAGCGCGAGCAGGTCACCCTGCAGCAGCTCGATGTAGATGATACCTGCCGAGTGATCGGCCGTCGGCGGATGCCATGCTACGCCACGGTTGACGACGTCGCAGCACGCGATCGGAATCACGTTCGCGTCCTGCTCCGGCGTGTACTGCCAGATCTGCGGCGCGCCGTCCTTGGCCAGGTCCAGTGCATAGACCTTGTTGGGGAAGGACGACTGCACATACATCACGTTCCCGATCACCAGCGGGTTGCCTTCGTGCCCGCGGAGGGTGCCGGTCGAGAAGCTCCACACGGGGTGGAGTTTTGCCACGTTGGCCGTCGTGATCTGCGTCAGTGGGCTGAACCGCTGCAGATCATACGTTCGGCCGGTCATCACCCAGTTATTCTGATTTGATGTCAGCGTCGTCAGATCCTGCGCCATGGCGGCCGAGGCCACAGCCAAGGATCCTGCGACCAGCGCACCGATTCGCATCGGGCGATTGAGAAGCTTCATGACGGCTGCCCCTTGGTAAGATTGGGAAACTTGACGGTGCGCGCACCGTCGGGAGTACCTGGATGCAGTGGGTTCAATGCTGCCCCCAGTCAGGCTCGCGGCACACGCGACCTCCACGCGATTCTACTGGCGAAGGTATGGCGTGCCTGGCGTGGCGGGTGATGCCAGAGGATGGCACCGCCGAGGCGCACGCCGCTGATCTGCGGCGGACTCCGTTCATTGCCGACCATACGCCAACCCTCGAGTTGAATGTCCGAGGTGGGTGGGCTTAACGGAAGGCGCTGCGCCCAGCGCCTGTGATTCACAACAATTGTCGGAAAGGAGTCGAGCCCCTACGAACCAAAGTGCACCGGATCGCGCTCGATCGATCGTGCGCGTGATGCCGGCCAAACGACATCGATCACTGTCTACACGGTATACGCGTCCAACTGCGAATTCGGATCTGCCGGCCCTGCACGCTACATGCACATCCCGCGTGTCGGCACGTGTGTCTCAGTATGCGTAGATGGTGCGGTTCGGGCCGTCAGTTGTCAAGCACGCCTGGGCCAACATTTCGCCCGTCGAGAGCCACGATCAGGAATCCTGTAGAGTCCGCTTCGCTGGCCGTCGATTTCACCCGGCAGCCGGGTAGTGCGCCGCCAGCCGATTGGACCGTGCCACGCCTCCTCCGCTGGCCACCGGATCCCTTCTGGAAACACACGGGGCCGACGGCATTACCCCGCCGGCCCCATGCGCTCATTCCCCAAGCACTGACCACCGTAACCACTAACCACCGTAACCACTAACCACCGTCGTGCATTAGAAGAACAGCATGAACCCCGCGTCGATCTGGTTCACCTTGTTGGCCTGGAACGCATAGTTCACCGACTCGACGTAGTCGTATTCACCCACGAACCGGAGACTCTTCGTCCATTGGTAGGTGATCATCGCGGTGCCATCCAGGTTGTCCTTGAGCAACGCGAGGTTGGCCGTCGCCCGGTCGTTATCGGTCATCAGCAGATTGCTCGCGCCGATGCTCGCGCCGATCGTCCATTTCGGATCGATCTTGTACGTGATCTGTCCGATGTAGCCGAAGCTGGTGCGGGCCTGCCCAACGCCATCGAAGCCGGCGGCGGTCGTGAACATCAGCGTCGTGCCGACACCCTTGTCGTAGTAGCCCGAGCCGACGAGTGACAGCTGTCCGAGATCGAGTTTGATGCCGAAATCGCCACCCTCTGCGTTCCGCGTCGAGTCGCTCACGCTGGTGGTGTCACCCGGAAGGTTGGTGTTGCCCAGGAAATTCGCTTCCTGCCACGTGCCGCCGACCCAGACCAACACTTTGTCACCGGCTGCCCCGGCCGCGGGCGTTCCAATCTTGCCGGTCCAGGTGATTTCCGCCTCGAGGCGCGGGATCCGCGTGAACGTCGCGGGCGCAGACTCGCCGTTCAAGGCACTGGGATCAAACAATCCAACGGAGAGCACGACGTCGTTGGTGGCCGGCGAGCTATACGTGATCTGAGCATTGAAGTTCGGGTAGGTGTAGCCAAAGCCGATGCGCCCGAGCGTCGTGCCCCCATTGCCAATCTGGCTGCCGGCGGCGCCGACACCCGTCAGCGTCATGTCGGTCAGGATGTTCTCCCGCTGATACAGCCCGATCTCGCGTCCGGCCAGAATCTGACCCCAACTGCCACCGACCGTCAGGTACACCTGGCGCATGTCGATCTGTGCGCCGAATTGGTCGTGAGTCGTCCCGGCAGAAGCGCCGCCGCCGTTCTGGATCTGCGGCGCAAACCCGAAGTGCACGCCGAGGTCGAGTGGCCCTTCCTTTCCCTTCACGTCGAACACGGCAAACGCGGGGAGGAGACCAGTGCGGAGGCGGTTCGTCGTGCCTTCCGAAGACGCGACATTTCCGTACGTGACGTCAGCCGGCGCACCGCTGCTGAACGTCTCGACCTCGAATGCGTTGACGTTACCCGAAAAGCTGAGACTCCACCCATTGCCCATCTGCATCGTGAGCTGGGCGTGTGCGGTTCTCGGAACAGCGGCGAGGCTCGCGACCGCGAACGTCGCTACAGTCCCGAATACGGCGAGTCGCTTCATGTCGGCTCCTGCTTGTTGAAGAAAACGGAATTGCAATGACACGGCACTCCCCACCATCCGGTAGTCGGTACCACGAGCATCCGCCGGACCGGACCCGGGGCTGCTCCTTCCAGCGTGGGCATCGCGGGCCGGACCCCGCGATGGACGCTGTCCCCATCAGACTGTGGCCTGCCTGGCTTATTGCCTGCTCTGCTGCGCCTCTATCTGCGCGTTGATCCGAAGCAGTGCGTCGTCGACCGGCACCGCCATGTGGTCCTGCCACCAGTAGAAATCGTCCAGTTGCGCCACGTACACCGTCGCCGCGAACGGGAATCGCACCGCGTGCGACGCCCGGAGTGAGTCCACGATTTTATCCCGCACCTCCGTTCGTACCTCCGTTCGCACCTCCGCGGTGTCGGCGCTGTGATGCGCGGCCACCGCGATCTCCCTCACCTCAGCGGACAGCGCGCCAGCGAGAAACGCTCTGACGTAGGCGTCCTTTTCCTTGCCCGAGAGTGCCTGCCAGTACGACCCGTCGCGGGACGGCTGGCGCGACATTCCGGTATCACGACTCGCTCCTTCCCCTGCTCTCGCGGGCCCCGGTGCTTGCGGCCACCCCGCCCGCGCCGTCCCCGCCAACGCCACGGCCACTACCACCGGCATCACCACACCCGCCAGGATCCGTCTGGTCCCAGTGATCCTGCACCCGGCGGATCCACATTGTGACTCCGCTGGTTTTGACACCGCCGGCCGCGCTACCGCTTCCAGGCGCGCGGCCGCGCCTCCATCCTGCGCTGAGCGGACGATGCGCTCCGCCTGGCTACGCTTCGCTGCTATTGCCCAGTGCCTCCGGCCGCCGGCTTCGCCGCCGCAGCAGTCGCCCGCGGCAACGAGAAGACCAGCACGGCATCTCCCAACGGATACCCAAGCTGGAAATTGCCGCCGCAGGCGACCGCGATGTATTGCGTGCCGCCCACCGTGTACGTGACGGGTGCCGAGTTGCAGCCCGCACCGCCCTTGAAATCCCAGAGGAGTTTGCCGGTGCGTGCATCGAATGCGTCGAACTGGCCGTTGCCTTCACCGGTGAAGACCAGGTTGCCGGCCGTGGCCAGCGAGCCGCCCATCATCGGCTGATCCATCTTGTTCTGCCACGCGACCTTTCCAGTGTTGAGATCGATCGCCGTGAACGTCCCGTATTGCGCTTCACCCGGGACAGCCTTGAAGGCCGAGCCAAGCCACAGTTTGCCCTTCTCGAGCGGCGCGCTGTGCGTGATGTAGTGCATCGGCTGCTCGAGACCGGAGACGTAGCTGTAGCCGAGCGTCGGATTCACCGACATCGGTGACCACTCCGATCCGCCATTGGCGCCGGGCAGCATCCGCGTCCCTTCGGCCGTCGGCTGCCCGAACATGTTCTCGATGCGGTCGAACGGCGCCGACTTGCGAATCAGCTTGCCGGTCTCCGCGTCGAGGATGTAGACCCACGCCGTCTTGCCCGCTTCGGCGACCGCCTTGCGGCCATCCTTGAGCTTCACGACGACCGGCGGGCTGGTCGCATCCAGATCCCATACGTCGTGCGGCACTTCCTGGTAATACCATTTCAGCGCACCCGTATTGATGTCGAGCGCGATGATGCAGTCGGTGTACAGGTTGTCACCCGGGCGCACGCCGCCGTCGAGGTCAGGCGATGGATTGCCCGACGCCACGTACATCGTCTTCGTGTCGGGATCGATCGCCGAGTTCATCCAGACGGACCCGCCGCCACGCTGCCACGCGTCCGAATACTTCTGAAGGTCGGCTTTCTCCTTCGTGATGTCGCGGTTGAGCGAGTAGTCCCCCTCCCACGTCTTCTCGGACCACTTCCCCTCCCAGCCCTGATCGGGGATGGTGTAGGTGTTCCAGATCTGCTGCCCCGTCTCCTTGTTGTACGCACGGACGAAGCCGCGGATGCCGTATTCGGCCCCCGATATTCCCACCAGCACTTTGTCGTCGAAGATGATCGGCGCCTGGGTCTCGCTGTAGCCGGCCTCGGGGTCGGCGATCTCGACGTCGAATTTCACTTTGCCCGTCTGTGCATCGAGCGCCACGAGACGCGCGTCGAGCGTGAGCATATAGACTGTGCCACCGGAGATCGCGATGCCGCGGTTGTTCGGGCCGCAGCAGAAGATGTTGGTGCCGAGCTTGTGCTCGTAGCGCCAGAGCTCCTTGCCGTTGCGTGCATCGACCGCCATCGCGACATCGTACGGCGTCGTCACGTACATGACGCCGTCGACGACCACTGGACTGGTCTCGAACGAGCCAAGACGCGAGATACCGGTCTGATAGATCCAGCTCACGTGCAATCCGCGGACGTTCGCGGTGTTGACCTGAGCGAGCGGCGACCATCGCTGATTGTTGTAGTCGCGGCCGTACATGAGCCAGTTCTTGCCGGCGTCCATGCGCGACTTCATCAACATCTCGTCCGTCACGTTGGTGAATGCCGGCGCACTCGCGGCACCCTTCGTGTGCGTCTCGACCTGTTCCTGCGCCGGCGCATTCCGGCTCGATGCACCAGCCAGTATCGCGCAAATCGTACCCGCTACGGCGAGCCGCGAGATACGCATGGATCCTCCGGGAATTGGGACCGTGGGCTATGGGCGGTCAATCGCATACCACGCGACGTTCGGACCGAACACGTCGCAAACCTCTCGCCCAGGTCGCGCCCGACCTGTGGTACTCGTCGGACTACTGGAAAGGCCTCGCCTCGATGAGACCCTCCACACGCCATGCCTCGCTTTTGGTGACCGGTCCGGAGCCACTGCCGCCAGGTGGTGTTTTTACAATGACACCGGCGCACAACAGGCCCCCGCCAATCAACATCGGGGAGGAGGAGATGACGGGGGCCTAATCTGGGGCGGCCGTGACAAAACGCAAGGGTTCGAGAGGTCATTTTCGGACAAAACTCCCACTGAGCATGTCCGCACAGCGGTCGTTTTGACGCATCTGCTCAGTTGCTGGCCGTTTGCAGCAAACCTCGTGCGACTGCCGCCCCGCCACCCGTATGTGTCAGCGTGCACCACCGCGCCCGCCCGGAATGTGGGACCCCCATGGGCAACCGGACCGCGAGGAGACGGTCGTCCCACTCGTGTTCCACTGAGAGCACCGGCTGGGCAGACCCCGCCGGTGCGCATCACTATAGTAGTAGTCGCATAGCCAAGGGCTATCGAGAAGCTGTTGCCCGGGCAGGCGTTTCATGCCGCCGTCACTCGGCTGCCACGACCCGGGTACCGCCAGCGGGGTCTCGCGACCGGGGGCCACCGGATCCCCATTGGACCAGCGGTTCGGCTGCCTAGCGGTCGCCCGTCGTCACTCGCTGAAAAATCACGGTCAACCGGCCTGGCCCGCCCGGCGTCGCGCCCGCCGCACTGCTGTGGGACAGCAATGCCGGCTCCCACCCGCTCCTGCTCCGCTCATTGAGCAGGTCAGTCAGCGCGTCCTCATCGTCGCGCGGGTGGTTGGTCAACCGAACCATCACCGCCTGGTATTCTTTCATCGGCTGCGAAGTTAGCGCACTTACGCGGTCGCTGCCGCGGCGTTGCCGAGGGTCGTGATCTCTTCCGCGCTCGCGCGCACAGCCCATGCCAGCCCGTGCGCCGCAATTGCCGGCTCGGCCATGCGCGCACCAAGATAGTAGCCGCTGCGCTCAGGAAGCGTGACCCGGTCGACGGTCCGCGCGTGGTCGCTGACGCCGCCGGAGAGGTACCGGAGCCGCAACCCGAGACCCGCGCGGCCGAGATCCGAGGCCGCCGACCGCTCGATCATCGTTTCGAGCTCGCGCACGCGAGCGTACTGGCGCCGTCCATATCCGAAATATTCCCACGCGGCATGGCCCGGGCTGATCGCGCGCGACACGTGGACCGCCAAGCCCTCGTTGAGCACGAGTTCCCGCAACGTCGCGCGGCGCCCCGTCTCCCAATACGAGTAGTAGCCTTCCGCATCGGCGATCAACTTGGCCATCTCGCTCCGGGAAGTCGGCGACGTATATCGCACCGCGTGGGCGATCTCGTGCGCGAGCCACATCGGGATCAGCTCCGAATCGAGCCCCAGCCCCTGTGTATCGGGATTGTTGACCCCCGTGAAGTGCTCCAGGCAGACGAACGCGATGCCCCGGCCAGCCACCACGAGCTCACCCGCGTTCGCGGCGCCCACGCCCACCATCAGCACGATGTCGATGTCAGTGTCGAAGGCCAGCAGCTCCGCGCACTGCGCCTCGGTGCGGCGGGCGAGCGCGGCAACATCACTTCGATCGAGTGTGGCGATCAGATCGGAGCGATCGGCAAGCGCCGCCGAGCGAACGACTTCCTGGAAGTGGGGGCCATCGGGGTCGAGCACGTAGTTGTGCCAGTACGCCCCGAGCAATGAACGATGAGTGTCGAAGTAGCGGTAATACGCAGCGATCCGATCCGTGCTGTTGAGTACTGAGAGAAAGTCGGGTAGTAGATTGATGAGCATCAACAGCCGGGGCGCGGGTGGCGGCGCGATCGGATGGCGCGAGAAGATAATTGGTCTGGAGCGAAAAGCGAGAGAGAAAAAAAATTGCGGCCAGACCATCGGACATTACTTCCCCACACAGAACGCCGAGAACACCCGCTCCAGCACATCATCGGCGCTCACGGCGCCAATGATCTCCTCCAGCGCCTCCACCGCCGCCCGCAGATGCACGGCCGCCACGATTGCCGGCAGCGATCGCGCTCGCCAAACTGACTGGAACTCTGCCAGCTCGCCGGCGGCTCGCGAGAGCGCCGCGCGGTGGCGAGCCCGCGTGACGATCGGCATGTCGGGCGCCGGCACGTTCCATCGAGCGGCAACGGCCGCGACGACCTCGTCCAACAATGCGTGCAGCCCGGTGCCCGAGATCGCACTTGCAGCGACGACGGGGTACGCGGATGACGCGCTGCCGCCAGCGCGTATCTCCGCCGGATCCTTCGTGGCCCGCACGACGCCGGATGGTCCTGCGTCGCGTTTGGTCCACACCCCGACCACCGGTGCTCTCGTAAACGCGCGTATCTGCTGCACTGCGGCCGCGATCGCATCTTGCGTCTCGCCACACGCCAGCACCGCGTGGGCTCCCGCCAGCGCCCGGCCACTGGCGTCGACGCCGAGCCGCTCGACGACATCCGCCGTCTCCCGCAATCCCGCCGTGTCGACCAGCCGCAAGGGGAACGGCGCCCCGGCCGGCTCGGCGATTGCTTCGATCGTATCGCGGGTCGTGCCCGGCACGTCGCTCACCAGCGCGCGGGCGCAACCCAGTAGTGCGTTGAACAATGACGACTTCCCAGCATTCGGGACGCCGGCGATCACCACCATCGCACCCGCACGCACCAACTCGCCGGCCGGCGCGGTCGCCAGCAAGGCGTGGATCTGCCCCGATGCCGCGGCCGCTGACGCCGCCACCCGGTCGCGGGCAACCGGCCCATCATCCTCTTCGGGAAAGTCGATGTCGTAGGCGATGAGCGCCTCGACCTCGAGGACCGCGGACCGGAGTGCCCGGATCCGCCCGGACAGCCCGCCGTCGAGCTGCGTGAGCGCCGCGCGCTGCATCGCGCTGCTCCCCGCATCGATCAGATCCCCAACCGCCTCGGCCTGCGCGAGATCGAGCTTCCCGTTGAGGACCGCGCGGCGGGTGAACTCACCCGGGGCCGCGGGGCGCGCTCCCGCCGCCACGAGGGCAGCCATCACCGATGCCGGCGCTGCGACGCCGCCATGCGTGACAAGCTCGACGACATCCTCGCCCGTGTACGATCGCGGCCCGGCATACACGATCACCACCAGCCGGTCCACCACGGCTCCGCTGGGATCGACCGCCGCACAGCGGCGCACCGTGCGCGGCTCGATCGGCCATGGCCGCACCACCGCGCCCGCGATCGCCAGCGCCTGCGGCCCGCTGAGCCGAACCACCGCGAGCGCCGCGCGTCCGGGCGCCGTCGACAGCGCCACGATGGTGTCGTCCGGGCTCATCGCTCTCCTTTCAAACGCTCCGGCTTCTTCTCGTCCGGCGGCACTTTGGTGCGCGGCCTACTGCGCGGTAGGTGCCGCGTCCTCGTTCTCGCGCGCGCGATCGCCGTGGCGGCCCGCCGTGGCGATCCCTGTCGCTACCGCGCTTTCGCCGCCGCTGCTACAGAGCCGCCGGTCGCGCCGCCGCTCGGCCGCGGTTTCGCGCCGCCCCCGCCCCCGCCCCCTTTGCCTCCGGCGGAGCCTCCGCTTGAGCCCGACCCGCTCCCTCCCGGAGGCCCGGCAGATGACGATGCGTTTGAGCCAGACTTGGCGCGCTCGTTCGCGAGGATCCATTGCTGCGGCAGGGTCGCAACGTTCTGCACCAGGTAGTACAGGTTGAGCCCCGCAGCGACCTTCGCAAGGAACACGGTCATCATGATAGGGAACATGTACCCCATCATCTTCGTCTGCGGATTCGGAGGCGAGTTCCGCATGCCGATCCACGACACCAGGAACGATGAGGCCCCCATCAGGATCGGCATGATGTAGTACGGGTCCTTGGCCGAGATGTCGTGCAGCCAGAGGAACGGCACGCCGCGAAACTCGATCGTGTTCCGGAAGACGAAATACAGAGCGCCGAAGATCGGCAGTGGCAGCATCATCGGAAGGCATCCCGCGATCGGACTCCACGGACTCATACCGTGCTCGCGGTAGACCCGGACCATCTCCTCCTGCAGCTTCATCCGGTCGTTCTTGTACTTCGTGTTCACTTCCGCCAGCTCCGGCTGCAACCGCTGCATCTTGATGCTGGTCCGCATGGCCCGCTGGTTCACGGGCCAGAGCAGGAAACGGATGACCACCCCAAAAATGACGAGCACCCACCCGTAGTTGATCTGCAGCGTCTGGCGCATCCACAACACCGTTTGCACCACCAGCGTGACGAACGGTTGCAGAATCGGATGGAGGAAGCCGCCGTACGGATTCAGGTTCTCGAAATCGTGCCCGATCGACCGAAGCCGCCGGTATTCCTGCGGCCCCGCGTAGAGTTGAAATGCGAATGTCGCGCTCCCCGCGACGCCTCCGGCCGCCGATGCCAGCGGCAGCACGATGGTCGCCGCGCCACGCGTCGCCAGCTTCGCCACCCGCGGCTGGCCGACAAGATCCATCTCGGCGATCTGGTGCGCGCGGACGGTGTCGGCCGCGAGCACACCGACCAGGAAGTACTTGTCCTTCGCCACTGCCCACTCCGCCGGTCCCTCGTGCAACTCGGCCTGCCCTGGATCGAGATGGCTGAACGAGATGCTGGACGGATCCTCATGCACCGGCTTGATCACATACGCCAACTGCTGTAGATCGTCGGTGCTGTCCGCTTCGTACGAAGGGAACCCGCTTGGCAGATCGACGAGCAGGTACCCGATCGCCGCACCAGCTGCGCCGGGCACGCTGCCACCCGGCACGGCGACAGCGCCCGTCACCTGCGAGAGATAACCGTCGGGGCCGAAGTGGTACTGAATCGTCACCGCGGCGGGGGGTCCGGTCGCGCGCGCGAGGTCGCCCTGAAAGGTTACATCAGGCGCGCCATCCCGGCCTTGCGACGCGCTTCCCCGGAACGCGACACGGTCGAGCGCCAGCGTGTCCTGCCCCATGATGATGTGGTAGCGGAGCAGTGACTCTCCCGGGCGGGCCAGCCGCACCTCGGGACGTGCGGCGGTATCAGCTTCCGTCCGGACAGTGGAGCGGTAGTTACGCATGGTGACTGCGACCGGTACGGCACCCACACTCGAGAACGAGACAAGTGTGCGCGGCGTCGTGACCGTCAGCGTCTCAGCAGCGACGGGCGCCACTGGCACTGAGGACGACGAGTTGGCGGACGCCGACGATGCGGCCAGGGGAACTGGCGCGGCCGCCTGCGGTGTCGCTTGCCGTGCCGCTTGCTGTGCCGCTTGCTGTGCCGCTTGCGGTGTCGGTTGCTGAGCTGCCCGCGGAGAGGCGGCACTGGACGATCCGGGCGTGACCGGTCCGGGCGTTCCCGTAGCGGACTTCTCACCCGGGGCATGTCCCGGCGCGTTGGCCGCGGCCACGGCCGCGGCGACGGCCGCCGAGTCCGCGCCGTGTGGTCCGCGACCCGGCGTCGCCGTTGGGAACAGGGACTCGGTGAGCACGATCACGATCGCCGACAGCGCGAGCGCCAACAGGAAACGTCGGTCCATCATGGGATCACGAGATTCCGGATGATGCCCGCCGGCAAGTGCGAGCGGACGAGCGGGCGCTCAAGCCATCTATCAAGGGACAGGATCGTATCCACCCGGATGAAATGGATGACAACGGGCAATCCGCCGGGCCGCGAGCCAACTGCCGCGCCACGCACCATGGCGGTTGAGCGCCTCGACCGCGTACGCAGAGCAACTTGGATAATAACGGCACGACGCCGGCAGCAGCGGTGAAATTCCGACCTGGTACGCCCGTATGACCCACACGAGGGGCTGGGCGAGCCACCATGAGATCCCGTGACGTCCCACGGGCCGATCGGAGGCCGGTGCCAGTACCGCTGGCGGCGCAGCGTACGGACGCGATGCCGGATCTCGCGAGTGGATCGGATCCATGCCAGCCAGTCCCGTCAGCTACCGGCTTGCGTCATGCGTCCGCGCACACCCTCAGACACGCGGCCGACTTCTCTGGCGAGCGCGGCGAATGGCGCGTCGTACGCAGTAGGCAGTGCACGCACGACCACGTCGACCGGCGGGATCGCGGGACCGGCAGCGCCTGCATCCCGACCCGCGCCGGCGTTCACGGCAGCATGTGTACCAGCACTCTCGCCCGCATCCTCTGGGGGCCGCAGCGAGGGAAGGAGACGTGTACGCACGAGCTCACGCAGGCGGCGCTTGAGGCGGTTGCGGTCAACGGACGTGTGTCCGTACTTCGGAACTACGAACCCCACGCGAGCGTGCGGGAGCGCTGAGGGCATCGCGCGCACGTCCAGATATTCGACGCGAATACGCAGTCCGGACCGTCGCACCGCGACGAGTTCCGCCGCCTTCGTGAGCCGGTCGCTTCGCGGCAGTCCGTTAGGCGCCGGAATACTTACTTGGCAGACGGACTGTCAGCCGTTTGCGGCCTTTCTTCCGCCGGCGGCTCAGTACTTCGCGTCCCCACCGGGTCGCCATCCGGGTGCGAAATCCATGTTTCTTGATGCGGCGTTTGTTGCGGGGGCGATATGTGGGCTTGCCCATGGGGCGGCTGCTCCGAAAGTCAGTCGGTTAGCGGTGCAAAGCCCGGAAAGCTATGACCGCCGTGCACATAGAGCAAGTTAGCGATATACGGCATGGCGGGTTCGGTGCGCGTGTGATTGACTTTCCCACATCGCGAATTCATCTTCGCCGGCCCCTCACGATCCCCGATGCCAGACGCTTCACTTTCGACCCTCACTCCGTCTGAGGCCTGGTCGCGGCTTCTCGATCACGCGCGCCACGACCTGACGGAACAGACGTTTCGCACCTGGCTCGAGCCGACCAAGGCGCTTCGCTTTGACGGCAACGCGCTGGTGGTCGGTGCGCCCGATCAGTTCGCTGCGGACTGGAACGATTCCAAACACTCCCACCTCATCGCAGCCTACGCCCCGGTCGCCCTCGGCCATCCCCTCTCGGTCGTATTCAAGGTCAGCGAGGAGCGCCGGACGCGGCCGCAAATGGATCTGTTCGTTGCCCCTCCAGCGGATCAGGCAAGGCCACCACAGCAACACAATGGCGCTAATATGGCGCCACTGAGCCATAGATACACGTTCGAGCACTTTGTCATCGGCAATTCGAACCAGCTCGCAGCCGCCGCCGCTCACGTGGCCGCCCAAGCCCCCGGCAAGGTATACAACCCGCTCTTCCTGCACGGCGACACCGGACTCGGCAAAACGCACCTCATGCAGGCCGTCGCCCACGACGTCATCAGCCGCGTCCCCGACACTCGCATCACCTACGTCGGCACCGAGCAGTTCACCAACGAACTCATCGCCTCGATCCAGGGCCGCACGACCAACGACTTCCGGCGCCGGTACCGCGAGACGGATCTCCTGCTCATCGATGACGTCCAGTTTCTCCGCGGCAAGGAAGCCACTCAGGACGAGTTCTTCCACACGTTCAACGCCCTCTACGAGGCCGGCCGCCAAATCATCATCACGAGCGACCGCCCACCATCGGAAATCCCCGGCCTGGAAGCTCGGCTCGTCAGCCGCTTTCAGTGGGGAATGGTCGCCGACATCGAAGCGCCAGATCTCGAGCTCCGCATCGCGATCCTCCAGCACAAGGCGCAACTCGACCACCTCGAGCACACGATCCCTGACGACGTCATTCGCTTCATCGCGGAACACGTCCGATCGAACATTCGCGAGTTGGAAGGATCCATCATCAAGCTGCTCGCCTACGCATCCTTGCGGCACCGCGCGATCACTGTCGACGTCGCCGCCGAAGCGCTCCACGACAAGATTCGCCACAGCCGCGACGACGCTCGGCTCCGCAGCGACGGCGGCGGACGATCCGCTGCCGGGCTGACCGTTCCGGTCATTCAGGACGCGGTCGCAAAGGAATGGGGCGTCACTGCCGATGGTCTCAAGTCCAAAACCCGGACCAAAGCACTCACCACCCCCCGCCAGGTCGCGATGTTCCTCTGCCGCGAGCTGCTCAACGTCCAACTCGTCGAAATCGGCAACGCGTTCGGCGGCCGCGATCACTCCACTGTCATTCACAGCCTCGACCGCGTTGCAACCGAAAACGCCGCCAACGCCGATTTTTCGGCACGTGTGGAAAACTTGCGCTCCACACTGGAAAGACTGCGCTAAAAACATCTGTTTACACTCTGGGTGCGGATATCTCGCCCGCATCCAGAGTTACCAACACGAGATGTTGAAAGAGTGCGTCTTTCCCACATTAGTCTACAGCCTGGCATCTCCCCATTAAACCCTTACACACGACCACCTTGAAGCTGTATCCACGCTCATCCACAGCCTCTACTACGACTACGAACTTCTAAGCCCTTATAGCAAAGCAATAACAGTAGATATCCGTCTGTGGAGATGTCGGATAGATCGCTATGCAGCTCACTCTGGCTGGAGCAGACGTTAGCTGGGGGAAAGATGAGACGATTAGGTCTCCCTGAGTGCTGGATTGGCGGACGCCCGGGCGGGCTTAAGCGGCGGACAGGATTTCGGGTCATGGAATAGGGTGCAGCAGTGTTGTGCCGAGGTGAGGCCAAACGCCTGGCTGGCATTTACGCACGGCCTGATGCGGCATATTGTTCGCACCGCGCGGCGGCCCATACGTATCACACGCCCTGGATGGATGGCGCATTCCAGCCGGGCGTCTGGTCACAGCGCGCAGAATCACCGTGGTTTCCGAATTCGTGGAGCGTGAATGCGGTTTACGATCTCGCGGGAAAAATTGCAGGAAGGTCTCGCCATGGTCGCGGCGAGCATCCCCAGCAAGACGACGCTCCCGGTTCTCGCAAACATCCTGATCGAAACCACGGATAAAGGCATCCGGCTCTCGGGCACTGACCTCGATATCGCCGTCAGTACTGAGGTTACGGCTGATGTCGAGGTCGCAGGTGCCGTCACCATTCCGGCGAAGAAGCTGACTGAGATCGCGCGCGAGCTGATGCCCTCGCCCGTCAAGGTAGCCACCGCTGGTGAGCAGCGGGTCACGCTCGAGTGCGGGCAATCAAAGTTCAAGCTGCTCGGGATTCCACGCGATGAGTTTCCGACGTTTCCGAGCGTCCGGTTCGCCGACGCCTGGCGCATCAGGTCAGCCGACCTCCACCAGTTGATCTCGCACACCGTGTTCGCAGTTTCCACGGAGGAGAGCCGTCCGATCCTCAACGGCGTGCTTTGGGAGCTGCGACCTGACCACATGCGGATGGTGGCGACCAACGGACACCGGTTGGCAAAAATGGACGTGCCGATCGCTGGAGGTGGCGCCGGATCGAGCGATCTCATCGTCCCGCCCAAAGCGCTCGATCAGGTGCGTCGGCTCTTTCCCGCCGAAGAGGATCTCGAGATCGCGCGCGGTGAGAACCACCTGGGCTTCCGGTCCCCGCTCACGTCGGTATTCACGCGGCTGATCGAAGGACCCTATCCGCCCTATGACCGCGTAATTCCGCGCGACAATGACAAAATCGCGATCATCGACAAGGCATCGCTGTCCGGAGCCCTTCGCCGGATGGTGATAGTGGCGTCCGACCAGACCCACCGTATCAGAATGTCGCTGAACACCGGCATGGTGAAGTTCAGCGTGCAGACGCCCGACCTCGGTGAAGCGCAGGACGAGCTCGCGATCCGGTACACTGGTGATCCTCTCGATATCGGCTTCAACGCGTCGTACCTGCTCGAGATCCTGCGGAACATGCCCACCGAAGACGTCCGGCTGACGTTCAAGGCGCCCGACAACGCGGCGACGATCGAGCCCGAGGGATGGAGCGATCCGGCGAAGTATCTGTGCCTGGTCATGCCGCTCCGGCTGGTAGACTGAGTTGACGCCGCGCCGCGCCGCGGCGTGGCTGTCCTGTTGTTGTGTGCTCGCTGCGGCGCTCAGCCTGCGGCGACTCGGGCACAGCAGCTATTGGCTCGACGAGGCGGTCTCCGTCCAGTTGGCACTGGATCCGTGGCCGGTATTCGTGCGCACGATCCGCACGACCGAAGCCAACATGGCGGCGTACTACCTCGTGCTTCGGGCCTGGACGCGGCTGGGAGACAGCGAGACGACCGTCCGGCTCCTGTCATGCGTCGCCGGCACGCTGACGGTTCCCGCTCTCTACGCGGTCGGTGCGCGTCTCTTCGGACGGCCCGCCGGCGTCACCGCCGCACTGCTTCTCGCCGCAGACACCGGACGTCTCTGGGCGTCTCAGGAGGCGCGCAGCTACGCGCTCGTCATGTGCCTGACGACCGTGTCCTGGTGGTTGCTCCTGCGTGCTGCCGATGCACGGACAGGTGCTGGAGCGTGGAGGTCGTGGACGGTCTACGTGGTTGTGGCAGCGCTCGCGGTCTACTCACACTTCTACGCAGCGCTGGTCCTGCTCGCGCAAGCCACTGTGGCGCTCTGGTTGCCGGTTCGCACCACTGCACCGGGCGGAGGGCCGCCGGAGCGTATTTCCCGGGGCATCGTGCTGGCGTGCACGGCTGCTTTGCTCGCGTTGCTCTGGCCGCTCGTGCTCTTTCTTCGGAGGCCGCACCACAACATTGACTGGATCGCCGCTGCCCATCAGGATCGTATTGCCGGGATTCTTTCGCCCATCGTCCATCCCACATCCGCGTGGGGTCTGGCCGCCGTGACGGTGCTCGTCGCCACGGGACCAGTGGCACTGCTGATGGCGTGGCGGCGAATCGCAATCACTGCGCGGTGGCGCTACGCGCTGGTGTTGCTCTGGCTCATCGTGCCAGCGGCCGCGACGGTCGTGACATCCCTCATCGTGGCACCGGTCATCGATCAGCGGTACATGACGATCTGTCTCCCGCCTCTGACGCTCGCCATGGCGGCCGCGCTCATCACCGTCTGGCCCCCAGGATGGCGGGTCGCCGCTCTTCTCCTGACCCTGGCCCTCGATGCCCGGAGTATCGGGTGGTACTACACGCACCTCGAGAAGGAAGACTGGCGTGATGCGACCGCATATGTGCTCACGCACGCCGCTCCGGGTGACCGTATCGTGTTCTACGCGCCGTATACGCGCATTCCGTTCGAGCTCTATCGTGCCAGAGCGCAGGCGGCGCGTGGCGCACCGCCGCAGGGCCCTGTCCATGGGCAGTCGCTGGCCGCGGCTGTGGATGAGTTCCGGCGAGGCGCTCCGCGTGTATGGGTCGTGCTGAGCCACCTCGACTCCCCCCCGTGCGCGCAGGCGATCATGGAGGACATCGGGTCACAGTTCGCGGCTTCCGAGGCCCGCGAGTTCACACACATCGAAGTTCGCCTGTTCAGCGGCTCGCACGGCACTCTTCCGTTGGAAGCCGCGCACACGCCGGCCGCCTGCCCGCCGCAGTAAGCCGGATCTACCGGGGTGCGGCCTTGATCCTGGCGCGCCAGTCCGCTTGCTGGTGCAGGCGCTGGACCTGTCCGCTCAGCGTGATGTTGAGATCGAGCGTCGCGACTGTGTGGGCGGAGAGCAGTACCCCCGTCTTGCGGTCGTAGTACTCCTGCGTGGTGCCGTTGCCGCTGCCGTAGAGCGTGATGTAGTGCCCAGCCCGATGGCCGCTGCCCGCCATGGTCGTTGTGCTGGTATGCGAGATCAGCACCGCGGGTGAGCCGGTGGCGGGATCCGCCACCCCCTGTGGCGCGACAGTGTAGTCGCGAGTGGAACGGGATACGAGCGGAAGTCCGCCCAGGCACGAGCTGTCGTTCACCACGTCACGCCAGGTTGCCGAGGGAGCGAACGACCGTGGACGGGTGGTGGCGAGCCTGCGGGCTTGATCGATGCTGGGATCTCGCCCCTGGCAAGGATCGAGTGTCGCGGCGGAATCGGGTGCCACCGTGACGATCCCCGACGCTGTATCGACGGTCGCGCGGAACGTGGTGCGGGTCCCCCGGGCCGTGTCCGCTCGCGGCATCGTGGCGGATGCGGCCGTGACTCGCGAAATGATTTCGCCGCTGGCCTCGAGTTGCGGACCCTGCCACCGGGTGTCGTACGACAGTATCGTATTGGTCGTGACGGTATCCTGGCGCCCGGAGCTGTCGCCGGGGTCGGACACGAGGCCAACGGCTGTGATGTCGTACGCTGCTTGACCCGTGACGAAGCGTGGCGGAGATCCGCTCCGCTCTGGCGCTGCGGTCGCCTGCGGTGGCACAGCGGCGGGCGCCGGCGTGGGCTGCGGCGCCGGGGCTGGCGCGCACGCGGCGGCCACCATCACCACGGACGCGAGCGCAGCGCCCAGCCTCCGTCTCGTGATCTCTCCCATCTCCTGATTTCGTACCTGTTGATCGAGTGCGTAAACCGTCATCCGCGTACCGCCGGTCTGTAAGCCGGGTCCTGTCGGGCCACGATCCCTTGTGGTCCGGACGGTCATTTCTCTCGGGATACGGTCGCCCGCATCCTCTAGCAGCCTACCCGCGGCGTGTTGATCGGGGCGGGCCACCCCTCGCCGCATATTTGGCCTTGCTCCAGCTGGGGTTTACCGTGCCGCTCACGTTACCGCGAGCGCGGTGGGCTCTTACCCGTCCGCAGCCTTTCGGCCGCCACCGTTTCACCCTTGCCTGATCCTCCGATCGCTCGGAGGCCATCGGCGGTTTGTTTTCTGTGGCACTGTCCGTCGCGCATCGCTGCGCGCCCAGGCATTACCTGGCAGCCTGCCCTGCGGAGCCCGGACTTTCCTCGATCCGTCACCGGGAACCTTGCGGCGCCGGCGCCGTGTCGCGACCGTCCGACCGGCGGTACCGTGCGGGATGACGACGCCGGAAATCTAATACCGCCTGCGTGGGGCCAGCGATGACATCCGGGTGACTCTGGCGGGCTATCCGTGGGCCGCCATGCAACGTCACCCGTGAATGCCCCTGATACGCCAGTGATACAACGCCAGTGATACGACATCCCTTGGTGTCCACCATGCTGACGGCCCCTGAGCGCAGTCGTGTCGACGCAGCCGGGGTCGGCTTGTACGAGACACTCCATCGTGACTCGATCGATGAAGTCACACGGGATGTGCGGCAGCGCGGGGTCGGCGCCATTCTGCTGTCGGTCAAGTGCTGCCTGACTGGAACGGGGGTGCCGGTTGCGGCTCGTGTCGCCAGCATCGTCCGCGATTTTCCCCGGGTGACCGCCGTCGTCCTCCTGACGGAGGCGGACCGGCACGCACCGGCCGCACTGCTGTCTCTGGGCCGCAGTGGCATCCGGACACTGATCGATGCCCGGGTGCCGGCGGGATGGAGCGCCCTGCGCGATGTCTTGTCGCGCCGGGTGGACCGGGCGACGGACGTCGAGAGCGCAGCGACGAGCCGTCTGGGGCACGACCTGCGAGAGGCCCCGCGGGACTGCCAGCGGTTCTTTACGGCGTTGTTTACCGCTCCGGCGCACTTCACGACAGTGCGGGCCCTTTCGTACGCACTCGAAGTGACCCCCACGACTCTCGTCAGCCGCTTTGCGCGCAAGGGGCTGCCGTCGCCGAAGGCCTATCTCGCGACAGCCCGCCTGACGCGCGCCGCCGCACTGCTGGAAGATCCGGCGGCGTCGATCGCGATGGTCGCCGCGCGCCTCGAGTACTCATCGCCGCAGAGCTTTGGCCGCCACCTGCAGCTGCGCCTCAAGCTGACACCGTCCGCCTTCCGCAAGCTCTTCGACGGCGAGCGCATGCTCGAACACTTCCGCAGCACGCTCGTACTTGGCTTCCTCCCGGCGCTTCGCACGTTCTCGCCCCTCGCTCCACCGGTGATCACGCCGGCGTCGGCGAATGGTGTCACCGCGCGAGCCGGTGCGCTCGCGATCGCCCGAGGGGCGCCGGCCGCTGCGGGTCGTGCAGCTCATTTCTCTGCGGGCGCGCCGTAGCCGGAGCCCGTTAGCCGGAGCCCGTTAGCCGGAGCCCGTTAGCCGGAGCGCCGTAGCCAGAGCGCCGCAGCCAGAGCGCCTTAAGTCCGCGACGGGTCGCCCTGCTCCGTCCTGGCGTCGATGTCTCGACGCCGGACCAGCGCTAGCACTGGGAGCCCGGCCGCTTCGATGGCCTCGCGGCCGCCCTCTTCCCGGTCCACGAGCGCCAGCACCCCGGCAATTACACCACCGGCCCCGCGCACTGCCTCGATGGCCCGCTGGGCCGAGCCACCGGTCGTGATCACGTCCTCGATGATCGCGACGTGATCGCCGGGTTCGAACGGACCCTCGACCAGCTTTCCGGTCCCGTGGGTCTTGGCCTCCTTCCGGACGGTGAAGGCGCGGAGGGGCGCACGGGTGGCGGCCGCCGCGCTCCCGGCAATACCGGGTCCGCTCGCGCTTGCGGCGCCACGGGCCAGCGCGCTCGCGTAGCTGATCGCATATGACACGGGGTCGGCGCCCAGCGTCAGTCCGCCGACGGCGGTCACACTGCCGCCCCAGTTGCTGGCTTCCAGCATCTCGAGCGCCAGCGGTCCGATGAGAGACAGCCCATCGGGGTGCATTGTCGTGAGGCGGGCGTCGATGTATAAGTCTGAGGTCCTGCCCGAGGCGAGTGTGAAACGTCCGCGGCGGACGGAGTGGCGGACCAGGAGCTCGACGAGCCGGGACTGGCGCGACGAACGCGAGGGAAGCGTGGGGCTGGTCATGCGCGTGCGGGACGGCAGGGACGACGGCTCGGTGTCGCGGGTGTCCGGAGTGGATCGGTGGCGGGTGTCATAGGCGGGAGGTTAGGTTCGCCCGCCAGCGGCGTCAACGGCGGGCGGATATGCGGCTCCCGGTTCGGTTCTCCACAGTAGCCGTTGCGGCGGTCGTCGGGTTCGTGATCGCCGTCGTGTACATCGCCGACCGCGAGCTTTCGCGCTCGGGCGGTGACCGTGTGCTCCGCACGAGTCTGTGGTGCATAGCGGCGGTGACCCTCGGTGTGCTCACGGTTGCCGTTTTGCACGAACGCCGCCTGTCGCGCCGCGTCGCCGAACGATCGGCCGAGCTGGAACGGCTGTCCCAGGAACTCCTGCAGGCCAATCGCGCGAAGAGCGAGTTTCTGGCGACCGTCTCGCACGAGCTGCGGACGCCGCTCAACGCGATCGTGGGATTCGTCGATCTGATGCGCGACGGCGTCTACGGCGAGTTGACTCCGCGGCAAGCCGCGCCGGTCGAACGGATCGAGGCGTCCGCTACCCACTTGCGGCATCTGGTGGATCAGATCCTGGATCTGGCCAAGATCGCGGCTGGCCGTGTCGAGCTGCACATCGAACCTGTCGATCTCCGCCCCTTCATCCTCGACGTCGCGGCCGACATCGAGCCCCTCGTGAACGAGAAGGGACTCGTCCTCACCCTCGGCGTAGGCGGTACGCTGCCGAGACTACGGACCGATCCCACTCATCTTCGCCAGATCCTGGTCAATCTCCTGGGCAACGCCATCAAGTACACGCATGCCGGCGGGATTGACTTGCGTGCGTGCGTCGTCCCTGGGCACGACGTGCCCCCGACGCTGCACCGGCCGGAGCCGGTGGCCGCCCGCATCGCGGATTCTCCCATCGCAGGCCTGCACGCAGCGGGGGGAGACGCGTCCTATATCGCGATCCACGTGGCAGACACCGGCATTGGCATCGGAGCGCCGCACCGGCAGCGCATCTTTGAAGAGTTCGCGCAGATCGAAACCGGACCGGGAACCGATTCGGGGAATCGGGGGACCGGGTTGGGTCTCTCAATCTCGCGCCGCCTTGCCCGAGTCCTGGACGGTGACATCACCGTCGAAAGCGAGATGCAGAAGGGGTCGATCTTCACCGTCTGGCTGCCTGTGGACCCCGTGGACGCGCTCGCGAACGACTGATTTGCTTTACACCCACGACGCCCCTAGCTTCGCGGCGTGGCGCGAGAGCAGTTAGTAGGGAGCACGCTCGCAGGGTATACCCTGCGTGATCTGATCGGAGAGGGCGGGACGTCCACCGTCTTCCGGGCAGAGCATCCGCAGCACGGCGTGTGCGCCGTCAAGGTGCTCCGTGAAAAGCTGCGCGACGACAAGACCGCGATCGCGCGATTCGTCCGTGAGGCGAAATACGGCGCGCGCGTCACACACCCCAATGTCGTCCGGACGATCGAAATCGGGGAGGCGCGTCCCGGGCTGCATTTTCTCGCCATCGAGTGGGCGAGTGGGGAGTTGCTCGAGCGTTACGCGAAGCGGCACGCGCCGCTGCCCCTCGCGGACGTCGTGGAGATCATCGGGCAGATCGCGAGCGCCGTACAGGCCGCGCATGCGGCCGGGATCGTGCATCGCGATCTCAAGCCCGACAACGTCATGTACGATCCGCAGACCCGCCGGGTGTTGCTCCTCGACTTCGGGATCGCGGCCGACACCGATACGGGCGCCGAGGATCGGCTGACCCGGGCTGGGTTCTTCGTGGGGACGTTGTTGTACGTCGCGCCCGAAGCCCTGTCCGGCGAGATGGTGACGCCTGCCGCCGACCAGTACAGCCTCGCCACGATCGCCTACTACCTGCTGACCGGCACGCACCCGTTCGTCGCGAAGAGTCCGCGCGAGATGTTCACGCAACTGCTGACGCAGCCGCCGATCGCGCTCAACGCCGCGAAGCCGGGACTGACGTTCGCGCCGGCGGTTGCCGAGGTCGTGATGAAAGGCTTGGCGAAACAGCCCGCGGGCCGGTTTGCCAGCACCATCGAATTCGGCGACGCGCTTCGGGCGGCTGCGTCCTCTGGCGCCGGCGCGCGGCGCGCGGCCCCTGCCGTTTCTGGCGGCGGCGTCTTCGCCCGAGTGAAGGGACTCTTCGGCAAGAGCTAGGGCGGGGGACGTCCGGGACCTGGGGCCTCGTGGTTGGCGGGTGATGGGCCTGCCAACCACTTAATTTTTTGGCCATGCCCCCGCCGCAGCTCCCGCCCCGGTCGTCGCCGTGCGTCTTCCTGATCGACGGGTACGCGCTGATCTATCGCGCGTTCTACGCGCTCATCGCGAGACCGCTGACGACGAGCCGTGGAGAGAACACATCGGCCGCCTGGGGCGTGGTCAACTTCCTCCAGCGTCTTCGGGCGACGCACCGGCCCGAATACCTCGGCTGGGTGAATGATTCGGGCATGTCGTTCCGGCACGTACGCTACCCCGCGTATAAGGCGACGCGGCAGAAGCTGAGCGATGAGTTGCAGGCTGACTTCGATCGCGGGATGGAGCGGATCTGCGCGATCCTCGAAGCCAGCCACGTCCCGATCCTGACGCTGGACGGATTCGAAGCCGACGACGTGATCGGTACGCTCGCCCGCCAGGGCACGGATCAGGGGGCCAGCGTGGTGATCGTATCCGGCGACAAGGACTTTCACCAACTCGTGCGTCCCGGCGTCTGGCTGCTCAATCCTGGCCGCGGCGGCCCGGCGAGTGTCGAGGAGCAGTGGGTGGGTGTCGAGAACGGCGCCGATCGCCTCGGTGTCCCGCCGGGCTTCGTGACCGATTACCTCGCCATGGTGGGCGACAGTTCGGACAACGTCCCGGGCGTTCCGGGGATCGGCGAGAAGACCGCGCGGGAGCTGGTGGAGACCTACGGGTCTCTGGAGTCGATCCTCGGCCACGCGGCGGACGTCTCGAAGAAGCGGCCGCGCGAAGCGTTGCTGCAGTTCCACGACCAGGCACTGCTCTCCAAGGAATTAGTAACTATACGCGACGATCTCCCGATGACGCTCGACCTCGAGGCGTTGCGCGTTCGCGAGCCGGATGCCACGCGACTGCGCGAGCTGTACGTCGAGTTGGAGTTTCTCTCCCTGGCGCGCGACCTCGGCCAGCCCGCGGCCCTCCCGGCGGCGCAGTCTGCACCCGGCCAGCCAGCGGTCGTCGAAAAGGAGCAGAAGGCGACCAATTACCGCACTGTCAGCACAGTCGCCGAATTGCGGGATCTCGTGGCCCGGGTGCGGGCGTTGGGCAGTTTCGCGATCGATACCCAGGCGGCCATCGATCCCGGCTCGCCGGTCGCGTTCGATCCTCTGCGGTCCACGCTCACCGGTATCGCGATCGCGGTCGCTCCCGGCGAGGCATACTATCTCCCGCTCCGGCATCGCGACCCGCAATCCGCGACCGGCGAGCTGGATCTCATGGCCGGCGGACGGGTCGTAGAGGGCACCAGCGGTCTCGCGCGCGACGAGCCCCGGGGACAGCGCCCGGAGGCCGGCGGAGTCGTGCCGGACGGAGGCGAGCCGGCGGAATCCGGCACCCTGCCCGGACCCGGACAGCGGTCCGTATCGGCCGGCGCCGGGGCTCGCGGAACCGAGTCGATCGCGTCGCGGGCCATCGCGGCGGGCGGAATGCCGCCCGCGCGCAATCTCCCGGAGCTGGGTTCACCGGAGATGGCTCCTCTGCGTGAGCTGCTCGAGGACCCCACCGTTCGCAAGACGGCGCAGAACATCAAGTTCGACATCCTCGTGCTGCGTCGCGCGGGAATCCGGCTCGCCGGGCTGGATTTCGACACCATGCTGGCCAGCTACGTCCTCGATCCCGGCCGGCGTTCGCACGGGCTCGATTTGCTCGCGATCGAGTTCCTGGACCACAAGATGACCTCCTACGAGGATCTCTGTGGCAAGGGCAAGGCGCAGATCCCGTACGAGCAGGTCCCGGTCGAATGCGCGAGGGACTACTCGTGCGAAGACGCGGACATGGCGCTCCGGCTGCGGGCGATCTTCGAGCCGCAACTGAGCGAGCTCGCGCTGATGCCGCTGTTTCGCGATATCGAGATGCCGCTCGTGGAAGCGCTGGCCGAGATGGAGTGGACCGGGATCGCGATCGATGTCGTGTTATTCCGGTCCCTGAAAACGCGATTCCAGCGCGAACGAGAGCGCGTCGAGCGAGAGATCTACGCTGCCGCTGGAGAGGAGTTCAACATCAACTCCAATCCCAAGCTGCGGTCGATTCTGTTCGAGAAGCTGCAGCTCCCCGTGCGGAAGAAGACCGCTACGGGTCCCTCGACGGACGCCAGCGTACTGCAGGATCTGGCGGAGGCCGGCCATGCACTGCCAGAGCTGCTGCTGGAGTATCGTGAGCTGTTCAAGCTCGAGGGCACATACCTCGACGCCTTGCCGGCGATGGTGCTCCCCTCCGACCACCGGCTGCATACGTCGTTCAGCCAGACGGTCGCGTCGACTGGCCGTCTCTCGTCGAGCGATCCAAACCTTCAGAACATCCCGATCCGGCGCGAGCTGGGGCGCGACATTCGCCGCGGCTTCATTCCTCGCGCGGGGTGGGTGCTTCTGACCGCAGACTATTCGCAGATCGAATTGCGGTTGCTCGCCCATCTGTCTGGCGATCCCGCATTTGTGTCGGCGTTCCAGGCTGGCGGCGACATCCACCGGCAGACGGCGGCCGTGATCTTCGGCGTCCCGCTCGAATCGGTGACGCCCGAAATGCGCGCGCGAGCCAAGACCATCAACTTCGCGACGATCTACGGGCAGGGTGCGCACGCGCTGTCGCGGCAGCTCAAGATCGAGTTCGCCGAGGCCAAGCTCTTCATCTCGACCTACTTCGAACGGTTTCAGGGCGTGCGCGCATTTCTCGATGCCGCGATCAGCCATGCGCGCGAGCGCGGGTACGTACAAACGATTTTCGGCCGCCGCCGGTACATCCCCGAGCTTCGCGATCGCAACTTCAATATTCGCGCGTTCGGCGAGCGGCTCGCGCAGAACTCACCGATCCAGGGTTCGGCCGCGGATCTGATCAAGATCGCGATGATCAGAATTCATCAGCGGCTGTCGGCTGGTCCGGAATCCGCACGGATGCTGCTACAGGTCCACGACGAACTGGTATTCGAGACCCCGCCGGATGAGGCCGGCCACCTGCGGGACCTCGTGGTGGGTGAAATGGAGCATGCGGCCCAGCTCACGGTCCCCCTCGTCGTGGACGTCGGGGTCGGTCCCAACTGGGTGGACGCGAAGACCGCCTAGCCCCTGGCGCCGGGCAGGTGTCCATTTTCACTCTTGCAGGATGCGGTATACGCCGCGTTTCGACGGCTGGAGCGGTAATCTGCCCAGTATGTGATTGAACGTAAGTGCTTTATTCACATTATGTTGACGAAATGACCCCGTAGCGGTCTCAGCATTGCTCTGCAGTGTCCTCATGACGAGGCATCCAACCCAGCCGGCGGGCATCCATTTGGGGGGCCATCGGCCCCGGCACGGCTTCACACTGATCGAACTGCTGATCGTCGTCGTGATCATCGGCATCCTTGCCGCGATCGCGATTCCGAAGTTTGCCAATACGAAGGGCAAGGCCGAGGCGGCCGCTTTGCACGAGGATCTCCGCAACCTGGCGACCGTGGAGGAATCGTATTTCTACAACTACGCGGTCTACTCGACGTCGACCAGCGCCCTGCAGTTCAACACATCGCCCGGTGTCACCGTCACGATCACGACGGCCAGCGCGACCGGCTGGAGCGCGAGCGCGTCGAGCCAGCTGGCGTCGCCTGGCACGTGCGCGGTTTTCTACGGGACTGTATCGAACCCCGCTACTCCGGCGACGATCGAAGGCGATATCGCCTGCCAATAGGAGCGGTCGCTGCGGCTCGCGGACAGCGTGGCGGGCACTCGCGCCGGAAGACAGGAAACACAGGGCAATACGATGACGAGGTGTCCACGCGAGCGGGCGCCTCGTTTCGTTTTCGCCAGCCATTCGTAGCCATTCGTAGCCATTCGGCGGCCACAAACCCCTATCCTCTGCCTTTCACGCTTGGCATCTTCACCGGCATGCGCACCGCAGTAGGCACGGCGATCGGCATCGTAGGCCTGGTCGTCGCGATCGCCGGGTGTGACAGGTCGCGCTCAACACGCGAGTCCAGCGCGCCGCCTTCGATTGCGCCCGCCAATACGGGGACGGTCACCGAAGCGGCCCGCGTCGCCCGCCTCGCCGGCTGGAACGACACGATCGCGGGCCCCGATCTGCTGGTAGCAGGCACCAATTCGTCGGAGGCCGTCGTGATCATGCCTCGCTACACCGACAGCACGGTCGCCGACGCGCCCTCCGCTGATTCCGCTCTCGGGCAACATCCCCGGGTGGATCTGTTCTCGCGGCACGGTCTCGCCGGTGCGGCGGTGTTGGCCTCCGCCGCAGCCGGTAATTTCACGGGCACCTGCACGGCATGGCCGACCGCGACCGTCACGACGGCCGAAGGACCGCCGCCGGATTGGTCCGTCGGCTTCATGTCGGGTCATGCGACTGCCCTCCCCATGGATTCGATGATGGGGTTGCCGAGTGCCGACTCCGCGCGCCGCGCGGCGGCGATCGCCCGCGCGGCATCCGCGCTGCCCGACGACACCGCGGCGGCGTTTCGCGGACTGCCGTTCGCCGTGCGCGACGCGCACCAGTTCATACTGCCGGCCGGCGATACGGTGCTCGCCGCGGAGGTCGTCCGCCGCCTCAATCAGGAAGCGAGCCCGCAGGAGGAGCATCTCCTCATCGTGCTGGAGCGCGACACGCTCGCGGCACCGGGCGGCGGTCCGCGGCCGTTTGTGGTCGCCTACTCGGAGCGCACGTCCGGTCCGGAAGACGATGTCGAATCGAGCGAGATGCTCGCCGCGGTCGCTCTCGGCCACGCGCCGCGGCAGCATCCGGCGATCATCGTCAGCCGCGACTACGGCGATGGCAGCTCGTACACGCTCCTCGAACGTGTGGCGCCCCGCCGTTGGCGCGCCCGGTGGAACAGCGCCTACGTAGGGTGCTAGCCTGGGCCGCGCGCGGCCTGGCCGACGAGGCGCCGGAACATCCGCATCGCGAGCAGGCACGGTACGCCGTACACCGCGATCCACGTGATCAGTAGCAGGTCAATGAGTCGCGTCCGCGGCCAGTGCCACTGAATCCCGTAGCGGAGTATCGCGACGCACAGCGCGAACGTCAGCAGCGTCGGAATCGAGAATCGCAGGTCGTACCGGACGCGCCACGGATCGCCCGAGCCCGCACCGATGGTGACTTCACCTGACCAGATCGCGCGCAGTGCCCCGGACCGCGCGCCGCGCCACGGCGCCGCCATCCGGAACCGGAATCCTCCAACGACATCGTGGTGCACCTTGGCTCCCCGCGCGGCGAGCTCATGGCCCAGCCGGAATGCGATTTCCCGCGTCTCGCGCGCGGTCGGCTGTGGCGACAGGGGCAACGATCCTAGCATCGTGTGTCGGCTCCTGGTTGTAGGCCGGCGACCCGCCACCTCACGGCTTGCAGTCCCGCCGCATGTCTCTCACCACTCGGCTCGAGCCCCAGATCGCTCGGCTCGGATCAATCGATCCGCGCGCGGCCCAGCGCCGCAGGGGCACCGCCTTGCCGCGCGGAGCCGGCGAACGCCAGGGCCGCGAGTGTCAGCACGTACGGAAACGCCAGGAACAACTGATACGGCGCGTGCCAACCCATGGCCTGAAAGAGAAATTGTAGCGCGCTCGCGGCCCCGAATATTACGGCCGCGGCCGCCGCGCCGGCGGGATTCCATCGTCCGAGCGCCACGATCGCGATCGCAATGAATCCCCTGCCGGCCGACATCCCTTCGGCGAACGTGCCGACTTGGGCGAGCACCAGCGTGCCGCCGCTCACACCGCCGAGCACGCCGCCGGCCATGATTGCGGCAAACTGCACGCGGCGCACGGGGATTCCTGCGACGCGCGCGGCCTCCGGGTTCTCGCCCACCGCTCGCAATGCGAGGCCGCCGTACGTCCGGTAGGTCCACCACCAGAGAGCCGGTACGAGCAGATAGGCGGCATATGCGACCGGCGGCTGGCCGAAGAGCGCTGGTCCCAGCACCGGGATGTTGTCCAGGAGTGGAAGCGGCATCGCGTGCATGGTGGGAATCGTCAGGGCCGCACCCGACGGTCCGAACTCCCATCGGTACAACGTGCCGGTGACTCCGAGGCCGAGCAGCGTGACTGCGGTGCCGGCGATGATCTGGTCCGAGCGGAGTATCGCCGCGAACACGGCGAAAACCGCTGCCATCGCCGCTCCTCCGGCCGCCGCCACCAGAAATCCGAATGCGACGCCACCCACGGCAGCGCCGGCCACCGCGCCGAACGCGCCAGCAATGACAATGCCTTCGAGGCCGACATTGATCACACCCGCTTGCTCGGCGAGCGTCTCGCCCAGTCCTGCGAACAGGAGTGGCGTTGCGGTTCGTACGGTCGCCTCGAAAAATGCCGTGACCGACCCGCTCACGCCGGATCGCTCCCCGCCGCGGGTGTCCTCACGGGGCGGCGCAGGAGCTGGGGAATCGCGGGCGAGGGCCATCGTGCACGCGCCGCCGACGCAGCGAGAATGGCCAGAATGATCGACGCCTCGACCGCCGAGACCACGACCGATGGCACGCCGGCATCGCGTTGCATCCCTGCGGCTCCCGCCTCGAGTGCACCGAAGAAGATGCCGCTCGCTACGACCGCCAGGGGATCGAGGTTCGCGAGCAGCGCCACGGCGATCGCCGTATAGCCATACCCGGGTGAGATGTTCTCGTAGAGCGCGTACGTCACACCGGTCACTTCCACCGCCCCGGCCAGCCCTGCCACAGCACCGCTTACGAGAAACGCGCGCGTGGCCGCGGCCCGGACATCGATCTGTCCGGCGCTCGCCGCAGCGAGCGGGTTCGCGCCGGTCGCCCGGAGCCGGAAGCCGGACGCGGTCTCGCGGATCACCCACCACGCGATCACCGCCGCTACGACGGCGAGGGCGAATCCAACGTGCAGGCGGCTCCCCGGGACGAGCTTGGCCAGATGCAACCCCGGCGGCAGCGTTGGCGTCTGAGGATAGACATGCGACGGCTCCTGAAGCGGGCCGCGGACCAGATAGGCGACCGCTTCGGCGGCGATGAAGTTGAGCATGATGGTGCTGATGACTTCGAGGACGCCGAATCGCTGTCTGAGCCACGCCGCCACCCCGGCCCACGTGGCGCCCGCAACCGCCCCGCCGAACAAGGCCAGCGGCAGCGCGAGGGCTGATTGTGCCGGGTTGGGCCACGCGGCCGCGAGCCCGGCGGAGATCGTCGCCGCGGTGGCGCCTGCGAGAAACTGGCCCTCGGCGCCAATGTTGAGGACGCCCGCGCGAAAGGCGATGGCCACGGCGAGTCCGGTCAGAATGAGCGGGGTCGCCCGCACCAGCGTGGCGGAGACGATCGCGTACTCGGAGCCGAGCGAGCCGTGCCAGAATGCCGCCAGCGCCTGCGCGATGCTGGCGGAGCCGGTGGTCATCAATCCCATTTTCTGGACCACTCGATCACCGTGGCTAGCGATGTCCGGGGCGTGATCCGCGCTGGCCAAGTGGCCGGAATCGCGACGAGCGGGCTCGCCGCCGGCAATGTGCCCCTCGGATTCTCCACAGTCCTCGGCCTCGGACAAGTCAGCGACAAGCTGCGCGCCACGCAGTGCACGCGCGGGACGCTGCGAAATAGTACGGCCCGTTGCTCTTGACAACGTATACAATCGGGAAGATCATAGGCCCGCGTCGCCCGCCGCGATCGACGGCCGCTCTCGCACCGCCGCGCGCACCCGGGCCGGCACGCTGCGCGAGCGACATGGGGTTCCACGCTCACGGCGCGGACGACAGGTGTTTCACGCTGCGCTCCATCCAGTTTGTCGCCGGTCCCATCGGGCCAGCGATTGATACCCAAGAACCCCATCGCGGGGGAGGGTCTCGTGACGCGAAGTGTCGTTCGTCGGGCGGTCTGGCTCATTGCGTGCGCCGCCGGTCTCTGGCCGCCGGCGTACATCGCGGCGCAGGCCACCAATCAAGGCCGAGTCGTGTCCGGCACGGTCACCCGTGCGGTCACTGGCGGCGGCGGACCGCCGATCTCGTATGCGACGGTGCTGATCAAGGGAACGACGCGCGGCACCCAGACCGACGCCGCCGGCCGCTTCCATCTCAATGCGCCGGACGGTCCGGTGCAACTCACGATCCGGGCGATCGGGTCCCTGCCCCGCGAGGTGACGGTCGCCGCGGGCGACCAGACGATCGACGTGGCGCTCGACGACGACCCCGCACAGCTCGAACAGATCGTAGTGACGGGACAGGCGACCGGGATCTCGCGCAAGAACGCGCCGACGTCGACCGCGGTCGTGGACAGTACGTCGCTCACGCGCGCGCCGGCCACGACGGTGGACGAGGCGCTGCAGGGCAAAGTTCCGGGCGCCAACATTCAGACCAACTCCGGCGCGCCTGGTGGAGGCGTTCAGGTTCAGATCCGCGGCGTCAACACCGCTATCGGGGCCTCCGACCCGCTGTTCGTGGTGGACGGCATCATCTACAGCAACGAGACGGTCCCCACGGGACTCTTTACCGTCACCAAGAGCGGCACGCTCTCGGGCAGCGGTCCCCTGCAGGACGACGGAGCGAACCGCCTGGCCGACCTCAATCCCGAGGACATCGCGTCGATCGAGATACTCAAGAGTGCGGCGGCTTCGTCGATCTACGGGTCCAAGGCCGCGAACGGCGTCGTGATCATCACGACCAAGAGGGGACAGGCGGGCAAGCCCAAGGCTGACATCACGCAGCGTGTCGGGGCGGCTCATCTGCTCCGCGGCCCCGAAATGCGGCGTTTCAACGTGGCGCAGGCGGATTCCGTGTACACGGCGGCCACCGTTCGTCCATTCCTGGTCAACGGGACCCTGCCGTTCTACGACCATTTGAACGAGACCGAGGGAAAGACTCCCATCGACTACGAGACGCTGCTCGATCTGAGCGGTGGCAATGAGCGCACGCGGTACTACGCGTCGGGTGACCTCGACTACACCGGCGGTATCATCGGCAACACCGGCGCCATGCGGCAGACGCTGCGTGTGAATCTCGATCAGCAGCTCTCGCGCACTCTCGAGGCGAACTTCAACGCCAACTACGCCCACAACAACGCGGACCGGGGATTCGTCAACAACGACAACAGTGGAGCGAGCGTCCCCTACGCGTTGGCGTACATCCCGAGCTTCGAGAACATCAAGCCGCAGAACGGGATCTACCCCCAGTTGCCGCTGACGTATCTCAGCGCGAACCCGCTGCAGACGATCGCCGACGGCCAGAACACCGACGAGGTCAACCGGTTTACCGGCGGTGGCACTGCGAACTACAACGCGCTGACCACCGACCACAACTCGCTGAGACTCGTGGCGGCGGGCGGCATCGACTTCTTCACCGACAACTCGCGCGTGGTCGCTCCGTCGAACCTGTACTTCGAGGCGAACCAGCCGTCGCCCGGCGTCTCCACGCTGGCGTCCGGCGACAGCCGGCAGTACAACTGGAACCTGAACGCGATCCACACACTGAACGAGCCGGCTTTCAGGGCCACGAGCTCCATCGGGACGACCTTCGAGGACCGAGAGCTGGATCTGTCCAACACATCGGTCACCGGCCTGGCAGGCGGGGCCAACAACATCAACGAAGGCACGGTCCCACAGCTCTTCGAGGAGCGTGAGCACGAACGGACCTTCTCAGTCTACGGACAGGAGCAGGTATCGGCACTCAACGAACGGCTGCTCGTCGAGGTGGGGCTTCGCGCAGAACGCAGTAGCGCGAACGGGAGCGCGAGCGCGTACTACCTGTATCCGAAGATCGCGGCCGCGTACAACTTCCCGAACCTTCTGGGCGCCGGCAGCAACGTCAAGCTGCGGGCCGACGAAGGGATCACGGGCAACCAGCCGCTGTTCGGCCAGAAGTTCACCCTGCTGCAGAGCAATACCGCGATTGGCGGCGTGACGGCCACGGGGCTTGGTACCAACGCGGCCGCGGGTGATGCCAACATTCAGCCGGAAACGACGCGCGAGTACGAGTTCGGCACCGACATCTCGGCCCTCACCGGCCGGGCGGACCTCGAGGTTACCTACTTCCACCGCGAGACCAGCAACCTGTTCCTCCCACGCACCCCGGCGCCGTCGACGGGCTTCGCGTCGATCATCGCGAATGGCGGCGTGTTCGAGAACCAGGGTATCGAGATCGGCGGGACACTCGTACCGATCAGGACCCGGCACTTCTCGTGGACGTTCGGGACCAGCTTCACGTCGATCAGCAACGATGTCATTTCGTTGCCCTTCCCGTCCTTCACGCCGGCGACGCCGGGATTCGGTCTTGCGTTCGGACAGTTCCTGGTGCAGCCGGGACGTCCCATTACCCAGCTCATCGGACAGACGTCGGTCAATCAGAGCGGGGCGTTCAACGTCACGTACATGGGACAACTCAAGCCCGACTACGATTGGTCGTGGTCGAACGACTTCACGTACCATCAGTTCGGACTGTCGATGCTGTGGGATTGGCAGAAAGGCGGCGTCGAGCAGAATCAGACGCTCTCCCTCTACGACTTCAACGAGCTCGCAGCGGACGACGGGACCCCGGCAGGGGCGGCGCGTGTCGCCGCTGCGTTCAACGGAATCGCCACCCCGTTCGTGCAGGCGGAGACGTTCGTCAAGCTCAGGGAGGTGCGTCTCAGCTACACCCTGTCCCCCGCAGCGTCACACCGCTTTTTTGGCTCTGACGCGGTGTCTCTCAATGTTTCCGGACGCAACCTGATCCTCGTGACCAACTACTATGGGTACGATCCCGAGGTCAGCAACTATGGGCAGACGTCGATTACCCGAGGCATCGACCTGGCACCGTATCCGCCGTCCCGCACGTTCTTCTTCTCCGTCAACGCGAGGCTCTGAGATGCTGCGCACATTTCGACGCACACCCAGCGCCGCCGCACGCAACATGTCGTTTGGACGCGGTGCTCTGCTGGCGGTGGCCGCGACGCTCATTTTCCCGGCCTGCTACAACTACAACCTCACGGACCCCAACAACCAGTCCCTGAGCTCGCTGACCGATAATCCGACGCGTGCCAGCGTCGGCGCGGCGGTCACGGGCATTTTCGATGCGCAGCGCGTGGACGCCGCGTCGTTCATCTGGCGCCTTGGTTCAATGGGACGGGAAGGCATCAATCTGTCCGGCAACAACCAGCCCGATTATCAGGAGCCGTATTTCGGGCCGCTCTCGAGCAGCGAGTTCGGCGCCTCGGACTGGGCCTTCGAATACGTCGCGATCCGCGACGCGAACATCGTCATCGACGCGACCCCCAAGGTGCCGGACATGTCGGCGGCCGAGAAGGCACTCACGACCGCGGTGGCGCAGACATCCAAGGCACTCATGTTCCTTCGCCTGGTGCAGACGCGGGCGCAGTTGGGCGCGCCGGTAGACGTCGATCACCCACCGTCCGCCACGCCGGCGCCGTTCGTCAGCGAGGACAGCGTGTACGCTACGATTCTGCACACGCTCGATTCGGCGCGGACCAATCTCACGGCCGGGGCCTCTGCCAGTTTCCCCTTCCCAATCCCGCCCGGGTACTCGAACTTTTCGACGCCAGCCACGTTCACCCAACTCACCTGGGCGCTGACCGCGAAGGCGCTCACGGATCGGGCGACGGCGCAGCCGCATGCGGCGGGACAACCCGGCTCTGCGACGTACTACGCGCAGGCCCTGACAGCTCTCGCCTCGTCGTTCCTGCCGAATGGTACGCCTTCCAGCTCGAACTTCGCACTGGGAGCGTATTTCGACTTCTCGACCGGTCTGGGTGACATCCAGAACGAGCTCTCGGATCCTCTCACGGGCGTGACCTTCTTTGCGCTCGCGGAAGCCGACAGCGACGCTCAGCTACAGGTTGGCGGCACGAAGATCGATGCCAGGGCGCTCGCGAAGATTGTGCCGATTCCGGCTGGTTCGTCACCGCAGGTCATATCCGGGGTGCCGATTCAGGGCACGCTCAAGTTCACGGTGTACTTCGTGGGCGGAAACCCTGATCCGGGCGCGCCGATCCCGATTCTGCGCTACGAGGAACTGATTCTCCTCCGCGCCGAGGCTGAGATCGGCACGGGGGCGACTGCCGCCGCGGTGAGCGATCTCAACTTCGTTCGGCAGAACTCGGGCAACCTCCCCGCATACAGCGGCGCAACCACGCCGGCCGCACTCATCACCGAATTGATGTATGAGCGTCGGTATTCTCTGCTGTGGGAACAGGGTACGCGATGGAATGACGCCCGGCGGTTCGGCGTGCTGAACACGATACCGGTTGCCGTCCCTGGCGGAAATGTCCCGAGCGTCATGCCCATTCCAACGACCGAGTGCGACGCCCGGAATCTGCCGACGCCGTGCGGGATGGGCATAGCGACGTAGCCGTACGGCAAGGATAGAGGAAGCAGATAGAACATTGGACGACAACGAGGGCCAGCCGCAGCGGATCGCGGCTGGCCCTCGTGCAATGCCCCTCCTGCAGCAACGGATCGCAGCCGGCCCTCGGGCGGACAAATCTCGCCTTGGTAGGGGCCGGTCGCGACCGGCTCACCGTCGTTGCCGTCTCGCCGCGGCCAGTTGCCTATCGTGCGATGGCCGTCCCGCAGTGACGCTCCCGCAATAGACCGTCGTGCGGGGTGCCAGCGCTTCTGTTAGTTACCCAGTCCGAGCATGGCGCGCCCCGCCATCTCGCGGTCCCTGGCGACTTCCCGGACCGTGCCCTGGGCCACGACCAAGACACGATCGGCGAGCGCCAGGACTTCGTCCACGTCGCTCGCGTAGAACAGCACGGCGCAACCGCTGTCGCGCGCATCCAGAAGCCGCTCATGGATCGCGACCGTCGCCTGAATGTCGAGTCCCCTGCTTGGGTTCTCCACGACTAATGCGCTCGGCTTGGCGGCGAGCTCGCGGCCGAGCACGAGCTTCTGCTGGTTGCCACCCGACAGGACTGACGCCGGGACGTCCTCTCCGTCCGCTCGCACGTCGAACGCAGCCAGCAGGTCCCGCGTCTCCTCACGGACGCGACGCCACGCCATCCGGCCTCGCCGGGTGCCGGCACCGCGCAAGGCAACGTTCTCGTACAGAGGAAACTCGAGCACGAGCGCGTCCCGCTGCCGGTCCTCCGGCACGAATCCCACTTCCATCGGAGTGACAAGCGAGCCGCTTGCCACCGCCAGCCGTCCGGCGACTGCCCGCAGCAGCTCGTGTTGCCCCTGGCCCTCGACGCCGGCCACCCCGACGATCTCGCCCGCGTGGATCGCGAACGACACACCGGACAGTTTCTTCACGCCGCGAAGATCTCGTATCATGACATCGTTCGCTGAGATCACGACTGCCGGCGGCGCCGTCGGAAGCCCGTTGCTGCCCGCCACTGTGGACCCGGCCTCCCGGGCACTATCGGAGGCACCGGCACTCGGCTTTGTCCGAGCACGCTCAAGCGCACGGGCCGCCGTTCCGAGCATCGCGTCCGCGAGGGCGGCTTCGGTCGCGCCAGATGCAGCAATCGCGAGCACGGTTCGACCTCGTCGCAGCACCGTGACGTCGTCCGCGACGGATACCGCTTCGCGAAGCTTATGGGTGATGAGGACGACCGCGCGCTCGCCTCCCGCAAATATGCGCAGCCAGCGCAACAACTCGGCCGCGGACGCAGGCGCGAGGACGGCGGTGGGCTCATCGAGGATCAAGAGCCGCGCGTTGCGGGCGAGCGCCTTGACGATCTCGAGGCGCTGCTGTGCTTCCACGGAGAGATCGGATACGCTGGCTGCGGGATCCAGTGCAAGCCCGGTGCTCGTGCCGATCGACCGGATGCGCTCGCTCACCGCGCGGACATCGTAGTGGCCCCCGAGACCCAGGGCGACGTTGTCGGCAACCGTCATCGCCGGCACGAGCGTGTAGTGCTGGTGCACCATCCCGACGCCTGCGGCAATCGATTCGGCGACCGACGTGAACCGGCGCCTAACTCCACCGATTGCGACCGATCCTGCGTCCGGTTTGATCAGACCGAATGCGATCCGCATGAGGGTCGTCTTCCCGGCCCCGTTCTCACCAAGCAGGGCGTGCACGGTGCCGGGCCGGACGACGAGATCGGCTGCATCCAGCGCGGTCACCGCGCCGAATCGCTTGATGATTCCCTGCATGACCAGCGCGGGCGGAAGTCCCTCCGCACTGCGCTCCCGGCGGGCCGGGTCCGGGTTCACCGGCCGGTCGGCGCTGCTACGAATGTCCAAGGGACGCCGAAACGCACCGACAGGTCCTGAGCCAGCGCGCGCACCCCGAGTGTCTCCGTGGCGTAATGGCCGGCGTAGATGATTACGAGTCCTCGCTCGGGCGCCTCGACGGCGGTCCAGTGCGGGCCTTCACCAACGATCAACGTGTCAACGCCGAGGGCGACCGCTTCGTCGAGCGTCTCGGTGGACGCGCCGGCGCCACTGCACATTGCCCATGATCGTGTCCGGCGCGACGACGGAAACTCTGTCCCGTGCGCGTCTCCTCCGTGCTCCCGCGCGAATAGCGCCGCCCGCGCCACCAACTCGGCCGTCGGCACGTCGGCAGCTCCCCGCACGCCGATCGCAATCGGCCCGAACCGGGCGAACTCGCCGGACGGCACCAGCCCCAGCTCCTTCGCAAGCAACACGTTGTTGCCAAAAACGGGATGGAGGTCGAGCGGCAGATGCGCCGAGTACACGGCGATGTCGTGGTCGAAGAGCGTCCGCAGCCGGTTGTACTGAGAGCCGGCAATCGGCAGCACCCCTTTCCAGAAGAGCCCGTGGTGGACGAGCAGGAAGTTGGCGCCGCCGGCGACCGCGCCATCGATCGTTCGTTGGGAGGCGTCGACGGCGGCGGCGATCTTCGCGACCTCGCCGCGATTCGCGACCTGCAGCCCGTTCATCGCCGCTGGAGAGTCGGGGGTCGCCGGGATGCCAAGCAGACGATCGAGATACGCGGCGACGTCGGCGGTAAGTGCCACGGGACTTGGGGTGAGTTGGCAGGTCGCTGGTCCAGAGTTCTTCGGGCCGGCCCCAAAGATTACTCCGGCGACGCGGCTTCGCGAATCGCGCTGTGCCCCCGCTACTTATTAGTCGCGCAATCCCCTGCTGCGGCCGGAGCTGGAACTGCCGTGACCAGTCGCGGGGGCGGACGCCGCGGCATTCATAGCGGTGTCTACCGGCACGACGAACTTGCCCGCCATTTGTAGTGCGTGTATCGAATCGATGGCCGCGCGAGCTGGTCGCGGAATCTCCGGCCCCAGTGCCGGGTTGATGACGAGTCTGACCACCTGCTGCTCGGCGCCAAGCGTAATCACTGCGGGGGTGAAGCGACCATCGCGGACTTGCTGGCCGATCATGAACAGCGCATGTGGCAGATCGATCACGACGCTCGCGAGGGTGACGGCGGGTGCCACGCCGTTCTGATCCGAGTTGGATCCAATGACCCACACCCCTTTCGAGTCCTTGGCGGCCTGGAACACGCCGAGTCCCGCGGCGTCGGCGTTCTGGAATATGACGTCCGCGCCTTGTGTGATCTGCGCGAGCGCCTGTTCTTTGGCCGCGCTGGCATCGTCCCAGTTGCCGACGTACGACGACAGGACCCGGATCCGCGGGTTCACTGAATGAGCGCCCGCTGCGAATCCGGCAAATCCGCGTTTGACCGGCGGGAGCTCAGTGCCACCGATAGTGCCGATGACGCCATTCTTCGAAACGCTGGCAGCAATTACGCCGGCCAGATACGCGCCTTCCTCGAATCGAAAATCAATGCCGGCCCAGTTCTGGCCCGTGCGATCGCCGGACGTCGTCAGGTACATCGTCTGCGGATAGTCCGGCGCGACGCGCTGCACCGCGTCCTGATACTCGAATCCGTTGGCGATGACCAGATTGTATCCCTGGGCGCCGTACTGGCGGAAGTTTTCGTCGAACTCGGCTGGTGTCTTTGTCTCGACGTTGCTGATCTGCGCGCCGAGGCTGTCTCGGATGCGGAGGAGGCCACGGTAGGCAGCGGCGTTCCACGCCTGGTCGGAGATCGGACCGGGCGTCAGCAGCGCCACCTTGAACCCTTCGTGGCCGGAGGCTGCCGCCCGGTCGCTTGCGCTTCTACCACGGTGCGTGTCCTGCAGTTGCCCACATGCGCTCAGACTCAGACACAGCGTGATGTGGAGAAGGGCAGAGACGCGCATGAGATTGAAGATGCCGGGTGCTACCTCACGACGGCGACCGGCATCGCCTTTTGCTCCGGCTTGGATCCCATGCCGATCGATCGGCCCGTCTCATCCATGCGGACCGCGCCGTTGATACGGCCACCCTCGAGGACGACGATCGATTTCGTGTAGATGTCGCCACTGACAGCGGACGTGCCCTGGATCTCGACACGTTCAGAGGCGGTGACCGTCCCGTCGATGTGCCCTCCGACGACGACTTCTCGTGCACTGACATCGCCTTTGACCTCGCCCTGGCGTCCGACGAGCACCTGCCGGGCGCCGCGGATGGTGCCTTCCACCGTGCCTTCGATCTTGATCACGCCATTCGTGTCGATGTCGCCGTGGACCTTCATGCCGAACGCAATGATCGAGAGTGCCGCTTCGGCGGGCGCCCCGGGCTTCGATTCCGGCTTGTCGGGTGAGTCCTTCGTGAACATGGCCATGGATGCAGTCGTGAGAGGTGAATCGTAGCTCAGTGGCCGCACGGCGAGAGCTATCGGCGCTTCCGGCTGAGCGTTTGCGCTAGGTCGTACGCTCCCACACGTGTGGCACTCGGACGTTGTGTGACGATTCGTCCTGCCGCCAGGGCACGCGCCGGGAACGGGCAGTGGGTCACGGGTGAAGCACGGGCAAATCTAGTTAAAGACTGAAATGGCGATTCGGCGAGCATCTCAGGCTCTGGCGCGGACTACTGGGGTTCCGCCTGTGGGCTCGGCGGCGTACCGGAATCGGGGGGCGGCGGCACGACGACATTCTGAGGCGAGGTGGTGCCGGGGGCGCTCCGTGCTCGAGCGCGGCGCGCCGTGGGTGGCGGCGTCACGGCACCTCCGGAGTCCGCGGATGGCTCGGTGCCGGGTGCTCCGGAGGCAGCGTCGCCAGCGTCGGCGGAGCCGGGCTTGGATGGGACATCGGTAACCGTCGCGGAGCGCGTGGCGGCGCGGACGGGGTTGCTTCCGCGAGTGTGCGTGAAGACCGCGGGCGCGGGAGTAAATCCGGGCGCGGCGCTCGCGGCGCGTTGGCCATCGATTGGCGCGTCACCGCCCATCATCGTGCGGACCTGATCGTAGCGTTTCTGCAGTTCCGAAATCGAACGCTCGAGCGTATCGAGGCGCTGTGCGGTGTGCTCCATGCGAGAGATCCGCCCGGTGAGGGCGGGAACGCGCGCGGCCTCGATGATCAGGAGCACCGCGACGGCTGCCACGCCCGCCGCGATGAGCTTTCCGCTGCGGGACATGATGAATCGCAGGATACGGATCTGCCGGGCGGAGAGCACGATCGTCCGGCTCTGGAGCCCGCTCTCGCGCTGGACCTGGATGATCATCGATCCAGCGTGCGGCGTATAGATGTTGCCATATCCGCCGCCTCGGACGGGCGGGGCAGACGGCGTGATTTCGATGCCTTCGCGTTGCGATACCGGCGTGCCGGATGCCGAGCCGGACAGATCGGACGTCACAACGTGTCTCCGGAGGGGCCGAGGATGAGATAGAGGAGTCGCTCGAGGTCGTCGTTGGAGTAGAACAGGATCGAGATCTGCCCTTTATTCTTGTCCGAGACGGCGAGTTTGACGTCGGTTTGGAGATGCTTTCGGAGCCTGTCCACTATCTCGTGTGCGTGCGTTTTGGCACGTAATGACTGCTTACTGGCGCGTTTATGCCGCTTTGATGCGCGTTTTTTTGCCCTTCCGATCTCTTCGACGTCGCGGACGGTCGACCCTCGAGAGACGGCCGCCTGTGCGGCGGCCACGATTTCGCGCTCGGAGTTCAGCGCCAGCAATGCCCGGGCGTGACCGAGCGACAAGTGCCCGTCACGCAGCATCGCGCGAACAGAAGCCGGTAAGTTCAGCAGCCTCAACATGTTAGCAACTGTCGGCCGTTCCTTCCCGACGGCATCCGCCACCTGCTGCTGCGTCAGCGAGAAGTCGTGGATCAGCCGCGCGTATCCCTCGGCCTCATCGATCGGATCCAAGTCGGACCGCTGGAGATTCTCGACCAGCGCCAGAGTCAGGGCGGTCCGGTCGTCGGCTTCTCGGACAATCGCCGGGATCTCGGTCCAGCCCAGGCTGAGGGCCGCCCGATATCGCCGTTCCCCCGTGAGGAGCTCGAACCGGACGCCGTCCAATGTGTCGCGCAGCGTATTGCGCCGGATGGGGCGGACGGTGACTGGCTGCAGCAGGCCGGAGGCCTTGAGGCTGTTTGCCAGCTCCTCCAACTCCTCCGCGGCAAACTGCTTCCTGGGTTGAAACGTGTTGGGCCGGATCTGTGCGAGCGGGATCCGCTCGACGATCGCGTCCGCGGCGTGACCTGCCGTCCGGCTTCGGCCCTCGAGTTCCACCCCGCCCGGTGGAACGATAAGGGCGCCCAGTCCCTTGCCCAGCCGCCGTGGCGTCTCAGAGGGCATTACCGCACCGTCCCGATCGAATGTTTCACGTGGAACATCTCCCTCGAGACCGTGGTCCGGTGCGGCGCGGCTCTCGCTCCTCACCCCCGCTTCCCTGCCCCGCCGCCGGAGAGCCGTGGCACTTCCGGGACGATGCCCGGCGAGCCGTCGTCACCGCGGTGAACCTGTGACTCAGAACTCCGCCGAACGCTCCGGCCCGCTGGAGAGCTCCTCTCTCCCGCGAGTGTCGGCGGTCGCACCACGCTCCCGTCCCGCCTGCGCGCTCCGCCCGCCGGCGCTCGCCCGCCGCTCGGCAGCGGTGACCGCCGACCGGTGACGATCGAGCATCTCTCGCGCGACTGCCATGTACGCGAGCGCCCCCGCTGACGTCACGTCGTACAGGATGATCGGCTTGCCGAAGCTCGGCGCCTCCGCCAGCCGGACGTTTCGCGGGATCACGTTCGAGTAGACCTTCGGGCCGAAGTACTCGCGGGCGTCGGCGGCGACTTGCCGGGACAGGTTGAGCCGGCCATCGAACATCGTGAGGAGCACGCCGTCGATCGAGAGAAGCTCGTTCACGTTCTGCTGTACCAGGTGAACGGTGTTGAGCAACTGTGAGAGCCCTTCGAGCGCGTAGTACTCGCATTGCACGGGGATGAGCAGCGCGTCCGCGGCCGCGAGCATGTTGATCGTGATCAGGCCCAGGGACGGCGGGCAGTCGATGAGCACGTAGTCGTACTCCCGGGCGATCGGCGCCAGTGCGTCCCGCATCGCCTGGTCCCGCCGGTGCCGCGAGATCAATTCCACTTCCGCCCCCGCGAGATCGGGCGTCGCCGCGATCACGTCGAGGTGGGTGAACTGTACGCTGCGGTGCCGGGCGTCGGTGGCGTTGGCGTCGCCGATCAGGAGATCGTACACCGTCGCCTCGAGAGTCTCCTTTGCCAGCCCGATCCCGCTCGTCGCGTTCCCCTGCGGATCACCGTCGATGAGCAGGGTCCTCTGCTCTGCCGCCGCGAGGCTCGCCGCGAGGTTGACGGCGGTCGTCGTCTTTCCGACGCCTCCTTTTTGGTTTGCTATCGCGAGAACGTGGGTCACGGCGCGTGAATATAGCGCCGGAATTCGCCGCCGCGCGCCATTCCGCTATGTTCGGTTCGGTCCCCTGCCCTGCCCCGCCTGCATCCGCAGTGTTCCGCAGTGTTCCGCAGTGTTCCACGTGGAACATAAACATATGTTCCCGGCCTGGTCCGCCTCTGATTGCTTCGGTTCATGCGCTACATCGGTAACAAGACGAAACTGCTCTCGTTCATCGGCGCCGCGCTCGACCGCCTCGGCGTCCCGGCCGCTGCGCGCTCGCTCGACGCCTTTGCCGGCACGGCCGCCGTCGGCGCATTCCTCAAGTCGCGTGGCGCGACCGTCGTGGGATGCGACCTCATGACGTTCAGCTATGTCTTTCAACGAGCGTACGTGGTCGCCGACAGCTATCCGCGCCTGACCGGCGTCCTCGACGACCCGGGACTCCGGTCCGCGCGGCAACGCTCCGACTTCACCGCACTCGTCGACCATCGGGTGGCGGCGCGAGCGGCGGCCGCACATCGGTCCGCGCAACGCACCACGCCGCGCAGGACAAAAGCCGGCACGCGCCACGCTGCTCATCTGGCGCCGCGCGCGAGGGCGGATGCCACGCGGCCCCTCGACGAGATGCTCGTGTACCTGGATCACTATCTCGATCCGCTCACGTCGTTCATCTCCGGCCATTTCGCGATGCCACACGCGGCGATACAGACGGCCGATACGGCCGATACGCAAGAGCGGGACAGGGACGGGGCACGCGCCGCGGTGCGCACGGGGAGGGCAGGGCATACGCGGCCCGGCGCCGCGACTCCATCCACTGCATCGCCGCGCATGTACTTCACGCTCGATGCGGCGCGGCGCATCGACGCGATCCGCACGCAGCTCAACGAGTGGCATACCGCCGCAGCGATCAGCGACGACGAGTACTACATCCTCCTCGCGACGCTTCTCGAAGCCGCGGACGCGGTCGCCAACACGGCCGGCGTATACGCGGCGTACATCAAGAGCTGGCAGTCGAACGCGCTGCGTGGGCTGCGGCTCCGCCTGCCGGCCATCGGCGCGTCACCGCGGCCGCCCAGGTCGCGCCGCGCACGGTGCGAGGCGCACCAGGGCGACGTGTCGGCCCTCGCGCCGGATCTCGGCCGATTCGATCTGTTGTACCTCGATCCGCCGTACAATACGCGGCAATACAGCGGCTACTACCATGTCCCGGAGTTGATCGCAAAGGGATGGTTCGGCGACCCGCCCGTGCTGCGCGGCAAGACCGGCCTGCTGAGCGATGCGAAGAAATCCGAATGGTCGACGCGTGCCGGATGCGTCGCGGCGCTCGATCGCCTTCTGGCCGCGACCGATGCGGACCACGTCGTCCTGAGCTACAACAGCGAAGGCATCATACCTGAATCGGAGATCCAGCGCATCTTCCGCGCGCACGGCCGCGGCGGCACGTACAAGCGCCTCACGCGCCAGTACCAGCGATATCGCGCCGACCGTCCGAGCGCCTCGCGGCACTACACGTCGGACTCAGTCCGCGAGCACCTGTATTGCGTGCGACTGAAAGGCGGCGATCAGAAGTGAGAGGATCGCGTTGCGGGAACAGGACCGGATTGCCAAAGCCGGTGCTTGCGGTTCCCGCCGACCACTACTCCTTGCGCTCGGCCTTCCATTCCGCTGCAAGGGAATCCCGCGACACCGGGAAGAACGCCGGCATCGCGCTCGGCGCCGCGGACGCCGGACGCAGCAGATAGATCGCCCGGTTCGGGTATGCCGCGAGGAGCAGGGAATCGCGGGCGTGCAGATCGCGCGCATAGATGTTCCGGTCCGATCGGCCCCCGACCGCCAACAGTGGCGCGAGCGGTGTGATCCCCGCCGCCGTTTCCTCGACACGACGCAAACAGTGCGGTGAATAGACGTACCCCGCCTCGATGTGCGCGTTCGCGCCCGGTCCGAGTCTTCGTCCCTCGACGCGCGCGGAATCGGCGAGCAACGGCGCAAGTTGTGGGTACGGGTCCGTTACGGCGGCACCTGGTGGTCCGCTTTGGGCCACCGACTCGAGCGCGGTCGTGGCCGAATCGAGCCGGCACACGTCCACTGCGCGATACAGCGTCTCGACGTGGGGACGCGAGACTCCCAAAGCCCAGAGCCGTGCCACGAGTTGCTCCTCCCATCCCTCGCGGACGAACACCAACGCGTCGTGCACGCCCGACTGCGCCGCGATCTCCGGCGTAGCCCACCGCTCGGTCTGGAAGTTGTTGCGGTACTCGTGCGCGCGGAGCGGGATGTCAGCGACGGCGGCGATCACCGCGCTGACGGCGAGCCCGAACGCCGTGGCCCGAAACACGAACGTCGCAGCGGCCGGCCGCAACGCCGCCCGGACGCGATCGCGGACCAGGGCGGGGAATCGTACGGTCCACAGTGCGAGCGCCGGGCCGAGTGCGTACACGAAGCGCGGACCGAGGAAGTTTCCATCTGCCCAATACGCGAAATACAATGTCGCGAGCAGGGCGCAGCTCACGAGCATGTACCGGTCAGCCGGACGAACACGCCGTGACATTGCCAGCGCACCAACCGCGGGCAGCAGCGCGGGGATGGGCGTCTCGAACAGGTAGTCCTGCAGCCGGATGAAATACAGGTTGATCAGCTCCAGTCCTCGTCCGGGCGTGTGCGGTTCACCCCACGGCGCGGGATGAAAGCCGAGATCGTGATTCGGCCCCCACAGGACTTGATAGCCGAACAGCAGCGGCGCGCCCGTCGTGTGCGCGTTGACGTAGAACATCGCACCCATCGGCAATGCCACGCCGGCGAGGGCCGCGATCGCGTCGGGCCATCGATGAGGATCGCGAAGCGCGCGCCACAGATACCACAGCGCCGCGGGGGCGGCGAACGCCAGCGCATCGACTGGACGGATCGTTGCGGCGCCTCCGAATCCCAGCCCGCTCAGGAACGCCAGCCAGCGCGGACGCGCGTGCGAGCGTGGGCCAGGCGCCGGATCCGCGCCAGCGTCGCCGCGCGCGACGGGATCAGCGGTCGCATGCACGAGCGCGGCGGCCCCGATCAGGATGCAGGTAAGCGCCGTGACGTGATTCATGTGCGAACCGGACATGAACATCGTGAACGGCGCGAGCGCGAACAGCACCGCCGCCGCGACGGCGATCCGGCGGTTCGGTTCCGCGATCCGGGCGAAGGACCAGAATGCGAGAATGGAGATGACCCCGCACAGCGGACCGACGATCCACGTGCCCCCCGCGAGCACGCCGAGAGCCAGCAGCGCGGGACCGCCGGGCGGGAACTGCGAGTAGACCTTGCCGGCCGCGTCCACCATGTGCAAAGAGCTGAAGAACTCCGGGTGGGCGCGCACCGGGAGCCACAGGTGTCCGCTCGCGAAGATCTGCGCTTGCCGGACCTGCACGATCTCGTCGATCAGCAACGGACGTCCGTGGAAGATCAGCCGGGCCACCGCCGCGTAGAGACACCCCGCGACCGTCGCCGCCAATCCCACCCCAGCCGCCGAATGAGTCTCCGCCCAGGCTCCAATCCGCTCAGCGTCCCGGGCTCGCCAGAGCCACAGGATGCGCCGCGACAGGATCGCGAGGACAATCCCCCCTCCGGCGGCGATCCCGGTTCCTGACGCCCATTGCGCGAGGAGACTGCGATAGCCGGGGAGCTCGTATCCTCCGGGCACCCAGTTGACCCACGGCAGGAATCCAAGCGCTGCCACGATGATCGCCGCCAGGATCCCCACGTGCCGCATTCCGCCGCGTCTGGCGTCCGGGGCAACGGGCCTCTCATCGCGCGAACCGCTCGTCCGAATCGGGGCAGGGAAGTGAACGGAATCGCCCCCCGGCTGGCGGGACAATCCCCGTTCCGGGGCGATGGGAGACGCGGCCATGTGCCTCAGGGACGACCCATCGCCGGGCGGGGACACGACGCTCTGACCCTGTGGCGACCTACATCACCGGCCTACGCGCCGGTCCTTACGAGCCGGTCCTACGAGCCGGCCGCGACTTCGTGATCCGATCCCGCGGTCTTTCGCCGGCGTCCGCGCGCGATCTCGATCAGCAGGTTCTGTAGATCGTTCGGGCTCACGCCCGGGATGCGCGATGCCTGTGCCAGCGTCGCCGGGCGAATCGCCGCGAGCTTCTGGCGCGCCTCGAGGGTCAGCGACTGCATGCCGGCGTAAGGCAACGCCGCATCGAGCGACACCTCACCCATCTGGCGCATCCGATCGGCCTGCAGGCGTTCGCGGTCGAAGTAGCCGGCGTACTTGATCTCCAGTTCCGCCGTCACCAGCGCATCGCGGGGTAGTCCGCTTCCGACCCCGGCCGCGGCGAACACGGCGGCCAGCGTCACACCCTGGCGGCGCGCGAGATCCGCCGCGCGGGCGGGCTGCGCCAGCGGCGCACTCCCTGCCGCGGCGAGTAGCGCGCCTGCCTGCTCCGGGCGGACCGTGGTGCGTTCCGCGATCGCGTGTGCCTCCGCTACCGCCTCGATCCTCGCTCCGATGATCGCACGCTCGTCGGCCCGGTATATCCCCAGTGGTTCCGCGATCGGCGCGAGCCGTGCGAGCGCGTTGTCCTGGCGGACAGTGAGGCGAAACTCGGAGCGGGAGGTGAAGAGCCGGTATGGCTCGTCGACACCGCGAGTGATGAGATCATCGATCAGGACGCCGAGATACGACGTTTCGCGGCCGAGTACGAGCGGCGGACGGCCCTGCACGGCGAGTGTGGCGTTGAGTCCCGCGACCACGCCCTGGCCAGCAGCTTCTTCGTAGCCCGTCGTGCCGTTGACCTGCCCCGCGAAGTAGAGGCCCGCGACGGCGCGAACGGCCAGTGTCGCATCGAGCTGCGTCGGCGGATAGTAGTCGTACTCGATAGCGTATCCCGCCCGCGTCATCCGGGCGTGCTCGAGACCGGGGACCGTCCGGAGGATCTCCACCTGAACGGGTGCCGGAAGGGAAGTCGAGAGACCGTTGACGTACAGCTCCGCAGTGTCGTGTCCCTCCGGCTCGAGGAAGATCTGATGCCGAGCGGCGTCCGGAAACTTCACGATCTTGTCTTCCACCGACGGGCAATAGCGAGGTCCCCGCGACGCGATCGCCCCACCGTACATCGCCGACTCGCCCAGGTGCTCGGCGATCACACGCTGGCCGTCCGCGCCGAGGAAAGTGATCCAGCACGGTAGCTGTGCGGGGTGGCGAGTCCCGGTGTCAGTGGCGCGCGGGGAATCCCAGAAGTGCGACCACGAATAGTCGAACGATTCGATCTCGCTCTCCTGGCGTTCGAGGCGCGAGAAGTCCACCGAACGCCCGTCGATGCGCGGCGGAGTGCCCGTCTTGAAGCGACCGACGGTGAGTCCCAGTGCCTCGAGCTGCTCCGCGAGATGTGTGGCGGCAGCCTCGCCCGCCCGGCCGCCCGCCACCTGGCGGTCGGCGCCAATGTGGATCCGGCCTCGCCCGAACGTGCCGGACGTCACGATCACGGCCCGCGCACCGAACCGGCGTCCCTCGATCGTCTCGATCCCGGTGACCCGGGCGACCTGCCCGACGTTGTCAGGGTCGCTCCCGAGACCACGCGCACCGGGCTCACCGCCCTCGAACGTCAGCCGCGCCACGGTTCCCTGTATCGGATGGAGATTCGCGTGGCGCTCGAGCAGCGACCGCACCGCCCGGCGGTACAAACCGCGATCACACTGCGCACGCGGCGCCCAGACCGCCGGACCTTTGCCACGGTTCAGCATGCGGAACTGCAGGGTCGCCAGATCGGTGGCGCGAGCCATGATGCCGCCCAGGGCATCGACTTCTCGGACGACCGTGCTCTTGGCCACTCCGCCGATCGCGGGGTTGCACGACATCTGGCCGATCGTCTCCAGCGCGCTCGTGACCACTCCAACGCGCGCCCCCAGCCGCGCTGCGGCGACCGCAGCTTCGGTCCCGGCGTGCCCCGCACCGACTACGAGCACGTCGAAGCTGGCCTCGGTGTGCAGGCTGTTCGGGGGATGCATATTCCAAAGCTACACGGCGCTACTCGGCCGGCGGGAGACGCCGGCTCGCGATCCACCCGAACCTTCTGGGCCCACACTGGAATGCCTCTGCCACTGGCCAGCGAGTACCCGACACTGCTCATCCAGCGCGCCGCGTTCGAGCGTGTGGAACTGGCGCGGACCGCATTCGATGAGCGCTTCGGCCTGACCCGAGACGAGTTCCGCGTCGAGGGCGATCTGATCGCCGTCGGACCGCTGGTCGGCGAGGACACACTCACCGGGATCGTCGCCGAGCTGGAATCATTGGGGCTCGTGTACTTCGACGACTTCTTCGAGATGAGCGGCAACTGGCCCGCGTGGCTCAGAGTATTCGCGGCGACGAGCCGGTGACCGCCGCCGCGGCGGCGACCGGCAGCGCACCTCGCAGCCTGGCGGCGCGGATCGCGCGGCATCCGAGCGCACAGGTCCTCGTCGCGATCGTGCTCGGCGTCGCTGTCGGCGCCCTGCGCCCCGCCTGGGGCGCCGCGTTGCGCCCGGTCTCGGACACGTTCATCAACCTCGTCAAGATGATCGTCACACCGGTCATCTTCCTCACCATCGTCATCGGGGTCGCGGGTGCGGGGTCGCTTCGGCGTGTCGGACGCGTCGGCGTCAAGGCGCTCGTGTACTTCGAGGTCGTGAGCACGGCATCGCTGGCGATCGGATTGCTCGTCGTCAATCTCACGCGGCCCGGCGCCGGACTGGACCCATCGCGGCTGCCGCACGGTGATGTCTCCCAATACGTTGACGGCGCGCAGCAGGGATCACTCACCGGCATCCTGACGCACATCGTGCCGTCGAGCATCGTCGGAGCGTTCGCCACGGGCGATGTGCTGCAGGTGGTGTTCGTGGCCATCGTGTTTGGCGTCTCGCTGGCGGCCGTCGGCGAAAGCGGGCGTCCGGTGGTCGCACTCATCCAATCGCTCGAGCGCGTCTTTTTCCGGCTGGTCGGCCTCATCATGCTGGTCGCGCCCGTCGGAGCGTTCGGCGCGATGGCCTACACCGTCGCGACCTTCGGGCTGGACGCGCTCCGGCCGTTGCTGCGCGTCATGGGCGACGTCTACATGACGATGGCGCTGTTCGTGTTCGGGGTACTCGGGATCATCGCGCGGCTCGCGGGATTCCGGCTGTTCGCCTATCTCGCGCACATCAAGGACGAAATTCTCCTCGTGCTGGGGACGTCGTCGTCCGAGGCTGCGCTCCCGGGCATCATGGAGAAGCTGGTGACGTTCGGCTGCGCACGTCCGGTGGTCGGCCTGGTGATCCCGGCCGGCTATTCCTTCAATCTGGATGGGACATCGATCTACCTGGCGATGGCCGTTGGCTTCCTGGCCCAGGTGTTCGGCGTGCACATGACCCTCGGACAGCAACTCACCACCCTGGCGGTGTTGATGCTCACCTCCAAAGGCGCGGCCGGGGTGACGGGGTCCGGCTTCATTGTCCTGGCCTCGACCCTCGGAAGCACGCATGTCATTCCTGTCACCGGCCTCGCCCTTCTCCTCGGCATCGATCGATTCATGTCCGAGGCGCGCGCGATCGTGAACCTCATCGGCAATGGCGTGGCGACGATCGTCGTTGCTCGCAGCGAAGGTGCTTTTCACCCCATGGCGCGTGACTTCCCCGCGACCGGGCAGTAGGATACACCAGATGCCGCGCCGCCGGCTGGCTGGACTGCTACTGATGCTCGCCATGCTGCAGATGGCGTTCACGCCCGCCGTGTACGCGTGCGCGTCGCATCACACGCCGGCGGCTCATTGCCATGGTGCGCTCGCCGGGCCGGACTCCGGCGGGGATCCCAACCTGGCGCAGTCCCTGTCCCGGGCATCCGGTCACCCATCGCATCACTCTCAACACACGCAGGCCTGTTGCGCTGCGGGTGACGCGTGCCGCGGAGTATTCTTCCCGGCGTCCGCAGCCGCCTTCGGTTCACCGGTCACCCGTTCACCGCGCACGCCAGCCCGTCCGGCTGCACCCACTGGACGCCGCGCGGCACCCGACTCGCCGCCTCCCAAGATCTAGCTCTCGTTCCATCTGCTGCGGGCGGATCCGCCCGGCAGCGGGACGGCGCCCCATGGTGACCCGGACTTTCCGGGCATCGATGGCGCACCGTGGCCTTTCTCGAGAGCTCGATGTCCTTCCGCGACAGGCCGGCGCACACCCGGCTGCGATTTGTACCCATTCTCGTTCTCGCGACGTTCTGGGCGACGCCGGCTGTGGGGCAGTCCACACCACCGGCGCCACTCGCTGCCGGCACGGCAGGGGATACCGCTCCCCCGATGATGGGGATGAGGGCCGGCCCCCTCGGGATCGCGATGGCCCGGCAGGGCTCCGGCACCTCATGGTTGCCCGATGCGGTGCCAATGCACGCTCAGCTCATCGCGGCCGGCGCGTGGCAACTGATGGTGCATGGTGCGGAGTACGGGATGTTCGACCAGCAGTACGGCGGCAGCCGCGGTACGAACCAGGTGGCTGGAATCGGATGGCTCATGGGGTCGGCCACGCGCGCCCTGGGCGCCGGGCAACTCAGCCTCCGGACCATGTTCAGCGCCGATCCATGGACCAGCTCCGAGCGCGGGTACCCGCTCATCCTCCAGTCGGGCGAGGCGTTCGACGGCACGCCGCTGCATGACCGGCAGCATCCCCACAATCTCTTCATGGAGCTGGCGGCGCTGTACGACACACCGGTCACCGGCGGGCTCGCGGTCCAGGCGTACGCCGCGGCCGTTGGCGAACCCGCCCTGGGCCCGGTGGCGTTCCCTCATCGCCCTTCCGCCGAGAGTGACCCTTTCGCGCCATTGTCGCACCACTGGCAAGACGCGACGCACATCTCCTTCGGCGTCGCCACAGCCGGCATCTACACGCACGACGTCAAACTCGAGACCAGCATCTTCAACGGGCACGAGCCGGATCAGGACCGAACCGCGATCGAGTACGACCAGAACGGACCCACGCTCGATTCGTATTCGGGCCGGATCATCGTCAACCCGGCGGACGCCTGGAGCGTCTCCGCCTGGTACGGCTATCTGCACCGCCCCGAGCAACTGGAGCCCACGGTCTCCCAGCATCGGTTCGGCGGATCGATTCTGAATGTCCGGCCCTTCGGGAGCCGGGGCGACTGGGCCACGACACTGGTCTACGGCGCGAACCTCTACTCCGACGACCCGCGTGTTTCGAACAGCGGGCTCGCAGAGACCAACCTCGATCTGGACGGCGTGAACACGGTGTTCGGCCGGATCGAGTACGTGGCGAAATCGCCGGCTGACCTGTTCGTCGCCACACCGCCGCCGCCGGCGGCCAACCGATTCGATATCGGATCGTTCAGCATTGGCTACGCGCGCGCGCTGGGGACCGTCACCCCGTACGTGGCGACGACGATCGGCACGGTCGTGACTCTCGACGCAATTCCGCAAACGCTCGCCGCGACATATCACACGCGCACGCCGGGCGGTTTCGCTGTCTACCTGAGAATCCGTCCTGCCCACTCCCACAGTGCCGAGCGCATGACGGGGATGAACATGCGGTGATCGATGGCCTCGGGACCATGGTTGCTACTGGTCCATGGGCATCGACATGGGCAGTGGCATCGCGACGAGGATCGCTGTCACCGCCAGGATGAGCATGCCGAGCGCGATCTCTACCGTTGCCGACCGCGTAAATGCCCGGACCCCGTCCTGGCCCGGCGCGGTCAGCCGGGGAGTACCCCGTTGCCAGTTGTACGCGCCGGCAACCAGCACCAGTCCCACGAGCGTGAGTTTGACGAGCAGCGTCCGTCCATACCCCGAGCGCCAGAGCGACGAGACGGTGTCGAGATGATTCCACGCCGCGATCGTCCCGGTGATTGCGAGGATCGCCGCCGACGTCATCGCGACTGGCGAGAACGCGCGCACCAGCCCCGCAATATCGGCGCCCCATTCCTCGGGCGCCCTCCGCTTCGGCGTAGGCGCTTCGCTGCGCAGCGTGACGGCTGCCAGTACGGCCAGAGTCCCCATCCATGTGCCGGCGCAGAGGACGTGGAGCACGTCGGCGGTCACGACGACCGCCCGATGCTGTTCCACTGACGCCGCGTGACCCGCAAACGCCGGCGTAGCCGCCAGTCCTGCCGCCAACAATCCGGCCACCGTCCACGCCCGCTTCGATCCGGAGCGCGCGATCGCGAAAGCGATGATCGCGGCGACGGCGATCGCGACGTGGACGATCCACACCGCGCCCCAGTGCGTGTGCGCGGCCATCGCGACGACGAGATGGACCCAGTCAGAAAACGATTGGCCCGGATCAGCGAGATCCACGACCTCCGTGCCCAACCGGACCACAGCCGCGGGAAGCAGGGCGAGTGCGGCCCACATTCCGATGGTGGCGCTTCGGCGCGCGCGATCCGGAAGTGGCTCGTACGGTTGGCCGGCCATGCCGAGCAGCAGCCGGCAACTGACGGCGCCCAGGCTGATCGTGATTCCCGCCAGCATGATCCAGCGGGCGCACCACGCCACGACGTCCGCCGCCGACAATCCTCCGGCCATCCGGATCGCCGGTCCGCCTACTGGCCTCGCGCCGCCCCGGCTTTCGAGCCGGATGCCGCGATGACGAATTGGAACTGCCCCGTGGACACGTGGCCGTCGCGTGCGGTGGACCGCCACCACACGGTGTAGGTCCCGGCTGCCGGATGCGCGCGCAGCGGCGCGACGACCGGCGCCGTGGCACCCGTGTCCCGCGTCAGTGGCGCGAGTGCAACCGCACCGCCGGCCGCGGCGCTGAGACGGATGGTCGTCACGGCGAGTTCGGGCTGCTCCGAGAACCAGAGGCGCACCGCGGCGGGCGCCGATGCCACCGTGTCATTGGCCGCGGGCTCGGAGCGCTCCAGGCGCAGATGCCGAGCCGTGACGCGTGTCTCCGGCGCGCGCACCGGCGGTGCAGCCGCGGCGGCGGCCCCAGCGGTCAGAAATGCTGCGACCGCGATCAGGGCGGACCGCTGGCGGACGGGGAATACGGCAACGGAGGAGCGTGAGTTCGACATGGCAGATTGGAGGGTGATGAAGGTGTAAGGAAAATTACGTCACGCCAGCGCGGGTGATCTAGAAGATGTCGTAATGGACAGTCCCGTACAGCGTGCGCACCTGACCGGGGGTGATGAAATATCCCGATTCGAGCTCACGATACTGCGTATCCAGGATGTTTCGGGCACCCGCCTCGAGCGTGACCCCACGTCCTATCCGGACCGCTCCGCTGGCGTAGAACAGCGCGAAGGCAGGGCGTGTCAGTCCGATGGCCTCCTCGAACGGCGTGTACTTCCCCTGGAAGTTGCTGCCCACCCGGAGTCGCCAGACCGAATGGCGTGGATTGATCACGACCGCCCCGTCACCCACGAACCGCGACGTGTTGAAGACCGGCTGGCCCGAGTAGTCGACTCCAACGCCCGAGTCGAAGAATTTCGTGTATTTGGCGTCGACTACCGTGAAGCTTGTCGACAGCGTCACGTCCGGCGTCACCGCCGCGCGCGCCGTGAGGTCCACCCCACGCCGGCGGCTCGGGCCACCGCTGATGGTGGTCACGCCGTTGAACGACTGTTCGTTGCTGAGATCCATCCGGAACACCGACGCATCGATGTCGACCGGGCCGCGGGCCACCTTCACACCCGTCTCATAGTCCCACAAAGTGATAAACGGGGTGGTGGGATCGAGGATCACGCCGTCCGCTTGGCGGAACCCACGCGAGATGTTCGCGTAAACGCCGGCCCACGGGAGAAGCCGGAACAGCAGTCCGGATTTCGGCGAGAAGATCCCCTTGCTGAACTGCGACTGCGCCAACGGGCCGATCGTGTCGGGTGCGAGCGACGCCGGCTGGAGCGACGTGCTCGAGAGTTGATCCACGCGTGCACCCAGGTCCACCCGCACATACCTGGTGACGTCGAAGTTGCTCTGAACGAACAACCCGCCTGACACCTGGTGGGCCTGCACGAGTGCGAACGGCACGGAGTCTTCGCGAAACCCACTCACGGCCTCGCCCCAATTCTCGTAGTGCGCGTGATCGTATCGTGTCTCTGCGCCGGCCGTGATCTGGACGCCCGGCACGCTGTACGTGAGCGCGCTCGTCGCGCCGCCGCCGTAGCGGCCGTCGTATTCGTGGGTCTCGATGCCAGACCCCTCGAGCTCGCCGCCCAGGCCTGGGGGAGTGCTCAACCAGAAGTTCCAGGTTCCCTCTGTCGCATACACCGTGCTCCGCCAGAACAACGAGGGCGAGAACACCACGCGCAGGCTGGCCCGCTCCTGGGCGTGGCGCTTGAAGCCGCCATCACCGAAGTTCGACACGACGCCGTCGTTCTTCGCCAAATAGGACGCGGTATCGAGAAAGCCCGGTGAGTTGTAGCTGGTGATGAATCCTTCGATCCCCAGGTCGAGCGTGACCGAGTGTGTCACGTCGTGCAGAAACCGGCCATGCAGTTGGCCGATCTGGTCTTCCGCGTGCGGCCGCCACCCGTCGTCGCGGGTCACACGGATTCCCAGCACGCCTCGGGTGCCGCCATTGTCGAATCCGGTCATCACGACACCCTCGCCATTGCCGTAGGCGCCGCCGGTCAGTTGGACCTGCGTTCCATCGAAGTGCTCGAGCGTGCGCACGTTGACTACGCCCGAGAACGCGAAGTTGCCGAACAGCGCGCTGGCCGGCCCCTTGATCACGTCGATCCCGCTCACCGCTTCCGGGAACATCAGATTGAAATCGTTGTAGCCTTCGGCGTGGCCGTTGACGGGTTCGTTGATCGGCACGCCGTCGATCCAGAGCGCGATGTCTGTCGAGTGGTCGGAGCTGAATCCGCGGATCGACAGGTCGGACGCGAAGCCCGGTCCCTGCCCCTGCTCGTGGGATTCCAGGCCGGCCGTCTCGCGAAGCAGCTCGTAGGGCGAGTTTGCCGGGGTCTGCGCGATGGCATCCGGTGTCACCGTCACGGCACTGATCGGTTCGGTCGGCTGCACCGGGGTCGCCGTTATGGTCACGGCTCCGAGACGCGCGGTACGGCGGGCCAGGGAATCGCGTTGTGCAGAGAGCGCGTGTGTCTGCTTGCGCGGCGCTTTACCCGCGAGCGTGTCGGCGTATGCAGTTGCCGCCGCGCTGTCCGCGGAGGTGGTCTGAGGCCGGCCGCTGGTGTCGGGCCGCGCGGTGGGAACCTGGGCAGCCGCCACGTGCGCTGCTCCGGCTACTCCGCCGGCGCTGGCCAAGCCCACAAAACACTGCACCGCGACTCGGCGGATACCGCGCTGGATCCAGAGTCGCCCCCGGCGTTGCGTCGGCCGGGTGCCGCGTACATGAGCGGCCGCGAAAGCGGCGCGCTCATCACTATCGAGTGACATGTGGGTCTCCGCACAGTTAGCACGGGCGGAGACGGGATGTCCCCTGCCCGGTGCGGCGTGTGAATCACGCGCCGCGTCAGCGCGACCCCGCGAACGGGGTCAGACGCTCTGTGCGGGAGGGCCGAGCGGAGGCGGTATGACGACGTCGGGCGCGGCACGCGGCGCGACGTCACGGTAAACGAGCGGAGCGGCCGCGGCAATCGCGACCGGTACGACAGGAATTGCGACCAAACGTCCGGCTGGAACACTCACCAAACCGGTCGTGCAGCACGCACCCGGGCACGTGCACTGATGCCCGTGATGGCCCCCACCATGTCCAGCATCGGGCGCGCCCTCATGGTGCCCCTGATGGCTGGCCGGCATCGCATCCATCATGGGGCCGCTGGCCGGCATTGCATCGTGGTGGTCCATGTGGGCCGACGCCACTCCGCCGAGCCATCCACCCCCGTGTTCCGGGCACGCCTGCAGGGAGACACCGGAGACCGTCACGATCATCCAGAGTCCGAAAAGTCCCGCCAGGAACCGGTGTGCCAGGGACCGCTGCATGAGGGCCAATCTACGGGGACGCTCCGAAAAAGGCCAAGCGCCTGGAAACCTGATGGGCGTGGCATGCGTCAAAGTCTCAGTAACCGATCCCGCGGCATGATGGCGGGTGGCAATTGGCTCAAACTGCATTACCATCCCACTCGTGCGGCTGCGCAAACTGCAGTTACGGCTCCTGGCGCTGGTTGTCGCGCTGGTCCAACTCATCGGACCGGCCGCCGCGTCGTTGGCCGATGCGCAGCTCGAGGCGGCGGGCAACGGTCCAAATGCGGCCTCGCACATCGAGGCGCATAGCCGGCCCGAGTGCGCACGAGTCCATACCGATGACTGCGCGCTCTGCCAGTACCTCGCGACTGCATTCGGCCAGCCGGCACCCCCGGTCACCCCCGCACCGGCTGCCCTCGCGGCTATCCGGCCGCCGGTGGCCGAGATCCTCGGCTACGCGCCCACCGCACTCGGGGCGCTTCCGTATTCCCGCGGACCACCGGACCTCGTCTAGCCGGACCGCGTAACCGCGCGCGTCGCTGACGCGATGGCGCGCGCCTCGACTCGCTGATCGGTGTCTGGACTGCGGCCTCATTCGGGCCGCCGCTGCCAGTTCCCGTCACACGAGCGGTTGTTCCGCGATCCGGCCTCCGCAGCAGTCGCCACAACCGGCGCCCGCGTCCGCGGCCCGCCGCGCCGTGGCCGGGGACGGCGTATATGCGGCGTCCTCGCCATCTCCTGCCGACGAGGATCGCTCTGTGCTCACTGTGCTTCGCGGACTCCGCGCGTCATGCCGTACCCGGCGTGCGTGGATGCTGTCCGTTTGTCAGATGTTCGCTTTCGGAGTATTCGCCGTTCCAGCCCACGCCGCGTCGTCAGCGGCTCCGCGTGCCGCATCCACGCCCGCCGCCGGCAGATCGCGGCCGTCCGATCCACCACCGTCCGGCGACGTCGTCGGTACGGTGACAGACAGCTCGAACGGCCGGCCGCTGCCGAGTGTCGAGGTGACCGTCCAGCGGGCCACCAACATCGTTGCCAATACGACCACCGATCAATTCGGCCGGTTCATCATCCACAACCTGCCGGCCGGCGATTACATGATCGGCGTGCATTTCATCGGCTACGCGGCGAATACGCACCCGCTCACCATCGCGAGCGGAACGACGCGGATCGATTTCCAACTCACGCCATCAGCGGCGGCCCTCGAAGCGGTGCAGGTCTCCGGGCAGTCGCCGGTGTCAGTCGATACCAGGAGCGGCGATCAGACGTACAATCAGGCCGATTCCCGAACGGCGCCCAGCACGACGACATCGGGAGTCATCCAGCAAGCCATCGCCGGTGCCGCGCGAGCGCCCACGGGAGAAGTGCACATCCGAGGGCAGCACGCGGAATACACCTACTTCATCGATGGCGTACCGGTGCCTCCCGGAATCTCGGGCTCGCTCAATGAGCTGTTCGATCCGGACGTCGTCCAGGCCATCGACTTCCAGACCGGAGGGTGGGATGCCGAGTACGGTGGCCGCATCTCCGCCGTCATCAACATCCAGACCAAGGTCCCAGCCGGTCCATTCCACATGGAGGAGTCGACGTACGACGGGACCTACAACGCGATGGGCCAGTCGCTCACGCTGAGCGCCAACAAGGGCAAACTGGGGATGTTCTTCTCGGGCGAAGCCCAGGGCACCGACATGCGGCTCGAGCCGGTCGTCGCCGGAACCAACAACGATCCGATCAACTATCACAATCACGGCCAGGATCTCTTCGGGTTCGGCAAGCTGCAATACTCGGCCGGCCCGCACGATCTCATCTCATTGGACGGGAACTACTCGACGACGCACTTCGACGTGCCGTACGATTCGACGTTGCAGACGCTCAACGACCACCAGACCGACGTCAACGCGTTCGTGAACCTGTCCTATCGCCACCGGTTCGGCGATTCGCTCGGCACGGACGAGCGCAGCCAGCCGCCCGAGTTGTTCATCGGGCCGTACTTCCGCCAGGGATCGCTGAACTACCGCCCAGGCTCGGTGGACGCACCGTCGTTCGTCGATGCGAACGATCCGACGAAGACGCCGCGCGACGTGTTCGAGGACCGGAACTTCGACATTGGTGGCGTCAAGGCCGATTTCTCCTTTCCGATCGTGACGGGGCTCATGGACGGTAAGATCGGCACGACATATTCGCACACCTTCGGCCAAGAAAACTTCCAGCTCACCGACCCGACCGGCGCGCAGCCGCCGATCGCGTCAGTGTCCGGGCTCGACGGGTACGATTGGGGTACGTACGCGGAGACGTCGATCCGGCCAGCCGAATGGTTCGAGCTTCGCACCGGCCTACGCTTCGACAGCCACGTGGAGCCCTCTGCGTCGAATCAAACGCAGGTGAGCCCGCGCATCCGGCTCAATTTCTTCCCGACGCCGTCGAACACGTTCTATCTGTACTTCGGCCGCCTCTTCATGCCAACCAACATCGAGGACCTGCGGTCGATCACGCAGCAGGCCGACCAGAACGTCATCACTTCGCCGACCCTCCCGGAGCGCGACGCCTTTTACGAGGCCGGGTACATCCACCGGTTCCCGTACGGGATCGTGACCAAATTCTCAGGCTACCACAAAGAGAGCACGCCCGGGATCGACGACAATACGATCCCCGGGTCGGCTATCACGACCGACGTCAACATCCATCACGTGTGGATCACCGGCCTCGAAGGCGTCGTTGAGTTCAAGCCCGTGGGGCCTGTATCCGGCTATCTCAACCTTGCCCTCAACCATGCGTATGGCGAAGGGCCGATCACCGGTGGATTCTTCCCGATCCAGACGCCGAACGAGGCGTTCGACCTCGACCACGACCAGCGCGGCTCGGCCGTCGCGAACGTGATGTACAGCTTGCATGGGTTCTACATCAGCGCGACCGGCATCTTCGGCACGGGCCTCACGAACGGCTTCACACCTGATGCCAACGTCCCCAATGACACGGGGAGTGTCGCCAACGGCACGTTCCAGCCCGGGAACAAGAGCTACTGCACTAGTCTCTTCTGCTTCAACCGCGCCTTCAAGGTTCCTCCCAGCTACATCCAGAACCTGAGCCTGGGCTACACGGTCTACGCCAGCACGACTTACATCCGTCCGGAGATCTACGTCACCAACCTGTTCGACCACACGTACCTGCTGAAGGGCGCCTTCTTCAGCGGCGAATCCGTCGGCCGTCCGTTCATGATTCAGTTCCGGCTGAGCCTCGGCGTGTAGCGCCCGCTCACGGTCGCGGGCGATGGCCCCGCGATCAGGCCGCTTGTCCGGTCACCGAAGTGGGCCGGGGCACACCGTGCCCCGCTCCACCTCGCGGCATGCCCGTGCTCCGTTCCGTAGTGCCATGGCGACGGCAGCCGCGCGCATCACACAGGTCATGCGCGCAACGCTGGTCCGCGCGGCAGGGGGTCGCCACGACGGCGTACGGGCTGAGGCGGCGATGGTTGTCATCATCCTGACCATCACCCTCTGCGTCGTTTTGTCGCTCGGCAGGATCAACAACGACAGCCGGTACGATGGGCGCTCGGCTGCAGCGTGGCTTGTGTTGAGTTCCGACACATCGGCCAAAATTCGTATGACCGCAGCAGCTGCGCTCGACTATCTCTGGCCCGTGGCGCGCTCGCTCCAACCGCGAATCGCCCAGGCCGAAGTTCATTTACTCGACGATTCTGACGCGGGCGTTCGCGCGGAAGCCACGGCTGCCGTCGCCGGCATGGCCACCGAGTCACCGGACATCGTACCCGCGATAGTCACAGTCTTGACGCAGTCGCCCCGGCTCGAGTCTCGGGTGCAAGCCGCACACGCACTCGGGGCTGTGGGGCCGGCAGCGCGTTCCGCCGTGCCCGCACTCATCCGCGCGGCCGCCGCGCTCGAGTCACCGCTCCGCGTTGCCGCCATCGCCGCTCTCGACGATGGCGGTGCAAGCCGAGACAGCGCCGTCATCACCGCTCTGGTGCGGGCCACCGCTGACGACGACGAGAACGTGCGGGGGGTCGCGATCGACGCGTTGGGCCGTGCGCCCGTCGAGCTGGGCGTACTCGTCCCGCTGGCAGTTCGCGCCCTGCGTGATCCCGCAGTGGGCGTCCGCGAGGAGGCCGCCTACGTGCTCAGCGAGTCATCCGACACATCGCGAACGGCGCTCGCGGCCCTGACCGAAGCTGCATCGGACTCGGACGCCACAGTCCGCAGACTCGCCGCTCACGCTTTGGCCCGCCGTCGGTCACGGGCCAAGCAAGGGGAGAATGGCGGGTAGTAATTGGCGATTGGCGCCAATCGCTATCCGCCGGCCTTCGTCAGCTCGATCGGATGCGGCTCGGGGGTTAACGCGCCCTCTCTGAGGAATCCCTCCCAGCCGCAGCGCAGGCACCAACTGTTGCGCAGATGGGGAAGGAGGCGGCCGATCACGCCGGCTTGCACGCGGGCCGTCGCCGCGTCGCAATTCGGACACCGGTCACCCTTCGGGAGGATGTAGTAAAAGAGGACCGTGGCAGCGATGATGCGCAGCACGAACATTCCTCCAAGGACCAGAGCGAAGATCACGATGTCGGACATCTGCCCGTTACCTCCCGGCGCCCCGGTGGTTCAGCGTGCTCCCGACTCGCTCCTCTCGCCGTGTGCGCTCAGCACACGGTCTTTATCGACCGCTACAATCGTGCCTCGACCCGATCCCATGGCTCGACGTACGCGATGCCGTCCTCGATGCGCTCGATGACGACTTCGGCGCCCGCTACGAGCAGCACTCCATCCAAGCCTGCCGCGCGCGCCGTCAACGTCGCGCCGTCGTTCTGGTATTCGATCGTCCCCGACGACCCGCCACCGGCGATCGAAAGGACCCGCGCCGGCGCACCCTGGAGCAGATAGCGCTCATCGACGATCTCGGCTTTCGCGGCGGGGATTGCCCAGGCCGCCACGAGAGTCAGCGCCCCAGCCGCCCCAGCCGCCCCAACCACCACCGCGATCAGCACGTCAGGAACCGGCGATAGCGTCGTGTAGCGGGCGAGCAGATATCCCGTTGCCCCAAACGCCGTGGCAAAGCCGGCGGTGGTCGGGAGGTTGATCACGAACCGAGGCGGCGCCGGTACCCGCGCGCCGGCCGCCGCCCGTGGGATGCGAGCCACCTTCGCGGGCCGCTCGATTCCGTGCAGCATCGCGCGAACGGCGAGCAGAAGCCCGATGACGAACGATGCGAGAAACACGATGGACATGCGGAAATTCCGTCGCGTGAACCGATACTGAGGCAACCCGATGCCGGCGCGTTGCGGCCGGCCCGGCCCCTGCTCTGTGCGTCCACTCCTGCTTAGGAAGGTACTTATGAAACGAGGCGATGCTACGTGTCCACGCGTCCTGGGTCGCCGTCGTGTTGCGCCGGACATGTCCTCCCGGGCACGAAGGAATCTGTGACTGGCCCAGTCGTAGATCTTGAACTCGTAGGTCCCTACCAGATCCGGCCGTTGCGTACCCGGGCATCTCGGTTGCGAAATGGGTCGGGTACGCCGCGGCGGCGTCGATGTGCCGTTGCGCCGCGGCCGGATCGACGGTGCGGATCTCGGCCATGGCCGCATCAAGCCCACCCGAGGTCGTGCAGCCAGCCCCTTCACCGGGCAGCTAACTCCCTATTGCGATATATCGTCGAACGTGCTAAGATATATCGGAGATATATCATCAAGATATATCGCACGTAATTACTTCAACGGAGTGGCTCTTATGTTCGGTGGCGATTGGGGCGGCGGGTGCGGCCCGCGCGGTGCCCGGGGGGTTCGCGGGGGTTCGTGGGCGTGGGGCAGCGGGTGGGGTGAAGGCGGATCGTGGGGACGGGGACCCGGCACAGGCCGAGGGGGCCGGCATTGGGGCCGGGGCGGACGAATGTTCGAGCAGGGCGATCTCAAGTATGTGATCCTGCATCTGCTGAGCGAAAAACCCCGTCACGGATACGAGATCATCAAGGCGCTCGAGGAGCGGCTCGGCGGGACCTATTCACCCAGCCCTGGCGCGGTGTATCCCACGCTGACCATGCTGGAAGAAATGGGGTATGCCCGTGGCACGACCGACGAGGCCGGGAAGAAAGTGTACGAGATCACCGCGGAAGGCCGCGCCTATCTCGAGCAGAACAAGAGCTCCGTCGACGAGATCTTCGACCGGATCTCGGAGTTCGCGACGAGCTTCTTCGGGCCGCCGATGCTCGAGGTGCACCAGGCATTCAAGAACGTGGCGCGCGCGACGTACGCAACGGCGACGCGCCTCAAGGATCCCGAGCAGCTCAAGCGGATCAAGGAAGCCCTCGACCGCGCCGTGGTGGATATCGAGAAGGCAGGGGAGAAGACCGGCAGCTAGCGTCGGCACTCGGCCAGCGGCACGCGCCATCACGATTCGGCCGATGACGCAAGGCCGGCCACATATCAGCGTGGCCGGCCTGATTTTTTCCGTCTGTCGTTTCTCCCTCTCGGGAACTCCGCGCGCGAGCTAGGTCAGCGTCGCGTCCAAATCGATCTTCACGTTTCCCTTCAACGCGCTCGACACGGGACAACCGTCCTTGGTCGCCTGGGCGATCTTCTGAAACGACTCCGCTGTCGCACCGGGGACGGTCGCGCGGACGGTCAGCTTCATCGTCGTAATCCTGAAGCCTTCGGGCACTTTGTCGATCGTGCATGCCGCCGATGCGTCGATGCGCGCCGGCGGTGTACCCGCGCCTTCGAGGCCGACGCTCAGCGCCATGGCGAAACACGCGGCTTCCGCGGCTGCCAGGAGCTCCTCGGGGTTCGTTCCTTTCCCACTCTCGAAACGAGACCCGAACGAGTACGCGGCGTCGAGCGTGCCCGTCTCAGTCTTGACGTTTCCCTTACCGGATCGCAGTCCCCCTTCCCACACAGCGCTTGCTCGGCGCGTCGGCATGGCAATGACTCCTGGCAATGTTTAGGCAGAGTTTGGGCAGGAAAGTTAGCGATTCGTGTTTGGCCGCTGGCGGGTGGAAGAGGCGCAGGAGCCAACCGCGGCTGGATGCTGCCCAGCACCGCCCAGCGTCAATTTTGCGGGTGTCCGAGCCGTGGGGACGCGCAGAGGTTGGTGTTCGTTTTTGGGATTGACGGTCCCAAGCGCGGATCAGGCTGGAGAATCCCGAGTCAGCCTGGATGATTCTAAATCGCTGGGACTACAGCAGATAAGCCAGTCTTTGCGTTCGGCACGGTACTTCCTTAAGGTGAAGTCACCGTGGATATCGTCCGCACTCCGCCGAAACGCCGGCGCCGCTACCTCATCATCGCCCTCGCGGTGGTGGCCGTCATCTCGGTGACCGTTTCGGTCAGCCGTCTGGAATCCCGCGCCCCATCAGTCGAGCGCGGTACCCTGTGGATCGACACCGTCCGCCGCGGAACGATGCTTCGCCAGGTACGGGCCCCGGGCAAGCTCGAACCGGAGCACGTTCGCTTTGTGTCCGCCGTGACGGCGGGCCGGGTCGAGCGGCGCGATGTCCTGCCCGGCGCGCACGTCAGTCCAACCACTGTCCTGGTCGAGTTGTCTAACCCGGACGTGCAGTACCAAGCACTCACCGCCCAGCAACAACTCGCCGAAGCCAAGGCCGCACTCGTGACGACGCAGACCGCACTTGAGACCCAGCGTCTGACCGAGTCGTCGCAGCTCGCGACGGTGCTGTCGGATTCGGCTGAAGCGGCCCGCAATGCCGCCATGATGGATGCGCTCGACAAGAAGGGATTCGCGGGCGGGATGGAGCTGGCGAAGGCGCACGACAGGTTGCGGGAGCTCGATTCGCGCCTGTCCACTGAGCGCGACCATCTGCATCTGCTGACCGAGTCCGTCAGCCGGCAGCTCGTGTTGCAGCAGCAGCAGATCCAGCGGCTGCAGGCAATCGCCCAGTTCCAGGAGGACCGAGTCGCGTCGATGCGCGTGGTCGCCGGCGACAGCGGGGTTCTGCAGGAATCATCGCTCGACCTCGGCCAATGGGTGGTGCCGGGCCAGATCCTCGCCAAGGTCGCCCAACCTGGGAAGCTCAAGGCGCTCCTCAACGTGCCAGAGACGCAGGTCGTCGACGTCACGGTGGGAGAGGTCGTGTCGGTCGATACGCGCAATGGCGTCGTCCCCGGCCGGGTCGTGCGGATCGCGCCGGCGGCGCAGAACGGCACCGTCGAAGTGGAGGTATCGCTGCCCGGTACGCTGCCTGCGGGCGCGCGAGCGGACCTCAGCGTCGACGGCACGATCGAGGTCGAACGGCTCGAGAACGTGTTGTACGTCGGCAGGCCCGCGTTCGCGCAGAACAACCTGACTGTCGGCGTGTTCAAGCTGGATCCCAAAAGCAACACTGCGTCGCGAGTACCGGTGACGTTCGGGCGCGCGTCCGTCACTACGATCGAGATCCGGCAGGGCCTTTCGGCCGGAGACCACGTCATCATCTCCGATATGTCGGCCTGGGACAACGTCAACAAGGTGCGCATCGAATGACCACTGCGTCTGCTGCTCCGCAGCCCCAGCCCGGCGCCGGTACAGGCGCCGCCGCTCTGATCAGGCTCGACGGCGTCAAGAAGGTCTTCCTCACCGACGAAATGGAGACACACGCGCTCGCGGAGATCCATCTCGAGATCCGCGAAGGCGAGTACGTCGCGATTGGAGGACCGTCCGGCTGCGGCAAGACGACGCTACTCTCGATCCTTGGTCTCCTCGATACCCCGACGAGTGGCCGCTATGAACTGGCAGGGGAGCCGGTCGACTCGCTATCTGCGGCCGACCGGGCGCGGGTCCGGAACCGCCAGATCGGTTTCATCTTCCAGGCGTTCAATCTGATCGGCGATCTGACAGTCGCCGAAAACGTCGAGCTGCCACTCACGTATCGCGGGATGCCATCCGCCGACCGGCGGCAACGCGTCCAGGCCGCACTCGAACGCGTCGGGATGGCACACCGAACCAAGCATTATCCTGCCCAGCTCTCCGGCGGCCAGCAGCAGCGCGTGGCCGTCGCGCGCGCCGTGGCCGGCGAGCCGCTGATCCTGCTCGCTGACGAGCCGACGGGAAATCTCGATTCGCAGAACGGCGAGGCGGTGATGGGCCTCCTTCGCGAGCTGCACGAAGGCGGCGCGACGATCTGCATGGTGACGCACGACCCGCGCTTCGCGCGGCACGCCGAGCGGACGGTGCATCTGTTCGACGGGCGGGTGGTCGAGGAGGAGCACGGCCCGCAGCGGGACGCCGATGCGCAGACTCTTGGCCAGAGCGGATTCGGGGTCTCATGATCTGGCCGCGCCGCTCCGCGGCCGCCGGCGCGGCTGCCGTCGCTGACGCGAAAGCCGACGCGCTCGCCGAGTTCCACGGTCCGCTGATCTCGCTCCGCAACGTGGAGCGGTCGTACGATGCGGGCGGCCAGCGCAATTACGTGCTGCGCGGCATCACGCTCGACATCGAGCGCGGGGACTTCGTGTCCATCATGGGCCCGTCGGGAGCCGGAAAATCCACGCTCCTCAACGTGCTCGGCATCCTCGACAGCGGATGGGCAGGGGAGTACCACCTGGCCGGTTCCGCCGTCCATACGCTCCCGGTCAAAGCGCGCACCGCGCTCGGACGCCGGCACATCGGTTTCGTATTCCAGCAGTACCATCTCCTCGACGAGCTGACGGTGGCCGAGAACCTCGACGTGCCGCTGTCGTACCGCGATGTGCCCAAGGCGCAGCGGCAGTCACTGGTCGCCGACACGCTCGACCGCTTCGGCATCGTGGGGAAGAAGGACCTGTATCCGAGGCAGCTCTCGGGCGGCCAGCAGCAGCTCGTCGGCATCGCGCGCGCGCTGATCGCGAGTCCCGCGGTCATCCTTGCGGACGAGCCCACGGGCAATCTCCATTCGAGCCAGGGGCGCGAGATCATGGATCTATTCTCCGAGCTCAACGCCGCGGGTACGACGATCGTCCAGGTCACGCACTCCGAGGAAAACGCCGCGCGCGGGAAGCGTGTGATCCAATTGCGAGACGGCTGGATGGCGTGATCCGCCGGCCGGTCCCCGCACGCGGACTCCGGCTGCACCAGGCTCACTCATGGATGCGCTCACACTGGATGTCCGCCACGCGATCCGATCCCTGCTCCGGAGCCCCGGTTTTGCGCTGACGGCGGTGTTCTGTCTGGCAGCGGGCATCGGCGCCAGCACTCTCATGTTCGGTGTGCTGGACGCGGTCTTCCTGCAGCCACCGCCGGGTGTGCACGATCCGGCACGGGTCATCCGGCTCGCGATCGTCCGGCAAACCGGGATGCTGACCTCGGGTCCTGAGGGGGCCGGGGGTTCGTACCCGAACTACCTCGACCTCCGCCAGGCGACGCACGCGTTTTCGAGTGTCGCTATCTACTCGGACGAGACGTACAGCGCGGGCCGCGGGGCAGCTGCCCACCGCGTCGCCGGCAAAGCAGTCTCGGCGAGCTACTTCACTGTGCTCGGCGCGCGTCCCATCGCCGGACGATTCTTCGCGGACAACGAGGACACCCCCCCGGGCCCGCACCGCGTGGTCGTCGTGAGCCACCGGCTCTGGCAATCAGAGTTTGGGGGGCGGCCGGATGCGGTGGGCCGCACGCTCATCCTCGACAACCAGCCGTACACAATCGTGGGAGTCACCGAGCCGAACTTCCGCGGCGAGTCCAGCGACTACATCGATGTCTGGGTGCCGATCAGCGAGCTCCGCGAGATGCAGAGCCAGTTCGATGGGCTTGCGAGCAACCGTCTGACGACGTTGTTTCGGTTTCTCGGGCATCTGGCACCGAATATCCCGGTTAGCAGCGCCCTGCGGGAAGCGACGACATTCGTCGCCCGCGGCGACGCCAGCGACACCACCGCAGCGAGCCTCGGCCCCGGCGCCCCGCCGCAACGAGCGCTCGATCCCCATCCTGTCGTCATTAGCGCTCCTCTCATCGAGGCGCTTGGTCCTGGGCGTCCGGCACAGGCATCGCTCGCGCTGTGGCTCTTCGGCGCGGTGATCTGCGTGATGCTCGTCGCGTGTCTGAACCTCACCAACCTGCTCCTGGCGCGCGGTACCCGGCGGCGCCAGGAACTCGCAGTGCGGATTTCTCTGGGGGCCAGCCGCGGACGCGTCATCCGCCAGCTCATCGCCGAGTGCGGGGTCATCGCAGGCGCCGGGGGATTGCTCGGCCTCGTCGTGCGACTCTGGGGAACCGACGTCGCGCGGTATTTCGAGATCGCCGATTCGCGCCCGGCGTTCAGCGGCAGCGTGCTGCTCTTCACGCTTGCGGCGATCGCCACTGCGACAATCGTGGCCGGTATCGCACCTGCCATTATCGTGAGCCGGGCTGGTGTCTCGGTGTCGTTGCGGGATGGCGCGACCCACGGCTCAACCGCGACATTTCGGGTCCAGTCGTGGCTTCTGGGCGGCCAGGCCGCGCTCTCACTCGCGGTCCTCGCTGCGGCCGGATTGTTCGTGAGATCGCTCCAACTGGCCACGCGGGCCGACATTGGTGTCGATACCGGCCATGTGGTGCTGGCCTCCGCCGATCTCAAGTCGGCACACTACGACTCGGCAGGAGCGGCGGCGCTTTACGACCGGATGCTGGAGCGGATCGTGTCGCTCCCGGGTGTCACGGCGGCCGCGATCGAGGATATACCAATGTTCAGCGGCAGCGAAGCTTTTCCGGTATCACTGGCGACCGGCCCGGCTCCCAAGCTGCCACTCGGGCCGCTCGTGGACTTCGTCGGGCCTCACTATCTCCTGGCGTCCGGCATTCGCCTCATCAAGGGGCGCGACATCACGGACGGAGACCGGGCGGGCAGCCAACCAGTCGTCGTCGTGTCCGAAGCGCTCGCGCGACGCTATTGGCCGGGCCAGGCGCCGTTGGGCCAGTGTCTGAAGATCGCGCTCGGCGCGCCGCCCCCGACACCATGCAGCGAGGTGGTTGGCGTGGCCGCCGAGTCGAGGACGAACATCTCGAAGGTGGCAATACCCCGCTACTTCATCCCGCGGGCGCAGCACAGCCAGTGGTGGCTCCCGACCATCGTCATCCGGACGCCCGAGATTACGCCAGCGCTACTCACCTCCATCCGTGGCGCTATGCGCGGCACTGCTGCCGATCTTCCGTACGCCGACGTGCGGCCGGTCAGCCACGAGCTAGCAGGGCAGATCCGGCCGTACCGGACCGGTGCGCTACTGTTCACGAGCTTCGGCGTCGCGACGCTGATCCTCGCGGCGCTCGGCCTGTACGGCGTCGTCGCCTACGTCGTCCTGCAGCGCACGCGAGACATTGGGATCCGCATGGCCCTCGGCGCGGACTCGGGGCGCGTAGTGACGTCGATGATGTGGCAGGGACTGGCGCCCATCGGCGGCGGTGTGGCTGTGGGGCTGCTCATCGCGATCGCCGCGTCCGGGTTCTTACGCAGCCGGCTCTACGGAGTGACTCCCAGCGATCCCGTAACGTTCGTCACAGTCGTCGCCGTGATTGGCGGGGTCGCGGCGCTCGCGTGCTTCATCCCGGCGCGGCGTGCCGCACGGATCGATCCGGTCATTGCCCTGAGGGCCGAATGAATCCCTGGAGGATGGAATGACCGACACGACCGTCGTAGTCCGGCGCCCGCGGATTCTCGTTGCCGACGACCAGCCCGACATTCTCGAAGCGCTCAGGCTTCTCCTCAAGGGCGAGGACTACGAGGTCGAGACGGCGCTGTCCCCGGCCGGCGTGCTGCTCGCGGTGCAAAGCGGCGATCTCGATGCCGCGCTCATCGATCTGAACTACGCGCGGGACACCACGTCGGGCGACGAAGGGATCGACCTTCTCGGCCGCATCCGCGCGGCGGACGCGACATTGCCGGTCTCCGTGATGACGGCCTGGGGCAGTGTCGACGGCGCGGTGGAAGCGATGCGGCGCGGGGCGTACGACTACGTCGAGAAGCCGTGGAGCAACGACCGCCTGGTTCTCACCTTGCGGCGCCAGGTGGAGATGGGGCGGGCGCTCCG